>OCAN01000018.1_pt1 | contig 236816 bp, 222 predicted proteins | sample 1538321 | NCBI WGS metagenome assembly OCAN01 (sample SAMEA2580294, study PRJEB22360) | human gut metagenome | biome: human gut; feature: human-associated habitat; material: faeces | place: Denmark | collected 2008/2010 | reverse complement strand
AGTCGTCAAAATAATTTTATTCTATTTCATTGTCCACTTGACGGGGAGCCCAGCAATCACTGCAGAAATCACTCTCTTCTTGAATTGATTTCTGCAGTTTTTGTATTTGAAAAGATAGAAGAAAGGAGATTTTCATAGTAAAACAATGAGCGAAGGCAAGGAAGATAGAGAAATTTCTGTAATGTCAAACTAGTTTCATTATGAAAATGGTGCTGACCAAGTTATTTTCCTTCACTTAAACAGCCTATATTTCATTCGGTCGGCTCAAGTGATTCATGGTAAAATAAAGAAAAGCAAATCGAGGAGGGTCCTTATGAAGTATGAATGGCGCAAACTAGAAAAAGAGCTCTATCTTCCCAAAAAACCAACAGTGATCGAGGTGCCAACGTATCAATTTATCAGTTTGAGCGGCAGCGGCGATCCGAATCGACCTGAATTCAGCGAAGAGATCGCCGCTTTATATACGATTTCTTATTCACTCAGGATGGGATTGAAAAAAGGGGCTTTTGGCAATGAACCCTTTGAATACACGGTCTTTCCTTTAGAAGGTGTGTGGACCTCTCTGACAAAGCCAGACGGTGCCGTCAACAAAGAAGAATTGATCTACAAAATCATGATTCGCCAACCAGAACCAGTCACGGAAACACTGTTTCAAAAACAGCTCTTGGCCGTCAAAGAGAAGAAAGACAATCCAATTCTAGAAAAGCTCATCTTTGAGCGCTATGAAGAAGGATTGTGTCTGCAAGCGATGCATACAGGTTCTTTTGACACTGAAGCGGAAACATTTGCGAAAATGAAGGAGCTGTTAAAACAAGAGCAGTTAGTGATCCGTCCAACGATGGACACGTTCCAGCATCGAGAAATCTATTTGTCTGATCCGCGAAAAGTTTCACCAGATAAAGCCAAAACCGTCCTGCGATGGGCAGTAGAAGCAGAGGGTGGGATTCAGTGAATAAAAACTATTTAAGCATCGACATCGGCGGCACGAAAATCAAATCAGCTGTCATTGATCGCTCGGGGAATATTCTGACGCGAGGACGGATGGATACGCCGAAAAATCTTACGGAATTTCTGACAGGGATTGAAACGATCGTTGAAGACGTTCATGGAAGCATTCGGGGCATTGCTGTTAGTACCCCAGGAAAAGTCAACCCAGAGACAGGGACGATCTCATTTGGCGGGGCATTGCCTTTTTTAGATGGAGTCTCCTTAAAACAGCTGCTGGCAAAGTATCAAGTGCCGCTTGCTGTGACCAACGATGGCAAGGCAGCCGCATTAGCTGAATGGTGGCTAGGAAATCTTAAAGGGATTCAAAATGGGGCTGCCATAACCTTAGGTACTGGTTTGGGAGGTGGTGTGATCGTTGAAGGAAAACTGATCCAAGGTGCACATTTTCAAGCAGGGGAATTAAGTTTTCTACTAAATGCCACTAAGAGAAGCGATGCTCCAGAAAACGCTGAGCAACCAAATAATCAGGGATTGACCCTGCAGCAGTTGGCAGGTTTTAGCGGTTCAGCGGTCGCCATGATTCGCCGCAGCGCCCAACTGCTAGGCTTAGCTGATCTTGCGGATGGTGAAGCAGTTTTTGACGCTGTCAATCAAAAAGAGCCCCAGGTCTGGGCACTGTTTACAGCGTATTGCCGAGAAATCGCGTGTGTCATACTCAATGTTCAAGCCGTGATCGACTTAGAGCGCTTCGTGATTGGTGGTGGCATCAGTGCCCAAGCGATCGTGGTGGAAGAAATCGACCGTCAGTATCAGCAACTGCTGGCTAGTTTACCGATTTTGCAGCAGACCTTGACGAAGCCGGAGATCCAAGCCTGCAAATTTCAAAATGATGCCAATTTATTAGGGGCGCTCTATCATTTCCTTTTGGAACATGAGATGAAATAAAATAGAAAAAAACTGCCGCGAACCAACGATTCGCGGCAGTTTTTTAAGCTTTTTTCTTGGTGTCTTTGTCTTCGTCACCTAGGTAATCTTTGCTAGTGAAGGCACTGTGGAAGTATTTGCCCTCTTGACCGTAATAGCGGTTGTAGCGCTGCTTGAATTTGCGGAACACGTAAACGACAAGAACTTTTAGCAGACAATAAATCGGGATTCCGAAAATCACCCCAACGATCCCCATCAAATCACCCATCACTAATAAAACAACCAGAATCGTAATAGGATGGATTTTCAATCGGTCACCCATCACACGGGGCACGACTAAATCGCCATGAAGCAGCTGTACAGCAAACCAAGCAATCAAAAACTTAACCAACATCCCGGTGGAGTCTTGTGCGGCAATGAAAAGCCCCGGGAAAAAGACGATAAAAGGTCCAATATAGGGGATGATGCAAAGCAGACCAGCGGCGATCGCCAGAATACTGGCATACTCTAGGCCGATCAAAAGGAAAACGACCCAATAGATCGCCCCTAAAATCAAGGATGAAATGATTTGTCCTTTCAAAAAGGCACCGACTTGTAAGTCAGAGATCTTGACGATTTCATTAAAGTCTTTGCGAAAACGTGGTGGCACTAATGAGAGGACCGAAAAATAAAACTTATTTGGGTTACGCAATAAGAAAAAGGCAATGATCGGTCCAGTAAACAAAGCAATGAACAAGGTCGAAATGGTTGAAAACAAACTGCTGAGCCCAGCGGCACCAGTTTGCCAATAGTCTCCAATAAAACTCATGATATTACTGGTGATATTTTGTAGTGTGTCTGTAATTTGTGCCATCTCATCTTGAAATGGGGTATTTTCTAAAAAGGCGGTCGCGTTTTTCTCAAAGTCACTGACCAAACTTGGTAAGCTATTGATCAGATCGGTGGTTTGCTGCTCCAAAATCGGATAAAGCTGGAAACCAGCAAAGACGATCAACAAAAGAATCAACAGATAGATCCCAGCAATCGAAGCACTGCGGGGAATTTTTTTCGTTTCCAATTTATCGACCACCGGATTAAACAGATAGTAAAGGATCAGCCCAAATAAAAAGGGTGGGATAATAGCTGTAAGAATGGCTGAAAAGGGTGTAAATAAAAAAGAAATCTGATTTAGCAAAAAGACAGCAACTGCCGACAAGATAATCAGTCCTAAGACATAATAGCTTGTTTTGCCGCCTAAAAAGTGGATCAATCGGTTATTTTTCATAATAAGCCTCGCTTTCTTAGCTACATTATAACGAAAGACCCCTATTCTGTAAAAAAACAACGTACCTTTCGAAAAAACCACGCTCACATTCTCAATAGCTTTATAATGAAAGAATATCTTTAATAAGGCGTTGACTGGTGACCTCTTTCTTCAAAACAGACCAAAAAACGCTCCCGTGAGCACAATGCAGGAGCGTAAAGGATTATTTGCGCACAGTCGTTAAAGTGCAGCGCCCAACGGCAGTTTTAAACCCGCTAGCTAACCAAATAGTGGCTTGCCAAGTTTGGATACGAGCGCCGATGCGATCAGGACTAGCTTCTACAATCAGGGTTCCTTCTTGGGCGGCGGCTAGATGGTTGACTTGCAGGTCAACGCCGGCGGCAAAGGCCTCTTCTTGAGCCAAAGCTTGATTGGCACCGATGCTGCAGGCGGTCTCGATCAAAACACCGTTAATGCCACCGTGAACGAGACCAAAAGGCTGTTTGTGCTGCGCTTTGATCGGCATCCGTAAACGAACAAAATCGGCTGTTGCTGCTTCTACTTCGATTTCTAAGGCTTCCAGTAAATTCATTTTTTGCTCCTTTTTCTAAGAAAGTTACCATGATTATAGCACGAGTTTTGGTAGAAATAGCCGAAGATCTCAGAAAGTCGGCAACAGGGGGAGAAGTCTTAAGAAATTCCCTTAACCAAAGCAATTTCTAACGAAAAGCGACTAGATATGTGTATAATAGAGCTATGTGAATTGAGGAGGAACAAGTAATGAGAGAATGGAAAACCTTAAAAGAGTACGATGAAATTTTGTTTGAACAACATGGAAAAGTGGCGAAAATCACGATCAACCGCCCAGAAGTCCACAATGCGTTTACACCAAAAACGGTGTTTGAAATGATTGATGCATTTTCGATCAGTCGCGATGAACCAGGCATCGGCGTGATTATCTTGACAGGCGCCGGCGATAAAGCCTTTTGTTCAGGCGGAGACCAAAAAGTCCGTGGACACGGTGGCTATGTTGGGGAAGATCAGGTTCCTCGCTTAAACGTATTGGATCTGCAACGCTTGATTCGCACGTTACCAAAACCGGTGATCGCCATGGTCAAAGGCTGGTCGATCGGCGGCGGAAATGTTTTACAATTGGTTTGTGATTTAACGATCGCCGCTGACAACGCTAAATTTGGTCAAACTGGACCAAATGTCGGTAGTTTTGATGGTGGCTATGGTTCGGGCTATCTTGCACGGACGATCGGTCATAAAAAAGCCAAGGAAGTTTGGTTCATGACCAAACAATATACCGCCGAAGAAGCATTGGCGATGAACTGGATCAATACAGTCGTTCCTCTTGATCGAGTAGAAGATGAAACGATGGAATGGGCAGAAACGATGCTGCAAAAGAGCCCGTTGGCGTTACGCATGATCAAAGCATCGATGAACGCCGATACGGACGGATTAGCTGGCATTCAGCAATTAGCTGGTGATGCGACCTTATTGTATTACACGATGGATGAAGCCAAAGAAGGTCGTGACGCGTTTAAAGAAAAACGTCAACCAGACTTCGACCAATTCCCTAAATTCCCATAATGACTGGGAGTTGGCTGCAAAGGCAAGCACAACTTCATCCAGAACGACCAGCTTTTTATTGGCATGAAAAAAGCTGGTCGTTTGCTGCCTTGCAAAAAGAGGTTTATGCTTACGCTGCTTATTATCAAGCCCAATTCGTTGATCAGCCAAACCGGGTAGCTCTTTTTAGCAATAACTCCCCTGAAATGGTCTTTACGATCCTTGCGTTATGGGAGTTGGGGATCGAAGTCCAGCTGCTGAATACGCGATTGACAGCCGCTGAAATCTCCTTCCAATTGCAAGATGCCCACTGCGACTGGGTGATTGCGGCGGATCAGGCTGCGATTTCGGGTGTTCGCAGCTTGACCTTTGGACAAGCGATCAAACAGGCGGAGGCTTTTGTTGGTTCTGTTGTTCCTTCGTTTGGTCCTAATGAAGCAATCTATCAAGCAGAGCAAGTGGCTTCAATTATGTATACATCTGGTACGACTGGCAATCCCAAGGGTGTGCCCCAAACCTTTGGGAATCATCTAGCAAGTGCCGAAGCGACTCAAAATAACTTAGCCATCACTAGCGAGGATTGTTGGCTTTGTGCAGTTCCGCTGTATCATATCAGTGGGTTATCAATTCTCTTACGGTCCTTGCGACTTGGGATGAGTGTTCGTTTGTATGAGCGCTTTGATGCTGGAGAAATGGCAAAAGACCTTGAAGCAGGGAAAGGGACGATCGTTTCTTTGGTGGCAAAAATGCTGATAGATTTGCTGCCCTTGGTGCCCCAACAAGGCTTTGATTCGTTGCGTTATATCCTGCTAGGCGGCGGTCCGATTGCTAAAAGTGTATTGGAAAAATGCCAGCAAAATCAGCTTTCTGTGATTCAATCCTATGGGATGACAGAAACCTGCTCACAAGTGGTGGCATTGCCGCCAGAAAAAGCTTCTGAGAAAATCGGCGCCTCTGGGGTTCCCCTGCAAGGTGTCCATTTACGAATTGCGATTGATGGGAAAATGGCAGACCACCAGACTGCTGAAAATACCCAGCCGATCGGAGAGATCCAACTGCAAGGACCTGCGATTACGACTCGGTACTTGAACGATCGCAGTCCACAGCAGTGGGACCAAGAGGGCTGGTTTGCCACAGGAGATCTAGGTTATCTTGATCAAGAGGGCTTTTTGTATGTAGTCAGTCGTGCAAGCGAACTGATCATATCTGGTGGAGAAAACATCTATCCCGCAGAAGTGGAGCAAGCCTTGTTGCAGCATCCAGCGGTCAAAGAGGCAGCTGTGGTGGGGGAGCCAGACGAGGAGTGGGGACAATCTGTCGCGGCTTATTTAACGTTAAATGAACCGATCCACTTCCAAGCTTTATTGGATACGTTAGAAGGGCAGATCGCCCACTATAAATTTCCGCGCCGCTTTTATCACGTGCGAGAAATGCCGCGCACAGCAAGCGGTAAAGTTTTAAAAAGGCTATTGCTGAGTGAAGAAAGAGTGAACTACATTGAACAGCAAATCAACAAGTAATTATGAGGCAGCGATCGCTGCCGGGAAAACCTATTTGAGTGAGTATCAACCTATAGAAAGGTGTGACTTACTGGCTCTTTATGCAGCGGCACAAGAATATCGAGGGGAACGCTATTTCTGGCGTACCCCTGATGAAACGACCAGTATAGTAGGGTTGGGTTGGTTAGCCACTTTTTCGCAACCCAAACTTGCAGACTTTTCAGAAGTCCGCTCTCTCTTAAAGCAAGCCCACTATCAACCAGAGGCACCTTTTCAGGCGCAGTTAGTTGGCGGCTTTGCTTTTGATGAACAGGCAGAAGTCAGTCAGGATTGGGCTGAGCTAGGTGCTGGTCTCTTTGCGTTGCCAGAAATACTGGTCAGCAAAACTGGAGATCAGTGTGGCGTCGTTTATACAGTAGCCGCTTCTTCCGAGGAACAACGACAACAAAAAGTCGCTGCCTTACAGGAAAAAGTCGCAAGCTGGTTGCAGGCCAATTCGGACAAGAGTCTTGTAGCAGAAACGCCTGCTTTTCAGGCACAAGAGGAACTAGATGTGCCCCAATGGCTGCAAGCGGTCGAAGAGACAGTGGCAGCCATTCGCTCAACTGAAACACCGTTGAAAAAAGTGGTTCTGGCAAGACGAATGAAGGTAGAAACGAAGCAGTCGATCATTAGTGCTGCGGTGTTGCAACGGTTGGCGCAACAGCAGCCGAATACCTATCTTTTTGCCATCGAACATGGGGGCCATGTTTTTGCTGGTGCGACGCCAGAACGCTTGCTAAAAGCGACTGTCGATCAGTTTGAAACGGTGAGTATCGCAGGTTCCGCACCAAGAGGCAAAACCAAAGAAGAAGATGAGGCACTGGCACAAGCCCTCTTAGCGGACGCAAAAAATACCCATGAACATCAAGTAGTTGTCGATCGCTTAGAAACGGCATTGGCCACTTTGTTAGCTGACGGCTTTCAATCAGAAGCCCGTTCCGTGATCAAAAATCGTGACATTCAGCATTTGTTTGTTCCTTTAGCAGGGCAAAGAAAGGCAGGAGTCAACTTTCTGACCGCCGTGCAAAAACTACACCCGACCCCAGCATTGGGGGGAGAACCGAAAGAAGCAGCCGTCTCATGGATTCGTACCCATGAACCAGCCAGCAGAGGGATGTACGGTGGACCGATCGGTTGGTTGGGTATTCAAGAAGATATTGGCGAGTTTGCTGTGGCGATCCGCTCAGGATTCTTTAGCGGCAATCAAGCAACGCTGTATGCGGGCTGTGGGATCGTTGCCGATTCAGATGCGGAATCCGAACGTCAAGAAACACGGCTAAAATTTCAACCGATGAGGAGAGGGATCTTAGGAGATGAATAACCAGACAGTCATGACAGACTATTTACTAGCGGCGATCCAAGGACTAAAAGCAGCGGGTGCGAAGCGAGCAGTCATTAGTCCCGGTTCACGCTCCACGCCATTGGCGCTACTATTGCATCGTGATCCTGAGATCACCTGTACGGTGGCTGTCGATGAACGTTCGGCTGCTTTTTTTGCTTTAGGGATGTCCAAAGTTGATCTCCAGCCGACGATCTTACTGTGTACCTCTGGAACTGCAGCAGCCAATTATTATCCAGCTGTTTGTGAAGCAGAAGCTACCAACTTGCCACTGATCGTCTTAACGGCTGATCGCCCACCAGAACTGCGGGGCGTTGGGGCGCCACAGGCAATGGATCAACAGAATTTGTATGCCTCTCATGTCAAAAAGATGGTAGAGATGACGGTGCCAGAAAACGATCCTGCTTTGTTGCGTTATAGTTTTTGGCAAGCTGCAACTTGCACGATCGAAGCGCAAAAACAGCCGAAAGGCCCTGTCCAAATCAACTTTCCATTACGGGAGCCGCTGTTGCCTGACTTTAGTCGCCAATGCAGTATGCAGCAAGACGTGAGCTATCTGGCACCACAACAAGAGCTGTCAGCAGAGATGATCACCCAGCTAGCCCCTTACTTTGATAAAAAAGGTATTCTGATTGCTGGAGAAAGCCTTACGATCGAAGAAGCGCAGCAGTTGCTGGCTTTTTCGGAGAAATTAGGCTGGCCGATCGTCGGCGATCCATTGACCAATCTGGCGACAGCCGGTACCAAAGTAGGAACATTTATCAGTCAAGCCGATCTTGTTTTCCCACAATTGACTTCTGCCTTCCAACCAGAAGTGGTCGTGCGTTTTGGTCGCTTACCAGTCACTAAAAATGTCCTATTATGGTTGAACAAAGCAGCGGATACGACGACGTGGCTCTTTGTTGATCCATCGGGGCAGTGGCAAGATCAGCTGCATCGGTCAAACTATTTGATCGAAGCAGCGATCAGCACTTTCGTGGCGGCCATCACCCAGTTGCCGATCGTCAAACATACGGCGTGGCAACAACAATGGCAAGCACTTCAAGCGCGGGCAGATCAGGTGATTGCTGCAAGTCCACAGTTGCAACAATGGGATGAGAGCAGCGCTGTGCGCTTGCTTCAACAATGTTTGCCCAAAGAAGCGCAAATTCTTTTGGCAAACAGCAATGCGATCCGTTTCTTTGATCGCTACGGCAGCAAAACTTCCTCCACTTATCGCGTGTATGGAAACCGGGGCGTCAATGGGATCGACGGCCTTGTCTCGACCGTGGCTGGGATTGCTTCCGCCAGTCAAAAGCCTACCTACTTGTTGATTGGTGATTTAGCGTTGTACCATGATATGAACGGCCTACAACTACTGCGCCAGTATCAATTGCCCGTAACGATCATTTTACTGAATAATAACGGTGGTGGGATCTTTTCCTTTTTGTCACAAAACACCTTAGAACCAAACGACTTTGTCCCGCTCTTTGGTACTCCGTTAGATCTTGAGTTTCAAAAAGTGGCGGCCTTATATGAGGCAGATTGGCACACACCGACCTCTTTGCTAGAGTTTCAAACGATTTTAACGGAAACAAGTCAACAGCCGCACTTTCAAATAATCGAAGTGAAGGGTGAGCAAAAAGATCCGGTCAACACTTGGCAAGCACTCCAACAGCAGTTTAGCGAGGCGGGAGCGCAGCAATGAAGGACACGATAAATGGCGTCAGTTATTTTTATCAGTGGCTGCAGCCGTATCGATCATCCTTACCAACCCTTGTGGCATTGCATGGCTTCACGGGTTCTTCGGAAAGCTTTCGACCGGTTTTTGCAGAGGAAGGTTCTTACAATGTATTGGCAATCGATTTGATTGGACATGGACGCTCATCGATTTATGTCCATCCCATGCGTTATGAACTTCCTTTACTGGTGGAGGATCTCGCACACCTTTTAGCGAAGTTAGGGATTGAACGTTATGGCCTGTATGGCTACTCGATGGGGGCGCGAATCGCACTTGTCTGGGCGGTCATGGAACCAACGGCAGTGACCCATCTTTTGCTTGAGAGTGGTTCACCCGGGTTAGCTGATCCAGCAGAACGACTCGCTCGTCAGCGGCACGATCGTCGCTTAGCGTTGCGCTTACTAAGGGAGCCTTTGGTCGATTTTGTCGATTACTGGCAAGAACTGCCGTTGTTTGCTAGTCAAAAGGAGCTACCTTTAGCGCAGCAGGCTGCTGTACGGCAAGGACGCTTGCAGCAAAACAAATTTGGCTTGGCAGTAAGCTTGGTTTACGGTGGTACTGGCAAACAGCCAAGCTGTTGGTCGGCACTTCCGCAGCTAGCTTGTGAAATTCTTTATTTAGCGGGGGAAAAAGATGTAAAGTTTCGTAAAATCGCCCACCAAATGAAGCAGCTGCAACCAGAGATGACCATCAAAGTCGTTGCTAATGCTGGACATTGTATCCATTTAGAACAGCCGACACAGGTTCGTCATGAAATCGATCAATGGTTTGTAAAAGGATCGGGGCCACAGTCAGCTGATTGACAAGGAGAGAACGCAATGAAGATTGAAAAAATTGAACGCATCGCCTGTCGCTTGCCCCTCAAACAACCCTTTGTGACAAGTTATGGACAATTAACAGAAAAAGCTTTTGATCTTTATTTGGTGACGGCAGAGGAGGGAATGGTGGGCATCGGTGAATTGGTCGCTTTTGAGCAGCCAGATTACATTGAAGAAACCCTCTTTTCTGCTCGACAAGTGATTGAAACAGCACTGATCCCATTATTGATTGACCAAGAGATCGAGCATCCGCAAGAAGTTTGGCAGCTGTTTCAAACGGTCCAAGGAAACTACATGGCAAAATCGGCTTTGGAAACAGCGATTTGGGATCTATATGGCAAGCAAACGCATCAAAGTGTGAAAGAGCTTTATACCGCAACCCGACCGAGTGTCGCTGTTGGCGTTAGTCTTGGCATACAAGACTCTGTCGAAAAACTAGTGGCTCTTGTTGCCGATTATGTCGCCCAAGGGTATCAACGAATCAAATTAAAAATCAAGCCTGGGCAAGATCTGGTACCCTTGCGAGCGATTCGACAAGCCTTTCCAGAATTGCTTTTGATGACAGATGCAAACGGAGCCTATCAGAGTGAGCCAGAACGCATTTTGGCACTTGATGACTTAGGCTTGGTGATGATCGAGCAACCACTTAAGGTACGAGATCTGGTGGGGCACAGTCAGCTACAGCGGCAGATGAAGACGCCTCTATGTTTGGATGAAGATATTCGAACGGCAGAAGACGTCGATACCGTCGCAGCCCTGGACAGCTGCCGTGCGATCAACCTGAAAATCCCCCGTGTCGGTGGGATCACCGAAGCCTTGCGAATCCTTGATCGATGTCAAACCCATGGACTACTCGTTTGGTTAGGCGGCATGTTTGAGTCTGGTGTGGGACGAGCCATGAATTTGCAATTTGCGAGTCAAGATATTTTCCATTTTCCTGGGGATCTTTCCGCTTCTGATCGTTACTTTTATGATGATGTCATTACACAGCCTGCAACTTTGCATGAAGGCAAGCTGCTGGTACCTGATGGAAAGGGCTTTGGCATCACGCTAGCAGAAACAAAGCTAAGTCAATATGGGCAACTTAAAGAATGTATCTACTCAAGAAAACGATCAGCGAAAGAATAACATCATCAAAGAAAAAACAGCGAAAGCAAAAGAAATGGCCAGCAGGGAAATCTGCTGGCCGTTTCTTTTGCGTTATTCTACATTTTTGAATTCTTTTTCAATTTGTAGTCGTTGGACTTTCATGGTTGCTGTTCGTGGGATATCTTCGTAGTCGCGTAAAATTGGCTGATTGAGGTGAGGGAGATCTTCCACCATTTTCCACCAAGCATCCCAATCCATTTGACGATTTGGTGCTAAAGCAATGATTGGTTGCGGTGAGTTTTCTTTGTCGCGAACGATCACGACTTCGGCAAGGAAGTCTAAATGATCCAGCAAAAGGTCTTCCAAGGCAAGATTGCTTTCAATATTTTTGATCAAGTCCACTTGACGGTCTTTTAAGTAAAGATGTCCCTGATCATCCATCATGCCGTAATCACCACTGTCCCACCAAGCGCCATAGACATTGTCAGCAAAACGCTGATCTTCTTTATAATAGGTCAACGCGCGTCCTTTTGAAAGGAAATGGATGTGCCCATCGGTATTGGCTGGCAGCTCGTTGCCCTCGGCATCGGCGATCCGCGCTCTCGTTAAGTCCTCCAGACCGACACCCATATCACGGGCATCGTTGGTAGTGATGCTTTCTAAGGTATGTGCTTTTAGGATCATTGGCCCGCATTCACTTTGGCCATAGACTTGTAAAAAGAGTGCTTCTTTTGTTGCTGAAGTATTTAAAAAAGTCGCCATTGTTTGATTGTTGATGGCATCAAAGGTTGAGTGATAGTAACGAATATTGGCGAAAGCATCTGGTTGTTCTTTTGCCACAAAGCTCCATTGGACAAAATTGTTTGGATGAGTTTCCAAAGCGATCGGTGGGTATTCTTTTAACATGCCTACGACATGAGCACCGTTGGCATTGGCTAATGGCATCATCGGGAAGCCCATCGCCATCAGGGAGGAGATACCGATATTGAAGCGGGAGTGCACCGGTGAAATATGGAACGCAATTAAATCAGAGTCAGCTTTGGTGCGATCGATCTTGGTGAAGATCGTTTTTTGCCATTTTGTCCGCCAGCCCATGGAGTTTGCTGAATGACAAATCAATTTTGGAATACCCGTCGTTCCAGAAGTATGGGTCATATAGGAAATTTGATCCACCGGTAATTCAGTTTGTTCCACTGGTTCCGCTGGTTGTTGTAGCAAATGGCGAACAGCGATCTGTTTGTCAGTACTGCTATTTTTCACTTGTGCGACGCGGCCTTCGGTTTCTTCATCAAATAAGATGTAAGGATCTTCTAAGCGATCCACAAACACTTCGATGGTTTCAGCAGGAAAATGATAGGAGATCATAGCAGGAACGGCACCAAGGTAAGAAGCAGCCGTTGCTAACAAATACGTATCGAATTTTGAAGATTTATACAGAATGATTTTATCTCCTGCTTGCACGCCAAGTGAGGCAAGTTGATAAGCACGCTTTAAAATCATTTCATGGCTCGAACGGTAGGTACTACGATAGCCAAGCTCAGGAAATGCTGGCAACACTTCATCATGGATGATGGGGGTGTCAGGAAACGTCTCAGCAGCTTCGCGATAATTGGTGTATAGATTCAATGGACGATAGTCTAAAATGGACAAATAGAACACTCCTTTAAAAGTTCGTGAAAAACTTCATTTGATTTCTCCATTTTAGCACAGGAATTCCTCGATACAATAGATATTTTGTGTTTTTTATTTATTTCTAAAAAATCATCCGGGCAAAGACTTTCGAAGAATGAATGACTGTGATGTGTTATCATTCATTCCTCGTACTAAGCGGAAAAAGTGCATAATCAACGAGTGTATTTTGCTACAAAATCTTCGATTGGGAGGCGAAAGTCTAAATAGCGTGCTTTTAATTCTGCACGATTCCAATTCCACCAAGCGATTTCTTGCAAAGCAGTGATCGTTTCTGGATCAAAGCGGTATTTGATCACTTTTGCTGGAACCCCGCCGACGATCGCATAAGGCGGCACATCTTTGGTTACGACTGCGTTTGAGGCGATCACGGCACCATCACCGACGGTCAAACCAGATTGGATCACGGCACCGTGGCCGATCCAGACATCATTGCCAATGACGGTCGTTTTTGCTTTGCGTTTTTCTAAGAAGGACTCGTCCTTTGGCGCAAATCCATAGCCATCGCCATTATAGGCAAAAAGATGCTGACTAGGGCGTTCATAGGGATGATTGGTAGGGCCGATGCGGACCATCGCTGCGATACTGATAAAACGTCCTAATTGGCTGTTCTGAATAAAGCAATATTGCCCCGTATAGGTATAATTGCCGATGGAAGAATGATCAATGTGATTGGCTTCGCCAATTTCGACATAGTCTCCTAAAGTTGTGTCTTGAAGCTGCGAGTCTTTGCCAACGATCGGCTGTTCATCTGGAAAATTTGTGATCGATAGGTGCATAGAAATCATCCTCTCTTGCGTATTGCTATCATTTTACCGCACTTTTTTGTACTATTTGACTAATACGCACTAAAGACAAAAGGAGGTCTGCTTTATGGAGACGATTTATCAGTTAGATAAGATGACCGAAACGATAGCTAAGCGAGCAATCAAAAAAGGATACTCGTTAAAAAATCAAGCGGCCCCAGAGGCGCTGTTTGTGCGCAGTTCAACGGTTCCTAACGAATTGATCACTCCAGAATTAGCTGTGATCGCTCGCTCAGGAACAGGCACCAATACGATCGATTTGGCACGGTGTACTCAAAATGGCACAGTAGTTTTCAATAGTCCTGGTGTCAATGCCAATGCAGTCAAAGAGTTGGTGCTATCCAATTTATTTCTCAGCGTTCGCCCCTTATTCAAAGCTATCCAGACGGTAGCCGATTTACAAGAAGAACTAACGTCCGGTCAAATTGAAGCAGAAGAGGTGTTGAAGGTAGCTGAAGAACGGCGAAAAGAAGTGATTGGCGAAGAATTAGCTGGAAAAACCATCGGTATTTTAGGGTTAGGAGAGATCGGTGAACGGGTGGCAAAAGCCTGTCATCAGCTAGGGATGGAGGTTTTGGGCTATGCCCGAACGAAGAAAGCAGCACACGATTACGAGCAAGTCAGTGACCTGCAAATGCTGTTGACCGAATCAGATTTTGTGGTGGTCTTGCTCCCTTTAAGTCAAGAGACCAAAGGCATGCTGAATCGACAAACGATTCAGCAGATGAAAAAAAATGCAGTGTTGATGAATTTTGGTCGCGGGGAAATCGTGGAAGAAGCAGCCGTCTTAGAAGCATTAGCCAAAAACCAGCTCAAACAATACATCACTGATTTTCCTAGTGCGGGCTTGATCGGACAACCGAAAGTGTTGTGTTATCCGCATATCGGCGGCAGTACTACCAATGCCTTGGAAAAGGGGGACCACGTAGTTTTTGATCGCATGCATGCCTATTTACGCGCTGGGACGATTCAAGAATCGGTCAATTTCCCCCATGCAGAGTTGCCTTTTTTGGCACCGTATCGCTTAGCGCTGTTTTATCACGACAAGCCTGGTGCTTTTGCCCCATTATTGCGGATCATTTCTGAAGCAGGCGTGGATATCGATAATTTGGCGAGTGAGAGAAAAGCCGGAGTTGCCTATACTTTGATTGATCTTGATGAGACAAATGAAACACTGCTGCAAGATCTACAGCAGCAGATACAGCAAGAAACAGCGATCATTCGTGCCCGCTTGATCAAAAATTCGCGAACCAGTGAATAGTTGCCACCAACAATGTTTCTTGTTATGATGAAAAAAAAGTAAAGGAAGTTCATCATGACGAATAAGTTTCAAGATAAAAAGAAGGTCGCTTTGCCTCGTTATCAGCAGATTGCCGTAGCGATCGCGGAACGAATCGTTGAAAATCGCTACCAAGTTGGGCAAAAGATCCATGCACGCTCAACATTAGCCAGCAATTTCAATGTCTCTCCTGAAACAGCCCGCAAAGCGATCAATGTATTAGTTGATTTAGAAATCATGGACGTCCGTCATGGCAGCGGCGCTTATATTGCTTCAAAGGAAAAAGCACAGGCCTTTGTGGAACAATACCAAGATGTGCAGTCGATCCAAGAAATTAGACAAGATATTTTAGACAGTGTGGAGCGGCAGCAGCAAGAGCTGGATAATTTTTCTGACTTGTTGAACACGTTAGTGCAGCAAACCAAAAAGGTACACCATATGAGTCCGTTTGTGCCCTTTGAGCTTCAGCTGACGGAACAGGCGCAGCATTTGGAAAAAAGTATCAACGAATTGAATGTTTGGCAGGCAACAGGGGCGACGATCATCGCGATCCAAACAACCGAAGAATTGTTGTTGTCACCGGGACCTTATGCGAAATTCAGTGCAGGCAATACGATTTATTTTGTCGGGAATGAATTGGCGTTGCAGCGCATGACCAATTTCTTCTATCCAACGGACCATTCAGCGTAATTCTTTTTCCTGATTCCCATGCTTTTTTTGCAAAAGAAAAAGCATGGGGAAATTTTTTTTGACAAAGTGACCACATCTTGTTAAGATAGTATGGTCACTTTCGTGAAATTTTTCAGAAAAAGGAGTATTAATCATTTGAGTAAAGTTAAAGTGGAACACTTAACCAAAATCTTCGGTAAGAAAAAGCAGCAAGCTCTTGCCATGGTCAAAGAACAACGCAGCAAAAACGAGATTTTAGAAAAAACGGGTGCCACCGTTGGGGTCTATGATGTGAACTTTGAAGTCAACGAAGGCGAGATTTTCGTCATCATGGGCCTTTCTGGAAGCGGGAAGTCAACATTGATTCGACTATTGAATCGATTGATCGAGCCGTCTGGCGGAGATATTTACATAGATGGCGTGGATGTTGCCAAAATGAGTAAAGAGGAACTACGAGAAGTTCGCCGTCACAAAATCAACATGGTTTTCCAAAGCTTTGGCCTTTTCCCTCATCGGACAATTTTAGAGAACACAGAATACGGACTAGAAGTCCGTGGGGTCTCGAAAGAAGAACGAACAGCGAAAGCGGAAAAAGCGTTAGAAAACTCAGGATTGCTTTCTTTTAAAGACCAATACCCTGACCAGCTGTCTGGAGGGATGCAACAGCGTGTGGGACTTGCCCGTGCGTTAGCCAATGATCCAGAGATCCTCTTGATGGATGAGGCCTTTTCAGCATTAGATCCGCTGATTCGCCGTGAAATGCAAGATGAACTTTTAGAATTGCAAGCCAATGTTCAAAAAACGATTATCTTTATCACCCATGATTTGAACGAGGCCTTGCGGATCGGTGACCGGATCGCTTTAATGAAAGATGGTCAGATCATGCAGATCGGTACAGGAGAAGATATTTTGACGAATCCTGCCAACCAATACGTGCGTGATTTCGTGGAAGATGTCGATCGTTCCAAAGTCTTGACTGCGCAAAACATCATGGTCCCAGCATTGACGACGAACATCGAGATCGATGGACCAAGCGTAGCATTGAACCGGATGCGGAAAGAAGAAGTCAGCATGCTGTTAGCCGTCGACAAACGTCGTCACCTAAAAGGAAGCCTGACAGCCGAGTCTGCTCGTGAGGCACGGAAAAACAATCTGACCTTGAAGGAAGTTATTGATAAAAATGTTAAAAAGATCGATAAAGATATGCTGGTAACGGATATCTTCAATTTGATCTATGATTCGCCTACACCTTTAGCCGTGGTAGAAAACGATCGTTTGATCGGAGTCGTGATTCGCGGAAGTGTGATTGAAGCATTGGCTGAGACTGATTCAGCCGCTCAAGCAGAGGAAGGGGTAGTGACAAATGGATAATTTCTTACAACATACGATTCCGGTGGCTGATTGGGTCGAAAACTTTACTGATTGGCTAACAGGAACTTTCAGTGGATTGTTTTCAGCCTTACAGTCTTTCGGACAATTTATCATGGATGCTATTACAAATGTATTATTGTTTGTACCACCGTTATTAATGATCGTCTTATTGACGGCTGCTGCCTTTTTCGTTTCACGCAAAAAATTCGGCTTGCCAGCTTTTACTTTTGTCGGGTTGCTGTTCATCTATAACCAAGGGTTATGGACAGACTTGATGAACACCGTCACGTTGGTCTTATTGTCGAGTTTGGTTTCGATCATCATCGGGATTCCACTAGGGATCTTAATGGCGAAAAGCGAAAAAGCGCAAAGTATCGTGACGCCGATCTTAGACTTTATGCAAACGATGCCTGGTTTCGTTTATTTGATTCCTGCGGTTGCTTTCTTTGGGATCGGGATGGTTCCAGGGGTCTTCGCCTCAGTGATCTTTGCTCTACCACCAACCGTTCGGATGACGAACTTAGGGATTCGCCAAATTTCTCGTGAATTGGTGGAAGCCTCTGATTCCTTCGGTGGGACTGGCTGGCAAAAACTGATCAAATTAGAATTGCCACTAGCCAAAAGCACTATTTTGGCTGGGGTCAACCAAACCACGATGCTGGCATTATCAATGGTCGTGATCGCGTCAATGATCGGTGCTCCTGGGTTAGGGCGCGGCGTCTTGTCCGCCTTGCAACGAGCACAAGTCGGTAACGGATTTGTCAGTGGGGTATCCTTAGTTATTTTGGCGATCATCATGGATCGCTTTACCCAGAATTTGAATCGTTCGGCACATCAAAAAGCAGCCAGCAAGACAAGTCGCAAACAAAAACGTCTTTTTGGCGGGATTGCTGCAGCGGCAGTCGTTGCTTTGATTGGAGCATCGTTTGCCTTTGGAAATGTTTCTGACAGCAAAGGCACGGTGAACTTGGCGTATGTCGAATGGGATACGGAAGTTGCATCTACCCATGTGGTGGCAGAAGTTTTGTCGCAAATGGGCTACGAAGTCAATACGACGCCTTTGGATAATGCCATCATGTGGGAATCGGTGGCAAAAGGGGAAGTTGACGGGATGGTCGCTGCTTGGCTGCCATCTACGCATCAATCCCAGTATGAACAGTACCAAGACCAAGTTGAAAACTTAGGTCCTAACTTAGAGGGGGCAAAACTGGGGATCGTTGTACCAAGTTATATGGATGTAGATTCCATCGCAGACCTTTCTGACGAAGCTGGAAAAACCATCACTGGTATCGAACCAGGCGCTGGTGTCGTAAATGCAGCGGAAAATACGGTTGCAACGTATGACAACCTTTCCGATTGGAATGTCGCTACCTCTTCTTCAGGAGCGATGACAGTGGCATTAGGCCAAGCCATCAAGAACCAAGATGAGATCGTTATTACTGGCTGGTCTCCACATTGGATGTTTGCGAAATATGATCTGAAATATCTGGATGATCCAGAAGGAACAATGGGTGAAGCAGAAAGCATCAACACTGTTGTACGCCAAGGATTAGCAGATGACATGCCAGAAGTCTACGAAGTACTTGATCGTTTCAACTGGACACAAGAAGACATGGAAGAAGTCATGTTAGCAATCAATGACGGAACGTCAGCCGAAGATGCAGCCAAAGATTGGGTAGCCAATCACCCAGAAGAAGTTGCTGCTTGGACGAACTAACTTCTTTCAAATAAATGTATAAAATCTTCAATCGATTTTAATGTTGAGAAAGCACGCATCCACCTTCGGATGTGTGCTTTTTTTGTTCGTTTATTTGCTGCACAAACTTCAGGTATAAAGAAAATGAACGATGATTTTTGACAAGAAATAGCAAAGAATGGCCAGTCAATGGAGTCGCTCGTGTAAGAAAATAGAAAAGCAAGTGTTTCAAAATCTTATAAAAGTTCGTTCATCAACTTATACAAATTCACGGGGACTTCTATAAAATGAGAGAGAAGGAAGTCGAGTGCATAGAGAAGGAATTAGGAGGGATTGGATGACGGCTTATTTATTTTGTCATTTCACTGGTGAGCAAAAAAATGGTGAACAAGTATACTTTAGTGTGAGCAAGGATGGGTTGACTTTTACAGATTTAAATCAAGGCCATCCCGTTTTGAAAAGTGATCTTGGGGAAAAAGGAGTCAGAGATCCTTTTCTGGTTAAGGGGAAGGACACGTATTATCTCATTGCGACAGATTTGCGTATTGAAAAGGGACTTGGCTGGGCACATGCTCAAACCAATGGTAGCCGCCAGATGGTTATCTGGTCATCAACGGATCTTGTGTATTGGACAAACCCATGGACCGCAACGATTGCTCCAGAAGGTGCAGGGAATTTGTGGGCGCCAGAGGCAATTTATGACGCAGAAAAAGAGACATTTTTTGTCTATTTTGCTGCAAAGGTTAATGGAAAACATAAGATTTATTCTGTTTCTACTATGGATTTTCAGACGTTTACTGAGCCTGTGCTATTTATTGAAAAAACGATGGATGTGATCGATACAACGATTGTTTTTAGTCAGGGGTATTATTATCGTTTTACAAAAAACGAAGAAAATAGTCGCATTTTTTTAGATCGCAGTCAACAGCTGACAGGAGACTATCAGGAAGTAACTTCTGAATACCTCGCTCAATTAGAAGGGGTTGAAGGACCGCAAGTGTACCAATTACCTGATGGCAAATGGGCGCTGATCGTAGATCACTTTAAAAAAGGCACAGGATATGGGATCGCAGTAAGTGATGATCTCACAACAGGCGTTTTCGAACCTGTTTCTGCCTTCGACTTCGGTCAATCTATCAAGCGCCATGGTGGGGTGATCACGATCACAGATGAGGAGTATCAACGACTACTGACCTATTATCAACAAAAAAACCCGGTTTTAGAGGGATTTTATGCTGACCCTGATTTGGTTTCATTTAATGGGAAATTTTACTTATATCCAACATCAGATGGTTTTACGGATTGGTCTGGGACTAGCTTTTCGGTATTTGAATCAGAAGATCTCACTCAGTGGACAAATAAAGGAACGATCCTTGATCTAGCATCCGCTCAGGTGAAGTGGACGATCGGTGGTGCGTGGGCACCCTGTATAGCAGAAAAAGAAGGAACGTTTTATTTTTACTTTACTGGAAAAATGGCGGATGGACGCTCAGGAATCAGTGTCGCTTATGCGGATCATCCAACAGGTCCCTTTATTGCAGATGAGAAACCGCTATTGAGTCCTGATCTTATCGATGACTATGGGTTAAACATGAGTCAAGTCATTGATCCATCTGTTTACGTAGAAGCTGGAAAGTATTATCTATTGTTTGGCAATTCTGCGGGAGGGACTGCTGCCATCGTAGCGTTGGGAGATGACATGCGGACTGTCAAACTTGATACGCTAACAGAATATCAAGGGCTGGAAGATTTTCGAGAAGCCATTACTGTTTTGAAAAAAGATGATTTGTATCACTTTACCTGGTCGGGAGAAGATACCCGCAGTGAAGACTATCATGTGAATTATGGTACCTCATCTTCATTGTATGGACCGATTCAGTATCATTATCCTATCTTACAAAAAAATGTTGAGAAAGGCATTTTAGGAACCGGTCATCACAGCATTTTGGAACATTCTGATCGATATTATATTGCTTATCACAGCTTTGCTATTCCACTTAGTAAGTATCCAGAAGAAGCCCGCGGATTTCATCGACAGGTTCGCATTTCCCCATTAGATTTTGACAAAACAGGCTATATGAAGCAAGTAGTCGTATAAGAAAAAGGGTGCAGCGATGCATCCTTTTTTGTCTGCAAATTCAGTTAGTTTCTTTTACGAACATTAGAAGGAGCAAGATCATAATGCTTTTTAAATAGTTTACTAAAATAAAAAGGATCATGATAGCCTACTTTTTCTGCGATTTCTTTGACGGTCAAATTGGTATGAAGCAACAGCTCATAGGCATGTTTGAGACGAATCTCGATCAAATATTTAATCGGACTACGACCAGTGATTTTCCGAAAAACTTTTGAAAGTTGGGCAGGACTAATATAAAGCATGTCCGCTAGCATTTCCAAAGTGATGTCTTCTTGATGATGATTCTCCAAATAATAAATCGTATGGTTTACTAGCGTTTGTTTTTGTTTATCTTTTTCAGAAATTACTGACAGGCTATTGTTTGGATCGGAGGGCGTCAAACTTCTTAAAATCAAAGCTAGCATTTCGAGAATGATTCCTTTGCCCATCAAATCGTGATGAATATTATGGCTGTTAAACTCATGGGTCAGCTGCCATGCTTTTTTGAAGAACGCTTCTTGATAAATCCCCAAATTGAGCAGGGGATCTTCATTAGGGAAGGTATTAAAAGGAAGTCCTTCGATCAGAATATTAGAAAGGCCGATATGAAGTTCATGGGATTCCATCCCTGCTGGATGGATTTCGGTATGGGGAAGGCCAGGGTTAAAAAGGAGCGTGTCACCAGTATATAGCCTTGTGCGGGTTTCATTGAATTCGTAATCAACGGTTCCTTCTAATACGATGCTGATCTCAATGAAATCATGATGGTGGTAGCCCCGAAGATTTTTCTTTTTATTCCAAAAGTCAACGACATAAATAATTTCAGGATTAAATATATTCGAATGGATGTGGTACATAGTTCCCTCCTATTACCTACGAAAAAGTAGGCGCTTTTTTTTCTTCATATCATATAATACATGAAAATGAATCGGATAGACTATGTTCTTCATTAAATGTTTTAGTAAAATTAAGCGAAAGAAAGCGATTTCTTTATGTGAGTATTGGTAAAAGGGAGGTTAGGGGTTAAATGGAAAAACGTTTTTTGAATGAATGGCGATTCTCAAAACAAGAAGAAAAAGAAGCATGGAAAAAAGATTTTGATGATTCTATTTGGAAAAAGGTAACGATTCCTCATGATTGGGGTGTCTCTTATCCCTTTGAAAAACATTTTTCAAGCGGAACAGGGTATCTATCCGGAGGAATAGGTTGGTATCGAACCAAACAGCCGCTGCAAGAGTTGGGTGACCTTACGAATAAAGTCGTAAAAATTCATTTTGAAGGTGTTTATAAAAATGCACGGGTTTGGATCAATGGCTATCATATGGGGATTAGACCTTCAGGATATGCTTCATTTTATTATGATTTGACAGAGATTTTAACTTACAATTCGGATGATAGCTTGCTTATTAGTGTCCGTGTCGAGCACACAGATTTGGCAGATTCAAGATGGTATAACGGAAATGGACTCACACGTCCTGTTTCTCTTGAAATTCATGATTCTATTTATATCGACGAATACGGAACGAGTTTTTCAACGCCAAGTGTTACAGAGGGGCAAGCGGAGATCATGATCGAACATCGGCTAGTAAATACCTTAAAACAAGACCGTGTTGTTAGGATCGAACAAGTGTTGGAAAGTTTACAAACGGAAAAAGTGATGAACATAAGTGAGGAAATCCAACTTAACGCAGGGGAACGCCGCACGGTCACATTGAAAGCAAAAATTGAAAAGCCAGAGCTATGGTCACCTGAAGCGCCGAATCTTTATCAGCTACGAACAAAGGTGAGTTTTCAAGATGCGTCCTTAAATAGAATTGAGAGCGTATACAACGAGTATATCGGGATCAGATCCTTTCATTTTGATGCCAATGAGGGCTTTTCTTTAAATGGGCAAAAGCTGAAAATCAAAGGTGTTTGCTTGCACGAAGATGCGGGCTCTTTCGGTACAGCTGTTCCGAGCGAGGTATGGGTACGGCGTTTAATAAAGTTAAAAGAGATGGGGGCAAATGCTATACGAATGGCACACAATCCTCATTCGTTTGCTTTGTATCGTTTGTGCGACACCATGGGATTTTTAGTCTTTGATGAAGCATTTGATGAATGGGAAAATCCTAAAAATAAATGGTGGCAAGGTCATAATGTGTATCCACCCAAGTTAGAAGGAGCAGCAGAACATTTTCCAACTTGGTATGAAAAAGATTTGGAAAATATGATTTTACGCAATCGAAACCATCCATCAATCATTGCTTGGAGCATTGGCAATGAGATTGATTATCCCAATGATCCATATGCTAGTCCATTGTTTGCTGAAATGACAGGGAATAATGACAATAGCAAACCAGAAGCTGAGCGCATCTATAATCCACATCGACCTGATATGAGAAGGTTACGCACGATAGCCGAAAAGCTGGTCCATTTGAGCAAAACACTCGATCCGACTCGACCAGTTACCTTGGCAGCAGCTTTTCCAGAATTATCTACGAAAATTGGCTTGATCGATCACTTGGATGTCGTTGGCTATAACTACAAAGAACATCTATACGAAGAAGATCATCGCAAATTCCCAGATAAACCTTTTATTGGGAGTGAGAACAGTCACGGGTTTAAAGAATGGCAAACGGCAAACACTCTTCCGTATATCGCTGGACAATTTTTATGGACGGGCATTGATTATTTAGGGGAAGCCCATGGCTGGCCTATTCACGGATCTGGGGCAGGCTTATTGACATTGGCTGGTATTGAAAAGCCTAGTTATTACAAGAGAAAGAGCTGGTGGAGTCAAGAACCGACTGTTTATTTGACAACGATTCCTTACGAGAAAAACAAACGAAGAGCAGAATGGGAACCCACCTATCGAAAATGGTCTTACCCAGCTGAGCAAGAAATTGAAGTAAGGTGTTATACAAATGCAAAAGAGATTCGATTGAAGATTGGCGACTTGGAAGTACCCGATGTTCGTTATGATGATACCTTTGGTTATTATGTTGCACGGATCAACTATCAGCCAAAAAACTTGTCGGTCGAAGCAGTATTTGAAGAAACGATTCTGCATGATGAAATAAAACCCGAAGCAGCGCCAACTGCTTTGGCAGCTATGAATTACGAAATTCCTCAAAGATGGCGGGAGAAATTAGCTGCTACCGATTTAACGCTAGATAAGACCCTTCATCAAATCGAATGCCAAGTCTTGGATTATGCTGAAAATCCGATAGCAGCAGAAGTGATGGTCTATCTAGAAGTCGAAAATGGGACATTATTAGGTTTGGAGAATGGTGATCTTGCAGATACTACCGCTTATACAGAGTCATTCCGTAGAACGATGCAAGGAAAGTTGCTTTGCTTTGTAGCAGGAGAGCGCAAGAAAGAGACAGTTGTGACGCTGCGCTCACCTGGACTACCAGATACACGATTGATTCTAGAGAATAGAGAGGGAAGTACATGATAAAAAAGCGGACACTCCTTATTCCTTTGGTCTTATTGAGTATACTGACAGCGTGTGGAACGGTCGAGGAAAATACACAGAAAGAAAAAGAGCCAGAGACAGATGAAGTCATTGATACGGCGATGATCACCTTAAATACGGCAGAAACCTACCAGACAATTGAAAGCTTTGGCGCAAGTGGTGCTTGGTGGAGTCAAGATGTTGGTGGCTGGATCGAAGAAGAAACAGCAGAACTTTCGAAGCGAGAATATATCGCAGAATTATTATTTGATCCGCTTGAAGGGATTGGCTTGACGTCTTATCGCTACAACTTAGGCGCCGGAAGTACGTTACAAAATAGTCCTCGCATTGAAGATTCCTGGCGACGAGCAGAAAACTTTGAAGAAGGACCCGAAGTCTATGATTGGTCGAAGGATGAAAATGCACGATGGATGCTGAAAACAGCGGTTGATTATGGAATTGATGATATCTATTTATTCGTCAATAGTCCATTGACGAGGCTAACGAAAAATGGTTCTGCGTATGGTGATCAGCTGGAAGAAAAACGCAGTAATCTAGCTCCTGAGAATTATCAAGCATTTGCCAACTACGTCTATGATGTAACGGAACACTTCTTAAAAGAAGACATTCCCGTCACGCATGTGTCGCCAATCAATGAACCACAATGGGATTGGACTGGTGGTCAGGAGGGAACCTACTACGATCCAGCTGAAGTAGTCGCACTCTTAGAGGTATTTATTGAAGAAAAACAAAAAAGACCAGAGCTGAAACAAATAGCGCTATCGATGCCTGAATTAGGAGAATGGGCAAACACCAGCAAGGAATATTTCGAAGCAATCATCGAAAATGATACATTGATGAATTACTTTGACACGTGGGAAGTCCATTCATATTGGACAACTTACGTCGAGAAAATGAATTTTAAAGAGTGGTTAGAAGAAAAGGAAATCGATGTTACCTTAAAAATGTCTGAGTGGACAGAAATGATCAATGGTCGCGACTACACTATGGATTCTGCCCTAAATTTAGCCAACGAGATACACGATGATTTAACGATCCTTGATGTGGTTGCTTGGCAATATTGGATCGCAGTCAGTAGTTACGATTATCGGGATGGTCTGATCTATGTAAACTTAGGTTCAAAAGAAATTATTCCGACAAAAAGACTTTGGGGAATGGGGAATTTCAGCAAGTTTATTCGACCAGGGTACACGAGAGTTTCCGCAATCAGCGACGACAAAGAGGTGAATGTCGTAAGCTTTTTGGGAAAAAATGAAGCAAACGAAGAAGAACTTATTACAGTGCTTATCAATAACAGTTTTCAGGAAAAAGAGATTGATCTTCAAGGAGTCGGATTTGGTGAAATCATCAGCTATACGACAGATGGTGAATCTGATTTAGAAGAGCAGAGCATCACTTCTCAGGAACTGACAATCCCTCGGCAATCGATCGTTACCTTGAAGAGCGTTACAACGAATGAATAAGAAAAGGGGAAATGGCTATGAACTTTGGGAAAATTGCTAAAACATCTTTATTGGCGTCTTCAGTAGTCTTATTTGTTGCTTGTGGGCAAGAAAACAACAATAATGATTCGGATGGAGAAATCACAACGATCCAGTTTTATACGTGGGGAGGTGAAGGTGACCTTCCCATCTATGAGCCACGCATCAAAGCCTTTGAGGAAGCGAATCCTGACATAAAAGTAGACTTCGTTCAAGTGCCAAGTGATTATGACACCAAACTGCAAACAATGTATGCCGGAAATGAAGCACCTGACGTTGTCCAAGTGGCAGAAAATGGGCAAAACTTTGCTTCTAAGGGATTGTTTATTGATCTTTCAGAATATATTGAGGAATCATCGATTGACGTAGAAAGCAATTGGGGGGAGGCAATAACCCAATATACCTATGATGGCCAACCATTTGGTTTGCCGGATAGAGGGGGCCCGGAAATTATTTACTACAATAAAGACTTATTTGATGAAGCAGGGATCGAATACCCGACAAATGATTGGACGATTGAAGAATACACAGCTGCTGCCGAAAAATTAACAAAAATAGAAAACGGCGAAACGGTTCAGTATGGTGCTAGTGGAATGGATTGGGTGCCAAACTGGGGAGTATTTATCAAGTCCAATGGTGGTTCCCTTGTGGAAAATAATGAGGTTGTGATCAATTCTCCCGAAAACTTAGAAGTTCTTACTTGGTTTAATAATCTATACCAAGACGGTTATGTTGGCACATATGAATTTTATGAATCTGTTGCGCAGTCTGGTGCGGATTCAATGTTCTCACAAGGTAGAATTGGTATGTTGACGACAGGATTTTGGAATATTGGCAACTTCACACAACTGGATGATTTAAATTTTGATATTGCACCGATGCCTTTCTTCAATGAAAAAGTTACATGGCCTTTCGGAAGTGCCTTAGCGATTTCTAAGCAATCGACCAAACAAGATGCCGCCTTTCGATTCATTGAATATATGACGAGCGAAGAAGCACAAAAAATTCTTGGTGAAAGTTTAGTGGATTCTCCTGCCAATATCAAAGTATTGAACTCTGAAGAATTTACCAATAGACAAGTAAATGGGAAAGATCTTCGCTTGGACGTCGTAGGAATCTCGACAGAACGTGTTGTGATCGATGGTATTTTCGAAGGTCCTTACTATGGAGAACTGACCGGTGAGTTCAGTAATCAAGTAAAAGAAATGCTCCTTGGCCGTTTAACACCAGAAGAAGCGCTTGAGAAAATGCAAGAATCTGGCGAAAAAATCATGGAACAATATTAATTCAGAGAAAGGATAGCTTAGGGAAGAAAAAATTTTCTTCCTTAAGCACCTTAGTTAAGGAGGGTTTCCTATTGGACATTTCAGCGACACAACTTCAACTAAATCAAAAAAAGCGTAAGCGGACTCAGTCCCGCTGGTTTTTTGCCTTTGTTTCACCTTGGATCATTGGGTTTGTTTGTTTTACCATTGGACCAATGATTTTTTCGATCATCATGAGTTTTACTGATTGGGATATGTTTTCGGAATTTAATTTTATCGGATTTGATAACTATCTGCGTCTTTTTAAGGATGATATTTTTTTAAAAGCTTTAGCAAATACTTTTCAATATACCTTGATCAGTGTTCCAATCAATTTGTTACTTTCATTAGGTATGGCTTATTTATTGAGCTTTCATTTGAAAGGGATGCGTGTTTTTCGTACCATCTATTACTTACCTTCCATTGTACCAATCGTTGCGAGCACGATGCTGTTTACCCGTTTGCTTTCTTCCAAAGGACTAGTCAACCAGGCACTAGCCTTATTTGGTATCGACGGACCAGTTTGGCTGTTGAGTAAGGACCATGTGCTTTGGAGCTTCGTATTCCTTTCTCTATGGGGTGTCGGTGGAACAATGATTTTGATGTTGTCTGCTATCAATAGTGTGGGGGAAGAAATGTATGAATCGGCACTTCTTGATGGTGCATCCAGATTCAGGATGTTTATTAGTATAACCATTCCCCAAATTTCGCCGATTTTATTTTTCAACCTGATTACCGGAGTCATTGGCTCCCTTCAAACCTTTACTCAAGTATATATGATGACCGGTGGTGGGCCTGATTATGCCAGCGAAATGATTGTTCCGTACCTTTATCGAAATGCCTTTTCATTTTATCGGATGGGCTATGCTTCGGCAATGGCTTGGGTGTTGTTTATGATCGTGATGGTCTTATCCTTGATCGTGCTGAAGAGCTCAAGCTTATGGGTATTTTATGAAGAGGAGGTGAAGTAAGTGTTAGATAAAAATCTATCCAAAGTATCTAAATTATTGATCTATCTGACCTTGATTTTGTTTGCGGGAATTTTGATCATTCCATTCGTTTATATGATTTCGATTGCACTAGCTTCGCCGGAGTCAAATATCAAAGAACAGTTCACTTTACTGCCGATGGAATTCTATTTGTCCAATTTCACCAATTTGTTTAGAGATTCCTTTTCAGGAGAGCGACCAATCTTGTTGTGGTTTTTCAACACGATGCTGATCGTCGTTCTTAGCATTGTTGGACAAATTATTTCTTCGACACTGGTTGCTTTTGGCTTTGCCCGAATGAAGTATAAACATAAAAATAAATTGTTTCTATTGGTATTAGGAACAATGATGTTACCAGGTCAAATCACCTTGATTCCTGTGTTTTTGATTTTTAGAAACTTAGGTCTTTATAACACTCTTTGGCCATTGATCATCCCGCAATTCTTTGGCTCTGCCTATAATATCTTTTTTACTCGCCAATTTATTACGGCGATTCCGGGAAACTTATTTGAAGCGGCAGAAATGGATGGTTTAGGACCATTTAGATCCTTTACCAAAATAGTCTTACCTTTGATCAAACCAGCGATGGCTGCCATTGCTATTTTTACCTTTAACTTTGCTTGGAGCGACATCATGGGTCCTTTGATCTATGTATCAGATACGAGCAAAATGACCTTAGCTTTAGGTGCACAATCTATGTCCGCCACCTCCAATCCAGCGGGTACCGTCAATATGTCGATGTTAATGGTAATGTCATTGCTGCTGACACTTCCACAGATTGTTATCTATTTCTTAGGACAAAAATATTTGTTCCAAATCAATTTGGGGATTGGCAATAGCGGGACAAAATAAGTTGAAGAGCTTATGAAAAAACTGACGATCGCATATAGAAAAATAGAGTTACAAGGAGCGACAGATGGAAAAAAATATTCGACAACCGGAGATCAATCAAAAAGATAGCTACAAACTGTTTCATCATCTATCTTATTTAAATTATATTATCTATACTTTTCTAGGGACGCTGCTGTTTTGGTTGTTCAATTTACCCCTTCTTTTTTTATTGCTAACAATGGAAATCAAACTTAGCACCTTACCATTGTTTCTCCTGTCCTTCTTGCCAGTAGCCCCAGCTTTTACAGCGTTACTCATCTATTTGAAAGAAGCAAAGGAGAAAGATGGTACCCCAAAAGTATTTTTATTGGCCTATCGCAGGAAATTTAAGCATAGTCTTCTAGGGTGGCTTCCTGTTTTAGTCGTTATTGGGTTATGTAGTGCAAATTTATTGTTACTGAGGGTCACGATCCAAATCACTGAATTGAAATGGCTAAATCTGTTTCTGCTGATCGTCGCCTTGACGTTTGCGATCAATTATTTTTTAGTGGTCGCAACGGCACCGTCTCTTTCAATCAAGGAAGCTCTTTTGCTTAATCTCCAATTATTTATTTTGAAATCCAGCCGATATATGTTAAGTTTTATGATCATCATTAGTAGTTGGCTGCTGTTAGCCTTGGTTCCAATTTATCTGGCATTATTTGGCGTAGGGCTGATTGCCATCTTATTATTACTGAACTTTGCGCCAGTCATGGAGTTTGCGCGAAAGCATTCGGTTCGTTGAGCAACAAAAAATCACCTGATCATGGAGCAACCTCGAACAGTTAGACCAAAACTCTAACGAGTCGAGGTAGCTTCAGTATGCGTTTTATCAGGTGATTTTTAGGTTAAGCAAAACGATGAAAAATCGGCTGCATCTGTTCAAACGTACAGAGTTCAGTAAATCCTAATGATCGTAAAAGATCTTGTCCCTCTTTGATTTGAAACCCGAGCTGCTCTGGTTTATGACTGTCGCTGCCGATGGTTAGCACGCTTCCCCCCAAGTCATGATAAAGCTTGAGGATCTCGATCGATGGCGTATACCCATTGATTCCGTAACGGTGGGAAGAGGTATTCAGTTCGATGCCTTTGCCATCTTTGATCACGACTTTCAAGATCTCTGCGATTTGTTCTTTCGTTTGTTCAAAAGCGTCCTTCTCTTTATCTAAATAACGACGAATCAAATCCATATGGGCTAAGACGGAATACTCTTTATATGTCGTGACCAGCTGATACATTTCATCATAATAGCGCTCGTAGCATTCCTGTTGGCTGCGTCCTTTTTGAAATTCTCCAGTCCAAAATTCTTGATCGTCTACCTGATGAACGGAAAGTAAAATGAAGTCAAAGGGATGCGAATGATAAAGACGGGTAAATTGTGGGATCGTGTGCATTTGCATCCCAAATTCCAGCCCAGTTTTTAGCTTGATTTGGTCACTGTATGTTTCCTTTAAGCGTGCCAGTTCGTTAAAATACAAGTCGTAGTAGACATTTTTTACGACTTTATTGGCTCCAACGAGGTACGTATCCGTGGCTTGCCAGTCTTCTTTGACCCCATAATCCACATGATCGGTAAAGCAGATTTCGGCTAAGCCTAGTCTAATAGCGTCTTTGACTACATCTTCCATCAAATACCAAGAATCATCGCTGTAATCACTATGAACGTGATAGTCTGTAAAAATCATGGCGTCTCCTTTTGTTTCGTTATTTTTGCTGCTTCTGCCAGTCTGCTCGTTTTTGATAATAAAGCTGGGCGGCCGTTTCCCAATGCTCTTTGTCAGTCGGCTGAATCTCACGGATCAGACGGGCTGGATTGCCGCCGACGATCGTATTCGGCGGCACATCTTTTGTGACGACGGAACCAGCAGCGACGATGGCATGTTTGCCGATCGTGACACCTGGTAAAATCGTACTATTGCCTCCGATCCAAACGTAATCTTCGACGGTGATCGGTAGGCCAAATTCCAAATCTTGACTGCGGATCACAGAATCGATCGGATGGCCGGCTGTATAGAAGCTGACCCGTGGTCCCACCATCACATGATCACCAATCAGAATCTTATTGACATCTAAAAAAATGCAATCCATATTGGCATAAAAGTGATCACCAATCTCAACATGGCGACCATAGTCGACAAAAAGGGGTGGTTGGACAAAGCAATGCTGCCCAAATTTGCCAAAGAGTGCTTTTTCTTTGGCGATGATTCCTTCTCGGTCATCGACTGGTAAAAGGTTGATTTCCTGGGCACGTTTTTTTCCCTCCACTGAGCCATTCTCAGGGAGAATACCGGCAGCTTGATACAGTTGACCAGCCACCATCGCTTGATAATCAAAATCTTCTTTCATTGCAAAATCCTTTCTAAGACGGTAAATCGTCGGTGGTTAATTCAATCAAATTGCCTTCGGGGTCTTGGACAACTGCTTCATAATAGCCATCGCCTGTCGTACGAGGACCATTTAAAAGAGGGTAGCCATCTTCAACAAACCGTTGAGCGTATCGATCAACGTCAGCTTGATCACCTACTGCAATCGCAAGGTGAGTGTAGCCTAAGCTCTCACTGACACGAGGGCTTAAAAATTTCTTGGTCGTTAATTCTAACCGACTTCCAGAATCAAAGGTCAAAAAATAGGACTGAAAGCCTGTTTTCGGATTATGATATTTTTGGTTGCTGACCGCCTGAAAGTAGGTTTCATAAAATGTTCTCATTTTTTCTAAATCATTGACATATAGTGCGATGTGTTCAATTTTCATTATTGACAACTCCTTTAATAAGCAACATGCGTCGTTCTTTCTTCGTTCCTTTTTGAACTTAGTAAACTTTGTTTAATAAGTTGCTTCTATTATACCTTTGTTAACAAAATTAATAAAGATGTATTCCCAGCTTTTTATCTGTTAAAATAGGAGAGTTGAGGGGGAGAAAAATGAAAGCTTATCAGCCAACGACCATTAAATTACATAATCAGGCAGTATTGCTGGATTTGCTAAAACAGCAGCAAGCGCCTATGACCAAGCGCCAACTGGCAGATGCCTCTCAATTAAGCGTGGTAACGATCAACAAGCTGCTTCCTGAATTGATAGAAAAGCAGTTGCTTTTGACGACGGATCAACCGCAACGAACGGGAGGACGTCAAGCTGCGGCTTACCAGTACAATGCGCAACGGACACTGTTGTTGATCATTCAGTTTATCGAAGAAGACCAGCAGATCGTGATTCGTTTTTCAGTCGTCGATCTCGTCGGGAACATTTTGCATCATGAGCAGTCAGCAGAGGGCCGATTGCCGCAGTTCTTGCAAGTGATTCGTCAGATAAAACAGGAATACCCGAAAATCAGCTTGGCAGTCGTGGGGATTCCGGGTGTGGAAATTGCTGGAAGACTGAAGATCATTGATGCTCCAGCATTTAAGGACATGGCGCTAGGGGAATTGATTGAAAAGGAGATCGCGGTAAAAACGCTTATTGAGAATGACGTGAATGCAGCGGTATTCCATTTCAAAGAAGAGAAAAAAATCGTGGCTGGCATTTATTTTCCGAAAAATTATCCGCCAGGTGCGGGACTGGTCATCGACCAACAGCTCTTTAAAGGAGCCAACCATTTAAGTGGCGAAATCAAGCATTTGCCGCATCTTTACAAAGTTTCTTACCCTTTGGCAACAGAGGCGATCCAAGAGCAAGTGACTGCCACTCTTCAAGCGATCGTGGCAGTCACGGACCCGCATCAAGTCATTTTGTTTTTGCCCTCTGAGTGGCAGGCGCTTGTGCCGCGCTCTTTTTTGGAAAAGCAGCTGGCAGCAGTGTTTCATTATGGCGTCTTACCAAAGTTACACTTTTCAGATCGGTTTTCAGAAAACTATTTGGCTGGGTTGATCACGATGGGAATCGAAGCAGCGGGCTTAGGGCTTTGATTCGCAGCATTCAACTGGTACTGAGGACAAAAACTGCCACTGCTTCCTTTATCAGAAGCAGTGGCAGTTTTTTTGAAAATACGAGAACTCACAGTTTAGCGAGTTTCTGTGCTTTTTCGGTATTCGCAAAATGCAGTTTGGCATATTTGCCCAATAGTGCTATGCCACCTTGCTGCAGTAATTTTGCGGCAACTTGGTCAGCAGCTGCGTGGGCGCCAGAAGGCAAGCGCAAACCGACTTCTTTAGAGGCTGCATCTAATTCATCCAAAAAGACTGTACGACATAAAATAGAGGCTGCCGCTACTGCTAGATGATATTGTTCACCTTTCGTCGCAAAATAGAGCTTTTCGGTAACCGCTGCTTGTTCCGACTTTAAATAAGTGCGATAATTTTTTTCGCTTGTGAACTGATCGATCAAAATGGCATCTGGTGTCTCAGGAGCAATCTTTTGCAAAAGCAAACGAATGGCTTGATTATGCAAAGCAACTTTCATTCGGACCGTGTTGTATTTTGGTTGGATCTCGTTGTATTTGCTGGGTGTAACAGTGAGCAATTGGTAAGGAACCAATTCTTTGATTTTCGGCGCCATCTTACGGATCTCTGGATCTGTCAGCATTTTTGAGTCCTTGACACCTAAGGCTTTCAGCTGTGGCAATTGCTCTTTTTTGGCATAGACGGCACAGACCACCAAAGGACCGAAATAACTGCCGTTGCCGACCTCGTCACTGCCGACGACGCTTTTTTCGCTAAATCCTGCTGGCAACGCAGTGGTTGAAACAGTCGCTTTTTTCTTATCCGGTACAGCACTTGCCGTATCGCCCCATAAGGAAGCTTCTTTTTCAGCAGTCGCTCCTTGAAACATGACTTTTCCAGACGTATAAGCAGTGATCGTCGTTGGCCCTTTTTTGGCGACAAACACTGTATAAGGAACTTTCTTAGCCAGCAGTTCTCGTTGGTAAAATTGCTGCATCTTTTGGATAGTTGAAGTTGGTACTTTGATAACGATCGTACTCATTTGATTCCTCCTGTTTTTTTGTCTTTTCTGTAGGTAGACAAAAGGATACTTTAAGATTTTACCATACTTCTTATTCTTTTTTACTAAGACGATCAGCAAACAAACGATTGGCATGGAAATTCATAAGAAAATCACGTATAATAGTTAAGAGTTTGCGACACATGTTCAATAAGTGATAGAATAGAGCAGAATGTAAGCAATGGGAGGAAATATTCCTATGACGGAGCAAAAGAAACGCTATAAAGCAGTTATCGCGAATCAAAGTTACACGATTATTGGACGCGAAAGCAAAGAACACATGGATATGGTGACAAGATTGGTCAATGGCCAACTGCTTGAGATCATGCAATTATCGCCACAAACCGATCAAGAACAAGCGTCGATCTTATTAGCGATCAACGCTGTTTCCGACCAGCTGAAAAAACAAGAACAGCTTTTGGTCCTACAAAAAAAAGTGGACGAGTTGCGGGGACAAGCCATTAAAGCAACGGAGCTTGAGAATCGCATCAAGCGGATCGAAGCAATCGAATCCGAAGCACGGAAAGTTCTCGATGAGACAGGTCGCAGTGATGTGGAGATCCATAATCATGTGGAAGCACAACAGATCTTAAATGAACAAAGGAAACGAAAAATTCAAGAAAAGACAGCCCATGGGTAGTGCGGCGTAGAAAGGATACCTAAATGATTGGATTATTTGTCTTGGTTTTGTTGTTGGCAGCCTTTTACGGCGGCGCACGGCGCGGAACCAGTTTACAATTGGTCTCAGTTTTGGGCTATTTGATCTCTTTTTTCTTTGCAGTAGCAAATTACCAAGAAATTGCGAAGAAAATTGAGCTCTATGTTCCTTATATGTCAGTAACGGCGGACTCAAAGTTAAAATACTACGATATGGAACTGGCTTTAGATTTAGACAAAGCCTATTATGCAGCCATCGCTTTTGTGATGGTGCTCTTTGCTGGATGGCTGATCACAAAACTAGTGGTGATTTTTGCAGACAGTTTGCGTTACAAACGCCTACGTTTTTTAGGTGGTTATGACTGGGCAGTTGCGGGTGTATTGAATGTTATCTTGATGTATATCAATTTGTACATGTTTTTCATGATTCTCTCAATGATCCCGTTTGCCACGATTCAAAATCTGTTTGAAACGAGCGGAACTGCGAATTTCATCGTTGATCGGTCGCCGATTCTCTCAGATTACTTCTATCGATTGTGGATCACAGATGTGATTGGGTAAAAAGCAGGCAGATGGTTGCAGAGCCATTCTGCCTTTTTCTTAGGAACAAAAAGTTAAAACAAAGCAGGTGAGAAAAGAATGAATACTAAGATCCTTGATGTTTTAGGATTTGAACAAGTAAAGAGTCAAATCGGTCAGTATATTGTAACAGCCCAAGGAAAAGAAGCCTTAGCAAAGCTTGCGCCATCAAGTGATGCGCAAGTCATTTCCTCTTGGCTAGCAGAAACAGAAGACGCGATCAAGATCCAACGTTTAAGAGGCGGAATCCCTGTACCAAAGATTGAGAATATTCGTCCCCAAATGAAACGGATCGAAATTGGCGCCGATTTAAACGGCATTGAGTTGGCACAAGTTGCCCGTGTCTTATCAACTACGCAGGAATTGAAACGCTTTTTTGCTGATTTGTCTGAAAGCGAGATTGAATTTTCCCGCTTGTATCACTGGGAAGAACAGTTGGTGTCTTTGCCAACCTTGAATCGACGCTTGAAAGAAGCTATCGATGAGGATGGCCGAGTCACAGATGATGCCTCTCCAGCACTACGTGGAATTCGCCAATCGATCCGACGAGCAGAACGGACGATTCGCGAGACATTGGATGGCATCGTCCGAGGTGGCAATGCAAAGTATCTAAGTGATACGATCGTAACCATGCGAAATGAGCGTTATGTGATTCCAGTCAAACAAGAGTACCGAGGTGTTTTCGGCGGGGTAGTCCACGACCAAAGTTCCTCTGGTCAAACCTTGTTTATCGAACCGAAACAAGTAGTGGAACAAAATAACCGTTTGCGCCAGCATCAAATTGCGGAACGGGATGAAATTACACGTATTCTAGCAGAATTGTCAGCAGAGTTAGCCCCATATCAAAGAGAGATTCTCCATAATGCGTATGTGATCGGGATCATGGATTTCATGAATGCCAAGGCTCGTTTTGGAAAAGAGATGAAGGCAATCGTACCAGCGATCAATCAAGACAACCATGTCTTTTTTAAGCAAGCACGTCATCCATTGATCGATCAAGAAAAAGTCGTTCCTAACGATATTACGATTGGAAAAGACTATCAAGCCGTTGTCATTACTGGGCCGAATACCGGTGGGAAAACCATCACCTTAAAAACATTAGGGCTATTGCAGATCATGGGCCAAGCTGGTTTACCAATTCTGGCAGAAGAAGAAAGCCAAATGGGTGTCTTCAATGAGATTTTTGCGGACATTGGGGATGAACAATCCATTGAGCAAAGTCTATCGACCTTTTCTTCTCATATGACAACGATCGTTGAAGTGTTGAAAAAAGTCGACGAGACAAGCTTAGTTCTCTTTGATGAATTAGGCGCAGGAACCGATCCTCAAGAAGGGGCGGCACTAGCGATTGCGATTTTGGACGAACTTGGGGCTAAGTCGGCTTATGTCATGGCGACGACCCATTATCCTGAATTGAAGGTTTATGGTTATAACCGATCCAATACGATCAATGCCTCTATGGAATTTGATGTTGATACCTTAAGTCCGACCTATCGCTTGTTGATCGGGGTTCCAGGACGAAGCAATGCGTTTGAGATTTCGAAAAGACTTGGCTTGCCAGATACGATCATTGATCAAGCCAAAGAGATCATGGATGGAGAAAGCCAAGACCTGAATGAAATGATCGCTGATTTAGAAAATCGAAGAAAAATGACGGAAACCGAGTATCTTGAAGTCCGTCATCATGTAAAAGAAGCGGCCCGCTTGCACCAAGAGCTAGAAGCAGCCTATAGTTATTTCTTTGAAGAACGTGAAAAAGAATTGGCGAAAGCTCGGAAAAAAGCCAATCAGATCGTTGAAGAAGCCAAAGAAGAATCTGAAAAAATCATTGCCGATATTCGTAAAATGCAGTTAGCCGGCGGTCAAACGAAGGTCAAAGAACACGAGCTGATCGACGCGCGCACCAAGTTATCAGGACTGCAACAAGAAGAACATCTGCAAAAAAACAAGGTTCTGCAAAAAGCCAAAGCAGCCAAGACGCTGAAAGAAGGAGACGAAGTGCTTGTAACATCTTATGGGCAGCGCGGGGTCTTATTGAAAAAAGCAGGCAAAAATCAATGGCAAGTCCAAATCGGTATTTTGAAAATGAATTTGCCAGAAACAGATCTCCAACCAGCAGCGCCAGTGAAGGAGCCTACACAGCGTATCGTCAATACGATTCGTTCTGCTGACAGCAGTCCAGTGGTCAATCAGTTGGATTTACGCGGTAAGCGGTACGAAGAAGCCCTCAATGAAGTGGATCAGTATTTAGATGCAGCGATTTTGGCAGGCTATCCGCAAGTGACGATCGTCCACGGAAAAGGAACCGGCGCATTGCGTCAAGGGATCACTGACTACCTAAAAAATCATTGCTCGGTGAAAAGTTTTGAATTTGCGCCAGCAAATCAAGGGGGCAATGGGGCGACCATTGTGAAGTTTAACTAACCTTTAAGAACCCTTACCTTTTGTAAGCAGACGATTTTAAAAAACTTCCGATACGTGGTATACTTTTTTTAGTTTTAAAAATGGAGGGGAAGTACGATGGCAAAAGAAATTACTGATAAAACTTTTTCAGAAGAAACCGATAAAGGCTTAGTCCTTATTGATTTTTGGGCAACTTGGTGTGGTCCATGTCGGATGCAAGCGCCGATCTTGGAACAATTAGCGAATGAATATGAGGAAGACGAATTGAAGATCGTGAAAATGGATGTGGATGAAAATCCTGAAACACCAGCTTCATTCGGGATCATGTCTATTCCAACTTTGTTGTTGAAAAAAGACGGCCAAGTCGTTGATAAAGCAATTGGGGTGCATACAAAAGATCAATTGAAAGCTTTAGTTGCGGAACATATGTAATAGAAGAAACGTTTTTGAAGCAATAGCCGAAAGTGGCTATTGCTTTTTTTATTTTGGGGACGTTTTTTTCAAATTTTCTATTAGGCAGTGGTATACTTAAAGTGGGGAGTGGCACTAAAAAATATCTTGTTAATATAGTAAGAAAGTAATACCAAAATAGGATTAAAGGGGGAATAAAAATGAAGAAGTTGAAACGTGGGTTGCTTCAAGGCGTTGCGATTGTTGGGGTACTGGTCGCACCCATTGCAGGAACGATCACACAAGTTTATGCAGCAAATGAAGGGGATCCGACAGCAGCGTCTGTCACTGCACAAGAGGCGACGTCAGAAAGTTTCTCAGAAGCGAGCGCAGCATCATCTCAAGAGGCAAGTACAGAGAGTACAGAGTCAAGCACGGCAACTGAGTCTTCATCAACGTCTACCTCTTCATCAGAAACAACGTCAAGTACTAGCACGGCTGCGACTGAGACCAGTCAGACCGAGGCCACACAAGATTCATCTACTCAATCGACGGAAGAATCTTCTGAAGAACCAGACTTAGGGATCATTGATGTTGAATCAGTTGCAGTTAATAACCAATATATAAAAATCAATCCGGTTGCAGCAGCCAATCCTGAAACGCAAAACATCCTTTACCGTTTTGAGAAGGATCAATTGATCGAGCAAGGAACGATCAATGAATTAGCTGGCAAGGTATACCGTAGTGTCAAACGGTATCAAGGTGCCGATAAGCGGACCTATCTTGAAATTCGTGACGATCAAAAGGTTGTCGGTGTCGTAGCAGAAGCAGCAGTGAAAGTTGCCAGCGGAACCTTCAAAACCGAGAAAAAATATGCAACCGTTACAAGTGCGAAAGAACCGCTTTGGCAAGATGTGTTTTTAGATAAAAAAACGAGCACTTCTTCAAGTATTACTGGTCAAACTTTTGAAATCAAAGAAGTATTCACGACGAATAATAACGTGGTCTATTACGCATTGTATTCAAATAAAAATGTTCTCATCGGTTGGATAAAAGCCACCGGCGTTAAGTTAGCGACATCACCTGGGGGTGTATGGCAGTCTGAATCAAAGTATGCCACGATCATCAGCGGAAATTATACGCTATGGCAAAATTTTCATTGGACAGCGAAAAAAGGAACGACAGCCTCTCTAAATGGAAAAACAGTCAAAGTTACTGGGAAATATCGCCACTTGAATGGGTCGACATACTATTCTCTTTATACAAATAACAACAAATGGCTAGGCTATATCAATGCCTCGGGTGTCAAATTAACGACTGATGCGCAAGGCGCCTATCAGTCCTACGGGAAATATGTGACATTGACCAAGAAAAATTACACGATGTGGGGCAATTTTCGCTGGTCGAATAAGAAAAACACTACCACGAAATTAGCGGGAAAAACCTATCTTGCCAAAGGAAGATACAACCATGTCAATGGCGGTGTCTACTTGTCCCTTTATGATGCGAATGGCAATTGGATCGGCTACTTAAATGCCAATGCAGCAACGGTTGCCAACAATCAAGGGGGCACTTGGCAAAGTGAAAAACGCACAGTCCGCCTAAAAAGTAAGAATTATACCTTATGGCAAGATTTAGCTTTTGCGAAGAAAAAAGGCAGTAGTGCGAATTACATGAACAAGAATATCCAAGTTACTGGGAAGTATCAACATTTCAACGGCTCCACCTACTACTCCCTCTATCTCAACAACAAATGGTTAGGCTACATCAATGCAAGTGGGGTGACCAATGCCCATACGATAACTTCTCAAAGCAACATTAGCCGCTACGTGGTCGTCAAGAATGGGGATGGCAATTTCTTTGAAAAAGCCGATCCAAATAGTGCCAAACTTGGGAAAAAGAGTGCCTACAAAGGCTATATGGCACAAGCGACCAAACTAGCAAAAACGAGTGATGGCAATTACTTGTATCTCGTTTCACCAGCTGGTCGAATCGGTTGGGTCAAGGAAAATCAAACCACAAATGTAAATAGCAACTTTTGGATGTATACTACAGGAGGGAAATATCCTTCATTAAACGTTAAAAACTTAAACATTGAAGTATCTATCAGCAAACAGCGGGTCTACATCAAATCAGGAAATAAAGTGATTTATACGATGCTTTGCTCGACCGGTGCCTTCAATACTCCAACACCTTTAGGGAATTTCCGTATCCAAGCAGAAAAAGGCTTAGCTTTTTCAGGAGCCGCTTACTACCGTTCCTTTAAAGATCACGGCGTCTATTTATTCCACACGATCCCAACGAGCATTGCTTGGTCCACTAATGCTTTTAGTTCTGTTGAAGGACGAAAATTAGGCACTCGGGCTTCTCATGGCTGCATTCGTTTAGCAGTCCCAGATGCCAAATGGTTTTACTATAACATCCCTTATAATACGCCTGTCAAAATTGCTAACTAATGTTCAAAAAGTCGTTTCCCCTAGTGGAGACGGCTTTTATTTTTCAAAAAAAGATTGACGCTGGTTATATCATTCGATAATATATCATTAAGTGATATAGCTAGTGGGACGGAGGAATCAAATGGATGAGGCATTGACAGATTCAACCTATTTGATTTTATTAGCGCTTTTAAAGCCGAAACATGGGTATCTCATCATGAAACAGATCCATGAGCTAAGCCAAGGGACGTTTGAGATTGGTCCCGCAACGATGTATACGATTTTAAAGAAGCTGACGAAAAAGGGGTGGATCGATTTAGAGGAGAGCGTTGACCGAAAAAAAATCTATCAGATTACACCAGAAGGAAGACAAGTTCTGGAGAAAGATATTCAACGGCGCAAATTATTTTATCAAATCGGAGAACAGGTTTTCGAAGCGTTAGGGGGAGAGCAAGATGGGCATCAATAAGAAATACCTTCTTTCACTTGGTGTAGCCTATTACCCAGAAAAGGAAATGGTTCGTCTGCAAAAACAAGCGTCGTTAGGGTGGCACTTTGTGAAGATGAATCGGTTAGGGTTTTTGAAGTTTATCAAAGGAGACCCAGAAACGACCAAATATGCAGTAGACTTTTTCGAAGGAGAGCCCTCTGAGATCGTTGATTACTTAGCGATGTATCAAGCAGGAGGCTGGACTTATATCAGCAATTATAAAGATCGCTATTTTTATTTTAAAGCGTCTCCTGACACACCAGCGATTTTCAGTGACCAAGAAAGCTATCAAGAACGGATCGATAATGAAACACGGTATTTAATGAAAAAATCGATTCTACTTTCGGTGATCAGTTTAGTGATATTAGCAGCAATTTATTTTCTGATCCGTTATTTCAATATTCGCACAAATCCATTTTGGTCCTTTGGACTAGGTTTGATTACGGGGTTAGTGTTTATCCCGATTGGGGTAGGATTGACCACGATCCTGATGAAATTCTTATATAAAAATCGAGCAAGTTATTACAATGAACCAGAGAAACTGGCGAAGCGTCAACGAGTGATCCGCGATACCGTCATCTTGATGTTTGTCGGAGCGATCATTGGCGCCGTTATCGGCTTTTTCTTTAGTGATATATTTTATTAGATAGGGAAGGTGAGCATGTGTTAGAAGCAAAACAATTAGTAAAAACATTTGGCGATTATACAGCAGTCGATCAATTGTCCTTTACCATCAATGATGGACAGATCATGGGCTTGATTGGTCAAAATGGTGCTGGTAAAACGACGACATTCCGATTGATCTTGGATTTCTTGAAAGCCGATCAAGGGGAAGTATTGTGGGATGGCCATAAAATTAGTGAAAAAGAATACAATATTATCGGCTATCTGCCAGAAGAACGCGGCTTGTTTCCAAAAGTAACGATTGAAGATCAATTGATCTATTTCGCGCGTTTACGTGGCAAAAAGAAAGAAGACATCGTACCAAAAATCGACTATTGGATGGACAAGTTTAAAGTCAAAGGCAAGAAAACTGATAAAGTCAAATCTTTATCAAAAGGAAATCAGCAAAAAGTTCAGCTAATTTCAACGTTGATCCATGAACCAAAATTAGTGATTCTAGATGAACCGTTTAGTGGCTTAGACCCAGTCAACGCGGAACTGTTGAAAAACGGGATCATTGAACTGAAAAAAAATGGCTCTTGTGTCATCTTCTCCAGTCATAATATGGATAACGTAGAAAAAATCTGTGACCACTTGATTATGCTAAGGGATGGCCAAACTGTCTTAAACGGAAAGGTCCATGAAATTCGTGAATCCTTTGGACGAACGAAAGTTTATTTGGAGTCTAATTTGACGAAAGAACAGCTTTTGGAAGTGGCAGGTGTTGAGGAAGTCATTGCCAGAGAAGACGGCAGCTATGATATTACGATCGCTGATCCTGCAGTAGGAAAAACCTTATTTGATTTAGCGACGGCGGATGGTTATATCCCTATGTTCAATCAACAACCGCCAACGTTAGAAGAAATCTTTAAGCGGAAGGCAGGAAAAACAAATGAATAAGTTTTGGGTAATCGCATTAGATGTTTATAAGAAAAATATCAAATCAATTTCGTTTTTGATTATGATATTGGTTCCATTCATTGCAATGGGCGGATTTTATCTGATTAGTTACTTTGCCGATGGTATGAGCAGTGTGGATAAAATTGTCGTTTATGCGAATGAACCAGCCATTGCGCAGACCTTTGTGGAGCAAAGTAGCGATGATTATGAATTTGAAGTTGTGGAAAGCGAAGAACAAGGACAACAACAGTTGGCTGACAAAGATGCTGATGCCTTGTTAGTTATTACTGCTTCAGGGGATACGCTGCAAGGGGAATTATTAAGCGAGTCCTCAATGGGGCAAGCTTTAGAGCTGACGATCCAACAATTATTGACGGGCTTGCAGTCATCCTTTCGAGCTAGCGAGCTTGGTTTGACTGCTGAGCAAGTGGCAGTTCTTAGTGAAGTTGCACCGCTTGACCGGCAAAAAGTTTCCTTCAGTGAAGGTGGCGAAATGACCTATGGAGAAGATAATACCGCGATGCAAGCAGCAGTTAGTACCATCGCAACAATCGTTCTCTTTTTCTTTATCATCACTTACGCACAAATCATTGCGCAAGAAATTGCTTCTGAAAAAGGAACGCGCATTATGGAAGTCATTTTGTCTAGTACGCGTGCACAAACCCATTACTACGCCAAATTAACTGGGGTGATCATGGTTGCAGCGACCCAGCTAGTTGCGTATGTTGCGATTTTTGGCGGGAGTTATTTCTGGATCAAGGACAACTCCATGGTAAAAGACTTATTGGCAAGTTTTTCATCAGATGGCATTTTTGGTCCTTTCCTCGTGTTTGCGATCGTTTTCGTCTTCTTAGGAATCTTGATCTATTCTGTCTTGTCAGCCCTTTGCGGGTCGTTAGTGAACAAAGCAGAAGATACGGCGAAAGCCATTATTCCAGTGACGTATCTTTCGTTGGGCGGGTATATGCTAGGAATCGTACTAGGCGGTATGGATCCGCATAACGTTGTTTTACGAGTAACTTCTTATATCCCATTCTTGTCCTCGTATATTATGCCAGTACGGCTTGCTAATGATACAGTGGGGATTGGCGGAGCGTTGATTTCAGTAGGGATCCTTGCTGTTACCACGATCGTCCTGATGCTGGTTTCTGCAAAAATGTACAAATCAAATGTCTTGATCTATAACGACAATGGCATCTTGGCAACGTTGAAACAATCACTGGTGTTAATGAAAAATGAGAAATAAAAAAAACGCCCGATCCTTTTTGTGATCGGGCGTTTTTTATTGGCTAGAATCTAGAAAACAAGGTGCAGGCCTTTAGAATTCCTGCACAAAAAAGTCGAAGATCGATTGCTCAGAAGGCAGCTTGTGAGCGGCTAGCTCAGGATGCCACTGAATGCCTAAGATCGGTGCGCCATAGGCGGTGGATTCTATGGCTTCAACAACACCATCAGGAGCGGTGGCGGTCACATTGAAATCATCTGCAACTGATTTGACTGCTTGGTGATGAAAAGAATTGACTTGATAGGTTGTGCCTAAAAGAGCAGCCAAACGACTGTCTGCCTTGATTTCCACCCGATGTGTAGGGAATTGAAAGAACGTTGGTAATTGCACGTGTTTGATCGTTGGGTGATCGATCAAAGAGAGATCTTGGTACAAACTCCCACCAAATGCGACATTTAGTAACTGCATGCCGCGGCAGATTCCAAAGATGGGTTTGTTTTGAGCCACTGCTTCTTTGATCAATGCCAATTCAAAGACATCACGATCAGGATGAATGCCTTGAATCAAAGGATGAGGATCTTCGCCATAATGATCAGGGGAGACATCATGACCACCGGCTAACAAGAGTTTATCGATTTTGCTGATGTAAGTCGCAGCATCTTCCACGACACCCATTGGTAATATTAGGGGAATGCCTTGGGCTTGTTGGATATGGGTGACAAAATTTTTGGGTGTATAGGACAACCAATGTTCTGCTTCTTCAATCATTGGCCGTTCATTAGCAGCGATGCCGATAATGGGTTTCATTTGATCAAACCTTTCTATAAGTAAATGGAACGAAAAGAAAAAAGGACACGAGGTCCTTTTTTCGAGCATCTTCGCTTTACTTTTCGCGAATAACTTCGATTTTATAACCATCAGGATCTTTCACAAAATAGTAAGATGGAGAAGTCCCTGGTAGTCCTTTCAAGTCAGTGACGTCAAATCCGGCAGCTTGGTGCTTCTCATGAAGCGCTTCTAGATCATCGGTACTGATGGCGATGTGGCCATAGCCGTCGCCTAACTCATAGCCAGGATGGTCATAGTTATATGTCAACTCTAGCTCGTAGTCATCTCCAGGCAATGTTAAGTAAACCAAAGTAAATTGATGTTCAGGAAAATCACGACGGCGAGATTCTTCAAAACCAAAGGCAGTTTGATAAAAATCTAGAGAAGCCGTTAAGTCTTTGACGCGGACACAAGTGTGAGCCATTTTCATGGGTAAATCATCCTTTCGATCTTGATAGTTGTATGATAACATATTTTCTCATTTTATAACGAATAAAAGACAACAGAGCGTTATTTCCAGCTTGTCCAGACTATTGGCATAGGGTAAAATGGAAAGAAAGTGTTGGTGGAGGGAATCATGCCAGAAAAGGAAATTGTGTTCGGGGAAAAAGAAGCGGGGAAACCATACAAATCAAGATATGGCGCGTATGTCGTTCTTCCAAATGAAAAAAATGAAGTGATCTTGGTACAAGCACCCAATGGCGCCTATTTTTTACCAGGCGGTGAAATTGAACCAAATGAGACCAAAGAAGAAGCGATCCAGCGAGAATTAATAGAAGAACTTGGATTTGAAGGGGAGATCGCTGCCTATTTAGGGGAGGCAGTTGAATACTTCTATTCACGCCATCGCGATACATTTTACCATCATCCCGGCTATTTCTATTTAATGACCAAATGGAAAAAAGTCTGTGAACCGACAGAAGAAACCAATCAGTTGTCATGGCATACGCCAGAAGAAGCGATTCAGCGATTGAAACGCGGCAGCCATAAATGGGCAGTTGAACAATGGTTGGCAAAATAAAAAAGGCAGGCTTCCGATAAAAAGGAAACCTGCCTTTTACACTTAGTTATTTGCTAAAACATACTTGTTGATTACTTCTGCCACACCGTCTTCTTCGTTTGATGCAGTTAGGACATCTGCGGCATTTTTCACGTTTTCAGTGGCATTGGCCATCGCCACACCGATACCAGCGTATTCCACCATGGTTAAATCATTTTCGTTATCGCCGATCGCCATGACTTCTTCTTGTTTGATGCCTAAGTGCTCCGCCAATTTTTTGACAGCAGCCCCTTTATGGGCTTGTTTATTTAGAACTTCCAAGAAGTAAGGAGCACTTTTGACCACATTGTAATTGTCCGTCAAACTGCTCGGCAATTGTGGGATGATCTGATCAAGTATTTCGGGATCATCGATCATCATCATTTTGATGATATTCAAGTCAGCAGTCATTTCTTCTGGTGTCCGATATTTCAATGGCATGTTGACTAAGAAGGCTTCATAAATCGTGTAAGGACTGATATCGCGGTTAGCGGTATACATGGTATCCTCAGTTTCTACATGAAGGTGAACCCCTAATTTTCTCGCAGTCATCTCAACAAAGAGATAGTCATCTTGGGACAAGCCGAATTCAGAGATGATCTCTTGATTTTTGGTTTTTTGAACCAAAGAGCCATTGTAGGTAATCACGAAATCATTGTCCGTAAATAAGTCTAGTTCCTTCAATAAATCTTGGACACCAGTTAAGGGGCGTCCCGTACACAAAACGATGCGCACGCCTTGTGCTTCTGCGTCTTTTAATGCTTTGTAAACTGCTGGAGTGATCTTGCGGTCGTTGTTCAGCAGGGTGCCATCGATATCGATGGCGATCAGTTTGATACTCATAAGTTCCTCCTAGTGGCTTGGTTTGATCAAAGCACCATTGCGAATGTGCTTGGCAAACTCTTGATACGTCTCTCCAAATAAATCATAGTGATTTTGGATGTTGGGGTCAATCATTTCTTTTGGAAAATAAAAGCGTTGGTCACCTTGGGTTTGTCCCGCTAAGGCTGCAACAAGTTGACTGGCTTGGGATAATTCTACAAGGGAACCATCTTTTTCCTGTAATTCGATCTGTGTCCGATGCTTACCAGAAGTTGGTCGATAAAAATCATAAGGCAGATCGAAGCTTGAATTGATGGCAGTATAGTAGCGGGGATTGAAGCCGACTTTTTCCACCAATCCCTGCATTTCTTCAATCATCGGCAACTGCGTCTCATCGTCAAAGCGAGCGGATTTCAACGGTTTACGATTTAAGAACCGCTTGGCTAAATCGCTGAGGATCGGATCATTCTCTTCCGTCCATTGGGTAAAGTAGGTATTCAACACGCCATCGTCGAGTTTCAAGTATTCATCTAAAGTGAATTCTTGTTTTAAAAACGGGAGAAGCAGTTGCGAATGGCTTTGAAACATTTCCTGATCCACTTGATAAAGTTCTGCAGCACGATCCAGCAAATGGGCTAAGATCACTTCCATCCCTCGAGAACTCGCATGGAAATAAACTTGCACATACATTTGGTAACGACTGACGATGTAGTCCTCCACAGCGTGCATGCCATTCATAGAAAAAGCAATACCGCCTTCGTACGGACGAATCACTCGTAAAATTCTGGTCAGATCAAACGTGCCATATTCAGTGCCGGTAAAATAAGCATCGCGCAGCAAGTAGTCCATCCGATCAGCATCGATTTGACTGGAAATCATTTGAACGACTTGGGGATTTGGATAGGTTTTAGTAATGACACTTGCCACTTTCTCAGGAAATCCAGCTTCCACTCGGTTCAATATCTGATGAACTTCCGTTTCAGGAGAAGTGATGATCGCCACTGTGATGGCTTCATGGTCCGTATGAAAAATATGCTCAAAGGTGTGGGAGTATGGACCATGGCCCACATCATGAAGCAATGCTGCACACAAGGTCACTAAACGCTCCTTATCATCCCAGCCGTTCGGTCCAACTTTTTCAATCGAATAATTGCGTTGGAAAATATCGCAAATGCGGCGGCTGATTTCATAAACCCCCAAGGAGTGAGAAAAGCGGCTGTGTTCTGCTCCGTGAAAGGTGAAAGAAGCAGTCCCTAGTTGTTTGATTCGTCGCAAACGCTGCACTTCTTTGGAATTGATCAAGTCTAAAATCACTTGGTGCTGCACATGGACATAATTATGAACAGGGTCACGAAACACTTTTTCTATCGCTAAGGTTTGATATTTATATGGTAGGCTCATCGCTAAACTCCTTTATTGGGTGATTTCGCTTTTCCATGCCAGCTAAGCGTTGCTGCATTTGTTCGCTAAGGTCATTTTCTGAAAGCCATTGATCCAGTGACTCAAGCGGATATAGGGATTGGTCTGTGATCAAGAAAAGCAGGGCTTTTTGCAAGCGGTCAATCACCTCTTGTGTGGTAAACTTACGGCCGAGAGCCGCTTCTAAAGTGGTCATGCTCGCAGGATTGACGGCTGGATAGCCATCCGTACCAAAGCGCTCTTTTAAACCTGCTTGGTAAAAACGACGAACGAGAGAGCCGCGGGCTGGTTGGTCGCCATTGATGCTCAGATACATCATGACAGCCACGCCGTCTTTGATCCGTCGTTGTGCTGTGCCAGCAATTTTTTTTCCGTCAATACTCAGGTCATAGGTGCCTGGGCAGTACGAGTCAGCAATTTCATAAGCCAAAATTGTCCGCTCAGGAAAGGCTGTTTGCAACAATGTCGCCATCATTTCATAGGCTGCATCCGTAGTGGCAGCCAAATGTTTAGGGAAAATGAGGGAGACATTCAAAATACCGGCATCATTGATGACCCCAAGCCCGCCTGAGTTGCGGATGATCGAGGCATAGCCAGCTTCTTTCAAAACCTGCAGACCATCTATCAAAAAAGGCAGCCGGGTATCTTTCATTCCTAAAATCATCGTATCGGACAACTGCCAAAAATGACAATAAACTTGTTCCAGTTTGCCAGCAGCTTCGGTGGCAACATCGGTAAAAGCAAACGGCTCATAAGGATTGTGGATACGTGGTAAGGTTTGATCCATTATATAGATAGTCAAATCGGTTAAACTCCTTTAAAAATACCTGTTATCCTTATTATATACGATTCTTGGAAAATTACTTGGAGAAAAGAATGAAAACTTGCTTTTGTTTTCGCTTTTTTATTTTCAATGAAGAAATAGACCAAGGAGAATCAACTGAAATGATTGACAAACGAATGAAAAAAAGCAAGAATGAAACTGAAATCTTCAAAGGAGGCACACGTACATGCAAGAATTATCAAAAGGAATCCCAATCTCGATTCATTTAACAACCAATGTACGTCAAGCAGGGGAAACAGAGAACTTTCTGTTTGATCTGCAAGGACAAGCAGTCAAGATCGGTGATACCTTATATATCCGTTACAAAGAGATCCAGCCAGACGGTACCGACGTTCCCGTCACAATGAAAATTATGCCAGACGGATTGATTCAATTGATTCGCTCAGGGGAAATGCGCATGCGTTTGAAATTTTCTTATAAGGAACGGTTAGAGACGAGCTACCAAACCCCGTATGGCTTGATGATGTTCCACACCTTCACCAATCACTTGCACGTTAGCTTGAAAGACCGTCCATATTCGGGAAAGATCGATATCGATTATGACTTGTTCATGGCTGCTGACAAAGTCGGCGAATACAAACTATCTTTAGAATTTACCGCTTGATCAAAGGGAAATTGAAAGAAAAAATTGCAATTTGAGGCGTAATTTTGTATGATTAGGAGTAGACTGTGAAAGGACGTGTCCCGTTTGGAAATTAATGTATTTGAAGGTGTAAATAAAAACGAATTGTCGATGATTGAAGTTGCCCATGCGATTTTAGAGCAGCGCGGTGACGTGATGGATTTTTCTGATTTGGTCAACCAAATTCAAAACTATCTTGAAACTTCAGACAGCGAGATTCGTGATTCATTGGCGCAGTTTTATACAGACTTGAATATCGACGGTAGTTTTATTTCTTTAGGCGACAATCGTTGGGGCTTACGTTCATGGTACGCCATTGATTCGATCGATGAAGAAGTCAACCATGGCATCGAAGACGAGGATGAAGATACACCACGTCGTCGCAAACGTAAAAAAGTCAATGCCTTTATCAACGATGATGAAGACGCAATCGATTATAACGATGATGATCCTGAGGATACTGATTTGTCAGATGACGAAGAAGATGATCTCTTTGATGATGATGATGACGAGGATGAAGAAATCTCGGCATACAATTCAGACTTGCAAGAAATCGGCGCCGACAATAGCACCGATGATGAAGAAGAATTACCTGACAGCATTGAGGAAGATCTAACCATTATCGATGACGATGATGAAGATGATTTTGCGGATGAAGAGGAAGAAGAGGAGTAATCCTCTTCTTTTTTTCGCCTTATGGCTGCAAGCAGCTTTTAATCGTTGAAGGACGAGTTCGCCTTCTTACATAGATACAAATAAAAAAAGGAACCGCATCAGCGGTCCCTAAGTGCTTTTGAATTATTGATTTGAATCGAGTATACTTGTAACGAAAAGAAAAAACGCGCCTTGAGGGAATCGAACCCCCGTCTCAAGAACCGGAATCTTACGTGATATCCACTACACTAAAGGCGCGAAGCACAAATATTAGTTTAACCAATTTCAGTGAAAAAAACAAGAGGTAGAATGATGAAATTTCAACAGCAATTTTCACAACAACAAAAACAGACGCAAAAGCTTGCTATGACGCAGAAATTACAGCAATCGATCCAAGTGTTGCAATTTTCTGCAGACGAATTATTGTCCTTCATAGATAACCAAGCATTAGAAAATCCATTGATTGATCTGGGGGAATATGATTCGCCCATCACACCAAGCAAAAGCAATGGCTCATCAGAACAATTGATGGATTATTTAAGCCAGATCCCTGACCAGCATACGTCTTTATTCGAATACCTCATTGATCAAGTGCATTTAAACTACCGAGATACCTTCTTGCGGACGATCGTTTTATTTTTAGTCGAGTACATTGATTTAAACGGCTTTTTGACGATTGATCTGGAAGAAGCTGGAAAACTTGTTGGTGGGACCCCAATCCAAATGCTCGATGCCTTGACCTTGATCCAGCAGCTAGATCCAGCAGGCGTCGGTGCTCGTGATCTAAGAGAGTGTTTGATGCTGCAAACGGAAAGAGATGACTATGCGCCGCCAATGGCCTATCTCATTTTAGAAGAATTTTTTACGGAAATGGCAGAGCGCAAGTGGGACAAAATCAGCAAAGCGCTGCAGATTCCATTAACTGAGATCCAAAAGGTCTTTGATTATGTTCAAACATTGACCCCCACACCAGGGGCTGCGTTTGGGTCAACCGATGGGCTTTACATCGTTCCTGACCTGAGAGTGACGGTTGAAAAAGGACAGCCGATCGTGAAATCAAACAAACGCGCCTTACCAGAGGTTCGCTTTCAGCAGCAATATTTTGATCAATTGAAGCAAAGCGGTGATCCAGAGGTCTTAAGTTATTTAGACAATAAAGCCCAAGAGTTCGAGTGGCTGAAAAAGACCTTGCTGCAACGAGGGGATACCATCTATCGTGTCGGGGTGCAGATCGTTGCACGGCAAAAGGAGTTTTTCACTCAACCAGATCGCCCATTAAAGCCATTGGTTTTAAGAGAAGTTGCCGAAGAATTAGGGATTCATGAATCAACGGTCAGCCGAGCGGTCAACGGGAAATATTTGGAAACCTCCTTTGGGGTGTTTGAATTAAAACTATTTTTTGGACAGAAAGTTTCGACACAAGAAAGCGGTGATGACCTGACGACGGCATCGATCAAACAGCAGCTAAAGGCACTGATCGATGAAGAAAACAAAAACAAACCATTGTCAGATCAGAAGTTGACAGATGCCCTCAAAGCCCAGGGCATCGATATTTCCAGACGAACGGTGGCAAAGTATCGTGAAGCTATGAATATCCCAGGTTCTTCCAAGCGGAAACGATTCGAGTAAAGCAAAACGTACTATTAACGAGTAGGAAAGGCAGCAAAGCCTTTCCTTTTTTTATCGATCCTTTCCTCTTTTTCAAATTATGACGATTTTATGAAAAGCAAGATTTTGTGACTGAAATAGTTGCGTATCAAGGCGATAAGTGCTACTATTATTGGTGTAGGAAACAGATTTAAATTTTTTTTGCAATCGATGGGTCATTTTAAGTCATTGTAGGACGAAAATTGTCCAACGGGAGGATATAAAATGCTCGATGAATTAAAATTGATTGAGGCAATCACCCCGGATATTCTCGCTGTACTCCAGGAACGTTACCGTATCTTAAGAAATATTTATTGGATGCAGCCCGTTGGCCGCCGGACACTTTCGGAAAGTTTATCAATGACGGAACGCGTGTTGAGGACGGAAACAGATATCCTTAAAAAGCTAAAACTGATCGACTCTTCAAAAAGCGGCATGCAATTGACCGCCTATGGAGAAGAAGTGTACACGAAGATCGGTGCACTGATGGATCAGCTGTTCGGAATGCACCAAATCGAAAAACGATTATCAGAGACCTTTGGCATCGAACGTTGTTTGATTGCGAGCGGCGATGGTGATCGACAACCGAAAGTGATTGCTGAATTTGGCCAGTTGCTGAATGAATCGTTGGATCTCTTATTGCCAGAAGGCAAAAACACCATCGCAGTGATGGGAGGGACGACAATGGCGAAAGTTGCCGAGGAATTGGGCAATTTGGAAACCGCCAAACGTCATAACTTGTTTGTTCCAGCCCGTGGCGGTATCGGAGAATCAGTCAACGTGCAAGCAAACTCAGTCAGCTCAGTAATGGCGATGCAGACAAACGGCGATTATCGCTCCTTGTTTGTACCAGAACAATTAAGCATGAACACCTACGAGTTTCTCTTGAAAGAACCCGCCATCGTTGATGTCTTAAACTTGATAAGTCAAGCGAATTGTGTTATTCATAGTATTGGACGGGCGTTGCATATGGCGGCTCGACGAAAAATGTCAGAACAAGAAATTCTGATGTTAAAACAAAAAAATGCAGTTGCAGAATCCTTTGGGTATTTCTTTAACGAAGCTGGCGAGGTCGTCTACAAAGTTCCTCGCATCGGACTTCAATTAAAAGATTTGCAAAAAGTCCCAATCATTTTTGCGGTCGCTGGCGGACAATCAAAAGCCAAAGCGGTCAATGCATACATGAAAAATGCACCAAAACAAACCTGGCTCATCACCGATGAAGCTTGCGCAAATGAGATTTTAAAAGGGGCAACCCTTTAAAATAAATATTTTTATGATTTTCATAAGGAGGAAATCTTAAATGACAGTTAAAGTAGGTATTAATGGATTTGGACGTATCGGACGCTTAGCATTTCGTCGTATCCAAGAAGTAGAAGGAATCGAAGTTGTGGCTATCAATGACTTAACAGATGCTAAAATGTTAGCTCACTTGTTAAAATATGATACAACACAAGGACGTTTCAACGGTACAGTTGAAGTTCACGAAGGTTCATTCAATGTGAACGGAAACGAAATCAAAGTTTTAGCTAACCGCAACCCTGAAGAATTGCCTTGGGGCGAACTAGGTGTTGAAATCGTGTTAGAATGTACTGGATTCTTCACTTCTAAAGCAGCTGCTGAAAAACATTTAACAGCTGGTGCAAAACGTGTAGTTATCTCAGCTCCTGGTGGAAACGATGTTCCAACAATCGTTTACAACACAAACCATGAAACTTTAACAGGTGAAGAAACAGTTATCTCTGGTGCTTCATGTACAACAAACTGTTTAGCTCCTATGGCGAAAACATTGAACGACAAATTTGGTGTGATTGAAGGATTAATGACTACAATCCACGCTTACACAGGTGACCAAATGACTTTAGACGGACCACACCCTAAAGGTGACTTCCGCCGTGCCCGTGCTGCTGCTGCAAACATCGTGCCTAACTCAACTGGTGCTGCTAAAGCGATCGGCTTAGTAATCCCAGAATTGAACGGCAAATTAGATGGTGCTGCTCAACGTGTTCCTGTTGCAACTGGTTCATTAACTGAATTAGTTACTGTTCTTGACAAAGAAGTAACTGTTGATGAAATCAATGCAGCAATGAAAGAAGCTTCAAACGAATCTTACGGTTACAACACAGACGAAATCGTTTCTTCTGATATCGTTGGTATGACTTACGGTTCATTATTTGATGCAACTCAAACAAAAGTTATGACTGTTGGCGACAAACAATTAGTTAAAACTGTTGCTTGGTACGACAATGAAATGTCATACACTGCACAATTAGTACGTACTTTAGAATACTTCGCTAACCTATAAGAGTTGCGAACGACTTTAATTTAAACCATCGCAAGAGAAAGCGGGGAAGCATCGCGCTTCTCCGCTTTTTTTAACAATTATGCTAGGAGGAATCTGTTCATGGCTAAAATGACAGTTCAAGATATCGATTTAAAAGATAAAAAAGTTCTTGTACGTGTGGACTTCAACGTTCCATTGAAAGATGGAGTGATCGGAGACGATACACGGATCAAAGCAGCATTACCAACAATCAATTATGTGATCGAAAACGGCGGAAAAGCAATTCTTTTCTCACACTTAGGTCGTGTGAAAGAAGAAGCAGATAAAGCTGGAAAATCTTTAGCGCCAGTTGCGAAACGTCTAGGCGAATTGTTAGGCAAAGAAGTAACTTTCGTTGATGAAACCCGCGGCGAAAAATTAGAAGCAGCGATCAACAACATGCAAGATGGCGATGTCGTTGTTTTTGAAAACACTCGTTTCGAAGACATCGATGGCAAAAAAGAAAGCAAAAACGATCCTGAACTAGGTAAATACTGGGCTTCTTTAGGCGATGTTTTTGTAAATGATGCCTTTGGTACCGCACACCGCGCACACGCTTCAAACGTAGGGATCGCTTCAACAGGTATCCCAACAGTTGCTGGTTTCTTAATGGAAAAAGAAATCAAATTCATCGGTGAAGCAGTCGAAGAACCAAAACGTCCAATGATCGCGATTCTTGGTGGAGCAAAAGTATCTGACAAAATCGGTGTAATCGAAAACTTGATTCCTAAAGCAGACAAAATATTGATCGGCGGCGGAATGACGTATACGTTCTACAAAGCAAAAGGCATGGAAATCGGTAATTCTCTTGTGGAAGCAGACAAAGTAGAATTAGCAAAAGAATTGATCGAAAAAGCTGGCGATAAATTAGTATTACCAGTTGATTCAATCACTGCTGCTGAATTTTCAAATGATGTCCCAACAGAAGAACATACTGGTGATGTTCCTGAAGGACAAATGGGCTTAGATATCGGACCTGAAACTATCGCTTTGTTTGCTGAAACATTAAAAGGCGCAAAAACAGTCGTTTGGAACGGACCTATGGGTGTGTTTGAAATGTCTAACTTCGCAAACGGTACGATCGGTGTTTGTGAAGCAATTGCCAACCTTGAAGATGCAACAACGATCATCGGTGGCGGTGACTCTGCAGCTGCAGCAGAACAATTAGGTTTTGCTGACAAATTTACCCACATCTCAACAGGTGGCGGTGCCAGCCTTGAATTGCTAGAAGGAAAAACACTTCCTGGCCTAGCTGCGATCAACGATAAATAATCAATGACAAGCCGTGCAAAGGATCTCCTTTGCACGCTTGATAACGAAAAGGAGTGCCAGAACATGCGCAAACCAATTATTGCCGGAAACTGGAAAATGAACAAAACTGCGAAAGAAGCAAAAGAATTTGCTGAAGCAGTCAAAACAAAAATTCCTAGCAACGAGACAGTTGACTCTGTGATCGGTTCGCCAGCTCTATTCTTAGAAACATTAGTGAATGCTGCTGAAGGAACAGAATTAAAAATTGCTGCTCAAAACAGCTACTGGGAAAATGAAGGTGCCTTTACTGGTGAAACTTCACCAGCAGCTTTAGCAGATCTAGGTGTTGACTATGTCATCATTGGTCATTCAGAACGTCGTGAATACTTCCATGAGACAGATGAAGACATCAACAAAAAAGCCAAAGCAATCTTTGCAAACGGCATGATCCCAATCCTATGCTGTGGTGAATCTTTAGAAACCTATGAAGCTGGCAAAACAGCGGAGTGGATCGAAGGACAAATCACTGCTGGCTTAGACGGTTTAACAGACGGTCAAGTAAGTAATCTTGTGATTGCGTACGAACCAATCTGGGCGATCGGTACTGGTAAATCAGCGGATGCAAACATCGCAGACGAAATTTGTGGCGTTGTCCGCAAAACCGTTGAAAAATTATACGGCAAAGAAGTTTCAGACAGCGTACGTATCCAATACGGCGGCTCTGTAAAACCTGAAAACATTGCTGAATACATGGCAAAAGAAAATGTTGACGGAGCATTAGTTGGCGGCGCAAGCTTGCAAGCTGATTCATTCCTAGCATTATTAGATGCTGTAAAATAATTTCATTTTCATGAAAATAACATTTGCAGAATCGTCATTTTTTCACTACAATTAAGTTGTTCGCAAGGGGCTTTCCCCTTAAGATAAAACAAACTCAAAGGAGAGACAAAACATGTCAATTATTACTGATGTTTACGCACGCGAAGTCTTAGACTCACGTGGTAACCCAACTATCGAAGTAGAAGTCTACACAGAATCAGGTGCTTTCGGCCGCGGAATGGTTCCTTCAGGAGCTTCAACAGGTGAACACGAAGCAGTTGAATTACGTGATGGCGACAAAGCTCGTTATGGCGGTAAAGGTGTAACGAAAGCAGTTGACAATGTAAATAACATCATTGCAGAAGCTATCATCGGCTACGATGTACGTGACCAAATGGCTATCGATAAAGCAATGATCGCTTTAGACGGAACTCCTAACAAAGGCAAATTAGGCGCAAACGCGATTCTTGGTGTTTCTATCGCTGTTGCTCGTGCAGCTGCTGATTACCTAGAAGTACCTTTATACCACTACTTAGGCGGATTCAATACAAAAGTATTGCCAACTCCTATGATGAACATCGTCAACGGTGGTTCTCACTCTGACGCACCAATCGCTTTCCAAGAATTCATGATCTTGCCTGTAGGCGCACCTACATTCAAAGAAGGCTTACGTTGGGGTACTGAAGTATTCCACGCTTTGAAATCAATCTTGTCTAAACGTGGTTTAGAAACTTCAGTAGGTGACGAAGGTGGTTTCGCTCCTCGTTTTGAAGGAACTGAAGACGGTGTTGAAACAATCTTAGAAGCAATCAAAGCTGCTGGTTTAGAACCAGGTAAAGACGTATACCTAGGATTTGACTGTGCATCATCAGAATTCTACGAAAACGGTGTTTACGACTACTCTAAATTTGAAGGCGAAAACGGCGTAAAACGTACTGCTGCTGAACAAGTTGACTACTTAGAAGAATTAGTTAACAAATACCCAATCATCACTATCGAAGACGGTATGGATGAAAACGACTGGGATGGTTGGAAACTATTAACTGAACGCTTAGGCGACAAAGTTCAATTAGTAGGGGATGACTTGTTCGTTACAAATACTGAAATCCTTGAAAAAGGAATCAAAAACGGTATCGGTAACTCAATCCTGATCAAAGTTAACCAAATCGGTACATTGACTGAAACATTCAATGCTATCGAAATGGCAAAAGAAGCTGGTTACACTGCAGTCGTTTCTCACCGTTCAGGTGAAACAGAAGATTCAACAATCTCTGATATCGCAGTTGCAACAAACGCTGGCCAAATCAAAACTGGTTCTCTTTCACGTACTGACCGTATTGCAAAATACAACCAATTGCTACGTATCGAAGACCAACTTGGTGAAGTTGCTGAATACAAAGGCTTGCAAGCTTTCTACAACTTAAAAAATAAATAATCTTAGCTTAATCAAACGTTGTCGTTTGGCTGAACTGAAATGATGGTAAAGTCCCCTCATGTGTAATTGACATGGGGGGACTTTTTACGAGTTTTATCGGTATGCTAATTGTATGATAGACTATAGGAAAACTTAGTATTTTAGGAGAGAATGCTGATGAAAAAATTGTACATAAATAATGTAGTATCAAAGGAAGTAGAACATATTGTTTCGGCTGCAGGAATTATTGACCTATTTCCAAAAGATTTGATCCTCCAGTATAATTGGCTGATTACCGATTATTCAGGTGACATGAGTATTTTGCATTCGATTGAAAAGAAGAAAAATGGAAAGTCGCTTATTTGGCTGAGCGGCCATAATTTATTGGATGCAATCAAAGATACTTATCTTTATGAAGGGGTGCTAACTGGTTTTTTACCTAGCATTTCTTTGGATGATCTTTTGATCTTTGATTCTTATCCTGAGTGGGAAGGCTGGAATCGTGATGTAGATCTTCCGTACATTCAGCATCCATTAGGCAGCTTAGAATTAATCATTGATGATGGTAGCTCATATTCTGTCGTTACAGACGATACCGATCTATTGGTATATATAGAAAAGCATTATAAGGATATAGCTGTGTCTGATTCATGTGATGAAAGACCAGACAGATTGTTTGGCGATCTTTATAGTCAACAGTTGCTACCCACAACTGTTGGCAACTGGTGGTTAACCTTTAACGGGGAGCCGATTTCTTTTAAAGTAATCGATGGTCATAGCAATTTTTCGAGTGACTACGGTGAAACTCATCCAGATTGGGTCAACGAAATAATCGGTCGCTTTATCTTATTGCCTAATTTAAAAATGATCAAAGGGAAGGGAAAACTTGAGATAAAAACAGATCTTCCTCGACACTCTTTCCGTGATTTTGAAATCGTTAGTGGGCAAAGATACTATGGCGCGCAATATTTGTTGAAAAAATCTGCCAATAACCTTAATTTTGCTGTAACTCAATATTATGACGATGAGTGTTTCCTGAAAAAATCCGGGGGTGTATATCAACTTGACAGATCTGACTCGGGATTCCCAGCTTATTATATTGAGGGGAATCAAAGTCCAGCTGATTTAAGATTTTGTTTGTCATGGGGTGCATTGGCTACTGCAGATTCTTTGTCCTTGGATGTGGCTTGTGACTTTGATCAAGAGGAGATTGTTCAAACTTTTAGTAATTAAAAGTGAATGAAAGCTATATAGAAAAAATCTGTTTCTAGTAGATGAACAAGGAACAGTTTTTTCTATAGAATGTAAGTTGAAAAGTTAAGAGAACTTATAAATAGAGGGAAAATAACAATAAGATTTTAAAGAATCTGCTAAAATTTTTGTAACCGAAAATGAAAATAATATGATTATTTATGAAAATTTTCATTTTCACTTTACAATTATTTTTTTTTGACAAGTGAAATTTTAGCGAGTAGCCAATCACTCCTGGTGTTTAAGAGTTTTCAATGAAAGAACTTTTATCACAAACAAAAGATTCTTTCTGGATTTTGAGTATTTATCATGAAAAAAATATTCTATTGTTTTTCAAACAAAAGAAATCCTATTTCATTTTCACAAATTTCCTTGAGAGCAGGACCCATTTTTCGGTTTTTGCTCTCATTTTTCTCACAGAATCAAAATTTGGGTCATTTTGCATTTTCTCTTTTTTCCGATTAGGATAATCACCTGAGTAAAATTTGTTGTTTGGAGGAAGAGAAATGTGTACTTATGTGAAAAAAATAGCTTACCCAATGTTCATGCTGTCCTTAATTATGTTATCCTATTTGGCGCCTTTATTATCAGTCATCACAGCCAATGCGGACACCGAGGAGAATCCCAAAACAATCCTATTTCAAAACGAAAAGGGCACAGCGCAAGTGACCTCATTACCAGATCCTACCACAGGAGAAATCACTTGGACGATCGAGGTAGAAAAGAATCAGCAGTCTGCTGCTAATCAACTAGCATTCAGTTTGAGTGAAGGAGAACAAACGGTTCTGCCAGAATCAATCCAAAGCAACGGCACGCCATTTACATATGATCCGCAAAGACAGCAGCTGATGGAAGAAACTACTAGCAGCTCCTTTAGCCAAATGACGCTAACGTTTCAAACAAAAGCTCTTAAAACATTGACAATCAAATCCGCCTTTCTTCAAACAGAGGAAGAAAATGGACAAGTGAAAGAAGACATCATCAATACAACAGATGTAGCAGTTGTTCTACCTGAAAATGAATCCACAGAAGCAACGAGTGCCGAAGCAGTGCTTGCTGACAGTCAGGAACAAACAGATGCTTCCGAAAACCAGCCTGCAACAAAAAGCAGCGAGTCAAAACCACAAGCAGAATCAACTACCGCATCAACAGCAATAGAATCTACGCCTGATACACAAGCAAGTGCGCCATCAGCTGCACAACTATCAAGTGGCGGCATCTTTAAAAATGATGTGCCAGAAGTTGATGACGCACTTCTAGGGGAAGCCCAGTTCTTTCATATTTTTGCTAACCATGCGACGCTAAATACCCACACGAACGGAAACTTAGCAGTGGGGGAACTAAATGGCAATGTCAATTTTGGAACCAGTGTTCAGGATGGTTCGTTGGCAACAGAAATCAATTATATTCAAAAGGTCAATACGATCGCAAATTCTTCTTTTGTGTCAGGAACTGATAGCAGAAAAAACAAAGTTGTCTTTGGCCCATCAGTCACAGTAGATTTAGCAGATCAAAATCAACAACCTGCCGTTTTTGTAAATGGACAGAGAATGGATCACTTGAAAACTTCCGAAGTTTTCCAAGATCAATCCGCAAGTGAACCGTATATAGATTTTAAAAAGGTATTTTCAACGTTACAGGCGACGTCAGAAAGGCTAGGAGCCTATCCGCAAACACCCGGTGTAACCAAAGACTTTACTGATAATAATCAGCGGGTCATCAATACCGCCCGTGCTGAAAATGATACTCAAGAGGTTGTTTTGACCTTAACGGATGAACAAGGCAACCCGCTTGATGACGGTGTTTACGAACTTCAAAATAAAAAGATACATAAAGAGGTTGATGAAGAGGTCACAAATGATGATGGACAAGTAATCGAAACGGATCTTCCAGAAGGGGATTATTCTTTTGTTGAAACAGAAGCGCCAGACGGTTATCTAGTCGACAAGAAACCAATTTCCTTTTCGGCAGATACTATTGATGAAGAAGATCAAAAGGTAGTCGTTACTCTTTCAAAAACAGAATTAGAAAAAGATACACCTATTACCATCAAAGGGCTAACAAAAGGCACGTCTCCTGTGCTCATCAATGTGGATACCGAAGGAGCAAGTGCCGTTAATATCAAGTCGCAAATCAAACTAGAATATACAGATGGCACGACGCGCAATAGTCATGAAACAGAAGATTTTGATGATGCCGTTATCCTGTGGAATTTTATTAATCAGCCAGAAAATCAAATGATTTCGATTAATAGTCCCTTCCAAGGAACGATTTTGGCTGTTGGTGATACAGTTGATGTCCACCAAAATGTTGACGGCAGTATCATTGCTGATACGGTATTGGTCAATGCGGAAACCCATCGCTGGGATCTTCAAGCCAATGAAACAGTTGTACCGATAATCAAACTAGCTGCAATGAATCACCTGCTGTCTCTTGATACAACGACAGTCAGCGGAACCAAAACGTGGGACGATTATGACAACAAATTTAATACCCGTCCGACAAGCATTACGGTTCAATTATTACAAAACGGTGAAGTGTTCCAAACAAAAACGGTTACCCCGAATAAAGAGGGGGAATGGCATTATGAATTTACCGATCTACCAACAACCGACGAATCTGGTCAGACCTATGACTACGAAATTCAAGAAACACCCGTTGAAGGATACACCACCAAAGTAAATGGCTATGACCTAGTCAACACCTACCGTAATACCGAAACGACAGAAGTATCAGGAACAAAGACATGGAATGACTACGACAACAAGTTCAATACCCGTCCTGAAAGCATCACTGTCAAACTGATGCGAAACGGCGAAAAATACGCAGAAAAAATCGTAAAATCAGATAACCACGGCAACTGGACCTATCGCTTTGATAAGCTGCCAAAATACGATGCCGAAGGAAAAGCCTACACTTACACGATCCAAGAAGAAAAAGTTTCAGGATACACCACCAAAGTAAACGGCTATGACTTAGTCAACACCTACCGTAACACCGAAACGACAGAAGTATCAGGAACAAAGACATGGAATGACTACGACAATAAGTTCAATACCCGTCCTGAAAGCATCACTGTCAAACTGATGCAAAATGATAAGGAAATCGACAAGCAAGTCGTAAAATCAGATAACCACGGCAACTGGACCTATCGCTTTGATAAGCTGCCAAAATACGATGCCGAAGGAAAAGCCTACACTTACAAGATCCAAGAAGAAAATGTTCCAGGATACACCACAAAAGTAAACGGCTATGACCTAGTCAACACCTACCACAATACCGAAACGACAGAAGTATCAGGAACGAAAACATGGAATGACAACGACAACAAGTTCAATACCCGCCCTGAAAGCATCACTGTGAAGCTGATGCGAAACGACGAAAAATACGCAGAAAAAATTGTAAAAGCAGATAAAGAAGACAACTGGACCTATCGATTTGACAATTTGCCTAAGTATGATGCCGAAGGAAAAGCCTACACTTACAAGATCCAAGAAGAAAATGTTCCAGGATACACCACAAAAGTAAACGGCTATGACCTAGTCAACACCTACCACAATACCGAAACGACAGAAGTATCAGGAACGAAAACATGGAATGACAACGACAACAAGTTCAATACCCGCCCTGAAAGCATCACTGTGAAGCTGATGCGAAACGACGAAAAATACGCAGAAAAAATTGTAAAAGCAGATAAAGATGGGAACTGGACCTATCGCTTTGACAATCTGCCTAAGTATGATGCAGAAGGAAAAGTGTACACTTACACGATCCAAGAAGAAAATGTTCCAGAATACACCACCAAAGTAAATGGTTATGACCTAGTCAACACCTACCTTAACACCGAAACGACAGAAGTATCAGGAACAAAGACATGGAATGACTATGACAATAAGTTCAATACCCGTCCTGAAAGCATCACTGTCAAGCTGATGCAAAATGATAAAGAAATCGCCAAGCAAGTCGTAAAAGCAGATAACCACGGCAACTGGACCTATCGCTTTGACAATCTGCCAAAATACGATGCCGAAGGAAAAGCCTACACTTACACGATTCAAGAAGCAGACGTTTCTGGATATATCAGTGAAGTAAACGGCTATGACCTAGTCAATACGGAAACAACCACAGTTTCAGGCAGAAAAACTTGGAATGACAACGACAACCAATTCAACACCCGCCCTGAAAATATCACTGTCAAGCTGATGCGAAACGGCGAAAAATACGCAGAAAAAAATGTAAAGTCAGATAACCACGGCAACTGGACCTATCGCTTTGATAAGCTGCCAAAATACGATGCCGAAGGAAAAGCCTATACCTACACGATCCAAGAAGGAAAAGTTCCAGATTACACCACCAAAATAAATGGCTATAACTTAGTCAACACTTATACAGGGCCAGAGACACCGAAAACCCCGAGTGATCCTAAAAAGCCGCAAGTCCCGTTATCACCTAAAAAGCCAGATACATCTAAACAACCGGAAGATGACAACAAGAATGACGCAAACCATGCTACTACTGAAAAACGATTGCCTAAGACAAACGAGCGCTCTTCTTATGTGTGGAGTATCCTTGGAAGTATTTTACTCGTTACAAGCGTTGGGATACTTTATCGACGAAAACATAGTTAACCAATCAAAACTTTGTCCTGCTTCTCTGCTAGAAGTCAGGGCAAAGTTTTTTTAAAAGTATAGGACTTAATTAAGACCTGCGACAAAACTTTGGCTGAAATCCATTGTAAATGGTAAACTAAAATTAAGGGGGGATCCTATGGTTTGGCTATTGCTACTACTGCTTATTTTTGGTTTTTTGGTGTACTATGTATATCGCACGTCTGTTTTGAAAAAGGGCGTACGCTATTTTGTTTCGGCGATCATTATGCGAAACAATGAATGGTATGAAAAAGAAGGCAGAAAGAAACTGGGGATTCCATACAAAGAGCGGATCGCAACAAAGAGTTCGGCTTTTTGGACACAGGGTTCGGAATGTACGGTAACGACCGCCGATGATCTGATCCTAACAGCGGAAGTCTTTGATCAGTGTGCAAAAACGTGGGTGATCTGCTTGCATGGGTATCGCAGTGATGGGCAAGCAGATTGTCAAGAGGCAGCCGAGAAATTCTGGTCTGCTGGTTACAATGTTTTAGTTCCTGATTTACGTGGACATGGCCGCAGTGTAGGCAAAGAGATCGGCTTAGGGTGGCTAGATCGGATGGATCTGCTTTTGTGGATCGATAAGATTTTGGAAAAAGACCCACAAACACAAATCTTCCTCTATGGTTTAGGAATGGGGGCAGCGACCTTGCTGCTGGCTAGTGGAGAAGTCATGCCGGTGCAAGTGGCTGGGTTGATCTCAGACAGCAGCTATACGTCCGTTTACAGTGCGATCCGATCAAGCTTGCCGCAATTTTCTCGGTTACCGATCAAACGCTTTTTGCGCTTAGCGAATCGCTATAGCAAACAATTAGTCGGTTATCCCTTCTTGCAGATCTCGGTGACCCGACAAGTCGGCAGCAACCATTTACCTGTGCTGTTTTTACAAGGAGAAAAAGATTCGTTTCTTTCGGAAAAAGAGATCAATACCTTAATGGAAGCAACGGCTGGACCGAAACAAAAAGTCCTCTTTGCGAATATGGGACATTTACAGGCAGTGAAAGATGCACCAGAATATTGGCCAACCGTTTTGCAATTCATTGAGAATATCAAACAAAATACAGACATCGTCTGATAGAAAGGAAGAAAGCAATGGAAATCAAAGAAGAAAATAAACGTTTTGCTTTGTATGATGGAGAAAAAGAGGTGGGAGAAATCACATGGCAAGAAACGCCAGATGATGTTCTAGAAGTAGACCACACCTTCGTTAATCCTGATTATCGCGGCCAGCAATTGGCGCAAAAATTACTCAAAGCGGTTATTGAAAAAGCAAGACGGGAAGAGAAAAAAATTATGCCTGTCTGCTCCTTTGCGGTCAAAGAGTTCAAAGAAAAACCAGAATACGATGACGTACTCGTTCGTTGATTTGAACGAAAGTGATCTATGAGAAAAAGGCTGTCAGGAAGGACAGCCTTTTTTTAAACCGTCATGCAACGGTCAATGACAAAAAGAGAGTAGTAATTTCCAGCGGAAAATGCTAAAATAGAAAGGACGACTTTAGCAAGCAAGGAGGAGCTAACGTGTATAACATCTTATTAACTGCTGTGATCGTTATTTCGATTTTAATGGTCATTACGATCATGATGCAGCCTAGCAAGCAAAATAGTGCAGCTAGTGCCTTTACTGGCGGTGCAGATCAATTGTTTGGTAAGCAAAAAGCCCGTGGATTTGAAGCGGTGATGCAGCGTTCAACGGCCATTTTAGGTTTTGTTTGGATGGTCTTGCTCTTTATTTTGGCTTTTCTTTCATCAAACTAATCACTTTGTTAGCGAACCTCTCGTAAAGAGAGGTTTTTTTCTTTTTAACGGGAAGATTTTGATCGCATTTGTCGAAGTATTCTTGCTAACTATGGTAGAATTGGACGTGAGGTGAAAGGAAACATGAAAACATTTAATCAACCAAAACCGGTTTTTGCTGAACACGGCAAACGAGCGGTCATTTTGTTCCATGCCTATTCAGGCAGTCCTAACGATGTGCGCATGCTTTGTCGTTCGTTAGAACAAAAAGACTACACGGTTTATACACCGATGTTTACTGGACATGGTACACCGAATCCAGATGATATCTTAAATCAAGGAATGACTGTTTGGCAGCAGGATGCTGCGGATGCAGTTGCTTATGTGAAAGAAAAAGGCTATGAGGAAGTTGCCGTTCTTGGACTTTCGATGGGTGGGATTTTAGCGATGGATCGTTTGACGCAAGACCCAACATTGATGGGCGGCGGTCTTTTTTGCTCACCGTTATTTGAAACCAAGAACGAAGTACCAGTCAATTTTGAAAAGTATGCTGAAATGGTCATACCCTACGCTGATTTAGATGAGGCGACCCAAAAAGAAATATTGGCAGAAGTCCCTCGGAAGGTCAGAGAACAACTGCAAGGAATCGAAACAGTCGGACAAACCACAGCCGAGCATTTAGGAAAAATCGAGCGCCCAATCTTCCTGGCGCAAGCAGGAAGGGACCAAATGATCGATCCACAGACGGTTTTCAAAACCGCAGCGGCATTGTCCCATGTTCCCTACACGCTTCAATGGTATCCTCAAAGTGGTCATGTGGTGACAGTTGGACCAGAACGGAAAAAATTAGAGCAGGATGTGTTTGCTTTCTTAGAAACACTTGCTTGGAAAGAGTGAGTTATGACAGAAACGATTAAAACAAAAATTGTTCAGTTTCTCGAAGAAAGCCGTAAAAAAAGTTTTTCAATGGAAGAAATTGCTGAAGGTCTAGGACTTCAAAAAAGTACAGACTTTAAGAATCTTGTCCAGACAGTAGCGGCGATGGAACGAGAAGGCAGTGTGATTTTTAACAAAAAAGGCAAAGTGAAATTACCAATGAAACGAGTGTTTGTGGAAGGAACCTTCCGTGCCAACGAGCGGGGCTTCGGCTTTGTCACATTGGATGAAGAAGAAGACGATATTTATATCCCTAAAGAAGCAACAGGCTATGCCATGGACGGCGATACCGTTGCTGTAGACATCGTGCATGTTGCCGATCCTTTTTCAGATCGCGGCGCAGAGGGAAAGGTCGTAGAAATCAAGCAACGCGCCATCAATCAGTTGGTCGGCGAGTTTACATTATTTGACGAAAAAGAGATCGAAGAATCGGATCTATATGGCGTTGTTCAACCTAAAGATAAAAAACTAAGCGATTTAAAGGTGTTTATCGGCGCCCAAGGAATTCGTCCAGTAGACGGCAGCATCGTGATCGTTGAGATCAGCCATTATCCAGAAAAAGGCTATTCGAAAAGCTTAGAGGGGTTGATCACAAAAGTTGTGGGGCATAAAAACGATCCTGGAATGGATATTTTATCGATCGTCGTGGCGAATGGGATTCCCACAAAATTTGAGGAAGAAACCTTGGCAGCGGCAGATGCAGTACCCGATACGATCGATCCTGCTGACTTTCCAGAACGACGGGATTTGCGAGATCAACAGATCGTAACGATCGATGGAGCGGATGCCAAAGATTTGGATGATGCGGTGACGGTAAAAGCATTGCCTGACGGCAGCTTCTATTTGGGCGTGCATATCGCAGATGTTTCTTATTATGTGACAGAAAACAGTGCGTTGGACAAAGAAGCTTTTGAGCGGGGAACGAGTGTCTATCTAACGGATCGAGTGATCCCGATGATCCCACAACGTTTATCAAACGGGATCTGTTCGTTGAATCCGAATGTCCCAAGGTTGGCCATGAGCTGTGAAATGTGGATCAACCAAGAGGGGATCGTCACGGATTACAATATTTTCCAAAGTATTATTCAAACAAGTGCCCGCATGACTTATCAGGCAGTCAATCAAATTATTGAAGACAATGATCCAGAAACCAGCAAAGAATATGCGAAACTAGTACCGATGTTCCATGATATGGCCGCCTTGCACCGCGTGTTAGAAACGATGCGGATCAAGCGTGGGGCGGTTTCTTTTGAAGACCGCGAAGCGAAAGTCTTGGTCGATGGAGAAGGACACCCGCAAGAAATCGTTCTGCGAGAACGTGGCGTCGGTGAACGATTGATCGAGTCCTTCATGTTGGCAGCCAATGAAACCGTGGCGCGCCATTTCAATCGGAAGCATTTACCATTTATTTATCGGATCCATGAGGAACCAAAAGAAGAGAAAATGCGTCGCTTCTTTGATTTTGCTTCTGCTTTAGGGATTGTAGTCAAACAAACCAACGGCTCGATCTCACCAAAACAACTGCAAAAAGTGGTTGAAGATGTCGCAGATAAGCCAGAGGCAATGGTTGTCAATACGATGCTGCTCAGAAGTATGCAGCAAGCGAAGTATTCAGAAGAAAACGTCGGCCACTATGGTTTGGCAGCGGAAGATTATACCCACTTCACGTCACCGATCCGTCGGTACCCCGACTTGATCGTGCATCGCTTGATTCGTTCTTACAGTGAAGATGTCTCTGAAGCCAACCAAAACAAATGGGCTGAAATCTTGCCTGACATCGCCATGCACAGCTCCCAAATGGAACGACGAGCAGTCGATGCAGAAAGAGAAGTCGATGCGCTTAAAAAAGCTGAGTATATGGCCGATAAAGTAGGAGAAGAGTTTGACGGTATCATCAGTTCCGTCGTTAAGTTTGGCTTGTTTATTGAATTGCCTAACACGATTGAAGGGCTGATCCATATCAATAATCTGAAGCAAGATTACTTCCATTATTTGGAAAACCATCTGGCACTTGTAGGTGAACGGACAGGCTTGACCTTTAAAATTGGTCAAAAAGTTCGTATCAAAGTCGTGAAAGCTGATCCTGAAACAAGAGAGATCGATTTCGAATTGGTAGCAGCAGAAGAAGTCGAAAAACTGCAAGCACCAAAAGCCAACAAACGAAACAACCATCAAAAAAATGAAGCGAACCGTCGCGGGAAAAAACAACGCAACCCTGAGAAAAACCAAGGGAAACGCTTTGAACAAACCGGTAAAGGCAAGTCAAAGAAAGCTGGCAAAGTGAAAAAGAAAAAACCTTTTTACAAAGGAATCAAGAAAAAATAATTGGAGGGATGGCCCGTGCCTAAAGGAGAAGGGAAATTAATCGCCCAAAACAAAAAGGCCCGCCATGATTACACGATCCTCGATACGATCGAAGCGGGGATCGTCTTACAGGGAACAGAGATCAAAGCGATCCGTAACAGTCGGATCAATTTGAAAGACGGCTTTGTACGCATTCGCAATGGTGAGGCATTCTTAGTCAATGTGCATATCAGCCCTTACGAGCAAGGAAACATTTTTAATCATGATCCACTACGGACAAGAAAACTGTTACTGCATAAAAAGCAGATTGCTCGTCTGATTGGCGAAACAAAAAATACCGGCATGACGATCGTTCCATTAAAGGTGTATATCAAGGATGGTTATGCCAAAGTTTTGATTGGTTTAGCGAAAGGAAAACGCGAATATGACAAGCGGGAATCCATGAGACGCAAAGATCAAGAAAGACAAATTGACCGAGTTCTTAGAAATTTCTAATTTTCTAAGAACTTCTTTTAGAATCCGATAGAGGTTATTGCTTTGAAAATCGCGCTAAATTTGGTAGCATTTAAGGGAAAGCTGTTGATATAACAGGCTTTTTCTTCCACATAGCGACACGGGGATTTTTCATTTAATTTAGGATTTTTAGCATTGTGAGTTTTTTGTCTAATTTTCTTGAAAATGCTTTGAAATTTTCCATTCGTGGTGGTATGATACCGATTGTTATGAGAGGAAACGCATTGTAACACCAGATTTTTTTCTGGAGATGACAGGAAAAGAGGTGAGAAAGATTGGAAGATAAATCGCTTATGTTTCATATCGGTCCTATATGGTTTGATGGAACTGTAGCTATGATGACAATCATTTCTTGTATTATTGTTTTTTTGGTGGTCTTTATTTGTACACGTAATCTGCAAATGAAACCGAAAGGGAAGCAGAACTTCATTGAATGGGTCATTGACTTTGTTCGCGGTATCGTAGCGGACAATCTACCAGGATCTCAAGTGAACAACTTTCATTTGCTCGGTGTAACAATGTTTCTTTTTGTGTTTGTGGCAAATGAGATCGGGTTAGTCACAAAAATCGTGACGACAGATGACATCACCTTATGGAAAAGTCCGACAGCAGACCCGTTTGTTACACTGACACTCGCACTTATGGTTATTTCCTTGACACATTTCTTTGGGATCAAGTCGTTGGGCTTCAAAAATTACTTGATCAATTCGTACTTGAAACCGGTGGGGTTCTTATTACCGCTAAAAATCATCGAAGAATTTACGAATGTCATCACGTTAGGCTTGCGTTTATATGGAAATATATTCGCGGGGGAAGTGTTATTAGGATTGATTGCCAACATGTTTATTAGTCTTGGTTGGTGGTCATTACCGATCGTGATGCCGCTAGAAATGATCTGGATTGGCTTCTCACTCTTTATTGGAGCGATCCAAGCTTATGTATTTGTTACATTGACCATGGTATTTATGAGCCACAAAATCGTGGCAGAACATTAATCGAATCGACATACAATTAGGAGGAAAAAAGAATGAACTTTATTGGAGCAGGATTAGCAATTATCGGAGCAGCAATTGGTGCAGGGTATGGTAACGGACAAGTAATCGCAAAAACGATCGAATCAATGGCACGCCAACCTGAAATGTCAGGTCAACTACGTTCAACAATGTTTATCGGGGTAGCGTTAGTCGAAGCTGTACCGATTCTAGGGGTAGTTATCGCGCTGTTATTAGTCTTCCGATAAGACAAGCACGAAAAGGCAGAAACGAACAATTGCACTCGTTTTTGCTTTTTTCTAATGAAACAATGACTTTCAGAAAGGAAGAATCGTTATGCTAAATCAGTTGGTTGTAGCGGAAGTTCAAAATCCAATGCTTGGCAATATTATCGTTGTCAGCGGATCAATTCTTCTTTTGCTATTCTTATTGAAACATTTTGCATGGGATGCCATCAGCAGCATGATGCAAAAACGGGAAGATAAAATCGCCAATGATTTGGATTCAGCGGAACAATCACGCTTGAATGCAGCAAAATTAGAAAAAGAACGTCAAGAAAAATTGGCACGTTCTCATTCTGAAGCTGCGGAGATCATCAAGAGCGCCAAAGATAGCGGGGAATTGAGTCGGCAAAATATTTTGAGCGAGACCAAAGAAGAAGTGGCTCGTTTGAAAGAAAAAGCAAACTCAGATATCACCCTTGAAAAAGAAACTGCGTTAAAAGAAGTGAAAGATGATGTTGCAGAACTTTCGCTTCAAATCGCAGAAAAAATCTTAGGCCGCGAATTGACTCCCGAAAATCATGAATCCCTAATCAATCAATATATCGAAGGATTGGGTTCAGTTAATGAAACTCGATAAATTCACAGTGGGAAAACGTTATGGAAAAGCCTTGTTCGAATTGGCGATGGAAGAACAGCGCTTGACAGAAGTTTACCAAGAATTAATGACCTTGCGTCAGATTTATCAGGAAATTCCAACATTCGGCCAAATCGTGACCGATAACCGTTTGGATCTTCATGAGAAAAGACAATTAGTCGATCAATTGCTGAAGGGCTTTGAAGGTTTAGTCAGAAATTTCTTGGAGATCGTTTACGAATATGATCGCATGGATGATTTATTGCTGATCATTGATGAATACGAACGTCGTTACGATGAATATCAAGGTCTTGTTCTCGGAACGATCACAACGGCTGTTGCTTTGTCAGCAGAACAAAAAAGCAAAATTGAAGAGCAAATCGCCGATAAGCTTGGGTACAAGCAGGCACAATTGAAAGAAACGGTCGATCCAACGATTTTAGGCGGAGTCATCGTTGAAGCAAATCATCAAGTGATCGACGGTAGTATTAAGAGCCAACTGGATTATCTGCGACAAAAAATCGGCAGATAAACAAGAGATAAGAGGTGAATCGGATGGCCATCAAAGCAGAAGAAATTAGTGCCTTGATCAAAGAGCAAATTAAAAATTATCAGAACGAACTTTCTGTAGAAGAAATCGGTACTGTCACATATGTTGGGGACGGGATCGCCCGCGCCCACGGTTTAGAAAATGCCATGAGTGGAGAATTGCTTGAGTTTTCAAACGGTTCCTATGGGATGGCACAAAACTTAGAATCAAACGACGTCGGGATCATCATCCTAGGTGATTTTGAAACCATTCGTGAAGGAGACAAAGTAAAACGAACCGGTAAAATCATGGAAGTTCCTGTCGGCGATGCATTAATTGGCCGGGTAGTGAATCCATTAGGGCAACCGATCGATGGCTTAGGTCCGATCGAAACAGACAAATCACGCCCAGTTGAAGCAGCCGCACCAGGTGTAATGCAACGGAAATCCGTATCGGAACCAATGCAAACAGGGTTGAAAGCTATTGATGCTTTAGTGCCAATCGGACGTGGCCAACGGGAATTAGTCATCGGTGACCGGAAAACCGGGAAAACAACGATTGCGATCGATGCGATCATCAACCAAAAAGGACAAGACATGATCTGTATCTATGTCGCTATTGGCCAAAAAGACTCAACGGTTCGTGCACAAGTAGAAACATTACGCCGTTACGGTGCACTTGATTACACGATCGTTGTTTCAGCAGGTGCTTCACAACCAGCACCATTGCTTTACATCGCACCTTATGCGGGGGCAGCAATGGGGGAAGAATTCATGTATAACGGCAAACATGTTTTGATCGTCTTTGATGACTTATCAAAACAAGCAGTCGCTTACCGTGAACTTTCTCTCCTTCTACGCCGTCCGCCAGGTCGTGAAGCATACCCAGGGGATGTCTTCTACTTGCACTCTCGTTTATTGGAACGTGCAGCGAAATTAAGTGATGAACTAGGTGGCGGATCAATGACGGCACTGCCATTCGTTGAAACGCAAGCGGGGGATATCTCAGCCTATATCCCAACCAACGTGATTTCTATCACAGATGGACAAATTTTCTTAGAAAATGACCTTTTCTATTCAGGTGTGCGTCCTGCCGTAGCGGCTGGATTGTCCGTTTCACGGGTTGGTGGTTCTGCACAGATCAAAGCGATGAAGAAAGTTGCTGGAACCTTGCGTTTGGACTTGGCAAGTTACCGCGAGCTAGAAGCCTTCACACAATTTGGGTCTGATCTAGATGCTGCGACACAAGCCAAATTAAACCGCGGTCGTCGTACCGTTGAAATCTTAAAGCAAAAACTACATGAACCATTGGCAGTCGAAAAACAAGTCGTGATTCTTTATGCGTTGACGCATGGATTCATTGATAGTGTACCTGTCAATAAACTATTGGACTTTGAAGCAGAATTATTTGAGTATATCGAAGCAAACGCAGCAACGATTTTTGAAACCATTCGGACAACGAAAGACTTGCCAGAAGAAAGCTTGTTAGATGACACCATTAAAGCATTCAAAGATATTTTCATGGCATCCAACAGTTCTCGGGTGACACCGCAAGATAAAATATCGACAATGCAAAACGCATAAAAGAGGTGAGAGAAAATGGCTGCTTCATTAAATGAAATCAAGCAACGAATTGCCTCAACAAAGAAAACCAGCCAAATCACAAAGGCCATGCAAATGGTTTCAGCTGCAAAATTAACAAAATCTGAAGCTCATTCGAAACAGTTTCAAGTGTATGCCAACAAAGTACGTGAAATCGTTACGCATTTGACTGCGCAGCAGCTTTCCGATCTTGCAGGTTCTGGTCCTAAAGATGGTGTGAACTATAACAGTATGTTGGTTAGTCGCCCGGTCAAACGCACAGGCTATATCGTCATCACTTCTGATGGCGGTCTAGTGGGCGGCTATAATAGTTCCATCTTAAAACAAATGATGACCATGCTGGATGAAGACCATGCAAAAGAAGAAGAGTATGTCATGATTGCCATTGGTGCAACTGGCGCTGACTTTTTCAAAGCACGGGGCATCAATTTGGCGTACGAGTTAAGAAACCTTTCGGATCAACCAAGCTTTGATGAGGTACGTAAAATCGTAACATTGGCAACCACGATGTACCAAAACGAGGTCTTCGATGAATTATATGTGTGTTATAACCATCACATCAATTCATTGACTAGCCAATTTCGTGTGGAGAAAATGTTGCCGATATCCGATTTAGATCCTGAAGAAGCCGAAAGTTATGAACAAGAATACTTGTTTGAACCTTCCAGAGAAGCGATTTTGAATCAATTACTGCCTCAATACGCTGAAAGCTTGATTTATGGTGCGATTGTTGACGCAAAAACAGCCGAGCATGCTGCCGGAATGACAGCGATGAAAACAGCAACAGATAATGCCAAAAATATTATTGGGGACTTGACGATCTCATACAACCGAGCGCGCCAAGGAGCGATCACCCAAGAAATTACTGAAATTGTGGCGGGGGCATCCGCGTTAGAATAGTTTCAAGAACGAATGGAGGAATACGAATGAGTTCAGGCAAGATTGTTCAAGTCATTGGTCCCGTTGTTGACGTGGAATTCTCTCTAGACCAATCATTACCAGATATCAACAATGCGTTGATTGTTTACAAAAAAGATGAGCAGAAAACAAAAGTTGTGTTAGAAGCTGCCTTAGAACTTGGCGACGGCGTTATCCGTACGATTGCCATGGAATCAACAGATGGCTTACAACGAGGAATGGAAGTAATCGATACAGGCGCCTCCATCTCTGTTCCAGTTGGGACAGAAACCTTAGGACGGGTATTTAATGTCCTAGGCGATACCATCGATTTAGAAGCACCATTTCCTGAAGAGGCACCCCGCAGTGGGATTCACAAAAAAGCACCTGACTTTGATGAATTGTCAACAAGTACGGAGATCCTTGAAACTGGGATCAAAGTCATTGATTTGTTAGCTCCTTATTTAAAAGGGGGGAAAGTTGGACTTTTCGGTGGTGCCGGTGTTGGTAAAACCGTCTTGATCCAAGAATTGATCCACAACATCGCCCAAGAGCATGGTGGGATCTCTGTCTTCACAGGTGTTGGTGAACGGACACGTGAAGGAAATGACCTTTATAATGAAATGAAAGAATCTGGCGTTATCGAAAAAACAGCCATGGTGTTTGGACAAATGAATGAACCACCAGGTGCCCGGATGCGGGTAGCTTTGACTGGTTTGACATTAGCCGAGTACTTCCGTGATGTGGAAGGACAAGACGTGCTCTTGTTTATCGATAATATCTTCCGCTTCACTCAAGCAGGTTCTGAAGTATCTGCCTTACTAGGTCGGATGCCGTCGGCCGTTGGGTATCAGCCAACATTAGCAACTGAGATGGGGCAATTACAAGAACGGATCACATCGACGAAAAAAGGTTCCGTTACGTCTATTCAAGCCATCTATGTCCCTGCCGATGACTATACAGACCCAGCACCTGCGACTGCTTTTGCCCATTTGGATGCAACAACCAACTTGGAACGTAAATTGACCGAACAAGGGATCTATCCTGCCGTTGATCCACTGGCATCTTCTTCTAGTGCGTTAGCACCTGAAATCGTTGGTGAAAAACATTATGAAGTAGCGACTGAAGTACAGCATGCGTTGCAACGTTATCGGGAATTACAAGACATCATCGCCATCTTAGGGATGGATGAACTGTCTGATGATGAAAAAACCTTAGTTGCCCGCGCACGCCGCATTCAATTCTTCTTGTCACAAAACTTCCACGTAGCGGAACAGTTTACGGGACAACCTGGTTCTTATGTGCCAGTTGAAGAAACCATCAAAGGATTTGCAGAGATTCTTGAAGGAAAATATGATGATCTTCCAGAAGAAGCCTTCCGCAGTGTTGGACGAATTGAAGATGTCATTGAAAAAGCGAAAAAAATTGGCTATTAATTAACCAGCCTTGAAGAAAGAGGGGAACCTCATGGATCAATTTTTAACAGTCAATGTGGTGACACCTGCTGGTTTGGTTTACGATCATCACGCGAAAATCGTGGTTGCACGTACGACAGATGGTGAGATCGGTATTTTGCCGCACCATGCCCCAATCATCGTTCCTTTGACGATTGATGAAGTTCGGGTCAAACGGATCGATTCAGATACCCACGTCGACTGGGTCGCTGTCAACGGCGGTATATTAGAAGTGCGAGACAATGTTGTCTCGATCGTAGCCGATAGTGCGGAACGTGATCGCGACATCGACGTTTCACGTGCAGAAAGAGCAAAACAGCGTGCAGAACGCCAAATCGAAGAAGCCAAACAAGTCGAGGATATCGACCAGCTTCGGCGCGCAACGGTTGCTTTGCACCGTGCCATCAATCGAATCAACGTGTCAAAACATTCCTAAAAAACAAGGGCATCTTGCCTTTGTTTTTTTGTTTCTTCAAGAAAACGTTTTAAAAACTTTTTAAAGTCTTTTCATGAAGGTTTCAAGAAAGATTATTTTTTATCTTGACATCTTTGTGGTATGATAGGAATGTTCAATTATGAAAAAAGGAGCAGGAAGTATGCAAGTGTATGGAATTGATGCAATCATTCGAATCGTGAGTCATTTAGCGTTCATCTATTTAGCATTTTGGGCATTGCAATCTGTGCGGATCGATGCTTTTTTTAAAGCTTTACGAACGACTCAGATACGAATGGTCATGGTGTTTCTTGCGATTGCATTAGGCTACACCGCCAGTACTTTTTTTCTTGAGTTGATTGCGCTATGTCGTAATTTATTTTTAACAGGTTTTTAAGAATTTCATTAATATATGCAAAAACACCGAATATTATGCTATAATTGGCAAGATTTGTGTGAGTCACTGCATTATTTGGAGGGAACATAAATGGAAGAGATGATCGTTCAAGGTGGTAATCGATTAACTGGAACAGTGAAGATCGAAGGGGCAAAAAATGCTGTTCTACCTATCTTAGCGGCAAGCTTATTAGCGGAAGAAGGAACAACGACATTAACAAATGTACCGATCCTTTCCGATGTATTAACAATGAAAGAAGTGATTCGGCATTTAAATGTCGCAATCGATTTTGAAGAAGAAAACAACACAATGACGATCGATGCGTCACAAGAATTAGCAATCGAAGCACCGTATGAGTATGTGAGCCAAATGCGCGCTTCAATCGTAGTCATGGGGCCTTTGTTAGCCCGTAATGGACATGCCAAAGTGGCAATGCCTGGCGGCTGTGCAATCGGCAAACGACCAATTGATTTACATTTGAAGGGATTTCAAGCACTAGGCGCGCAAATCATCCAAAAAGATGGATACATAGAAGCGATCGCCGATGAGTTAAAAGGCAATAGCATTTACTTGGATTTCCCAAGTGTCGGCGCAACGCAAAATATCATGATGGCTGCCGTAAAAGCTAAAGGCATCACCATCATCGAAAACGTCGCTCGTGAGCCAGAAATCGTTGATTTAGCAAACATTTTGAATAAAATGGGTGCCAAGGTCTTTGGTGCAGGAACCGAAACGATGCGTATTGAAGGTGTCGAACACCTGCATGCAGTAGATCATTCGATCGTGCAAGACCGTATCGAAGCAGGAACCTTTATGGTTGCAGCAGCGATGACTCAAGGAGACGTTATTATTAAAGATGCGATCTCAGAGCACAATCGTCCATTGATTTCAAAATTGATCGAAATGGGCGCAGAAGTGACTGAAGTCGCTGAAGGGATTCGTGTGGTCGGACCAGAACGCTTGAAAGCGACTGATGTAAAAACGATGCCACATCCAGGTTTTCCTACGGACATGCAAGCGCAAATGTCTGCTATTCAATTATTAGCGCAAGGAACGAGTGTTGTGAATGAAACGGTATTTGAGAATCGTTTCCAACATTTAGAAGAAATGCGTCGCATGAATGCCCATGTAAAAATTGACGGCAACGTTGCAGTGATCGAAGGCGGTCATGAATTACAAGGTGCGCTGGTCTATGCGACAGATTTACGTGCCGCAGCAGCGTTGATTTTATTAGGTTTGCGTTCAACGGGACGGACGCGTGTTCGCAATCTAAAATATTTGGATCGCGGCTACTACAAATTCCACGAAAAATTGCAAAAATTAGGGGCATCTGTTGAACGAGTTTCTGACGCAGTAGAAGAAGTCGTACCAGTTAACGCCTAATAGGAGTAGGAGAGAAAAAAGTGAAGTTGAACCGTTATATTTTAACTAGCTTGATAAAAATTTTAATCGTCATTTTATTAGCTATTTTATTGTTCCTAGCAGGAACGATGATTGGTTATGGAGTGATCGGTGACGGCAGTCCTTTTAAAGTATTCTCTCCAAGTCTTTGGAATCATATCTTTGAGTTTATGAAATAAACCATAACTAGGACTTACGCCACGTGCTGAGTCCTAGTTTTTTCTATCTATCTTTACTGAATCGTACGCTAAAAAGAAAGGCTGGCAAGGAATGAGTAAACTTTTGATCGGCTTTGTTCGTTTCTATCAACGTTTTATTTCCCCATTATTTCCTCCTAGCTGTCGTTATTATCCGACTTGCTCAGGATACATGATCCAAGCCATCCAAGTCCATGGAGCAGCCAAAGGAGGCTTGATGGGGGTAGTTCGTATCTTACGCTGCCATCCCTTTGTAAAAGGCGGAATAGATTACGTACCCCAGACGTTTACTTTAAAACGAAATACGAAAGACAAAGTCAAACCAACGTACCGTTATCGGAAAAGTTAAAAGGAATCAACAGAAATATAAAAAAGGAGCCAAAAAGCCATGATTCGTCCAATCGCCCCTAATGAAGCGTATCCTTGGGCGTTGCTGCTGGATGCAGATCCTGATAAAGCAGTCGTAGAAAGCTATCTATATAATAGCCAAACACTTGTTTATGAAGAAGCTGGAGAAATGATTGGTGTGCTAGTTTATCAAAATCAAGGCAAGAACTGGGAGATCATGAATGTGGCCGTTTCGCCAGAAAAGCAAGGAATGGGCATCGGTCGTCAATTGCTGCAAGCTGCCGAAGAAGCGATCCTTAGTCAGCACCTCGGGGCAAAACGGCCGATCGTAGTGATCAAAACTGGTAGTCTGCCCTCTGCAGCCTTGACTTTGTACCAAAAGCAAGGCTATGTTGAAAAAGAGCGGGTGAAGAATTATTTCACCACCCACTATGTCGAACCGATTTTTGAGAATGGGCAGCAGCTGTTCGATCAAGTGATTTTAGAAAAACAACTCTAATGGATGAAGAGACAGTCTGTGTGAATGAGACTGTTTTTTTCTTGTCCTCGGAAATCGCTTTCTTCAAGCGCCGACTTGCGGTAAAATAGACAGTATCAGAATAATAAAGGATTGAGGGAAAAAAATGGCGATTTTAGTCTTTGATATGGGTGGTTCAGCAGTAAAATATGGCGTCTGGGCACAAGATTCTTTGGTGAGTAAAGGGAAATTCACTACTCCAAATACTTGGGAGGAAATGAAAGCACAGCTGCAGCAAGTGAGGGCAAGCGTAGATGAAGAGATTGAAGGCGTTGGAATCAGTGCGCCAGGTGCGGTCAATGCCCAAGAACGGCGGATCGACGGCATTAGTGCGATCCCTTATATCCATGGGTTTGATATTTACTCAGAACTCGAAGCAGCGTTTGGGGTACCCGTAACCATCGAAAATGATGCCAATTGCGCTGGGATGGCTGAATTTTATCAAGGAGCGGGCAAAGAGTATCAGCAAGCAGCCTTCGTTGTGATCGGAACAGGCGTTGGCGGTACCCTGTTTCAAAATGGTGAGCTAGTCCGTGGGGCACATTTATACGGTGGCGAGTTTGGGTTGATGATCCTAGATCAAGGCAAAACATTTTCGCAACTAGGGACAGCGGTTCAAATGGCCTGGCGGTATTGTGATCGGATCGGAGTGGATCGAACGACGATTACCGGTGAAGAGGTCTTTCAACGTGCAGAAGATGGCGATGCCATTGCGATCGAGGAAGTCAATAAATTTTACAACTATTTAGCACAAGGACTGTTCAGTATTCAGTTTGCTTTTGATCCTGAAGTGATCATTATCGGCGGTGGTGTCAGTGCCAAAAAAGGCTTGTTAGAAGAAGTTGACCAGCGCTTGAAAAAAATGTTGGCGGATCAAGCATTAAATGATTTCGTCCCACTGATCAAGCTATGTGACTATCGCAATGATGCCAATTTAGTTGGGGCGGCGGCAAATTTTCAAGCATTGTATCCACGAAATAGCCGCTAACATGAGGATGTAATGTTTTCAAACGTCCGTTTGAAGAAAAAAGTATCAAATCAAAGCGTATCGGTAGCAAGCAAAGGGGAAAAACCTTTGCTTGCTTTTCTTTTTATCCGAAAATTAGAAAAGCGATTCCATTGTTGCTGGATCAATGTTTTAAAAGCACCATTTTTTATCGGCGAAAAAAATAAATTCTGAATAGGTGAAATATTCTGATAATTCGTTGACATTTCCTAGATTTTTCAGTATATTGGATAACATATTCAGGGGAAGTAAAGGAGAGGAAAATTATGAAAAAGAAATTTGCATTTTTGTTTGCGAGTTTGTTTTTATTGACAGCTTGTAGTGCAGGACCAACAGGTGGACCAACGGATAGCAGTGGTGCTGCTGAAGGTGGCAATAAACAAGAGGGAGATACCATTAAGATTGGTGCCAACTTAGAGTTGTCTGGAGCAGTTGCTGCTTATGGGACGGCTGAAAAAGAGGGGATCGACTTGGCAGTCGAAGAAATCAATGCTGCCGGCGGCGTTCTTGGAAAACAAATTGAAATCATTTCGAAAGATAACAAATCAGATAACAATGAAGCTGCGACAGTAGCAGCCAACTTAGCAACCAATGATAAAGTCGTTGCCATTATTGGACCAGCAACTTCAGGTGCCACAAAGGCGGCTTTACCGAATGTGACGAGAGCCCAAGTACCGATGGTCACTCCTTCAGGTACCGATGATGCGATTACTTACACCAGTGGAAAAGTCCAAGAATTTGCATTCCGTTCTTGTTTCCAAGATAGCTTCCAAGGAACAATCTTGGCAAAATATGCAGCAGAAAATTTGGATGCTTCAAAAGCCGTAATCTTGGGTGATAACTCAAGTGACTACGCAATTGGTTTGACGGAAGCATTTAAAGAAAGCTACCCAGGCGAAATCGTCTTAGAGGATAACTTTACTGAAGGCGACAAAGATTTCCAAGCAGTTCTTACAAGAATCAAAGATGTCGACTTCGATGTCTTGTTCATTCCAGGCTACTACACAGAAGCTGGTTTGATCATCAAGCAAGCGCGAGAATTAGGAATTGATCAAGCAATCATTGGTGCGGATGGATTCGGTGATGAAAAAATGGTTCAAACAGCTGGTGCAGAAAATGTCAGCAATGTTTACTATACAGGTCACTTCTCTACCAAAGCACCAGCAAACGACAAAGTTGAGCCGTTTGTGGCAGCTTTCAATGAAAAATATGGCAAAGAGCCTTCTGCTTTTAATGCATTAGCCTATGATGCCGTTTATATGATCAAACAAGCGATCGAAGATCAAAACTCAGCAGATTCATTGGCGATCGCAGCTGGTTTGTCTGAACTGAAAGACTTTGTCGGTGTGACCGGTGAAATCACGATGGATGAAAATCATAACCCTGAAAAATCAGCAGTTGTTTTAGGATTGACTGACGGGAAAGAAACCTCAGCAGACACTGTGGAACCTTAAAAAACCCGCAGTTGTTTGGCAGTGAAAACTGGGACAGACCTGATGTGTTTGTCTCAGTTTCTTTTCTCTAAAAGAATGACCATAATAAATGATATTGGAAGTGAGTATATGGAAATGATGATCCAACAATTGATCAACGGCTTGTTTCTAGGCAGTATCTATGCCTTGTTAGCGTTGGGTTATACGATGGTGTATGGCATCATCAAGTTGATCAACTTCGCCCACGGAGAAGTTTACATGATCGGTAGTTTTATCGGTTACTTTTTGATCAATCAATGGCAATTAGGGTTTTTCCCCGCGTTGTTCATTTCAATGATCGCCAGTGCAGCTCTTGGGGTAACGATCGAATTTTTAGCGTATCGTCCCTTACGCAATTCCACGCGAATTTCGGCACTGATCACGGCAATCGGGGTTTCTTATTTTTTGCAAAATGTCATGATCTTTTTCTTTTCAGCCAATGTGCGCCCCTTTCCGCAAGCGATTGAACGACAAACTTATTCCATCGGGTTTGTTCAAGTAAGTAATGTCCAGTTATTGATCTTGGCTGTTTCGGTTACCTTAATGATTCTCTTGCAATTGATCGTGAAAAAGACCCGTATGGGAAAAGCGATGCGGGCAGTAAGTGTTGATGCAGATGCAGCGCGTTTGATGGGGATCAATGTCAATCGAACGATTTCCTTTACCTTTGCCTTAGGCTCGGCTTTGGCTGCAGCTGGCGGGATGCTGATCGGTTTGTACTATAATTCCATTGATCCATCAATGGGCGTCGTTCCTGGTCTGAAATCTTTTGTTGCAGCGGTTCTCGGCGGGATCGGGATCATTCCTGGAGCAGCCTTAGGTGGCTTTGTGATCGGTTTGGTGGAAACAGCAGCGACAGCGCTTGGTTTTTCTGATTATAAGGATGCTTTAGTGTATGTCATTTTAATAATTATATTGTTGGTTCGTCCAGCTGGGATCCTCGGCAAAAATATCAAAGAGAAAGTGTAGGTGGCAGAAATGAAAAAGAATTTACGTTACAACTTAATCTGGCTCGCTCTGGCAGCTATTCTTTATTTTGGATTATTTGCAGCCTACAATGGCGGAATGATCAATTTGTTCTCTGATGCCATCATCGTCAATATCGGAATCAATATCATCTTGGCAGTCAGTTTGAATCTGATCATCGGCTTTTCAGGGCAATTCTCCTTAGGACATGCTGGATTTATGGCAATCGGTGCTTATGCTGGCGCGATCCTGTCGGCAAGCAATCCAACCTTTGGCGGCTTTTTAACTGGTTTACTGGTGGGGATGCTGGTTTCAGGTGCAGTCGCATTAGTGGTTGGGATTCCGACCCTCCGTTTAAAAGGCGACTATCTAGCGATCGCTACCTTAGGTGTGGCAGAGATCATTCGGATCTTGTTGGTGAACCTACGAGGCTTGACCAATGGTCCTGCTGGAATTTTCGGATTGCCCCAATTCAGTAATTGGCAGATCGTCTTTCTCTTTGCCGTTTTATCGATTCTTGTCGTGTCAAACTTTATCCATAGCGGACCAGGTCGGGCGACTTTAGCGATTCGGGAAGATGAGATTGCTGCAGAATCAATGGGGGTCAACACAACGAAATACAAGGTAATTGCGTTTGTAATGGGGGCAGTGATGGCAAGCATTGCTGGTACCCTTTATGCCAGCTATCAGCAGTCGGTTTTCCCACGAGATTACGGTTTTATGAAATCGATCGATGTATTGATCATCGTCGTTTTTGGAGGGCTTGGGAGTACCACAGGAGCAGTTGTCTCGGCAGTAGTGCTAGGAATCTTAAATATGTACTTGCAAGGCTTCTCTGATTTGCGCATGATCATTTATGCATTGGCTTTGATCATCATCATGATCTTTAAACCAAGCGGACTTTTAGGGACATGGGAATTCTCCGTAAAAGGACTGCTGGATAAATTTAGAAAAAAGGGGGATGACAACGATGCCTCTATTAGAAGTTAAAAGCTTAACGAAAAACTTTGGCGGTTTAGCTGCTGTTTCTCATGTAGACCTCCATTTAGATACCAATGAGCTGGTCGGATTGATTGGACCAAACGGTGCTGGCAAGACAACGCTCTTTAATCTCCTGACAGGTGTGTATGAACCTAGTGAAGGGGAAGTGCTTTTTGAGACCCAAGGTAAGCCAAAACGTTTAAATGGCGTGAAGCCCTATAAAATTGCGGATTTAGGTCTTTCAAGAACCTTCCAAAACATTCGCTTGTTTAAAAATTTGACTGTGATGGACAACGTCTTGATCGCTATGAACAGTAAGCATAAAGAAGGACTGCTGACTAGCATCCTGCGTTTGCCAAAGTACTACAAAAACGAAGCGTCCATGAAGAAAAAAGCCTTAGAGCTGTTACGGATCTTTGATATGGATGGCAAAAGTCAAACGTTAGCGAAAAATTTGCCTTATGGCGAGCAGCGTCGGTTAGAGATCGTACGCGCATTGGCTACAGAACCAAAAATTCTGTTTCTTGACGAGCCGGCTGCGGGGATGAATCCTCAAGAAACAACAGAACTGACAAAGCTGATCTATAAGATCCAAAAAGATTTTCAATTGACGATCCTCTTGATTGAGCATGATATGAGTTTGGTCATGGAAGTGTGCGAACGGATTTATGTGCTGGAATACGGCCAAGTCATCGCCCACGGTGAACCAGAAGAGATCAAAAACAATCCGCGGGTGATCGAAGCTTATCTAGGAGGGGAAATCTGATGCTGGAAATTCAAAATTTAAGTGTACACTACGGCATGATCCAAGCGGTCCATGATGTTTCCTTCCACGTCAATCAAGGGGAGATCGTTTCACTGATTGGTGCCAATGGTGCAGGGAAAACCACGATTTTACGGACGATTTCTGGATTGATCCGCCCCTCAAATGGCTCAGTCACTTTTGAAGGAAAACGAATTGAGAAAGAAGCACCGCAAAAAATCGTCGCAAACGGCTTGTCGCAAGTGCCAGAAGGGCGGCACGTCTTTTCAGGATTGACGGTTCAAGAAAACTTAGAGATGGGCGCCTTCTTGCGTAAAGACAGTGGTGTCAAAGAAGACTATGAACAAGTTTACCGCAAGTTTCCTGTATTGAAAGAACGCCTCTCGCAAGATGCGTCGACATTATCTGGCGGTGAGCAGCAGATGTTGGCAATGGGGCGGGCATTGATGTCAAAACCGCGCTTGCTTTTGCTGGATGAGCCCTCGATGGGCTTGGCACCGATTTTTATCAAAGAAATTTTTTCAATCATTCAAGAAATCAAGCAGCAAGGAACGACTGTGCTGCTGATTGAACAAAATGCAAAAATGGCTTTATCGATTGCCGATCGCGGCTATGTATTAGAAACGGGGAAAATCGTTTTAGAAGGTACTGGAGAAGAATTACTAGCAAGTGATGAAGTAAGAAAAGCGTATCTAGGAGGCTAAACAATGAGTGTAAGTGATTTTATGACGAAGACGGTCGTCACCGTCGATTCGCAGACACCGATCTTTGATGCAGTAGATTTAATGAAGCAGCACGATATCCACCGTCTGCCCGTCGTTGACGATGGTAAATTAGTAGGGTTGATCACAGAAGGAACGATCGCTGAAGCAACTCCCTCAAAAGCGACAAGCTTAAGCGTTTATGAAATGAACTATCTCTTAAATAAAACGACTGTCGCTGATATCATGTTGAAAAAAGTGACCACGATTGAACCAGATGCACTATTAGAGGACGCCATTTCCGTCATGCGTAGTGAAAACGTGGGGGTTTTACCAGTCATGGATGATGATACCCTAGTGGGAATCATTACCAACAATGATATTTTCGATGCCTTTTTGAAAATCACTGGCTACCATGATGGTGGAACCCGAGTGTCCATCGAGATCACGGATGACCATGTAGGCGTGTTAGCAGACGTGACCAAGCTGCTTGCCGATCATCAGATTAGTATTTTGACCATCGTAGTCAATCGGATGGCGCTAAAAACGATTGTTGAGATCCAAGTAGAGTCGCGCCAAGTCGCAGCGATTGAGAAAATCTTAAGCGATGCGGGGTATACCGTAACCAGTGCTGTCTTGACGAACCAGAAATGAGACAAAGCAGCAAAAGTAGTCGATCGTAACGATTGACTACTTTTTTTCGTTCCAGATGAGATTTTCTTTTTCTTTTGCTGGTTTTCTGTTAAAATAGGAAGGTGCTGTAAAGAAAGAGGTGCAATCATGTCTAAGAAAAATAAAGATATCGAAGTCCGTATTGAAGAAACAACGAAAGCCATTCATGGCAAAGACTATACCGTCAATGAATTATTTATTGGTAAAAAACGTATCGGTGAGATTTTAACGACTGGACCGAAAGAATTTCAAAGCTTTTTAGGGGATGAAGATCTAGGTTCAAGCAGAAGTTTAGAAGCTGCGATCGAGATGATTATTCGCCAATGGAATTTACATGAATAATTTCTAGAAAAATTTACTTTTTGCTCTTGCAATTTGTTATCTTTTTCGGTATTATAACTATTGTCAGGTTTGAGAAAAACCTTTTGGAGGAGTAGCGAAGTGGCTAAACGCGACGGACTGTAAATCCGTTCCTTAGGGTTCAGTGGTTCGAATCCACTCTCCTCCACCATTATTGGGGTATAGCCAAGCGGTAAGGCAACGGACTTTGACTCCGTCATGCGTTGGTTCGAATCCAGCTACCCCAGTCAGATGAATACGCAGAAAAAAACAGCAAGTAGTCTTGCTGTTTTTTTTCGTTATTTAACCATTATTTTTTTTGGTTTGAGGAAGGGCTATAAGTTGAAGATTTTTTTTATTTGCGATACGCTAGTAGTAAAGCATTCGGGAGATGAAAACACATGAAATTTAAACTGAATCTAAAAGAAAAAGTAACGGAAGTTGCAGAGCATGTCTATGACGTTGTCAAAAAGGAAGACTATGCGATTCGTGTGGCTCCAAAAGGAATCAAAGTAACAAAACAGCGTAAGACAAAAGACACGATCAAATGGCGCGCAAAAAATCATTGATTAAAGGGCAATTGGTATGAGAGAAACTGCATATAGGCAGTTTCTTTTTTTATTCCTCAATTTCAATCCCCAAGACAGTTAGGTGACCGTTTGCCACTAGTTTGATGACGAGTTTTGCTAAATGGTCGGCGTGCATCGTTGTTTCTGCCGTTAGCCACCAATGCAGCGTGCCAACAAATATTGAGGTCATATAATCAATGATGAAGTCTAAGGGCACTTCAAGATCGCCTTCTGTAATCTTCAAGGTTGAAAAGATCTCTTGATACCGTTCCGTTAAAATCAGCCCCAGTTTTTTACGAATGATCTCAATGGCAGAGGCATCCATGATCGTCAAATAAAAAGAGCGATTCTTTTGAATGTGTATAAAAAGTTCGGTCATGGCCGCTTCGATTTTACGGATCTTGATTCGATTGCCTTGAACGAAATCTTCAAAGTCAAGGATCGAGGTAAAAGATTCGACGGCCAAGTCAAATATTTTTTCATACAAGTCTTGCTTGTCTTTGTAATGGGCATAGAAGGTCGCGCGGTTGATCATGGCTTCGTCTGCGATATTTTGGACAGTCACTTGCTCGAAGCCTTTTTCTTCAACTAAGCGAATAAAGGCTTCAATAATGTACTTATTGGTTCGTTTGACACGTAAATCCAATTTTTTCATATTGTGAATTTCCTTTCAAAATAAACGACAAAAAACGTTTAATTGTTGTTTATCCCACACCTTCGTTGGAATTGTTTGTTGAATTATCAATTAAAAGAATTACAATGAACATAAGTATTATAACAAACGGCTTGTTAGATAATCAACAAAGTGTTGTTTAGATGGAGGCAACAAATGAAAAAATATAAGGCGGGCATCGATGTCGGTTCAACAACGGTCAAGATGGTTCTGTTAGATGAACGCAATCAAACGTGTTTTTCAAGGTATGAACGACACTATGCAGACATCCAAAAGGCAGCGGAAAAAATTATTAAAGAAGCGCAAGCAGTAATCCAAGATCAGCCAGTTGCACTGGCGATTACCGGATCAGGCGGAATGGGGCTGGCAGAAGTTTTGCGGATCCCTTTTGTCCAAGAGGTCATCGCTTGTACCAAAACAGTCGAGACAGTGATCCCAGAAACGGATGTGGCGATCGAATTAGGCGGTGAAGATGCGAAGATCACCTTTTTTGAAGGTGCGTTGGAGCAGCGGATGAATGGTAGTTGTGCCGGTGGGACCGGTGCGTTTATTGATCAGATGGCGGTTTTATTGAAAACGGATGCCAATGGGGTCAATGAGCTAGCCAAGGGATACCAAACCCTTTATCCGATTGCCTCACGCTGCGGGGTCTTTGCCAAAACTGATGTGCAGCCGCTGATCAATGAAGGAGCGGCAAAAGCGGACATTGCTGCGAGTATTTTTCAAGCGGTGGTCAATCAAACGATTGCTGGCTTAGCAGCTGGTCGTAAAATCAAAGGCAAGGTAGCCTTCTTAGGCGGTCCACTGACGTTTATGTCGGAATTGCGTCAACGATTTATCGATACGTTGAACCTGCAAGAAGCAGATATCATTTTTCCCGAGAACCCAGAACTGTTTGTGGCGATGGGGGCTGCACTGTATGCAGAAGAAGCGCAGCAGCTTTCTGTACTATGCGACCGCTTAGCCAATGAAGAAGACGGCACACTTGCGCCAACAGATACGCTAGATCCTTTATTCAAAGACGAAGCAGAACTGGCTGCTTTTCGTGCCCGCCATGCCCAAGCGGTTGCTGCAGAAAAACCTTTGTCGGAGCATAAAGGTGCTGCTTATTTGGGTATCGATGCTGGATCAACGACAACGAAAGTCGTCTTGATCAATGATGCAGGGGATTTGTTGTTTTCTTTTTATGGCAACAATGAAGGCGAGCCGTTAGCGACAACGATGGCGGTTTTACAAGAGCTTTATCGTCAGATGCCTTCTGACGTTTACATCGCAAAGTCAACGATCACAGGGTACGGTGAGCATCTGATCAAACATGCACTGAAGGTCGATATCGGTGAAGTCGAAACGATGGCCCATTACAAAGCTGCTGAACATTTCCAGCCAGGGGTTGATTTTATCTTGGACATTGGTGGGCAAGACATGAAGGCGATGACAGTCAAAGACGGTGCACTTTCTTCGATCCAGCTAAATGAAGCCTGTTCGTCAGGATGTGGCTCGTTCATTGAGACCTTTGCCAAATCTATGAATCAGGATGTCAAAGAATTTGCGCTGGCAGCGACAAAAGCCCAAGCGCCGGTTGACCTGGGTTCGCGTTGTACCGTCTTTATGAACTCAAAAGTCAAACAGGTCCAAAAAGAAGGAGCCTCTGTTGGCGACATTTCGGCTGGCTTGTCTTACTCGGTCATAAAGAATGCTATCTATAAAGTGATCAAGGTTCGGCGCCCCGAAGATCTTGGCGAGAAAATCGTCTGCCAAGGAGGGACTTTCTATAATGAAGCGGTTCTGCGCGCCTTTGAATTGATCAGCGGCCGTGAAGTCGTACGACCATCGATCGCTGGCTTGATGGGCGCTTATGGGGCGGCGTTGATCGCGTTAGAAGAAGCGGCGATCGACGATGTCAGTACGTTGTTGTCTCCTGCAGAAATGGCCGATTTTCAAGCAGAAAAAGAATTTACAAATTGCGGTCTTTGCGAAAACAATTGTTTATTAACCGTGACCCTCTTTTCGGATGGTCGAAAATTCATTACGGGGAATCGCTGCGAACGTGGTGCGCGGATCAAAATCAAAAAAGAAGACCGCAAAGTCAATCTCGTGGATGAAAAATACCGCCGCTTGTTCAAGTACCGTTCTTTGCGTAAAAAAGATGCCCTCCATGGGGAAATCGGCTTACCAAGAGTGTTGAATCTTTATGAAAATTATCCGCTATGGCATACCTTTTTCACCCAGTTAGGATTTCGAGTAACCTTGTCGCCGCGTTCTAATAAAGAACTATATGAGCAAGGGATCGAAACGATTCCTAGCGATACCGTTTGTTACCCAGCCAAACTAGCCCATGGACACATCCAAGCACTGATCGATCAAAACATACCGTTGATCTTTTATCCAGGAGTCATTTTTGAGCGAGTAGAGAACACTGCCGCTGAAAATCATTTTAACTGTCCAATCGTACAAAGCTATCCAGAAGTGATTCGTAACAACGTCGATGCGATTCGTGAAGGGGCGGTTGACTACCGCTGTCCATTTTTAAATCTGGCAGATGAAGCCTCAATGGTCAAAACCTTAATGGGGACGTTTCAAGATTTTGGTTTTTCTGAAGACGAAATTGCCCAAGCGCTGCGCAGCGGCTTCGAGGAACTAGATCAGTTCAAAGCAGATATTGCGCAACGGGGAGAAGAAACGCTGCGAATGCTGATGACGACCAACCAAAAAGGAATCGTTTTATCTGGAAGACCATATCATTTGGACCCTGAAATCAACCATGGGATAGCGGAAGTCATTACCCAAGAAGGCTTTCATGTACTGACCGAGGACAGTATTGCTCATTTAGCAAATGTCGGCGATCTGCGGGTCGTGGATCAATGGGTCTATCATTCACGGTTGTATGCGGCTGCACGAGTGGTGGCGAAAAATAAGCAGTTGGAATTGGTTCAATTAAACTCCTTCGGCTGCGGGATCGATGCAGTGACCACCGATCAAGTCGAAGAGATCATGGCGCAATATGGCAAGCTGTATACGGTGTTGAAAATCGATGAGGGTGCAAACCTTGGAGCGATTCGGATTCGGTTACGTTCCTTGAAAGCAGCAGTCAACGAACGGGATAAACAGCACTATGTTCCTAAAAAGCAATACGAGGAACCAGCAAAGATTATTTTTACCAAGGAAATGCGCAAGCAGCACACGCTCTTATTGCCGATGTTGAGTCCCATCCATCAAAGCGGATTAGTAGATGTCGCTTTGCAGGCTTCTGGGTATCAAGTGGTCTGTCTGCCCAGTGAAGATCGAGAAGCAGTCAATGTCGGTTTGCGCTTTGTCAATAACGATGCCTGCTACCCGGCCATCATTTCCATTGGACAGCTGGTAGAAGCGTTACAAAGCGGGGAATATGACGTCGAAAACACCAGCGTATTGATGACCCAGACGGGCGGTGGGTGTCGCGCAACGAACTATATTCCCTTGTTACGTAAAGCATTGAACGATGCAGGATTTCCGCAAGTACCGGTGGTATCTATTTCGATGGGCAATACGGGTGTTGAATCAAATCCTGGCTTTCGCTTTACCTTGCCGATGATGAAACGCTTGGCGGTGGCATTTTTATACGGAGATCTCTTTGAACGAGTCGTTTATCGCACCCGTCCATATGAGCAAGAAGCAGGGGCTGTCGATCGGCTCCACCAAGAATGGCTGGAAAAAATTGCCAAAAATGTCCGCAATGGCTCCTTCAGCCTCTTTAATCGCAATATGAAGAAAATCATTCAAGACTTTGATCAAGTGCCGTTAAATGCTATCAAGAAGCCACGTGTCGGTGTCGTGGGAGAGATTTTAGTGAAGTATTCACCGACTGCCAATAATGATGTCGTTCGCCTGTTAGAAGCAGAAGGAGCGGAAGCGGTCGTACCAGATATTGTCGGCTTCATGAATTATTCCCTCTACAATCAGATTTGGCGCTACGAGCATTTGGGGATGGCGAAGAAAAGCAAAATGATCGCTGATTTTGCGATCATGGCGATTGAACGGCTCCAAAAACCAATGGATAAAGCGTTGCGGGCGTCAACGCGCTTTGAGGGCATTCATTCGATCTATCAGCTTGCCGAGCAAGCGAGCGAGATTGTTTCCATCGGCAATCATACGGGAGAAGGCTGGTTCTTGACCGGTGAGATGATCGATCTGTTGGAAAATAATGTCAACAATATCATTTGTCTGCAACCATTTGGCTGTCTGCCTAACCATGTAGTAGGAAAAGGTGTTATGAAAGAATTACGTCGTCAATACCCACAGGCGAACATTGCAGCGATTGATTACGATCCAGGTGTTTCGATCGTCAATCAATTGAATCGCATTCGCTTGCTCATGGCAACTGCCAATAAAGCGTTGGCTGAATAAATTCCCAAGCCAGCGACCGAACCAATTTAAAAGCAAAGAGACTGCTCTTGTTTGGACAATTTGTGATAACTTCTTTTTCTGCCTATAAAATGGGGAAAGAGTTCGCACAAATTGAGAAAAACTGAGCAGTTTTTGCTTTTTTTATTAGCTATTTAGGTATATACCAGTTATAATAGGAGGGGAACGGAGGAATGTGTAGTGGTGGAAAAATTACCTGTTTATATCCAGATTCATGATCAAATCAAAGCCAATATCGAAAACAATACATACAAAATCGGGGATCGTCTGCCTTCAGAACGGGAGTTGTCAAAACAATTCGGCGTGAGTCGCATGACGTTGCGGCAAGCGATCCAAACCTTAGCGGATGAGGGGATTCTTGAGCGCAAAATCGGTTCTGGCACTTATGTGGCTCGCCAAAAAGTACAAGAGAAAATGACGGGCACGACGAGTTTTACCGAAATTATGAATTCTCTTGGTCGTAAGCCTTCCAGCAAAGCGGTCGCTTATTTCTTGACGGCACCTAGCTCCAGTGAGATGGAAAAGCTGCAATTAGAAGGACACGAAACGATTTTACGGATGGAGCGGATTCGGTATGCGGATGATGTGCCGATCTGTTTTGAAGTAGCGAGTATCCCTGAAAAGTTTATTCATGACTTTAGCAAGGAGGAGATCATCTCTTCCCTCTATAAAGTGTTGGAAGAAAAAGGACAGCGGAAAATTGGCGGCGCTTCGCAAACGATCTCAGCTATGGTCGCTTCCGAGCAAATTGCTGATTACTTACAAATCAAACGCGGCGATGCGATTTTACGTATGCGGCAAATCACTTCATTTGAAGATGGACAACCATTTGAATATGTGCGCACCCAATATGTCGGCAATCGTTTCGAATTTTATATGGAAAAATAAGCTGCCTGAGACGGCTGGAAACAAAAAAGACGCGAAAAAGCCGAAAGGACACTGCGAGCATACGTGCTGTTGCTCCGCATCGGTCAATTCGGTTTTTCAACGATTGGGCGTTCCTGCATTCGCTGCAGCAAGCGGCATTAGAGTCCGTGCTTTGAGGAAAAGAGCAAACCTGACAGGTGCTTGTCCTGCATAGTTACTCGGTTGGCTCCTCGATGAGGCGCTCTACATATTCGGTCTTGCCTTTGTTTAGCTTCACTTGCCCTTGCAGCAAATCAATCAAAGCGGCTTCTTGGTCGGCAAGCGTTGCTTCGGGAATCATTAAGGTAACAACGATTTTCTCGGTATAAGCAATGTCTTTTACGTAGATGTTCTGCAGTTCTAAATAGTTTTGCAGCTTACCTAAAAGGGGATAATCAATGGTCAATGCAAGCTCTTGATGCAAAACGCCTTCGACGATTCCCACCGCCTTGATGCCAGCGGAAGCAGAACTGGAATAAGCGCGGATCAATCCGCCAGCGCCAAGTTTCGTTCCACCGAAGTAGCGGGTAACGACAGCGACCATATTGATCAAGTCATTTTTCTTCAATACTTCTAAAATCGGTACTCCAGCGGTGCCGCTAGGTTCACCATCATCACTGCTGCGTTGGATCTCATGGTTTTCACCCAATACATAGGCGCTGCAATGATGATTCGCCTTCCAATGTTCTTTTTTGAGGGCTTGTATAAACGCTTTGGCTTCATCTTCTGATTGGATTCGTTTTAACGAACAGATGAAACGCGATTTTTTGATTTCTATTTCCGTTTCTCCATCTTGTCGGATCGTTCGATAAGTCACGCGTACGATCGCCTCCTTTATGTTTCTAGTATAGGCAATCGGAAGGAAAGTTACAAATAGAAGAAAGAAAAAGGCACCAACACAGACCTGAAAAAGAGGAGGCAGTTGCTTTGGGTAGACGCAAAAAGTACGATACGATCACGCACTATTTAAAAAACAACGGCGGTTCACAAATTACGTTAACCTTTACCCAGTTTGATGAATTTCTTTTCCCAGCATCCGGTTTGCCCAAAAGTGCCCGCACGAGTACGGATTGGTGGGCAAATGATTACCGACATCCTGAAAACGGGGCCTATGCGTGGCTGAATGCCGGCTATGAGGTAGTCCTCGTCAATTTAAAAAAAGAGTATGTCGTTTTTAACCGTTTAGTAAAATCAAACTGGCTGCTGGATAGAAAGCGTTGACAAATTTCAAACTTGTTCTATACTAGAGATAGGAAATGTTATCTTATTCTTAAAATTCAAGGAGTGTTCGATATGGCGAAAAAAACAATTATGTTAGTTTGTTCTGCAGGAATGAGTACAAGCTTATTAGTAACAAAAATGCAAAAAGCAGCTGAAGCAAAAGGATTAGAAGCAGATATTTTTGCAGTTTCCGCTTCAGAAGCAGATCAACATTTAGAAAGCAAAGACGTAAATGTTTTATTATTAGGACCACAAGTTCGTTTCATGAAAGGCGATTTTGAGAAACGTCTAGCGCCAAAAGGAATTCCTTTAGAAGTAATCAACATGGCAGATTACGGCATGATGAACGGCGAAAAAGTCTTAGATCAAGCTTTGACATTGATCGGCGAATAAGCAAGACCTGCTGTTGAAGCAAACAAGAAACCTGTAATCGGTTCAAGTACTTTTCAAAAAGTACTTGAACCGATTTTTTTGCGTACTTAAAACTGAGGTGTATGTTATGACCAATCAAAAAGGAAGACAATTTTTTGTTTTAGATGAAACAATGAATGTAGGAAAACCCTTTGATTCTCGACCGGAATGCTCGAGCAGGGGCAGAGAATCGTTTGTCAGCGATGCGGTTCTTCCCACCGCAAGCCGTCGGTGCAATTACCGATAGGCAGCTATTATTGTCCAACCTGTATTCGCTATGGTCGGATCACATCAAATGGGCGACTGGTGATTCAACCTACGGAAAGTCCAGCCATTGATCACCACATCGTCTGGCCAGGAGCATTGACGCCGTTTCAGCAAAAAATTTCCCAGCAATTGGTGTCTAATTGTCGACAAAAGCGATCCTCGCTTGTTTGGTCGGTCACGGGTTCAGGGAAGACCGAAATGATCTTTGAAACGATCCGCTACGTTCGGCAAGAAGGTGGTCGAGTGGCGATCGTCTCACCTCGGATCGATGTTTGTCGTGAATTGTTTCCGCGGATTCAGCAAGCATTTCCACAAGAGGAAAGTTTGCTCCTTTATGGAAAATCAGAAGAGCCTTATCGCTACACAAACATCCTTATTGCCACCACCCATCAGCTACTGCATTTTTATCGGAGCTTTCAACTGATCGTGGTGGATGAGGTAGATGCATTTCCCTACGAGGGCGATGCGCAGCTGCGTTACGGATTATACAATGCCTTAGCCAAAAACGGGTGTCTGATCTATTTAAGTGCGACGCCTTCAGAACGACTGCTGCAAGAAATTCGTGGGAAATTCGCTGTCTTGAGAATGCCGCTGCGGTTTCATCAGCGTCCATTGATCGTTCCAAAACCTGTTCATTATAGTCACTGGGCGCAGGCTTATCGCAGAAAACGTTGGCTGCGACCATTGCTGCAGCAGTTGCAGCGGCTGCTTCAAAAAAACTTTGTCTTGGTGTTTTGTCCAAGCATTGCGCTGATGAAGGAAGTAGAAGCGGCTGTCCGCCGACAAGGCACGTCATGGTCTTTGACTAGCGTTTCGTCGCAAGATCAAAAACGGAGCGAAAAAGTAGCGTCTGCTCGTCGACAGATTTACAAGGTGTTGTTTACAACGATGATTTTAGAGCGTGGGGTGACGTTTGAAAACGTCTCAGTCATCGTATTGGGTGCTAATCATCCAGTCTTTACAAAATCGGCGCTCGTGCAAATTGCTGGTCGTGTCGATCGTAAAGGGGCCTATACGGAAGGGGAGGTCATTTTTTTCTACGACCAAATGACGGAAGCGATCCGAAAAGCACTCAACGAAATTAAGGAAATGAACCAATTGGCAAAAAGCTGGCTGACCGATGGTGTGTAGTTGGTGTAAAAGGACTTTTCCTAGAGAACGAACGATCATTGAGGTGTTGGCTCCTTGGCGTATCCCAGAAAATGAATTGTGCCCGCAATGTGCTCAACAGTTTTCGGTGATCGATTGGCGAACCTGCTGCCCTTCGTGTGGAAAAAAAGAAACTGAGTTTTGCAGCGATTGTCTCTATTGGGAAGAAACGTGTCCCATGATACAATTGCAGCACCGAGCGCTATTTGCTTACGATCAAGGAATGAAGGATTGGCTTCACGAATACAAACTGATGGGAAACTATCAGTTGCGGGGGACGTTTGCGCCTGTGATCAAACAGAAACTCAACAGGTTTGACTATGAGTGTTTGATTCCCATCCCACTATCGGCAGAGCGTTACCAACAGCGAGGGTTTAATCAAGTCACCGCTGTGCTGGAAGCCGCCGGAGTCAGATTTCAAGAGTTACTGGAGAAAGTTGTTGATACCGCACCACAGGCACAACGTTCTCGCAGGCAACGATTAGTAGAGGCGCAACCCTTTGCAGTGAAGCCAGATGTAGCGTGTGAAATCAAAGGGAAAAAATTATTGTTGATCGATGATGTGTATACTACCGGTAGAACGTTATATCATGCAGCTGAAGCACTGCAGTCCTTTGGCCCCCAGTCGATTCGTTCTTTTTCTATTGCTCGTTGAAACGTTATTTTGAAAACGCTTAAAGAAAATTGTTCGATTTACTAGGCAAATGACCAAGAGTTCGATATAATAGAGTTAAGAAGAAGAAAAGAGTGGTCCTTTTCCTTCTTTACTGGTAGACGAAAGGGGTAATTTTTATGTTTAGATATAATGTGCGTGGCGAAAATATCGAGGTAACAGAAGCGATCCGTGATTACGTCGAGAAAAAAGTAGGTAAATTAGAACGTTATTTTAATGATGTGCCAGAAGCAACAGCACACGTTAATTTGAAAGTTTATACAGAAAAAACTGCAAAAGTAGAAGTAACGATTCCTTTACCATTCCTAGTTCTACGTGCGGAAGAAACTTCACCTGATCTATATGCTAGTATCGATTTGGTTGTTGACAAATTGGAACGCCAAATCCGCAAATTCAAAACAAAAATCAATCGCAAATCTCGTGAGACAGCGTTGGTTCCGCCAACAGATGGTGATTTATTCACAACTGAAGCAAACGATGAAGAAACCAATGGTTCTGATTTAGACATCGTACGTACAAAACGTTTGTCTTTAAAACCAATGGATAGTGAAGAAGCTGTTTTACAAATGAACATGCTTGGACACAACTTCTTTATCTTTGAAGATGCGGAAACGAATGGAACGAGCATTGTGTATCGTCGGAAAGATGGTAAATACGGGTTGATCGAAACGGATTAACACGTGTGGGATCCTTTTGGCGACACCCCAAAAAAAGTCTTTTTTGACAGAGTAGCTGAGAAGCTGCTCTGTTTTTTTATCTTTTGGAATGAAGCAAGAAATCTTTCTATATAAAAGTTGGCTTTGTTTCTCTTTTGTTTTATTGTGTTATACTATAGATGAAATAATACAGGGAGAGTGAATCATGACTACGTTAGCAGATGTCGCCAAAAAAGCAAATGTTTCCGCAATGACCGTTTCTCGAGTGATCAACCATCCAGATAAAGTGACCGAAGAGCTAAAGCAGCTCGTTCATCAAGCAATGCTAGAACTGGATTATCAACCGAATATTGCTGCCAAATCATTAGTTTCCAAGCGTTCCCATATCATCAAAGTGTATATCTTAGAGGAGATGGACACGACGGAGCCATACTATATGAATTTATTAGTGGGGATCGCTCGTTCCATCGGCAAAGCGCATTATTCGTTGCAGCTGGTTACGACGGATGGGGTGGATCGTGGCCCAGCAGATGGTTGTATCATTACGGGATTTCGCCAAAAGGATATGGACTGGATAAAAAATTTAAAGAAACCCGTCGTTCTATTTGGTGAAAATGAAGCTGGATTCAGCTTTGTTGATAGTGACAACTACCAAGGGATCGTTTCTGCTTGTAAACACGCCCTCGATACTGGCTATCAACGCTTGGTCTATATTGGTTTAGAGTTGGAAGAAGCATTTACGAAAAGCCGAGAAAAAGGGTACATAGATACAGTCACAAAAACAGGACAAGCACCAAAAATCCATCGTTTTGAGAACCGTTCTTCCGCAGCCCGCACCTTTATCACAGCACAGAAGGAGCAATTTGCGGAAAATACTTGTTTTATTTGTGCGACGGATCGTTTGGCACTAGGCATCAATCAAGGCTTGCAGTCGATTGGCGCGCAGACACCAAAGGATTTTGGGATTGTCGGCTACGATGGGGTATTCCTGGATCAGGTCAGCTCGCCCAAGTTGACGACTATGAAGCAAGCCATCGTTGAGATGGGCGAAGCTTGTGGTGAATTACTGATTCAAAAAATTGAACAGAACGATACGAGCCTGCGACAACAGCACTTTTTACCGCAACTCGTGGTTCGTGAATCCACAAGGTGAAAAATTAAGCAAATGGTTGCGCAATTTCTTTTCAATTCCTCAATATCTTAATTTAAAGGCTTTTTCAATTTTTGTTATCGCTAACATTTAGAAAATGTTTGCCATTTTAAGAAACCGGTTGCATAATAGAGTTACAAATTGCAGGAGGTAAACAGGATGAAAGTGAATTGGAAAAAGGCAGCTCTAGGATTAGTTTCAGGAAGTGCGTTGTTAGCGCTTGCAGCATGTGGCGGCAACGGAGGTAGTACCGATGGTAGTAATGCAGATGCAGGTTCAGGTAGCGATGAAAAAACGATCACGGTCTCTGTAGGCGCAGACTATATTGATTATATCAATGAAGTGAAATCTGACTTTGAATCTGAAAATGATGTCACCATCAACGTTGTGGAAATGGACATGTTCGATCAAATGGATGCGCTTCAACTAGACGGTCCTGCTGGGAAAGGCCCGGATGTTACAATGTCTCCTTATGACCGTGTGGGTCAAGTAGGCTCCCAAGGGCATTTGGCAGAAATGACTTTGCCAGATGATGGACGGTACAGCGATACCGACAAGCAACAAGTGACCATCGATGATAAGATCTATGGCGCACCAGCAATGATCGAAGCGGTTGTCATGTTCTACAACAAAGACTTGATCGATGAAGCACCAGCAACTTTTTCTGATTTAGAAGAACTAGCAAAAGATGATCGTTTTGCAGAAGGCGATGACAATGTTGGTTTCTTAGCTCGTTGGACGGACTTTTATTATACGTATGGTCTATTAGCGGGGCATGGCGGGTATGTCTTTGGTGATGAAGGAACAGATCCATCTGATCTAGGGCTGAACAATGAAGGTTCTGTTGAAGCAATCACGTATGCAACTGATTGGTTCCAAAATGTCTGGCCGCAAGGAATGCTTGATGTATCAGCCAACGAAAACTTGATGTTGGATTACTTCAATCAAGGCAAAACAGCAGCTATCATTTATGGACCATGGGGCGTGAACGGCTTTGAAGAAGCAGGCATCAACTATGGAGTAGCGAAAATCCCAACGCTAAACAACGGCAACGACTATGAAACATTTGGCGGCGGAAAAGCGTGGGTGGTATCTAACTACTCACAAAACAAAGACGTTTCTCAACAATTTGTCGAGTATTTGACCAACGAAGCCAATCAAGAGAAATTGTATGACATGCGTCATGATATTCCAGCGAACATTATGGCTCAAGAAACAGTCGCTGCTTCTGATGATCCAGTAGCAAAAGCAGTGATTGAGCAATACAGTGTTTCACAACCAATGCCAAATATCCCTGAAATGTCTGAGGTTTGGGTAGGGGCTGAAAACATGCTGTTTGATGCAGGTTCAGGCAATATGACTCCTCAAGAAGCAGCGGATAATGCTGCCAAAACAATCGAAGAAGCGATTGAGCAGAAATACTAATAATTAGCCGATTACGGTCTGTCATTCATGTCGACGATTCTATAGAGGATGTTTGTCAAAAGGATTCCTTGCAACGTAGCACGCAAGAAATTGCTTGACGAGATTGTTTTCTATCGATCGTCGGCCGCTTGGCAGACTTTCGATTTTAAGGAGGATACATATGAGGACGAATTCACAAGCCATGCAGACAGCGCTTCTTTCAATCATCCCTGGTGGGGGACAATTCAAAAATGGTCAGAAATTCAAAGCGGGTCTCTTTTTTGCAGCCTTTCTGATTTTTCTGGTCGAAATGCTTTTGTTTGGTGGACAAGCACTTTATAACTTTGTCACACTCGGATCAGTACCGATGGAAGACAACTCTTTGTTCTTGTTGATTGAAGGAACACTGCAGGTCATCGTTACCGTTATTTTCATTATCTTTTGGGTTTTAAATATCAAAGATGCTTATCAGGTTCGGCAAAGCATTGAAAAAGGCTTCCCGGTAGCTGTTACGAGAAAAGAATTTTTCAAAAAATTATATGAAGATGGGTTCGCGTACTTACTGACGATCCCTGCCTACTTGGTAATGATCGTAGCAATTATTTTTCCAGTAATGGTGACGCTCTTTATGGCATTTACCAACTATGATTTTCGACACATTCCGCCAGCAAACTTAATCGACTGGATCGGTTTTTCGAATTTCACGAATATCTTCACCTTAAGTTCTTACCGCGACACCTTTGTAAAAGTATTCAGTTGGACGGTGATTTGGACCGTTTTAGCAACCACCTTGCAAATTACACTCGGCATACTGACAGCAGTTGTTGCCAACCAAAAATTTGTGAAGTTTCGTCGCGTCTTTGGGGTGATTTTCTTGCTTCCTTGGGCGGTGCCAGCGTTTATCACAATCATGAGTTTTTCAAATATGTTTAATGATACCGCAGGAGCGATCAATACGCAGGTGATCCCGCTATTGAACAATCTGCCTTTTGTGGATATTGGGAACATTGCTTGGAAGACTGATCCGTTTTGGACGAAAACGGCGATTATTTTGATTCAGGGTTGGTTAGGGTTTCCTTACATCTATGTAATGGTTTCGGGGATTTTACAATCCATTTCCGAAGATTTGTATGAAGCAGCAAAAATGGATGGAGCCAATGCGTTGCAGCGTTTTCGGAACATTACGCTGCCGGCAATCTTTTTGGTAGCAGCCCCAACCTTCGTTACGCAATATACAGGGAACTTTAATAACTTCTCGATGATCTATCTATTTAACGAAGGTGGACCAGGGAGTTTAGGCGGAAATGCTGGATCGACAGATATTTTGATTTCATGGATCTACAAACTGACGACCGGCGGCTCACCACAATATTCGATTGCTTCTGCATTGACCTTGATCATTTCCTTTGTGGTGATCTCCATTTCATTACTGGTGTTTAAAAAGACGAATGCATTTAATATGGAGGATTGAGGATGAAAAAGAAGAAGTTTTCTTTCAGCAAATTATTTACCTACTTGTTTATGATCGCGTTATCGATCATTATCATCTATCCCTTGTTGATTACCGCAACCTCAGCCTTCAAGGCAGGGAACATGATCGCTTTTCGCTTAGATTTTGATGCGGATTGGACATTGAACAACTTTCGACGTTTATTCAATGAAACCCCGTATTTGACATGGTATAAAAACACCTTGATCGTGGCCGTTTCGACGATGATCATTCAAGTAATGATCGTAACGTTAGCAGGGTATACTTACAGTCGTTACCGTTTTGCTGGTCGTAAAAGTAGTCTGATGGTGTTCTTGATCGTTCAAATGGTACCGACAATGTCGGCGTTGACCGCTTTTTATGTCATGGGCTTATTAGCAAACGGTCTAGATAGCTTCTGGTTCTTGACACTGATTTATATCGGTGGTGGGATTCCGATGAATACTTGGCTGATGAAGGGGTACTTTGATACGGTACCCATCGACTTGGATGAATCAGCAAAACTTGATGGTGCAGGGCATTTTCGTATCTTTTGGCAAATCGTTTTGCCCCTCGTAAAACCAATGGTTGCCGTCCAAGCATTGTGGGCCTTTATGGGACCATTCGGCGAATTCTTGCTGGCGCGATTCTTGCTTCGCTCACAAGAGCGTTTGACCGTCGCAGTCGGGCTGCAAACCTTTATCAATGATGCCCGTAACCAACGGGTCGCACTCTTTGCGGCAGGGGCGATTTTGATCGCCGTACCGATCGCTGCACTGTTTTTCTTCTTACAAAAATACTTTGTTTCAGGTTTGACCTCTGGCGGAACAAAAGGATAGGAATGATAGGATGTCTGAACAACGATTTCCCTTAACGTACTTTGGGGCCATTTTTTCTCCAACAAAAGTCTATGCATGGCGTAAAAAATTAAATCGCTGGCAGCAAGTGTTCGTCTATGTTTTCTTGATGTCCTTGCTGATGATCCCGTTGACCTTAATGATCAGCAAGCAAACGGATCAAGCCTTTGCGGCATTTTTTCCCCATGCAAAAACACTCGTGACGGCAGAAACGGCAGCAAAATACAATGAGTTGCAGCTGGAAGATGGCAAACTTTTAGCGGATGAGTCACAAGTCTTTTCCCAAACAGAAGCGGGGATCATAGGCGTTGCGCTTTCAGAAGCGGCTCTTGAAAAAGCAAAATACGCCATCAATTTTCGGGAAACAGACTGGACCATCAAAGAAGAAATCGATGGACAAACTTATCACTATGAAATGCGTTACACGGCGGAAATGGCACCTGATCAAGTAGATGATGCGGCTTCGTTTCAAAAAGCAATCGAAGACGGCTTCTATCGCAACAACGAGACAGCAATTTTCTTCAGTCAGACGATCACAGTGGCATTTTTATTGGTGGCAATGAATAGTATTCTAGTCATAGGCGCAGCGTTTTTCCTCTGGTTGACGAAAAAATCACGACTATCGACAATCGGCAGCTTCAAAGAAAGTACGAACGTGATTTTAAATGCACTGGGGGCAGGCTCTCTCGTTGCGATGTTGGCAGGATTTATTGGCGCTGATATCGTCTTGATGATCGGGATTCAGTCTTTAGGCATGCTACTGATGCTCTTCTTAGCTTTCTTAAAAACCCGTTTTAAAACGGCATAATTTGCAAACCTTCGCAACAAGACGTTTGGGCGTGTGCTGGACTTTCAGCGCCGATCAATGGCTTGTTGCGTGTTTTTTTTCCCGCGTTTCTTTAAAATCTGTGAAAAAAGGTTAAGAATCCGTTTATCACGCAAGATTGATGCGATAGTTCTATCGAAAAATATTTCATTTATGGTGAACTAGTGCTAAAATAGTTAGGAGAGTTTCCAGCTAGGATAATGCAGAAGTAAAAGGAGAATTATTAAGGTATGGCCAATTTTTTTAGAAAATTAATCGAAAACGACAAAAAAGAATTAAAACGTCTTGACCATATTGCGAATCAAGTTGAATCACATGCGGATGAAATGGCCGCTTTATCTGATGAACAATTACGCGGGAAAACCGATGAATTTCGTCGTCGTTTCCAAGAGGGAGAGACTTTGGATAAATTATTGCCTGAAGCCTTTGCAGTAGTACGTGAAGCTGCAAAACGCGTTTTGGGCCTTTATCCTTACCACGTCCAATTAATGGGTGGGATCGTCTTGCATGATGGGAATATCCCAGAGATGCGTACGGGTGAAGGGAAAACCTTGACGGCGACATTACCTGTTTATTTGAATGCTTTGAGCGGTCAAGGTGTCCACGTCGTAACTGTCAATGAATACTTGGCAACTCGTGACTCGACTGAGATGGGGGAGCTGTACAACTTTTTAGGGTTGACGGTCGGCTTGAACATTAACTCAAAATCAGCAGAAGAAAAACGTGCGGCATATGCTTGTGACATCACTTATAGTACAAACAATGAATTAGGGTTTGACTATTTGCGGGACAACATGGTGGTTTACCGTCATCAAATGGTACAGCGTCCATTAAACTATGCCATCGTCGATGAGGTCGATTCGATCTTGATCGATGAAGCGAGAACACCGTTGATCATTTCAGGACAAGCAGAAAAATCAACTGCGCTATACAATCGGGTCGACAATTTTGTCAAACGCTTGACGGAAGAAGAAGACTACAAAATCGATATCCAATCAAAAACGATCGGTTTGACAGAACGTGGGATCGAAAAAGCGGAAGAGACCTTCGGCTTAGAAAACTTGTATGATATTGAAAACACGGCATTGACCCATCACTTGGATCAAGCACTACGAGCGAATTACATTATGATTCGCGATATCGATTATGTCGTGCAAGATGGAAAAGTAATGATCGTTGACCAATTTACAGGTCGGATCATGGATGGTCGCCGATATTCTGATGGGCTCCATCAAGCGATCGAAGCGAAAGAAAGTGTCGAAATCGAAGATGAAACCAAAACGATGGCGACGATCACATTCCAGAACTACTTTCGGATGTACAAAAAACTGTCTGGGATGACTGGTACAGCGAAAACGGAAGAAGAAGAGTTTCGAGAAATCTATAACATGCAAGTCATTCAGATTCCTACAAACAAACCAATCTTACGGGATGATCGTGCGGACTTGCTTTATCCAACGCTTACGAGCAAATTCCAAGCAGTCGTTCAAGACATCAAAGAGCGTCACCGCAAAGGACAACCCGTGCTTGTAGGGACGGTCGCTGTTGAGACTTCTGAATTACTGTCATCGATGCTTGATCGTGAGAAAGTTCCTCATGAAGTATTGAATGCCAAGAATCACTTTAAAGAAGCAGAAATCATTTTGAATGCGGGACAAAAAGGTGCTGTAACGATCGCGACCAATATGGCTGGTCGGGGAACGGATATCAAGTTAGGTCTTGGTGTTGCAGAACTAGGCGGCTTGGCAGTTATCGGTACTGAGCGTCATGAATCACGACGGATCGATAATCAGTTGCGGGGACGTGCGGGACGTCAAGGAGATCCAGGGATGTCGCAATTTTACTTGTCGTTAGAAGATGATTTAATGAAGCGTTTTGGTTCTGAACGAATCAAAGTGTTCTTGGATCGGATGAAGATCGATGAAGGCGACGCCGTGATCCAAAGCAAGATGCTTTCAAAACAAGTAGAATCTGCCCAACGACGAGTGGAAGGCAATAACTACGATACTCGGAAAAACGTCTTGCAATACGATGACGTGATGCGAGAACAGCGGGAAGTTATTTACGGACAACGTCAAGAAGTGATCATGGAAGAAACGGATCTTTCACCACAATTAATGAATATGGTGAAACGTTCCATCAGCCGAGTCGTCGACAGTCATACGCAATTAGAAGAAAGCAATTGGAACTACGAAGGAATCGTTGATTTTGCGGCGAATGCACTTGTTCATGAAGATACTATCAGTATCGAGGACATCAAGGGCAAATCAGCTCAAGAGATCAAAGACTACCTAAACCAACGGGCAGAAGAAGTCTTTGAACAAAAGAAAGCACAACTTAATAGTCCAGAACAATTACTGGAATTTGAAAAAGTCGTCATCCTACGAGTTGTCGATACGAAGTGGACCGACCACATCGATGCTATGGATCAGCTGCGTCAATCGGTTGGGTTACGGGCTTATGGACAAAACAATCCATTAGTTGAGTACCAAACAGAAGGATTCAATATGTTTGAGAACATGGTTGGAGCGATCGAATATGAAGTAACTCGTCTCTTTATGAAGGCAGAGATTCGTCAAAACGTTCAACGGGAACAAGTTGCTCAAGGGGAAGCACAAGGGGTAGAAGAAGCACCTGCTGCCCAAGCACCAAGTTTCAAAAACGTTGGTCGTAACGATCCTTGTCCATGCGGCAGCGGGAAAAAATTCAAGAATTGCCACGGGAAAAATATGTAACACGTTTTGAAAAAGTTGAGAGTAGGCTGGCAGACGTTTTTGTCCAGTCTACTTTCGTTTGTAAGAAAAAAAGAAAGAAGGAATTTTAATGGAAATCGCAGATATTCGGAATCAATTGACCCAGATGAATGAAAAAATAATCAGTTTTAGGGGGTCTCTTTGACTTAGATCAGTTAGAAGAGGACATTGCGGAAGCGGAACACCAAATGGCAGATCCCACCTTTTGGGATGACTCAGAAAAAGCTCAACAAGTCATTAACGCAAACAATGCCAACAAAGAGACCTACGATCAGTTCAATCAGTTAGCAGAAGAATTGGAAGAGCTGGAAGTGATGTTGGAAATGATTCAAGAAGAAGCAGACCCAGAAATGGAAGCAGAACTTGAAGCACGGATCACGAAGCTAAACGAGAAAATGGCGTCTTATGAATTGTCGATGCTGTTAGATGAACCCTATGATCGAAATAACGCCATCATCGAGCTTCATCCTGGTGCAGGCGGTACCGAATCACAAGACTGGGGCAGCATGCTGTTACGGATGTATACTCGTTTTTGCGAACAACACGGGTATCAAGTAGAGACCCTCGACTATCAAGCTGGTGATGAAGCGGGGATCAAAAGTGTCACTTTACTTGTAAAAGGACACAACGCCTATGGGTATTTGAAATCGGAAAAAGGCGTTCATCGTTTAGTTCGGATCTCACCTTTTGATTCAGCCAAGAGACGGCACACGTCATTTTGCTCGGTGGATGTGATGCCAGAATTAGATGGGGCGATCGATGTGGAAATCAACTCAGATGATTTGAAAATCGATACGTACCGCGCAAGTGGTGCGGGTGGACAGCACATCAACAAAACCGAATCTGCTGTGCGGATCACCCATATTCCGACAGGAACGGTCGTTGCTAGCCAAGCCCAGCGCTCACAATTGAAAAACCGTGAGCAAGCGATGGGGATGTTGAAAGCCAAGCTGTATCAATTAGAAGTGGAAAAGAAAGAGCAAGAGGCAGCAGCCTTGCGAGGCGAGCAGTTAGAAATTGGTTGGGGCTCGCAAATCCGTTCTTATGTCTTCCATCCCTATTCGATGGTCAAAGATCACCGAACGAATTTCGAAACTGGGAATGTACAGGCAGTCATGGATGGCGATTTGGATGGCTTTATCGACGCGTATTTGAAGCTGAAACTGAATCAAAAATAACCTTGTGTGACTTAAACAGATTGAAACATAATTGTAATCTGTTGCAAGCAAGGTGAAATATATTCATGCTATAATAAGCCAGAATGAAAATTTGAGATGGAGAGATAGCTGTATGATAGAAATGAAAGATATAATGAAAAAGTACTCTAATGGTACGACTGCTATCCGTAACCTTTCGATTTCAATTGATCAAGGAGAGTTTGTTTATGTCGTGGGCCCATCGGGTGCCGGTAAATCAACCTTTATCAAATTGATGTATCGGGAAGAAAAAGCAACCAAAGGCGTTTTGAATGTCGCAGGATATGATTTGGTCGGCATGAAAAACCGCGAGATCCCATTGATGCGTCGAGAAATCGGCGTGGTCTTTCAGGATTATAAACTTTTACCACGGAAAACGGTCTTTGAAAATGTTGCTTATGCAATGCAAGTTATCGGCCGCAAACCTCGTGATATCAAAAAACGGGTGATGGAAGTGTTAGACTTGGTCGGCCTGAAACATAAGGTGCGGGTATTTCCAAGTGAGCTTTCCGGTGGGGAACAACAGCGGGTGTCGATCGCTCGTGCCATCGTAAATACGCCGAAAGTATTGATTGCGGATGAACCAACGGGGAATCTAGATCCTGAAAACTCATGGGAAATCATGAAGCTGCTGGATCGGATCAATGCCCAAGGAACAACGGTCGTTATGGCGACCCATAATAGTACGATCGTAAATACGATTCGTCATCGCGTGATCGCGATTGAAAATGGCCGCATTATTCGCGACCAAGCGGAAGGAGAATATGGTTACGATGATTAGAACATTTTTCCGTCATCTCCTGGAGAGTATCAAAAGTTTAAAGCGTAACGGCTGGATGACTATTGCGTCATTGAGTGCGGTAACGATCACACTGACATTAGTCGGTATTTTTCTAGGTGTAATCTTAAATGCAACAAAACTAGCCGAAGACATTCGCGAGAATGTGGACGTTTCGGTTTTCGTTGATATTGGTACGGAACAAGAAGACATGGATGCTTTGGAACAGTCCTTAAATGATCTGCCGAACGTTTCAGAAGTGAAATTTTCTAGCCGAGACGAAGAATTGCAGAAGATCCAAGATGCAATGGGGGATTCATGGAACTTGTTCGAAGGCGACAGCAATCCGCTGTATAACGTGTTTGTCGTCAGTGCAACAGATCCAGAGTATACGACAGAGATCGCTGAGCAAGCTGGCGAATTGCCAAATGTTTTCAAAGCCGATTACGGCGGAGATTCTTCTGACCGAATCTTTGAATTGTCTGCTGCTGTGCGGACTTGGGGCTTAGCTGCTGCTGTCTTATTGATTTTTGTGGCAATGTTCCTGATCTCTAATACGATTCGGATCACGATTTTGTCTCGTCAAAGAGAAATTCAGATCATGCGTCTGGTGGGGGCGAAAAACGGCTACATTCGTTGGCCATTCTTCCTTGAAGGCGGCTGGATCGGACTCTTAGGTTCGATCGTTCCGATTGCATTAATGTACTTCGGCTACCACCAAGTTTATGCAATGGTCAATCCATCCTTACTGCGTTCAAATTACAGTTTAATTGCACCAAATATGTTTCTATTACAAGTTTGCGGTGTGATGGCACTGATTGGGATCGTGATCGGTTCACTTGGTTCTGTCTTATCAATGCGCCGTTTCTTAAAATTCTAAACCGATGTTTTCTTAAAGTCGATCGTCAAGATCGGCTTTTTTTGTTTCATCACAGTGTTTCTTTACTTTAGGTACTATTTTTTGATATGCTTTAGTAGCGGGAAATCGGGGAAGAGGTGGAGAAATGGTTGTAATGGATAATTTGGTAACCATTTTATTTATAGTCAATATTTTGTTATCAATCATTATCATTTTCAGAGAAAGGCGGCAGACTGCTCAAACGTGGGCCTGGCTTTTGGTCTTGATGTTCATTCCAATCGTTGGCTTTGTGCTTTACTTTTTCTTTGGTAGAGGGATCTCTAAGGAAAAGATCTTTGATATGCGCTCACAGGCAAAGGTGGGGCTGAATGTTGAATTAGAAGAACAAAAACAAGCGCTCGCTCGTCAGCTGTTTCCGCATCCGCCGACCGCGCAGGTAGAAGTGCAGCAGCTGGTCTACCTGTTGACAGTCTTTGGGCAATCCCTGTATACGACAGCGAATAGTATGACGCTTTATACCGACGGACGGCAGAAATTTGATGCCTTGATCGCGGATATCGAACAGGCAAAAAATCACATTCATATGGAATATTACATTTATCGCAGTGATACATTGGGAAATGAAGTCAAAGAGGCACTGGTGCGCGCGGCGAAGCGGGGCGTAAAAGTAAGAGTCTTATTAGATGCTTGGGGCAGCACCCAAGTATCATTGAAGTTTTTTGATGAGTTGCGTCTACATGGCGGTCAAATTGCCTTCTTCTTTCCTTTATTCGTTCCTTATGTCAATCCGCGAATCAATTATCGAAATCATCGGAAAATCGTGGTGATCGATGGAGAAATTGGCTATACAGGCGGTTTTAATGTGGGAGATGAATATCTAGGGCAAGTGGAAAAATTCGGTTATTGGCGAGACAATCACTTGCGAATTGCCGGTTCAGCTGTCTATTCGCTGCAAAATCGGTTTTTGATGGATTGGAATTCACAACATGCGTTGGAGATCAAATATGATCCTTCCTTGTTTCCTGAAATTAAACAAGTCGGGACAGTTGCAGCCCAAGTCATCACGAGTGGTCCTGATACGGAACATGAAGAAATCAAAATGACCTATCTGAAAATGATCAACTTAGCCAAAAAGGAAATCTTGATCCAAACACCTTATTATATTCCGGATGAAGCCATTCACAATGCCTTGAAGTTGGCACTGCTTTCTGGGGTGAAAGTTCATATACAAATCCCTAACAAACCGGATCATCCCTTGGTATATTGGGCGACCTATTCCTTTGCGGCTGAGCTGCTGCATTTTGGGGCAGTCATCGAAACCTATGAGAAAGGGTTTATGCATGCAAAAACGATGATCATTGACAGTGGGCTCGTTTCGATTGGTTCAGCAAATATCGATGTCCGATCGTTTCGTTTAGACTTTGAGGTCAATACGATCATCTACGATGCACAACTCGCGACGCAAACGAAAGAAGCGTTTCTGGCGGATTCGATCGATTCTAAGCACTTAACGATCGAAGCGTATCAGCAAAGAAAGCTGACGATCAAAATCAAAGAAGGCTTGGCACGCCTTGTGTCACCCTTGCTGTAAAAAAAGTGCCCTTTTCCAAAAGATGGAAGCCATCATTTTGGAAAAGGGCACTTTTTTAATAGGATTAACCCATAATACTTGTGTATGCTGCTAAGAAAATCGAGCCAACAGTGAGAATAAGCATGGTCCAGATCACGACTTGCGTGATTTTTGCAAAGGTACTTTTTGGTTTTTTCTCGTTCATTCTAATCCACCTTTTAGAGTTATTCTAGTGACAGTTTACCCTCAAATACACAAGAACTCAAGTTGAACCAAGGAGAAATTAAGAAATTTTCAATTTCAGGACAAAAAAAATCATTAGAATGGCAAGATAGACTTGTTGAAGATACGCCCTTCTGTTTTAATAGGTAAAGAAATGCATTCTTCAAGACTTTCAAAAGTCAGCTGGTGAACAAAGAGGCTCCTTAAAAAATTTCATGACTGTCTTATTCCAGCTCAGATTTTTAAAAGAACTGAAACACGGATGTAAAGAAAATAAAGTATAGTGACACTAGTTGTTAGAAAGGATTTTGCTGTATGTCTGGATTTAATCCAATCGTTTTGTTTTGGTATATCTTCCCTGTGCTCGTCTATTTCGCCTGTCGGTTTATTGTTTCCGCGTTGTCCTTGAATGATCGTTACCACGTGAAGGCACCGGATTTAGCAGTACCGTTTTTGATGGTCGGGATTCATCAATTATCAAAGTATACTTTTGATCAAGCGATCACATTGTACTATTTGATCTCCATTTTTTTATTAGGGATTCTGCTGGCAGTTTTTCAGGCATATTACTATGAGGAGATCCAATATGGTCGCTATTTAAAGATGTATTGGCGTAGTATTTTTCTATTTACGATCATTTTTCATGTCGTTTTGATCATTCTAAATATTGTTAGTTACTTATAGTGTTTTGACTCTTGATAAACGCCCATTTTTTCACTTAAAGTTTTTTTAAAAACTTTAAGTAGTCGGTTTTCCTCTTTTTCCTCATTTGGTAAAGAAAAGTCAAACAACTTCCCTTTCAAATTTCATATAATTTGTGGTAGAAAGTGGGGGATTGTGGTAGACTGTGAATATCAGGTGGAGATCGGGGGTTATTTATCGATGTTTATGGGTGAATTTCAACATTCGATAGATGCAAAAGGCCGACTAATCGTCCCTTCAAAACTACGAGAAAAACTCGGAGAAAAATTTGTTGTGACACGTGGATTAGATGGCTGTTTATTTGGCTACCCCTTATCTGAATGGGAAAAACTTGAAGAAAAACTAAACGAAATGCCTTTAGCGAAAAAGGACGCTCGGACATTTGTCCGCTTCTTTTATTCTGCTGCAACAGAGTGCGAAATTGATAAACAAGGACGAATCAATATCCCTGTTACATTGAGAAATCATGCAGACCTTACCAAAAGCTGTGTGATCATCGGCGTTTCAAACCGAATCGAGATTTGGGATGAAACGCGTTGGCAAGCATTCTCTGAAGAAGCAGAAGAAAACTTTGATGAAATTGCTGAAACAATGATTGATTTTGGCTTATAGGCTTGATAGGAAGAGGAAAAAACACATGGCAGATTTTCAACACTACACCGTTATGCTACAGGAGACCGTTGATGGGTTAAAGATTCGTCCAGAAGGCGTCTATGTCGATTGTACATTAGGTGGAGCCGGTCATAGTGAATATTTATTGTCGCAACTGTCTGAAGAGGGACATCTCTTTGCTTTTGATCAAGACCAAACTGCTATCGATCATGCGAAAGAACGTTTAGCACCATATGTTGCTAAAGGAATGGTTACGTTCATTAAAAGTAATTTCCGCTATTTAAAGGAAGCATTGCATCAACACGGTGTGAGCCGAGTCGATGGGATTTTGTACGATTTAGGTGTTTCCTCACCCCAATTAGATGAAGCCGAACGCGGCTTTAGCTACCACCAAGATGCACCGCTGGATATGCGGATGGATCAAACTGCAACATTGACTGCCTATGAAGTAGTCAATCAATTCGACTACCACCAATTAGTCAAAATCTTCTTCCGTTATGGAGAAGAAAAATTCTCGAAACAAATCGCTCGTGAAATCGAGCGGGTGCGACAAGATCATCCAATCGAAACAACGGGTGAGTTGGTCGATATCATCAAAACAGCCATTCCGGCGCCAGCAAGAAGAAAAGGCGGACACCCTGCAAAACGGGTTTTCCAAGCCATTCGCATTGCAGTCAATGATGAGCTAGGTGTGATTGAAGAATCACTTGAACAAGCGATTCATCTTTTAGCAGTCAACGGACGTGTGAGTGTCATCACGTTTCACTCTTTAGAAGATCGCATCGTGAAATCGATGTTCAAGGAATACAGCACACCGAAGGATATGCCGCCAGGTTTGCCGATGATACCAGAAGAATTCCAACCAACACTTAAACTTATAACAAGAAAACCACTACTTCCAACTGAGGAAGAAGTAGCTGAAAATAATCGTTCTCGTAGTGCGAAACTGCGAATCGCGGAAAAAATCAAGGAAAGCGAAGGGTAACAACTATGGCAGAACTAAAAGTTCATGACTATGAATTCAGAGAACCACTTGAATCACAACCTATGGAACACTCTGAACCGACAACTGAAAAACTGCCTACTGATCCCCAGCGTCCTGAGGTCATCCGCGTACCAGCATCTCCGGCTCGTCGGTTAAAAAGCATTTCTACTCTGGAAAAACTGATCGCTGCCTTTGTGATCATCTCTGTATTGACGTTGGCGATCTTGACCATCAATATTCGAACCAATATCAGTCAAGTCGAACACGATATTTCTTTGATCCAATCGGATATCAATGAAAAAACAACACAAGCAGAACAGTTGGAACAAGAGAAAAATGAACTTTCTAAAACCGAGCGCATCCAAAAGATTGCTGAGGATAATGGATTGTCGATCGATGACGGCAATTTAAGGAAAGTGGACTAAATGAAGTTAACAGATAAATTCAAGCAATACTTAAAAAAGAACAATCAAACTACAACGAACAATCGCAAAAAAGTAGGTATTATTCTCTTTGCTACGAGTATTGGATTGTTCTTTTTGTTTGTCACGCGTTTGAGCTACATCGTCATTGTTGGAGATGTAGCAGGGACTTCCTTAGCTGAAAAAACGAAAAATCTTTATGAAGGCAGTGAAGTCATCAAAGCGAAACGTGGAACGATCTATGACCGCAATGGGATACCAATTGCTGAAGATGTGACTTCCTATTCAATTTACGCTGTTTTGAACCAAAATTACAAAGATGGCAAAAAGAATCTTTTTGCAGAAAAAGCAAACTTCAATAAATTGGGCAAAATCTTGTCGGATGTATTGTCCATCGACCAAGAAACAGCAGTCAATACATTAGAAGAAGGGCTTGAGCAACAATTATGGCGTGTTTCTTTTGGAAGCAAAGGGAACAATATTACATTAGAACAAAAGAATGCGATTGAAGATGCAATGGAAAAAGAAGGGATTGCTGGCTTTCATTTTGACAGTCATCCAGCTCGTCTTTATCCGAATGGTGTCTTTTCTTCTCACTTTATCGGGTATGCTGTTGCCAATGATGACGATACTGGTCTAGTTGGGAAAACCGGGCTAGAAGCTGCCTACAATGACGTGCTTTCTGGGACCGATGGCGAGATCGTTTATCAAAAAGACAACAATCAAAATCCGTTGCCAGGAACCGTAGCCGAAACTGTTGCAGCGGTGGATGGGAAAGACGTCTATACGACCATCGATAGTCGGATCCAAAGCTACTTGGAAACGCTGATGGACAGTGTCTTTAAAGAAAACAAACCAGAAAACTTAACAGCGAACTTAATGGATGCAAAAACGGGTGAAATCGTGGCGATGGCGCAACGACCAACCTATAATCCAGAAAATTTGGATTCCATCAATGATTGGCAAAACCTATTAGTTGAGGACAACTACGAGCCAGGATCAACCATGAAGATCTTGACGACGGCAGCAGCGATCGATCAAGGGATCTTTAATGAAAACGAAACTTTTACCCCAAGCCCTGATGGAATGAAACTTTATGATGCAACCATCAACGACTGGGACTTCGGTCAAAAAGGAACACTGACGATGCGCCAAGCACTTTCATGGTCGAGTAATATTGGAATGGTGACCTTGGAACAGCGAATGGCAGATCGTTGGCAACAATACTTAAAAGAATTTGGTTTTGGTCGCAGTACCTATTCAGGATTGCCTAACGAAAATACTGGGATCACACCAGAGGATAACCCTGTCAGCCAAGCGATGACGTCATTTGGTCAAGCGATTGGTGTGACGAATTTCCAAATGATGCAGGCCTTTACGTCGGTGGCAAATAACGGAACGATGTTGAAACCACAATTTATTAGTAAAATCGTTGATGGCAATACAGGAGAAGAAACGGTCACACAACCAGAAGAAGTTGGCCATCCCATCACAGCAGAAGCGGCAACAAAAGTACGGGAATATATGCGTGATGTTGTCGAAAGTGAAAATTACGGAAGTGCTTATGGTGTCTATGAACTACCGGGCTACAATATTTCCGCAAAAACGGGGACAGCCCAAGTAGCCGATCCAACGACCGGTAAGTATTTGTCTGGGGGTACCAATTATCTGTATTCTGTTGTTTTGATGTTTCCTTCAGAAGAACCTGAATATATTTTGTATTTGACGATCAAATTGCCAGAGAAGCACGAAAGCACCGTGTTGGGTGAAATTGCCAATCCATTGATGAAACGAGTCATGGATCTAAAAAATTCTGCATTAGAAGATAGTACAACCTCAGGTAGTGAAACGACTGTAGGGGATTATCGTAATCTTGATACAGAATCAGCGGCAACTGACGTTCAAAAAGCTGGGTTGACCCCTGTTGTCATCGGTGATGGCAAGAAGGTCATCGCACAGTCCGTTGACAGTGGCACTTCGATCATGCCTGGCGGACGAGTACTGCTGATTACGGATAGCGACAAGTATTACATGCCTGATACGACCTCCTGGTCCAAAGCAGATTTGATCAAATTTGGCAGTCTGTTGAATGTGGACGTCAGTTTTGAAGGGGACGGCTATTGTACCAAACAGAGCGTGGAGCCTTATACTGAGTTATCGGGACAATCGATCAAGTTTACATTAAGCGAAAACGAATAGAATAATAGGAGAGAACGATATGGAATGGACAGAGATGATATTACCTTTGGCAAGTGGCTTTGCGATCGTAACAGCCGCAATGCCTTTGTTTATCGGCTATTTTCAAATGAAGAAATACGGACAGGAAATACGTGGTGACGGCCCTAAATGGCATAACGTAAAGGCTGGTACACCAACGATGGGTGGGTTTGTATTTTTGATTTCTGCAATGATCACTGCAATTTGGGTAGGGGCATGGCAAAATCAACTGACTGCTTCATTGTTCATTCTTTTGTTCATTACCTTGGTTTATGGTGCATTAGGATTTCTTGACGATTTCATCAAGATTTTCCGCAAAAGAAATATGGGCTTAAACTCGCTGCAAAAATTGATTGGACAAATTTTAGGCGGACTCGTCTTTTACTTTGTTTTTCGAGCGGAAGGCAATGCAGACGTGTTAAATTTCTTTGGGATCGATGTGCCACTGTCGATCTTTTACGGAGTGTTCGTCATCTTTTGGCTGGTCGGTTTTTCAAATGCAGTCAACTTGACCGACGGTATCGATGGTCTGGTCGCAGGACTGGGCACGATTTCTTTTTCAACTTACGCACTGATTGCTTGGCGGCAAGATCAAATTGATGTATTGATCGTTTGTCTAGCAATCATTGGCGGATTGATCGGCTTCTTTCCGTACAATCGCAAACCGGCTAAAATTTTTATGGGGGATGTCGGCTCGCTGGCTTTAGGCGGTCTGCTGGCAGCAATTTCGATTCTTTTACACCAAGAATGGACCCTCTTGCTTGTCGGACTGGTCTATGTTTGTGAAACAGCAAGCGTGATGCTGCAAGTTGCCTCATTCAAATTAACGGGCAAACGAATCTTCAAGATGTCACCCATCCACCATCATTTTGAAATGAGCGGATGGTCTGAGTGGAAGATCGACACTGTTTTTTGGTGTATTGCGTTAGGTTGCTCGTTGCTCACATTAGCCCTTGTATGGTAGGAGATGAAGAAAATGAAAAAAATTAAAACATATCAAAATAAAAAAGTTCTTGTGCTAGGATTAGCGCGTAGTGGATTCAGTGCGGCCAAATTGTTACATGATTTGGGCGCACTTGTGACCGTTAATGACGGCAAGCCATTTGCTGAAAATCCCGAAGCACAAGATCTTTTGGCGTTAGGGGTCAAAGTGATCACTGGCAGCCACCCAATCGAATTATTGGATGAAGGCTTTTCGTTAGTTGTGAAAAATCCCGGAATCCCTTATTCACAGCCCCTTGTTCAAAAAGCTTTAGAGAAAAAAATTCCTGTAATCACGGAAGTGGAGCTAGCGTATCAAATCTCTGAGGCTCCGATTATCGGCATTACTGGTACGAACGGAAAAACCACCACAACGACCATGATCGCCAATGTCTTAAACGCAGGGATGCAAAAAGGGCAGGCACTGCTTTCTGGGAACATTGGGTTTCCTGCAAGTTCCGTTGCTCAAACGGCCAAAGCGGAAGACCGATTAGTCATGGAATTGTCTAGCTTCCAATTGATGGGGATCGATACTTTGCGACCAAAAATCGCCGTGATCACCAATATTTATGAAGCCCATATCGATTACCATGGCAGTCGTCCAGAGTATGTCCTAGCAAAGTGGCGGTTGCAACAGCGAATGACTGCAGATGATTATTTGGTGATCAACTGGAACCAGCCAGAACTAGAAGCACTGTCGACAAAATCAAACGCGCAAATCATTCCTTTTTCCACCAAGGAAAAAGTAGCAGGCGCGTACATGCTTGACGGTATCCTCTATTATAAAGAAGAAGTGATTATGGCAGCTGATGAACTTGGCGTGCCAGGAGATCATAATATTGAAAATGCATTAGCAGCGATTGCTGTCGGTAAACTTTGCGATATGCCAAACGAAGCCATTAAGCAAGCGTTACAAACCTTTACAGGCGTGCCCCATCGGACTCAGTATGTCACCACCATCAATCAGGTGAAATTTTTCAATGACTCCAAAGCAACAAACATTCTAGCCACAGAAATGGCATTAGGCGGCTTTGACAATGAGAAACTGATTTTATTGGCAGGTGGTCTGGATCGGGGGAACAGCTTTGATGACTTAGTTCCCGCACTAAAAGGGCTAAAAGCCATCGTGTTGTTTGGTGAAACAAAGGAAAAATTAGCCGTTGCTGCTCAAGCAGCAGGGGTAAAAACAATTGAAATGACAGACAATGTTGAAACAGCCGTCCCATTAGCCTTTTCTTTAAGTGCTGCTGGAGATACGATTTTATTGTCACCTGCGAATGCAAGTTGGGATCAATACCCTAATTTTGAAGTTCGCGGCGACAAATTTATGGCGGCAGTAGCAGAACTTAAATAGAAATGAGTGACGGATATGAAAATACTTGTGACTGGCGGCGGTACTGGCGGACATATTTATCCAGCGTTGTCTTTTGTCGATTATGTAAAAGAGATTGACCCGACAGCCGAATTTTTATACATTGGTGCAACAAGGGGCTTGGAAAATAAAATCGTCCCTCCAACAGGTATTCCTTTTAAAACATTAGAAATCCAAGGCTTTAAGCGTAAGTTGTCCTTCGATAATGTAAAAACGATCCAACTTTTCATGAAAAGTTATTACGCAGCCAAAAAAATCATCAAGGAGTTTCAACCGGATGTGGTGATCGGCACCGGCGGCTACGTTTCTGGCGCGGTGGTCTTTGCTGCAGCGAAGTTGAAAATTCCTACAATTATTCATGAACAAAATAGTGTTCCCGGGATCACGAATAAATTTCTAACCAAATATGTGGACAAAATCGCCATTGCCTTTCACGATGCGTCCCAGTACTTTCCAGCGAAGAAAACGGTGCTGGTGGGGAATCCCAGAGGTCAAGAAGTACGCAACAGTCAAAAGTCAGCGATCTTGTCTTCCTACGATTTAAATCCGGCGAAAAAGACGGTCTTGGTTTTTGGTGGGAGTCAAGGAGCACTGAAAATCAATCAAGCGATCATTGATGCGCTGCCGCTGTTTGCTCAAAAAGAGTATCAGCTTCTCTATGCGTCAGGTGAACGGTATTACAAAGAGATCGAAGAAAAAATCGGCATGTCAAAAGATGCCTTTCCTAATATCAGTATTCGCCCTTACATTGATCAGATGGCGGAAGTGATGGCAAATAGTGATTTGTTGATTGGACGAGCAGGAGCCACATCGATCGCAGAATTCACTGCATTAGGGATTCCAGCGATTTTGATTCCTAGTCCTTATGTGACCAATGACCACCAAACGAAGAACGCCCAAAGTTTAGCCAATGCAGGAGCAGTCAAAATGATTGCCGATCATGAACTAAACAGTCAAAACCTCGTGGAAGCAGTAGACAGTATCATGCAAGATGAAGCCCTTCGTAGTAAGATGGCAAAAGCCTCAAAAGAACAAGGGATCAGCGATGCCTCAGAACGATTATTTCGACTTGTGCAAGAGGTAATCAAATAGTACAATGTGTGGGATAGAAAGGAGCGATTATCATTAGTAAAGACAAAACACCTCATGATGATCAAACCCCCTCGTCAACGGAAGAGTTGACCCCTTGGCAAAAAGAAAATCTAAAGTATTTGCAAGAAAAAGGCAATCAGCCAGCTTGGTCTTCTCCTGCTCCTGAAGAAACAGAAGATACGTCCAAAGACCATGAAGACGAGCAAGAAGAAACATTTTTTGAAGCAGATGAAGCAATGGAAGAGTCCGTTGATGAGAAGGAAGCATTGCCAGAGCCAGAAAATAAGGCCCGCTCCTTTGCTGATCGGCTGCCTAACCTAAAGGCGTACCGCAACCAAGTGTTGATTCGCCGTTTAGCCTTGATTATTGGATTGTTGATGATTCCTTTATTGATTGTTTTGTATTTCGTTTCGCCCCTTAGTCGTTTGGCGAATGTGGTCGTCAAAGGCAATCATGAAGTATCCGCAGAAGCAATTCTCGAAAATTCGGACCTAACCGTCAATGAAGAGATGTGGCCGCAATTTTTCGAACGTAATCAAAGCGTGTCTGCCATCAAAAAAGAATTGCCACGTATAAAAAATGCCTCAATTTCTCTATCTGGTATCAATCGCTTCGATATCACTGTCACTGAATTTCAAGAAGTTGCTTTACTAGCCCAAGATGGTGGCTATGCGCCGGTTTTAGAAAATGGCGTTGTGTTAGATGAAATCAGTGAGCAGCCAGTGGAAGGATTGCCGGTTTTAGAAAATTTTTCGGCTGAAGATAAAATCAAAGCAACACTTAGTGCCTATCAAGAATTAAGTTCAGAAATTCGCGATGGCGTTTCTCAAATCAAATACACCCCCCGTGACAGCAATGATGAGCTGCTGACTCTCTTTATGAATGATGGCAATCAAGTGATCGTCAACATTTCGAATATGGTGAGTCAAATGCAGTATTATCCGCAAATTGCCAAAGATTTGACCGAGGACAGTATTGTGGATATGGAAGTTGGAATCTTTACTTACCCAATTTCAAATACACAAGAAGACGATGCAGACGAAAATCAAACAGCTGATAGTGATTCTTAGGAAAAATTCAAGAGTTTTTTTCATTAACTTGTTTCTAAAAAGCGCCATTATATGGTAGAATTGGTAACAGTGAACAAATTATTCGAATGAACTCTAAAAACGGACTGTGATGGTTCGCTATATATCCAATTTAAGTAGGAGGGAACCCCATCCATGGCAAAAACGGGAATGTATGTTGGCCTTGATATCGGTACGACATCTGTAAAAGTTGTAGTAGCCGAATACGTTGACAGCCAAATGAATATCATTGGTGTAGGTAATGCAAAATCAGAAGGAATCAACCGTGGGATCATTGTAGATATCGATAAAACGGTACAAGCCATTCAAAGAGCAGTAAGACAAGCAGAAGAAAAAGCAGGAATTCAAATTCGCAGTGTAAGTGTTGGTGTACCAGCCAATCTTCTTGAAGTGGAAAATTGTCAAGGAATGATCGCTGTCAATAGTGAATCAAAAGAGATCACCGACGAAGACGTGCGTAATGTTGCCTCCGCAGCACTCGTTCGTTCTACCCCTCCTGAAAGACAGATCATTGCTATTTTACCGCAGGAATTTACCGTTGATGGTTTTGAAGGAATCAAAGATCCTCGTGGCATGATCGGGGTTCGCCTAGAAATGTTTGGTGTTGTGTATACAGGACCAAAAACCATCATTCACAACATTCGCAAATGTGTTGAAAAATCTGGTCTGATTGTTAATGAAGTAGTCATTACGCCATTAGCACTAACGGAATCGATTTTATCAGACGGTGAAAAAGATTTTGGTACGATCGTCATCGACATTGGTGGCGGCCAAACAACCACAGCAGCGATGCACGACAAGCAATTGAAATTCACCCATGTGAACCAAGAGGGCGGCGAATTTGTCACAAAAGACATTTCGACGGTTTTAAATACCTCTTTCAACAATGCAGAAGCATTGAAGATCAATTATGGGGATGCGTATCCTGAACGCACTTCAGCCAGCGAAGAATTTCCGGTTGATGTGATCGGAAAATCAGAACCAGTGAAAATCGATGAACGCTATTTATCAGAAATCATTGAAGCCCGTATGGAACAAATCTTCACCAAATCAAAAGAAGTCCTAGACGAAATCGATGGACTTGATTTACCGGGTGGCGTGATCTTGACTGGTGGCGCTGCAAGTCTTCCTGGTGTCGTAGATCTTGCTCAAGAAGTATTCGAAACAAACGTCAAGCTTTACGTTCCTAATCATATGGGACTTAGAAATCCTGTTTTCACGAATGTGATCAGTATCGTTGACTATTCGGCAAACTTAAGCGAAGTGTACCAGCTTGCCAAAAGTGCGATCACTGGTGAAAAAACAGTGGCGCAACAGCCCGTTGCTATTCAACAACAAGAAGTGCATTACGAACAATATGAAGCGCCAGAAGAAACTTATGAAGAAGCAGAAGAAGAGAAAAAAGGTGAGTCGATCACAAACCGAGTAAAAGATTTCTTCTCAAATATCTTTGAATAATCTAAAACGATTCTCAGGAGGAAGATAAATTATGGAATTTTCAATTGATAATAACATCAATGACGGCGCTGTGATCAAAGTCATCGGAGTCGGTGGCGGTGGCGGCAACGCAGTTAATCGTATGATCGAAGAAAATGTCAAGGGCGTAGAATTTATTGCAGCCAACACTGACGTTCAAGCGTTAAAAAACTCAAAAGCAGAAACAGTCATTCAATTAGGCCCTAAATATACCCGCGGACTTGGTGCTGGCTCTCAACCAGAAGTTGGTCAAAAAGCAGCGGAAGAAAGTGAAGATTCTATTCGCGAATCATTAGAAGGCGCAGACATGATTTTCATTACTGCTGGTATGGGTGGCGGAACCGGAACAGGTGCTGCACCGATCGTAGCGAAAATCGCTAAAGAAATCGGCGCGTTGACAGTCGGTGTCGTTACTCGTCCCTTTACTTTTGAAGGACCAAAACGTGGCCGTTTTGCGGCTGAAGGCATCGCTAAATTAAAAGAGAATGTCGATACCTTATTGATCATCTCAAACAACCGTTTATTAGAAGTTGTTGACAAGAAAACGCCAATGCTTGAAGCATTCCGTGAAGCAGACAATGTCTTGCGTCAAGGGGTTCAAGGGATCTCAGACTTGATCACTGCACCTGGCTATGTCAACTTAGACTTCGCTGATGTGAAAACAGTAATGGAAAATCAAGGCACAGCCTTGATGGGAATCGGTGTTGCTAGCGGGGAAGAACGTGTGATCGAAGCAACGAAAAAAGCGATCTCTTCACCATTACTAGAAACGTCGATCGATGGCGCAGAACAAGTGCTATTGAACATCACTGGCGGATTGGATATGACTTTATTTGAAGCACAAGATGCTTCTGATATCGTCGCTCATGCGGCAACAGGCGACGTAAACATTATCTTAGGTACATCAATCAATGAAGACTTAGGCGATGAGATCCGTGTGACTGTCATTGCAACCGGCATTGACCCTTCAAAAAAAGAACGGGGTTCTCGCTCTAGCAGACAAAGCCAAGGTCAAATTCATTCTATCCCTCAAAAACCAACATTAGATATGGATCAAGCACGCCCAGCGCAAGCAGAAGAAAGCAATGGCTTTGGTGATTGGGATATCCGCAAAGAACAAAATGTACGACCTAAAGTAGAAGAAAACACATTTGAAAATGTAGAAAAGAAAGAATTCGATACCTTCAGCCGTGATGAAGTACGTTCGAATGATGACGACGAATTAAGCACACCACCATTTTTCCGTCGTAAACGCTAGGGGGCAGAGCACATGATTTCTGAGAACTTGCACAAGATTCAGCAAGAGATACAGGATTCCTGTGCTCTTGTTTCTAGAAATGCCAATGATGTCTGTTTGACAGCTGTGACAAAATCCGTCGATACAGAAACAACAAGAGTCCTTTTAGAAAATGGTGTGCGGGATTGTGCAGAAAATCGAGTAGAAAAACTACTTGAAAAGAAGGCAGCACTAAAGGATTATCCAGATGTCCGTTGGCATTTTATTGGCAATTTGCAACGCAGAAAGGTAAAATCAGTTATAAATGAGATTGATTTTTTCCATGCGTTAGATTCAATCAAACTGGCACAAGAAATTCAAAAACGAGCAGAGCATCCGATCAACTGCTTTGTGGAAGTGAATGTTTCGCAGGAAGCAACGAAACAAGGGATTTTTGTTGAAGAGGTAATGGCTTTTATTGAAGCACTTGCTTCGTTCGACAAAATTCGTGTTGTTGGATTGATGACGATGGCCCCGCTCACTGCTTCCAAAGACGAGCAGCATCAGATTTTTAAAGAATTAAAAAGGATTCAACAACAGATCGCTGACCTGCATCTTACACATGCCCCTTGCTTAGAAACGAGTATGGGAATGAGTAATGATTTTCCCATTGCGATTCAAGAAGGTGCAACATTTATTCGTGTAGGAACAGCATTATTTCAATAAAAAAGGAGGTTGACCGATGTCGCTCAAAGAGAAACTGACCAATTTTTTTGGATTGACTGACGAAGAAGATTACTACGAAGAAACATTTGCCACGGAAGAACCGGCACGCACAGCGTCTAAACAAGCTGTGAACCAAGGAGGAGCTTTTACAGCCCCCAGAGCAACCACGAATACGTATGCATCTGGCCAAGCGGCAACACGTACAACAAGTCAACCACAAAATCAAGCCTATCAATACAGACAGCAACCACAAGCAGCTGTCTATCAACAAGCCTCAGCTGCGGCTGAACGGGTAAGACCGGTGACGAAGACGGAAGAAAAAGTCGTTCCGATGGCACAACAAAGAAGCAATACGAGAGTCAAAGAAACAAAAGCAAAAGAAACACCCGCACAAGCAGCTGGTAAAATAACGATCGTAGAGCCACGCGTCTATTCCGAAGCGATGGGGATTGCCAAGCAGGTCATCAATGGGGATGCTGTACTTGTTAATTTTCATTTAATTGAAGAGTACCAAGCTCGTCGAATAGTTGATTTTTTAACAGGAACAGTGTACGCTGAAGATGGTGATATCAAGCGTGTTGGCGATGAAATTTTTCTTTGCACGCCTAAGGGGATGGAAATTGAAGGCACTGCCCAAACATTAGCAGATACCAATTTTTTTGATATCTAAAGTGAGGAGGAACGCCAATTTTATTTTTGAGATTCGTTAAATTACTAAGTGATGCTGTTTATCTGTATACCATTTTATTAGTGATCTATGCACTTTTGTCTTGGTTTCCAGGAGGGTATCAATCCGCTTTTGGCCGTTTCTTAGCAAAAGTGTGTGAACCGTATTTGAGTTTATTTGATCGATTGAAATTAAGTTTTGCTGGTATTGATTTTACGATTGCGTTTGCAATTATCGTCTTACAGCTAGCATCACAAGCATTGATATTGATCTTACAATCAATTTTATTTTAACGTAAGGGGTGGTTATCGGTGAACGCAAATGTCTATCAACATTTTCGAAACGATGAACGCCCTTTTATTGATTCCGCTCAAGGATGGATCGAACAAGTGCAAATGCAGTATGCGCCTTACTTAACTGATTTTTTAGATCCGAGACAAGCGTATATTTTAGAAAGCTTGATTCGTCAATCAACGGATTTAAGCTTCCGCTTTTTTGGTGGTTACGAAGCTGCTGAAAGACGACGTTGTTTGATTTATCCCGATTATTATGAGCCCACCACCGATGAGTTTGACATGACTTTGTTTACGATTCAATACCCGAAAAAATTTACGGTGTTGAGTCATGGAAAAGTTTTAGGCACGTTAATGGGGACTGGAGTCAAGAGGGAATACTTTGGAGACATTCTTTCCGATGGTGAAATATGGCAAGTATTCGTTGCTACTGAAGTCAGTCATTTTATCCAACTCCAAGTGGATAAAATCGGAAACGTCTCGGTGCGCTTGGAAGAAACAAAATACACCGAGTTGATCGTTCCTAAAGATGGCTGGACCGAGGAAAGAGAAACGGTTAGTTCATTGCGTCTTGATACAGTGATCTCTGCCGTATACAACATCTCACGTCAGCGTTCGAAACAGTTGATCGAATCAGGAAAAGTAAAAGTAAACTGGACAGAAGCACTACGACCAGATTTTGTTCTGGATTTACTGGATATCGTTTCAGTAAGAGGATTTGGTCGGATTCAAATACAGGGGTTAGAAGGAACCACGAAAAAAGAAAAAGTTAGATTGTTATTAGGTGTATTACGTAAATAAATCAAAGAGGTGTATAGAATATGGCATTAACTCCATTAGACATTCAAAATAAAAACTTTTCAGTAAAAATGAGAGGATACAACCAAGACGAAGTCGATGACTTTTTAGATATGATCGTCCGCGATTATGAAGAAGCGGTTCAACGCAATCGCGAGTTAGAGAAATCATTGAAACACGCCGAAGAAAAACTAGAGTATTTCAATGAACTGAAAGACGCCTTGAACCAATCCATCATCGTGGCTCAAGATACCGCGGATAAAGTAAAAACAAGCGCAAGCAAAGAATCAGAAGTGATCGTTACGTCTGCCCAAAACCGTGCGGATGAAATGGTTGCTACTGCAGAAAAACATGCCCATGCCTTGATGACCTCAGCGGAAGAAAAAGCCAAAGAGATTTTGACGGATGCAACAGACAATGCCCGTCAATTGGCAACAGAAACAAATGACTTGAAGAAGAAAACCAGAGTCTTCCACAACAACTTATTGGTTATGTTACAAACCCAATTAGAACAAGTGAAGAGCCCCGAGTGGGAAGAGATTTTGGCGCCATTTTCAAGCTACGTGCAAGATTCCCATCAAGTAATCAGAGAAGTTTTATCAAAAGAACTTGACAGTGAAAATGGTTCTGGAGTAAACTCAGAAGCAGTGGACACATTTGATGTGGACGTTGTTGAATCAGAAGAAAAAATCGTTGATGTAAGCGAAAGCCCTGAAGTGAAAACATTAGATGATGCGAGAAACTTATTAGACGAATTGAACAAAACAGATAACAACTAAGACACAGAACAGAAAAATTTCTTATATTTTTCAAGCGAGTTTGGGAGAGTGGAAGCCAAATAAAACCCTGTAAGAAATCAGATCATCTGTGAGTTGCGTTCTTTAAAGAGCCGATTATCCAAAGACTCAAGTAGAGAACGACGCCTGATCCCGTTACCGATCATCAAAGAATTGTCTAACGACAATTAAAATTTGGGTGGTACCACGAACACGTTCGTCCCTTGCCAGGGACGGACGTGTTTTTTGCTGTGAATCACTGCGACTGGTCCGCAATGCGGAACAGAGCAGATGATGAACAGTACTAGGCGACCGTAGGGAGCGTAGTAACCCTACTAGGAATCACTATGATTGGTCCGCAATGCGGAACAGAGCAGATGATGAACAGTACTAGGCGACCATAAGGAGCGTAGTAACCAAACGAGGAATCACTAGGATTGATTTTTAAAATCAGTGAGACCTAAACACAAGGAAGTCATGGCAACCAATCCATTTTGATACGTTCAATAGAAGCAATTGGTTGGTCGAGTCAATGGATTTAGAAATTATACGGAAACGTAGTGAGACGAAAAGGAGCGAAACAAGAATGAAAATGAAAGAAACACTGCATCTTGGAAAAACCGCTTTTCCAATGCGAGGCAACTTGCCGAACCGCGAAGTGGATTGGCAAAAAGAATGGGAAGAAAATCGATTGTATCAACGCCGTCAAGAATTAAATGAAGGCAAGCCAACCTTTGTCTTACACGATGGTCCTCCTTATGCAAATGGGAACATCCATATCGGACACTCATTGAACAAAATCAGTAAAGACATTATCGTACGTTCCAAATCAATGTCAGGTTTCCGTTCCCCTTATGTACCTGGTTGGGATACCCATGGTTTGCCGATCGAGCAAGTGTTGACAAATAAAGGAATCAAGCGCAAAGAAATGAGCTTGGCAGAATACCGCAAAAAATGTGAAGAATATGCTTTGACACAAGTGGATACACAAAGAGCTGACTTCAAACGTTTAGGGGTTTCTGGTGACTGGGAGCACCCATACATCACACTGACGCCCGATTATGAAGCTGCAGAAATTCGCGTTTTCGGAAAAATGGCAGAAAAAGGCTATATCTACAAAGGATTAAAACCAATCTACTGGTCACCATCTAGTGAATCATCACTAGCAGAAGCCGAGATCGAATACAAAGATGTGAAATCACCATCGATCTATGTTGCTTTCCCAGTCGCAGATGGCAAAGATTTGCTTGATTCAGATACATCTTTTGTTATCTGGACGACGACGCCATGGACCTTGCCAGCGAATCTAGGAATCTCTGTGAATCCAACCTTTGCCTATGTTCAAATCTTGGCTGATGGTCGTAAATTTGTCGTGGCAAAAGATTTATTAGAAACCGTGACGAATGAGATTGGTTGGGAATCTGTCGAAGTATTGCAAGAATTGGCAGGCGATCAATTAGAAAAAATGACGGCGCAACATCCTTTCTATGACCGTACGTCTCTGTTGATGTTAGGGGATCATGTGACATTGGATGCCGGTACTGGTTTGGTCCACACTGCACCAGGACACGGGGAAGATGACTACATCGTCAGCAAAAAATATGGGCTAGATGTCTTATCGCCAGTCGATAGCCGTGGGGTCTTCACAGAAGAAGCACCAGGATTTGAAGGGGTCTTTTATGACAAAGCCAATCCAATGATCACTGAGCTTTTAGAAGAAAAAGGGGCGCTATTAAAACTAAACTTCTTTACTCACAGCTATCCACATGATTGGCGGACGAAAAAACCAGTCATCTATCGGGCAACGCCACAATGGTTTGCTTCAATTGATAAGTTCCGTCAAAACATTTTGGATGAGATCGAAAAAGTAGATTGGATCATTCCATGGGGCAAAACCCGTTTATACAATATGATTCGCGATCGCGGCGACTGGGTGATCTCTCGTCAACGTGCGTGGGGTGTACCATTGCCAATCTTTTACGCAGAAAACGGCGAAGCCATCATCACGCCTGAAACGATCGAGCATGTGGCAAACTTGTTTGCTGAACATGGTTCAACGATTTGGTTTGAAAAAGAAGCCGAAGAATTGCTGCCGGCTGGCTTTACGCATCCAGGCTCACCAAACGGTAAATTCTCGAAAGAAACTGACATCATGGATGTTTGGTTTGATTCAGGTTCTTCTCACGAAGCCGTGTTACGTCAACGTCCAGAATTGACGTTCCCAGCTGACATGTATTTGGAAGGTTCTGATCAATATCGCGGGTGGTTCAACTCAAGTATCACAACTAGTGTGGCGATCAATGAAGTCGCACCATACAAAGCCGTCTTGTCTCAAGGCTTCACCTTAGATGGCGAAGGCCGTAAGATGAGTAAATCTCTTGGAAATACCATTGCACCAGAAAAAGTGATCAACCAAATGGGTGCGGATATTTTGCGCCTTTGGGTCAGCAGTGTTGACTACGAAGCGGATGTTCGAGTGTCTATGGATATCTTGAATCAAGTATCAGAAGTCTATCGGAAAATTCGCAATACCATGCGTTTCTTATTGGCTAACACGAATGATTTTGATCCAGCAAAAGACAGCGTACCATTTGAAAACTTGCGTTCTGTTGATAAATACATGATGGTTCGTTTGAATCAAACGATCAAAACGATCCGAGAAGATGGTTATGAAAAATACAACTTCTTGCATATTTACCGAACAGTCATCAACTTCTTGACAGTCGATATGTCATCCTTCTATTTGGATTTTGCGAAAGATGTCGTTTATATCGAAGCTGAAAATGATTTCCAACGTCGCGCCATGCAAACCGTCTTTTATCAAACAGCGGTTGCGTTGACGAAATTACTGACGCCGATCATTCCGCATACGGCAGAAGAAATCTGGTCACATTTGAAAGAAGAAGAGGAATATGTCCAATTAGCGGAGTTCCCTGGCTATGATACATTTGCTAACCAAGAAGAGCTGCTTGATTTATGGCGTGCTTTCCTTGATTTCCGTGACAATGTCTTAAAAGCATTGGAAGAAGCACGTAATGCAAAACTGATCGGGAAATCGTTTGAAGCAAAAGTGACTGTCTATCCAACCGAACCGGTTGCGGCATTACTAAAAGCCATTGATTCAGATATCGCTCAGTTGCTGATCATTTCACCGGACTTCTTAACGATCAAAGAAGCAGGTGAAGCAGTACCAGAAGCGGCCTATCAATTCGAAGACGTGGCGATCTTAGTGGAAAAAGCCGAAGGTGAAGTCTGCGAACGTTGTCGTCAAGTCCGTGTGGATGTCGGTGTAGAAGAGCAGCTACCAACACTTTGCGGCCATTGCGCAGCTATTGTCAAAGAAAACTATCCTGAAGCGGTTGCAGAAGGCTTTGAAAAATAAAAAAACGGAAAAAGATGATTCCATTGCGGGTCATCTTTTTTTTTTGAAATCAATCAAGCTTGTTCCTTGAAAATGGGACATAAGTAGCTGTTTGTGACATCCAAATGAGAAAATCCGTGTTAATTGATAACGATTCTCATTTGTTTGCAATAATTTTACGATAGTTTATTGTATAATAAAAAAACCTTATTAGACGAAGATTCCTGCCTGTGATTTACAAGTAACTACTTGTTCAATGGATGTAAGTAACCCTTGAAGGAAGAAAACAACGAGATCGGATCAAGTAAAAAAAACTTGCCAGATAGAAAATCAGGTTGTAAACTGTTAAAAATCGGAATATTCAGAAAATTGAAAGAAAGTGTGATTCCATGAGTGATTTAGAGATGATGAAAACAACGAACCAAACGATGTACGATGCCGCTTTTGAAAAAGATGCTTGTGGGATGGGGTTCATTGCTCAGAAAAATGGTCATTATTCCCGAGAGCTCGTCCAAAATGCCTTAACGATGTTAGAACGGATGAATCATCGAGGGGGAACTGGCGCTGAACCTGACACGGGGGACGGAGCAGGAATCTTGATGGCGATGCCAGATCCTTTTTTTCAGCAGCGGGCAAAAGAGGCAAGAATCCCATTGCCTGAAAAAGGCGCCTATGCTGTTGGGATGTTTTTTTTACCGAAAGAAAAGCTCCGAGCAGCACAGGTCCAAGAAGAAGTAACTAAAGACATTCAACAAATGGGTTTTACGGTTTTATGGCAGCGTGACGTTCCATATGATTATTATCAGTGTGGGCCAGGGGCGCAAAAAGTCATGCCATCTTTCGTGCAAGTCTTTATTGAAAAGCCTGTCGATGTAGCAGCTGACCGTCCCTTTGAAGATCAGCTTTATCGGCTACGGCGTAAACTGGAAAAAACATATCATACCGATGAGCTGTCTATCTGCAGCTTGTCCAGTAAGACAGTTGTTTATAAAGGGATGCTGCATGCCTATCAAGTTGGCTTGTTTTTCAAAGATCTTCAAAGCCCAGAAATGACTTCGAGTATTGCTTTGACTCATTCTCGTTTTTCAACGAATACCTTTCCAAGCTGGAGTCGGGCGCAACCTTTTCGTTTCTTAGCCCATAATGGCGAAATCAACACGTTACGCGGGGCGGAAAATTGGATGCATGGACATCAGATCGAAGTCTACGATGACGAAAACTCCGATTCTGCGAAGCTGGAAAATTGTATGGAATACTTGTATCGTCAAGGTCGGGACATTCCCCAAGCACTGTTGATGATGGTGCCAGAAGCGTGGTCTAAAGAAGCTGGCTTGACGCCAGAACTGACGGCTTTTAATGAATACAATGCAAGCTTTATGGCTCCTTGGGATGGACCAGCAGCTTTATGCTTTACCGATGGGGAGATGGTGGGAGCTGCCCTTGATCGTAATGGATTGCGACCATCTCGCTACTCGATCACAAAAGCTGGTTTTGTTGTCGTGGCCTCTGAGTCAGGCGTGGTGGATTTACCAGCGTCGGAAGTGATTGAAAAAGGGGTGCTTGGACCAGCAAATATGTTTTTGGTGGATACCCAAAAAGGGATGATCTTACGAAATCAAGAAATCAAAGCGCATTATGCGAATGCCCATCCTTACCAGGAGTGGCTAGCGGAACACCTATTGACACCAGAGCTGCTTCCTGGGACTAAGAAGCAGGAAGAAACAGCAGACGATGCGATCCAGACCCTTTGGAAACGGAATGGTTACACGGATGAGATCATACGCACGTTGATTTTACCAATGGCTCAAACGGGAGAAGAACCAGTGATCTCCATGGGGTTTGATTCACCCTTAGCTATTTTGAGCGAACGTCCCCAATCCTTGTTTACGTACTTCAAGCAACAATTCGCCCAAGTGACCAATCCACCCATTGATGCGATTCGCGAAAAATTAGTAATCGGTACCGAGCTGTTTTTAGGTCGAGATGGGGATGTTTCAAAGGACATCCGAATCAATTGTAATAAGCTGAAGATTGCTAGTCCTGTGTTAAAAACGAGTGAATATGAAAAGATCAAACAGTTAAATCAAAATGGTCAAAAAGCGGTTTTACAGTCGATTCTTTATGATTATGTACCAGAAAACGGGGTAGCTTTGCAACAAGCGTTAGAAGCGCTTTTTAAAGAAACGGAGCAAAAAATCGATGCTGGGGCAACAATCGTCATTTTAAGTGATCGGGAAGTCATCCAAGCGCAAGAAGGAAAAGTGGCGATTCCGATTCTCTTGGCGGTATCAGGCCTGCACAATTATTTGGTGCGAAAAGGCAAACGTTCCTTGGCATCGATCGTTGCGGATACAGCGGAAGTCTGTGAGGTCCATCATTATGCCATGTTAGTCGGCTACGGAGCAAGTGGGGTCCATCCTTATGGGGCTTACCAGACATTGGCGCATTTTGAGCTTTCAGAGAAGATCGAAAGTTACCGCAAGGCATGTGAAAAGGGCATTGTCAAAATCATGTCACGAATGGGAATCTCAACGATCGCCGGTTACCACGGGGCACAATTGTTTGAAGCGGTTGGCATCTCTGAGAAAGTCATCGCTGAATATTTTACCGGCACGGTTACCCGTATCGGTGGTCTCTCGTTAGCGCAAATCGAGCAAGAATATCTGACGCGTTATGAGGCAGCATATGGTGAAAAACGAATGGATTATCTTGATTCTGGCGGTAGTTTCCAGTACAAAGCCGATGGGGAGCATCATTTGTTCAATCCAAAAACGATCTATGGGTTCCAAAAAGCCGTTCGCACAGGCAGTTATGAGCTTTATAAAGAATATGCGGCGGAAATGAATCAAGAGGCATTGGACCATCCAACGACGTTACGGTCTATGTGGACCTTTGCGAACACAAGACGCAGTATTCCGTTAGCTGAGGTGGAGCCTGTCGAAACGATCGTCAAACGATTTAAAGTCGGGGCGATGTCCTACGGCTCACTAAGTGAAGAAGCGCATCGCTGTATTGCTGAAGGAATGAATGCGATCGGGGCAAAATCCAACAGTGGAGAAGGTGGCGAAAACCGAAATCGTTTCAAACCAGTAGAGGGCATTAATTATAATAGTCGCATCAAACAAGTAGCTTCAGGCCGTTTTGGTGTCAACGCCGAATATTTAATGAGTGCAGATGAACTTCAGATCAAAATGGCGCAAGGGGCGAAACCTGGAGAAGGCGGCCAATTACCAGGTAATAAAGTCTTCCCGTGGGTCGCCGAGATTCGAGGGTCTACGCCTGGTGTTCGATTGATTTCACCGCCACCACATCACGACATTTATTCGATTGAAGATCTAGCCCAGCTGATCTATGACTTAAAAGCCATCAATCCGTATGCACGGATCAATGTCAAATTGGTTTCTAGTACGGGCGTGGGTACGATCGCTACCGGTGTCGTCAAAGCTGGCGCAGACGTAGTCGTGATCTCAGGCTATGACGGTGGGACTGGTGCTTCTCCGAGAAATTCGATCCGTGATGCCGGCTTGCCTTGGGAGATGGGGCTTGCAGAAGCCCATCAAACGTTAGCTATGAATCATTTGCGGCAGCGAATGACCTTAGAGACAGATGGAAAATTGATGACGGGTCGGGACATCGCCATTGCTGCTCTTTTAGGAGCAGAAGAATATAGCTTTGCCTCTTTAGCGCTAGTTGCGATTGGTTGTGTCATGATGCGGGTATGCAGTATCAATACATGTCCTGTTGGCATTGCTACACAGAACCCAGCGTTGCGAAAATTTTTTGCTGGAAAACCTGAGCACATCATCAACACGATGTACTTTTTAGCAGAAGATCTACGGGAAACGATGGCTGAGTTAGGCTTTCGTACCATCGATGGGATGGTAGGACATGCGGAATTGTTGACACCACGCTTCGTTGCTAAAGGCAAAGCAAAGTCATTAGACTTTTCGAAAATGATTGGGACGACGATCCCAATCGAACGCAAAGTGACCGATCCATTCCTTGAGAAACGTCAATGGCCAGAATTAGATGCTTTTGCACAAGCTGCTATCGACAACAATCAAGAAATCGTGACGAATCATACGATCAATAATGTTCAACGCTCAGTCGGCGCGCGTTTAGGAGGCTGGATCGCGGAACGTTTTGGCAATTATGAAGTTACCCCAGGTCTGTTGCAATTTACGTATCGAGGTATTGCTGGACAAAGCTTTGGGGCTTTTGCCACCCAGGGCATCCAGTTGAAACTGATCGGTGAGGCCAACGATTATGTAGCCAAAGGGTTAAGCGGTGCCCGCTTGATCATTGTGCCACCTGAAGATGCCGCTTATGACGCAGAGCATTCACCAATTGTTGGTAATGTAGCGTGCTTCGGGGCAAATCGAGGCGAAGGCTATTTCCGAGGCATTGCTGGCGAACGCTTTTGTGTTCGTAACAGTGGAGCCAATGTCGTTGTCGAAGGTGTTGGCGATCATGGCTGTGAGTACATGACTGGCGGTGTCGTGGTGATATTAGGAAAAACCGGCCGCAACTTCGGTGCTGGAATGTCCGGTGGCGTGGCGTATGTTTACGACCCCGATCAAACCTTTGCCGATAAATGCAATCGGGAAATGGTTGATTTATATCGGATTGGCGAAAGCGGCGATGACCACCAACTAAAAGAGATGATCCAGCAGCATTTCGCCTATACAGATTCATTGAAGGCGGCTGAGATCCTAGAAGATTGGGAAAATCAGCAGCACCATTTCATCAAAGTCTATCCGACAGAATACCATCAGATGATCCAAGCGACGGAGACCTTGGCGGACCAAGGGTTTGTCGGAGATGAACTTGTGACGAAAGCCTTCGAAGCTGTCGTCGGTCCACAATTGACCATCCCAGGAAAGGAGCGTGACTAATATGGCAGATCCATTTGGTTTTTTAAAGTACCCAAGAGTAGAAAATCCTACCCGACCAGTGGCAGAACGAATCGAAGACTGGCAAGAATTACAGACGCCATTGCCTGAAAATGAGCGTCAAGAGCAAGCAGCACGCTGTATGAACTGCGGGATTCCTTTTTGTCATACCGGTTCTTTTTACGGGGGGCAACGAGCGGTTTCAGGTTGTCCCAATGACAACCTGATTCCTGAATGGAATGACTTGGTTTATCAAGGGCGTTTCCAAGCCGCTTTTGAGCGTCTTGCCAAAACCAACCCATTACCTGAAATGACTGGTCGTGTTTGTCCAGCTCCTTGTGAAAAAGGCTGTACCGAAGCACTGAATGGCTCAGGTGTCACGATCCACGACAATGAACGCTTTATTATCGATACTGCTTTTGAAAATGATTGGGTCAAAGCCTCGGGATTGCCTCAAGAAGCGACTGGGTTCAAAGTTGCCATCGTCGGCAGCGGACCAGCTGGTTTATCCGCTGCATGGCGCTTGAATCAACTAGGGCATCAAGTGACGGTCTATGAACGCAGTGATCGCTTTGGCGGTTTACTGATGTACGGTATTCCAAATATGAAATTAGATAAAGACGTCGTTCAGCGACGGATTGACTTGATGGCAGAGCTAGGCGTGACCTTTGTCGCTAATACGGAGATCGGTCGTGACTTGTCAGCAGAAGAATTGGCCGCTCAGTATGATCGGGTCATCTTGGCAACAGGAGCTAGTGTTCCTCGTGACTTGAAGATTCCAGGTCGTGAATTGACTGGGGTGCAATTTGCAGTCGATTATCTGACGGAAGCAACCAAAGATGTGTTAAAGCATGGCAAAGCGGCAACAAGTAAAAAACTTGCTGGCAAGCATGTTATCGTGATTGGTGGCGGCGACACTGGAAATGACTGTATTGGTTCAGCGATTCGGCAAGGAGCCGCTTCTGTGCGTCAATTGGAGATCACGCCCCAACTGCCATTGACACGGACCGACAGCAATCCTTGGCCAGAATACCCAATGACAGCCCGCACAGGATATGGGCAAGAAGAAGCGGCTGAAGTGCTACAAACACAAGTGACGTATCATGGAGTGTCCACAACGGCCTTTATCGGCGCCGAACGCGGCCAGTTGATCGCCATCGAAACAGTCTCAGTGGATCAACAGTTTCAGCCGATCCCTGGCACAGAGCAAGTGATCAAGGCGGATTTGGTCTTGTTAGCAATGGGCTTTGTTGGTGCAGAGACCCAACTCTTCGATGCCTTTGGTGTGCGAGAAGTGTACGATGATTACACGACGAACAATGAACGAGTGTTAGTCGCAGGAGATGCCAAACGAGGACCGAGTTTAGTCATCTGGGCGATTCGTGAAGGACGCTTAGCGGCAGAAAAAGTCGATCAAGCGTTACGATCATTGGTGTATCAATAAGCAATCAATAAAAAACAACCTGAGCAGCTATTCCTCCTTCAGAATTAGAAGGGGAGCAGCGAAATGCTCAGGTTGTTTGCCTGTTAAGCGGTTGGTTCAGATGGATGGGGATTTGACAGCTGTTCATTTTTTTCCATTGCTGCCTTCGGTAGGCAAATCGAAAAGACGATGGTTTCATCACGGCTTTCCGCCCAAATCTTTCCACCTAATGCTTCAACGATTTCTTTGGCGATCGGCAAACCAAGACCCGTCCCACCCGTCGCTGTTGCTCGGGAAGCATCCATGCGGTAGAAAGGCTCAAAAATCAAGCCGATCTTTTCAGCTGGGATCGTTTTTCCTTGATTGGTCAAACGAATCAGGATATCATCAGACTCGCTGATGGCTAATCGCAAAGGGGAGTTAGGATAGCTATAATTGATGGCATTGCGGATCAAGTTATCAAAAACGCGTTCCATTTTCTCCGTATCAACGGTCGCAAAGACTTTTTTCTGTAGCTGAAGTTGCCAATGGAGGTTTTTTTCTTCTAACAGCGGCAAAAATTCAAACGTCAATTGTTCCAGCATCAAGCTCAGATCCGTGGTTTCAGTTTGCAAGGCGATCGTTGTAAGATTAAAGCGGGTGATTTCGAAAAATTCGCTGATCAATAGTTCCAGCCGTTGGGCTTTTTGCAAGGCGATCTTCGTATAGCGTGCGCGTAGTTCGGTAGAAAGCTGCGGTTCCTCTTCTAAAAGCGTCAAATAGCCGATCACACTGGTCAAAGGCGTTCGTAAATCATGTGCGAGATAGACGATCAAATCATTTTTTCGTTGTTCCGCTTCTTTGGCGGCTCGTTGATCCTGTAAGTTTTTCTCCCGCAACTGGTTCATTTCTTCTTGCACATCAATCATATTGCTGGAAAGAACGATTCGCTTCGTGGGTTCGGCAATCAGTTGGTTTGTGGCTTGGATCGTTTCATTCAAATAACTGATAGCTTTGCTCATATAATAAATCGTTGTGCTCACCCAAATCAGTAAGGCCCCGATGGCTAAGCAAAGAAGCCAATAGTCAGCAAAAAGTCGTAAAATTTGATAAATGGGTTCATAGCCATACCAGACCCTCATTCCAGCAACGAAGCGTACTGCGAAAGGAATGATGATCAAGATCGCCATCAAGATGCCCGTGGTGATAAAGTATTGGGTCAAGAGCTTGCGGATCAATGGATTTCTATTTTTCAATGATATAGCCGACCCCCCATACGGTTTTGATTAATTTCGGTTTGCGGGGTTGTTCGTTCAGTTTTTCCCGCAAACGGGCGATATGTGCCATCACTGTGTTATTGTTGTCTAAATACTTTTCTTTCCAAACTGCTTCAAAAAGGGTTTCCGAGGCAACGACCGATCCTTGGTGTTCAAATAAGTAAAGCAAGATTTTAAATTCGATGGGGGTCAAGAAAACCTCTTTGCCATAAAGAAAACATTGGTGGCTGTTGATTTTCAACAGTAAGCCTTCCTTTTCGTATTCTTCAATCTTTTGGGGATTCGCTGACTGGTTGTAACGCTGGTATCGCCGCAGCTGCGTTTTGACCCGAGCAACGACTTCTAAAGGATTGAAGGGCTTGGTCACATAATCATCTGCCCCAAGGCTTAGACCGGTGATTTTATCCAAGTCTTCCCCTTTTGCCGTGAGCATCAGTACTGGAAAAAAGTGGGTCTTTCGAATTTGCTGCAGCAGCTGAAAGCCGTCGATATCCGGCAGCATCACATCTAAAACCGCCACGTCGACCGTTTCTTTTTCAAGATAAGCCAAAGCGCTCGTTCCATCATAAAAAGGTTCTACTTGGAAGCCTTCATTCCTTAGAAACGTCGTGACTAACTCCGCGATTTCTTTTTCATCATCAACAACAATTATTTTTTCTGCCATCCTTGATTCACTCCAACTATCTACGATCATTTTTCATTTACACTACCATTTACTCTACACCCATCATACCGTAATCGGTAAGCGAATGCATTCGTTTTCTACTTTGAACTAGAGGTGATGCGGGAACCTAGGCGGCTGATCAATTCATTGGTAATGGTTTGTGCTTGATCAGCGGTAGTCGTCCAATCGCTGATTACTTCGAGCGAACTTTCGACCGCCAGTTCTGGATAGTCCGTTAAATCGATCAAGAGCATATCCATACAAACCAACCCAATCTGCGGGAGTAAAGCACCTTGATAAGAAAGTTGGAACCCTTGGTTTGATAGGGCACGTGGAACCCCGTCGCAGTAGCCGATGCTAACGATCCCGATCGTGGCTGGTCGATCAAAAACAGTGCCTAATCCATAGCCAATCGCTTCACCAGCGGCAACTGTTTTTTTGTCTACCAGTAAGGCTTTGAGTGTCAAAATTGGCTGTACGTTTATCTTCTGCTTCGTTGGTTCGTTCGGGACGCTCAATGAACCAGTTAGAAGAATACCTGGACGTACATAATCATAGTGTTTCTCTGGGTAATTCAATATTCCGTAGCTGCTTTGCAGATGTGTCAGTCCATAGGCGATATTTCTAGCGGATAAGCCAGCCAACAGATCATCAAAACAAGTGATTTGGGCTTGTGTCCGCAAGATACTTGCCGTATCCAGCTGATCTGAAGAGCCTAGATGGGAAAAAATGCCTGTGATCTTGAGAGATGGCAAGGCGTAAAGTCCAGTAACTGTCTCAAGATCAGGTGCAACGCCTAAGCGGTGCATACCAGTATCTACCGCTAAATGGCATTCGATCGGAATGCTTGTTTGGGCTAAAGCATGCCCATGGGCCTCACTAACAATGGTTTGAATCAAGGAATAATGTTTCAGCTCTTTGGCACGTTGGGCAGAAGTGTACCCTAAAATCAGTAAGCGACTTTTGATGCCAGCTCGCCGTAATTCAATGGCTTCTTCAAGGGTAGCAACGGCAAAGAAATCAACGCCGGCTCTTTCTAGGGTACTGGCGACCGTCTTCGCATCACAACCATAAGCATCCGCTTTAACCACCGCCATCACTTTTGTTGTTGCTGGGATCAATCGCTTGATTTCCTGCAGGTTGTGTAACAAAGCGGGGGCGGAAAATTCTTTGGCTGCTCGCTGCAAGTGGGGCGGCGTTTTTTTCGAAAACGGGAACAGCTTTTGCAAAGCAAAGAGACCATGCACCACCCCAATGGTCAGTCCTAAGACCACGAAGAAATTGATCAGATTGTTTTGCAGCAAGGGCAGCTTTTGACTAAGAAAATGGGTCACTGCAATGGTATAAGGATGGAGCAAATAGAGCCAAAGGGACAGTCGACCCGCTTGTTTCCAGATTATGGGTGCTTGCCATTGCTGGATGATCGGAAATAAAAACAACAGGACGAAGGGCAAAAAAACATACATGCTGTCATGTTTCGGCGTGGTAAAGTGATGCAAAAGGTAACTTTCCAAAAGCAAGCAAATCAGACTGATCAGCAGATAACTATAGCGATGGGGAGAAGCTGGTTTCTTGGAAAATCTTCTGGCTAGTACCCCTAAGATCAAAAACAAAGGAGCAAAGAAAATGCCGTTGCGAGTTCCATCCAATAGTTGAAAAATCAGTGAATAGAGTGGCGTAATGGGTGTTTGTGCAGCCAGGCCAGACCAACTGTCCCCACCTAAACCAACCACATACAAACCGACAGCAATGAAAAACACATGCTTGAAAGAAAGCCGTGTCAAGAGGCCCATCACTAGTAGACTGCCGGTAATGATCGCAGGAAAATACCAAAGATGGTAAAGAATGCCAGTGACCAACAATGTTTGGATAAAGGTGCCCAGCGGCATGTTCAACCCAAGCATGCCGCTGTACCAAGCAAGCGGCAAAAAGAGCAGTGTGGCTATGAGGTAGACTTGCAGCTGCTTTTTAATAAACTGCCAGACACGATGTCTGGCAGGATAGCTGTTTTGGGTGGCTAAGTCGCTGAACACGTAATATCCGCTGATCATAAAAAAGAAGGGAACTGCAATTCTGAAGAGCGTCAACGTGATCAGGATATCACCGTCAGGCCATAAGCGGTGAAGAGGCAGACAGTGGATCGCCACCACCATCATCGCCAAAATCACCCGGAATTGCTCGATTCCTTGATTCTTCTTCATGCGAACTGCCTCGCAGTTTGTTCAAGGTATTGATGGTATTCTTCCAAGGTCCACTGTTGACTGGCGATGATTTGACTATGAGGCAGACCAACATAACGAAAATGCCATGGTTCATAGCCAATCCCTGTAATTTCCTGTTTGTCTGCGGGATAGCGTAAAATAAACCCATAGTTCATCATTTCCTGGGTAAATAAATCAGCGGCTGCGCTGTCACGAAATCGTGGGCAGATCAAATCATCCTGGCTACCCTTTAAACCAACATCGATCGCTAAGCCTAACTGATGTTCACTGCAACCGGGCAACGCCACAAATTGTTTCGTATAGGCTAGCCCATTTTCTTTCAAGGAATATTCCCATAAATACCGTTGCTGCTTTTCGGTTCGGTAGCCATCTAACAAGCAGATCTCGTTTTCAAGCTTTAAGGCTTTGACGAGCCGTTTCCATTGTTTGGCTGCTTCTGGCTGCAAGTAAACCTCATCTTCGCTGAAGGCAGCAAGGACTAAATGAGGGGGTTCTTGGTTTTTTTCTAACGGAAATTCTTTGCTAACTAACTGTAGATAGGGATTCATTTGACTTCCTCCTTTGCTAAGACAAGCAGTTTTTGTAGTAGTTCTTGATAGGATAAGCCGACCGCTGCCATCATGGCAGGATAGCGGGAGTGACTCGTAAAGCCCGGCATAGTATTGATTTCATTCAAGTATAGTTCTCCTCGCTCCGTGACAAAAAAGTCGATGCGAGCAAGACCTTTAAGACCAAGACTACGATAGAGCAGCTGAGCTTGTTCTTTGACCTTGGTTTCAATCGTTTCAGGCAATGGCGCAGGGACGGTGATTTTGGCGCTGATCAGCTGGTACTTTTCTTCAAAATCGAAAAAGCCGTCTACTAATGAAATGGCGTCACAAGCACCGACAGTCAAAGAGTCGTTGCCCAAAATACCGCAACCGATCTCAACACCGGCAATATTTTTTTGTAGGAGCACTGCGGAACAATAAGTAAAGGCTTCTTTTAAGGCAGAAGCGATTTCTTCAACGCAGGTGACTTTAGTGATCCCTTTTGAGGAGCCCGCTTCATTAGGCTTAAAGAAAACTGGGAAGCCATGGGTCTGGATAAAAGCTTCGATTTGTTCTTGCTGGTTGGCTTGATTTGTCAAGAGAATCGTAGGAGCACTTTGTACGCCAATGGCTGCTGCAGCTTGATGCAGCAGCCATTTGTTCATACATAAGGCAGAACCTGCCACCCCGCAGCCTACATAAGGCAGCTTCATCAATTCAAACAATCCTTGGATACTGCCATCTTCCCCGTATTTGCCATGCATAATGGGAAATAAAACATCAGGTACCAACGTTTGCTGCTCTTCACTTAGCCAAAAGCCGTCTCCTTCGAATAGCGGCTGTATTTTCTGTTTATGTTTCGTATCCAACAACCACGTGTCTTGTCGGATGTTTTCCAGTTCTCCTGTATACAAGTACCAATCCATAGCATCTGGGGCGATCCCGATCAAAGAGAGGTCGTAGTCATAGGAAGATGATTGGAGTGCTTCGATTGCGCTAGTTGCTGAAGCTAAAGAAACGGTGTATTCCGGTGAATTGCCTCCAAAAATAATGGCGATTTTTTTCATGTTTTTCTTCCTTCCGCTTTTCGATTCTTACTACATTCAGTCTATCAAGGAAAGAAAAAAGAAATTTGCGGGCTTACTGGTATCTTTCTTTTCTTTTTGTGATGAAATTCTGACGAATTTATGACAAAAGGAAAGCGACAGCTGCCGCTCCTTTTACACCAGAAAGAAACTTGCCTTTGAAGTAGAAAAAGCTGCCATAAAATGGAATGGAAAAAATAGTGAAAAAAGAGCACTCTGAAGGAAAGGGGGAGGCAATAGCAGGAACGTTGACACAAAAAAAGCATGCCGAAGCATGCTTTTTCTTTTTGATGATGGCTTTTCGATTATTATACGATTTGCTTATTGTGCGTAATGCGCACGAGGACCACCAATATATTTGGGCCGTGATCCCAGAGCTGTGACATGGGCAGCGCCGAGGGACTTGATAGAGGGACGGATCGGGATTTGAACATGTTTGACATGCATGCCGATTGCTGTGTCGCCAATATCGATGCCAGCTTTTGCTACTATGTGCTCCACTTCAATAGGTTCATCGAACAGCTGGAAAGCGGCAACTGAGCAAGCACCGCCTGCATGCAACTGGGGCACTACTGCGACTTCTTCTAATTGATATAGTCGAGCCGTTTCACGCTCAACAGCTAAAGCCCGATTGAGATGTTCACAGCCTTGAACGGCTAAATGAATATTTTTGGGACGCAAGATCGCTCGTAGTGTTTCAACGATAACCATGCCTACTTCTTGACTGGAATTTTTGCCAATCAAGCCGCCCACGACTTCACTTGTTGAACAACCAAGGACAAAAAGATCATTTTCACCAACGTTCGCTGTCGTAATGACTTCTTCAACGATCGTAGTTAAATCCGTTTTTAATTGATTGATATCTGTCATAAGAATCACCTTTCATTTAAAGAAAACTTTTTCGTGCGGCGCAAAGCATGCGTCAGGGGTAAAGCAACGATGCTGCCAAAGACCGTTTGGATCAAATTACTTGGGATCGAGGCGATCCCAGCGCCTAAACCGAATAGCAAAACCGTTGCTGCTGCATAGCCGGCGATCATGATTAAGCTACCGACAATGACGGCTGCTAGTGGCCGATGGCTCATTCTACCTACGATCCAGCCTTGCACACCATGGATCACGATGGAAAAGAAGGCCCATTCAGGGTAACCTGATAGAAAATCAATGATGCCGCCGCTCATTCCACCGACGAAGGCACCGGCGCTAGGTCCGAACAACAGGGCCGAGATATAGATCCCTGCTTCACATAAGGTCACAAAGCCCTTCGTTTGCGGAACAGGAATGATAAAGGTCAAAGAAAGTGCACACGTGAGTGCCGTCAGCATAGCGATCGTCGTTAGGTTTCTTACTTTCATAGGTGTTCCTCCTTTTTAAAATAGGCGAGCTGATTGACGTTGCCAGAGGTACCTAAAGGCAGACCGTCTTCAATCCCTGCCCAAACAAATGCTTTTGCGGTTTGGATAGCTGCTTCCAACGAAGTGCCTTTAGCAAGCATTGCGGCAATCGCTGATGAGAGGGTACAGCCAGCACCGTTGGTTGTGGTTCGCGTACTTTTTTCTGCCTCAAAAACGGTAAATTGTCCTTCTTGATACAAAACATCATAGGCTGTTTCCCCAGTTAGTCGACTGCCACCTTTGATCAGAACATTTGGGGCACCCAGCGCATGGATTTTTTTTGCCGCCGTTTTCATCTCTGCTAAAGAGGTAATGCTTTGTCCAGATAAGTGTTGTGCTTCGAGTAGATTAGGTGTCACTAATGCTGTGTAAGGAAACAATGAGATCAATCCTGCTTGATAGGAGTGGTTAAAGGCAGTATCTCCTTCTTTGAAGGCGAGAACGGGATCGAGCACGATCGGTCCGGTAAATGTTTGTAAAAAATCTCGCAGCAATTCAATGATGGCGGTTTGATGAAGCAGCCCGATTTTGATTGCATCTAGGGATACGACCGAACGCAGTGAATCCAGTTGTGCTTGGATCACAGGCTCAGGGAGATCATGGAACATAAGATCATCCTTGATGGCGACCACACATGTTAATAGGGCATGGCCAAACACCCCGAATTCCTCAAATGTTTTCAAATCAGCCGTCATGCCGCCACCTGCCAAACTGTCGAGACCGGCGATCGATAAGACTTGTTTCATGTCTGCTGCTCCTTTCATTTCTCATTTCTTTCTATTATAAACAGTCGGTAAAAAAGAAAAACGGCCAATTGGATGTTTTTTCCTCATCCAATTGACCATTTGCTTATTTCTCATTTAGTAAATCTCGCTCACGATACCATTCATCGGGACGCCAGATCCATTCAAAGCCATCGGCAGCTAAGAGATCATAGGCTGCTTGGGGGCCCATCGTTCCTGCGGCATAATTTGGAAAATCAGGTGTTTCTTGGTCCCAAGCGTGACGGATCACATCAACGATGCGCCAAGATTGGGCAACTTCATCCCAGTGGGTAAAGTTAGTGCCATCACCGTTCAAGGCATCTAGAATTAGTTTTTCGTAAGCTTCAGGGGTGTTTTCGACGATTTCAGTACTATTTCGGTAATCGAGCTTCACTGGCAATGTCTCAAACCCTTGGCCAATTTCTTTTCCGTTCAAGGAAAGAGAGAAGCCTTCCGTCGGTTGAATGTAAATCGTCAGCACATTCGGTGCCAAACTCTCGATTTGCTTTTGTTCATTCAGGTCTTGCTTAAAGACATTGACTGGGACTTGTTTAAAGACAATGTTGATGCGAGTGCCTTTTTCCGTCAACCGTTTCCCAGTGCGTACATAAAATGGTACGCCGGACCAGCGGAAGTTATCGATCAAAAATTTCCCAGCAACGAAGGTTTCCGTTGCCGATTCTTCATCCACATTGGCTTCTTCACGGTAGCCAACAAATTTCTTGTCTTCTAATTGTCCCTTATCGTATTGACCACGTACGAAGTGTTGTTTCACTTCTTCTTCGGAGTAGATACGGATCGCATTTAAGGCTTTGATTTTTTCTGTCCGTAATTCTTTTTCAGAAAAAGCCACTGGCGGTTCCATGGCTAATAAGGAAAGAATCTGCAGAATATGATTTTGGACCATATCCTTCAAGGCACCGCTCTTATCATAATAGCCGCCGCGTTCTTCTACGCCTAAGTTTTCTGCGATATTGATCTGAACATTGTCAATGTAACGATTGTTCCACATTGACTCAAAAATGTTATTGGCAAAACGAATCGCAGAAATATTTTGGATCATTTCTTTTCCTAAATAGTGATCGATTCGGTAGATTTCTTGTTCCGTAAAGACTTGATTGATCTCTTCATTCAATTCTTTTGCTGAATTATAGTCGCTTCCAAACGGTTTCTCGATGATCACCCGATGGTAGCCGTCAGTATCCAGCATTCCTTGGGATTTCAAGTGAGAAACGATCGTCCCAAAGAAATTAGGGGACATTGCTAAGTAAAAAATCTGATTGCCTTCTAAATGGTATTTCTGATCTAAGGTTTCCGCCAAATCCTTTAATGAATCATAATGGCTCGTATCTGTTACATCATGTGATTGGTAGTAGAAATGAGAAGCGAATGTCTCTGCTTGTTCTTGTGAGTCACTCAACTCTTTGATCGTACCCATCACCACTTCACGATAGTGTTCATCCGACCAAGGCCGGCGTGCAGTACCAATGACTGCAAAATCTTCTTTCAAATCGCCTTTTTTGTACAACCGAAACAAAGAAGGATATAGTTTGCGTTGGGCAAGGTCGCCCGTACCGCCAAAAATCGTAAAAAGGACCTTTTTTTCCATCATCTTCACTCCTTACAGTTTATCGACAAAAATCGTGCTGGCGGCTTTGTAGCTGACAGCAATTTCTTTTGTGTCATTTTTGATCGTAATCGGACCCTCGTATGCTGCCGCATCGATGATCTCGTATTCTTCATGAATATTCAATTTGATCGAAACGAGATAATCCAGCAGTTCTCGTTCGTCAAGGACACGGGCGATACGAATCTTGGTTCCTACCGGATAAGAACTCATGGTGTTTTTTTCGCCTTCGTGAATGAGTTCTCCTTGTTCAGGAATCATTCCCCCATGCGGGCAATACCGAGGATGATCAAGGTAGGCTTCTAAGCGGCTCGCCAACGTTTCTGAGGTGACATGTTCTAAAACTTCTGCGTCATCATGAACTTCATTCCATGAATAATGCAGGTGCTCTACAAGAAAGACTTCCCATAAACGATGCTTACGAATGAGGGCACTTGCAGAAGCTAAACCAGTTTCAGTCAACTGTACCCCTTGATAAGGTGAATGTTCCACTAAGCCTTCTTTTAATAATTTTGAAATCATTTCACTTACTGAAGCTGCTGAGACGTCCAGACCTGACACGATTTGTTTGTTATTGATCTTCTTTTGGTCACCACCAAGCTCTAAGATGAGCTTTAAATAATCTTCACGATTTGGTGTCATCGGATCCATCCTCTCTTATCAAAGACTATCAAAGTAGATTTTATCAAAAAAGCCAGCTGATTACTATGAAAAAAGCCGCCGGTTCTCAATATTCTATGTAAAAAGAAGACCGAGGGGAGCAACTCCACCTCAGCCTTTTTATTAAGCCCAATCACCATTGCGGAAGACAGGAACTGTGGTGCCATCTTCTTTGATGCCATCGATGGACATTTGGTCAGAGCCGACCATGAAGTCTACGTGGGTTTGGCTGCGGTTTAAACCAGCCGCTGCCAGTTCTTCTTCACTCATCTCAGTGCCGCCTTGTAAGCTGAAGGCATAAGCGGATCCTAAAGCCAAGTGGTTTGAGGCATTTTCATCAAACAACGTATTGAAGAAGATGATGCCAGATTGTGAGATAGGGGAAGGGTCAGGGACTAAAGCGACTTCACCTAAAGATTTCGCTCCTTTATCGATCGCTAGCAATTTGCCTAACACTTCTTCGCCTTGTTCTGCAGAAAAGTCCACGACTTTACCGTCTTTGAAGGTGAATTTCATGCCAGAAATAATCGTTCCTGCGTAGCTCAATGGTTTCGTACTTGAAATATAGCCATCGATGCGACGATTATCTGGGGCAGTAAAGACTTCTTCTGTCGGCATGTTCGCCATGAATTTTTCATTGCGGGTGTTGTAGCTGCCAGCACCTTCCCACAAGTGATTTTTTGGTAGGCCGATGATCAAATCGGTACCCGGTGCTGTATAGTGTAATGCGCTGAATTGTTCTTTGTTCAATTCTTCTGCCTTGACTTGCAGTGTTTCATCATGTTTTTTCCAAGCAGCAACAGGATCTTCTTCGTAGATACGCGTCGTTTTGAAAATTTGATCCCATAGCTTGTCTTGTGCTTCTTCTGGGGAAGCATCAGGGAACACTTTTTGTGCCCAATCTTGACCTGCAGCAGCAACAACGGTCCAGCTGACTTTGTTGGCTTGTGTTGCTTGACGCAGTTTCATCATCGCCTTACCAGAAGCTGCTTGGAAAGCGGCGACCCGATCTGAGTCAACGCCCGCTAACGCATCGGGATTGGCAGAAACGACACTGATGCGGCTCGCACCTTTTTCGACCCAATCTTCTGTTTGATCAATTTTGTGTTGAGGGATCGTAGACAAACGATCCTCAGCTGCATGCGCAAGAAATTCTTTTTGAACCACATCGTCGGTCCATTGAACGATTACTTCATCAGCGCCTAGCTCATACGCTTTTTTTGTCAATAGTCGAGCTAACGGTGCTTGGTCCACGGCGATTTGGATGACGATGGTGTGCCCTTTTTGGACATTCACACCAACTTCTGTGATCAGTTGGGCATATTTTTCAAGGTTCTGATTAAAGTTTGGTAAAACCATTAAAATTCCTCCATTTATTCTAAAATTATAACTGTCTTCATGATAGCACTAAGTATTTTTGAAAACAAACGAAAAAGAGAGCAAAAAAACAGAGGTCTTCAAATTGAAAATCTGGAAACACTAGGGGCAATAATTTTAAAAGTTTTTTTGCAAACTTAAAAAAACATGATACAATAAGTAAAAGGTATTTCTGAAAGCGATGTATAGCAGAATTAAGGAGATTAAAAAATTATGGCAAGAAAGAAAACTATTACTAGAGACCAGATTTTAAAAGCTGCCTATGAAGTTGTCGCAACCGAAGGATTTACACGTTTTACCGCACGCAATATCGCAGCGAAGATGAAATGTTCAACGCAACCGATCTACTTAGAATTTAAAAATATGGATGACTTAAAAAATGCATTGATCAATCAGATTTACGACTACTTAGCGACAGAAGTTTTTCCAGTTGAAAGACGGGGAGATGTCATCGTTGACTTAACGTTAAATTATATTGGCTTTGCAAATAAAGAAAAACGATTATACCGAGCGCTATACTTAGAAGAGCATGGTGGTGGGGATTCCATGCAGCAGTTTTCATTTGACCTTTTTGTGAAATCAGTAAAAAAAGAACCAAAGTATCAAGATCTATCGGACGTGAAATTACAGTCCTTGCATACTGGTGTCTGGATCGTCGCTACTGGCTTAGCGGCATTGATGTCTTCGGGGATCATTCATCCCACAGAAGATCAGATTGCTAAGCTGATGACGGAAACCACCGATAATATTTTAGCAAGAGAAACACCCATCGATATCAGTTATCATTAAGCAAACAAGAAAACCTCCGACAGAATCAAGTGATTTTGTCAGAGGTTTTCTTGTTTTATTCTGCAAATGCTTCCGCTAGCTTTTTGGCAAAGGCTTCTAAGTTTTGAATATCGTCTTCTTCCGCAGCCAAGTCGACCTTGACGCTATCTGCCCCTTTTGTTGCACCTGTCTTACTAAAGACGGCTTCAAAGTCATCGACGGACTTACAAAAGTCATCATAAAACGTATCGCCAGAGCCGCAGACCCCAAAGATTTTGCCACTTAAATCAAGTTCTTGCAAATCTTCGTAAAAATCGACGATCTCATCAGGCAATTCACCGTCACCGTATGTATAGGTTGCGACGATACAGATATCGGCGTCTTCAAACTCATCGGCATCCACTTGGGTACACTCATTCATTTCAACTTCCATGTCAAGATTTTCAAGGGCTTCAGAAACGATATCTGCAATTTCTTCCGTATTCCCCGTCATACTCGCATAGACGATTTTTGCTAAAGCCATGGGCTTTTTCCTCCAATCTCATTCCTATTCTCAAGGAAAACTCTCTTACAGATTATAGCAAATGCACGAAAGATTGAAAACAAAACTTGAAAAACTCTTTACAATGTCTGTGAATTTTGTAAAATAAGGGATTTCTATGGTAAAATAAGAGGAATTTAATTAAGGGAGACGAGAACATGATTACATTAAAATCTGCCAGAGAAATAGACCGCATGGCCGAATCCGGCGCGCTGTTAGCAGATGTCCACAAACAATTACGCAGCTTCATCAAACCTGGTATCACCAGTTGGGATATCGAAGTGTTTGTCAGAGATTATATTGAAAGCCATGGCGGAATTGCCGCCCAAATTGGTTTTGAAGATTACAAATATGCCACTTGCTGCAGTATCAACGATGAGATTTGTCACGGGTTCCCCCGAAAAAAACCATTGAAAGATGGCGATCTGATCAAAGTTGATATGTGTATTGATTTAAAAGGCGCCATTTCTGATTCTTGCTGGAGTTATGTGGTAGGAAACTCGACGCCTGAGATCGATCGTTTAATGGAAGTAACCAAAAAAGCGTTGTATCTAGGAATCGAACAAGCCCAAGTTGGCAACCGAATCGGTGACATCGGTCATGCCATTCAAACCTATGCGGAAAAAGAAGGCTACGGTGTCGTGCGCGATTTCGTTGGACACGGCATTGGTCCAACGATCCATGAAAGTCCGATGATTCCTCACTACGGAGAAGCCGGCAAAGGGTTACGTTTAAAAGAAGGAATGGTTATTACCATCGAACCTATGATCAATACAGGGACGTGGAAAATGAAAATGGATCCTAACGGCTGGACCGCCTATACTCTAGATGGTGGCTTAAGTTGCCAATACGAACATAGTTTGGCGATCACCAAAGAAGGGCCACGCATTTTGACTTCTCAAGGAGAAGAAGGAACCTACTAAATTTTGGCGGTAGGAGACTTCTGATTGTTACGTATGACAAAGAAAAAAAGGCAGATGATTCGCTGGCGGAGGAAGAAACATGAAAATCGTTGATAAAGTAAAAAGCAATCAAAAGCTGATGCGTTTCATTGAAACAACGCAAAATAGAATAACCGATTCAGAGATGGGGACCACATCGGTCGTCGTCGCCTACTATTTATTGCTTTCACTTTTCCCGTTAATGATTGCGCTGGGAAATCTGTTGCCTTATTTATCGATTGATCCGAACACTGTTTTATCTTATGTACAAGAATTGATCCCTAGTCAAATCTATGACTTTATCGGACCAGCGATCGAAAACCTCCTCACCACAAGCTCTGGCGGGTTGTTATCGATTTCCGCCTTGGCTGCGTTGTGGTCTGCGAGTCAAAGTATCAATGCCTTGCAAATTGCGATGAACAAAGCCTTCGGTGTGGACCAACGTTCCAATTTTATCGTGGTGCGCGCAGTATCATTTGTGATCATCCTGCTCTTTATGATTGCGATCGTTGGTGTTACGATGGTATTTGGGCTTGGAAAAATCATTCTTGATTTTTTGCAGCCGATTTTTAAGTTTCAAGACAATCTGATCGATACGTTCCAAACAGTCAAATGGCCAGTCACGATCGTTGCTTTGCTGTTTATCATGATGCTGATCTATTGGTTAGTGCCGAATGCAAAGGTCAAGTTGCGTTCGACTTTGCCAGGGGCGATCTTTGCAACGATTGGCTGGATGTTGCTGTCACAAGTGTTTGGCTTATACGCCCGTTACTTTGCTGCGAAAATCATTGGCTATCAAATTATTGGAAGTTTTATTGTTTTAATGATCTGGTTGAATCTTGCTGCGACGATTATTATCTTGGGTGGAATCATCAACGCAGTGGTAGAAGAGTATGTGTCGGGACAAGAGATCAAAGAACGAACAGATCCTGTTCAGCGGATTTCTTCGAAAATCGAAGATACATTTACCAATAAAGAGAAATAACGGAAAGCGAGAATAAACGATGGATTTTGCATTCAAATTTGTAATGCGCTTATTTATAACAATGATCGTGTCTTTAATCCTAACACCGATCATTAAATTGATCTCTTTTAAGATCGGCGCAGTCGATCGACCAGGAGATCGCCGAATCAACACCAAGACAATGCCGACCGCAGGGGGACTGAGTATTTTTCTTTCGTTCTCTTTTGCATTGCTTTGGGAATTCCGTGCAATGATTCCTTTTGACTATGTCTGGCCGATGCTTTTAGGTGCAGCCATCGTCGTAGTTACTGGATTATTGGATGATATCTTTGAGTTGACGCCCCTGCAAAAAACACTGGGTTTGACGTTAGCGGCTTTGGAGATCTATTTTGTTGCTGGTATCAAAATCAGCACGGTTTCGATCCCTTATCTCGGGGTTTTTGACTTGGGCTGGTTAGGCTTACCTATGACGATCCTATGGATTTTGGCGATCACGAATGCGGTCAACTTGATTGACGGTTTAGATGGTCTAGCGAGTGGGGTCTCCATTATCAGTCTGACAACGATTGGGATCATTAGTTACTTCTTTTTACCAAACTCCGTTGAAGTACCGATGGTGATTTTTACATTGATTGCCGCGATCGTAGGCTTCTTTCCTTACAATTTTTATCCAGCCACGATTTTTTTAGGCGATACTGGGGCGCTTTTTCTAGGTTTCATGATTTCCGTCCTATCGTTGCAAGGCTTAAAAAATGCGACCTTCATTACAGTGATCACCCCAATGTTGATTTTAGGGGTACCCATTACCGATACCGTCTATGCGATGATTCGTAGAAAATTCAATAAACAAAAGATCTCTTCAGCAGATAAAATGCACTTGCATCATCGCTTACTTTCATTAGGGTTTACCCACCGTGGCACGGTCTTGACGATCTATGCCTTGGCGATGGTTTTTTCATTTATTGCATTATTGATGAATTATGCCAGTAACACCGCAATCATCTTGCTGATCATTAGTACAGGTTTTGGCATCGAATTGTTTATCGAGTTGATTGGTTTGGTGGGAGAAAATCGTCAACCACTCATGTGCGCGCTGAAGTTTCTTGGAAACCGTCGATTCAGGCAAAAAGTCTTGAAGGCGCGAGCGGAAAAGAGAAAAGACAAGCAAGAAGAGGAAAGCGAAGATTTAGCTGCTAGCGCTTCTCAAATCAAGGAAAAGCGACGAAAGAGAAAACATTACCAAGCAAAACACAAAAAATAAACGATACAGTTGCGGCAAAGGTGTCCAACAGGTGAGATGAATACGAGTGATCGTTGAAGGTCAGGAGGAGTCAGTGCTTCTTCTAGCGCGTTCTCTTACGATCAGCTGTCGATGATTCGATCAATCCGTTGGCGATGCTTGCCGCTTTTTGTTTGTTTGAAAAATGGTCAGACAAACAGTATTTCCTGTCGAATTCTTCCGTCTTGAATTGACGGATCTAGCCCTAAACGTCTATACTTAAAAAGAGCAGCAGACTAACCAAAGAAAGAAGGATATGAACGAATGCCAAATGTGAAACAACTGACGTCAGAAAAAATGGGAACAATTTATGAGCTTTCCAATGATAGCGGTACCATCGTAAGGCTAAGTCCTGAAGGCGCACGCTTATTGGATTGGGTCGTTCCAGTAGAAGAAGGTCGCGACATCGTGGTCGGTTATGACACGATCGAAGGACATCGCCAAGCACGTTATTATGGCGCAACGATCGGCCCTGTGGCGGGAAGGATCGCAGGTACTCGCTTTGAGATCGACGGACAAGAATACCAAACGGAAGACAATGATGGCGGCAATACGCTTCATGGCGGTTCAAAGGGGCTGGATACTGATACATGGATCACTGAAACCTTTGAAGAAACAGACAAAGCTGGGGTAATTTTTACTACCACACAACAAGATGGCGATGGCGGGTTTCCTGGAAATGTTCGTTATCAAGTCACCTATACGTTGACGAATGACAATGAACTAATGCTTGCTTACGATGCCAACACAGACAAAGCGACTTTATTTAACCCAACGAACCACGGTTATTTCAATTTGACAGGTGATACCCAACAGCCGATCGATGACCACTTGGTTCAAATCAATGCCGAACATGTGGCTGAAACGAATGACGATGTGACGACGACCGGTGAAAAAACGCCTGTCGCAGGCACAAAGTTTGATTTTAGACAAGAACGCCCGATGGGAACGACGATGTTGGATGATCCGTTCTTATTAGACCATACGCAAGAGTGGGATCTAAAAGTAACCAGTCCCGATCAAAAAGTGCAGCTGACTGTAACTACTGACCGTCCTGCCGTTGTTATTTACACAACGGGTGAGGGAGAAGCTGGTGCATCAATGAAGACTGGTCCTTTTGCCAATCATGGCGGGATGGCGATCGAAACACAAGGTGTTCCTGGTTCTGAGAAATTTACCCACTTTGGAGAGATCGTGTTGCGTCCAGAAGAACCCTTCCACTCTGTGACGACGTATCAGGTCCACTTTTAAGCATAGGAACCAAATCATTTTTAATGAAATAGAAAAAAGCATTGTCAAAACGCAGAAAGTTTGGCGATGCTTTTTTTGACAAAATCCGATTACAGATGTAAACTTAAAAATGTGAATCACTTATGAAAGGAAGTGGACAAATGCAATCTGTGGTCGAACCAATCAAAATCAGCGATTCTGAATGGGAAGTCATGCGTGTGATCTGGACATTAGGACAATCCGACGCGAAAGAGATCACCGCTTTATTGAGCGAAAATAAAAATTGGAAAGCAGCAACGGTCAAGACGCTTTTAGGACGACTCGTCAAAAAAGGCGTATTGAAAACAGAAAGCCAAGGAAAAAAATTTGTTTATTCGCCGCTTGTTTCCGAAGAAGCAACCGTTCGCAGCGCAGCTGAGAATCTTTTTTCTCATATTTGTGCCAAAAAAGTTGGGCAGACATTAGCAGAAATGATCCAAGAAGCAGCATTGACGGCAGAAGATTTGGCGATGCTCCAAGCAGCAGTCGACCAAAAAGTGCCAGTAGCAGCGATCTCATGTAATTGTATTCCTGGTCAGTGCCAATGCAAAACCCATGCAACAAAATAAGTAGCCAACGAACTGTTAAAAGAAATGAGGAATCGTAATGAAAAAAAACATGCAAATCAGCGGAATGAATTGTGCCCATTGTGCCGCAAAAGTTGAAAAAGCGCTTAGTGAAGTACCGGGTGTGAAAAAAGCCAAAGTGGACTTGAAAAAAGCTCGCGGAACAGTCAAGTTTGACGAGTCGCAAGTGACAGAAACAGCCTTAGTCAATGCGGTCAACGAAGCGGGTTATCAAGGGGTATTTGAGTAAGCAATGGAATTGCTAAAGTGAAAATGAAAAATCAAAACAAATGAAAAGTGTCCAGCCGCTTGAAGCTTTTGTATGAAGGAGCAAGACTGTACGCACATTCAGTGAAATAGGAAGGGGAATACTAGGATGAATCAGAAAAAAACGTCTTCCGCAAGTAATAGTCAGACGTCAAGCCATCATAGGCATGAACCTGCTTTGAATGAGCGGGATAATGGTACACAGGGAAAAGAGCAACATGCGCAATCACAAGTGACAGAAGTCCCTGAGCCTAGCCATGAGATGAATGGGATGGATCATCACAAGGCGACATCAAAACAGCAGGAGCATGAAAGCTCCGATAGTAACCATGGTCCTATGGATCATGAAGTGTCCAGCATGGACTATAGCCATAAGGGCCATGAGATATCTGGCATGGATCACGGCCACAAGGACCACGAGATGTCTGGCATGAACCATAGTCACATGAATCATGAGATGTCTGGCATGGAACATAGTCACATGAATCATGAGATGTCTGGCATGGAACATAGTCACAAGGACCATGAGATGTCTGGCATGAACCATAGTCACATGAATCATGAGATGTCTGGTATGGATCATAGTCATATGGATCATGGAATGGGTGGCATGGATCATAGTATGCATATGGGAAATTTTAAGCAAAAGTTTTGGCTATCCTTGGTTTTGGCGATTCCAATCGTCATTTTATCGCCAATGATGGGCATCGAATTGCCCTTTCAATTCACGTTTCCTGGCTCAGATTGGGTCGTATTGCTTTTAGGAACGATCCTGTTTTTCTATGGAGGGCAGCCGTTTTTAAGTGGTGCGAAAATGGAATTGAAACAAAAAAGCCCAGCCATGATGACGTTGATTGCTATGGGGATCACGGTTTCTTATTTTTATAGTCTTTACGCGTTTATCGCCAATCATTTTCTTGCTGTTCCTCATGTAATGGATTTCTTCTGGGAACTAGCGACTTTGATCGTGATCATGTTGTTGGGGCATTGGATCGAGATGAATGCCGTTTCTAATGCTGGCAATGCATTACAGAAATTAGCAGAACTATTGCCAAAAGAAGTGATTCGGAAAAATGCGGATGGATCAGAAGAACAGATTCCATTAGAAGAAGTGACCAACAAAACACAGTTGATCGTTCGCTCAGGAGATAAGATTCCTACCGACGGAACGATCCTTGAAGGAGAAACAACGATCGATGAGTCGGCAGTGACTGGTGAATCCAGACGGGTACCTAAAACTATCGGCAGTACTGTCATTGGAGGATCTGTCAACGGCAATGGTACCATCACGATGGAAGTCACAGGAACTGGGGAAGACAGCTACTTAGCGAAAGTCATGGAAATGGTGCGAAAAGCCCAAGCTGATAAATCCCGCTTAGAAGCACTTTCGGACAAAGTGGCAAAATGGCTGTTTTATATTGCGTTAGTTGCTGGTATCTTGGCATTTGCTGTATGGCTGTTTGTTGCTGACCTACCGACTGCTCTTGATCGAATGGTCACGGTATTCGTCATTGCCTGTCCTCATGCGTTAGGGCTAGCGATTCCCCTCGTGGTTGCTCGTTCGACATCGATCGCTGCCAAAAATGGCTTGCTCTTAAAAAATCGCAACGCACTGGAGAATGCGCATCATGTTGATTATCTGATCCTCGATAAGACCGGTACGTTAACAGAAGGAACGTTTACCGTAACTGGCATCGAGGCGACAGGCAGTCTTTCTGCATCAGAAGTACTCGCTTACCTAGCAGGTCTTGAGAAAACCGCCAATCATCCGATCGCAGAAGGTATTTTAGCCCAAGCTGAAAAGGAAAACATCACAGCCAAAAAGGCGACTGATGTTCAAACAAGGACAGGGATTGGTCTGGAAGGCGTGATCGATGGACAAAAGTGGTTGATCGTCAATCAAAAAGGATTGGAGCAATTAGCCATTCAGTATCAAGGGAACTCCTTGAAAAATTATCAAGAACAGGGCAATACCATCAGCTATTTGGTTCATGACGGCAAAGTGGAAGGTATCGTCGCATTAGGGGATAAGGTGAAACCAGAAGCGAGTCAATTTATTCAAAAAGTGAAAGACTTAGGCATCACGCCAGTTATGGCTACTGGAGACAACCAAGAAGCGGCGCAAGCCGTAGCCGATTACCTAGGAATCGAAGCCTTCCATGCGGCAATGTTGCCAGACGATAAAGAACGTCTAGTCAGTGACTATGTCAAAGAGGGCAAGCGCGTCGTAATGGTAGGCGATGGGATTAATGACGCCCCAAGTCTTGCAAGAGCGACGATCGGGATTGCGATCGGAGCGGGTACCGATGTAGCGATCGATTCAGCCGATGTCGTTTTGACGAATAGCGAACCTCAAGACATCTTGCACTTCTTGACTTTGGCGAAAAAAACAAGACGCAAGATGATTCAAAATCTCTGGTGGGGCGCAGGATACAATATTTTTGCCATTCCTTTGGCAGCTGGCGTGCTCGCACCGATCGGGATCATTTTGAACCCAGCAGTCGGAGCTGTCTTGATGTCTATGAGCACGATCATCGTTGCCATCAATGCAATGACCTTATCAATCGAAAAAAGCGGCGATTAGCCGCTTTTTTGTTTCTTTTCCTAGGAGCAGTGAAATACCACTATAATCTGCTTCTGGATTTATGCTATAATGTGTTCGTTGAGACAAGGAGGACGTTGATTATGGAACTGAAGAAATTGGATGTTCCCACTACTTCAATTACTGAAGTAAAAAAATCTCCGATGGATGTATTTAATCAAGCGCGAGAAGCAGGAACAGCAGTATATGTATTCAATCGTGAAAAAGTGGCGGGGGTCATGTTGACACAAGAGCAGTATGAAACGTTATTGCAGGAATTAGATTATTTGCGTCAGCGACCGATGATGGAAGAAGAACCCGAACAGCCGCCAGTGGCAGGGCTAGAGGAATTCTTACAAATCATGCGGCAAGCGCTGATCACCGGTGCGAGCATCTCGGCAAAAAATTTAGATGAGCGAATGGTGGCGTTGGGGTTCATCACTCGTAAAACTGGTTTTGGCGGTGTCGTTGACATGGTGAACGAATTGAAAGAAACAGGCAAGATCGTTTACCAGCTACGTAAAAAACAAGATGGTAAATCGGTGACCGCTGAAGTCATTGGAGAACAAGACAATCAAACGCAATTATTTGATAAATTGATCATCAAAAAAATCTTTCTAAAAGAAAAATAAACGCTGGAACTTGTCCCAGCGTTTCAGACGGTAGACAAAGTACGGATGTGTTCATACTTTGTCTTTTTTTGTTGTAAAAAAGTGGAACTTGTTAACTTTTTTTAACTGTGAAAGATACTGCTCATCCAACCAACAAAAATTCCAGCCAGTTACAGACTAGGTTTTAAGTCAGCCAGTAAGTTTTCCCGTCTTTCGTCCGTTGCATAAATCCGTATTCGATCAAATAACGTCGGACAGTGACGTAATCGGTGATCGCTTGTTTTAATACATCGTTGACGGCAGCTTCTGAATAATTTTTCTTCGGATCAAATTTTTGTGCCAGTACACTCAAGACAACGATCTTGCGCTTTTCTTTGCTGGGAAACTGTTTGATAAACCCCGTTTCATCAAAATAAGTGGCAATGATCTTTTCTCTTTCACTAGCCGTAATGGCATAGCGATCATCAAGCATCGTCGCCCCTTTGTGAGGGGGCAGCAACGGGGTATCTTGCAACAAGGACATGATACTTAAAAAAACAGTCGCTTGTCGCTGTTTTTCTTTTAGTTTAAAGCGATGATTCCTGACGGTCGAAGAAGAGATACCTAAGCGCTGGGCAATCACAGTATCGCTAACATCTTGGGCAAACAGTTGTAAAATCTCCTGCTGGCTTTCTGATAGGCCTGTTTGTTCTTTGGGTAAAGCCAACAATGCGGTCAAAACGGTTCCGTGATGCTCAGTGATATGCTGCATCATTCGTTTTTTTGCTGTAAAAAAGGCGCCATCAACGGGATAGATTTCTTCTTTGTCGAAGGTCTCCTGACAAAAGACGCAACAATAATCCGTTGGTGTTGCGACATATCCTTGCTGATAATCAGAAATGGTAAACTCTTGATAAGGTTTCATTTTGGGTTCTCCTTTTATTGTTTAGATATATACTAACATAAGTTGAATTTGTTTGTAAATAGACAAACGGATTTATCGTTATTAGATTAATTTCATCCGTTGCTTAAAATCGTCGGCTTTTTGTGTTAGGATTAACAACAATAGCGAATGAATTTGCTTAATTCAAAGGAGTGATACTATGGCAGACGTAAGCCAACGCTTCAATCACGAAGTGTACAATATAGCTGTTTCATTGATTCGTAAATTTGATGAACGGGTTTCTTCAATTCCTGATATTTTAAAGTTAACGTTAGGCGAGCCGGATTTCAACACACCGGAGCACGTGAAAAAATCGGGTGTCCAAGCAATCGAACAAAATTTCAGCCACTATTCTGGAATGGCAGGCTTAGCAGATGTTCGGCAAGCAGCCAGTCTCTTTTTGAAAAATAAATATCAGCTTGATTACGACTTTCAATCAGAAGTATTAGTGACGATCGGTGCAACGGAAGCAATCTCAGCTTCGTTATTAGCCACGTTAGAACCTGGTGATAAAGTGATTCTACCAGCACCAATTTATCCAGGCTATGAACCAGTCATCCATTTAGCCCATGCCAAACCGATTTATCTTGATACGACGGACAATGACTTTGTTTTAGCGCCAGAAGTTTTGGAAGCAGCCTTAAAAGAACATGGGGAGCAAGTCAAGGCAGTCATTTTGAATTATCCTAGCAATCCAACAGGGGTCGTTTATACCCGAGAACAAGTCAAAGCATTGGCAGAAGTTTTAGAAAAATACCCCGTTTTTGTTATTAGCGATGAAATTTATAGTGAGTTGACTTATGATGAAACCCATGTGTCCATTGCTGAATACTTGCGGGATCAAACGATCGTGATCAACGGCTTGTCGAAATCACACGCGATGACTGGTTGGCGCGTCGGCTTCATTTTTGCACCAGCAGCGTTGACTGCTCAGATCATTAAGGTCCACCAATACTTAGTGACCGCGGCATCAACGATTTCTCAAAAAGCCGCAGTGCGGGCATTGATCGAAGGCATCAACGATGCAGAAGTCATGAAAGCCGATTACCGTGAACGCCGAGATTACTTGTTTGAAAAGATGACTGCCCTTGGTTTTGAAATGGCGAAGCCATCTGGTGCATTCTACATTTTTGCCAAAATACCAGCAGGTTTCAACCAAGATTCCATGGCTTTTTGTGTCGACTTAGCCGTAAAGAATCAATTAGCAATCATTCCTGGGATCGCCTTTGGTCCCGAAGCAGAAGGCTATGTTCGTTTAAGCTATGCGGCAAGTATGGAAAACTTGGTGGAAGCGATGGATCGCTTGACACGCTATATGCAAAGCAATTGATTCTACAAACGTTTCTTTCGTTCATAAGTGTTAGATAAAGTAAGCCCCCTCTGAAGGATGCAGCGGGGGCTTTTTTAGGCAATCGACGAACTTTACAAAAGATTTACATCGCTTTATCGATTCTTTACATGAAATCCATCAAGGGTTTACACCGCCTTGCTAAACTAAGCATATAACGAAAGGAGATTTACTAAATGAAAAAATTGGGACTTTTATTTTTTGCAACTGGATTATTATTAGCTGGCTGTGGGAGCGGTGGCGCAAGCACTGATAGCAGTCAAGCATCAGGCGGATCTTCATCAGGTGCCGCATCAAATGAAAATGTAGAAATTTTAGCTGTGGGCTCAACTGCATTGCAACCCTTGGTTGAAGCAGCAGGTGAAAGCTTCTCAGCAGACAATCCCAATTATACAATTACGGTTCAAGGTGGCGGTAGCGGAACTGGCTTAAGTCAAGTAGAAGCAGGCGCTGTGACGATCGGCAATTCCGATGTGTTTGCGGATGAAAAAGATGGTGTGGATGCTAGCAAATTAGTTGACCATAAAGTAGCCGTAGTTGGTATGGCACCAGTGGTAAATAAAGACGCAGGCGTTACGGATCTTAGCCAACAAGATTTAATCGATATCTTTACAGGCAAAGTGAAGAATTGGTCTGAACTAGGCGGAGCAGATCAAGAAATCTCTGTAATCAACCGCGCATCAGGCAGCGGTACGAGAGCGACCTTTGAAAAATGGGGCTTAGATGGTGCAGAGACGATCCAAACACAAGAGCAAGATTCTTCTGGAACAGTCCGTAAAATCGTTGCTGAAACACCAGGAGCAATCAGCTACCTTGCTTTATCCTATTTGGACGATTCGATCCAAGCGCTATCTCTTGATGGGGTAGAAGCGACTCCTGAAAATATTGCAGATAACAAATGGCCAATCTGGTCTTACGAGCATATGTACACGAACGGCGAGCCAGATGCAAACGTCAAAGCGTTTCTTGATTACATCATGACAGACGATGTCCAACAAGGAATCGTTATCGAATTAGGTTACTTGCCAATCACTGATATGAAAGTAGAACGCAGTGTAGACGGCGAAGTAACGAATGTTGAATAAACAGTTTTCATAAGGTACAAAAAAAGAAGGGGGGAACTCCTTCTTTTTTTGTACCTTTTTTTTATTTTTTATGTAAAATAGATAGTGAATATAGATGAATATTCAGTGAAAGGGGAAAAAAATGAAAAGATTTCCAAAAAAAATGTTAATAGCAGCATTGTACGCGGGAACGGCTTTTGTCATTTTTGGCATGCGTATTGGTTTTGCAGATACAGAATCAACAAGTGAGACAAAAGAGGCTGCTATTGTTTACTCTGAGACAAATGATTCGACAAGCAGTGACAGCCAAACAAGTCACTCGAATACAGGTGAAACCAGCGAAGATTCAATTGATTCAACGAGTGAAACAACATCATCAAGTAACAGCAGTGAAACGGACAGCACGACTGTTGATAGCAGTACAGCCGAAAGTGAAGAAAAAAGTCCAGAAAATGCTTCGGATTCTGTCTATGATATCAGCTCAGGATTAGACCCAACGTATCGAAGCCGTTCAGATTTGAAAGTCAGCTTAAGCCGTTCGGCACGGTCTGTTTCTAGTGTTCCTTATATTTCAGCAGGAGATCCCTCAACCCCCAAGCAAGACTTTATTGATATTTCCTCCCACAACGGAGAGATCACTGTGGAGCAGTTTAAGTTGATTAAAAGTTACGGCGTTTCTGCAGTGGTGGTGAAATTGACAGAGGCAACTTCTTATCGAAACCCACTAGCTGCAAGTCAAATTGCAAATGCTAAAGCCGCTGGGTTGATTGTACATGCTTATCACTACAGTTGGTTCACCACTGAGGCACAAGCAAAAGCTGAAGCCGATTATTTTGTAAGCTATGCGAGACAATTAAATTTACCAACTTCTGCTCTAATGGTCAATGACATCGAAGAGCCAAATATTAAGAAAAAAGCAGACCATACACAATTGTCAAAAGTTTTTGAAAATAGATTAAAGGAACTGGGATATACGAATACGCATCATTATATAGGTGTGTCGTGGGTCACGGATAACGCGATCGATCCTGTTGCTTTAGGAAAAAATAAAGTTTGGATCGCACAATATCCGTACGAACCGCAAAATCAGAAGTATACGGATTATAGTGCATGGCAGTGGACATATAACGTTACATTTCCAGGAATCAATGGCACCTTTGATATGAACTCAGATTATAACAAGTATTTTATCAGTCAAGGACAAGGCGGTGCGATCAGTGATGGCCGTTATGCTACCGTTGTAAAGGACAATTATACAATTTGGCAAAACTTTTCTTGGACAAAAAAAGCAGACTCTAAAGCTTATCTGGGTCAGACTTTGCAAATAAAAGTGCGTTATGAGCATATTAACGGTAGCACCTATTATTCGTTATACGACAACCAAGGAAATTGGGTCGGTTACATTAATTCTGGTGGCGTCAAAGTTGCTGATGGTCCTCAAGGAAATTGGCAATCAAAGCAAACCTATGTCAAATTCAAAGAGCCAGGAACGATATATCGAGATTTTACATTTACCAAAACTGCACCGATAACTTCAGATATGGTGAAAAATACCTATAAAGTCACCGGTACGTACCATCACTTTGATGGCACGTACTATGATTCAGTCTATGACTTTTCTGGAAAATGGATTGGATACATTGCTTCAACGAAATTAACAGTTCAAACAAATCAAGGACCTGCATTGACCGATGGACGTTATGTAACGATCACCAGTGGAAATTACTCGATTTGGCAAAATTTTTCATGGAAAGTAAAGGCATCCAGCAAGGATTACTTAAATAAAACAGTTTTAGCGAAATATCGCTATGAACACTTAAATGGCAGTATTTATTATTCACTATATGATCAATCTGGTACCTGGCTTGGCTATATGAATGCTAATGGTACCAAAACGGCGAATAATGCAGGCGGAGCAGCTATTTCAAGTGGTAAATATGTCACTGTTACAAGCAAAAATTATTCGATTTGGCAAAACTTTTCTTGGAAAGAAAAAAATAAAAGCAGTAATTTTTATGGTCAAACACTCCAAGTAAAAGTTTACTACAACCATTTCAATGGTAGCACCTATTCTTCATTATATGATAACAAAGGAACTTGGCTGGGCTACATCAATGCCAACGGAACAAAGGAAGCAAGTAATGCTGCCGGAATAAACCAAAGTTACCATAAAAAAATAACTTTTACTCAGAATTTCCCACTTTGGCAAAATTTCTCTTGGAAACAAAAAAGTACGGTGACCAACGCCATGAAAGGACAGACGTTCGAAGCGCGTTATGTTTATCGCCACTTTAATGGAAGTAATTACCTGTCAATTTATGATAATAAAGGAACTTGGCTAGGTTACGTCAATGAATCAGCAACAAAAGTTGTTAAGTAAGCATGGCTCCAAAAAATAGCCGAGAAAATGCCATTAGGCGTTTTCTCGACTATTTTTCTTTCTAGTGTTCTCAATCAAGCGGCAAAGTCACCGTAAAGGTAGAACCAATTTTGGGGAAACTGTCAACCTTGATGCTGCCACCTAATAATTTGGTATAGTCTTTAACGATAGCCAGCCCAAGTCCAGTGCCGCCAGAATTGCGGGCGCGGGCTTTGTCCACCCGATAAAACCGCTCAAAAATCCGTTCCTGATCTTCTTCATCGATGCCGATGCCTTGATCCTGCACTTGAAATAACAGCTGGTCGTCTTGCTCTGAATAGGATAATGTGATGACACCACCAGGTTTTGAATAGGTGACAGCATTTTCTACCAGATTTTTTACGATGGGCTGCAGCAGCTCTTTTTTGGTAGATAAAATGAAGGGTTCGGGTCCTTCAAATTGAAAGGTCAATTGCTTCTTAGCAGCTGCGGGACCATAGGTTTGAACGACTTGTTGCAGCAGCTCAGAAAAGTTGATCGGTTGGTCGACATACTGGAAAGAATCACTGTCTTGAGACAGTTGGATGATATCTTGTATTAGATTTTTCAAGCGATAAGCATCTTTTTGAATGATCTCTAAAAAGGTCTGCAATGTTTCTGGGTCTTCTTTGGCGCCGTCCAGCAGTGTTTCGGTAAACCCAATCAAGGAAGTTACCGGCGTTTTTAATTCATGGGAAACATTGCCGACAAAATCTTTTTGCATTTTTTCTAATTGTCGGATGCGCGTCAAGTCATAAGAAATACCAATCAACTGGTTTTCTTGGAAGCTTCGCAAGGTAACATCCAAGACTTTTGAACGTTCCCCGCTAAGGGTGGTTTCCGCATGGAAAATAGGGGTCTCGTCGTTAAATTGATAGATCAATTGGATCAGTTGTGTGTCATGAATCACTTCAGTGAAGGGCTGCGGCAAGGTTGGCGCAGTTTCCATCCCCAACTGTTCTTGCATCGTCGGATTCAACAGCAGCAGTTGATTTTCTTCATTAATGATAAAGACACCGATCATCAGTTCACTGAGCAAGCCGTACAGCTGTTGTTCAGATGCCGCATAGGCACGATAGGTCTGGCTCATTTGTTCGCTCAGCTGATTGATCAGTTGATACAACTCGTCATGTTCAGGGGTTTCTTGCATAATGATTGCTTGTTGATCGGGCGAGGTGATCATTTTTTTTACGACGGGCAGAATCGTTTGGATTGGACGATTCCGCTGACGCAGCGTGTGAAAAATCAGCAGGCTGATCAAGAAACAAAAGACAAGATAGACAATCAAGATCGATTGCTTGATTCCTTGGTTTTTCGCAAAAAAAGCAGCAGTCGGTTCTGCGATCCGCAAGATTTGAGTTAAGTTTCCATCTTCTTTGACAGGAATCGCCACGTAAAGCAATTCTTCATGCAAGGTGTCGCTTTCCCGCAACGATTGACCAACGGCGCTTCCGCGCAAAACGGCTTGAACTTCTGGACGATCGGAGCGGTTTTCATGGAGGGTATGATCATAAGTGTCGAAAATGATTTGGCCTTGATCATCTAACAAAGTGATGCGGCTATTGCTATCTTGAACATAGGCATCGGCAAATTGTTCGAGCGCTGCGGTTTGGTTATCTGAGAGATTCAAAAACACAGCGGCTTTCTCTTGCAGAAAATCCACTTGCTGGGCGATGACTTGCTGACGGTAAAAACTGCTTAGAACTTGCCAACACAGGAAAAAAATCAGCAATAGACCGATTGACCATAAACCATAGCCATAGCGTTTTTTCATTGGGTCGGCTCCTGAAATTTATACCCAAATCCTCGAACGGTCACCAAGTATTCTGGACGCTTGGGATCAGCTTCCAATTTTTCTCTTAAATGACTGATGTGAACATCCACGATGCGACTTTGTCCATCAAAGTCGAAATTCCAAATACGATTGAGTAAGGTATCGCGATCGATCACGCGGCCTTTACGTTTCATAAAGTAAACCAGCAGCTCGAACTCTTTCGGTGTCAGGAAGATTTTCTCACCATCCACACTGACCTGGAAATTGGTCAGATCGGCTTGGATTCCGCCAATTTGCAAGATTTCTGCAGGTTGATCTTCTTCTCGTGCTTGTTGACGAGGTTCTAAGCGACGGAAGATGGCCTTCATTCGAGCCAATACTTCTCGAGGGCTGAAGGGTTTCGTCAAGTAGTCGTCAGCCCCGATCTCTAAGCCCAAGATCCGGTCGATCGGATCATCTTTTGCGGTCAAGACGAGGATCGGTGTCTCGATTTTTTCTTGACGTAATTTCTTTGTGATTTCGATGCCGTCCAAATTCGGCAGCATGACATCCAAGATGATAAAGTCAAAAGGTTTTGACAACGCCAAGTCGAAGGCTTTTTGACCATCTGAGGCGGAAACGACTTGGTAGCCCTCTTTTTCTAAATTAAAGGTTAAAAGTGTGACGATTGAAGGTTCATCATCGACAACGAGTATTTTTTTCATGATAGACTCCTTTCGTTTCTTTTTTTCAAGAAACGATTAAATTTCAACGAACAAGTCCTATTTTAGCATGAATAGACAATTGGTACTATTGCAACCACTAAATAAATGCTATAATAAAGGACGATTTCATAGGAAAGCTGAGGGTGCTAAATGATTGGAATCAGTGCGTGTCTAGGCGGTGCCCTTTGCCGCTACGATGGAAAACATCAAGCAGTACCACAATTGATCGAACTTGTTCGTGCGGGTCAAGCCATGATGGTCTGTCCAGAAGTTCTTGGCGGCTTGCCGATTCCACGTGAACCGGCCGAAATCGTCGGTGGCGATGGGGTGGATGTTTGGGCGCAGCGAGCGAAGGTCGTCACCATTTCAGGAGAAGACGTGACGGAACAATTTACTAAAGGCGCGAAAATTGCTTATCAAAAATTACAAGAGCAAGGCATCACCCAACTGATCTTAAAAGAGAAAAGTCCCTCTTGTGGCAGTCAGACGATTTATGATGGCAATTTTTCTGGAATCAAAAAAACAGGGGTCGGTGTCGCTTGTGCCTATTTTCGACAACAAGGCATGACTGTTTTGTCCGATGTCGAATGGCTTGCAAAACAGGAGGAAGCAAATGGAAATTGAAAAGACCAATCGCATGAATGCGTTGTTTGAGTTTTATTCCACGTTATTGACGGAAAAACAGATGAATTACATGGAATTGTATTACGCAGATGATTTTTCTCTAGGAGAAATCGCTGAAGAGTATCAAGTTAGCCGTCAAGCAGTCTATGACAACATCAAACGCACCGAACGTATTTTAGAAGACTATGAAAAAAAACTACATATGTTTTCGGATTATATCATGCGGGAAGACTTGCTGGATCAGCTAAGCGAGTATACGAAAACCCACTATCCAAAAGACGAAACCTTACAGGGGTTTATTCAACAGCTCCAAGAAATTGAAGAATAAAGGAATGAAAAAAAATGGCATTTGAAAGTTTAACTGAACGCCTCCAGCAGGCAATGAGCAAACTGCGCAGAAAAGGAAAAGTATCTGAAGCAGATGTAAAAGAAATGATGCGTGAGATTCGTCTAGCTTTATTAGAAGCCGACGTCAATCTGCAAGTTGTAAAAGAGTTTACCAAAAATGTCCGTGAACGGGCAGTGGGGGTAGAAGTATTAGAAAGCCTATCTCCAGCGCAACAAATCGTTAAGATCGTTGATGAAGAATTAACCAAAACATTAGGATCAGAAACAGTTGGGATCGAAAAATCACCGAAGATCCCAACGATCATCATGATGGCTGGTTTGCAAGGGGCAGGGAAAACCACCTTTGCTGGGAAATTAGCCAACCATTTGATCAAAACCGAAAACGCACGTCCATTAATGATCGCTGGTGACGTGTACCGTCCAGCTGCGATCGACCAGTTGAAAGTATTAGGGCAGCAATTGGATGTACCTGTTTTTGATATGGGAACTGATGTCAGTCCAGTTGAAATCGTCCGCCAAGGATTGGCTTTGGCTCGGGAAAAGAAAAATGACTACGTTTTGATCGATACGGCAGGTCGCTTGCATATCGATGAAAACTTGATGGAAGAGCTAAAACAAATCAAGGACTTGGCACAGCCAAATGAAATTTTACTGGTAGTGGATGCGATGACAGGACAAGATGCTGTCAACGTGGCGGAAAGCTTCAATCAACAACTGGGGATCACAGGGGTAGTCATCACCAAACTAGATGGCGATACTCGTGGCGGGGCGGCATTGTCGATTCGTCAAGTTACGGGCGCTTCAATCAAGTTCACTGGTACCGGTGAAAAATTGACCGACCTTGAAGTATTCCATCCAGATCGGATGTCTAGTCGGATTCTCGGTATGGGTGATATGCTGACTTTGATCGAAAAAGCACAGCAAGATTACGACGAGAAAAAAGCAGAAGAGCTTGCTCAAAAAATGAAGGAAAACTCCTTCGACTTCAATGACTTTGTCGAACAGATCGATCAAGTTATGGGCATGGGCCCAATTGAAGATCTCTTAAAAATGATTCCGGGAATGAGTCAAATGCCTGGTATCGAAAATGTCAAAGTTGATCCGAAACAAATTGCTCGACAAAAAGCCATGGTTTATTCTATGACACCAGCTGAACGGGAAAATCCTGATTTGTTAAATCCAAGCCGTCGCCGTCGTATTGCTGCTGGTTCTGGAAATAGTGTCGTCGAAGTCAACCGTATGATCAAACAATTCAAAGAATCTCGCAAAATGATGCAGCAAATGAGTAAAGGGAATATGAACATTCCTGGCATGGATCAAATGTTTGGCGGTGGGGTCAAAGGGAAACTTGGAAAAATGGCCATGAACCGCATGGTCAAGAAACAAAAGAAGAAAAAGAAAAAACGCAAATAATCGTTTAACACTGATAGGAACTGAGAACTGAACCTTATCTTCGTGTAATTAAAAAAACATGATCTGAAAAGGCACCAAATCGAGAAGCTGTACCTGCTAATTCTAGCAACTGCAGCTCCTCAGATTGCCTTCTTCAGGTCATGGTTTTTTATGCTCACAGCGTCCTCTTTAAATGAACTCCTTCAAAGAACATCAAATAGAACATCTAGAGAACATCCTTTTTTATAGAGAAAGCCAGCTTTCTACCGAATATCTCAAATCGTCCAAGAGTCAAAAATAGCGATCAACTATCGTTGCGGACAACTCTAAGAATAGGATAGAAGCAGAACATTCGTGCTTTCTGTTAAATGGTGCTACTATTAATTTATAGCAAGTATGAAAGGAGTTTTTTACGATGACAAACAAAGATCGCATTGAAGGAAAAGTAACCGAAACAAAAGGGAAACTTACAGGAGATGACTCCGAAGAATTAAAAGGCAAAACCCAAAATAAATATGGGAAAGCCAAAGATAAGGTTGAAGATTTTGCGGATGATGTTTCTCGTAAAGTAAATGACTTCTTTGACAAAAAAGACGACGACAAACCTAGACATTAAACTTAAAAGCATCCCTGCAACAAGAACATGTTGCAGGGATGCTTTTTTATATTCCACTGATTTGTTTGTTTTTTCGTTTGTACCACCAATTCATCAGCGCTTTAGGATAGACAAGCAGCAAACTGATGAATAAGCAGGCAACCAGTAATAAACCGAGCCGAAGGGCGATGTTCCAAAGACTGACATCATACCCCTCATAGAGATTACGGTAAAAAATTTCTAGTGGGTAATAAGAAATCATGGATAAATAGAACCAGGTTCCCAAAGAAAGCAGCCAATAAACTGGTGCGCGCAATTTAGGGATCGTTAAATAATCACCGTCATTTTCTAAAGAGATTTTCGAGAACACTTTTTCGGCAGCAAGAATCAGCAAGCCGCTCAAGCCGAGGTAAAGGAGCAGCAGCCACCAAGGGTAGACATATCCTTGCGGCCAATCGATCCAGGTTTGAAAAGGAATCAGAAAATCCCCATGACCAAGAAACACAAAACTAAAAAACTCGCGGGTACATTGGAAAAAGCTATACCCCATTGATCCTAGCGAAATAGTGAAGAAGACCGAGAGCACGCCAGTAAACAGATTCCCTAGCAAAACGCCTAACAAGAGACCTGCAGCAAATACTAGCAGATTCGTTGCCAAGGTACTAAGGGCAGAAAGCAGCACGTCTTGAAGCGGCACAGCGAGATAGCGAGCTGGGATCATCGTGTATTCGATCAGGATATGACCTAACAGACCCAAGACTAAACAAGCGGTCAAGGGTAAGCCGATAAAAAGCAGTTTCTTGTGAAAGACGTGCTTTCTGCTAAAGGGTAAAGCAAATAAAAAGCGATTGAAATTGGTGCGGCCATCGACAAAAAAGGACAAGAAGCCCCAAATAAACAGGAAGACAATCACAAATTGATTCATGGTGGTCATATAAGGGCGATTGTAATAAATCTCATCAGGGGACTCATTGCTGATCGTCAATACCGCATCGCGGTACTCTGTTGCCGAATCAAAGTAAACCGGGGTTTCACCCTTGTAGCTTTTGACATAGTACTCTCGATTTTCGTTGAAATCTTTGATAAATTCTTCAGATGTCAAATAGCGTTCTTGCTGATGCCAGGCTTTTTGTGATTGCCAGCCATCACCAAGATACATTAAGAGTAAGACAAAACAAAAGCCGATCAGCAGCTTGCCGTAGCGTTCTTTAAATATATTGCTTAACATCGTTTTCCACCTCTATCCTTCCACTAATGCCTCTTGTCGTAAATTTGCTTCAAACAGATCTTCCAAGGTCAATGGCAATTCTTCGAAAACCAAAGGATCAAGCTGCTGGATCTCAGCCGCCAGCTCTTTTGTGTAATTGTCAAACAAAGCGGTCAAGACTCGACCTTGTTTTTGAATTAGCTTGGAGCGCTGCTTGATAAGGGGAGGAATCTGCTTGCTGCGAAAGACGAGTTGAAGTTTGCGAGATTGTTCGCGAATCGTTTCCAAACGGTAGTCTCCTTCAATCGTTTTCCCTTTGATCAACAAGGCACGATCAATAATATGCTCTAATTCATTTAGATTATGGGAAGCGATCAATGCGGTACGATTCGACTCACTGAGGCTTTCCAGCAATAGTCCGATCACTTTTTTACGGACGATCACATCAAGCCCATCAAAAGGTTCGTCTAACAGTAAGAACGTCGCATTTGAAGCGATCGCTAGAATCATCTTATAAAGACCTTGCATTCCTTTTGACATTCGCCGGTAAGAAAGCGTTAGCGGCAGACCATGGCTTTGCATCAATTCTAAATAAAGATTTTGATCAAAATTCGGATAAGCAAGCCGATAAAATTGATTGATTTTTTTTAACGAGTAGGCAGCCAGAAAGTTTTCTTTTTCATCGATATAAAAAAGCTGTTCTTTTAATTCCGGATGCTGATCCAGGCGTTGGTTATCGATCGAAATCTCGCCATCATCTAGTAAATAATGTCCAGCGACCGTCCGAAACAGCGTGGTTTTCCCAGAACCATTGCGGCCGATCAATCCTACGAGTTCTCCTTTTTCCAAAGAGAAGTTCACGTTTTCTAAGATAATTGTTTGTTCCATTTTCTTGGTCACATGTTCGATCTTCACTGTGGATCGCCTCCTAACTCTTGTTCAAAGCCATTCATCCAATCGCTCAGCTCACGCATGCTGATCTGTAGATGGCGTGCTTCGATCACCAATTCTTTCAAACGTTCTTTCACTTGTAAGATCCGAATCTCATCGCGTGGCAGATCCTCAGTAACTTTCACAAAGGTGCCTTTTCCTTTGATGGTGACAAGCACTTGCTCATTTTCCAATACTTTGTAGGCTTTGCTGACGGTATTTGGATTCATCAACAGGTGCTTGGCCATTTCACGAACCGAAGGCACTTGGTCTCCAGCGGTTAGAACACCGTTCAGAATATCTTCTTTGATACTTAAAACCAATTGCTCATAGTAAGGTTTGCTGCTGGCTTTGTTAATGCGAACCACAAAATCAGCTCCTTTCATTTATGTGTACTAGTATACGTAGTACACTAGTGGAAGTAAAGTCTTTTATGATAAAATAAACAAAAAGGAGCTGATGAGGACAATGGAACGATGTGAGTGGGCCAACAGTACACCAGCGATGCAGGAGTATCATGATACAATCTGGGGGAAACCTGAGTATGAGGATCAGCAGTTGTTTCGAAAATTGGTGTTAGATATGAATCAAGCAGGGTTGAGCTGGCAAACGATTTTAAATAAAATGGCGAATTTTGATGCGGCGTATGATCAGTTTGAAATCACCAAAGTAGCGAACTATACGGAAGAAAAAGTGGAAGAACTGATGATGAATCCAGGCATCATCCGCAATCGGCGAAAGATTGAAGCGGCGATCAGCAATGCCCAAGAAGTTTTAAAAATCCAGCAAGAATATGGCAGTTTCTCCGCATTCTTGTGGCGATATGTCGATCATCAGCCGATCATTAATGAATTTCAGCAGCAATCCGATGTACCGACCCATTCGGAAATCTCTGATCAGCTAGCGAAAGATTTGAAAAAGCGAGGGTTTAAATTTGTCGGAACGACCATTATTTACGCGTTTATGGAAGCTGTCGGCATGGTCAACGATCATTTAGTCACTTGTGTTTGTCGAACATCAGCAGCAAACAAAGAAAAAAGGAGCGAGCATAATGGGAAAAGTGATATTCTATGGTGCGATCAGCCTCGATGGCTATTTAGCAGGTCTGAAGGATCAACTGGACTGGCTGTTTCAAACCGATACCGGTGTCGCCACGACTTATGAAGCATTTTTTGCAACCATCGATGCGACAGTGATGGGGAGAAAGACCTATCAAGAAGCAAAGAAACTTATGGATGGTGGACTGTTGTATCCTGAAACGACAAATTATGTTTTTTCCCGTACACAAAAAGAACCGTTGCCAGATGCAACGCTAGTGTCAACGGATCCAGTGGCATTTGTTTCAGCATTAAAACAAGAGGAAAACGTATGGGTAGTAGGGGGAGGTTCCTTATTAAAACCATTGCTGGAAGCTGATTTGATCGATGAATGGTTTATTCAAATCGCGCCGGTGTTTTTAGGAGAAGGCAAGCGACTGTTTGAACCGGGGGATTACTCGAGACGCTTGACGTTTGTTGAAACAAAACAGATGGGGGAACTGACAGAACTCCATTTTGTCCGAAAGTCTGTGTCAGGCAGCGAGTAAAAAGCGCAAACGATTATTCTTCACAGTAAAAAAGACCAAGAAACTCATTGCCGAGTTTCTTGGTCTTTTTGTATGGATTCTTCATTAGTTGAATCGTTGAAAGAATTCAATATATTTTGCAAGGATCGTTTCGAAGAAGCTTACTGTATCTGGGTTGATTTCATTGTTTTCATCGATCAAGTTTGTGATACCGCCAATGTAGGCTTCTGGTTGTTGCAGAGTAGGCATATCCAAAAAGACTAATGATTGACGCAAGTGATGGTTCGCACCAAATCCAGCGATCGCTCCTGGAGAAACGCTGACGACTAAGGCTGGTTTGCCACTCCAACTGCTCGCACCGTAAGGACGAGAACCAACATCTAATGCATTTTTCAAGGCTGCAGGAACAGAGCGGTTGTATTCTGGTGTAAAGAAGAAGACACCATCAACGGCGCTTAATGCTTCACGAAATGCTGTCCATTCAGCAGGAACTTTTCCTTCAACTTCCAAATCTTCATTGTAAAAAGGCAAGTTGCCAATCTCGATGAAAGATGCTTCAAAACCTTCTGGTAATAGTGATGCGAATTTTTTCGCTACGAGTTTATTGTAAGAACCTTCCCGCAAGCTGCCGACGATAAAACCGATTTTTTTTGTCATGTAAAATTCCTCCTTGTTGTTTTCTACTCATTTAGCTTACCAAAAGTAAGTGAATGGTGCAAATAAAACGATTTGACCTTAAAAAGGTTTCTCTAATATTCATGATACGCGTCCAGATTCATTCTGGCAAAAGATAACCATGCCGAAAAAACAGGAAAGAAAAACTTTTTTCAGCTGTAAAGAAAAAACTCTTTACACCATCAGAAAAACCTGTTAAACTAGCTCTTGTGATTAAATCAATGGAGGTGTAAATAATGGCAGTAAAAATTCGTTTAAAACGCATGGGTTCTAAAAAGAAACCTTTTTACCGTATCGTCGTAGCAGATTCACGTTCTCCTCGTGACGGACGTTTCATCGAAACAGTTGGTACTTACAATCCTTTACTAGACCCAGCTGAAGTAACAATCAAAGAAGATCTAGTTCTTGATTGGTTATCTAAAGGTGCGCAACCTTCAGATACAGTTCGTAACATCCTTTCTAAAGAAGGCGTTATGAAAAAACACCACGAAGCAAAATTCACTAAGAAATAAGGTGACTTTGGATGAAAGATTTGCAAGAATTAGTCTTAACGATCGTTTCACCACTTGTTACCAAACCTGAGGATATCAAGCTTGAGCTGGTAGAGTCAGATGATTTCTTGGAATATAATCTTACTGTGGCACCAGAAGATATTGGTCGTATCATCGGTAAACAAGGTCGGGTTGCCAAAGCAATTCGAACGATCGTTTACAGTGTACGGACAAATGGACCAAAAAAAGTTCGTTTGAATATCATTGATGGTAAATAAGCAAGAGTGTAAAGCATTTCTCAAAGAGAAATGCTTTTTTTTGTAAAATTCATGCTTAAGATGGAGGACAAAAAAGGATGGTTTTGAGATAATCAAAAATGAGGAGGTGCTTGTATGTCTCAACTAATCGCATGGATCGTCGTTCTTTTGATTCTCGTCTTTATTTATAAAATCGGTTCTTTTTTTTGGCGAACGCTAGGGATCTTGCTACTACTTTTTTTGATTTGGGTCTATCGTGAGGAGATCATGACGCAATTGAACCAATGGACACAAAACTTTCGTTGGGGCGACCTATCGACGATCGCCAATCAAGTTTGGCAATGGATCAAGGACGGCTTCCAATCACTGCAAAATTGGGTCACTAATCTTTAAAAAATCGACAAAAAAATGACAGACAATCTGACTTGTTTGTCATTTTTTTTATTGAGGGGTATCCTTTGTATAAGGAGGGGAACATCATGAAAAAAGAACTAGGATTATTTGTTACGCTGCTAGCGATCGGAACCTTGGCTGGCTGTACTAATCAAAAAGACCAAGAAACCAGTCAAGCCAGTACAGCTGAAACAACAGCAACGACTATGGTGGAAAGTACCCAAACACAAAAAAGTAGTCAGTCAGAAACCAGTCAATCAACTGCATCGACTAGTCAGGCGGTTTCTGAGGATTCTTCAAATACGAGTAGCACCACAGACATCTATAGCCAAATACAAGCGGTATTCCCTGATCTTGTCTTGCCAAAGGACGTTCCGCTTGCTTCGGGTAAAGTGTTGAATGCTGCCACAGCTGGCAGTCAATCCGATGTCTCGATTCTTTATTATGGACTTGATCAGCAATTGTCTCTCAATGACAAGGCATTGAACGAAGAAACACCGCTTGCTGCTTTTCAATCAAAAGAGTATCAATCAGCGGATGAAGCGGCTGCAGCGGTCAATGTAACAGCGGATGATGGCGGACAAGCCGTCGATCTCGGCTATGGCATTACTGGGCATATGCAAGGAGCTGCTGGCTCCAGTTATTTGAGCTGGCAAGAAGGAAATTGGTCATTGACTGTTCGAGCAGTCAACCAAGAGGAACAAGATCCAGTTCCGGTTGCCAAAGAAGTGGTAGCGTATCTAGAAGAAGCCATGCTTCCAGCACCTGAGGTCGGTCAAATCACCATCGATATGGGAAAAAATGACCATACAGCAACTACCGTGGTCTGGCAACAAGAAAAGATGCTTCGAACGGTGCAACATCAAGATGCACGTTCAGCATTGGAAATGGCCGTTTCAATGAATCAATAAGTTTCAGATTAGGACATTGCCCCTTTGATCAAGCGTCGAAGGGGCGTTTTTCGTGCGATGATTTTGAGGAAAACAGGGGGCGCTAGGAAACGGCTAGAATTCGCTACTTTGCTATGCTAAAATAGAACAGAAGTTAGAAGAAATGGGGAACGAACGTGACAGAATATTTAAACGTAGGGAAAATCGTCAATACACATGGGATCCGTGGAGAAGTACGAGTGATATCGCAAACGGATTTTCCAGAAGAACGCTACCGTAAAGGGGCTGAATTGACACTTTTTCGTGAAAATAAAGAGCCATTACCATTGATTGTTTCAGGTCATCGCAAACATAAAAATTTTGATTTGTTAACGTTTGAGGGCTATCCCAACATCAACGACGTTGAACCGTTTCGTAACGGCATTTTAAAAGTTACCAAGGATGATTTGGTGGATCTAGCAGAAAATGAGTTTTACTACCATGAAATTATTGGTCTGGAAGTCGTCGAAGAGGATGGCACAGTCATTGGTAAAGTCAAAGAGATCCTTTCACCAGGCGCCAATGATGTTTGGGTGGTACAGCGAAAAGGGAAGAAGGATGCCTTGATTCCTTATATCGAATCTGTTGTTCATACCATCGATCTTGAAAATGGTCAGGTCATCGTTGAGATCCCAGAAGGGTTGTTAGACGATGAGAATTGATGTGCTGACACTATTTCCACGAATGTTTGAAGGGCCTCTAGGAGAGTCGATCATCGGTAAAGCACGGGAAAAGGAACTGTTAGAAATCAACGTCTCTAATTTCCGTGACTATTCCGACAACAAGCATCAAACAGTGGATGACTATCCTTATGGTGGCGGAGCAGGAATGTTATTAAAAGTCCAACCTGTCTATGACAATATCAAAGCGATCGAAGAAGCGACACCAGAAACGAAAAAGCGTGTGATCCTATTAGACCCAGCGGGAAAACCCTTTGATCAAAAGATGGCGGAAGAATTCTCTACCGAAGAGCACCTTGTTTTTATTTGCGGTCACTATGAAGGCTATGATGAACGAATCCGTTCATTGGTCACTGATGAAGTGTCACTGGGGGATTACGTCTTGACTGGCGGCGAATTGGGGGCAATGGTCATGATCGATGCGACGGTCAGGCTATTACCAGAAGTTTTGGGCAATCAAACCTCCGCACAAACTGATTCTCATTCCACTGGTTTATTAGAGCATCCGCAATATACACGCCCGGCAGAGTTCAAAGGCATGAAAGTGCCGGAAGTTTTGATGAATGGCAATCATAAATTGATCGAGCAGTGGCAATTAAAAGAATCCTTGCGCCGAACGTATCAGCGACGTCCAGATATGCTGGAAACTTATCCGCTGACCGCTGAAATGCAGAAGCTTTTAAAAGAAATTGAAGACGAAGCGAAGACTGGCAACTAAAATAGTGCCAGTTTTTTTGATATTCTGTGCCATGACAAGAAAATTCTCTTTACAGCCTATGGTCGACTGTGGTAAGATATTTCAGTGAGTGTAAACTCAACTATTACGATGTTCCGCTGGAGCTTTCATGCTTTAAGAATGTTTGGGAATAAGGAGAATGATAAACATGAATCCATTGATTCAAGAACTAACTCAAGAACAATTACGTACTGACATCCCAGCTTTCCGTCCTGGGGACACTGTTCGCGTTCACGCGAAAGTTGTCGAAGGAACTCGCGAACGTATCCAGTTATTTGAAGGTGTTGTCATCAAACGCCGCGGTGCTGGTATCAGCGAAACTTATACAGTTCGTAAAGTATCAAACGGTGTAGGTGTTGAACGTACCTTCCCATTGCACACACCACGTGTTGCACAAATCGAAGTTGTTCGTTACGGTAAAGTACGTCGTGCAAAATTGTACTACTTGCGTGCATTACACGGAAAAGCAGCTCGTATCAAAGAAATTCGTCGTTAATCATTTATTATCAGATGAAGCAAAAGCCCTTGATTTCAAGGGCTTTTTTCTTTTGTCTGAGGTGAAAAAAACTTTCTATTCGTTGTGATAAAATGAAGAAACGACTATACAAATAGGAGGGGTTTTATTGAATAAAAGAAGTAACAATCTTGGACGAGAAGAAATAATCATCGAAAAGGCGTTCGTCAGACGGCCAAAGGTTCCATGGTCGAAGGACGTCCAACGCTTTTTACGTTTTTTGCAAGATCAGCAGATAAATTATGTGCCGAAACCATTAGGGTTTGATCAGGAAGAACATGAGTTAGTTTCTTTTGTTCCAGGCGAGGTATATGATCAGCCATTGCCGGATGAACTTTATACTGATGAGGTTCTTTGTTTGGTAACTGAACGATTAAGAGATTTTCATGATCGAAGTGTTGGTTTTCTGGAAAGGCTAACTGGTGAGGAACAATGGATGCTGGAATACTCTGGTCCGACAGAGGTGATGTGCCACAATGATTTTGCTCCGTATAATATGACGATCGTGGATGGGGAGCCTTTTGGGCTTTTTGATTTTGACACAGTAAGGCCAGGAAGCAGGTTATGGGATGTTTCTTATGCTGCGTACCGCTGGGTACCCTTGTATTTTGATGGGAACAGTCGTCTGAGTGAAACACAATGCCATCGATTGAAACTTTTTGTTGATACTTATCGGCTGTCCAATAATGTCAGAGTACAGATTGTCGATTGTTTGATCGACCGCCTTTGTGCACTAGTTGCTTTTATGAGTAGAAAAGGAGAAGAAGGGAATGGAAATTTTCAGAAAAACATTGACGAGGGACATCTTGCTAAATACCAATATGACATTCAGCGCCTGAAAGAAAATAAATCGCAAGTCATCGAATGGATAAAAATAGAAGGATAGAAGAACAGTGAGTACAAATCATCCTATAGTCTACTATCAGATTGTCTTGATATTTTTTATTGAAACGATTGTTATTTATAGAGATAAATTAACTCTCTCTTTTTATTTTTAATTCTATGTAATTTGGAGTCAAAGAAAAAAATTTGAATGATTTCATTATTGTTTTCTAATAAATGATTACAGAAAAAAAGCAATAAATTCCCCTTTTTTTGATGATTTCTATGGTAATCTTCTCGATAGAGAACTTTCTTTTATCTAGCTATTGCTGACCTCTATGTGTTAGTTAATTACTTCACAAATAAAAGGAAGTTCTTTATTTAATCGAATTGAAAGAGGTGTCTTTGTGAAAGCAGCTGTAGTATCAAAAGATAAGGTTGTAAAAATCGAGGAAAAAGAATTAAGAGCGCTTCGTCCGAATGAAGCATTATTGAAAATGGAGTGTTGCGGTGTCTGCCATACTGACTTGCATGTAAAAGATGGCGACTTTGGAGATGCATCTGGGATCGTACTCGGACACGAGGGAATCGGTAAAGTGGTTGCAATCGGTGATGATGTTACTTCTCTAGCAATCGGTGACCGTGCAAGTGTCGCTTGGTTGTATGAAAGCTGTGGGTCATGCGAATACTGTGTGAACGGGAATGAATCATTATGCCGTTCGGTTAGAAATGCCGGCTATTCTGTAGATGGTGGTATGGCTGAAGAATGTATCGTTGTAGCTGACTATGCAGTGAAAGTTCCAGAGGACTTAGGTTCTGCTGAAGCCAGCAGCATTACTTGTGCAGGTGTAACCACATATAAAGCGGTAAAAGTTTCTGACATTAAACCAGGTCAATGGATCGCCATCTATGGTTTAGGGGGATTAGGAAACCTAGCCTTACAATATGCAAAAAATGTCTTTAATGCAAAAGTGATTGGAATCGATATCAACGACAAACAGTTGGACTTCGCAAAAGATCATGGCGCTGATCTTGTAATCAATCCTGCGAAAGAAGATGCGGCAAAAATCATTCAAGAAGCAACCGGCGGCGCACATGCAGCTGTAGTAACAGCTGTTTCAAAAGCAGCCTTCAATTCTGCTGTTGATGCTGTTCGTGCGGGCGGTACGATTGTAGCGGTCGGTCTCCCACCAGAAAGCATGGACTTGAACATTCCTCGACTTGTATTGGATGGGATTAAGATTGTCGGTTCCCTTGTTGGAACACGAACTGATTTAGCAGAAGCTTTCCAATTTGCAGCGGAAGGAAAAGTTGTTCCTAAAGTTGTCATGCGTCAGTTAGAAGAGATCAACGATATTTTTGATGAAATGCTTTCAGGAAAAATCAAAGGACGGATGGTCATTGATTTTCAAGAGAAATAAACGAAAATAGAGAAATCAACTATGAATTTTTAGCGAAGGAGAAAATTTCGTGTGTAATTTATTGATCATTGACAGCGAAGAGCGAAGAGCAGTTAGCGAGATGATTCGTTTGATTGATCGTCATTTCCCAAATGTCATCTTGCTTCCAATGGTTGATTCGAAAAAAGCACTTCAGCGTACCTGTCTTGAGCAGATGGTTGACATTGCAGTGATCAATGCGGATGGCGAAGAGGACTGTTTTGAATTATACAAAGAATTGCTTTCTTTTTACCCGAATGCAAAAGCAATTTTGTATTCTGCAGTAGAAAGCTTTGCGATCGCTCAAAAAGCGTTGCGTTACGACTTGATCGACTATTTGGTCGAACCGATCACCAATGATTTTGTTTATGCTTTGGATCGGGGGATTCAATCCATCAATCAGATTTCCTTGCTACACGTCGAGAAAAACAATGAAGCTTCTCCTTCGCTTTCTTTAAGACATAAGATATTGCGCTATATTCATGAAAATTATAGAGAACATATAACGTTAGACACTTTAGCAGATCACCTGCATTTAAGTCGGTATCACACCAGCCGATTGATCAAGAATACATTAGGAATGACCTTTTCATTGTATTTGATGATTTATCGTATTGAAGTTGCCAAAAAAGAACTCTCAACAAGTGATCGATCAATCAGTGAAATTTCTGTTAGAGTAGGATTCAATGATCCAAATTATTTTAGTAAGAAATTTAAAAAAGCAACTTCTTATACGCCCAAAGAGTATCGAAAAATTTATCGTGGGAAAGTAACCGTGATCGACTCAAGACTTGAGCTTTGAGTATTAAATAAAGTAGTTTGGGCTGATTGTATTAGCGAAAACATGATTCTTTGCTAATGCTTATCAAGTTACTTTTTCATAGATGAGAAAAGTTAAAAGGCCTATGCGTGCAAGGCCTTTTTTACTTGAAAAAAATTTTTGGATCAGGTTATTCAGACTAGCAGCAGAGGACAAAGACTGATGTTTTTGTGAATGAACCGATAGGTGCTATAATGAGAACGGATTCAGCAGTGCAGCTTACCAAAGAAAGGGAGCAAGAAAATGGCGAACAAAATGGTGTTTATTAACTTGCCTGTCACTGATATCAAACGTGCAACATCCTTTTATGAAGCGCTGGGGTTTGTAAAAAATGAAGAGTTCTCAAACGAGACCAGCAGTGGAATGGTTTGGAGTGAATCGATTTGGTTAATGCTGTTAGAACATGCGTTTTACCAACAATTTCTAAATGGTAGAAGTATTGCAGATACAAAGAAGACGAGTGGCGCATTGATCGCGTTTAGTTTTGACACACCAGAAGAAGCAAAGAATTTTGCAAAAATCGCTGAAGAAAATGGTGGACAGTCGTTCCAAGTTGATATGGGGATTCCAGAGGACATGATGGTCGGCTATGAAATCGTTGATCCTGACGGCAATCAGATTGAGTCTGCTTGGATGAAGGGCTATTAGCAAAGTGCTCGTTTAAATAAAAAGGAAAAAAATGGTTCAGTATGCAGTTCCCTCAAGAAGTTAGGCTTTTGTGCTAACTTTTTGAGGGCTGCTTTTTCTTGATGGGATCCTTGAGTTTTGTAAGATTGGTCAGTACCCTTTGTCTAAATCTGAAAAAAGAGGTATGATACAAGAAAAAGGAGTGGAGACGAAGTGAAATATTCAACGAAATACAGCGACGCCATTCACATCCTCGCTTACATCCACCTCTTTAAAGGAACTGATCTATCAAGTGATCGGATCGCCCAGAGTGTTGAAACGAATCCTGCTTATGTTCGCCGGATTATGAGTGATCTGCGTATTGCAGGATTGATCGAAAGCCAAAGAGGAAAACCAAACCCTAAACTAACGAAGGAACCAAATGAGATTTCTTTGTTGGACATTTATGCGAGTGTTGAAAAAGATCAGCATCTTTTACATGCGGACAAAAAGACCAATCCCAATTGCTTGATTGGGGGGAATATCCAAACGGTATTAGAGGAAACTTACGACGTGCTGCAAAAGAAAATTGAGCAGGAAATGAGCGCTATCTCGCTACAATCCATCATTGACGGCATTCAAGTAGAAGCCAATCATTAAAAGTGTCACATGGAAGGCTGTAAAAAAAGAACTTTCACCTGCTAGGCAAATTCTTGACAGGGAAGAAAGTTTCTTTTATACTCTAGTTGTAATTTAATTAGTAACAACTGATTTTGAAAAAAAACAAAAGTAGGAAGGATGATCATTATGAAAATCGGTATTATTGGCGCAACAGGGAATGCAGGTTCAGCAATTTATCAAGAAGCAGTACAGAGAGGACACGAAGTGACTGCTATCGTGAGAAATGAAGCGAAGGCCAAAGAACAACTTGGTGAGACGGTCAAAACACTTACAAAGGATGCTTTTTCTCTCACAGAAGAAGAGCTCAGTGACTTTGATGTGCTTGTTGACGCGTTTGCGACAAGTCCTGACAAAGCTTACTTGCATGTGGATCTGGCAGCAAAATTAGTGCACCTGTTTCGAGAAAAAGACACTCGCTTGTTCTTCATCTTAGGAGCCGGCAGTTTATTCAATGAAGCGGGGGAACGTAATCTCTCTGAGTTGAAAAAAGCACCAGGAAGCGAAAGTTGGATTGCGATTCCAGAAAATCAGCTAGACGAATATCTCTTTTTAGAAACAGTCAAAAATGTCCCTTGGGTGGGGATTTCTCCTGGGAATGTCTTTCAAGAAGGACCAGCTAAACCAGCGATTTTAGGGAAAGATCACTTACTATTCAACGAACAAAAGGAATCGGTGACATCTAGCGGTACGTTAGCTAAGGCAATTATCGATGAGATCGAAACAGTACAACATGAAAACACTCGCTTTACTGTGATTGATGCCTAGTAAGTTTTCAAAGACGACTGAGAAGGAAATGCTATGAGTAGCGTTGACTATTGGTACGAGTGGATGGATAGGCTATTTTAGGCAACAGTTCTTTTTTCACATTATTGTTTCCCATACTCAGTAATTTAGACAAGACAAATCCTCTGTCTTTGCTTATAATCAAGGACAGAGGTGAGAAAATGAATAAAAAAATCGAAGCGTATGAATTGATGCTTCTGCAATTAAAAGGATTACTAGAAGCAGAGAGTAATTGGATCGCTAATCTAGCAAACTCTTCTGCTTTATTAAATGAAACATTGGAAGATACGGTGTTTGCCGGCTACTATTTGTTTGAAGAAGGCGAACTGATCTTAGGCCCGTTCCAAGGAAGAGTATCTTGCACTAGAATCACTATGGGCAAAGGGGTTTGTGGGGAGTCAGCCGCAAAACAAACGACATTGATCGTCCCGAATGTCAAAGAACATGAGAACTATATCTCTTGTGACTCGGCAGCTATGTCTGAAATCGTTGTTCCTATGATAGCTGATGATCAATTGATTGGTGTGTTGGATATCGATAGTGGCAAAATGAACAGCTATGATGCGATCGATCAGAAATATCTTGAAGAATTTGCGGCGATCCTAGTAGCGAGTCGTAAATAAATCGTCATTTCTTAATAATTAGCAAAAAACAATATAACGTTTACAAAGCAAGTGTTCATTGAATAATGGGCACTTTTTTCATTTTTGTTTTAAATAGACATGCATATCGCTTTATTTTATTAGAATTAGATGATAAGATGATAATACAATTAGAGAAACGAGTAGTAAGGAGCGCATTATGGAAGCAGAAACAATTGTATTAGGTAAAGCATATGAATGTAAACCAGTTGGCTTAGAAAGCCGCGTTATCGGAGAAGTGGTCAGAAAAATGGAACGTTGTGCCGTTTTGCATGTGATCCGTTATGAAGAGACCGATCATGACGAGCTTGAAGAACGTTGTGGACGAGTTGTGGCAAAATACAACGAGATCTATCAACCAGCATTGGTTGAATGCTTTTCTAGCTAAGGGTTAATCCCAATCAAGCGAAGCCATGCACGTAAACCAATTCCCTTAACAAAGGGGCTGTTTCTTGGAAGCAGCCTCTTTTTTTGATTCTTGGACACCGCTGCGTAGAAAAATACATGCTATAATGGGCGAGAAACTAGCAGAAAGCAGGGAGCGAAATGGAATTAGAAAAAACGGTCATTGATGACAAACAGATGCTTTTTGAATTGCCGAAGGAAGCAGGGCAACTGCAAATTGTTAATGGAAAACTTATTGAAACAAAAGACAATACCGTCCTTTTAGCCATAAAAGAAGGCCAATTACTATCAGTTGCAGATGAGAAAACATTTGATGACAAGCAAGAATATGATCGCTTAATGATCCTTACACCACCTTGGGAGATCATGGCGCCATACTTAGCAGCCTATTATCAAGAGAAATATCAACTGTCCAATGCTTCCAATGCACCTATCGTGATTCCACAGGAACTGCAACAAGGGGTCGCTATTTGTGCGGAACCATTTGATTGCTTGATCGATTTTCTGGGTTATGTATCCACCAGTAAAAAGGAAACGAAAGCGGTGAAAAAAGGGGGTAAGCCTCGTCATAAATGGTCAAAAGAATTACAAGATGAACCCTTTATGGTGGATTATCAAGGAAGTACAGCAACGGTCTATTGGCAGAAACGCAACGAGGTTCGAATTGAAAAAGGCGCTACCTTGCGTCAAGAGGTTCCTTTGAACAAAGACGGCTCGGTGGGCTTTTCAGCTCGATTAGCAGAAAAGATACGGCAAGAGAATCAATCAGCGATCAAAGAGGGACGAACGATTGAAGACGTCGTATTAAAAAGTGTCAATGAGGTCGGCATGTTTCTTTACTATGGGGGAACCAATGGCTGGCTTCAATTAAAAGATCAGCAAGGAAGAACCCTGAACGAGCGAACGGTGGAATAGAAAAGAAAGACACTGAACAAGAAAGCGATCCACCAAAGCGAACGGAATCAGCTTTGGTGGATCGCTTGTATCGTTTAACTAGGAGTAAGCTCTTCATCGATCAAGACAAATTCTTGACCTGTTTTGGACAAAACAAGGCTCGGTTTTGCAGTTCCTTCCTTTTCTGCTCGATACGCATCTCGGTGCTTTTGCAGATGTTCGGGGCGTTTTAACCAAGCTTGAAATGCTTTTTTCTCAGTCCATTTTGACACCAACTGGAAAACGAGGCGGTCTTTTGATTCTGAAAACCAAGCTTCAGCAGAGTGACAGCCAGCAAATGTTTTCATTGAGGCGGTATCTTTTTTCATTTTAGCTAGAAAGATGTCTTTGCCTTCTGGAATGACTTCAAATGCGACGGTACGGATATACATGAAATTCCTCCTTGCTGTGAGTGATTTCATTTAGTATAGCGCTAATTGAGAATCATTGTCAATTAGCGTGGGGATTTTTACTTTTTTATCGATTTTTACTTTTTTATCGATTTTCACTTTTTGATTAAATCATTCAAAAGCCTTGAACAAATGAAAAAAGTACGTATAATTAATATACGTACTGAAGAGTCCGAAGAGTATTGGAGAAAATGGATACTTGGGGAAGTCTTTCTTTTCTCACGTGCAGTACTCTTCGTTTGTTTAGTGTACCACTCCCATTTTAAAATAGATACGTTTTTTTTACTTTCTGAGGAGATTTCTTTTATTCCTTGAGTTGAAAGGCAAAAAAGTGGGAAGGCTCTGAGAAAGCGCTATGAAGACGAAATTTATGTCTTCTTTTTTTGTGTGAAAGGGAAGGAAAATTAAGAAAGTTTTTTTATCCATTTTACCTGCGAAATGATGTATAAGAAAGTATCAAAAGTTCTGATTACTAGAAGATCAGGACTTTTTTGTATGCTTTCTTGGCACGACTCCTTTCAACGATATTCAGTATAAAGTCGCTCTTTTCTACTTTTTACATTCAGAAGAGCGCTTCTGACACAGACATGTAACCTCTTACATTTTTTGGTCGAGTTAAATTGACAGGCTGCATAAACATGCGGTAAACTCGGTACAACAAACAGAATTTTTTGAATTATCTGAATGTTAGAAGGGGATGAGTAGAAATGGGGAAACGTAGCAAATATGCAGTATCGCTTGTGTTACTAGGCAGCTTATTTTTAGCAGCTTGTCAAAATGGCAATCAAGAAAACGAGACGGATTCATCATCAGCTTCTTCTGCAGAGCAAGTGATCAATGTGCAATTTTCGGCAGAGATGGGCAGTGCAGATATTTCTTTAGCAACCGACTCTTACAGCTTTATCACGTTAAACAACGCCTATGAAGGTCTTTATCGCTTAGATGAAAACAATGTTCCTGTGATCGCTGGTGCAAGCGAAGACGCTGAAGTTAGTGAAGATGGGCTTTCTTACACCATTTCACTGCGGGAAGAGGCAAAATGGTCCAATGGCGATCCAGTTACTGCAGCTGATTATGTTTTTAGCTGGCAGCGAACCGTTGATCCAGCCACTGCTTCCAATTATGCTTATATGCTGGCACCAGTTAAAAACGCTGCCGCTATTTCAGATGGTACGCTAGATAAAAGCGAGTTAGGGATCGAAGCAGTCAATGATCATGAATTGAAAATCACGTTAGAAAAACCGACGCCTTACTTTTTATCTTTACTGGCTTTTCCAACTTTCTTCCCGCAAAACGAGCGTGTCGTGGAAGAGTTCGGTGACCAATATGCCTTAACCAGTGAAAACGCGGCGTACAATGGACCATTCCTATTGACCAATTATGCTGGACCAGGCACCGACATCCAATGGACATTGGCGAAAAATCCCGATTATTGGGATGCCGATTCGGTCAAACTTGAAACAATTAACTTTGATGTCGTGAAAGACTCATCGACCGCTTATAACTTGTACGAAAGCGGACAAGCCGATGACATTATTTTAAGCGGTGAATTGGCGATGCAGAATGTGAATCATCCTGATTACATTGTTCAGCCTAGTGCAACCACTCAGTATTTAGAAATGAATCAAGCACCAGAAGATTCGCCTTTTCGAAATGCAAATCTGCGCCAAGCCATTTCGTATAGTATGAATCGACAACAAATCGTTGACAATATTTTAGGCAACGGCTCCTTACCGGCGGTCGGTTTTGTTCCTTCTGACCTAGCGTTTAATCCAGAGACAAAGGCTGATTTTGTCGAGGATGCGGCAACCACGTTAGCCTTTGACGAAGAAAAAGCCCAAGAATATTGGGAAAAGGCAAAAGCTGAACTGGGTATCGATACATTTTCTTTTGAACTGTTGACATCAGATACCGATCAATCGAAAAAAATGGCAGAATACATTCAAGGTACCTTGCAGCAAACACTGGATGGGCTGACTGTCGAAGTCACAAACGTTCCATTTTCTGTGCGCTTGGATCGTTCAAATAGCGGCGATTTTGAGATGGTCATGAACAACTGGATCGGGGATTATGCAGATCCAATCAACTTTTTGGAATTGTTCAAAAAAGACAGTTCCTATAATCGTGGAAAATGGCTAAATGATGACTACAATCAATTGATCGAACAAGCCTCCAATGAAAATGCTAACGATCCAGAAGCCCGTTGGGAAAATATGGTAGCAGCAGAAAAAATCTTAAACGACGACTTAGGCGTTATTCCACTCTTCCAAAGTGCTGAAGCACATCTACGGTCGCCAAAAATCAAAGGCCTCATCGTTCATAGTGTTGGCGCGGCCTATGATTATAAAAATGTCTTTGTCGAAGAATAAGGAGAAAAAAGCATCTTTCGTCTATTCATTGTCTGACTTCGTTAAAGAGGGTAGCAGACGAGAAAAACGTTACTAGAATGTTTACCAACTTGATAACAAGGAATAAAGCAGTTCTTTTTCTAGCAGCGAACAATGACGTATTCATTTTAGCTAGATAAGAACTGCTTTTCTTTTTGGGAGGAACACCAATGAAAATCACAGCAGTTGAAACCAAACGAATTCCGATCCAGCTGAATGCACCCTTTAAAACGGCGCTCAGAGAAGTGCACGCCGTCGAAGTGATTCGAGTGCTGCTTTTTTTTGATAATGGGATCGTTGGCATCGGAGAAGCAGCACCTACCGAAGTGATCACCGGTGATACAAAAGAAAGTATTTTAAAAGATATCGAAACGGTCTTTGCCCCGTTCCTGTTAGGCAGAAAGGTAGATGCCCAATTGCTAGTAATGGATGAGCTTCATGCGTTGATCCAGCATCATACGAGCCCTAAAGCGGCGATTGATATCGCGTTGCATGATGCACTGGCAAAAGCGGTCAACTTGCCTCTTTACCGCTATTTAGGTGGTTCTGCCAATACATTGACAACCGACTATACGATCAGTGTTGGCTCACAGGAGCAGATGCTGCATGATGCCCAAGCGAAAGTCCAGGCGGGATTTCGCTCCTTGAAAATCAAACTAGGGGCAGGAACGATCGAAGAGGAAGTTGCGAAAATTCGCCGCATCAATGAACGCTTGGCAGGAAAGATTCCCTTTCGAATTGATGCAAATCAAGGCTGGACCAAAGAAGAAGCGGTGCAGATTTTAGACCAATGGCAAGACATTCCGATCGAGTTTGTTGAACAGCCAGTAAAAGCCCATGATTTTGCTGGACTCAGCTATGTGACTGCTCGTACGACGATTCCAATCATGGCCGATGAAAGTCTTTTTTCCTATGAGGATGCCAAGCGTTTGATTACTGAAAACTGCTGCAATTATTTGAACATTAAATTGATGAAAAGCGGCGGGATCAAAGAGGGACAAAAAATTTATCACTTGGCAAAAGAGCATCAAATGCCAGTGATGGTCGGTTCGATGATTGAAGGGTATGGGGGAATGGCGGCAGCCGCCCATTTTGCCTTGGGGATGGCCGACGTCCAATTTTGTGATCTGGACGTTCCTTTTATGTGGGAGACCCAAACGACTTCCCCTGAAATGCAAGGGATTCTTCAGCGTCCAGGAAGCTTGAGTGTCACCGAACGCATCGGTCTAGGAATCAACGAATAAATAGTTATGAGAGGAGCAAAGATGAAACAAATTGTTCAGGCTGGCTCTTCCTTCTTATGGAAGGAACCCAAAGAAAACAAAGTACTAGCAAAAATCAAAGCATTTCCTTTAGAAGCGCTGCACACTTTTTTGACTGATGAAGATACGATGCGGCTTTATCAGGAAAGCTTAGTGGACTCCGAAGTATTATATGGGACGATAGTAGAAGTCATCACCCAAACGGATGGTTGGTCCCATGTGATCGTCTTGGATCAAAAAAGCAATAAACACCCACTCGGGTATCCCGGTTATCTGCCGAACGAGGTATTGAAGCCATTGCCACCAGATTATGCACCAGCTAAAAGAAGGATTGGGGTGATTGCAAAAGAAGCCGTGCTTGTTTTTGACTCGACCACACGACTTGTTTCTTTTGGAACAGTTTTACCACTTGTTGGGGAAACCGCAGATTCCTATCAAGTGGCTACGCCTAATGGACCAGCAACGATCGCTAAAGCTTTTGCTCACGTCCTATCGGACACATGGGCAAAGCTCCCAGAAAAAATAATAGCCTTAGCAGAACAATTTATAAACCAGCCCTATGTCTGGGCAGGCATTAGCGGCAGTGGCTTTGATTGTTCTGGATTCATGTATTCGCTGCATCGACTTCATGGTATTTTAATCCCCCGAGATACGATCGAGCAAGCACAACAAGCAAACATCGTACCTTACAGTCAGGCACAACCAGGGGATCTGCTGTTGTTTGCTTATGAAGAAGGAAAAGGCGAAGTCCATCATGTCAGTCTATATTTGGGGGATGACGAAATGATTCATTCAAGAACACCTGGGTCACGGGTCATGAAAACCAAAATCACTGGCTCTAATTATGAACCAGAACTCGCAGTTGTGGCGCGTTATTGGCAAAACCAGCCGAATGTATCACAGGAATGCTCATGAACATTCTTTTCATGATCGTAAGGAAAGGGGCATTTGATGGGAAAAGATGACTTGCGTGTAGCAATTAAGCCTATTCTAGAAAACTATCAGACAACCTTGGAAATGGGTTTATGGATCGGTACGCCAACGGAATGTCTCATTGACTATCAGAGTCAAAAGTCGTTTTCGGCAGCGAGTATCAGTAAGCTTGTTTTGTATGCCTATTATCTTGAACAGATTATCGAAGAAAAAATCGATCCGCAACAGCTGATCGGTGTGAACGCCGTTGATCTGACAGGGGGTGCTGGGGTGATCCGTCTTTTTCCTCAGAAGAAAGGTTGGACCATCAGTGAACTTCTCACGGCGATGATCGCCGTATCTGATAATACTGCGACCAATGTACTATTGGACTTAGTAGGGTTGCCCACGCTTCAGGCCTGGATTCAGGAGCCAGAGATTCAATTTGAACGGTATATGATGCGACCGATCAAAGACAAAGAGAACCGCTTGACCCCCTCGGCGGCTGCTAAACTACTACTAAGGTGTGTTAAACGAGAAGAAGCTGCACTAGGGTTTTCACCCTTAAATCAGCAGCAATTTCAAGAAGGATTAGCGGGAAATTTTGCGGAAACTGCGTATCCTGCTTGCCGCATTTTTAATAAGACAGGCCGTCTTGACCGCATCGAACACGATGTAGCGTATTTACAAGCCAATGAAACGACGATCATCATTGCGGCATTTTCCTATGATAAAACCGGCAGTGGTCAAGGGATCAGTTGGCTAAGAGAAATTGGTCAAACAGTCTATCAGCAATATTTTTAAGTAAAATGCGCTGCGTATCGCTCCTCACTTAGAGGCACTTGATCCGCAGCGTATTAATTATTTACAACAATAAAATCCCCCATATCATAGCGGTGCCGTGATTGGGAAAATTCAAAAGGCGTCCCATCGCCGAGGTAAACCGTTTGCTCAACTTCTAAAATGGGATCGGTGGCAGCACAAGCTAAGTATTGCTGGTCATAGGTGTCTGCACGATCCGCTTTGATACGACGGACAGATGTTCCAATCGAAGAGTGGAGTTGGTTCGTGATGTAGCTATAGACTGAAGAGGATAAGACTTCTTCGGTAATGCCAGGAATGACATGAAGCGGCATGATGGTATACTCTAAAACAACGGGTACATCGTCAAATAGACGCAGACGAACGATATCATAAATTTGCTGGTCACTGCGAATTTTTAGTTTTTCTTGTTCTTTCTCATCGGGAAAAAGAATGGCAAAAGAAATGATCTTGCTGGTGATTTTTCCTGTCTCTCCAAGGCGCTTCGTCAGCCCGCGATTGATCTTGGCGTTGTAATCGAAGGTTGAATAGGAATCACTGATAAACGTACCCGTGCCTTTTTTACCGTAGATAATGCCTTCCATTTGTAAAATATTCAATGCTTTTTGAATCGTCACGCGGCTCGTTTGATAATCTGCAGCCAGTTCGGATTGCTTCGGTAATTTTTTCTCTTCTTCGTAAAACCCGTGATTGATTTTGTTCCGTAAATCGGCAGCGATGTCATGGTAGTTCGCCATTTGCTTCACCTCAAAATAATAATAAGTGATAAAACGAAGTATGTAAACTTGGAGCTTTACATACCCTGTTTTGAAGGCTTTTCCTGCGTTTACATTCTTCAGCAAATGAATTACATTTGTAATGTAATCGTTTTCTAAAAATTGAAGAATAGGGGTATAGGAGGGAGTTTTATGCAAGGATTTATGGATCGACTTGCTGACGTTTTAGGAAAGTTTGCCAATAGGATCAATAATTTACGCTACATCATGGTCATTAAAAATGCCTTTGCTGCTTTGATTCCAGTAATCATTACAGGGGCGTTTGGTACATTGTTTTCAGCAATGGTTTTTGATGCTGAAAATGGATTGGCACAAATCGAGGCACTGCGCTTTTTAGAAAGTTTAAAACCGATCTCATCTGCGGTCAGTTATGTGACGTTGAGTTTCTTAACGATCTATGCAGTGTTTCTGATTGGGATTGAGCTAGCAAAATTAAATAAGATTTCTGGGGTCTTTCCAGGAATCATCGCAGTGATGTCTTATCTTTCTGTTAATCCAATGATCTTTGAATTTTTGCACGAAGATGCGACGGTGGTTGCCGAAAACGTGCTGGCTAAGCAATATACTGACACGAAAGGCCTATTTTTAGGCATGTTCGTTGCGATCGTTTCCATCGAGCTTTATGCGTGGTTAGGAAGACAAAAACGGCTGCAGATCACGATGCCTGATAGTGTTCCTGGGAATGTTTCGGCAAGTTTTTCGGCATTGTTTCCAACGATTTTCACCGTGACCATCATCGCCACCGCTGGTTTTGCTATCAAAGCACTCACAGGGATGTATGCTTACGATATCATCTACAATGTCGTCCAACGACCACTGGAAGGGATCGTCCAAGGCTTACCAGGTATCTTGTTGTTGATGTTTATCGCACAAGTTTTTTGGGTCATCGGGATTCATGGGAACCAGATGGTCAAACCCATTCGCGAACCATTGTTGCTGGCAGCGATCGCTGTCAATACGGAAGCTTTTGAAGCTGGAAAAGAAGTACCCAATATTATTACGATGCCGTTTTGGGATATGTATATGAGTATGGGCGGCTCTGGGGTTACGATTGGGTTGCTGATTGCGATTTTGATCGTTGGCAAGCGGGAGGACATGCGCCAAATCACTAAATTGTCATTAGCACCTGGGATTTTCAATATCAATGAGCCAGTGATCTTCGGAATGCCAATTATGCTGAATCCCATTTTGGCGATTCCCTTTATCCTGACACCGTTAGTAACAGGAACGATTGGGTACGTGGCGACAAGTCTAGGCTTTGCCGCTAAAGCCGTGGTAATGGTCCCATGGCCGATGCCACCGATCGTCAATGCTTATCTAGCTACTGCTGGGGATATCGGGGCTGTGATCACGCAAGTTATCTGTATTGTCGTGGCAATTTTGATCTATCTACCTTTTGTTTTGGTAATGAATCGTACGACCAATGAAGTTGCATAAAGGAGTTTTAAAAAAATGGTAAAAATACCTGAAACATTTATTTTAGGGGCTGCTTCGTCTGCTTGGCAGACAGAAGGCTGGCAAGGAAAGAAAGAAGGGCAAGATTCGTATCTCGACCGCTGGTACAAAGAAGAACGCTTTGTCTGGCATAATGGCTACGGGCCGGCTGTTGCGACGAATTTTATGGAAAAGTTTTCAGAGGATGTTGAACTGATGCAGGAGGTTCATTTGACCCATTACCGAACATCGATCAACTGGGCGCGCTTCTTTACCGACCATGAACAGCTGATCGTTGATGAAGATTATGCTGCTCATATCGATCAGCTTATCGACCAATTGCTTGCTGCTGGGGTCGAACCGATGCTTTGTTTGGAACATTATGAACTGCCAGCTAGTTTGATGGATGCCTATGATGGCTGGAGCTCGCGGAAAGTGGTCGATCTATATACTCGTTATGCCGAAATCGCCTTCGAGCGTTACGGTGATCGAGTCAAACAGTGGTTTACCTTCAATGAGCCGATCGTTATTCAGACTCGTTGCTATCTCGATGCGATCCGCTGGCCCCATGAGCAAAACACAAAAAAATGGATGCTTTGGAATTATCATAAAGTATTGGCATCCGCCCAAGCGGTGGCTGTCTATCATGAAAAAGGCTATGAGGGGCGCATCGGTTGTGTGCTAAATCCAGAAATGGTTTACGCACGCTCTTCCTCACCAGAGGATCAAAACGCGCAAAAAATGTACGATCTTTTTTTTAACCGAATCTTTTTTGATCCAATGGTTAAGGGGCATTATCCAGATGAACTTATCACACTTTGCCAAACCTATGACATCTACTTTGATCCGACAGAAGAAGATTTGGAAACGATCCGCACCCATACGGTGGATTTCTTAGGTGTCAACCAGTACTACCCGAAACGCGTGCGGGCACCACGATATCAATGGCATTCGGATACACCATTTCATCCAGAAATGTTTTATGAGACCTTTGATTTGCCAGGAAAACAAATGAATAACTCCCGTGGCTGGGAAATCTATCCAAAGGTCATGCACGATATGGCTAATTATCTTAAAGAAAATTATGGCAATATTCCATGGCTGATCACTGAAAATGGTATGGGGCGGGAAAATGAAGAACAGTATATGGATGCCACAGGTCAAGTCCAAGATGATTATCGGATTCAGTTTATTACCGAACATCTTTACTGGCTGCTAAAAGCCGTCGAGGAAGGCGCCAACTGCGAAGGCTATATGCTTTGGGCATTTACCGATTGTGTTTCACCTATGAATGCGTTCAAAAATCGCTATGGTCTCGTACGAATCGAGCTAAATGAAGAACGGACTCGGTCATTAAAAAAATCAGCCGCTTGGTATCGTTCCCTGATTGATGAACGGTGGCTTCCATTTGAAGAAAAACCATTGATTCTGTAATAAAAACCCACGTTGATTTCCTCATCCTAAAGGAAATCAGCGTGGGTTTTCAGTTAAAAGGGTTGTTTATGAGGAGCAAGTTTCTCCCAGTCAAAGGTGACGCCAATCCCTGGTTCATCTGGGGCAATCGCACAGCCATCGGATGGATCGATCACTAACGGTCTCGTGGTGTATTGATCGATTGGGAAACTGTGCATTTCGAGATACCCAGCGTTAGGCATCGCTGCCAGTAGACTAACGTGCAATTCTTGCATGCCATGTGTAGAAACAGATAAGTTACTTGTTTGTGTTAAGGCAGCAATTTTCAACCAGCCGGTGATCCCACCGCAATTGGAAGCGTCGGGTTGCGGAAAATCGACATTGCCATATTTGATCATATGAGCAAATTCGATAGGGGTGCGCAAGTTTTCTCCGCCTGCCACCGCAATTTGCCCTTCTTTAGCGATACGAGCGTAGCCTTCGTAATCTTCGGGGATCGTTGGTTCTTCAAGGAACAAAATGTCATAAGGCGCCATCAGTTTGGCGGCTTTGATCGCTTTTTCAACAGACCAGCTCATGTTAGCATCCACCATAAAGACAACATCGGGACCAATTAATTCTCTGACCGCTTTTATTCGAGCAATATCTTCGGCAAGTGTTTTTTGTCCCAATTTGATTTTTACCGCTTTTAATCCCATGTCTAAATATTTTTGATTATTGGCTAAGAGTTTTTCAAGAGGAAAGTTTAGATCTATCGCACCACCATAGCATTTTACTTTGTTGCTTGCGCCGCCTAAAAGTTTGTAGAGGGGTTCTTGTGCTTTTTTCGCACGTAAGTCCCACAAGGCGATATCACAAGCCGCAATGGCGAAACTTGCTAAACCGCCTCTGGCAACATAGTGGATTCCCCAGTTCATCTGATCCCACAAGGCTTCCACACATGCTGGATCTTTTCCTAAAAGGATCGCTTTTAGTTCTTTATCGATCAGTTTGGCGATCGATTCGCCACCGAAGCCACCAGTATACGTATAGCCGACCCCTTCACGTCCATCATCAGTAACGATCTTGACGATAGGCAATTCAAAGTGGGTGTGTAAGCCATGCTTCGCATCTTCCATGATTTCTGGAAGAGGTATCCGATAATACGCTGTTTGTACATCTGTAATTTTTGCCATTAAAAATCCTCCTCAAATTAATGTTCACGTGTGCATTTTAATGTTAACGTTTGCATAACCATGGTAGCATGGGAAGGCAAGATTGACAAGGCTGAATTTCCTCAAATTCAAAACTTTAAAAGAAGGAGGATCGCTATCGAAGGGATCGCATCTCATCAACTGATGCTTCATGGAACCATTTAGAATATAAACAGATATAGGGAATATTAGCTAGAAATGAAGTGAAACCCCTATAAATTGTCACAAAATAGCATTTTGTTTATTTTTAAAGCATAGTTATTGAATAAAAATCATTTTTGTATTATGATTATCTTAACAACGAGCAATGAAGAGTACTGGGGCAAATGAAAGCTTGGGGAAGTCTTTTATTTGGGATACCCAGTACTCTTATCTTTGTTAAACGACAAGTGAAATACAAAAGAACGACTGAACTTCTTTGGTTCAGTCGTTCTTTTGTATTTCAAAAAGCGAGCGAGAGTAACTTGTCGTAAGAAAGAAAAAGTTTTTTCTCATTCTGAGAAGGATAGTCATTGTCGTTTAGACTAGCAAAGCGATAGTTTATTTGATGTTCTTTTGGAAATAATAATCTTTATATTTTTGTAGGAACATGACATATCCGTTCGATTTTTATTTTCAAAAGTAAAGAAGTAATTAAAAAGCAAAACAAATCATGGATGAAAAATCCTCTTTCTCAAATTATCTATAAACAAATTGACGATTCTCATTACATATTTATCAAACAAAATGGCAATAATTAAAGTTGAAAAAAAACTAATACCGATGAATATAAAAGGATGTCTAGTACTTATTCCATGATAATGGAGAATATTCATTGGAAGTCTTTGTAGAATATATATGCTAAAGATGTGATTTCCTAACCATTCAATAAATGTATGCTCAAGTTTAATTTTTTTTGTAAAAATAACAAAAGAAAAGGCAAAAAATATTGACCAAATTGAATACATTTGGATTCCAGAGGTAATATGAATTCTGCTGTAAGATAAAATTACAAAAGTAAATAGTATTAAAAGGAGATAAGTTAGATCGTTTTTTACCAATTTATCAAATGTGGGCTTGAAATAAGCGAATATCATACCAGCGGGTAAGCAAATCATTGTGTTATAAGTATATGCCGGACGATTAATTCGCATAAGAAAGTAAACTACCAACATAGTGAATAGTGTAGTAAGGATGATTCCTACAAAATAATTTTTTCTTGAAATTGTAAAAGCTAGACCAATCAATAGGCAAAATATAATCATTGAGGTAATATACCAGTTACTATTACCTATAGAAACCCATGTTGTGAAAGATAGCAGTATGGTTTTTAAAGGAAAGTTTCTGTCGATAAACATATTTGTTATCAGATAAAATATGACGGCAATATCAAATTGAATCAAAAGCTTAAAAGCTTTTATCGGCATTTCTTTAATATAGTTTTGACTTTTTTTCTGAATTGAGCTCATCATTCCAAATCCAGAGTAAAATAAAAAAGTAGTAACAACTGCTTGACCTAAGAATCGTCGTAGCAGAACATAAACTTCATTATGGGCACCGTCCAAAGATATATATTGTGCACCGTGAGAAAGGAATACCAAGAATACGAAAATACCGTTTATTGTAGTTGTTTGTTTTTTTGACATGTAGTCATCATTAAATTTATTTGGTTCGGCGAAATTAATTCCGGTGATAGACAAAGCTAAAAAGAAAAATAATATATAAGTCATAAGATAAGACTCCCGTTTCCTATTTTTTTAAAAATATGTTGAAAAATTTATTTTGTTTTTTTGGGGGGCAATGAATTATTAGACTATCTAAATCAGATATACTGGAAATAGATTTTATTTTTGTTAGAGAATCATTAATTGAAGCAATTTCATTTATATTACTTTGCCAATAACTCGAATTATCAACGCCTTTAAATATATAGTCTGAATTACTGTTTTTGTATTCCAACGAATTGGTAGTTTCAAAATCACTAAATGGTTGAGCAGAGGTGCGATCCCAAAAAATACTTTCTTTTTGAAGTATACTTGGATTACCGGCGTAAATAGAATTACTTTGCACCCGAGATTTCACTACACTCCCCATTCCTAAAATAGATCCCGATCCTATAAAAGGACTTTTAATAATACTTACATTTTGACCAATCCAAACGTGATCCCCAATAACAATATTCCTGCTGATGTTTACTCTTTTGCATGATTCAATATCATATATTAAATGACCATCGGAATTTCTTATCCAACATTCTTGAGAAAACATACAATCTTTACCAATAATTATATTTTTGTTTTCAGATATTATAATTTTAATATTCATATTAATAGAGCAACCTTTGTCCATGAAGAAAAAAGAATCACTATATATATCAATAATCATATTAATCCGATTATTTTTCGTTTTTTTTATAAAAATAATTGAATTGCTTCCTTTAAAACTTATTCGTGAATTTATTATGCTTGCATCTTTTTCAACCACCAAAAAGTTGTTAGTACCCAAAAAAGATATGATGGAATTAGTTATCTGTATATTTTCTTGCTGACAGATTATATGGTTGTTTTTCAATTTGTTTAAATCGTTGGTGGAAGCGATTTTTTCCATAAAAGACCTCTTTTCTTTTTAATTAATTTTATCAGAAATGCGCAAAGTGTATATAATTTTTTCCGAAAAATAAATAATTTACTTACAACTTTTGATTTCAAAAAAAAAGAAAAGTAAGAACGTTGATTTAACAACAATTCTTATCTTCTCTAAAAGCGTGTAAAACACAAAAATGGAGATGGCGGGAGTCGAACCCGCGTCCAAACATATTGCTACCTAAAAATCTACGCTCATAGTCAACTCATTTGAAGGTTCGCTTTACAGCTTGCCGAGTGACAGGCAGTCTGTATCGCTAGTCTGATGCTCTCTTTTTTATCTTACAGACGGAAAGATAAAACGTATCCCACTTAGAATAGGACCCTTACTCGAGCACATGGGCGATGCCGAGAGGATCTACGCTAACTGTTTTTAGGCAGCTAAAGCGTAAGAGTTTTCGTTTTTAGCAGTTATATTTAACTGTAACGTTTTAACGTAGACGTAACCTACGAAGCGCAATTCAGGCTCAACTATGCCTGTCGAATCCGTAACATCCCCTTGATAAAAGGGGTATCGCTACCATTCATTAGTATACCATAGTTTTGCCTGTATGCAAAGAATCAGATTAAGTCAAAGTGTTTCAGGGCGTGCACGATCCCGCCTTCGGTATTTTTCAGGGTCACGAAGTCTGCCAACTCTTTCAACTCTTGAATTCCATTTCCCATTGCAATTTTGTGGTCGCAGGCTTCTAAAAGAGCGAAGTCGTTGCTGCCGTCACCAAAGCCGAAGGTAGGTACATCTTCTAGACCCAACAATTCTACCAAGGTTTTTACGCCCGTCCCTTTAGAGGTGCCAGATTTTACGACATCGATGGAAAAGGGGGTATTACGATAAAAAGTTAATTCTGGAAAACGCTCATGATAATAAGCATCGTTGCCGACACCTAAAACCAACAACATATTGGTCCGATCTGTTTCATAATGCAGAGGATCGATTTCTGGTAAAGGGCTGCGGACATAGTTGTACGCACCAATCATTTCCTCGGTATGTCCAGTCGCCCAATAGCCTTTCTCATTGTAATAGCACAGTTCATCGCCATTGTCTTTGACTGCTTGGAACATCCGTGCGCAAAGTTCAGGTTCAAGGGTATCGGAAAAAACTTCTTTGCCGTCAATACGGATAAAGGCGCCGTTCATGACGATGTTCGAGGTGATCCCAGCTGCTTCACGAATGGCGGTAACTTCAGGTTCGGTTCTTCCTGTTGCAATGATCGGCAGTACTTGGTTTTTTCGCAACATCGCCATCGCTTCAGCGATTTCGGATGTGATTTGCGAGTGTTCATCTAAAAGCGTACCGTCAAGATCAAAAAAAGTTAATGCTTTATAGGTCATGTATCTTACTCCTAAGGTTTATAGTCATAGTCCACTCACAATCTTATCAAAGATTGAAAAAAAGGCAAACCTTTATGAATAATCGGTGAAGTTGTTGGTAGAAGAAAGAAATTCGAGTATACTATAGGAAGAATGGAGTGAAACGATGATTTTTTTAGTAATTGGCATCATTTTTTTCTTGATTGGTCTCACTTTTTTTCTTTTTCCATCAAAAAAAATGAACCTTATTTATGGCTACCGTTCCTATTTAGCAAAACAAAATGAACGCAACTGGCGGCATGCTCAGAAACTATGCGCCCGTTATTTTCTGCTTTTTGGCGGAATCATGGCGCTCATTGGATTTGTCTTGAAATGGCAAGAATGGACCAATTTTTTCCTAGTTGAAATGATCGCGATCCCTTGGTTCATCGTGCCGATCTTTGGCCTGATCGAAGAGAATCTGCAACGATTTGATAAAGAACATAGAGGTGAAGAAAATGAATATATTAATGATTGAAGACAACGAATCTGTTTCTGAAATGATGCAAATGTTTTTCTTGAATGAAGGATGGGAAGCGGCTTTTAAGTACGACGGCAAAGAAGGACTGGAAGCCTTTGCTGCTGAACCAGACAAATGGGACATGATCACCCTTGACTTGAACCTTCCTTCCATGGATGGCATGATGGTGGCGCGAGAAATTCGCAAAATCTCCAGTACAGTACCTATTATTATGTTGACGGCCCGTGATTCAGAAAGCGATCAAGTCATTGGGTTGGAGATGGGGGCAGATGACTATGTGACGAAACCTTTTAGTCCACTGACCTTGATCGCGCGGATCAAAGCCTTACACCGCCGCAGTGAGTTGGTTGAAAAAACAACGCCTGAAGCTTCCGATGCAACTTTTGATGTTGTGACCGATCATTTCAAAATGAACACAAAAACACGGGAAGCCTATTTAAATGGCAAACCCATCGATGGGTTGACGCCGAAGGAATTTGATTTGCTTTATACGTTAGCGAAAAAACCGCGGCAAGTCTTTTCACGAGAGCAATTGTTAGAACTAGTTTGGGATTACCAATATTTTGGTGATGAACGTACGGTTGATGCGCACATCAAAAAACTAAGACAAAAAATAGAAAAAGTGGGACCTCAGATCATTCAAACCGTCTGGGGTGTGGGGTATAAATTTGACGATGCAGGTGCTGCTTAATGCGCTACTTGTATCAACAGCTGATTGCGTTTTTTGTTGTGATCTTCGTGATTTTGATGACGATTGGTATTGCGTTTACACAAATGACGCGCCAAACATTACAAGAACGAAATTATGAGCAGTTAATGGGGTATGCTTCGTCGGTCGCGACGATTTCGCAAATCAGCGATTCAGAATATTTGCAGCAAAATATGACGCGAGATGGCTATCTGCAATATTCTCTGCATTTGGCTGAAAATATTTTGAGCAACCAAGACATTTCTTTTGCTTTCTTTAAAAGCCCCGATGACATCATTTATCCATTAGATACGACTCGTGCGGTAGATTTTCCAATTTCTGAAAAAGACTGGCAATCCTTAGAAAACGGGGCGCGTCTGCAACTGACATCACCCACGAATCTATATGGGGAAAAAGAACTGACTTCCTATGTTTTGATTCCTTTTTCTGTCAACCGAACGGATTTTTACGGGGTGATGGTGGTTTCGCAATCGGCAAGCAGCATCTTGAATCTTGTCAGTGCTTTTAACCAAAACTTGTTTAAAGTATGTTTGATCTCGATCGTCGTTTCCTTATTGATCAGTTACCTATTTGCTACGTTCCAAGTAAGGCGGATCAATCGCATGAAACGAGCAACCAAGGAGATCACCAATGGCAATTTTGATATCTTCTTGCCAGTGCATAATCGGGATGAATTTGATGAGTTAGCCGAAGATTTTAATTTAATGACGAAATCCTTAAAAGAGTCGCAAGAGGAAATTGAACGACAAGAAGAACGTCGTCGACAATTTATGGCAGACGCTTCGCATGAGATGCGTACGCCTTTGACGACCATCAATGGCTTATTGGAAGGGTTAGAGTACAACGCGATTCCTGAAAATCAAAAGGATAATGCGATCCGCTTGATGAAAAATGAAACCAATCGCTTGATTCGATTAGTCAACGAAAACCTTGACTACGAAAAAATCCGAACCAATCAAATCTCGATGGTCATCAAAAAATTCGATGCAACGCAAACCATTAAAAATCTGCTGACGCAACTTGAGAGCAAGGCAGAAATCGCCAAAGATGTGTTGATTTTAGAAACAACAGAGCCAATTGACGTCTATGCCGACTACGATCGTTTCGTCCAAATCATGGTCAATATTTTACAAAATGCGATCCAGTTTACGGAAGATGGAGAAATTCGGGTTCGAATCGAAAAAGGCTACTTGGAAACGATCATCGAAATCAGTGATACGGGAATCGGCATGTCTGAAGAACAAGTCAAGAATATTTGGGATCGTTACTACAAAGTCGATCCTTCCCGTAAAAACCGTCAATTTGGTGAATCAGGTTTGGGCCTATCGATCGTTGAACAGCTCGTACGCCTGCACAAAGGAAAGATCAGTGTAGAAAGTGAACTTGGCAAAGGCACGACGTTTAAAATCTCTTTTCCTGATATCGACTTAAATGAAGAATAGCAATCGACCGGCAGCAATTCGCTTAGCCGGTCGATTTTTTTGCGATTCAGTGGCAGCAGTCCAAACAAAAAGACCTGCTTTTGCAAGCAAGCCTTCTTGTTTGGGGGCTATGTAAACTATAGATAAGTAGTATAAGGGGTATGGGCAAAGCATTCGTCTTCATGAATCAAATAGATGGCAACAGCAAATTGTTCGGCGATTTCTTGACACAAGGGCAGCAGGGTTTGAACCTCTTTCGTTGTTAATGTGCTCAAGACATTTTCGATTAAAAGGGTTTCTCTTTCTGAAAGTAAAGCTAAGAGCAGTTGAATTTTGAGCTCCTCAAAGGGTGTTAACTCTGTTCGATCTTTTTTCAAAGCCGATAAGGGAAGCTGTACATAAGGCAGCACATCCTCTAAATCGCCCCCCTTTTTATTTGCAAGAGATACATTGTCCATGACCGATAAAAAGGGGACGGAGGGCCACTGTGCGCGAATCAAGATTGCTTTTTTTTGTGAAAGCAGCAAACTTAATTCAGATGTTTTTGTTTCATTGTCTTTCGCAACATAAAAGAAACCAATTGATTTCGTTAGCTGAGTTGGTTTTTCCATTGTTTTTTCCTCCAATACAGACTATGTCCGCTAGCAATCAGACCAGTAAAGCTGGTAACAGCGGCAAGCAATACGATAAGTGTGTGGCGCGTACTTTCAAATAAAATAGCCAGCCAAGTGGTGCTGTTCAAGTCAACATTTTGGACAAGAATTTGACTGTTTTGCGGGATCGTAATGGCGAATTCTTGACCGGGAAGACTTTGAACAGCCTCCCAAAAGTGATCCGAAGCACGCTCACGATCAAGAGCGATGATATGCCCGCTAAGCAATTCTCGCTGGAAATAAGGCTGGAAGAGCAGCAATAACACAAAGGCGATCACGGCAGCTGCTAAAAGCGGCAAGAGCATTTCAAGCAACTGCATCGCCACCCATTGTCTGGTGGTGGCACCACTTGCTAACCAGGCAGTGTATTCTGAGCGTTTCGATAATTGGTAATAAACTTGAAAGCCGATAAAGACCAGTGTAAAGGCACTAAAAATCAAATAGAACAGTTGATGATAGATCGTCGTGACTGGTTGGATCTCTTCCGCTACTTTCGTTTGCAAATCTTCTGTTGTTAAGAGATCTCTGGTTTGAGCGATCACTTGATCCATTGAGTAGATCAAGGCGAAGGTCACGATCAAGCCAATCACGGCAAAGAAGGATACAAGCGTATAAAGCACCATGGCTTTTTTATGATAAAATATGCTGGCAATCGCAAAATGTATAGTTTTCATCTAGTTCACCTCATCCTATTTCATAGTATAAAAGGGGAGTTTGAATAAAGTATGAAGTTCTTGTAGTAAAATATCGAAGCTAAAAAAGCAATAGAAAAAATCGGGTTTTTACGAACAAAACAGCCGAAAAAAATCCAGCAAAGCATCCGCCTTGCTGGATCGATCTTGTAGTACTTATAGGTTATTCTCCGCTATCTTGTTCCGTCATCTGCTGGTATTCTTGGAAGGTTTTTGTTTGGTACAGATCGACGGTCGATTGATTGCCGTTTTGAGAAAAGGCGCTGGTTGAATCACTGCCTAGATTCTTTTCGATAGCCATCATTTGCTGAAGGGCGTCTTTGTAATTATAGGTCGAAGGATCGACTTCTTCTAAACCGCTCTTCGCATAGAAACGTAAGAGATCACCATTGTTGATCTGATCAGAAACCGACAGCTGTTTGTCAACTTTGGCTTTCCACTCATCGACTTTCGCTTGCAGTTCATCGGATGGATCGTTGATCGGCATGCCGGTACGATTGTCATACAATGTACTGCTATAGTAAGTGTAGTCTGGTGTCACAAAGTCGCCATCGCGGAAGGCAACCAGTTGTTCATTTTGATCAGAGAATAAATCTTGTCCCAATTGAATATAGTTCGATGTATCTACACCGAGTAAGTGCAAGAGGGTTGGCAACGCATCAACTTGGCCACCATACGTATGATTGATGCCGCCGTTTGATTGTCCTGGAATATGGATCATATAAGGGACACGTTGCAATGAAGCATTGTCAAAGTTTGTCCAAGTCGAACTTGTTTTTCCAAGCAATTCTGCTAAGTTGCGGTTCCGAGAATTGGAAATTCCGTAATGGTCACCATATAAAACGATGACTGAGTTTTCGTACAAGCCGCTTTCTTTCAAGTAATTAAAGAACTCTTCTACGGCTTTATCTAAATAATTCGCAGTTGCGAAATACCCATTGATCGTTTGATCAGAAGTGTTCGCTAGCGGGAAGCCGCCTTCTTCATTGGTAAATTCAGAATATGGGTAGTGGTTAGAAACTGCAATGAATTTTGAATAGAACGGTTGTTGCAGACGTTCTAAGTATTGTACCGATTGTTCAAAGAACGGTTTGTCATGTAAACCGTATTGGAATGAATTTTCATCATTGACATCATAATACGATGCGTCGAAGAAATAATCATAGCCAAACCGTTTGTAGGTTTCATTTCGGTTCCAGAAGGTACCCGTATTTCCGTGGAAAACCGCACTGGTATAGCCTTGGGTTTGACCTAAAATATCTGGCGCTGCCTCAAAGGTATTTTTCCCACCCAGTTGAGTGAATAATGCCCCCTGATTCAATCCGAACAAGGAATTTTCGAATAACGTTTCCGCATCACTGGTCTTCCCAGCTTTTACTTGATGGAAGAAGTTATCGAAACTAAAGGTGCTATCGCTATGATACAAACTATTGATAAATGGCATAACTTCATGTTCAACACCATCTTCATCTTTTAATTTATAATCGATCAAGAATTGCTGAACACTTTCTAAGTGAATATAAATGACGTTCTTGCCTTTTGCGATACCGAACAGATCGTCATTCGGTTCCGCGTAATGTTCTCTGACATAGCTTTCTACTTCGTTCATGTCGTTGGGACTTGCTTCGGCACGTACTTGCGAAGCTTGATAGGTTTGCACGCCATCATAAACCGTAAAGGCGTTGATCCCAAGGTATTTCACTAAATAGTCACGAGAAAACGTTCGAGTAAGCAATTCAGGACGGTCCGCTTCTGCTAAGAAAAGATTGGCAGAAAAGACCATGACAGCTAAGGTTGAAATCGCAAAAGCCATCCGCGCCCGCACAGGACGAGTGTCCATTTTGATTTTTTTCATTGAAAAGGCTGCAATCAGCACGATAAAGTCAATGAAATACAACACATCGTAGGGACGGAACAAGCGAATTGCGCTTTCTCCTAGACCACTTGCTACTTTTCCTACACCAAGCATCGTGTTGATGGTGATAAAGTCAGTGAATTCTCGATAGTACGAAACATTGGAGAACAACAGCAGAGTCATCAAGAAATAGATCACAAGCATCGTGATATAAGCTGCTTTGGTTCTTCTTACGTACAATGCGATCGACAGCAGCAACAAAGTCGTTGCGATCGGATTGATGAATAAGATGAAGTACTGAATGCTGCTTTCAATACCTAGGTGGAAGTCCACCATATAGGCAAAGATATTTTTTAGCCAAAATAATAGGGCTAATAGGAAAAAAAAGCCCATTCTTGTATTCACAAAGGTGGATACTTTATTTTTTTTCAAAGGAATCGTCCTCTCTTTTTCCAGTATAACCGGTAAATTACGATTTTACATCACAGTACATTTTACTAGGCTGTGAAAGACGTGTCAAATGAATTCCTTGTCATGACGCGGAATTAAGTATTTCTTTACTTTCAAGGATACAGACAATACAGTCGCTTTTTGCTATACTAAAAAGGAGAATGAATGGAGCAGATGAACATGAAAATAAAACTAACGAAGCAAGGATCAGCGAAGCTTCGCAAAAAGAATCCGTTGATCCAACGAGAAGATCTTCAACAAGCAATCGAGACGAAGGAGTGGGTCACCTTTATTGATCAGGCCAACCATTTCTTAGGTGTCGGCTATCTTGGGGAACAAAATAAAGGGATCGGATGGGTCGTATCCTTTGAAGAAACAGTGATCGACCAAGCATTCTTTGCGCAACGCTTTGCGAAAGCAAAAGGCAAACGCATTGCTTACTATCAAGATGACCTGACAGATGCCTTTCGTCTGTTTAATGGCGAGGGGGATCAATTGGGGGGACTTACCGTAGATTTGTATGGCGAGTATGTCGTTTTTTCTTGGTACAATGCCACCCTTTATCAACATAAAAAAGCGATCGTGGCGGCTTTTCGTCAAATATTTCCCGAGATCAAAGGGGCTTATGAAAAAATCCGCTTTACGTCTGAACTGCCTGAATCAGCATGGGTCTATGGAAAAACGGCACCTGAACCCTTACTGGTGAAGGAAAATGGCGTCACGTATGCGACGTATTTGAACGAAGGACTAATGACGGGCATCTTTTTGGATCAAAAAGAAGTTCGTGGGCAACTTGTTGATGGCTTGGCAGCTGGCAAGACGGTTTTAAATATGTTCAGTTATACGGGGGCGTTTTCTGTCGCTGCTGCTGTCGGTGGCGCTGCTCAAACAACGAGCGTCGATTTGGCAAAACGCAGTCTAGAAAAGACCCGCGAACAATTTGCAGTCAACGGCATTGATCCAGATACCCAGCGTATCCATGTCATGGATGTTTTCAATTACTTCAATTATGCCAGCAAAAAAGACTTGCGCTTTGATGTGATCGTTTTAGATCCGCCGAGTTTTGCCCGCAACAAGAAAAAGGTCTTCTCGGTTGCGAAAAATTATGGCGACTTAGTCACTGATAGTTTGGCGATTTTAGCGCCTGATGGCTTGTTGATCGCCTCAACGAATGCGGCCAATCTTTCACCGAGGAAGTTTCAAGAAATGATCGAAGCATCCTTAGAGAAAGCACACGTTGCTTATGAATGTATTCAAAGTTATCGTCTACCAGCTGATTTTGCGGTAGATAAGCATTTTTCCGAAGGGAACTATCTGAAAGTATTCTTTTATCAAATGAAAAAGGAGTGAAGTAGATGAGCCGATCAAAACCAGTAACGTTAGACGGGAAAACACCGCTGATTTGTGTGCCATTGATTGGGAAAACCAATGAAGAGATCTTGAAACAAGCCATTGCTGCTGAGGAATCAGAGGCACAGATCGTCGAATGGCGTGTTGATCATTACAAACATGTCGAAGACCAGCAAGCGGTTTTAGATGCGTTATCACATATTCGCACGACATTAAAGCACAAAGAGCTGCTCTTCACTTTTCGAACCTTGGAAGAAGGGGGCGAGCGGGCGTTCACATTGACCCAGTACAAAGAATTGTGTTTAGCTGCTGCTGATTCAGGCTTGATCGATTGGATCGATGTCGAATTAGAGAAAGCTGAATTTTTAGGTCGAGCCTTTATTCAAGAAATCAAAAAGGCACAGGTAAAGCTGATATTGAGCAATCATGATTTTGAGAAAACGCCAGAAGATGCTGTGTTGATTTTAAAGATCGGCGTAATGAATCAATTTGGTGCCGATGTTGGTAAGTTAGCGATGATGCCCAAGCAAGTCCAAGATGTTTTACGTTTGATGGGGATCATTACTAAAGCTCGTGGCTTCAACCAACTGCCGTTGGCGATCATGTCGATGGGGGAGCTGGGGAAAATCAGCCGGGTTAGTGGGGCATTGACTGGTTCGGTCTTTACTTTTGCTTCGTTGCAAGGTGCTTCAGCACCTGGACAAATACCGATCGAACGAATGACCAACTACTTACAAGAATTTTCACTCAATGAGTAAGACCAGCCAAGGCCTTCTCTTAGAAGAAACCAAAACAAAAGAGGGATAAAATGGCGAAGAAGAAACAAAAAACCAATGCGATCCGTCAAGTAGAACAACAGAAAATCGCTTATAACGAATACATCTATGAGTGGTCGGAAGACCATCTCGATGCGCAATCCGTCGCTGCACAACTAGCACGCCCGCAAGCCATCTACAAAACGCTGGTGGCAGTGGGCAACAAAACAGGTCCGCTGGTGGCTGTGATTCCTGGAAACAGAGAAGTGGATCTGAAAAAGTTAGCCAAAGTCAGTGGAAACAAAAAAGTAGAGATGCTGCATCTGAGAGATTTAGAAGAAACGACTGGCTATATTCGCGGCGGCTGTTCGCCGATCGGGATGAAAAAGCTCTTTCCTACTTATATTGATCGTGGGGCGAAGACACTGGAAGAAATCGTGGTTTCTGCAGGAAAGCGCGGGTTGCAGATGGGGCTTGCCCCACAAGCGTTGCAACAATTGACTAGGGCGGTCTTTGCCGATTTGTTGGCACCTGAACACGAATAAAAAATCCCCGTGAACCATCTTGAAATGCCGTTCACGGGGATTATTTTGTACTATTTTATTCCATTACTTCAATATCGAAAACCTCAATATTTTCTAAACCACCATAAAAGTCAAACCACGGAGTGGCATATTGTTTTAGAATGGCGTTTAATTCTTCAACATTTTCTTTCCCTTGGGTGTCCAGCCATTCCAGTAATGATTTGGCGCCTTGCTTCCCATAGATTTCCACACTATCGCGCCAAGTTGCTCGCCCACCTAAGATTCCTGAGAATTTAGCACCATGTTGACCAGCAAAGGTCAATTCATCGCGAAAGACATTCGCTGGGACACCCGCACTCAAATAGATAAATGGTCGTGTCGCAGCGTCACTAGCTTCTTTGAAGTAATTGGCGGCTTCTTCTTGCGTATAGACGGCCTCTAAGCCTTCTTTTTGGAAACCTTCAACTAAGTCGAACTGAACCGGTACTTCGACTTTCAAAATATCGATATGGTAGTGATCTTTCGTTAGTTCCTGAATGGTTCGGATGACCTTGCTCGGTTTGATCTTGGCAAAAGCAGGTGATTTGTCATCTGTGATCTCATCATCATAGACGATTGGTTCCACAAATAACGGAATATCGGCCGCTTGTGCCTCCGTACCTAAACGTTCTAAAAACGCATGTTTGGTATCTAAAATCTCTTGCGGTTCATCTGGATTATAATAAACCAAGACTTTCGCAGCATCTGCCCCTTTTTTCACTAAGCGCTGCAGCGATTCATTGGGTAGAATTTCTGGCAAACGACCCGGCGTATTGACATCATACCCTGTTTTTTCATAGGAAAGGATTAAGCCAGCATTGGGATTCTTTGCTTCGATCCCTAAGAAGCCATATTCCTCATCTAACAAAATACTGCTGACATATTTGGTCAATTCTTGGGAAACCAACTGCTTGAATTCATAAATGTGTTCCATCGTAAAGTCATCCGGTCCAGTTGCCGCCTTCATCATTTTTTTCATGGAACCACGTTGGTCGATCGCTAGTGCGGCAATCACACCATCCTCATTTGAAAGTTTTTGCATTCGTTCAAATTTACCTCTTGAAATTCGTTTCATTAAAAAAACCTCCCTCGATCTTGCTATCTTTAGTCTACGCCTACTTTGAGAAAAACCCAACTAATAAGCAAAAAGAGAGGAGACCCAGGTGTTGGTAGCAACGGCAAGGATATTGCTGCCAACACCTGGGTCATCGATCAATAACTGAAATAACTAGCTGTTTCTGCTGCGTTTTTCCCTGAAACATGTCCAGTACAAAACGCTGCTGTAATGTTGAAACCACCTGTATACCCATTGATATCCAATAATTCACCAGCAAAATACAAGCCGTTGATTTTCTTGCTCTCCATGGTTTTTGGATTGATTTCTTTCAGATGGACCCCGCCACCAGTCACGAAAGACTTTTCTAACGGGAACGTGCGAACGATAGTGACTGAAAAGCCTTTGATCAAGGAAGCGAGCGCAGCCAACTGTTCTGGTGAGGCTTTTTCAGCAACCAGCTCATGCAGGTCTAGCTGCTGCAAAAAGAAGGTCATCAAGCGCTCAGGCAAAAAGCCAGCTAAAGCATTCGGCAATTGTTTCTTCGAAGCCGCAGACTGAATCAATTCTTGGGTCAAGGCTTCATGAGATTTTGCTGGCAGACAATCCAGAGCAACCGTCACGGGTTGCTGATTTTTCAATTCTTGATTTACAAAAGAGGAACAGCGTAAAGCAGCTGGACCAGATAACCCAAAGTGGGTAAACAACAGATCCATCGTATGGGCGACGATGGGCTTTCCTTTTTGATCCAAGACACTCAACGTGATGTCTTGCAAGGAAATGCCTTGCAACGTCCGCTCTTGAATAAAGGAGTCTTCTGAAACAAGCGGCGATTCGGTTGGATAAAGTGGCGTAATGGTATGGCCGACTTTTTTTGCCATCTTATAGCCGTCCCCCGTTGCGCCCGTGGAAGGATAGGTGCGGCCACCTGTCGTCAAAATCACACTAGGGGCAGAGAACTCATCGATTTCGGTTCGCACGCCGCGAATTTGACTGCCGTCATGGATCAGCTTTGTGACGACCGTGTTCGTCAATAGGGTGACGTGATGATCGTTGATTGCTTGAAGCAACGCTTCGACGATGGTTTTTGATTTGTTCGTCACAGGGAACATCCGTCCGTGGTCTTCTTCTTTTAAGACGACACCTAAGTCTGCGAAAAACGCCATTACATCATAATTATTGAATTGAGAAAACGTGCTATACAAAAACTTGCCGTTTCCTGGAATATGAGCAACTAAATCATCGACCGGCCGATTATTGGTTACATTGCAGCGTCCGCCGCCAGTCATCAATAATTTCTTGCCGATTTTTTTGTTTTTTTCGATTAATAACACCCGCGCACCTTGTTTGGCAGCAGTGATCGCAGCCATCATGCCGCTCGTACCTGCACCAACAACAATGACATCATAGGTTTTTTCCATTCTTTTCACCTCTTTGGGATTGTAACACATCGGCTATGAGTGCTGAAAGGATTGGTCGATTTTTTTCGAATAATAAAAAATTCTGACAATTCTAAAAAAAAGCGTGCAATTTCAGAAAATTTCTTTAAAATAGAAAATATCTTAAAGGAGGTAATGCACTATGACCAAAGCTTCAGCTTACGTGAAAGAAATTCAAGCGAAGATTCATGAGAAAGACCAACACCAACCGGAATTTCTTCAAGCAATTGACGAATTTTTGCCTACGATCGTTCCCTTTTTAGAGGAGCATCCAGAATATATTGAATCAAATATCCTTGCACTCTTAACTGAACCAGAACGTTTTATCCAATTCAGAGTCCCGTGGCAAGATGATCAAGGCAACTGGCAAGTAAACCGTGGCTATCGGATTCAATTCAACTCGGCAATGGGGCCTTACAAAGGCGGCTTGCGTTTTCACCCAAGTGTAAACTTGAGTATCTTGAAGTTTTTGGCGTTTGAGCAAATCTTCAAAAACAGCTTGACAGGTCTGCCGATCGGCGGCGGCAAAGGCGGAAGTGATTTTGATCCAAAAGGCAAATCAGATGCCGAAGTGATGCGTTTTTGCCAAAGCTTTATGACGGAGCTGTCAAAACATATCGGACCTGACTTAGATGTTCCTGCTGGCGACATTGGTGTCGGCGGCCGAGAAATCGGCTATTTGTTTGGTGCCTACAAACGATTGAAACAATACGATGCTGGTATTTTAACTGGTAAGCCATTAGACTTCTGGGGCAGTAAAAACCGCACAGAAGCAACGGGTTATGGCGCCGTTTATTTCGTTAAGCATTTATTGACAGACCTAGGTGAAACCTTTGCAGGCAAAAAAGCGATCGTTTCTGGAAGCGGCAATGTTGCGATTTATGCAATTGAGAAATTGCAAGAATTAGGTGCGATCCCTGTCACGTGTTCTGATTCCTCTGGTTTTATCTATGATAAAGACGGCATTGATCTGGCCTTGTTAAAAGAGATCAAAGAAGTGAAGCGTGAACGGTTGACGGCTTACGCCAAGGAACGTCCATCAGCCGAATATCATGAAGGGGCATCTGTCTGGGATTTTGATACACCAGCGGAATTAGCCTTTCCTTGCGCGACCCAAAACGAGATTGATCTCTCACAAGCCAAACGTGCAAAAGCCAATGGTGTCCGGGTCGTTTCTGAAGGCGCGAATATGCCTAGCTCATTAGAAGCAGCAGAATATTTTATTGAAGAAGGAATTTTCTACTGCCCAGGAAAAGCAGCCAATGCTGGCGGCGTAGCCGTTTCTGCGTTAGAAATGAGTCAAAACTCCCAACGACTGCAATGGGAAAAAGCTGAAGTCGATGCCAAATTGGACGATATCATGAAGTCGATCTATGAAGCATGCCGTGATACTGCTGAAACCTTCGATCAAAAAAATAATTTTATGTTAGGTGCGAACGTCGCAGGCTTTGAAAAAGTTGCTAAAGCAATGTTTGCTCAAGGACTTGTCTAAAATCACCCAACAGGCTACCTATCAGGAATTACTTGAAAAAAGTTGAAAAAAAACGTAAAGTAGGTAGTGTATGAAAAACTATTTTTTCAAGGAGGACAAATCATGTCACACATCAAGTTTGACTATTCGAAAGTAGCACCATTCGTGAACGAATACGAATTGAGCTACATGCAAAGTCAAGTTACAGCAGCAGACAAACAATTACGCGAAGGAACAGGTGCTGGTAGCGACTTTTTAGGTTGGATCGACCTTCCTAAAAACTATGACAAAGATGAATTTGCGCGTATCAAAAAAGCGGCTGAAAAAATTCAATCTGATTCTGAAGTATTAGTCGTGATCGGGATCGGCGGATCTTATTTAGGAGCGAAAGCAGCGATTGATTTCTTAAATCATTCTTTCTTTAACTTGCTACCAAATGAAGAACGCAAAGCACCACAAATCTTTTTTGCAGGTAATTCGATTTCTTCAACATACTTAGCAGATTTGATCGAAATCATCGGTGACCGTGACTTTTCTGTGAATGTGATCTCAAAATCAGGAACAACTACTGAGCCAGCGATCGCTTTTCGTGTTTTCAAAGAACGTTTGATTGAAAAATACGGCAAAGAAGAAGCCAACAAACGGATCTACGCAACAACGGATAAAGCGAAAGGTGCAGTAAAAGTTGAAGCAGATGCTGAAAACTGGGAAACCTTTGTGATTCCAGATGACGTCGGCGGCCGTTTCTCTGTATTGACTGCTGTTGGTTTATTACCAATCGCTGCCAGCGGAGCGGATATCGATGCCTTGATGCAAGGGGCAGCAGATGCTAGCGATGCTTACGCAAGTGACGACCTTGAAAAAAATGAAGCGTATCAATATGCAGCAATGCGTAACATCCTTTATCGTAAAGGCAAAGTAACCGAATTGCTGATCAACTACGAACCAGGCATGCAATACTTCTCAGAATGGTGGAAACAATTATTCGGCGAGTCTGAAGGAAAAGACCAAAAAGGGATCTATCCTTCAAGTGCAAACTTCTCGACAGACTTGCATTCTCTTGGTCAATACATCCAAGAAGGCCGTCGCAATATCTTTGAAACAGTTGTTAAAGTTGAAAAACCACGCAAATCAATTGCGATCCCTACACAAGAAGCAGATCTTGATGGTCTTGGCTACTTAGAAGGAAAAGAAGTTGATTTTGTTAATACGAAAGCCTTTGAAGGAACATTACTTGCACATACAGATGGGGATGTCCCAAATCTGTTAGTAAAAATTCCTACAATGGATGCGTACACGTTAGGTTACACCATGTACTTCTTTGAGATCGCTGTGGGTATCTCTGGCTACTTAAATGGCGTGAACCCATTTGACCAACCAGGGGTTGAAGCGTACAAGAAAAACATGTTCGCCTTACTTGGCAAACCAGGTTTTGAAGATCTTGCAAAAGAATTGAACGAACGTCTATAATTCGATAAAGAAACGCCTTGAGCCAGTCTGATTGGCTCAAGGCGTTGTTTTATTTTCGTATTTGTTGTGCTACTAGATCGTTGGGCCAATAAATCAGCGGTCTTCTTTTAATCCCCAAAGCAACGCAGCAGACAATAGTCCAAAGATACAGGTTTGAATAATTGGCATTTTGCTCATCTCCTTTTGATTTTCTTTAGTATAAAATGCTTTTTAAGAAGTGGCACGAACAAACCAGTGTGTTTCAACGAACGAAACTGTCATTTCTTGGTGACAAATGCGTGATGAATCGAAATAAAACGTTTTCAATTTGATGCTTTTTTGTTATTATATCTTTAAGAAAGAAAACGGTTGAGGTGAGGATATGGAGAATATTACGATCGGTGAAAAATATGTCTGCCAACCTGTCGGGGCGAGCAAGCCTGTGATTGGTGTGGTTGAAAAATTATACGTAAATACGGCGTTGATCGTCGTTTCAAGTTATGAAGAAGAAGATCAAGCACAAGTAGAAGCTTGTAATCGTCGGATGATCGTCAGTTTCAATAAAATTTGTACGCAAACGAACGTTGCCTAACCAACTAGCAAAAAATGCTGCTCAACGGAACACCGTGAGCAGCATTTTTCTTCGTGTGAGATCAGCCAACGCCGATCACAAAATTCAATAGTTTGTCTGAATAAGTCATATCTTCTTCCGTCACACTCAACTCTTCATTTAAGATCTCCATCTGGTCAGTAATGATCCCGTCCACCCCGTAAAAACGCATCCGGCTGATAGTATCCGCATCATTGGGGGTCCAAACGAACACTTCCTTGCCATCGGTTCGGGCAGAAGCGATGAAGTTGCGGTTGATCGTACTGTATTCCATCGTCAGAAAATCAGCACTGGTCAGTGGTGGCCCCACGACATTGAAGGGCATGATGTATCCTGAAATCAATTGAGGCGCCTGCGCCTTTAACTCCTCAACAACTGTATAGGAGAGGCTTTGCATAATATGACCATTTGCAAGGAGGTCCTCTTGATATCTTGCTAAAAAGGCATTTACAAGTTCCGCGGTATCTTTTCGCTGCGTTTTGATCTCCACCAGCAGTTTTTGGTCCAATTGGTTGGCAAGTGCCAAGTACTCATCAAAGGTTGGAATACGCGCTGTCTGATTGTTTTCCGAAACTGTCAGTGATTCGGCGTAATTCAAAGGCAATTGCTCTGGTTTGCCATGACCACCTGTTAACGGACGGTAAGAAAAATCATGATAGACAATAAAATGACCATCACTGGTTTGCTGGACGTCCATTTCAACATAATCCGGTTGGTACTTCTCGCTAGTAAAGCGTAGTGCTTCAAGAGAATTTTGGACCCCTTGTCCGTCGCTGACCCCTCGATGGGAGATCGTTACCGGATGGATCGAAGCAGCTGAAGTCAGATAGTTCATATTATATAGACTAACACCGACACCGAAAAGCACCGTTACCAAGGTAAACAACGAACTTTTTAGACCTAAGAAGTGACGCTGGTTCAATGGTTCTTGGTGGAACCATGAAGGAATCTCTGGTAAAAAGCCTTCATCATCCATGAAATCAACGATGATGTAAAAAATGGCTACCGTCGATAAAATGACATTCAGTAACAAGATAAACTGCAAGAAAGTCATAATAAAAACAGCACTATACAACGCATAGTCCGGTGTAACAACTTCAATCACCGCCTGAATGGTAATCAGCAAAGTGAAGCCCAGTGTCGAAATCAACAAGATGCTACCGCCGATAAAGACAAATTGACCAACGATGGCAAAAAAACGGCGTTTTGTTACTTGGAGGCTTTCTTTGATCGCTTTTCGAAAGGGCAGATCACGTAATATCATTTCTGGCAAGGCAAAGATCACGCGAATCCCCAAGTAAATCAACAAAACATAAACCAACAGCACTGCCCCGATGATCAAGACACGGTTGGCAAAAATGAAATCCATGATAAATGCGGGAATTTTGATTTTTGCGAGTAAATCAGAATTAAAACTCAACCCACCGATTGGTAAAATCAGTAAGAAGTAAAACAGGAAAAATAAAAAAGTCATCGGCCGTAGTTTACGCAACTGCAAAACAGTCATCCGTAACAATTGCCGCAAGCTGATCGGCTGTTTCTTTTTAATAAAATAGACACTTAGCAGCAAAAAAGTAAACTCAAAAAAGACGGCTAATAAAATCAAAAGTAAAATCAGTGTTAATGAGAGCAGCACGACTGGGTGGTCGGTAAAGATACTGCCAATATTATCAAAAGAAAGGTAAGGCAAGCCCCCACGTTTTAAGACGAACTTGGTGGAAGCCGATAAGATTGGGATCACTAAGAACAACAAAGCACCGTGCATCAGTAACACATCACGGAAGTAGGCGTTGCTGTCTTTCAAAAAATCCCAAGTGTTGACTAAGCTGTTTTTTAAATAATTCATGGTCGTCATCCTAACAAAAGTAAGTATTTTGGTTCCTATTTATTCTAAAAAGGCGGAAAAAAAGAGTCGAACAGTTTCAGAAGCACATTCGCCACAGGTATAGATCCCTGTATGAAAAGCAGCTCCTTCATGTTCGGCTCAAGGAATTGATCGTTTTTCTTACCTATTTTTCTTATCCGCCTAACAAACCAGTTAAGAATGTTCCACCATAAATCAAAGCCATGCTGTACAAGAAAATTGAAGCAGGTTTTGCCAACAAAATAATCAGCGTAAATTTCTTCACTGTCATGTTGGTCAAGCCAGCCATTAGACAAAGGGCATCATCTGGGGCGACTGGTAGAAAGATTGCAAGGGCGAAAAGTTTTTCAAATCGGCTTTGGTTATCTAACCAGCCAATATATTTATCGTAAGTTTTGTCACTGATCATACTTAAAATGAATGGTTTACCGTATCGTCGGCCTAGCAGGAAAATAATGACAGAACCAATACTGATTCCTACATAGTTATAAACGAATCCTAGATAAGGACCGAAAATCAAGACACCTGCAGCGCTGGAGACACCACCGGGAATGATCGGGATCACTACTTGCAAGATCTGCAAAAGGATAAAGACGATTGGTCCTAAGATAACGGAATTTCCAACTAGACCTCGCAGTGCATTAATGTCTTTGAAAACACCTAGATTGATAAAATAGATCGTTAATGCGATAGATAAACCTAAGCCAATAATAGAAATCGTATTAATGATACGACGAGAAGTTGCTATGCTCACAGGACTTCATCTCCTTTATGTTTCATAATCCCACTATACGGGGTGAGACCAGAAAAATCCAGTAAAACAAATGACAAACGTCAAACAGTTTTGTAAGGTATGCCTTTATTATAAAAGAAGTCCGAAAAGAAAACATTGTACTAAAGTCTGAAATAAGAAAAATTTATAGTTTCTGCGCACCAATAGTTTCAGGAGATTTTTTTATCTGAGGGATGTTTTTTCGTTCGCTTCATTTGCCAACGATTAACGATCTTTTCAACCACACTTGTCATCATGAAGCCTCCAGCGATCGCCCCAGCGGTGATGACAACGATCATCAGATTTTCAAAGCCGACAAAGTTGTCGCCCAAAGCGAATTCTCGAACGGCTTTGTAGGCAGGACCACCCGGTACGAGAGGAACGAGGCTAGGAATGTTAAAAATGATCATGGGCATTTTTTTTCTGCGGGAAAAAAAGATGCTGACGCAACCGACGGCAAATGCGGCTAAGAAGTTGGCGCTTCCTAGACCGTAGCCAATCGTTTTCAATGACCAATAGATCATCCAGCCAACCGTTCCAGCGATGCCTGTTGCAACTAAGGCTCTTTTAGGAATATTGGTCAAGATACCAAAGGTCACGGTGCTTAAAAAGCTAAAGGAAAGGTGAATAAAAATCGTCATGAGATCCCTCCAAATAAGGTGAAGACCGTGGCGATGCCAACACCGATCGCGGCAGCTGTGAAAATAGCTTCAGTTCCCCGAGCAGTCCCACTGATGAGATGGCCTGCCAAAATATCCCGAAAGGAATTGGTGATCGCTACACCAGGAACTAAGGGCATGACGGCACCGATAATCAAATTATCGACGTTTTGTGCGACATGAAGAGAGACCGCTAGAAGAGACAAAGTACCGATCAGTAAAGAGGCGCAAAACATATCCAAAAAGCGGATATCGATGACTTTTTTGACCCAATAGGCGCATAAAAATCCCAGACAGCCAATGACAAACGTTGCTAGAAAATCAAACCAAGCACCGCCGAAAATAATCATTAAAGTACTGCTGACCACGCCCGCACTAAACACCTGCAGCCAATAAGGAAAACTTGGTGTCGTTGGATTGACCTTTTTTAATGCCTCGTGCAGTTCCACTAACGAGATTTTTTTTTCAGCATAGGCACGGGACAATCCGTTGACGGCAACAATTTTTTCGAGATTGATGACTCGATCATGAACATTTTCTACTTGTGCATAGTGGCTACTGCGTAAGCCCATAAAAAGTCCAGTTGCTGTTACATAACTAATGCTGCCTTGCTCTCCGGCATTTGCTGCAATTCGATTCATTGTATCTTCCACTCGATAGACTTCCGAGCCGTTTTCCATCATGATTTTTCCTGCCAACAAACAGGTCTCCAATAATAGCTCTTTTGATTCAGCCATTTCCAAACTCCTTTTTCAATCGAATTTGCGCACTACATTCTTAGTGTACAATTTCAGCGAGTTTTCAACAAGGAAGAAAAGTAGATTTGAAAAATAACTAGCAGCCAATGCGTAGGATTTTTTGTGATAAATGAAAGGAGAAGCACTTCTTTTAATTAGTAAACATTCGTTTTTAATGAACAAAGTGAATAGAAATAAGATAACGGATGGAGTGTTTTATTTTAAAAAAATGAATATCTCGGTTACAATTAAATAAATATAAAAAGGGGGATTTATTGATGCGAAGGAAGGTCTATACAAGAGAACACATTTTGAAGGCCGCTTATGAACTGATCAATAGAGAAGGTTTTGGCAATTTTACGGCCCGGAATATCGCTAAGCACATGGGAATTTCTACTCAACCGATTTATCTTGAGTTCGAAAATATGCAGGACTTAAAAAATACCTTGGTGGAGGCTGTTTTCAAAGATTTATCGGAAAATGTTTTTCCAGTTGTTCGAACAGGAGACAAACTTGTTGATTTAGGCCTGAATTATATACGCTTCGCTCAAGAGCAGCACAATCTCTACATCGCCCTTTTTATCGACGACTATGGCGGTGGGAAATTGATGCATGATTTTTCATCGACCTATTTCAAATCCTTGATCAAATCAGAAGAAAAATATGCGGATCTTTCAGAAGATGCGGTAAATGCACTACATAATGGCGCATGGATCGTTGTGACTGGTTTGGCTTCCTTAATGTCGGCGGGTATTATCACACCCACCGATGACCAGATCATCAAAATCATCAACGAGACTATTGAAGGCGTAATCGAAAAGAAAGATAGCTACATCTTCGATTAAAGAACAAAAAATCTGCATCCCATTACTTATTGGGTGCAGATTTTTCTTGACATTTTTAATAAAACTAGCGAAAATAACTGTTATGGAGAGTTGGCAGAGTGGTAATGCAGCGGACTCGAAATCCGCCGACCCGGTTCATCCCGGCGCGCAGGTTCAAATCCTGTACTCTCCTTATATCAACGCTTTGGAGCGTTTAGCCTATCTTTCGAGATAGGCTTTTTTGTTTGTTGTGGGCAGAAAAATGGGCACAGAAGCTAACTGACTGCCGAGCTTGATCGATGACCATCTGAAAAACCCTCAGCCTAGACTCGATCTGGAAATCAACAGAAATGTACACTAATTCGTCGAACCCTTTTTTGCTTGTGGTCCTGCAACAAACGAAAAGAATCAATCGGGCAAACGCGCTAAGGCGTATTCAATTTGTTCAGAAGTAAAGCCTTCAAAAGAAAGTTGGCTCGCCACACGCTCATCTGATAAGGATAAATTTTGCGAGTAGCGAATTGCTTTTTTCAAAGCTTGCTCGTTCCAATCGGCATCCACGGTGGCTACGGCAAAGTCTGCTGCGCTCTCAGAAAAATCTTCATAGAGTAATTGACGTTTCAAGCTCGACTGAGAAAACGCATTGCTGGATAAGTATCTTTCTGCACGATTCAGTGCATTTCTTTCTTCACGAGAAAGTTGAGGTGTATGTTGCTCGTTGTTTGCGGGTTCTTCTTGTTGCGCGCTGCTTGCTTCGTTGTTGCCAGCTGTTTGTTCTCCTTGTGGTTGTTCCATGGAAGCAGTGGCATCGCCAAAGGATTCATTTTTCCTTGCTTCGTTACGTAAAGAAAGGCTTAATTGGGCAGTGATGCTATCGAAAGACGTCACATCTTGGTAGAAGGACAAGCCACCATACGAAAACAAGACAATAAAGGCGGAAGCGACAATGAGAAAAACATTTCGATCTCGTTTGTTTTTTTGAGTTATCAACCCAATATAAAATAAGATAATGCCAAAAATGAAACCGATCAAACCGATAAAAAACAAACCAGCGAAAAATGTAGCCATAAGCATCCCCCCTAATAAAACAGTTTCCTAAAGTTAATAGTACTATGTCTGGAATCAGAAAACAGATTTGTCTTTTCATGAATAGAGGAAAAGAATGATTTGACAAATGTAACGTGTATGCTATTAATGGATCATTCATATGTATTAAAGAAGTGACGCTCAAGAATTACTGGTAAAATCGCTAGTAAACGAAATGAAAGTACAGTTGTATCAGTAGGAGGGAAGATGATAGATTTTCAAGAAAAAGATTACTTTATGCGTTACACAAAAGTTGCGGCACAGGGATTGAGCAAATTTATTACGCAAGGATCTGTTGATGAAATCTTACAGCTAGATGAAAAGCAAAGTGGACAGAAGCAAGAAGCGGATACTGCAAAAGACAAAAGCGAGCCAAAAAACAAGAAAGCACCTAGCTAATTTTTTCCTTAGCGAGGTGCTTTCAGTACGAATCGGTATCCTTCATTTGGATAAACTCCTTATGCAGTTTTTTTCAATTCTTGTACAGCTTGCTCGATCGTAATTCCAGTCGCAAAATGATTCGCATCTTTTTTATCGAAAACGATAAATAAATTCAATTTGGTATCCAGAGTTACACGATATTGTAGATCTGTGTTATAGAATGTCATAGTCATTCTCCTTTCTTAAAACTTGTCATTGAAAGGCAACGGTTAGTTGATAACGAAATTCCATAGTTAGAATAACACTTTTTTTCACATTCGTCCAATAAAACTATCAAACGAACGAATCTGACTGATCCTTTTCAAGAAATCAATGCCTGAGAATGGCAGCAAAAGAAGTTTCCTGGAGTCAGTAAATTCGGGAAAAGTATCTTTGTATATTTTCAGAAAAATAGAATTCATAAAAAATTTCTTAAGAATTTTGAGGATAGCTATTTTCTTAGATAACAAATTTGTAAGATTGAGAGTATGAGTTGGTTAGAAACCTTGATATCATAAGGTTTATCTCCAAATTATGTTTTGTGCAAAAATATATTGATTGTATTTTTTTGAAAAAGAGATCGTATCTCTTGAATTCTATGGTATGATTTACTTTAGAAAAATGAAAATGGATTATGAAAACGGATGTGAAAATATGTGCGGAATTGTCGGCTTTGTCAATTCAAAAGACCAAAAAGAAATCATTATTGAACGCATGATGGACCGGATCGTTCATCGCGGACCAAACAGTTCAGGAAAATTTACCGACGACCAAGTAGCGTTAGGGTTTCGTCGTTTATCGATCATCGACTTAGAAGGTGGCTCACAACCGATTTTTAACGAGGATCGAACAAAAGTCATTATTTTTAATGGGGAAATCTATAACTTTCAAGTGTTGCGGGAAGAATTGATCCAAGCGGGTCATGTTTTTTCTACCCATGCGGATACCGAAGTAGTCTTACATGGCTATGAGGAGTGGGGCATTGATGTTTTGCAGCGCCTGCGGGGAATGTTTGCTTTTGCCATCTGGGATACTCAAAAACAAGAGCTTTTCGGCGCACGGGATCACTTTGGGATCAAACCATATTACTATGCGCAAATGAATGGCAGTTTTATGTTTGGTTCTGAAATCAAGAGCTTTTTGCCTCATCCAGATTTCAAGAAAGAGTTGAACCAAGAGGCGTTGAAACCTTATTTGACTTTTCAATACTCGCCTTTGAACGGAGAAACCTTCTTTAAAGGCGTTCATCGTTTGCAAGAAGGGCATTATTATTTGTTTAATGAACAGGGATTGACGATCAAGCAGTATTGGGATGCAGATTTTTCAGTGAAAGAAAATCATTCAAGAGAAGAATGGGTCGACAAAATCGATCAAGCAGTCCAGGAATCAATTGCCGCTCATCAAATCAGTGATGTTGAAGTCGGCTCATTTTTATCCAGTGGTGTCGATTCAAGTTACGTAGCTTCTGTCTTGCGACCAGATCGCTCGTTTTCAATCGGGTTCGATGACAAAACCTACAACGAAGCGATCGAGGCCCGCAAATTGACGGAAAAACTTGGTTTGAACAACACAGCAGCGGTCATCGATGGTGAAATGTCCTTTGAGGCATTCCCGTTGATTCAGTATCACTTGGACGAACCAGATTCTAACCCAAGCTGTGTCCCTTTGTACTTTTTAGCCAATCTGGCAGCACAGCAAGTGCGAGTCGTTCAATCTGGGGAAGGGGCAGATGAATTATTTGCCGGTTATGCTGCTTATGGCTTCCACACAAACTCTAAAGCGGTGCGCGTTTTTGCCCAAGGGTTGAAAAAATTGCCACAAAACATCCGCTTTCGTTTGGGACGTCAAATCGGCAAAATGAAAAACTTCCATGGTCGAATCCATCTTTATGAAGCCACGGCACCTGCCCAAGACTTCTTTATCGGGCAAGCCCTGGTCTTTGAAGAAGAGGAAGCACTGCAGCTTTTAAAACCAACGTATCAAAAAGGACCCTCTGTTGCTGAAATCGTTGCGCCTCATTACGAGAAAGTCAATGGTCTCAATGACGAGGTCAATAAGATGCAATATTTAGATCTTCATCAGTGGATGCCGAAGGATATCTTGTTAAAAGCAGACAAAATGTCCATGGCGAGTTCCTTGGAATTACGTGTTCCTTTATTGGATATTGAGATGCAAAAGTTGTCGCAAACGATCCCGACGAAATATTTGATCAATCAAAACAACACCAAAGATGTGTTTCGACAAGCGTCAAACCGTCATTTGCCAAAAGAGTGGGCAAACCGTGAAAAACTCGGCTTTCCTGTACCTATCAAGGCATGGCTGAAAGAAGGAACAGGGTATGAAGCAGTCAAGAGCCTTTTTGAGTCAGACTTTGCGGCAACCTTCTTCGATCAAACAGCCATTTTACAAATGCTTGAAGACCATCGCCAAGGAAAACCGAATCTTCAGCGAAAAATCTGGACGATCTTTACGTTCTTGACCTGGTATAAAGTATTCTTTATTGATGAATCGATTCCAGAAGCCAAAGAAATCGTTTATGAAACACTTTGATTTGAATATGGCAGCAAAAAAAAGCTGATGCGGACATCCCGCATCGGCTTTTTTTATAGACCTAAATATTTTTCCAAGTAATCGACCATGCCATCTTCCGCATTGGTTTTGTCGGTAACATCATTGGCGATCGATTTTAATTGTTGCGTGCCATTCGCCATGGCAACGCCCCAGCCCGCATAATCTAGCATCTCCAAATCGTTGTGTTCATCACCAAAAGCGATGATATCTTGTCGATCCAAAGACAAAGAATCCGCGATCACCGAAAGACCAAGTGCTTTATGGACCCCTTTTGGTACGATCTCTAAGATAGCTTGAGGTCCGCCCCATGTTCGAACATCGACCGCATCGTCGAATTGATCCTTGATACGTAAAGAAACAGATTCTGCTAATTCATTTTCGGTTTTCACCAGTAATGAAGTGGGGTCCGTTTTTAAATTTGCTAATAGATTTTTTTCGGAAGCATTGCCCGAAAAGAAAAAGTGCTGATCAAATCCGCTTAGGTCGTCAATGAAAAAGGTTTCGCGATTTTCTGCTGCCACAAACGTCAGCCCCAGCTGCTCTTTTTGCGCCATGAGCTCAAACGCAATTTCTCGAGAGATCGAGTGCTCCATTTCATTTGCCCAGACTTGTCGAGGTTTATGGACCAACCCGCCGTTAAAATTGACCATTGGTGTTGTGAGCGCCAATTCTTTATAGAACTGATCGCTCATACGAAAAGGTCTTCCTGTAGCGATGGTAACAAAGTGTCCCGCTTTGGTGGCGCGAACCAGTACCTCACGTGTGCGAGGGGAAAGTTGGGATTCAGTATTTAAGGTTGTGCCATCTAAATCAATGGCGATGATTTTTGGTTTCAAAAGACTCGCTCCATTCTCTTATGGTAGTGGCTTAAGTGTAACATATTTCTGTCATTTCACAATACAAGTAAGTTTTCGATAAGTTTTCATAATATTTACAAAGTAAAACACGAACATTAAACGTTTTTGGTTCGTTTTATTCGGAAAAAGGTTTGAAAAGCGAAAATTATTCCCTTATAATTTGTAATTGTTCGATGAAAAGCGCAATTATTCATTTTTTCTTTTCATAGAAACGATTAAAGTTCAGGAGTGAAACATAACATGGAAAAGTTTTTCAAATTAAAGGAGAATAAAACGACGGTTTCCACAGAAGTGATGGCTGGGGTCACCACCTTCTTCGCGATGAGTTATATTTTGTTTGTGAATCCGACGATTTTATCTGCTGCAGGCATGCCGTTTCAAGCTGTTTTCTTAGCAACGATCATCGCTTCAGTGATTGGTACCCTGATCATGGGCTTATTTGCAAATGTGCCTTACGCGCAAGCACCTGGAATGGGCCTTAATGCATTCTTCACCTTTACCGTCGTTTTTGGTTTGGGGTATACGTGGCAGCAAGCATTAGCGATGGTTTTCATCTGTGGCTTGATCAACATTTTTATCACGGTCACTCGTATCAGAAAAATGATCATCCATGCGATTCCAGAAAGCATGCAGCATGCAATTGGCGGCGGGATCGGGATCTTTGTGGCTTATGTAGGGATCAAAAATGCCAACTTGCTAAACTTCAGTGCAGACACTGCCGCAGTGACTGGTTCAGTTGTCGACGGTGAGACGATCGTGAGTGCCAATTTTAATGGGGGGATCGTCCCAGCTTTGGCGAATTTCAATAATGCACCTGTTTTGTTAGCAGTGATTGGTTTAGTAGTGACTACTTTATTAGTGGTGAAAAATGTTCGTGGGGCAATTATTTTTGGTATTTTAGGAACGACGATCATCGGTATTTTGATGGGTGTGGTGGATTTAAGTGCCATTGATTGGCACGGGAATTCATTAGGAAGTTCCATCAGCGAACTAGGCATCACATTTGGCGCTGCGTTTGGCTCTGAAGGAATGGGCTCACTATTCAGTGATTCTGCCAAAATCCCTCAAGTAATCATGACGATTTTAGCGTTTAGCTTATCAGATGTCTTTGATACGATCGGTACCTTTATCGGGACTGGACGTCGTACAGGGATCTTTTCGAAAAAAGATGAAGAAGCGGTTGAAAACAGTAACGGGTTGAACACGAAGATGGATAAAGCCCTTTTTGCAGATGCCGTAGCCACTTCTGTAGGTGCCATCGTAGGGACCTCAAATACAACGACTTATGTGGAATCAGCAGCTGGTATCGGTGCTGGTGGACGCACGGGCTTGACTTCTGTTGTAGTGGCAGCACTCTTTGCAATCAGCAGTATCTTTTCTCCACTGATCTCAATCGTTCCCGCACAAGCGACAGCACCAGCGTTGATCTTAGTTGGGGTAATGATGATGGCTTCGTTTGCAGACATCAAGTGGACCGATCTAGAAGAAGCAGTTCCCGCTTTCTTCGCGTCTATTTTTATGGGCTTGTCTTACAGTATTTCCAATGGGATCGCTGTTGGTTTCATTTTCTACGCATTAGTGAAAGTAGTGAAAGGAAAAGCCAACGAAGTATCTCCGATCATCTGGGTCGTCAATGCGTTGTTTATCCTAAACTTTGTCATTTTGGCTTTGATCAGTTAAGTTTAATGAAGAAAATCTTTCTGTATGTTACCTGCAGAAAGATTTTTTTATTTGATTATTACTCACGATACGGTATAGTATTTGTGAAAGAAGGTTTGTAAATGAAGATTGATTGGAAACGAAATCTACTGATTTCATGGGTAGGTTGTTTTTTTACGGGTGCCAGTTTTAGTCTTGTCATGCCATTCATTCCCTTATATATAGAAGAGTTAGGCGCTCCAGAGAGTCAAATTGAGTTGTTTTCTGGATTAGCAATCTCAGTAACGGCGTTTGCGGCGGCTATCATTGCTCCAGTATGGGGAAATCTAGCAGATCAAAAAGGTCGTCGCTTAATGATGATTCGCGCGGCTGCGGGGATGACAGTGACGATGGGGTCTTTGGCTTTTGTACCGAATGTCTATTGGCTGTTGATCATGCGTTTCTTTACCGGAATTTTATCGGGGTATATTCCCAATGCGACTGCATTGATTGCTTCGCAGGCGCCTCGAGAAAAAAGCGGTTGGGCGCTTGGGACATTGGCTACAGGAGCCATCGCAGGGAATTTGATCGGTCCATCGATGGGTGGGGCGTTGGCGCAATGGTTCGGCATGAAAAATGTTTTTATCATTACTGGTGTTGTGCTGCTAATTACGCTCTTGCTTACGATTTTTCTCGTTCAAGAAGATTTTGAGCCGGTTGAAAAGGGCGATTTGCTGTCCATCAAAGAAATTTTTGGTCAAATCAAAAATATGCAGTTGCTTGTCGGTTTGTTTATTACGTCACTGATTTTACAGCTAGGTGTAACGAGTATCAGCCCGATCCTTACATTGTATATTCGTGATCTAAGCGGGAACAGTGGCAATATTTTGTTTGTCAGCGGATTGATCGTCTCTGTTGCTGGTGTTTCGGCAATCATCTCTTCGCCATTTTTAGGCAAAATCGGTGATCGTTACGGCAATCACAAGGTATTGTTAGGCGGTTTATTGCTGTCATTTTTCTGTTTCATTCCGATGGGCTTTGTCTCCACACCGTTTCAGTTGGGCGTGCTGCGCTTCTTGCTTGGTTTTTCGACGGGTGCGTTGATGCCGTCGATCAACACACTGATCAGCAAGATCACCCCGATGGAAGGGGTCAGCCGTATCTACAGCTACAACCAAATGTTCTCTAACTTTGGACAAGTGTTAGGTCCGATGGTCGGCTCAACGGTGGCAGCTGGCTTTGGTTATCCCGCCGTCTTTTGGGTAACTAGCGGGTTTGTACTGATCAATATTTTTATCTCAGGATTTAATTTCCGTAAAAGCTTGCGTAAAACGGACATCAGTGAATAGTTGAAAAGAAAAAAAAACCAGTTACAATAAAGGTAACTGGTTTTTTTTTAATGGCTTGTCTTTTCAGGCGCTGGTGCGATAATACCAACAAGAATGATCACCACACCTGTGACCAAAGAGATGATTGAAGTTAATTGAAAATCATAAGTTGCTCCAGCAAGTGAGCTGCCTAGATAGCCAACGACTTGACCTAATACAAAAGTCCAAAATAAAGTGACTAAGTAACGCATGACGACACCTCTTTTCTGCGTATCTTCCATTTCGACTTTAGTTTATCACAAAAATATTTATTGTAAAGATTTTCACTTTTTCATTTTGTTTTTCAAATCTAATTACTAGCAGAAAGAAAGAGAATTTTCATTTTTGGAGGGATTTCAATGTATTCACAGCTCACCACCTTAAGCGCCTATTCGTTGCTGCAAAGTACGATCAAAATTCCTCACTATATAGAGCAAGCCAAAAAGATGGGCTATCAGACGTTGGGTCTGACCGATCATAATGTTCTCTATGGCGCGGTCGAGTTTTATCAGCAATGCCTAGCACAGGGCATCAAGCCGATTTTTGGCGCTTTGTTCGACTGTACCTTCGGAGAGGGATCAATGTCCTTTCCGTTGTACGTATTTGCAAAAAACCTCAAGGGCTATCAAACCTTGATGCGTTTATCAAGTGAAAAAATGATCACCGAGCAGTTGAATTTGGCTGCTTGTGATTCTTTGCAGGACCTCTTTGGTTTGCTGCCTGAAGGCGAGGGATTTCTGCCTTCTCAGCACGATGATCTAGAAGCCAATCAAGAAGCACTGCGAGCAATCAGCCATAAATTTGATTCTGAGAGCTTGTTTTTAGGTATTACTAGCAAAGGGTTAGATCCAGAAACGATCGCTTGGTTTAACGAGCAAAACATTGCACCATGTGCGTATCAACCAATCGCGGCTTTAGCACAAGAAGAAGCCTTTGCAGTCAAAGTGATGACGCATATCAAAGAGGGCTCGCAAATTGAAGACTTTCGTCAGGCTAAAGAGCAAGGGGCTGCGCAGCTTTTTCTACAACCAGCAGACCAACTGACCGCGGCATTTGAAGAATGGTCGCAGGCATTGATGAATAATCAGCGGATTGCAGCTGAATGCGCCGTCGAGCTGCCGCTGCATCAGCGGCTGTTGCCTCATTACCCGCTACCAGCCGAAGAAAGTGCTGCGGACTATTTGCGGAAAATTTGTTTTGAGCGTCTGCCTCAGCGTGTTGCCCACGTTACATCGGCGTACGAACAGCGTTTGGATTATGAGTTGTCCGTCATCCATAAGATGGGCTTTGATGACTATTTCTTGATTATTTGGGACGTCATGGACTTTGCCCACCAACAAGAGATCGTTACCGGCGCTGGACGGGGATCGGCTGCTGGCGCACTGGTGGCATATGTTTTATCGATCACCGACGTAGATCCAATCAAATACGATCTTTTGTTTGAACGATTCTTGAATCCAGAACGTTACACGATGCCTGATATTGATTTAGACATTCCTGACAATCGCAGAGACGAGATTTTACAGTATGTGCGCCAAAAATACGGGCAAGAATATATGGCACAGATTGCGACGTTTGGCACCATGGCGGCCAAAATGGTTCTGCGAGATGTTTCTCGTGTCTTTGGTCTTTCGCAAAGTGAAGCCAATCGCTGGTCAAAAGCCATCCCCAATGCCTTGAAAATGACCTTAGATCTTGCTTATGAACAATCCAATCAGCTGCGAGAATTGGTGTCGTTTAATGAGCGAAACCAAGTAATGTTTCAAGTCGCCAAAATTTTAGAAGGCTTGCCACGTCACGTATCGACTCATGCCGCTGGTGTGGTGATCAGTGACAAGAATTTGCTTGATCTGGTTCCCTTACAAGAAGGCAGCTATGGGATCTGGCTGACCCAATTTACCATGAATGACGTAGAAGCCATCGGCCTATTGAAGATGGACTTTTTAGGCTTGAGAAACTTATCGATCATTGATAATACCTTGAAAGGCATTAAACGAATCAGCCAACAAATCGTTACCCAAAAGGAGATTCCTCTTGATGATCCAGCAACATTGCGCTTATTTCAAAAAGGCGAGACCGCAGGGATCTTCCAATTTGAATCAGCGGGGATACGCAATGTGCTGCGTAAGTTAGGACCAGAAAGCATCGAGGATATTGCCGCAGTCAATGCCTTGTATCGTCCAGGACCGATGCAAAATATCGATACCTTTATTAAGCGGAAAAAAGGACAAGAGCGTGTCTCTTATCCAGATGACAGCTTGATTCCGATTTTGCAAAACACTTACGGAATCATTGTCTACCAAGAGCAGATCATGCAGGTAGCTTCCAAAATGGCTGGTTTCAGCTTAGGACAAGCAGATATTTTGCGTCGAGCAATCAGTAAAAAGAAAAAAGACGTCTTGGATGAGGAACGTCGTCATTTTGTGCAAGGCGCCTTAGCCAATCAGTACGATGAAAAGACCGCCAATTTGGTCTATGACTATATCGAGCGGTTCGCCAATTACGGGTTTAATCGATCCCATGCGTTTGCCTATTCCTTTATCGGCTTTCAAATGGCCTATCTGAAGGTACACTATCCTGCACCATTTTTTGCTTCGATCTTACACTCGGTACGCAACACCGCCAGCAAAATGAAAGAATATTTAAATGAAGCCGCACGTTATGGCGTAGAAGTACTGCCGCCTTCGATCAATGCCAGTGGGTTTAGTTTTCAACTGCAAAATGAAAAACAAATTCGTTTTGGTTTCAGCAGTATCAAAGGAATCCGACGCGACATGATCCAAGACATTTTGGCAGAAAGAAAAGAGCATGGTAATTTCACGTCTATGGATCAATTTTTGCTTCGCTTGAATCAGCGGAACAGCAAATGGTTAAAATTGGATTATTTATTGCCGCTTTTGAGCATCGGCGTATTCGATGTGATCGCCCCCAATCGAAAACAAGCACTGATCCAGCTAGAAGGAAAGATCCAAAACATTACTTATAGTGGCGGCAGTTTGGATCTCTTAGAAACTATGGCATTAAAAGAAGAAGCCGTTGCCGATTACAAACTAGAAGAAAAACTGGCTTTGGAAGAAGAATACTTAGGTGTTTATTTGTCTGGCCATCCCGTGGAACAGTTTCAAAAATTGCACCAATTAAAACAAATCACTGATATTGCCGATCTGGTTCCGAATGAACGGGAGCGTATCCTTTTATATGTGCGCAAGATTCGAGAGATTCGAACGAAAAAGGGCGAACAAATGGCGTTTGTCGAAGGAACGGATGCCAGCAAAGAAGTGTCAGTAACGATTTTTCCCATCGTTTATCGACAAGTACGTTCCTTGATTGAAGAAAATGCTGTTCTTTATATCGAAGGAAAGGTCGAGGTAAGTCGTTACAATGGTGAAATCCAACTCATTGCTGATAAAATAGACTTAGCAGAAAACGTTCAAAATAAAATTGCGTCACAAACTTGTTACTTAAAGATTTCTGCTGAAGCTGAAACGTCGCACCTGCAAGCATTGTCGAAGGAAATGAAGCAGCATCACGGAAATATTCCAGTGGTGATGTTCTATGAAAGCAGTGGCAAAAAAGTGTTATTGGCAGAAGAAAACTGGGTGACGGATGAGCCGAACTTTGTCAAACAACTGATCGCATTATTAGGAAATGGAAATGTAATTTTCAAGTAATTTTCCGAAAACGGTAATTCAACTTACACTTTTTTCAACTTTTTCCCACTATTTCAAGACATTTTCATGGAATAATGGTAGAATATGTCTCGTGGTTATTACTTGAAAACTAGCAAACAGGGGCTTCCCTAAACAAAATCTTTTGATGAGGTGAAAGAATAATGAAACGCATTGGAATTCTAACCAGTGGCGGCGATGCACCAGGAATGAACGCAGCGATTCGCGCAGTTGTCAGAAAGGGTATTTTTGACGGACTTGAAGTATACGGAATCAACTATGGCTATGCCGGACTAGTCGCAGGCGACATTCGTCGCTTAGATGTTGCTGATGTTGGTGACAAAATTCAACGTGGTGGAACATTCTTATATTCAGCACGTTATCCAGAATTTGCGACACAAGAAGGACAATTAAAAGGAATCGAACAATTAAAGAAATTTGGCATCGAAGGGCTAGTCGTGATTGGTGGAGATGGATCTTACCATGGTGCGATGGCACTTACTCGTCACGGTTTCCCAGCGATCGGGATTCCAGGAACGATCGATAATGACATTCCAGGAACAGATTTCACGATTGGTTTTGATACAGCGATCAATACTGTCTTGGAATCGATTGACCGTATCCGTGATACAGCGACATCACATGTCCGCACATTCGTGATCGAAGTAATGGGTCGTGGTGCTGGCGATATCGCTTTATGGTCAGGTGTGGCCGGTGGTGCGGATGAAATCATCATCCCAGAACATGATTTTGACATGCAAGTTGTTGCTGATCGTATCCGTGAAGGACGCGACCGCGGGAAAAAACATTGCTTGATCGTTTTAGCCGAAGGTGTGATGGGCGGAAATGATTTTGCTGACAAACTTTCTGAATACGGCGATTTCCATACCCGTGTATCAATTCTAGGCCATGTTGTCCGTGGTGGTTCACCAAGCGCTCGTGACCGTGTGTTAGCAAGTAAATTTGGTTCATATGCCGTTGAATTATTGCAACAAGGCAAAGGCGGTCTATGTATCGGTATCGAAAACAATGAAATGATTGCTTCTGATATCATCGATACCCTTGAAAACAATCGTCACAAACCAGATCTTAGCTTGTATAACTTGAACAAAGAAATCTCATTCTAAAGAGATTTTTAAAGCAACGCAACAGTAATTTTGTAAAAAAAGCTTATTAGCTATTTTAAATAAATGAATAGGAGCGTTTAGTAATGAAAAAAACAAAGATCGTAAGTACATTAGGACCAGCAAGTAACAGTGTGGAAATTATTTCTCAACTGATTGAAGCCGGTGCGAATGTCTTCCGCTTTAACTTCTCTCATGGAGATCATGAAGAACAATTAGCGCGTATGACAATGGTTCGTGAAGCCGTAAAGAAAACTGGTAAAGATGTCGGTATCCTTTTAGATACAAAAGGTGCTGAAATCCGTACAACTGTACAAAATACGACAGAAGCAGACTTTGGTCGTGCTGGATACATCCAATTCAACGTTGGCGATGAAACACGTATTTCAATGGATCCAGAACACAAAGGAACAAAAGAAAAAATTGCTGTAACTTATCCTGGTTTATTTGAAGATGTTCATGTGGGCGGACACATCTTGTTTGATGATGGCTTGATCGACATGGAAATCAAAGAAAAAGACGAAGCAACCCGTGAATTAGTGGTTGTCGTTAAAAATGCTGGAATGTTAGGATCACGTAAAGGGGTCAATGCTCCTGGCGTATCAATCAGCTTACCTGGTATTACTGAAAAAGATGCAGAAGATATCCGTTTTGGTCTTGATAACGATATCGACTTCATTGCCGCTTCATTTGTACGTAAAGCGCAAGACGTTTTAGAAATTCGTGAAATTTTAGAAGAAAAAGACATGACTCATGTGCAAATCTTCTCTAAAATCGAATCACAAGAAGGTATCGATAATATCGATGAAATCATCAAAGTTTCTGATGGTATCATGGTTGCCCGTGGTGACATGGGTGTTGAGATCCCTGCTGAAGAAGTACCAATGGTTCAAAAGAGCATCATCAAAAAATGTAACGCTGCTGGTAAATCAGTTATCACAGCAACACAAATGTTAGAATCAATGCAACAAAACCCACGTCCAACTCGTGCAGAAGCTTCTGACGTTGCCAATGCTGTCTTTGACGGTACTGATGCAACAATGCTTTCTGGTGAGTCAGCAAACGGTGACTACCCTGTTGAAGCAGTAGCAACAATGGCACGTATCGACGTGGAAGCAGAAAAAGCTTTATCAGAAAACAGCACTTTCCAAATCAACCAATTTGATAAAACAGATGTAACGGAAACAATCGGTTTATCTGTTGCGCGTGCAGCGAAAAACTTAGGGGTTAAAACAATCGTTGCTGCCACTGAATCTGGCTACACTGCAAAAATGATCTCTAAATATCGTCCAGATGCTGACATTTTAGCTGTCACATTTGACGAACGCACAAAACGCGGCTTGATGCTTAACTGGGGTGTGTACCCAACCGTTGCTGAAAAACCATCAACAACTGATGAAATGTTTGAATTAGCAGCAAAACAAGCAGTTGATTTAGGCTTTGCTAAAGAAGGCGATCTAATCTTAATCACAGCCGGTGTCCCTGTTGGTGAACGCGGAACAACCAACGTAATGAAGATCCAATTGATCGGATCAAAATTGCTTGAAGCGCAAGGAATTGGTGAAAAATCAGTTGTTGCCAATGCCGTGATCGCTCACAGTGCCGAAGAAGCAATTGCGAAAGCAAAAGATGGCATGATTTTAGTTGTACCAACAACAGATAAAGAATATATGCCAGCAATCGAAAAAGCAGCAGCTTTAGTTGTTGAAGATGGCGGCTTGACTTCTCATGCAGCAGTTGTCGGAATCGCGAAAGATCTACCAGTGATCGTTGGTGCCAAAGACGCAACAACAACCATCAAAGATGGCGAATTGGTTACTCTTGATTCTCGTCGCGGTATCGTTTATCGTGGAGAAACAACAGCGATCTAATGATTTTTAACGATTGATCAAGCAACAGGCAAGTGCACGTTGTGCGCTTCCTGTTGTTTTTTTGAGAGTGTCGAAATCCCTTGAGAAAAGGCATTAAAATGACACGATCAAAAATGAAAAAGGTGTCAAGAAAATTTCATTGACAAAGCCTCAGAAGCCCTGTATAATTGCTTTTGTTGCTTAGGGGTGATAAAAATGAAATGGTCTTTATTGGAATTAAAAAAATACCAAGAGACACCGCTGATGTTTGAAGAAACACTTGACCTAAAAAGTCAACTGATAAAACGCGATGGACAGATCATTGATTTGTCTCCTGTAAAAGTAAAAGGGCTGATGAGTGTTGATAAGCAAGGATACTTGCTGCACTATCAAGTGGAAACGACGATGACATTGCCATCTACTCGTTCTTTGACACCTGTAGCGATTCCTTTTGATTTTTCAGTGGATGAACAATTCATGACACCAGAGCAATTTCAGCGTCGCGATGAAACGATCGTCGAAGAAGAAGTTTTGATCATTGAAGGTCAAACCATCAGCTTAGATGAATCGGTCGCTGATAACCTATTACTTGCGATTCCTTTGCAAGTCCTGACAGAAGAAGAAAAACAAGGTTCAGCAATGCCATCTGGCAACGATTGGGCTGTTTTGTCAGAAGAAGACTTTGCAAATCAAAAAGAAGCGCAAGCTCAACAAGTTGATCCTCGTCTTGCAAAATTATCCGAATTATTCAATGAATCAGATGACGATAACGCGTAGGATTGGAATAAATTGCAGCCTCAAGGTTGCGTTCATTAACAAGGAGGTGTAGCAAAATGGCAGTACCAGCTAGAAAAACTTCGAAAGCGAAGAAAGCAAAACGTCGTACACATTACAAATTGACAATCAACGGTTTGAACGAATGTGCAAACTGTGGTGAAATGAAAAAAAGCCACCATGTCTGCTCTAACTGTGGTCATTACGATGGCAAAGACGTAGCAACAAAAGAAGCATAATTCCTTTTTTTCAGAAAGAGGATTCTAAAACCTTAGGCTAACCATGGAGCCTGAGGTTTTTTTGTTTTTTTTGGAAAAGATGGAACTTTTCAGAAATATTTTTTGTCCATCGAAAGAGAATAGTTCAAAAGCAGGTACATTTGCGCTATAATGAAAAAGATAATTGAATCTTAGGAGGATGAAAGATGACAAAACAACAAATCGGCGTTGTCGGTATGGCTGTTATGGGCAAAAACTTAGCGTTGAACATCGAAAGCCGCGGCTATTCAGTTGCCTTATTTAACCGTACTGGTTCAAAGACAGAAGAAGTAGTAAAAGAACATCCAGATAAAAATTTTAAAGCAACTTATACGATAGAAGAATTTGTCCAATCAATTGAAAAACCACGTCGTATTTTATTAATGGTAAAAGCAGGATTTGCGACGGATGCTACGATCCAAGAACTATTGCCTCATCTAGACAAAGGCGATATTTTGATCGATGGCGGAAATACCTTCTTTAAAGATACCGTTCGTCGTAACGAAGAGTTGGCAAACTCAGGAATCAACTTTATCGGTACGGGTGTTTCTGGTGGGGAAGAAGGCGCCTTGAAAGGTCCTTCAATCATGCCTGGTGGTCAAAAAGAAGCATATGAATTGGTTGCACCGATCTTGGAACAAATTTCAGCAAAAGCTGAAGATGGTACACCTTGTGTAACTTATATTGGACCAAATGGTGCAGGCCATTACGTAAAAATGGTTCATAATGGGATCGAGTATGGCGACATGCAGCTGATTGCGGAGTCTTATGACTTGATGCAAAACATTTTAGGTTTATCTGTTGATGAAATGGCTGATATCTTTGCCGAATGGAACAAAGGTGAATTGGATAGCTACCTAATTGAGATCACAGCGGATATCTTGACACGTAAAGATGATCAAGGAACAGGCAAACCGATCGTTGATGTGATCTTAGATGCTGCAGGCAATAAAGGAACTGGGAAATGGACGAGCCAAAGTGCCTTAGACCTAGGTGTTCCATTGCCATTGATCACTGAATCTGTTTTTGCTCGCTATATCTCAGCTTACAAAGAAGAACGGGTCAATGCCAGCAAAGTATTACCGAAACCAGAAGCGGTTGCTTTTGAAGGAAATAAAGAAGAATTTATCAATAAGATCCGTGAAGCCTTATACTTCAGTAAAATCATGAGCTATGCACAAGGTTTCGCGCAATTACGTACAGCATCAAAAGAGTACGATTGGGATCTTCCTTTTGGTGAGATTGCCAAAATTTGGCGTGCAGGCTGTATCATCCGTGCGCAATTTTTACAAAAAATCACGGATGCTTATGACAAGAACGCTGACATCGAAAACTTATTATTAGATGATTACTTCAAAGACATCACGAAACGCTATCAATCTTCTGTACGTGAAGTAGTTGCGCTAGCTGTCCAAGCGGGTGTCCCTGTGCCGACGTTCTCCTCTGCGATCGCGTACTTTGATTCGTATCGTTCTGATCGTTTGCCAGCGAACTTGATCCAAGCACAACGGGATTACTTCGGCGCGCATACGTATGAACGGACAGATAAAGAGGGAATTTTCCATTATTCATGGTATGACGAAGCGTAAGCTTTAAGAGAATCCAAAAGAGAAAGGCCGAAAGTGAGAACTTTCGGTCAATCTCTTTTTTATTTTTTAGATACATGATAAAATAAGACAGATAATGTCTATTTTAAAGGCAGAATAATCAATAAAGGGGCTATCAATAATGAGTAATATTCTAATCATTGAAGATGAAAAGAACTTAGCTCGATTTGTGGAATTAGAATTGAAGCATGAAGGGTATAATACCGAAGTTCATTACAACGGACGGACGGGACTGGATGCTGCGCTGAATAATGAATGGGATGCAATCTTATTGGATCTAATGCTTCCAGAGCTAAATGGGTTAGAAGTTTGCCGACGTGTGCGTCAATCGAAGAACACCCCGATCATCATGATGACCGCGAGAGATTCTGTGATTGATCGAGTATCAGGTTTGGATCATGGTGCTGATGATTATATTGTGAAGCCTTTTGCAATTGAAGAATTGCTGGCACGCTTACGTGCGTTGCTTCGCCGTATCGATATCGAAGGGGACAAAAACGTCGCAAAACAAACCACGATCACTTACCGCGATCTAACGATTGAAAAAGAAAACCGTGTCGTTCGACGTGGAACAGATGTCATTGAACTAACAAAACGCGAATATGAGCTATTGTTGACTTTAATGGAAAACGTCAATGTCGTTTTAGCCAGAGATGTTTTATTAAACAAAGTCTGGGGCTATGAGACAGAAGTTGAAACCAACGTTGTCGATGTTTACATCCGCTACTTACGGAATAAAATTGATGTGCCAGGGGAGGAAAGCTATATCCAAACCGTTCGTGGTACAGGTTATGTGATGCGGTCGTGAACCTTAAAAAAAGAATGAAAAAATTAAAAGAACTGAAGGGGCCTTCTTTAACTGTAAAGTGGGCCTTCGCAAGTTCTTTCTTTATATTCGTCGTATTTACGATCTTTGCTGTGATCACCTATAAAACATCGGTGAATTTGATCGTCGCTAAAGAAGAAAACAATGTGGAGCGGACGATGTCAGAGGTCGCTTCTCGTTTAGCCAATTCGGATCAAGAACTAACATTGGTTCGAACATATCGTAATTTAACCAAAAATGATGCGGGGACGACGAGCATTTATGATCGCACTTCAACGATCGATGGCAACTTAATGAAAATCGATTCCTTTATTTCGGAATTAGGCCAAGCGCCGTTGAGCTTGTTTGTTTATAATTTGAATGAGGATCTTGTGTTTAAAACCCATGAAAATGATTTAGCACTGATCGACACGCAGCGCAAAGCCCCAACCATCGTAACGCTGGATGGTATCACAGGCTTTCTCTCGATCCAACCCATCTATTCAAAAGGCACCAGAGAGCGGATTGGCTATGCACAAACATTTTATGAATTGACTTCTTTTTACGAAATACGCAGCAAACTGCTGCTGACTTTGATTATCTTAGAAGTCGTTTCTCTGATTCTTAGTAGTGTGCTTGGGTTCTTTTTATCAGCGTATTTCCTTCAGCCGTTAAAGGTCTTGCGAGATACGATGGAAACCGTTCGGAAAAACCCACAGTCAACGGTGCATATGCCAGAATTAAATACGAACGATGAACTGTCTGATTTAGCAGATATCTTTAACGAAATGCTGGATCGCATGCGCCTATACATTGAACAGCAAGAGCGATTCGTCGAAGACGTTTCTCATGAGTTGCGAACGCCTGTGGCGATCATTGAAGGACATATGAATCTGTTGCAGCGTTGGGGAAAAGACGATCCAGAGATTTTGGATGAGTCTCTGGCAGCCAGTATGCAAGAGATCAGTCGGATGAAGACGCTAGTACAGGAAATGTTGGATCTCTCAAGAGCGGAACAAGTGGATGTTCATTATGCAAATGAAACAACCAATGCAAAAGAAGTTGTCTATCAAGTCTTCAATAACTTTAAAATACTGTATCCGGATTTTGTTTTTACATTGGATGATGACTTATACCATGAGTTGAAGCTGAAAATCTATCGCAATCATTTTGAACAGATCATTATTATTGTCTTGGATAACGCAGTGAAATATTCCACTGATCGAAAAGAAGTTCATCTATCCATTTCGTTGGATCGGCAATCCTTTGAAATTGCCATTCAAGACTTTGGTGAGGGAATCTCCAAAGAAGACCTCGACAAGATCTTTAATCGTTTCTATCGGGTAGATAAAGCCCGTGCTAGAACCAAAGGCGGAAACGGGCTAGGGCTCTCTATTGCGAAACAGTTATTGGAAAGCTATAAAGGAAAAATTTCAGCAGAGAGTGTCATCGGTCAAGGAACGATCTTTCGAATCTATATACCGATCGTTCAATCAGAAGATCGGACGAAAAGAGAACGTTAGGCGAAAAGCTTAAGTTCTCTTTTTTTATCCATTAATGATAGATTTAGCCGCAAAATACTTCTTATAAACGAACGTTCGAATCGTTTGACAATGAATAATTCGCTTATAAAAATAGTTGCCAAAAAGCCTATTTTTTTAGTTGATTTTTCCTTTAAGAATTGCTATATTATTACTTGTCCTTGTTAAGGCATTTGTAACAAACACTGATTGATCTTTTTTGAAATTAGTTGTTGACGAAACATTTTACAAGTGTTATTATAACAAAGTCGAAAAAATATCATCTCTGAAAAACCTAATAAATCAAAAAAACTTTTCAAAAAAGTGTTTGACATATAACGGTTGAGATGGTAAGATAAAAAAGTCGCTGAGGTTAAGAAAGAAGTTAAATAACAACTTCTTGAAAAAACTTTTAAAAAAAAGAGTTGACAAACAAACGTCACTCTGATATGATATAAAAGTTGCTAACACAGCACAGTAGACCTTTGAAAACTGAACAAAGCAAGCAAACGAACCAATGTGTAGGACGTTT
>OCAN01000017.1_pt1 | contig 244343 bp, 209 predicted proteins | sample 1538321 | NCBI WGS metagenome assembly OCAN01 (sample SAMEA2580294, study PRJEB22360) | human gut metagenome | biome: human gut; feature: human-associated habitat; material: faeces | place: Denmark | collected 2008/2010 | reverse complement strand
TAGCGCCGATTGTAGTGAAGGGTTTCCCTTTGTGAGAGTAGGACGTCGCCACGCATTTCAATTTTTCCGGCATAGCTCAGTTGGTAGTAGCGCATGACTGTTAATCATGATGTCGTAGGTTCGAGTCCTACTGCCGGAGTTGCTTGATAGCATCTGCTATCTTTTTTTTTACATAAAATGACAAAAACAAAGACGTTGCCTTTGATGGGGCAGCGTCTTTTTTATTTAGATGAGATCAGAACGAAAAGGAAGAAGTGTTGCTTGTACTGCTGTTTTTTTCTATACTATTAGAAAAGGAGACGATGGCGTGAGAAAGAAAGTACTTTTTGATTTAGATGGAACGATCATTGATTCGAGTGAAGGAATCTATGGATCGATTCAATATGCGATGGAAAAAATGGGAAAAGAGCAATTAGCGCAAGACGTACTGCGGAGCTTTGTGGGGCCGCCTTTGATTGAATCCTTCCGTGGCTTGGGCTTCGATGAAGCTGCTGCCCAACAAGCAGTTGCCTTCTACCGGGAAAATTATCGTCAAGCGGGCATGTTTCAAGTCCAACCATATCTCTTGATCGAAGAAACATTGCAGGAGCTGGTGCAGGATCACGATTTGTATATCGCTACGTCGAAACCAGAAGTTTTTGCAAAAGAGATCCTGACCCATATCAAGTATGATGGCTATTTCAAAGGAATCTATGGGGCGGATCTTGAGAATAAACGTGGGGAAAAAGCGGCCGTTATCCGCTACGCGCTAACTGAGATCGAAAAGGAGCAAAAAGTGCTGCAAGCCATCATGATCGGTGACCGTGAGCATGATATTTTAGGTGCAAAAGAAAACCAGTTACCGGCAATCGGCGTTTTATATGGTTTTGGGTCAAAAGAAGAATTGCTTGATGCTGGTGCGATCGCTTTAGCCGCTGAGACACAAGAACTCTTAGCGTTGATTCCAGATTCATTATAGAGAAAAAGAGCTGACAAGCACCTTACAAGGCGTTTGTCAGCTCTTTAGTTACGCATTCGTTTGTTTCAACTGTGGAGAGGATTCCAATAAAAGATTGGTATCCAGATAGCCGCTTTCGTTTTTCAAAATCAAGGTTCCTGAAGTTGGGTGAACATCTAGAATCAGATGACCAGTCAAGAACATTTGATCATAGGTTGATGTAAAGAAAGTAAACTGATTGCTTGAGACTAACTCATTGTATGGGTCTAACGGTTCGTCGATCGGTGTGATCAAAAAACGTTCACCGATCATACAGCATCCAGCTGCTGAAGAAAATTGGTTCGATCCGTCATTACTCGTCAGAATATATAAGTCGTGTCCTTTTGGAAAGCGAGCAGCGGCAGTAGGGGTAATATGTAAGTCCATTTTGCATGATCTCCTTTTTGAAACGAGTGAGCAGCAAACTGTTTCGTTTCGATAATTGTTGATAAACTAAGTGTATCACTCCTCTTAGGGATGTGACAGCAACTTGCTTTTCAACAAACCAGGCTTAAAGTTTTAGCAAGAAAAAGGCGATAATACCGATTATCAGCAAGAAAAGCCCTAAGTACAAGAGCACAGTGACCGCAGCATGGAAAAAAGAGCGCATTTCTTTCACCTCGAATCATTCTTCTCTTTATTTTACTGCATAATCACAGAGACAAGTAAGGAACTTCACAAATCTTAAAGGAAGTTTTAGGTCTCTTAAGAGTAGACCTTGTCCTTTTTTGTAACGCTTCCATTTTTTGTGGTAAAATAAAGAAAAGGAGGCGATTTGGATGTTACGTAATTGTCAAAATGTACTTGTTGCCTTGGATGGGTCGGATCAGTCAGAAAAAGCGTTCCAAGAAGCACTCGCGATTTGTCGTATGAACAAAGCCAAATTGTATGTCCTCTCTGTTATCAACAATGCTGAGTTATCCACAAGTGCCTATGCTTTTGCGAAAATTTTCGACCAAGAAAAATTGCGTGTGGAAACGGACATGTTGAAAAAAATCTATGATGCCAATCAGCATGGGGTAGAAGATGTTGAGGTGATCGTTGAAGTCGGCGATCCAAAACGCTTTATCATTCATGCAGCAACAGAATTGTACCCGATTGATTTGATCATTATCGGTGCAACTGGTAAAGGTACATTGACCCGAGCTGTCGTAGGCTCAACCACCGATTATGTCGTCAATCATTCGAAATGTACGGTGTTGGTCGTGAAGTAAGAAGTTGAATCAAACGGAAACAGTATGTTATTTTTTAAGTCAGCATAAAGCGTATCCTTTTAAAAAATTCACTGCAGTTGAAAAACTCGCTCTTAGCTTTAGGAGAGCGGGTTTTTTGTGGTAAAAAAGATGTGTCTAAAATGGAGCTGTGAGCACCGATTGAAAAATCCGTTTTGTTCGTTTTATAAAAAGATATTTATTTAAATTAATGAAAATTGACTATTAGAAGAGATAGTTTGTTACTCTTTTAATAAGCAAAGGCTGTAGGAAAAGTATTGGAGAGAGGGGCTGATAATTTACTGAGTTCCACGATTCAGCTGGTTGCAAATATCTATCATTGAAAAGGAGAATGAAATGAAGCGTGTTGCAGAAAACTATTTGGTTGTTTTTTCGATTCTTTTGCTGATTATATGGCTAGGCTTGATCCAAGTGAAAGAATATTCGCAAGAAGCAAACCTGTCGATCATTTACTTTATTAATCTATATACGCTCTTGTTTAAATTTAAAGATACAGCGAAAATGATGAAAGCAGTTGTATCGGTCCTACTATTGGGTTTTACGATCTTATTTCTTTTGTATATCGCAGGAAATTAGGGGCGTACGAATGATTAAGTTCAGAAATTATCGCTATACTTTGGGAATTAGATGCACAAAAAAAGACAACGTCCGACAAACGTTGTCCTACCAAAGCCACTTGACGGGCTTGAACCGTCGACCTCATCCTTACCATGGATGCGCTCTACCAACTGAGCTAAAGCGGCGTGTTATTTAACACAAGATATAGAATACCGTAAAGGCGCTACTTTGTCAATGAGATTTTCGGATATTTCTTGAGAAAAACACTTTGCGGGAAGGGAAGTTTCTAAAAGGGGATTTTCTTGAAAAAAAGGAACAAAAAATTGATTTTTGCTCTTGCTAAATTATCTGACTATTTGGTATAGTACAGATAGATTCTTCCGGCATAGCTCAGTTGGTAGTAGCGCATGACTGTTAATCATGATGTCGTAGGTTCGAGTCCTACTGCCGGAGTATCAAAAACGACCTTCGTTTCGGAAGGTCGTTTTTTTGGTTGTGGATAGCCTGGGGATAATGGGTTCCCCAGTTTTTTCTCCAGAAAACTCACTCCGCTGAGGAAATCTTCTGTACTAGTTCTTCGTATAAATCCGTCGTTTCGGCGGCTTTTTTATTTGTGTAAAAAACGGTTGGCCCATCTTTGGTGGTGACTTTTAAAATAGGTGTCGAGTTTATGTCCACGAACATTCTAGCAGGATCACCAGCAACGGTAAATTTACCGATTTGGTAACTGGCGGTTCCTACACCCATGGTACGAACACGAGGCGATGGCAAAGCTTCGATCAATTCCACCGTCTCTATATCTGCCAAAGAGACCGTTGTTTTCCCAGTCATTGGTGCATCGAAGGTGACTTCTTGTCCTTGCACTTCACCGGTGATCGCATCAGGAGCGAAATCTAAGCGATACATCGGAATGATGGTACCGACCATTAATACAAGTAAGAAGACAGCGGTGATACCTGAGACGATTTGTCCGCTACGTTTGCCTAGATTGATGCCGATATTCATCCCAACACGGTCAGGAACAAACAGTCGCGCATCATTAGGATTGATGTAAAAACCATATCGCCAGTAAGCATCTTCACCATAATAGCGCGGTTGTCCTGCTGGTTCTAAGAGCTGATCTTGTTTTTTACGCAGATCTAGCAACAAGAAGAAGGTAAAGACGATCAAGAAAACAACCAAAACAACAAAGAGCACTAAGAGGATAGTACTGAATGCTCCAGTAGCGGACATGGATGCCAGCGGGACAGTCAACAAGAGTAGCGTAATGGTACAAGTGACAGCGATCAATAAGGACCAATAGCGCTTTGTTAAATCATTGATGTGCTGGTCGATAGCTGAATCACCGCTGATCCCGCGAACGGGTAAGCGGCTGATGATCACCCAGAGATAGACGAACAGCGCAAAAGTTGCTAAGGAGACGCCGCCCATCAAGTATCCTGTAGAAAGATCAGGCAACAGCCATGCTTGGTACAAACTGATCATCAACAAAATCCCTGCAGGAACGAGGCTATACCACGGCAGCATCCGTTTATTTTTGGCTTGAACGAGTTTGGTATCGATCCGAATCGGATCGATAGGTAGTTCCCATCCATTGGCAAGGATCAATTGCCGCATTTTCCCAATGTAATGCACTTGCACCAGGTAAGCTGTCCCCAGCAAAGCGGCCATATAAAGCCAGAACAGGGTAAGGATGATGGAGTCAGATAAATTGAACAAAAAAAGGAGACTTGCTACACTAAATGTACCAACGATTTGTAAGATATGCTTGCGAAATTCTGTGATCAAGCTGTGGACGCTAGGATCATCCAGATGCTCAGGGGCAAGGGTATTTTCGAGTAAAACATTTTTGTGGGGTTTACTGATCAAGCGTAAACCAAATGCGGTCGTCCCACAGAGAACAAGAGCAATAATGAAAAAAAGATAGGTCATTTGCATTCATTCCTTTCAGGAAATTGGTCCAGCAGTTGTTGAACATCCGTTAAAAGCGCTTGCTTGCTTTTGCCGTGTAAGAGAGCGGTTGCTAGCTGCAGCTGCAAGTTTTGGCGATACTCCGCTTCTTGTCCAGAAGTAAACGGTGGTGGTGCGGCAACGGCGGTTCCTTTACGGCGATCCGTGACTAACAAGCCTTCTTCTTTGAGGGAATTGTAGGCTTTTGAGATCGTCATGGTATTGATGCCGATCTCTTCGGCTAATTGACGGACGGATGGTAGCAATTCGCCAGCGGATAAATCGCCTTTTGCGATACCGACAATGATCTGTTCCCGCAACTGCTGGTAGATCGGTTGGTTGCTTTGGGTTTGAATATCAAATATCATCGAAGACATCTCCTTTGTATTGTATATATTAATACAAAGTATACAAAATAGCAACTGGTAATCAAATGAACAAGAATCGTTAGGAAAAAGTAAATAGCTTGTTACAGTTCTGTTTCATGGATCAGGTATCCTTTGACAGATACAACTTAGAGGAGGAACTTTTTATGAGCCAATCGCAAAGAACGGCTTACTTTGATAATGCAAAATTTCTACTGATGATCTTGGTCGTCTTCAGTCACTTACTACAGCCTTTTATCGGCGATCAGAAGTTTTATCATGACCTATATTATTTTATCTTCACTTTCCATATGCCAGCTTTTGTTTTTCTGGCTGGGTACTTTGCCAAACCGTTGACGAAGGGACACAAGCTTCGTGAGCTGATGAAAAAGTTCTTGCTGCCTTATGTCTTCTTTCAGGTGTTTTACACCGTCTATTACTGGTTGATCGGTCTACGGGAGTCGTTAAAAATCCAACTGTTGAATCCGCAATGGGCACTTTGGTTTTTGCTTAGCATGTTCTTTTGGCAGCTCTCCTTGCTGGTCTTTCAAAAAATGTCCAAAAAGCAGGCGATCTTGCTGAGTATCGGCTTGAGTATCTTCGCTGGCTACGTGCCATTTTTAAATCAAGTGTTGACCTTGCAGCGGACCTTTGTCTTTTTGCCGTTTTTCATCATCGGGTTTTATTTTCCCAAAAATGAGATGCGCTTTTTATTGAAACCAAAGATTCGGACCATCAGTTTGCTTTTCTTACCGATCATCTACACCTTTATCGCGTTTTTTCATGGGATGAACAAGTACATGGTTTTTGGTTCCAAGCCTTATGACGATTACTTGAGCTATCCGTTGTTCGGCGGACCCTTGCGTGCGGTCTTTTTCGTGATCGGGCTGATGGGGATCATCGGCTTTCTGAGCCTCGTGCCTAGAGAGCACCTCTTTTTTACGAAGTGGGGCAAAAACACCCTGCTGGTCTATCTTTTACAGGGGATCTTCATCAAGGGCTTGCGGGCATTAGCGTTCACCGACTTAAACCTGTCGGTATTAGGCTTTGTGACGTTGGTGTTAGCCAGTGTTTTACTGACGATCTTGCTAGCTAGTCGTCCGATCCGCTTCCTTTATGCACGATTTGAACGAGGACTATCCTTTGTTTTACTTGGCTTTTTGCTTTTGATGCTAACTCTTTAAATCCTTGATACGAGCAACCGCTCTTAGAAAGATGATCCTTTCATTTTTCTAGGAGCGGTTGTTATTTGAGAGGCAGAGGCGTAAAATGGAAGGAACGGAAAGTGAAAGGATGAAGAAATATGTCAGAAATTTCAAAAAAGACCACCGCTGCCTTTGCGCAAGCGTATCAAGACAATAATAAACAAACGGCACTGCAACGGAGTGTTGTGAAAAATGGGATCACCGCTTCTGCGGAAAACGTGTCAGCAAAAGTCAACAATGTGCCAGTTTTTTCAGTTGATGTGACAACCGGGAAAGTCTCAAACCAAAAACAATCAGGCCGCTGCTGGATGTTTGCCGCATTGAATACATTCCGTCATAAGATGTTGAATGATTTCAAATTAAAAGAATTTGAATTGTCGCAAAACCATACCTTCTTTTGGGACAAATACGAAAAAGCCAACTATTTCTATGAAAATATTTTAGCAACTGCTAACGAACCTTTAACAAGTCGCAAAGTTGCTTTCTTATTGCAAACACCACAACAAGATGGTGGGCAATGGGACATGATCGTTTCGATTTTCCAAAAATATGGTGTCGTGCCAAAAACGGTCATGCCAGAAAGCAGCAACTCTTCCAATTCTCGTGACCTAAACAATTACTTGAACAAAAAACTGCGTAAAGATGCGGTTGCTTTGCGTCAGCTAGTGGCTGAAGGCAAAACAGCTGAAGACATCCAAACAGCCAAAGAAGCGATGTTGGAAGATATTTATCGTTTCTTAGCGACTTCTTTAGGCACACCGCCAGAAACCTTTGATTTTGAATACCGTGATGAAGACAAAAACTATCACATTGATCGCAACTTAACACCGCAAAGCTTTTATGAAAAATATGTCGGGGTGGACCTTGACGATTATGTCAGCATCATCAACGCACCAACTACCGACAAGCCTTACAATCAATCGTATACCGTAGAAATGCTAGGCAACGTGGTTGGCGGCAAAGAAGTCAAATACTTGAACGTCGATATGCCGACCTTCAAAAAATTAGCGATCGCTCAATTGGAACAAGGGGAGTCCGTGTGGTTCGGTTGTGATGTCGGTCAATCTTCTACCAGAGATACTGGGATCATGGCATTAGATGCGTATGATATTAACGACCTATTTGACATCGACTTTACGATGACCAAAGCAGAACGCTTAGATTTTGGCGAAAGCTTAATGACCCACGCGATGGTCTTGACTGGCGTTGACTTGATCGACGGCGAATCAACCAAATGGAAAGTCGAAAACAGCTGGGGTGAAAAAGTCGGAACGAATGGCTTCTTCGTCATGAGCGATGCGTGGATGGATGAATACACCTATCAAATCGTGGTTCGCAAAGAGTTCCTGACAGCAGAACAATTGGCTGCCTTTGAAGCAGAACCAACAGTCTTAGCACCTTGGGACCCAATGGGTGCTTTAGCGTAAGACAGCAATTTCTAATGATTGACTGAATATTCTCTGAAATTTTTCAAAAAGATGAAATGAAAAAATAACGAACCAGTTGCCGCAATCCAACCGTTAGGAAAGTAGAAATCCTAACAGTGTGGGGTTGCGGCAACGGTTCTTTTTTTATTTTCTAACAAAAAAGCGGTACCATCCCAGAAAAGTGGGAACTTATTTATTGTAAGATAAAGCAAACTTCTTTAAAATGGAATAGTCACTAATGATGCCACACGTCTCATTAGAGTGAACTGTTGAAGAATGGTCACTGGGAACCTTTACTTCCTCTGACAGACTTTGTCATGTTTATTGAACAAAAGGAGGATTCAAATGACAAATCTGTTAACTATTATTGTTGTTCTACTTTTTGCTGCCCTTATTTATGGGTTCTACTTATTGCAAAAACGTCACGTGAAGTTTTCTACGCGGGTCTTTGCGGCGTTGTTCGTCGGGATCGTTTTTGGTGGCGTGCTGCAGCTGATTTTTGGGACAGGCTCTGACGTTGTCACGCAAGCTCTTGACTGGATCACGATGGTCGGTAGCGGCTATGTAGCTCTCTTGCAAATGCTGATCATGCCCTTGATCTTCGTTTCGATCGTTGGTGCTTTCACCAAGATGAAAGAAAGCGAAAAAATCAAGAAGATCAGTTTTACGGTTCTTGCGACTTTGCTAGGGACAACGGCGATCGCTGCCTTGATCGGGATCGTGATGGTCATGGTCTTTGGTCTTGACGGTGCCAGCTTTACCGAAGGGGCAACGGAAACAGCGCGGATCGCGGAATTAGCGGAACGTTCGACACAAGTCCAAGACCTATCGATCCCACAACAAATCGTTTCCTTCATCCCAAGCAATGTCTTCGCCGACTTTGCGGGTACTCGTTCGACAAGTACGATCGGGGTCGTGATTTTCTCAGCCTTTGTGGGGATCGCCTTTCTTGGTGTCAAACGTAAATCACCGAAAGAAGCGGAAACTTTTGCGAATTTGATGGACAGCTTATATAAAATCGTGATGCGTATCGTCACGTTAGTTTTGCGCCTGACACCTTATGGCGTTTTGGCATTGATGACTAATGTATTAGCTTCAAGTGATTTTGAAGCCATCTTGAACTTAGGCAAATTTATCATCGCCTCTTATGCGGCTTTGATTTTGGTCTTACTTGTTCATTCATTATTGCTGATCGCTGTTCGGGTCAATCCAGTAACGTATTTCAAAAAGGCCTTTCCAGTATTGAGCTTTGCCTTTACTTCTCGTTCAAGTGCTGGTGCCTTGCCATTGAACATCGAAACCCAAACCAAAGCGTTAGGTGTTGATGAAGCCACGGCTAACTTTGCAGGCAGCTTTGGGTTATCGATTGGTCAAAACGGCTGTGCGGGTGTGTATCCAGCGATGTTGGCAACGATCGTTGCACCAACGGTTGGGATCAATGTCTTTGATTGGCAGTTTATCCTACTGCTAGTTGCAGTAGTTACGATCAGCTCATTCGGCGTTGCTGGTGTCGGCGGTGGCGCAACCTTTGCTTCATTGATCGTCTTAGGCTCAATGAACTTGCCGATCGCCATCGTAGGCTTAGTTATTTCTGTTGAACCATTGATCGATATGGCACGGACACTCGTTAATGTCAGCGACAGTATGGTTGCGGGAATGGTGACCAGCAGTCGTATCAACGAACTGGATCGTTCGATCTTAGATGATTCTGCCGCCGTGATCGAAGCCGAATAGAAACATTTTGTAACAAGCGAAAGCAAAGAAAGACTGCGTGTGGTCTTTCTTTTTTTTGTCCGTTAAAGCTCAGCTCATAGAAAAATCTAGGTTTCAGTGCCCTTAATAGCGAAGTTTCTGCTATACTTTTAACTAGAACATCGCGGGAGGGATAAGCAATGACACAATTGATTCAACTAGAACGAGCAGCAAACGTCAGAGAACTTGGCGGCTATCAAACGACAAACGGCACGACGATCAAACGAAAAAAATTGATCCGCAGTGCGGCGATCAATGAATTGACTGCTTCAGATCAAGCAGTACTGGCAAACTATGGGGTCAATCAGGTCATTGATTTTCGCTCCATCGCTGAAGCCAATGCACAGCCTGATCGACCAATCGCCACAGCAAAGCAGCTTTTTTTACCTATTTTTAAAGAAGACGAAACGATGGTTTCCTTGTCGCCAGAAAGCTTGAAGCAACGCTTGGAAGATGGGGAAGATGCCGAAGAGCAGATGAAAAAAGTCTACCGTCACTTTGTTGAAAGCGACTATGCCCGCCAACAATATCGGCAGTTCTTTGATCATGTGATCGCTAATGCGGAAGGCGAAGGTGCAACCTTGTTCCACTGTACCGCTGGCAAAGATCGCACAGGCTTTGGCGCCTTTTTATTGCTGCATGTGTTGGCGGTGGCACCAACGACGATCAAAGAAGATTATTTAGCGACCAATCGCTATTTAGCCCCAATGCTAAAAGAAAAATTTGCCCCAATGACCCAGCATTTGCCGCAAGAGCTGTTAACAGCGATCACGGTTTTGATGAGTGCCAAAGAGAGTTTTCTTGATGAAAGCTTGGCTGCGATCGATCAGCACTTCGGTTCGGTTGATCAGTATCTCCTGCAGGGACTAGGGCTGACGAAAGAAGAGCAAGCGTATTTGAATGCCCAACTGACTGAGTAAAGAAAGGGAGATCCGTATGGAGGAAGCATTGTTCGCAGCAATCGGGATGACCGGCTCGCTGACGCCCATCAGTGGTGGGGATGTCAATCAAACGTATCGTTTCACTACAGCAGAAAATCGCTATTTTTTAAAGACCCATCCTCATGTTTCATCGGTGTTCTTTCAAGCAGAGATCAACGGCTTAGCTGAATTAGCCCCTTTCGTGCGGGTGCCAAAAATCGAACGTCTCGGTCAGACTGAAGAGAGGGCATTTTTATTGATGGAATGGATCGATGGTGGGGAAGGACAGCAGCGACGCTTAGGTCAAAGCTTGGCTCGGCTTCATCAGCAGACACAGGAGTCTTTTGGGTTTTACGAAGACAATTACATCGGCTTTTTGCCGCAAGTCAATCCGAAAACCACCGATTGGCTTGATTTTTACACAGTCTGCCGTTTGGATGTGCAAGTCGAACTAGCGAAGCTGGGTAACCGCTGGCATGCCAAACGGGAAGCTGCTTATCTGCGTTTGAAAGAATTTTTGCATGAGAATTGGCGTGATCGCAGCGTCACACCTGCTTTATTACACGGTGATTTTTGGCGGGGGAATGTGCTGTTCGATCAGCAAGGAGAACCAGTGTTTCTTGATCCAGCAGTCGCTTATGGGGATCGAGAAATGGATATTGCGATGTCTCAGCTCTTCGGTGGTTTTCGTCAGGAATTTTTGGAAGGCTATCAAGAAGTCTATCCATTAGATGAGGATTGGCAAGAGCGACTGCCAGTGTATCAATTGTATTATTTATTGGTCCATTTGAATCAGTTTGGCGAAAGCTATGGACCAAGTGTCGATGAAATATTGAGTCGTTTTTAGGAGGCAATTAGAACTATGGCAGCAAAGTATCAAACCACACATGAAGTGGCGTATTATGAATGTGATGTCAACCAAACGATGACGTTTCCAGCCATGCTAGGCATCGCCATCAAGACATCAGAAGAACAAAGTGCGGCGTTAAACCGCGGACCAGAAGTCATCGCTAGTTATGGCTTGACCTGGATCATTACCAGCTATCACATAACGGTGACTCGTTTGCCGCGCGTAGGGGAGCAGATTCAAGTGGCGACCCAGGCGAGAGAATACAATAAGTTTTTCTGCTACCGTTACTTTTGGTTATTGGCAGAAGATGGAACGGAACTGGTCAAAATCGAGGCGGTTTTTGCGTTGATGGATCCGAAGACGCGCAAAGTCAGCAGTGTACCAGATGAGATCGTGGCGCCTTTTGGCAGTGAAAAAATCAAGCGAATCAAACGCTACCCGAAGATCACCCCTATCACGCAAGGACAATTTTTGCCGTATCGGGTGCGTTTCTACGATATTGATAGCAATCAGCATGTCAACAATGCCATGTATTTCAATTGGCTGATGGACGTCTTAGGCTATGAGTTTTTAACAAAACATGAAGTGACACAAGTGACGATCCGTTTTGATCGGGAAGTGGCTTACGGCCATTTGATCGAAAGCCATTTTCAAATCAATGAGAAGACAGTCGATGAAGCCGGCGAGGCTGTGCCGCTGCAAACGATCCACGAGATCAAGATCGGTGAGGATACTTACTGCGAAGCCATCTTTACTTGGCGAGAAAAATAAAACAACCCTTTTGCCTCCGTTAGCGGAATGGCAAAAGGGTTTTTGTTTGGTTAATTCTCCATGAAATCAGGCAGCTCCTCCATGGTCAACCCACGGTTTTTTGCTATTAGCAATTTGATGCGGGCTTTTTGGCTATTGATGCTATTGCAGAAAATCACCCCAAGAGCCTGCAATTCGATCCCGCCGCCTAAGTAGTCATAGACCGGCTCGGCAACTCCGTTGAAGCAGCGAGAAACTAAGACGACTGGAATGTTTCTAGCGATCAGTTTTTTCAAAGGCTCTATGGTTTGCGGCGGAAGATTGCCAGCGCCTAAAGCTTCGATCACTAGTCCATCGATCAGCGAGTCGGCTAAAGCATCGAACAATTCCCCAGTCATCCCTGCATAGGCTTTGACGATCGGAAACAGACCATCGACACGATCAACATCCAAATGGCGGTTATTTAACAGCTCTTGCATGAACAAGATACGGTGCTTTGTGACTAAGCCGATCGGACCTAATGTCGGGGTGCGGAATGTCGCAATATTGGTGGTGTGGGTCTTCGTAACATAACGTGCGGAATGGATCTCATCGTTCATCACGACTAAGACGCCTTTTCCTAAGGCATCAGGTGATTTCGCCACCCGAATCGCACTTTCAAAGTTATAAAGCCCGTCACTGCCGATTTCATTACTTGAGCGCATGGCGCCAGTCACCACGATCGGTAACTGACCGCCGATCGTGGTATCTAAAAAGAAGGCTGTTTCTTCCAGCGTATCGGTTCCGTGAGTGATCACGACCCCATCGACCCCGCTTAAATGCGCCAGCTGGATACGTTCTTTCAGCTGCAGCATTTCTTTTGGGGTCATATGAGGACTGGGAATATTAAAAATGTCTTCGACGATCAATTCAACATCGTCGTCAATGTGGATCGGTGCATCCATCAGCGGATTGCTGACATCAGGGCTGACGCCGCCTGTCAGGGTGTCTTCTTTCATGGCGATGGTGCCGCCAGTGTGCAACACGAGAATTCGTTTCATTTTTTCATCACCTGCAATGATTTATTTACTCTTAACTCAAAACTATTGTATACTATTAAAATAAGAAAACAAGGAGCGATGGGAAAAAATGATTCGAATTGGTTGTACCACATTTAGTGAACATGGCAGTCTCGTGCAAAGAAAAAACTCGAAATTATTTGAGTATGCCCGTTATTTTCCGTTAGTTGAGCTGGATACCACCTATCATTTTTTGCCAAAAGAAAAAGACGTGCGCAACTGGTTGACCCAGATTCCCGAAAATTTCCGCTTTGTGTTGAAAGTCCATCAAAGTGTGACCACCCAAGGGGATTTGCCAGATCAGTTGACCATGACCGAAGCACTGCAGCTTTATAAAGAAGCGATCGCGCCAATGGTAGAAGCAGGCAAACTCTTTTGCCTATTGGCGCAGTTTCCCAACAGCTTTAAATGTACGAAAGAAAATGTCGCCTATTTAGACCAAGTGCGAGAATGGTTTGCGGGCTACCCAGTGGCGATTGAGCTGAGAGACAGCAGCTGGTATCAGCCGAAACTGTATCCTGGAATGATCGATTATATGAAGCGAAAACAGTTTTCCTTAGTAGTTGTTGATCAGCCGAAAAAGCTATCGACTACCATTCCCCTTGATCCAACCGTGACCAATCCCGCGTTTGTCTTGTGCCGTTTTCACGGACGCAACGACAGCGGCTGGACAGCGACAGGACCAGATGCCAAAAATCTGCGGACCTTGTATCGCTATGACCAAGCCGAACTAACGGAGTTAAAACACGCAGTCCAAGCCATCGAAGCCAATGCCAAAGAAGTCGCAGTGGTCTTCAATAATAATGCCGGTCGTGATGCCGCTGACAATGCCCGCGCATTGATCGATGCGCTGCAGATCGATTACGAAGCATTAAATCCTAATCAGTTGAAATTATTTTGAGGAGTCATATGATAAAAGCAATCTTTTTTGATATTGATGGCACGCTGATTGCCAGCAACGGCAAGGCGCTTGCCAGTACCCGTGAAGCCATCAAACAAGCCCAAGCCAATGGCGTCCTCTGCGGCATTGCCACCGGACGTGGTCCGGTTGATTTAGAGAAGGTGATTGATTACTTGTCGTTAGACATGTTTATCACCTATAACGGCCAATATGTCTACACGAAGGAAAACTTGATTTATGCCAAACCTTTTCCAAAACAAACACTGGAAGCGATCGTAGAATACGCAGATGAAAATTACCGCCAAGTCATGTTTGGCGGAGAAACCCAAGTGGCTGGCAGCTTAACGATCCGCTTAAGCCAATCACCCGTCATGCAGCGCTACTTACGCTATGTGCCCAAAAAATTTCCCGTCGGTTTTTTAAAGAAAGTCTTGCAGCGTTTTAGTCCCAATCGCAACGCCAAGCGCTATGAATCGTTGGACATTTTACGAGAGCCCATCTATCAGTGCATTATGCTGAGCCCTGAATCAGAGCGCGAAAAATTACGGTCCAAGCTGCCGCAATGTGATTTTAAGCGATCCAATGCCTATTCTGTTGACATCGTGCCGAAAAACGGTTCGAAAATCAAAGGCATCAAAGAGTTTTTGGCCTATGAAGGGATCGCGATGGAAGAAGCGATGGCATTTGGGGATCATTTTAATGATGTGGAAATGTTAGAAGGCGTGGGGATCGGGGTTGCGATGGGCAATGCCCAGCCCATCACTAAAGCCAGTGCTGACTTTGTGACGGATACTAACGATCATGACGGCATCAAGAAAGCCTTGATCCATTTTGGCATTATTGCCGAGGATGCCCAAGCCAGGGAATGAAAAAAATAAGCAAGTAGCCAATCTATGAAGCAACGTAGAAGACAGCGCAGAACCATAAAACAAAACCATGAGAAAAAGCAGAAAGAAGCGAGAAAAAATGAGTCCATTTGAAATGACGGAAGAGTTTCATAAAACCTTTGATCCAACGCGACCGCCATATCCACAAGCTTTTTCAGCGGAAAAAGCCCAGTTTCGTGCTGGTTTTAAAATTGAAGAATTAGTTGAGTTCCTTTATGCTGCCAGCAACAATGACGAAGAGACCTTTCAAGCAGGTCTGGAGCATTTGCATCAAGCGATCGATCAAGCCCAAGCCAAGCTGGCTGCCAAACAACAGCCTGTCAGTGATTCTCTAGTAGAACAAGTCGATGCGCTTTGTGATCTGCTGTATTTTACCTATGGCTCGTTTTCACTGTTAGGGGTCGATCCAGCGCCGATCTTGGCTATCGTTCATGACGCCAACATGGGAAAACTTTTCCCAGATGGGCAGCCCCATTATGATCCTGAGACCCACAAAGTCATGAAGCCGAGCGATTGGGAAGAACGGTTTGCTCCTGAACCGCGAATCAAGGCAGAAATCAACCGCCAATTGGCACAAAAACAAGCCCAAGAATCGTCAGAATAAAAACCAAACGTGCCAGTTGCCCGTTCCGATTGCTTATCAGCAAAAGGAGTGGTGCAACTGGCACGTTTGGTTTAATCAAAGAAAGTGTAGTAAAGGGTTCTGACAGCGGCTTTTTCTTGTTCTTTGTGGATACCGAACATGATGCTGACCTCAGAGGACCCTTGGTTGATCATCTCTAAGTTGATATTTTTCCGCGCAAGGGCAGCGGTACTGTCGGCAGTGATCCCGACTCGTTGACGCATTCCTTCACCAACGACGACGACCATGGATAGATCGTGGGTCATTCGCAGTTCATCGGGATCGATCTCGTAGGCGATCTTGCGCAGCAGTTCTTCTTCCAATACTGGATTCAACTGGTTGGAGCGCATAATGATCGAGATATCATCGATTCCTGAAGGCATGTGTTCATAATTTAAATCAAATTCACGGAAAATCTCTAAGACCCGTAACGTGAACCCAACTTCGCGGTTCATCAAGTATTTGCGGATATAGATCATACAAAAGCCTTCGTCACTGGCAACGCCGATCACGGGCTGATCCAAATTGTCTCTCTGGTTGGTGATCAAGGTACCAGGATGACTTGGATTATTGGTGTTTTTGATCACCACGGGAATTTTCGCATGGTATGAAGGCATCAAGGCCTCATCGTGCAACACAGTAAAGCCTGCATAAGACAGCTCTCGCATTTCTCGGTAGGTCACTTCTTTGATGGACTCTGGATGATGAACATAGCCTGGATGAGCAGAAAAAATCCCATCGACATCGGTAAAGTTTTCGTACAATTCTACTTGCAGACCAGCCGCCACGATGGCACCAGAAATATCTGATCCTCCTCGAGAGAAGGTACAGATCTCGCCGGCTTCTGTGTAGCCAAAGAAGCCAGGAATCACTAAGATTTCAGGACTGTCGCGCCATTGTGCAATCTTGGCGTACGACTTGTTCAAGATACGGGCGTTTTGAGGTTCATCCGTCACCAGCAGCCCAAGTTCTTGCGGATTCATGTAGCGAGCAGCTAACCCACGGCTTTGTAAAATCCCTGCGATCAATTTGGCGTTGTTGTCTTCGCCGCTTGCCAAGACCGTATCATAAAGATGCGGATTGTCTTGGGTAGGCAGCGTTTGAAAAGCCGCCAATGATTGCCAGATGCGGTCTAAATGGACTTGTTCGATACCAAAGGGGGCAGCGATCGCTGTATAGCGGGCATAGATTTCTTCTATTAAATCAGTGATTTCTTCTTGGGCACACAGACGGGTACAGACAGCTAGTAACAGATCGGTGACTTTCTGATCGTCGCTGGAACGCTTACCAGGCGCTGAAACAACAACAAACCGTCTTTTAGGATCACTTTCAATTATCGCAACAACTTTTTCGACTTGTTCGGCTGAGGCAAGGGAACTGCCTCCGAATTTCGCTACTTTCATTTGACATTACTCCTGTTCAAGCTTTTTACTAGAGTACAGTTTCAATAGGGAGAAATCAAGCGGTTTCTTGAAAAAAATCGGAAAAATCAGAAAAAAAGTCACTTGTTGATGTAAATTTCACGATTTGTTTTCATTAACGCTGGAAAAGCCGTGATTTATTTTATTCGATGCGAAAAAAGTCGATCTTTTTTGCCTCAATCTAATGCTTGATTTTTTTCTTTATGCTATAATCTAGCGTAGATGCTTTTTTATAAAGGGACTATCTGTCCTTTTTATACTCAACGAACTTATCAATCAATCTGCTGATCAGCAGGTTTTAGACGAAACATGTATATTTGAAAATTGGAGGAACCACAAAATGGGAACTAATATCATCTTTGGAATTGTCATTGCCATCATCATCATCGCAGCGGTCTTGTATGCAATTGGCTTTTTCATGCGGAAGAAAAACCAAGAAAAGCTGAATGACTTGGAAAAACGCAAAGAAAATCTGTTTGACTTGCCGGTGATCGAAGAAGTCGATGAAGTAAAAAGAATGCACTTGGTTGGTCAAAGTCAAAACACCTTCCGTGAGTGGAACCAACAATGGACAGATATCTCCACAAAATCTTTTGCTGAACTTGAAAGTCAAATCTTTGAAGTGGAAGAGCTGAACGAACGCATCCGCTTTTTTAAAGCAAAAGGGGCGATCGTCCAAGCCGAAGCGACCATGGACGAGATGGAACGCCAAGTGGAAGAGATTCGCGCAGGCTTGAAAGAATTACGAGAAAGTGAAGAACGAAATTCACTGGAAGTTCAAAAAGCGCTGGACGTTTACGAAGACTTGAAGAAGAAGCTGCGGGATCAAGGCGAAGAATTCGGTCCTGCTTACAATGAGCTGCAAAAACAAATCAAAAACATTGAAATTGAGTTCACCCAATTTGTTACCTTAAATACTTCAGGCGATCCTGTGGAAGCACGGGAAGTGTTAGACCAAGCGGAAAAACACACCTATGAAGTGGAAGACCTAATGAAACGGATCCCAGCGGCGTACGAAGAATTAAATCGTACCTTCCCTGATCAGTTGAAAGAAATCCAAGAAGGTTATAAAAAATTATTAGAACAAAAATATGTGTTCCCAGAAGCAAACTTCCAAGAAGAAATCAACCGTGTGAAAAAACGGGTTGAAAACTCCATGAACGATCTAGCGAAAACAGAAGTCGCTTCCGTTGAAGTGGCAAGCCGTGATACTGCAAGTGATATCGATGCCTTGTATACGGTGATGGAACGTGAGATCAATGCCAAGAAATATGTCATGAAAAATCGTCAGATCATCGAAGACTACATTGACCACGCAACGAAGAACAACCGTCAGTTGTTGATCGAGTTGGATCATACGGCGCAAAGCTATACTTTGAATCATAATGAATTGGGTCGCGTCCGCGGCTTCCAAACCGAAGTGGACGAATTGGCTCGCCGCAACAACGAGTACTTACCGAAATTGGAAAAACATGAGATTCCTTATTCAGAAGTGCAAAGCTTCTACAAAGATGCCTACAAGATTTTGGATGATGTGGAAAGCCAGCAAGTTGAAATCGATGATTCTCTTGCGGAATTACGTCGGGGCGAAAAAGTTGCACAAGAAAAAGTGGAAAGCTTCGAATTCCGTCTACGCAACTTGAAACGGTTTGTTGAGAAACAACGCTTACCTGGTTTGCCAGGCGAGTATTTAGAATTCTTCTTCGTGGCAACGGATCGTGTCGAAGAATTAGGCAAAGAATTGAACAAGATTCGCATCAACATGCAAGAAATCAATAAATTGGTTTCTGTCTGTGAAGAAGATCTTGATCTTTTAGATGAACAAACAAAAGACTTAGTGGATGCTGCGGCATTGACTGAGCAAATGATGCAATATGCCAACCGCTATCGTCATTCTCATCCAGATATCAAGGCAGCGATCGACAAATCACTTTACTTGTTTAGTAAAGAATATCGCTATCAAGATGCGCTAGATGAAATCGGCACAGCGTTGGAACGAGTAGAACCAGGTGCCTTCAAACGGATCGAAAACTTCTACTTCAATAACCGCGACTTAGTATAATACGAAAGCCAGCAGTGAAAAACTGACTGGCTTTTTTCATGGAAAGAATGGCTCGCTGCATGAGTACCGCTTACGAAGGAAGGAAAAGTTTCCTTTAAAAAAAGCCAAAGCCGACGAGTCACCTTGAAACTCAGCCCAAGAGCAGTTATAATGGGAAAGAATTTTTTTAGAGAAAGGGTCCTATCATTGATCTATTTTGACAACAGTGCAACAACCGCTATTTATCCACAAGCTTTAAATACATATGTCCAAGTCAGTCAGCGAATCATCGGCAATCCCTCAAGCCTGCATGATTTAGGAAATCAAGCCAATCGCCTGCTGCAGCAATCTCGTCAGCAGATCGCCGATCTGTTAAACGTTTCTTCCAAAGAGATCGCATTTACCAGTGGGGGAACTGAAGGAGACAACTGGGTCATCAAAGGGTCTGCTTTAGCGAAAAAAGCCTATGGGAATCACCTGATTATTTCCAGTATTGAACACCCTGCCGTCAGTGAAACAGCGGCTCAATTAGCCGAGTTAGGGTTTGAAGTCAGTGTTGTGCCTGTCGATGCCCAAGGCTTTGTCAACGTGTCTGAATTAGCAAACATGATTCGCAAAGAAACGATTTTGGTTTCGGTGATGGCGGTCAATAATGAGGTAGGGTCGATCCAACCGATCCATGAGATCGCAGCTGTGCTAGCGGACCATCCAACGATCCATTTCCATGTAGATGCCGTCCAAGCCATCACAAAGGTCCCGCAAGAACAATGGTTCAATGAGCGGGTCGATTTTGCCGTGTTCTCTGCGCATAAATTTCATGGACCTCGTGGCGCAGGCTTTATCTATTGGAAACAAGGCCGTAAGCTGGCGCCATTGATGACCGGCGGTGGGCAAGAGCAAAACCAGCGCAGCGGTACCGAAAATGTGCCAGCAATCGTTGCTATGGCAAAAGCCCTACGTTTAGCGACAGAACAAAAGGCTGAAAAGCCGAACCATGTTCAATTACTAAAAGGCTATTTGCAAGAAGCACTGGCTGGGTACGAGAAAGTCACGCTTTTTTCTGGCACAGAAGGGTTTGCGCCGCACATACTTTGTTTTTCATTAAAAGGGATCCGAGGAGAAGTCTTAGTCCATGCCTTTGAAGAAAAGCAGATCTATCTTTCGACGACGAGCGCTTGTTCCTCCCGTAAAAAGATGGCCAGCAGTACGCTTCATGCGATGCACGTTCCAGAACAGTTAGCAACATCGGCTGTTCGTATCAGTTTAGATGAGAGCAATACAATGGCAGAAGTCGAGCAGTTTCTGATCGTCTTCCACCAGTTGTACCAAAAATTTTCGAAAATCAATTAAGCACGACAGACCACTATAAAATCAATCCAAATCAAAGGAGTTTTCTCGTGAATTATTCAGAAATCATGGTTCGTTATGGCGAACTGTCAACAAAGGGCAAAAATCGTCGTAGTTTTATTATGCAATTAGCTTCAAACGTCAAACGTACCTTAGCAGATTATCCCCATGTCAAAGTTCATGCCGAGCGAGATCGCATGCACTTGCTATTGAACGGTGAAAACAGCCAAGAGATCATTCCTAAGCTGCAAAAAGTCTTTGGGATTCAAAACTTTTCCCCCAGCATTCGGGTCGAAAAAGATATCGAAGTATTAAAGAAAGCCGTTCAAGACGTCATGGCAGAGATCTATACGGGCGTTGAGACCTTCAAAATCACAGCCAAGCGCAGTGATCATTCGTTTGTGCAAGATAGCAACCAGTTGAATTTGACCTTAGGGAATGCGGTGATCGACCGTTTTCCTGATATCAAAGTCCAAATGAAAAAACCAGACATCAATTTGCGTGTAGAAATACGGATCGATGGCGCTTATTTGTCTTATGAAACGATCCAAGGAGCCGCTGGGCTGCCAGTTGGCACCAGTGGAAAGGGAATGTTGATGCTTTCTGGCGGTATCGATTCGCCAGTCGCAGGCTACTTTGCCATGAAACGCGGCGTTGAGATCGAAGCGGTCCATTTCGCAAGTCCTCCTTATACGAGTGAACAAGCGTTGCAAAAAGCCAAAGATTTAACGAAGAAGCTTGCGCCTTATGTGGGAAGCATCCAGTTTATCGAAGTTCCGTTTACAGAAATCCAAGAAGAAATCAAAAATCGTGTGCCACAAGGCTATTGGATGACCATCACCCGTCGGATGATGCTGCGTTTGACGGATGCGATTCGGGAAGCTCGTCATGGCTTGATCATCTTAAATGGTGAATCATTAGGACAAGTGGCTTCACAAACTTTGCATAGCATGGTCGCCATCAATGAAGTAACCAATACGCCGATCGTGCGCCCAGTGGCAACGATGGACAAATTGGAAATCATTGAAGTTGCCGAAGCCATTGATACCTTTGAATTATCAGTTCAGCCATTTGAGGATTGCTGCACAATCTTTGCACCTCCTCAACCAAAGACGCGCCCAAGACTGGATAAGGTCCACCAATATGAAGAACGTCTCGATATCGAAGGGATGATGGAACGTGCGATGGCTGGGTTGAAACTGGAAGCAATCACGGCAAATCAAGAAAAAGCAGCAACGGAATTCGCTGAATTTTTATAATAAAACCCCGATTTTAATGCTACGACCACAACTGTTTTTGAACATTTGTGGTCGTTTTTCATCGAGTGAGAGAGTTTGTGAATATTTTCTTGCTATTGAAAATGGAACATGCTACACTCAATATGTGAATCATTTAACAAGGAGGGTGGACAGGATGGAAGCATTAAGAGATAAAAAACTTCCGAAAGCGACGGCAAAACGTTTGCCAGCTTATTTACGACACTTAAAATTACTGGATGCCTCTGGTATTCAGCGAATCAAATCGAAAGAGTTTGCAGAAATCACGCAAGTTCCTTCAGCCACGATCCGCCGAGATTTTTCTCATCTAGGAGAATTGGGCAGAAGTGGCTATGGCTATGATGTTCCTTATCTGATTGAGGTATTGAGCTATATCTTAGAAACCAATGAAGAGAAAAAAATCGCCTTGATTGGTTATGGAAATTTAGGAAAAGCGTTAGCCAACAACAATTTTCGCAGAAATGAAAATCTTTCCGTGGTCGCGGTTTTTGACAATGATCCAGAAATGATTGGTCAGACCATTAGTGGGCGTTATGTCTATGGAATGGATCAATTGGCGGAAGTCGTAGCAGAAAAAGGGATCACCGTAGCGATTTCGACCGTTCCTAGTCGTTATTCACAAATGGCGATCGATGCGATCGTGGATGCTGGGATCACAGCGATTTTAAATTTTGCCCCTGATCCCGTCATCGTGCCAAAAGACGTCAATATCCAATACATTGATTTGACGACAGAATTGCAAACATTGATCTTTTTTGATACGACCTACTCGCAAAAATCGAAAGTCTGAGCAAATCCTTTTCGTTTTTTGACAATCTTTCTTATACTGGGAGAAAATGCTATAGGAGAGATGTTATGCAAGTTACACGCAAAGAAACGGTTTATGAGATGCCTGGCAACCAACCAAAAGTAGGGGATAAAGCAGCTGATTTTCGCTTGAAAAGTTTAGAGGACAAGGAATACACACTGACTGATTTTTTAGGAAAACCAACGATCATCAGCGTGGTTCCCGATATCGTGACACGCGTCTGTGCATTGCAGACCAAGCGTTTCAACCAAGAAGCAAGTCAATTGGATGACATCCATTTTGTCACGATTTCTAACAATACAAAAGAAGAACAAGCGCAATGGTGCGGCCAAGAAGGCGTCGACATGATCATGCTTCATGATCCGGCGAATACCTTCGGTGAGGCCTATCAAATCATGATCCCAGACTTCGGTCATTTTGCCCGAGCAATTTTCGTTTTAGACCGTGAAGGCGTGATCCAACACGTTGAGATCGTGCCTGAGATCTCCCACGAACCGGATTATCAAGCAGCCATTGATGCTGCGAAAGCAAACCTCTGATTGACTTTCAAAAAAGTTCATTGTAGAATGTAGCAAGATGAAACAAGAATCTATGATAGCAAGACAATGTTCAAGAGGAGTATCAGTGACCCTGGCGGTCAGAGAGAAGTCGGTCGGTGCAAGACTTCCCCAGACACTGAAAAGGTAGCTTGAAGGTCTTTGATCCGAACCACGGTTTGTTTTTTGCAGACAAAGCCGAACAGTAAGATCAAGCGCGTCGTGAACGTTACCTCACGTCAAAGTGGCAGAGCAATCTGCAATTTAGGTGGTACCGCGTATCAGCGCCCTAATGCCTCGGCATTAGGGCGCTTTTTGCTGTGAATCACTGCGAGTGGCCCACAAAGTGGGACAGAGCAGATGATGAACAGTACTAGGCGACCATAGGGAGCGTAGTAACCGTACTAGGAATCACTGCGATTGGCTTGCGAAGCAAGACAGAATAGATGATGAACAGTACTAGGCGACCATAGGGAGCGTAGTAACCGTACTAGGAATCACTGCGATTGGCTTGCGAAGCAAGACAGAATAGATGATGAACAGTACTAGGCGACCATAGGGAGCGTAGTAACCATACTAGGAATCACAATGAGTGGCCCACAAAGTGGGACAGAGCAGATGATGAACAGTACTAGGCGACCATAGGGAGCGTAGTAACCATACTAGGAATCACATTGAGTGGCTTGCGAAGCAAGACAGAATAGATGATGAACAGTACAAGAAGTCATCAAAATTGGTTCACGAAGCGAGTCAGATCGTTTGCCAAAAGCCCTAAGACACAATAGCGGATCACGGAAGCGAGCCTTGACCTCTGTAAGCAACGTTTTTTTTACGAACAACACGCGTGTCGTCAACAAACAGCTGATAATTACCACGGCACTAATCCTGAACGATTCAAACATTGTCACGCTTTACCCAGCAACAGGCACAAAAAACCACACCAACCATTACGTCTAAAAAACGTAACTTTAGGAGGACCAACTATGACAGAAACTGAAAATCTATCCACCAAGTACAATCCCCAAGAAGTAGAAGCGGGGCGCTACCAAGATTGGTTAGAACATGATCGTTTTAAACCAAGCGGCAACAAAGAAGCAAAACCTTATTCTATCGTGATTCCACCACCAAACGTAACAGGAAAATTGCACTTAGGTCATGCCTGGGATACCACGTTACAAGACATCATCATTCGTCAAAAACGGATGCAAGGGTATGACACCTTATGGCTACCAGGTATGGACCATGCCGGGATCGCTACCCAAGCCAAAGTAGAAGAAAAGCTGCGGGAACAAGGGATTTCTCGCTATGACCTTGGTCGGGAAAAATTCGTTGAACAAGTATGGGATTGGAAAGAAGAATATGCCGGTCACATTCGGGAACAATGGGCGAAACTAGGTTTATCTCTAGACTATAGCCGTGAACGGTTTACGTTAGATGATGGATTATCCGAAGCAGTTCGCAAAGTTTTCGTGACGCTATATGAAAAAGGCTTGATCTATCGTGGCGAGTACATCATCAACTGGGATCCGCAAGCCCGCACGGCATTATCTGATATTGAAGTGATCCACAAAGACATCGAAGGTGCTTTTTACCATATGTCTTACGAATTAGCAGATGGCAGCGGTGTGGTGGAGATCGCAACGACTCGTCCAGAAACGATGCTGGGGGATACAGCAGTCGCGGTTCATCCAGAAGATGAACGTTATCAAGCATTGATCGGTAAAAAAGTGATCTTGCCTTTGGTCAATAAAGAGATCCCAATCATCGCAGATGAGTACGTGGACCAAGAATTTGGAACTGGGGTCGTAAAAATCACTCCTGCCCATGACCCGAATGACTTTGAGGTTGGTAACCGCCATGACCTACCACGGGTCAATGTCATGAATGATGACGGAACAATGAACGACTTAGCAGGTACTTATGCAGGCATGGATCGTTTTGCTGCTCGTAAGCAAATCGTGAAAGACTTAGAGGCGTTAGGTCGTCTGATCAAAATCGAAAAAATGGTCCATAGTGTAGGGCACTCAGAACGGACAGGCGTAGTAGTCGAACCTCGTTTGTCGACACAATGGTTCGTAAAAATGGAGCCATTAGCAAAACAAGCCATCGACAACCAAGAAACCGACGATGCGGTGGACTTTTATCCGCCACGTTTCAACCAAACATTCTTACGTTGGATGGAAAATGTTCATGACTGGGTGATCTCTCGTCAGTTGTGGTGGGGCCATCAAATCCCAGCTTGGTACCACAAAGAAACGGGAGAAATGTATGTAGGACTTGAAGCGCCAGCAGATGCCGAAAATTGGCAACAAGATCCAGACGTATTGGATACCTGGTTTAGTTCTGCTTTATGGCCGTTTTCAACAATGGGGTGGCCAGATGAAACCAATGAAGATTTCCAACGCTACTTCCCAACCAATACATTAGTGACTGGCTATGACATTATCGCATTTTGGGTAAGCCGTATGATCTTCCAAAGCTTGGAATTTACTGGCAAACGACCATTTGAAAATGTCTTGATCCACGGATTGATCCGTGATGAACAAGGTCGCAAAATGAGTAAGTCGCTTGGAAATGGGATCGATCCGATGGAAGTCATTGAACAATACGGTGCCGATGCATTGCGTTGGTTCTTATCAAATGGCTCTGCACCGGGACAAGACGTGCGTTTCAGCTATGAAAAAATGGATGCCGCTTGGAACTTCATCAATAAAATTTGGAATGCTTCCCGTTTCGTCTTGATGAATGTCAGCGAAATGACTGCCGAAGACATTGATTTTTCTGGTGAAAAATCAGTGGCGGATCGTTGGATCTTGACGCGCTTGAATGAAACGATTGAAAAAGTCACTGACCTTTTTGAACGCTTCGAATTTGGGGAAGCGGGTCGTCAATTATACAACTTTATCTGGGATGACTTCTGTGACTGGTACATTGAAATGTCGAAAGAAACCTTATACGGTGACAATGAAGCAGCGAAACAAGTCAATAAGAGCATCTTAGTCCATGTTCTTGACCAAATTTTACGCTTGTTGCATCCAATCATGCCATTTGTTACAGAAGAAATCTGGAGCAAACTGCCGCATACAGGGGAATCATTAGTCGTTGCTGAGTATCCACAAGTGGCACCAGAATGGACCGATGAAAAAGCGGCGCAAGGGATGGAAGTGTTGAAAGAATTGATTCGTTCGGTTCGAAACATCCGAGCAGAAGTAAATACACCACTTTCGAAACCAATCACTTTGCTGATCCAAGCAAATGAGCCTGAAATCGAAGAATTCTTGATTGCTAACAAAAACTATATCGAACGCTTCTGTAATCCAGAAGAACTAGAAATCTCTAACAGCTTGCAAGCCCCTGAATTGGCGATGTCTGCCATCCTATCAGGTGCGACGATCTACTTGCCACTAGCTGGGTTGATCAACATTGAAGAAGAAATCGCGCGTTTGGAGAAAGAACTAGCGAAGTTCACCCAAGAAGTTCAACGGGTACAAGGCAAACTGGCGAACGAACGCTTCGTTGCCAATGCGCCTGAGGAAGTCGTGGCACAAGAACGCAGCAAAGAAGCCGATTATCTTGAAAAACAAAAAGCCGTTCAAGAACGGATCGAACAATTACGCACAATCCAATAGGATGAGCACATCACACGCAAACAAGCATCTTTCGGAGATGCTTGTTTTTGCTTATTCAATAGAAACAGGGCGAACAATTTTCTCGTTTAAAGGAAAGAAATTGGGAAAGCCGTTCATTTTTTGTTAAAATAGGAGCGAGGTGAGCGAGATGACAAGCGAAGAAGCAACAGCGTGGATCCATTCGCGTTTGACATTTGGGCAAAGACCTGGATTGATGCGTGTCGAAGCATTATTAAAACGGATGGGTAATCCTGAAAAAAAGGTGACCATGATCCATATCGCCGGTACGAATGGCAAAGGATCGACCGTCAGTTATTTGCGTAGTCTTTTAGAAGAAGCTGGGCAGCAAGTGGGGACCTTTACTTCCCCACACATTGAAGCGTTCAATGAACGAATTGAAATCAACGGACAATTTATATCAGATGAGGACTTGGTCGCTTGGGTGGAAAAAATCCAGCCGCTGGTTGCTGAAATTGATCGCGATGAAACGTTGACGGGCATTACCCAGTTCGAGATCATTACCGCTATGGCATTAGGCTATTTTGAAGAAAAAAAGGTCGATGTTGCGATTATTGAAGTTGGCTTAGGGGGACTCTTAGATAGTACCAACGTTATTTCTCCTATTTTGACCGCGATCACGACGATCGGCATGGATCACATGGATGTCTTAGGGGATACCATTGAAGCGATCGCTGCCCATAAGGCAGGGATCATCAAGCCGCAAACACCCCTTGTTACTGGCAATATCGTTGAAAGTGCGCTTTCGGTGATCGATTTGAAAGCTGCAGAAGCACAGGCACCCGCTTATCATGCAGGGCAAGAGTACCGTGTGACCTATCGTCGTCCCGATGAAGAATGGGGCGAATTGTTTGATTTTGAAAATGAGCATGGCAAAATTAAAGGATTGAAAACACCGATGTTAGGCCGCCATCAACCAGAAAATGCCGGTGTTGCGATCCAATTATACAGCCTGTATTGCGACCTGCGGCAACTGCCCTTTTCAGCCAAAGAGATTCGAAATGGCTTGCGAAAAGCCTATTGGCCCGCCCGGATGGAACGAATCAGTAGTGAGCCACTAGTGATTATCGATGGTGCCCATAACGTACACGCCATGGCTCGTTTAGTAGATACGATGAAAGAAGAGTTCAGCGACTATCGCATCCATGTACTGTTTTCAGCGCTTGAAACCAAAAACGTCAATGAGATGCTTCAGCAATTGCTATCGATTCCCCAAGCCGAGATTTATTTAACGACCTTCGATTTTCCCAAAGCACTGCATTTGGCAGACGGCTATCAGGAACTTGATGAAAAACGAATCTCAACCGTTTCTTTATGGCAGTTTGGCTTGGCAGAATTATTAGAAAAAATGACCAATGAAGATTTGCTGCTGGTGACAGGATCCTTGTATTTTGTTTCAGAAGTTCGTGAATTGTTATTGGCAATAGGAGGAAGAAATGGCTAAGTTACGTGGTGTGATTTTCGATATGGACGGCTTGATTTTTGACACGGAGCTGCTTTATTACCAAGCGACTCAAATCGTGGCTGATCAAATGGGTATTCCCTATACAAAAGAGTTATACCTAGCCTATGTAGGTGTTTCGGATGAAGAAGTCTGGGCAGCTTATCATGAGAGATTCGATGAAGCCTTTGGTCATCAGATGATTGAAGAATTTATTCAAGCGGCTTTTCAGCAAACGTTGGAAATGTTCCAACGGGGCGAGGCTGAATTGAAGCCGGGGATCCACGAGTTATTGCATTATCTTGATGAGAAAAAGATTCCCCGAGTGTTGGCGTCTAGTAACCAGCGCAAAGTGATCGACACCTTGCTGGAAGCAGCAGACTTAACGGCGGAATTTCCTAAGATTGTCTGCTTTGATGATGTCACACGGGCAAAACCAGATCCTGAGATTTTTGAAAAAGCTCATGCATTACTGGCGGTACCAAAAGAAGAATTGGTGATCCTTGAGGATTCGGCTAACGGTATTCATGCTGCTCATGGGGCTGGGATTTCAGTCATTATGATTCCCGATTTGATCGCGCCGACGACCATCATTGAAGAAAAAGTCTTGAAAGTCTTGCCTTCACTAGAGGATGTCCCAGATTTTCTAGAAACGGCTTTTTCGATTTAACTGTGATTTTTTGCGCATCTTATTCATGAAATACTCTCTCCTTTGCGTATCTTTTATTAGACCGACGCAAAGGAGTTTTTTTATGATCAATGAAACAGAGATTCCCCAAAGCTCGTTTCCACGAGAGCGCTTAGTGCAATATGGGGTTGATGCCCTTTCGAACCAAGAACTGTTGGCAATTTTGTTGCGGACTGGCTCACGGCCCCTAAATGTCTTGGAATTAGCGGCTAGTGTCTTGAATCGTTTTGAAGAATTGTATGAATTAAAAGAAGCGACAATCGATGAATTACAAGAAATTCGCGGCGTCGGACAAATCAAAGCCATCGAGATCAAAGCGATGATTGAATTAGGTGTGCGGATCCAGCGGTCTGTTCAACCAAAGTACGGTAAGATCAACTCCAGTATGGCGATCGCTCATCAGCTGATCCAAGAATTAAAAGACTTTCGTCAGGAGCACTTGCTAGGGATTTATTTGAATACCAAAAATGAGATCATTCAAAAAAAGACGATCTTCATCGGATCGTTGAATCAGTCGATCGCTCACCCACGGGAGATTTTTCATTGGGCGGTACGCTACAGTGCCGCACGAGTGATCGTCGTTCACAACCACCCAAGTGGAAGTCCTCAAGCCTCAGAGGCAGATCTGCTGTTTACACGCCGCTTGATCAAGTGCGGAGACTTGATGGGGATCGAACTACTGGATCATTTAATTATTGGCGACAATGCCTATGTTAGTTTGCGAGAAGAAGGCCTCTGGCAACAAGAAAATTGCTGACACAACGGCTAATTTGCGAACATTATTAAAAATAAAGGTGAATTGTCTAATCGTCTGTCTTGCAAAAAAATACGGGCAAGTGTAAAATATTATTGTAATTTTGTTTGCTGAATAGATGTTGAAACGCACGTTAGGCCTCTATCGCACAAAGGCAATGTTACACATAATTAAGTGCTTATGCACGAGGAGGTTTTTTTATAATGGAACAAGGTACAGTAAAATGGTTCAATGCTGAAAAAGGGTTTGGTTTTATCTCTCGCGAAGACGGTACAGACGTATTTGTACACTTTTCAGCGATCCAAGGTGAAGGATTCAAAACTTTAGAAGAAGGTCAAGCAGTAACTTTCGACGTGGAAGATTCTGATCGTGGACCTCAAGCAGTTAACGTAAACAAAGCGTAAGCTTTCAAACAAACTGCCAGTAAGAGCACTTTGAAATCAAAAACCCAAAAGACCATCGATTCGATGGTCTTTTTTTTGCTTTTTGCAACGGAAAGGAAAAAGGGGAGTTCCCAGTAACCTGAGAACTCCCCTTGCATGTGAAACTATAAATTATCCGGTGTCATGATCATTGAAAGGATCATTGGATGACGCTCGGTTTTTTCAAATAGGAATGGCTGTAAAGCCGATGACATCGCTTCTCTTAATTTGTGTTCTGTTGGGTCTGGTTGGTTCAAGACTTCCCGCAATGCACGGAAGAGAATTTGTTGGGCTTCGTTGATCATCTCGCCGGATTCCCGCATGTAAACAAACCCACGAGAAAGAATATCTGGTCCAGCAAGAACTTCTTTCTTCGCCACATCGACTGTCGCTACCGCTAAGACGAGGCCTTCTTCTGAAAGAATACGACGATCTCGTAAGACGACATTTCCGATATCACCGATACCGCTGCCGTCAACATAAACATCATTGGCATTGAAATGACCAGCCAAGCGAGCGGTATCCGCTGTTAAGGCCAACATGTCACCATTTTCCATAATGAAACAATTTTCTTTTGGTACACCGACATCTTGTGCCAGTTGGGTGTGGATGTTCAGCATCCGAAATTCCCCATGGACAGGCATGAAGAATTTTGGCTTCATTAGACGCAACATCAGTTTTTGTTCTTCTTGGCCACCATGACCAGAAGTATGGATGTTGTTCAATTTGCCATGGATCACGTTTGCGCCAGCTTCCAACAGCAAGTTGATCAGCTGATTGACACTCGTGGTATTTCCTGGAATCGGTGAGCTTGAGAAAATCACGGTATCATCTGGGTGAATTTGGATTTGACGGTGAGTCCCGTTGGCAATCCGACTCAAAGCAGCCATCGGCTCTCCTTGAGAACCCGTACAAAGGATCATCGTTTCATTTGCAGGCAAACGATTGATCTCATGAGATTCCACAAATGTACCATCTGGCACCTTGATATAGCCAAGGCGCTGTCCATTGACGATCGCATTTTCCATACTGCGTCCAAAAACGGCGATTTTACGTCCAGTCGCAACCGCCGCATCTGCAGCTTGTTGGAGCCGGAAAATATTGGAAGCAAAGCTGGCAAAAATGATCCGACCATCGATTTTTTCAAAAATCTTTTGAATCGAGCTGCCGATCGTTTTTTCTGATTTGGTAAAGGTTGGAATTTCTGCATTGGTACTATCGGAAAGGAGGCAAAGGACGCCTTCTTCACCAATTTTTGCCATTTTGTGCAAGTTTGCTGGTTCGCCCACAGGCGTAAAGTCAAACTTGAAATCGCCAGTTGCGACGATATTGCCAGAAGGCGTTTTGACAACGACACCTAAAGCATCAGGGATACTGTGAGTCGTTCTAAAGAAGCTGATGGATGTTTTACGGAAACGAATCACCGTATCTTCATTGATTTCGTGTAATTCCGCATCCCGCAATAAGCCATGCTCATCTAATTTGTTGGTGATCAAAGCAAGTGCCAAGGGTCCCGCATAGATCGGGATATTGGCTTCCCGCAACAAGTAAGGGATTCCGCCAATATGGTCTTCGTGACCATGAGTGACGATCAAGCCTTTGACTTTCGGTAAATTTTGAACGATGTAGCTATAATCGGAAATGACATAGTCGATCCCAAGCAGTTCATCTTCGGGGAATTTGATTCCCGCGTCAATTAAGATGATCTCATCTTGGAATTGAACCCCATAACAGTTTTTTCCGATTTCGCCAAGTCCACCGACGCCGAATACGCCAGTCTCATTATTTTTCAGCGAAACTTTCATCTTAAAACTCCGCTAATTTGAAATCAGCGTTTTCTTTTTCGTAAGCTAAATGTTTTTCATCTAGTTCTTGAACGAACTCGATGTTGTATGGGGTATTTTGTTCAACCAGACGGCGTGCGATCACTGCATCGTCTGCTTCAATGTACAAAGAGTGGGTTTGTTCTCTCTTTGGGTTGCGGTCTTTTGTTTCTTGGTAATAAATTTTGTAAATCATATCTTTTCTCCTTTATCTGCTTTTCGCAGTAGTCTATTTGGTTGATGAATTCGCTGCATCACAAAATCGAGGTCCGAATAAAGTGACCTGAAAAGAAGGCTTCGAGAGCCGCTGCATGCTTTTTTCAGACAATCGTTGTGAGAAAAAAGAGAAAGCCTCGTCTTTGCTTTCCAAATGTCGTCATAAAAAATTCACCGGGTTTGTAAGTCGTTCCACTACAAGTATCCCTAGTTTATCACAGAAAAACGAATAAGTATAGAAACACGTCATTTTGAAAAGGCTTACTGAAAGAAAATGAAAGGACTATCGCTGAAGTTTGCTTTTTTTCGTTGAAAGTGCATTACAATAAGAATATTCCTATGCTATAGTAGAAGTAATGAAGTAAAAAAGGAGGGGATTTTTTGAAATTAATGTGGCACTACACGATGAGAAACAAGAAACTGCTGGTTTTTAATTTCATCTGTGTTTTTGGTTTTATTTTGATTGAATTAGGTTTGCCGACGTTATTGGCAAGAATGATCGACAAAGGGATCGCCGCTGGTGATCGCGACTACATATGGAAAATGGGTGCGGCGATGATCGCGATCACCATTGTGGGGATCACGATGAACATTTTGTTAGGCTATTTCACGTCACGTATCACCACTAACATTGTGGCAGATATTCGTGACGATCTTTTTGAAAAAGTCCAAGGCTATTCACATACCGAATATGAAAAAATCGGGGTTTCATCATTGATCACCCGTGTGACCAATGATGCGTATCAAATCATGCTGTTTATGCAAAGCATCTTACGGACAGGTTTGATGACACCCATGATGTTTGTGGTCAGCTTGTACATGGTCATGCGGACAAGTACACAACTAGGGTTGTATGTTTTGGGGGCATTGCCGATATTGCTGATGGCCGTCATCGCCATTGCCAAAATCTCGGAACCCTTATCCACTAAACAACAAGCCAATCTAGATAAAATCAATGGCATCTTGCGGGAAAATCTCTCTGGTTTACGAGTGATCCGTGCCTTCGTCAATGAAAAATTTGAAGAAAAACGCTTTGGCAAAGTCAACCAAGCCTATGCTTCTAGTTCTCGCAGCTTGTTTCGCTTGATGGCAACGGCACAACCAGGCTTTTTCTTCTTATTCAATATCGTGATGATTTTGATTATTTGGACGGGAAGTATTCAAATCGATCAAGGGCAACTGCAGGTCGGTGACTTGATTGCATTTATCGAATACATCTTCCATGCGCTGTTTTCTTTCATGCTGTTTGCGACTGTCTTTACGATGTATCCACGAGCGGCGGTTTCTGCTCGTCGAATCCAAGAAGCGTTAGATGCGACTTCTGAAATCAAAGAGCCAGAACAGCCAGTGACTGAAACTAAGACGAAAGGCTTCTTGGAATTCAAAAATGTTACCTTTGCTTATCCAGGACATGCTCAAAGTCCAGTGATCCGTAATGTTAGCTTTACCGCTTCACCAGGGGAAACCGTGGCGTTTATCGGTAGTACTGGAAGTGGAAAATCAACCTTGATCCAATTGATCCCACGTTTTTACGACGTCAGTGAAGGCCAAGTTTTGGTGGATGGTGTTGACGTTCGGGATTACAGCTTAACGACGTTGCGCAACAAGATCGGGTTTATCCCTCAAAAAGCGTTGCTATTTACAGGGACGATCGCAGAAAACCTACGCTATGGGAAAGAAGATGCCACGCAAGCAGAGCTGGAACGAGCAGCCGAGATTGCGCAAGCGGCAGATTTCATTTCTCGCACACCAGATGGCTTTGATGCTCACTTGGCAGAAGGCGGAACCAACTTCTCTGGCGGACAAAAACAACGCCTAGCGATTGCCCGTGCGGTGATCCGCCAACCAGAGATCTATATTTTTGATGATAGTTTTTCTGCATTGGATTACCAAACGGATGCAAAATTGCGGGCACGCTTGAAAAAAGAAACCACAGAATCGACCGTTTTGATCGTTGCTCAACGAGTAGGAACGATCATGAATGCCGATAAGATCGTCGTCTTGAACGAAGGCGATGTGGTTGGCATCGGCACCCACAAAGAACTGCTGCAAACTTGTCCAGTATACTACGACATTGCGGCGTCACAATTATCAGAGGAGGAGTTGGCACAATGAAAGCAATCTCTTCTTTAAAACGGTTAGGTGCTTACATCAAACCGTACAAAGTACAATTTATCCTAGTCTTGCTGTTTACTGTTGCAACCGTCGGCTTCAATGCGGCAATGCCGTATGTTTCTGGATTACCGACGACAGAGATCAGCCGCAACATCGCTGCAGGCGAAGGCGTTAATTTTGATTACGTGATCCTTTGCTTGATCTGGATCGCAGTCGTTGGTGTCGGTTACTGTTTCTCACAATTGATGTCAGGGCTGCTGATCACCAACGTTGTCCAATCTGCGATGCGAGATCTGCGGCAAGACATTGAAGAAAAAATCAATCGTTTGCCCGTTTCTTACTTCGACCGCAACCAACAAGGGAATATCTTGTCACGGGTGACCAATGACGTGGATGCCGTCAGCGGTGCGATGCAACAAGCCTTGATCGGGATCGTCAATGCCTTCTTAGGAATCGTTATGGCGGTTTCCATGATGTTTTACATTAATACCTACATGGCGTTGGTTTCATTGATCATGATCCCAGCCTCCTTATTGATTTCTCGCACGATCGTCAAAAAGTCGCAAAAAGACTTCCAAGGCATGCAAAATGCGTTAGGGGATCTGAACGGCTACGTACAAGAAAACATGACTGGATTCAGTGTGTTGAAAGTGTATGGACGGGAAAAGCAAACACTTGAAGGGTTTAAAAACGTTAACCACCAGTTGCGCTATTACGGCTTTCGTTCTGCCTTTGTTTCAGGATTGATGATGCCGTTGGTGCAAATGACCGCTTACTTTACCTATATCGCAATGGCAGTCATGGGGAGCTTTTACGTGATCAGCGGCGTGATCGTTGTTGGTCAGCTGCAAGCATTCATTCAATACATTTGGCAAGTCAGTCAGCCAATGGGGAATATTACCCAGCTGTCTTCCGTCTTGCAAAGTGCCTCAGCAGCAGCAAAGCGGGTCTTTGAAATCCTAGATGAGGAAGAAGAGCCAGTCAATCAAACCGATATCCAATTGCCAGAACAAATCAGAGGCGACGTGACCTTTGAACATGTCGGCTTTGCCTATGATCCGAAAAAACCGTTGATCAAAGACTTGAACTTTGAAGTCAAAGCTGGACAAACCGTGGCGATCGTGGGACCAACAGGTGCTGGGAAAACCACCTTGATCAATTTGTTGATGCGTTTTTATGATGTCAATGAAGGGGCCATCAAGATCGACGGCATCGACACGAAGAAAATGGAACGTCACGATGTTCGGTCACTATTTGGGATGGTCTTACAAGATGCATGGTTGTACGAAGGCACGATCGGCGACAACATTCGCTTTGGGAAATTAGATGCCACCGATTATGAAGTCGTTGATGCAGCGAAAACCGCCAACGTCGATCACTTCATTCGCACGATGCCAGACGGCTACGAAATGATCATCAATTCTGAAGGGGACAATGTCTCCTTGGGGCAAAAACAATTGTTGACCATCGCTCGGGCAGTCATCTCTGATCCGAAGATTTTGATTCTCGATGAAGCCACCAGTTCGGTGGATACCCGCTTAGAAGCGCTGATTCAAAAAGCAATGGATAAAGTGATGGAAGGTCGTACCAGCTTTGTGATCGCCCATCGTTTGTCAACGATTCGTGAAGCAGATCTGATCTTAGTGATGGATCAAGGGTCGATCATTGAAAAAGGCAATCACGAAACCTTGTTGGCAGCTGGCGGCTTTTATAGCCAACTGTACCAAAGTCAATTTTCAGAAGAAGCCGAGTAAGCCCAAAAGAGCGTCCAGTCTGACTGGCGCTCTTTTTGCATTGTCGCAAGGGTGGTGCTATAGTGAAAAAAGAAAGCGCAGATCCGTTTATGGATTGGAAGGAGAAGTTGATGGACAAAGAACAATCAGGGAATGAAACCCACAAAATAGTTTCGCCCGCCTCGTTGCAAGGAACACCTTGTTTTGTGGCAAAAAATGCGACGATCGTAGGAAACGTGACTCTAGGAAAAGAGAGTACGGTCTGGTTTCAAGCAGTGATTCGAGGCGATGCCAATCGCATCGAAATCGGCGCGCGTACCAATATTCAAGATGGAACGATCATTCACGTTGATCACGATGCCCCGACGATCGTGGAAGACGATGTGACTGTTGGGCATCAGTGTATGCTTCATGGCTGTACCATCAAAAAAGGGGCGCTGATCGGCATGAGCTCGATTGTTTTGAATCATGCAGTGATCGGTGAAAATAGCTTGTTAGGTGCTGGTTCGTTAGTAACGGAAGGAACCGTCATTCCGCCCAATGTGTTGGCGTTTGGTCGTCCTGCACGAGTGATCCGTCCGTTGACAGAAGAAGAAATCGCCAAAAATCAGGCAAACATCACGCATTACGTGGAAAATGGGTATGCTTACCAACAGGGCGAATATGGTGAAGTCTGACGCCGAACCAAAAGACGCAAAAAGGTGTACGAATTGCTTCGTACACCTTTTTTTATGCAAGCTTATTTCAATTTGTTTGATTCCATGATCTCGTCGATCAAGCCGTAATCTTTGGCTTCTTGTGCGGTCATGAAGTTGTCACGATCGGTGTCGCGTTCAATCACTTCGATTGGTTGACCAGTACGTTCTGACAAGATTTTGTTCAGACGTTCGCGGGTTGCCAAAATGTGGCGGGCAGCAATTTCGATCTCAGTTGCTTGTCCTTGTGCGCCACCTAATGGTTGGTGGATCATGATTTCTGCATTTGGTAATGCAAAGCGTTTGCCTTTTTCACCAGCGGTCAATAAGAATGAACCCATAGAAGCAGCCATCCCCATAACGATGGTTTGAACATCGGCTTTGATAAAGTTCATGGTATCAAAGATCGCTAGACCAGCAGTAACGCTTCCGCCAGGCGAGTTGATGTACAAGTAGATGTCTTTTTCAGAATCTTGCGCGTCCAAGAATAAAAGCTGAGCAATGATCGAGTTTGCTAAGTCATCGGTTACTTGACCACTCAACATAATGATCCGGTCTTTTAATAGACGAGAATAGATGTCATACGCTCTTTCACCGCGAGATGATTGTTCAATGACAGTAGGAATTAAATTCATAGTGATAGTCCTCCTAAAAATCGTTATAGATATAGTTTAGCATAAAGTTTTCGCAATATCTAAGAGATAGTATACCGATTAGGTCAAGAAAGGTCAAATAAAAAGTTCGTTATCTTTTTTGCGAAACTTTCAAATATGATACAATATTAAAAAAGGAATGAGGAAGGATCGAAGAATGGCAGTAGCAATAGCAGGTTTGATCGGCGTCTTAGTGGGCGCATTGTTAGTAACCATCATTTTTAATTTACGCATTCGGTATGAGGAGCAAAAAGAAAAACAACGCCGTTTGTTGGAGCATAAAGTCAAAGAAATCGAAACGTTGGTTTTATTGAATCAAAAAATCAGTGAGATTCTACAAAAACGGGTCATGCTGATGGATGAGTATGTCAGCTTTGATGCCTTTGACGACTGTTATATCACCATCGATGATTTTGCCTATCTACAATCTTTTGCGGCGCAAAACAGTTTTTATCTACCGAATTTTTTCTTGGAAGAATTTTTCAAAAAAATCGGAACACGTCGGGTGATTTTGTCCCCAGAGGAAACTGTTAAAATCGGTGGGTATACCTATAAAGGCGGTCGGATCATTATGGAAAATTTCCTTGATCAATTAGTCGAAATGGTTAATGAGCGTAAAACTCAAATGAAAAACATGACGAGCGAACCGTTGACCTATTTTTCAAAAACGATTTGATTCTACTGGTCAGCCGTTTTCCTTGGTTAAGGCAACCAAACCAGAGTATCGACGGTTGCGCTTTTTTAACTGATCATACACACTCTTACTGCGATCATAGTAAGGGTGTTTTTCTTTGACCGAAACAAAGCGTTATTATTCATTAAGAGGATCGAAACAAACAGAGGCTTTTTGGTTCTAGGAGATTCCATGGTAAAATAAAGAGTGAGAATGGAGTGAAAGAATGATGGTACAAATCGTTGCCCACCGCGGGAGTAGCGGCAACCGACCTGAAAACACGCTACCAGCATTTGCGGAAGCGGTGCGGGTCAAAGCTGATATCATTGAGTTAGATGTACATCTATCAAAAGATGGCGGCTTGATCGTCATGCATGATGAAACGGTTGATCGAACGACCAACGGCAAAGGTCGGATCTGTGACCTGACGGTTGCTGAACTAAAAGAACTCAATGCTGGCAGCTGGTTTTCTGAGGAATTTCAAGCCGCCAAAATCCCCACGCTAAAAGAAGTATTGGATTTACTTGCAGCGAAGAATTATCGTGGCATTTTGACGATCGAATTAAAAACCGATCATTATGAGTATGAAGGAATCGAAGCCAAAGTATCCGACTTATTGAATAGCCAAGAATGGCCCTTTACTCATTGGTATTGTTCCTTCAATATCGAGACCTTGGATCGGATGCATGCGATCGAACCGGATGCGACCCTTGATTTTATTATGGGACGCGGGGAAGACAAACCACCGTTGGCGCTCAGCCGACCGTATATCGAAGGAATTCATCCTGCCTATCGCTGGGTTCAAGAGACAGCAACGGTCTTAACTGATTTTCCGATCGCGATCCGTCCGTGGACTGTCAACGAAGAAGCGGCGATTCGCACCTGCTTGGCTCTGGGGTTGACGGGGATCATCACCGATTTTCCAGAAAAAGCTCGGGCAATTGTGCAGCAGGTCCGCGAGGAAACAAAAGGATGAAAAAAGTCTTAGTAATCGTGGGACCGACCGCAGTCGGCAAAACCGCCTTGAGTATCCAGTTAGCCAAAAAATACCATGGGGAGATCATCAGCGGGGATTCCATGCAAATTTACCGTCAGTTAGATATCGGTACCGCCAAAGTGACGAAGGAAGAAATGGCAGGGATTCCTCATCATTTGATCGATATTCGTGGGATGACGGAAGCATACTCTGCCGCTGATTTCCAGCAAATGGGGCGTGAAGCCATCGAGACGATCCAGCAGCAAGGAAAGCTGCCGATCGTTGTAGGGGGAACAGGGTTATACATCCAAGCGCTTTTGTATGACTTTCGTTTAGGGGCAGAAGAAGGCGACCCAACGATTCGTCAGCGTTACGAACAAGAAGCAGCAGCCATCGGCAAAGAAGCTTTATGGCAAAAGCTGCAGGCGGTCGATCCCTTGGCAGCAGCGAAGATCCACTACAACAATGAGCGGAAAGTGATTCGTGCGTTGGAGGTTTTTGAAACGACTGGTGAAAGTATCGCTGCACCGAAAGAAACACCGCAAGTTTTGTACGATTTCTTCATGATCGGTTTAACCACTGAGCGAGCATTGTTATACCAGCGAATCAATCAGCGAGTGGACTTGATGATGGATCAAGGCTTGATCGAAGAAGCAAAAGCTGTTTTGCAGTATCCAGAAACGCAAGCCGCCAAAGGGATCGGCTACAAGGAATTTCTGCCCTATTTTCACGGGCAGGCCACATTGGATGAGACCGTTGAGCAAATCAAGCAAAACTCACGCCGTTACGCCAAGCGGCAGCTGACGTGGTTCAATAACCGAGCACAGCCCCGATGGATTGATTTAGTGAGACAACCTGAAGAACAACGTACCCTAGAAACAGAAATCGACCAATGGTTGGAGGAGAAAAGATGAGCCAAGAACGTGTGATTCTTGTCGGAGTAGAAACGGAGAAAAACTATCTTCATTTTGATTCGTCAATGAAAGAATTGAAAAGCTTAACAAAAACCGCCAATGGCGAAGTTGTTTTTTCACTGGTGCAAAAACGGCAGCAAGTCGATCGACAAACCGTGATCGGCAAGGGGAAAGTTGCGGAATTGCAGCAGTTGGCAGAAGCACATGAAGCAGATCTAGTGATCTTCAATCATGAACTGACACCAAGGCAGAGCCAGTTGATCGGTGATGCGCTAGAAGTGCCGGTGATTGATCGCGTCCAGTTGATCCTTGATATTTTTGCGATGCGTGCCCGTTCCAAAGAAGGAAAGCTGCAAGTAGAATTGGCGCAGCTGGATTATTTGCTTCCACGCTTGATAGGGCAAGGAAAGAACATGTCTCGGCTAGGGGGCGGAATCGGAACGAGAGGGCCAGGGGAAACCAAGCTGGAGACCGATCGTCGACACATCCGCAACCGCATTACCATCATCAAACGGGAATTGAAGGAAGTGGCCGCCCATCGAGACCGGACACGCCAAAAGCGCAAAGACAGCCAAGTCTTTCAAATGGGCTTGATTGGTTATACCAATGCTGGAAAATCAACTATTTTAAATATTTTGACCAGTGCGGATACGTATGAGCAAGACCAGTTGTTTGCGACACTCGATCCTTTGACGAAACGCTGGCGGATGCCAGAAGGATTCGAAGTCACCATTACCGATACGGTTGGTTTTATCCAAGAATTGCCGACCCAATTGATCGATGCGTTTCATTCCACACTGGAGGAAAGTCAAAACATGGACTTCTTGCTGCATGTCGTCGATGCCAGTTCCGAAGAACGGGTCCAGCAAGAGGAGACGGTCTTAAAATTAATGGAGGAACTTTCTTTGACCCAATTACCGATGTTGACGGTCTACAATAAGGCGGATCGCATCGACGCCGATCAGTTTGTCCCAACGCTATTTCCCAACGTCTTGATCTCGGCAAAGAGTACCAAAGGCAAAGAACGCTTGACTCAGGCGATCAAAATGGAATTGATGCAGATCATGCAGCCTTATCATCTAGTGCTGCAAGCCGATGAAGGCAATGCGCTGAATCGTTTAAAACGGGAGTCGCTAGTGTTGAGTAATGCTTTCGATGAAGCAACACAGACCTATCATATCAAAGGATTTGCGTTGGAGGATACCTACCCACTACGCAGAATGGCGCAAGAACAGGAATAAACAGAAAACGGTGCAGCCGATGCACCGTTTTTTTTTGTGGTGACAAAATTATGGAAGTATAAGTGGTTTGGCTTCCTTCGAGTGCAAAACCCGAACATTTTTGGTTAAGGCACCATTTCTTCCAGAAAAAGGACTGCTTGAACATGCGATCAAATCAAGGGCCCAATGAAAAAATCAAAAAAATTTGCATTCATGTCACTTTTTCTAACATGAGGGGTTGACACGCAAAAAAAGAATTGGTATAGTTTCCATAAAGTTACGCAGCATCATTGAAACGGAGGGGAGCCAAGTTATGCGGGAAAAAGAATTGCGGCGCTCAATGTCAGTCTTTCCTATCGGAACAGTCATGAAATTGACCGATCTCACCGCCCGTCAAATTCGTTATTACGAAGAACAAGAATTGATCCACCCGGAACGCAGCGATGGCAATCGACGAATGTATTCGCTGAATGATATTGATACCTTGCTAGAGATCAAAGACTATCTTTCCGATGGACTGAACATGGCGGGAATCAAACGAGTTTATGAAATGAAAGTTGCCAAAGAAAAAGAAGCGAAGAACAAACCGCCGCTGACCGATGAAGATGTACGTCGAATTTTTTATGATGAACTCTTGGCTCAAGGTGGATTGAATCAACAACAGCCATACCAGCAAAAAGGTCCACGAATGTAGAGCATTAGTAGATCGTTGCTGTGATATAAAAAAAGAATTGGGAAAAAGGAAGGGATACTATGCCAAAATTTGAAAGAACTGCCGAAGACATCAAACAAATCGTAAAGGATGAGAACGTGCGCTTTTTACGCTTGATGTTTACTGATATTTTAGGAACGAACAAGAACGTTGAAGTACCTGTAAGTCAATTAGATAAAGTACTGGAAAACAAAATGATGTTTGACGGTTCTTCTATTGAAGGATTTGTCCGTATTGAAGAAAGTGACATGTATCTTTATCCTGATTTGTCGACCTGGATGATCTTCCCTTGGGAAAGTGAACATGGCAAAGTGGCTCGTTTGATCTGTGATATCTACAATCCAGATGGCACCCCATTTGCAGGCGACCCTCGCGGCAACTTAAAACGGGCATTAGCAGACATGCAATCCCTTGGTTTTACTTCTTTCAATCTTGGACCAGAACCAGAATTTTTCCTATTCAAATTAGATGAAGCAGGCGAAATCACAACTGAATTAAACGACAAAGGCGGCTACTTCGATTTTGCCCCAACCGATCTAGGGGAAAACTGCCGTCGCGATATCGTATTAGAATTAGAAAGCCTTGGTTTTGAAGTTGAAGCGTCTCACCATGAGGTGGCACCAGGGCAACACGAAATCGACTTTAAATATGCGGATGCAGTGGAAGCATGTGACAACATCCAAACCTTCAAGCTTGTCGTGAAAACTATTGCTCGTAAACACGGCTTGCATGCGACCTTTATGCCAAAACCATTGTTCGGCATCAACGGTTCAGGTATGCACTGCAACATGTCCTTGTTCAAAGGTGATGAAAATGTCTTCTTTGATGAAGAAGGACCAATGCAATTAAGCCAAACAGCGTATCACTTCTTAGGCGGTTTGATCGAACACGCCCGTGCTTACACGGCTGTCTGCAACCCAACCGTCAACTCTTACAAACGCTTAGTGCCAGGTTACGAAGCGCCTGTATACGTGGCATGGTCAGGACGCAACCGTTCACCATTGATTCGGGTGCCAGAATCAAGAGGCTTGTCAACGCGTTTGGAATTGCGTTCGGTTGACCCATCCGCTAACCCATACTTAGCAATGGCTGTTTTATTACAAGCAGGACTTGATGGCGTTAGACGTGAGTTGACACCACCACCAGCTGTCGACCGCAACATCTATATCATGAACGAAACAGAACGTGCAGAAGCACAAATCGAAGATCTACCATCAACGATCCACAATGCCATCAAAGCATTGCGTAAAGACCAAGTGATGATCGATGCCTTAGGCAAACACATCTATGCCAACTTTGTCGAAGCAAAACGATTAGAATGGGCAGCCTTCCGCCAAACAGTCTCCGAGTGGGAAAGAGAACAATACTTGGAACTCTATTAAAATCGCAAAAAAAGCCGCTAGAGATAAACAATCTAGCGGTTTTTTTACTTGTTTTTATCCTAAAAGGAGTAGAATTTATATCGCTAAAGTATTTAATTTGTAGATTAGATTGGTTTGCATTTTATTCTTGAATGAACAAAAGTTGTTTTTTACTTTAAAAAAAGTCAGTAAGTGAATAATCAATAAATTCATGAAATATATTTGATTAGAAAAGAATAGTTTGGTAATGTAAGCTATAGAAAAATGTAAGGAGTGTGTCAGCCATGCTTAAGATGAAGGATAGGGATCTTCGAAATATGATATTAAAAGAACTCTATCAAAAGCATGAAGGAGATAATAATACAAAGGTTATTAATGAAATGGGATTAATTAATGGGGCTTCTAGAATAGATATAGCAGTAGTAAATGGAATTCTGCACGGTTATGAATTAAAAAGTGAATCTGACAATTTACTAAGACTTCCTCAACAAGTACAAAACTATAACAGGGTGTTCGAACGAATGACTATAGTTGTGGATAGAAAATATGTTGATCCAGTTAAATTAATAGTTCCTGATTGGTGGGGAATTACAACTATTAGAAAAGATAAAACTGGTCTTATCGAATTGAGAAAAGGAAGAAAGATCAAAACTCAAGATGAAGCAGCTTTATTAAATCTTCTTTGGAAGGAAGAGTACAACGGTCTAATTGATATATTAGGTTATCCAAAAAGCTTGAAAAAAATTCGAAAGCATGAATTATTTGAAATTATTTTGAATGATAAAAGAAAAAGCATCATAAAAAAATATATCTATGATGCTTTAAGAAGTAGAAATTATAGTTGATTTATAGTAGTAACTAGATGATGGTTGATTCCTATCTGTATTGGGACCTGATGGTCATTTATTTCTATCTCATTAATTGCACATTCGTATATTTTTTTGTCTCCCCAAGAGTAATCTTTTCCAAAGTAATGTGGTGAATGAATTAGCTTTTTGCATATTTCTTGAAGCGTTAAATGATTCGATTGTTCTTTACCTTGACGGCTAATCAATCCAGATTTTGCAATCATGTAATGTTTATCTGTAGAGTAAAATATTTTTAGATAAGTATTATTCATATTTATTCTCGATCTCTGCTCAGTTGTGGGTGCTGGTTTTAGCCTAACCGTATAATCTGCAAATGAAAGACTAATAAATTGTTCTTTTAAAGCTAAAAAACTGGATAAGTCATTACGAGTACTAGCGACAGAAAAATTACTATGGTTAATAGAGTTAGCATCTTCGGGACACGATGTGGCACCAAAAATAATGTTCTCTCCTGCTTGATTCGTGTCAATTAAGGATATCATAGTAGTAACTCTTTCCAATTCAGAAAAGGAATTGTAAAAATCTAATAGCCAAATTATTTTTTTGCCGGGAAATTTAGTCAAAAACTTACTTTTTATTCCAGAGATGATTATGTTGTCAAGCCCAGATTCGAATTTATGTGGCTCTATTCTGACTATAATCTTTGTTATAAAGTCAAATGGTATGCTATCCAAGATCCAATCTGGATCATCATAGTTAAAACAAGGGATGTAGTTTCCATATCCTGTAGATAAACGATTGTGAATGTATTCAACAATGTTAAGACCGTCGTCACTTTGCCAAGTGCTTACTATATCAGTATCTAGTTGCGAAAAAGCTGTCGAGTATTGGAATGCAAACTTTAAGGTAGGTATTTTTCTGCTTAAATATGTTCCGAAAGTATTAAAATCTTTTTCCCAGTTGTCAGGATTAGATTTTTGAGGTGCTTCAATAAGAGGGCATATATTCGAATCTGTTTTTTTAAAATCGTCAGGTAAATTCTCTAAAGCTATTATTTCTGAATTTCCTTTCTTCAAAATGGGATAATAAAACGTCATAAACAACATCCTTTCTAAAATAGTTTGAGTAAGAGCCTCATCACATTTGTGATTCCGCTTTCATTGTTAATTTTATCACATATATAAGTATATTAAAAATAAAAATGAGTATAAGTGTGAGGTACTTCAGAAAATAATCAATAGGCTTCTTACGAGGAAGGTTTAGGGCATCAGTAGTATTTTGTGATTTTATATACTAGAACTTCAAATTTCAAAGGATATAATAAGAACAAACTTGAAGTCATATAAGTAATTTAAGAAAGGCTATGTCTTCAGTTAACTTGTTTACAATGTTGTGACAATAATTTTTTATCATAATATATTTATTGTGATTGTGATGAAATAAAATCACAAAATAAATTTGACTTCTAAAATATAATGTTGATCGGATACTTAACAGATTAAAAAATATGAGATGAAATTTAATGATATACCAACTACTCATGAACTTTTAGAAAAAACGAATTTGGATATCAATGATTTTAAGGATGTCATCTTTGACATATTTGAACGATAGCTTGAATAAAAACTATTTCTTGAGTGCTTCCAGCTCAGACAATATTTTTGCGGGGACTTCTGATTGAGGGACTTCATTGGGACCAGAAATGATGCGGGTCTTACTGATTTCTGCTTTGACTAAAGTATTTGGAGCCAATGGTTTTACATTTTCGCCCGTCAGGTCATAGGTCATGAGTTCTTTTTCACCATTTTTCTTTACGAATTCAAAGGTGTATTTGTAGGTAAAAGAGCCATCGATTTTTTCACCAGAATCGCTGTAGGTCTGTGTCTTTTCAGGGACTTTGTTGGGCGTGATAGCATAAGCCGTGATGCCGCGATACGTTGTTGCATAGTACGTGTAGCCGAAATAGCCGGCTACGACAATAATCAAAACGCCAAGCGTTAATAGTAGTTTTTTCATGGGTGTCATTCCTTTCCATTACTAGCATCACTATAGCATGTGGCCACTAAAAGCACTCATCGAAAGGGATAACAATATTGTAAGTTTAGCATTTTTGAATAAAAATCCTGTAACTTTCTGTTTAACAATTGTGATAATGAAAAATATTTCTGAAACCTTCCTGCAATATTGTAATGTTATTCTCTTACTTGTGCCCGATAGCGGGACAAATAATCAAAAGAGAGGTTTTTTCATTTGAAAAAATTTGCATTTACAGTTGTTGCAGGATTTGGTTTATTCGTTGGTGGAACAGTTGTGTCAGCAGCAGAACAAACCCATGTTGTCGAACCAGGAGACACTCTATCTGGGATCGCTGCTACTTATCAAACTACGGTCGAAGACCTTTTAGCTTTAAATGATTCGATCGAAAATCCAAATATGATTTTTGATGGCGAAACATTGTTGGTTTCTAACGATGGCCAATCAGTAGAAAACAAAGAAACAAGTACGAAAGAAAGCACAGAAAAAAGTGAATCCACAGCGACTGCTAACGTGAGTCAAACTCGTTCAAGCGTTCCTGGTGCTGGTTCTGGTGTCTTGAATCCAGTGGATGGGATCAACTATTTCAATGGTGTGAGAGAATCGTACTACTCACAAAAAGTCTTGCCAGGAGGCGGATTGAATATCCCTGGTCGCCATGTAGCATCAGACGGAACCATCCGTGATGCCGATGGGTACATCGTTGTTGCCAGCGATAATCAATCGAAAGGATCGACTGGTCAATCATCTTTAGGTGCCTATAAAGTCTATGACACAGGTGTCGGTCATAGCGGTATTGATGTTTATACGAATTGGTAAACAAGTAGAATACGAGTAGAGACGAGCGCATTTTAGAGCTCGTCTTTTTTTGATTGCCGAGAAAAAATCGTCATCTGGTCTAGACTAATTATTGTAATCAAACACAACCTGTGGTATTATTGGACTATACCAAATAGAAACGGAGCGCTGATCATGGAAATTATTCGCGTTAAAGATGCTGCTCAAGGCGGAAAGAAAGCTTTTGAATTGATTCAAGAAGGTATGGCAAATGGCGCCAAGGTCCTAGGCTTAGCAACAGGAAGCACGCCAGAGACCCTTTATGCAGAAATGACTGCCAGTGAAGTCGATTTTTCAGAAATGACTTCAGTCAACTTAGATGAATACGTAGGACTAGGCGGCGAAGACGAACAAAGCTATCGCTACTTCATGAATGCTCATTTATTCAATAAAAAACCATTCAAAGAAACCTTCGTACCAAACGGCAAAGCGGAAGACTTAGAAGCAGAATGCCAACGCTACGATAGCGTGATTGCGGATCACCCAGTTGATATCCAAATCTTGGGTATTGGACAAAACGGACATATCGGCTTCAACGAACCTGGTGCATCCTTTGAAGGAACGACCTCAGTCGTTGATTTGACTGAATCAACCATCAATGCCAACAAACGCTACTTTGATAAAGTCGAAGACGTCCCAACGACGGCAATTTCAATGGGAATCGGTTCGATTATGCAAAGCAAAAAAATCATTTTGATGGCATTTGGCGAAGTCAAAGCGGATGCGATCCAAAAAATGATTGAAGGACCCGTAACCAACGAATTACCGGCTTCTGTTTTACAAAAGCATGATGACGTGATCGTGATCATCGATGAGGCTGCTGCCAGCAACCTGTAAAACAAAATCAGCCCTTTTCAGAAATAAGTCAGAAGGAAAAATGAGCCATCCTCGCAGCTTCCCCCTGCGTTTGTGCAGTAGCGCCAGCGCAGCTGCGAGCAATGGTTTGTAGCTTACTTGCTTATTTTCTGAGGGGGCTTTTTTTATTTGACTGATTCGGCGCTGTTTTTTTCTTTTTTTCATCAGAGATGCTATAGTTAAAAGAGAGAATACGAAGAAAAGAGGGATGCAAATGGTTGATATGCATTTATCCATTCCTGAAGTAGCGCTGAGATTGCTGCTGGCAATGATCATGGGAGGAGCGATTGGGTACGAGCGGCAATACAAAAACCGACCAGCTGGTCTTAGAACCCATATCTTGGTTTGCATGGGAGCTTGTGTCATTGCATTGATCCAAGTGGAGATCGCCACAGGTGCCATGCGAGATGCGCTGAATCATCCAGATTTAGCAGGCGTGATTCGTTCAGACGAAGCACGATTGATCGCACAAGTCGTCAGCGGGGTCGGTTTTCTAGGCGCTGGAACGATCATTGTGACGAAGCGCTCGGTGACGGGGTTGACGACGGCTGCTTCCTTATGGGCGATCGCAGGTTTAGGAATTGCCATCGGGATGGGCTTTTACACCATCGCATTAAGCAGTTTTATCGGGATCTTCTTTGCATTGACGATCGTTAAGCGGATCGTCCGCGTACCGACAGCAAAAAAATTAGAGATCCAGTACATCCATCGCACCGAGACCAAAGAGTTTTTGACGGAGTACTTCCAAGAGAAAAATATCGTGATCGAAGATGTCAATTTTGATGTCAAATTTATGGAAGACTATCGCATTTATACCAACATTTATACGATTGATCTCCCCCGAGGGCTAGGCTTTTCTGAAGTGATCGAAGAATTGTCTGTCTACAAAAATGTCACGAAGATCCGCTTAGTGGATATTGCTTAAAAGCAACAAAAAAGCGAGATTGAAACGTAACGCAAACAGGTATCGTTTGCTTCGTTCCAATCTCGCTTTTTGTTGTGTTTTAGAAACGTGGATCGATCCAGTTTTTTGCCATAGCGCGACTAGCATCCCAGGAATCCCAGCCATACCAAGCAGGCTCATTGATCGTATCGATGGATAACTTATAGGTCCAGTACATATGTCCGGCTCCTTGGTTCCAAGCTGTGATTGAAGCACGCCACAAAGTTTGATAAACTTCTTCTAATTCACTTTTTGTCAAACTACGGTTACTGCTGAATTCTTCTTGTGTTGGATTGATGCCGCCTTTGGTATCTGTACCAACAGCATAGGAGTTGAACAAGGACCACTCTCCAACAAAAACCTCGACATATTGTGCAACCGTGGCGATCTCTTTGGCTAAGCCATCAATGAAAGACACGTAGGCTTCCAAGGATTGCTCAGTGCCGGCCATTTCTGCCATCATAACGTATTGGTGCGTATCTAACATGACATTGTGAAAATCGTTTTGGGCGAAAAACTCTTTCCAAGCATGCAATTGGAAGCCGTCATGAAAGACGATCACTTTGTCATTGCTTAAATAGTTGCGCATTCTTCGATAGGCATCTTGATAAAAAGTTTTCAAAAAGTCTAAAGAGATTGGTGCGCTACCTTTTGCTAACGCAAGATCACGAGGTGGAAAACGATCCATGGGATTCATGCTGTGCCATACTTCACCATCTGTGATCGGTTCGTTTAATACTTCAATGCCCCACAATGCTTCGTGATCTGCATATCTTTGCGCCAAACGTTCCAAGACCGTTAATTCGAACGCCACTTCTTCGGGCATTTGTGCCCATCTGACTACACCCGAGAGACCACCATTGTCAAAACCATTTTGGCTGAAGGGTGCGGTATGAAGATCGATCAAGATTTTTAGGTCATAAGCCTTCGCCCAAGCGAAGGCTTTATCCAAATAGTCGATACAGCCAATAAAGGGGGCACGATCACCAAAAATAAAATAAGGGACAGGTATTCGAACGGTATTGAAGCCAGCTGCTGAAATGCGCAAGAAATCAGCTTCAGTGATGAATGTTTCACGATGAATCAACAACCGTGCTTGGTATTCAGCTTCTGGTAGATCATAGGCTAAATAATACTCGTCATCGGCAGGTGTTCCTTGAAAGAGACTAGGTGCCATCCATTTTTCTAATACAAGCCAACCGCCTAGGTTGACGCCTCTAAGTTTTTGTTCCATCTTATAGTTCCTCCTTACTAATAGGTGTGGTCGTTTTGTTGAAAGCGAGAAATAGAAAAATCAGAGCAATGATAGCCATGATTCCGGCAGCGATTCTGACTTGCATGACTGCCGTTGTCATGCCAAGTAGTTGACTGATAAAGTTTATGACATAGGGGGAGGAAAAAGCACCAAGATTACAAGCGACCATTGCCAAAGAAACAACTAAGTTATTGGCTTCTGGATCTACATCGCTAAGAATGACACTGTATACATAAGGAACTACAAGATTGGCAAGATAAACCACTAATAGACCTATGAAAAAGACGGTCATCGTAGGTGCTAAGGTTATCGTAAAAAAACCAACCATTGCGAAACTGATGACGACAACTGGCGTAAAGCGCTTTAATAATTTGGTGATTTGACCAAAAGCTAATGCGACCAAGCTGCTAAAAATACCGGCGATCGCTAATGCGGTGGAAAGAAATCCTTGATTCGTCAGCGCCAATTCTTGAATCAGTAATGCAGAAGAAGTAATGACGACCATCAAACTAATGAAGAATAAAAAGAGAGTCAAAATACCTAAAGTTACGCTTAATGGCAGCTTTCTTCTTTTTGTAGCGGTGGTTGATGACTGCGTTGTTTTTACGGGCTTTTCATTGACGTTGCGGTAACCGAAAAGAAAAAGAAAGAGAATCGGTAAGATGACCAAGTACACTAAGAATGAAGCTTGCCACGAGATCGTTAACAGTAGGCCCGCAGCGAACGTCGCTAGGCTATTCCCTAAAGTCATCACGGCTGATTGAATACCTAATAAATTTTTTTGCTCGGCACCTGTAAAGTTGTCGCCGATCAAGGAGACGGTCATTGAGTTAAAGAGTCCCAGACCTGCGCCAAACAATATACGGGCAAATAAAATCAAGCCAAAATTCATTGTAAATGCCGGTAAGATGCCACCGACTAAAGCGATTATCAAGCCTAAACAGACCGTTCGCTTTTTGCCAAGTGCTTTGATAAACCATGAACTTAGCAGAATGAAAATCAAGATTGCCATTGATGGCAGTGTCAAAATAGATTGGACTTGTGCGGTGGTTCGGTCAGAAAAATCGTTCATAATAAAAGGTACGGCTGCTGCTACTGCACCAGCAGCTTGTACGACCAATGAAAGACTCAAAATTCCGATTTTTAACGGCAACCGACTTTTGATTGACATTGAATTTTCTGAAATCATACATATTCCCCTTAATGTAGTGCAAAGCAAGTGTGCTGAGAATACCCACTCATCTTGCTATTTTGCAACTAACTGTTTTTATTCCTGCAAACGATTTCTTGGTATTAATCATAAAGAATGCAGACAGGACTTGAAATATCAAAAAAAAGGGGAAATTTACCATTTTTCATTTATTATGCGAAAAAAAAGCTTTTTTTCGCATCCTCAGAGGAAGAAGTAGGGGTCGCTTTTCTCGAATCATTATTTGTCGATTATTTATTTTGCTGCTTCTAACTGGAGCTTACGGTATTTATTCGGCGATATATTTGCCCATTTTTTGAATTGTCTCGTAAAGTGGGCGGCATTTTGATAGCCAATGATCTCAGCGATTTCGGCGATGGTCAATTTGGGTTGATGGAGATAGAATTTTGCCTGGTTGAAACGTAATTGATCTAAGTACTGTTTTGGACTACTAGCATAAACTTTTTTGAAAACCGTCAGCATCGTACTATTACTAATGTTCAATGAATTGGCTGTATAACTCATGGAAAGCAAGGCTTTGTTTTCTTCCGTTGGGCTTTGTGTGTACGTACGAAAATTTTGTTGGATCGCTTCAGCGATCGCTTTTGCTAAAACAAGGGAAGTGTTATCTGTATGCGCTAACTGATTTTTTTCATCTTCGACATAGTCTAGTAAGGCACGCATCAGTTCTAACAGTAAGATCTCAATGGCGATTTTTTCTTTCATTCCAAAGTATCCGCTTGCCAAAAACGCAATGTATTGCTGAAGGATCGCAACGATCGCTTGGTAGGCGGGATTCGTCTTTTTTAGTAGTAAAGGACAATACATCAACAACTGTTGCTGAATCTCAGGATCATCAAGATCGAAATGCATACAAAAATACTCTAAACCTTCTGCTACGAGACAAGTATTTTCATGAGCGGTACCAGGTGGTATCAGGATCACATCATTTGCCACAAAATCAAACTGCCTGCCTTCAAAAATTGTTCGCTGCTCTCCATCAATGATCATCATGATCTCAAAAGCAAAGTGGGTCTCTTGTGGTGCACACCATCCTTGGGAAACACGTTGCTTGTGTCCACCAAAGGTTTTTAAATTGATATCGATATCGGGTAATTTGACCAGCTGTTCTAGCCATTTAGGTGTTGGGTTCATTCAGAACGACCTCCTTAAAAATGAAAAATGGTAAGTATTGGCTTTTTTTTGATATTCATTCTACCCTAAAAGTTTCGTAAGATAAATGTAGCAACCAAATAAAACGGTTTCAATTTGTCGCCTTCGCCTGCAAACGATGATAAAAAAACTGTCGTTTGGTTGCAAAACGAATAAAAAGTTAAGAATAGGAAGGAAGCTTATGACAATCATCAAAAATCCAGTTATTCCTGGAATGGCGCCTGATCCCTCTATCATTTGTGTGGATGAGCGTTATTATATCGCAACTTCAACCTTCCATTGGACACCTGCGATTCAACTTTTCGAATCAAAGGATCTTGCGAATTGGCAACTTGTTGGCTATGCCTTGAACAATGAAGAAGTGAATTTACGTGGAACCAATACACCAGCTGGTATTTGGGCACCGCATTTATCTTATGATCCACAAACAAAACGATTTTGGCTGGCGTATTCACATATGGTCAACATGGCAGGACGTGAATTTAATGCTGATTCTTATGCCATTTGGGCGACTGACATCCGAGGACCATGGTCAGAACCGATTTATTTTACCTCAATTGGCTTTGATCCAGCGCTGTTTCATGACGAGGATGGGCGGCATTATTTAACGATTTTGGAATGGGAAACAAGAGAAGGTTATCAAGCGCCGGGACATATTGTTCTTGCAGAGATCGACTTGCCTTCAGGTAAATTACTGTCCCCTTGGCATCGCGTAACGCAAGGGTTCACCACCAGAGGGTGTGCGGAAGCACCCCAAATCTACAAGCATCAAGGGGCGTACTTTTTATTGCTGGCATCTGGAGGCACGGGCTATGCTCATGGTGTGGAAGTCGGTCGCGCAGAAACTATTTTTGGCCCTTATGAAGCGCATCCTTCAGGCGAACCGATCCTTACTTCTTCTCCAAGGCATCTGTTTTCTTTGGGGGACCCTGATGCTGGGCATTTTGAAATGGTCAATCCTCATTCAGTGATGCAAAAAGCAGGACATGGTTCGCTCGTCCATACCCATACTGATGAATGGTTCATGGCTCATTTAATGGCAAGACCCTTAGAGGGGCAGCTGTTGAATCCTCTTGGAAGAGAAGCTTCTATTCAAAGGATGCACTGGACCGAGGACAATTGGTTGGAAATGGAAGATGGAAGCAATTTGGCAAAAATGACTTTTAAAGGATTAGCTGGTGTTCCAATTGACAATGAACCAAACACTGATTTATTTGATTCATTTCAAGAGCCGCAGTATCTGTTAGAATTTATGACACCGTATCGCCAACAGCATCAGTCATGGGTCAGTACGCAAAAGCGGCAGGGGTTCTTACGGATCTATGGGGGCAATTCCTTGTTTTCACAGATGAATCCTGCCATCATGGCAACACGAGCAACCTCTTTTACCTATGAGGTGGAGACCTTGTTGGAGTTTCAACCGAACCATTATTCACAAACAGCAGGACTTGGGCTTTATTATGATTCAAACAATTGGTTATATGCTCATGTTACCTATTCAGAAGAAAAGCGATGTCCTTATTTGACTCTCTTACAAGCAAAATTAGGACAAAGGATCGAATATGTAAATACGCGCGTCGTCGTTCCCGAAGGAAATATTCAGCTGAAAATTGGATACGATCACGGGATCGCAAACGTCTACTATCGATTAGAGGAACAAGAGACTTGGCAAGTTTTGCTCCAAGATCTGTCAGTGGCTTACTTATCTGATGAAGGAGTCAATGGAATGCCTGGAGAAATAGGTGGCTTCACAGGATTGTTTAATTTTATTGGTGCCGTGGATGCACATCAACATCAATCCTATGCTGATTTTGCTTATTATAAAGTGATGAATCATTCGCCTGCATCTTAAGCAGGCTCCTTATGGAGTGAGCACCCGTATCATTCTTTCACTAAACAAATAAAACCTTCAAGAGAAACACAAATGTGTAGCTCTCGAAGGTTTTTTGTATGAAGGAACTGTCATCGCAGTGGATTGCCTGATTACTTGAAAAAATAGGCAGTTAGCAAGACCGATACAATAACGATCACTATTGAAGTCAGCAAATTGACCCCTTCATTCGTTACAAAGGAAAGACCGCCGACTTGCTTGGTGGCAACGTCGTGATGGACTTTTTTTTCGGTGTATTGGTGACAGACAGGGCATTGATAGCGCACCTGAATCGTTGCGCCCAGTAAGCTGTCCAAAAGACTACCGCAAAAGCCTAAAGCAGTCAAGGTCAACCAGAGATCAAAGGAGAACGGCTTGCCGTTCAACCATAAGGCTGTTGCGAATAAACCAGTGATGGCGAGACTCCCTGCTAGGGAAGCGGCAGTTCCCAACCAACTGACACCGCCGGAAAGTCCTGGTGGTAATTTTTTTCCCGTTAGTAAGTGACGCGGTTGACTTGGACTCAGCACGCCGATTTCTGAGCCCCAAGTGTCAGCCGTACAGCTAGCGATTCCCGCCACAAATCCCCAAAGGAATAGCGGTTCTTTCGTCCAAAAGGCAAGCAGTAGAGCAAAGATGCTTGGTGCGATGTTCGCAAAGACTTGTTTTGCATCACGGCGAGCACCTTTGGCAAGCACAGCTAACTCTGGCTGACTGCGCATTTTCTTTAAAAGACCAATGATGCCAGAGCTGGCAAAGAAAAAGCCAATCAAAAAGATGCTGTACCACGGACCAAAGCCAATGACCAGTGTGCCGCAAAGAATCGCAGCCAGTGCGCCAGAAACAGTCAGCCACTGAAAGACGAATGCTGCCGCTGCAACGAATGTACTGGCAAACAATCCCAGCATGAATTGATAAAAGAAAACCATTTGAACACTCCTTTGCGTATAGTGTAGCATAGGTCTCATTTATTTTACCGCAGTTAACAAAAAAATAGTCAGCCTGATAGCTTTTTACTCGTCAAATGAGAGCGTTTCATTTAAGCTAAGGGAGAGAGGTGATCCAATGAAAATCATTATCATAGGCGGGTCCTTTGGGGGTGTTAGCTGCGCCCGTGAAGCACGCCGATTATACCCTGACGCAGAGATTTTATTGATAGAAAAAAAAGCCCATCTTGGGTTTGTTCCAAGCGGTTTGTTATTGCTGATCGAAGGCAGGATCGCATCGCTGGAAGAAGCATTCTTTTGTACGAAGGAGCAGCTGGAGGCAGAAACGATCGACGTTGCCTTAGAAGAAACGCTTCTGGAGATTTTTCCTTCGGATCATCGGATTCGAACGGATCAGCGAGAACTAAGTTATGATCGACTCGTCTTGGCAGCAGGCTCCAGTCAAGATTCCACTGTTTTGCCACAACCAGAAGAAGCACTACTGACCTATAAGGAATATGAGGCAGCCAAGCATTTCTTGCAGCAATTGCCCCAAGCAGAGTCGATTACCATCGTAGGTGCTGGTCAAGCGGGGATGGAAGCGGCGAATACCTTGACTGCGATCGGAAAAAAAGTCAGTGTGATCGAATCAATGTCATATCCTTTATTCAAGTACTTTGATCACGATTTTTTGCAGCCCTTTTTAACGGAGATCGAAAAAATCCCCAACTTGCAGCTGCATTGGTCCAAGCCAACTTTGGCAGTCGTTAAAACGGAAAGAGGCTTTCGGATCGAAACCGCCGATCAAGGCTATGAAAGCGATCTGGTATTGACGACAGTCAACGTTCATCCTCGCTTGCCAGAGGCATTTGCGGTCTTTGAATTACACAGTGATCAAACCATCTGGACAGATGCCTACTTGGAAACTTCTGCCACGGATATTTTTGCGGTCGGCGATTTGATCCAAATTCCGAATGCTATTACGAAAGACACGGTCTATATGCCCTTAGTCAACAATGCTGTTCGCTCAGGAATCGCAGCAGCTCGCAATCTGGCAAGCAAAACCACCCCGTTTCGTGGCGGATTGCGGACAGTCGGAACGCAACTGTTTGGGTGGTACTTAGCAAGCACCGGCTTGACCGAGTCGGATCGGTTTTTCTTCGAATCTCCGATCGTCTGTCATGCGTTTACTGCCGCCAGTTCCTTGTTTGATCCAACACAGGTTCATGGAAAAGTGATGATCGAGCAAGCCAGCGGCCGAATCGTTGGTGCGCAGCTTTTATCAAAAGCCAATATTTTGGAAAAAATCAATTTACTAGCGTTTGCGATCGAGCAGCAGGCAACGATGGAGGAGTTGACCCAAAAAGACTTTTTCTTCCATCCACGATTCACTAATGTAATCGACGAAACTTTTCTGTGGTCGGGAAGTGATGCCGATGAGACTTGATCAGTTATTAGAAAAAAAAGAAGCAAAGCAATTGCAGCTGCTCAAAAAGCTTTTACTGGTGGGCGGAAAAATGGAGCTGCACGAGCTGGCGAGCTATCTTGGCATCAGTAAGCCTTCCTTGGAAAAATATGTGGAGGAGTTGCAAGATGAGCTGGCTCACTACCAAGAGCAGTGTCGGTTGTATTATCGAAAAGGTGTCCTGGTCTTTGAAATGAGTCCCACTTTTTCCCTCAATCAAATCGAATGGGCGTTTTATCGTTCAGCATTGAAATTTCAAATCCTCGAGCATCTTTTGCAGCATCAAGAGGTGACCACTGTCCAGCTGGCACAAAAATTAGCGGTCAGCGAGTCATCCTTGTTTCGCAAAATCAAAGAGCTAAATGGCTTGCTAGCAGAATTCGAGTTAGAGATCTGGCAAGGAAAGCTGATTGGGGAAGAAACGCAAATTCGTTATTTCTATTTTGAACTCTTTTGGTATGTCCATTCTTTCGACAGTCAGCCGCTGCCGATCGATGAAAAATACGTCGGTCTGATCACACGAGGTCTGAACATGACCTTCACGAAAGAAGCCCAACAGCGCTTGTCTCTATGGCTGAGGATCATGAAGGCGCGACTGAAAATTGCTACTCAATCCTTTCAAGTCTTACGGGAGAAAATGGTACCCTACACGAAAGATCCTTTGTTTCAGCAATTACGGGAGTTGGTATTTCGTGGGTTTGGCCATTATGCATTAGAAGTCAGAGAAGAGGAGGCGATGCTGCACTTTGTCTTTTTACTGTCGTTCTCGGTGTTATCCGAACACGATCTGCAAGTGTATATGCTGCAGCGTTCTCGGTTTACACCAACTGCCTTGACGGATACCTTGATTTTGGAACATATTTTGCATCTCTACCGCCCATCGTTTGTTCCCCGTGAAATCGAAGCCACTTGTTATGGTCACCTGCTGCAGATCCACAGCCGCGTGTATTTTTTCAAAGGGGATGTGGAGGTTTTTGATCGAGAAAATATTTGGCAGTTAGAAGCGCAGCTATCCAGTCGTAACATCCAGCAAATCAGTCACGAACTATTGGATAAGGCTTTAGCAGAGCTTGATATCAAGCCATCTGATAAAAATAGTTTGTTGATGATGACGATGGTCAAATACTTGAGCGTGATCACGATCATCGATTATCAAATCAATCGGGAGTTTCGCGTCGGGATCGCTTTGAAAATGGATGAACTGTTTAAAGAAGCCCTCTACTATATGTGGCTGCTGTATCTCAAAAATTTGAATGGCGTAGTCGTAGAACGCTATCGCCCAGAACAAGAATATGATTTGATCTTGGCAAATTATGCTATCGAGACGAAAACACCGACTTATCGAATCAGTGAACTAGGTACCGCTTATGATCGGGAAACGATCAAAAAAATGATCCGCGAACGCTTTCAATAGTGGATTTCGTCAATTTCTTAGAAATTTGAAAAAAAATTGACGAACCACATTGCGAAAGTTCAGCTAAAATAAAAGCAAGTCAGAAAGCGCTAACAAGAAAAGCGTATAAAAAACTAAAGGGAGCGAATCAAATGGCAGAAAAAAATTATGTAATGGCGATCGACCAAGGAACCACTAGTTCAAGAGCAATTATTTTTGATCGTAACGGGAAAAAAATCGGCAGTTCACAAAAAGAGTTTCCGCAATACTTTCCAAAATCGGGTTGGGTAGAACACAACGCCAACGAAATTTGGAACTCTGTCCAATCAGTCATCGCAGGGGCATTTATTGAATCAGGTATCCGACCAGAAGCAATCGCCGGCATCGGGATCACCAACCAGCGTGAAACGACAGTGGTTTGGGACAAAACGACAGGCCAGCCGATCGCAAATGCAATCGTTTGGCAATCCCGCCAATCTTCACCGATCGCTGACCAATTAAAAGCAGATGGCCATACAGAGATGATCCATGAAAAAACTGGGTTAGTCATTGATGCGTATTTCTCAGCGACCAAGGTGCGCTGGCTTTTAGACAATATCGAAGGGGCACAAGAAAAGGCGGATAATGGCGAGCTACTTTTCGGAACGATCGATTCATGGCTTGTGTGGAAACTGACAGATGGACAAGTCCATGTCACCGATTACTCCAATGCTAGTCGGACGATGCTTTACAATATCCATAAATTAGAATGGGATCAAGAAATCTTGGATCTTTTGAACATTCCAAGCTCGATGTTGCCAGAAGTCAAAAGCAACTCAGAAGTCTATGGTCACACCCGCAGCTACCATTTTTACGGCAGTGAAGTACCAATCGCTGGAATGGCTGGGGACCAACAAGCCGCCCTCTTTGGACAAATGGCCTTTGAAAAAGGCATGATCAAAAATACTTACGGCACTGGGGCATTTATCGTCATGAATACGGGTGAAGAACCACAATTGTCTGACAATGACCTACTGACGACCATCGGGTATGGCATCAACGGCAAAGTCTATTATGCCTTAGAAGGAAGTATCTTCGTTGCTGGATCAGCGATCCAATGGCTGCGGGACGGTCTACGAATGATCGAGTCTTCTCCGCAATCAGAAGAAATAGCTGCCAAAGCAAAAGGCGATAATGAAGTGTATGTGGTGCCTGCCTTTACTGGATTGGGTGCACCTTATTGGGATTCAGATGCAAGAGGAGCCGTCTTTGGCTTGACTCGTGGGACGACGAAGGAAGATTTTGTTCGGGCAACATTGCAAGCTGTTGCGTATCAATCAAAAGATGTCATCGACACGATGAAAAAAGATTCTGGCATCGATATCCCATTGCTGAAAGTCGATGGCGGTGCAGCCAAAAACGATCTATTGATGCAGTTCCAAGCGGACATTTTAGACATTGACGTGCAACGAGCTGCGAATCTGGAAACAACCGCATTAGGTGCAGCTTACTTGGCAGGGCTAGCGGTTGGCTTCTGGAAAGACTTGGATGAATTGAAATCAATGGCAGAAGAAGGGCAAATGTTTACACCAGAAATGCCAGCAGAAGAAAGAGACAATTTGTACGAAGGCTGGAAACAAGCGGTGGCAGCTACTCAGACCTTCAAATTCAAAGCGAAGAAAGAAGGCGAGTAAGCCATGACCTTTTCACATAAAGATCGGAAGCAAACCATTCAAGAAGCGGCAAAGACCACCTATGATGTATTGATCATCGGTGGTGGGATCACTGGCGCGGGGGTTGCTGTTCAAACCGCAGCCGCTGGGATGAAGACGGTGCTTTTGGAAATGCAGGATTTTGCCGAAGGAACGTCTTCGCGGTCCACCAAACTCGTTCATGGCGGTATTCGCTATTTGAAAACCTTTGACGTGGAAGTGGTCGCTGACACCGTGCGGGAGCGGGCGATCGTGCAGCAAATTGCTCCGCATATCCCGAAACCAGATCCAATGCTTTTGCCAATCTATGATGAACCAGGGGCAACCTTCTCCTTGTTTTCTGTCAAAGTGGCGATGGATCTTTATGATCGCTTAGCGAATGTGACAGGCAGTAAATACGAAAATTATCTGCTGACGAAAGAAGAGGTCTTAGAACGCGAACCTCAGCTGCAGGCGGAAAACTTAGTCGGTGGCGGTGTCTATCTTGATTTTCGCAACAACGATGCCCGCTTGGTGATCGAAAACATCAAACGAGCACAAGCCGATGGGGCAGCAATGATCAGTAAAGCCAAAGTCGTCGGCATCTTACATGATGAGCAAGGCATCATCAATGGGGTAGAAGTGGAGGACCAACTGACAAACGAGCGCTTTGAGGTTCACGCTAAAGTCGTGATCAACACGACAGGCCCTTGGTCAGACATCGTTCGTCAATTAGACAAGAATGATGAGCTGCCGCCACAAATGCGTCCGACGAAAGGTGTCCATTTAGTGGTCGATCGGGAAAAACTAAAAGTGCCGCAACCAACCTATTTTGATACTGGGAAAAATGATGGTCGGATGGTTTTCGTGGTACCAAGAGAAAATAAGACCTATTTTGGCACAACCGATACGGATTATACAGGCGATTTCGCCCATCCAACGGTCACGCAAGAAGATGTTGATTATCTACTGACCATCGTGAATGAACGCTTCCCTCACGCTCAGATCACCCTTGATGATATCGAAGCGAGCTGGGCAGGATTGCGTCCGTTGATTGTGAATAATGGCGGGTCTGATTACAATGGCGGCGGTAAAGGCAAACTATCGGATGAAAGCTTTGAGCAGATCGTTGAAAGCGTCAAAGAGTATCTTGAAGATGAGCGGCAGCGACCAGTCGTAGAAAAAGCTGTAAAACAAGCACAAGAACGAGTAGAAGCCAGCAAAGTGGATCCATCGCAAGTTTCTCGCGGCAGCAGTTTGGAACGCTCAAAAGACGGACTATTGACGTTGGCAGGGGGGAAAATCACCGATTATCGCTTGATGGCGGAAGGAGCAGTTAAACGGATCAATGAATTGCTCCAAGAAAGCGGTGCATTCTTCGAGTTGGTGGATTCAACCACGTACCCAGTTTCTGGTGGTGAGCTTGATGCAGCCAATGTAGAGGAAGAATTAGCGAAGCTGGCTGACCAAGCGCAAGCCGCTGGATTCGATGAAGCAGCTGCGACGTATTTGGCTCATCTTTATGGGTCGAATCTTCCCCAAGTGTTGAACTACAAGACGAAGTTTGAGGGCTTAGATGAAAAAGAAAGTACGGCCTTGAACTATTCCTTGCATGAAGAAATGGTTCTGACGCCTGTCGATTATCTATTGCGTCGGACCAACCATATCCTATTTATGCGAGACACCTTAGATGAAGTCAAAGCCGGTGTCGTTGCAGCTATGACCGACTTCTTTGGCTGGAGCGAGGAAGAAAAAGCAGCCCGTGTAGCCGAATTGAACCAAGTGATCGCAGAATCAGATTTAACAGCCTTAAAAGGAGGAAAAAAAGATGAATGAAACAACCCAGATCTTTAGTGAATTTCTAGGAACGGCTATTTTGGTTTTGTTAGGGGATGGTGTGTGTGCGGCTGTCAATCTGAAAAAGAGTAAAGCAGAAGCCTCTGGCTGGATCGTGATCGCAATGGGCTGGGCGACAGCGGTAACGATTGCCGTTTACGTTTCAGGGTACATGGGACCTGCTCACTTGAATCCAGCCGTTACATTAGGCATGGCGATGACGGGGAATTTTTCTTGGAGCTTGGCTGTACCGTTTATGCTGGCACAAATTGCTGGTGCGATCGTAGGGGCGATCCTCGTTTGGCTCAACTACTTGCCATTATGGGATGAAACAAAAGACCAAGGCGCGATTTTAGGTACCTTTGCAACAGGGCCTGCGGTTCGTAATTTAGTATCGAATACCATCACTGAAGTGATTGGTACCTTTGTCTTAGTCTTTGGCTTATTGGCTTTTGGTGCCAATACCTTTACGGATGGATTAAATCCCATCGTCGTTGGGATCTTGATCTTAGCGATCGGGCTGTCGCTTGGTGGACCAACAGGCTATGCCATCAACCCGGCACGGGACTTAGGACCACGGATCGCTCACCAAATCTTGCCAATCAAAAACAAAGGGACTTCCGATTGGGGTTATGCGTTAGTACCAATCATCGGTCCAATGATCGGGGCAGCGATCGCAGCTGGTTTGTTTATGATGTTGCCATTATAAACGATGTTATTTTAAGGATGATGCCTATTGGTATCATCCTTTTTTAATCTTTAGCAATTGTCATTGAGTTTGCTAAAAAAACATGGTTAAATGAAAAAGCTGAAACAGAACGAAGGAAGGAGCTTTTACTTGAAAAAAATTCTGCGCTTTTTCATGTGGGTGGCGATTGTCCTGATCGGACTCTTAGCTGCCGTTTTTCTGGCTTTTCAACTCTCCCCACGACCGGGGGCTTTTTTGATCGGTCATCTGTTTAACCAAGAAGTGACCATCAAGGATGAGGCAGCTTATCAAAAAAGTTTGCCGAATGTGACGGTCAAACAGGACTTGACGTATCAATCGGATTATCAACGTAGTACCTTTGATCTATATTATCTTAAAGAGGCACAAGGCCCTGTTCCAGTCATTTTTTGGGTCCATGGGGGCGGCTATGTCGGCGGAGACAAAGAAGGGGTCAAAGAGTTTGCGACCTATGTCGTCGATGAAACCAAAGCCGCTGTTATTTCGATTAATTATGAATGGGCACCAAGTCTGCATTATCCTGGACAGGTCAAACAATTAGCCCAAGCGGTAGACTCGATCAAAGCAGATGCCCAAGCATACCCCATGCTGGATTTCGATCAACTCTTCTTCGGCGGGGATTCTGCAGGAGCCCAAATCGCTGGGCAATATGTGGCGCTGCAAACCAATCCAGCGTATGCGAAGGAAATGTCCTTTGATCAAGACATTCCTGCATCGGCCCTGAAAGGGTTAATTTCCTATTGCGGACCGCTTGATTTGAAGCAGATCGCCGGTACTTCTTCAGATGATCGCTTTATGAAATTCTTTGTCAAAACGGTGGCTTGGTCGTTATTAGGCAAAAAAGAATGGCAAGATAGTCCCCAACTGCAGGAGATCTCACTGGTGGATAAATTGACGGCTGATTTTCCACCAACGTATATCACGGATGGCAATGCCTATTCCTTTGAAGACCAAGGCATTGCCTTTGCCAACCAGCTGCAAGCTCTTGATATTCCCGTGACGAGTCGCTTTTACAAAGGGGATTCGGAAACGGTGACCCACGAATACCAATTTGATTATAGCTTGCCCCAAGCACAGGCCTGTTTGACAGAAACGTTTACCTTTATCAAAGACCAGTTGGCTCACTAAAAAACACCTTGTTTCTCACCCTCAATTGGCGAGAAACAAGGTGTTTATTTGTCAGCAGATCAATCAAGTCCGATGAAGTAGTCATCGTCTTTCATCGCTTCCACGGAACCAAGCAGATACCCGTTCCCAACTTGTGAGAAGAAGTCGTGGTTGCTGGTACCAGTTGAAATACCGTTCATGACGATTGGATTGACATCGTTGGCGGTATCTGGGAAAAGCGGGTCTTGACCTAGATTCATCAAAGCCTTATTGGCATTGTAACGCAAGAAGGTTTTGACTTCTTCGGTCCAGCCGATCTCATCGTATAATTCTTCGGTATAACGCTCTTCATTTTCATACAACTCATACAACAAGTCGTACATCCAGTCTTTCAGCTTTTGCTGTTCGTCTTCTGGTAATTCGTTGAAACCTAATTGGAATTTGTAGCCGATATACGTGCCGTGAACGGATTCGTCACGAATGATCAATTTGATGATCTCCGCTACGTTCGCTAGTTTGTTATTGCCTAAGTAGTAAAGGGGTGTATAGAAACCTGAATAGAATAAGAAGGTCTCTAGAAATACACTGGCGATTTTTTTCTCTAGCGGTGTGCCATTTTTGTAGATCTCATTGATTCGTTCGGCTTTCTTTTGCAAATATGGATTGGTGTTGGTCCATTCAAAAATATCAGCGATCTCCGCTTTTGTATTCAGGGTGCTGAAAATCGATGAATAGCTTTTTGCATGGACAGATTCCATAAATTGGATGTTGTTCAAGACCGCTTCTTCATGTGGGGTGCGGACATCTTTACGCAGTTGATCCATACCGCTTTCTGATTGAACGGTATCTAATAAAGTCAAGCCGCCAAAGACGTAGCCCACCGTTGTTTTTTCTAATGGTGATAGCGTCCGCCAGTCATCAAGGTCATTTGATAAAGGGATCCGCGTATCTAACCAGAATTGTTCTGTTAATTTTTCCCAAGTGGATTTATCGATGATATCTTCGATCTCATTCCAGTTGATTGCTTCATAGTAAGTCTTACCCATAGTCGGTTCCTCCAATAATCGTATCAAGACAACAGCCGACCCGCTGTCAAGAAAGAGCAGGGGCAGGCGGTTGGTTCGTTTTCAGTCAAAAGTTGGATTAGATGACGCAGCTTTCACATTGGTTGCTGCCGATCTCTTCTGCATCATCTGTAAAGGTCCGTACATAGTAGATCGATTTGATGCCTTTGTGGAAAGCGTAGTGACGCAAAATGTTCAAATCACGGGTGGTTTGTTTTGTCGTTTCTTTCCATTCGTAAAGACCTTCTGGAATATCTGAACGCATAAACAAGGTCATACTCATCCCTTGATCGACGTGTTTTTGAGCAGTTGCGTAAACATCGATCACTTTGCGCATATCCATATCGTAGGCTGATTTGTAGTAGCCGATCGTCTCATTGCTCAAGTAAGGTGCTGGATAGTAGATCTTGCCGATTTTCTTTTCTTGGCGTTCTTCGATCATCCGAGTGATTGGGTGGATGCTGGCACTCGTATCATTGATATAAGAGATCGAACCATTTGGTGCAACGGCTAGGCGGTTTTGGTGATACAAGCCGGTTTCTTTGACGGTTTGTGCCAAGGCTGCCCAATCTTCACCAGTTGGCAAAAAGACGCCTTCAAACAATGCTTTGACTTTTTCCGATTTTGGTTGGTAGTCACCTTGGATATAATCGGTGAAATAGCTGCCGTCTGCATACGCTGATTTTTCAAAGTTATGGAAAACTTCGCCTTTTTCTTTGGCGATGGCATTGCTTTCAACCAATGTCCAATAGTTCAACAACATGAAATAAAGATCAGTAAATTCAAGGGATTCTGGTGAACCGTATTCCATTTGATTTTTTGCAAAATAGGTATGCAAGCCCATTGCGCCTAAACCGATCGTGTGGTTCAAGGCATTCCCATTTTGGATCGATGGTACTACGTCAATGTCAGACGCATCAGTAACAAAGGTCAAGGCACGAGTCATTGCTCGAACAGATTTCCCAAAGTCAGGGCTGTCCATCAAGTTCACGATATTGGTGGAACCTAAGTTACAGCTGATATCTGTTCCTAAAACTTCGTATTCTTGTTTGCCGTTGATCTCAGATGGTGCTTGGACTTGAAGGATCTCGGAACAAAGATTACTCATGATGATCTTGCCATCAATTGGGTTGCTGCGGTTTGCTGTATCGATATTGATGATATAAGGATAACCAGATTCTTGCTGCAATTTAGAAATTTCGTTTTCTAGATCACGGGCTCTGATTTTGGTTTTGCGAATCCGTGGGTTCATGACTAAGTTGTCGTATTCCTTGGTGATATCGACATAAGAGAAGGGTACGCCATATTCTTTTTCGACACTGTAGGGACTAAAGAGATACATCTCTTCATTTTTGCGCGTCAATTCGTAAAATTTGTCAGGTACGATCACGCCTAATGATAAGGTTTTGACACGGATTTTTTCATCCGCATTTTCTTTTTTCGCTGATAAAAAGCTGATGATGTCTGGGTGGAAGACGTTCAAGTAGACCACGCCAGCCCCTTGCCGTTGACCCAATTGGTTTGAGTAGCTGAAGCTATCTTCAAACAATTTCATTACAGGCATCACACCACTTGCTGCCCCTTCGTAGCCTTTGATAGGCGCGCCGGCTTCCCGCAAGTTTGATAACGTGATCCCGACACCGCCACCGATTCGTGAAAGTTGCAGCGCGGAGTTGATCCCACGACCGATCGCGTTCATGTCATCAGTGATTTGGATCAAGAAACAAGAAACCAACTCACCGCGACGTTTGCGTCCTGCATTCAAGAAAGAAGGGGTTGCTGGTTGGTAACGTTGGTAGATCATTTCATCTGCCAAGCTCATTGCTAACTCTTCATTGCCATCCGCAAAGTAAAGGGCGTTGAAAGCCACCCGATCTTCGTAACGTTCTAGATACGCGGTACCATCATTCGTTTTTAATGCGTATTGTGAATAAAACTTGTAAGCAGCCATAAATGATTTGAAAGTAAAGTGTTGCTCATCTAAGAATTGATACAATTGCTCAATAAAGGCAGGGCGATACTTTTTGATAAATTCTTCTTCTAAATAATCATTTTCAATCAAATAATTGATTTTGTCCATTGCAGTCGCAAAGGTTAAGGTATTTGGTTCAACGTTTTCTTTAAAGAATGCCGCTAAGGCTTCTTTGTCTTTATTTAATGGAATTTGACCATCTACTGGACGGTTGATCTCATTATTCAATTTGAAATAACTGACATCTTTGATTTCTTTCAAGCTCATAAATGGCTAACCTCTTTTCTTGTTTTGTTCGTATAAAAAAGGACTTGCGGTCTGGACGACTGACAAATCCCTCAAAAGCATCACATTGAGAAAAATCTTAGCTCGCTAATTGACGTAGTTGATCTGGACGGAAACCGATGATCGTTTGCGCATCAGAGGTAATGACTGGCACACTTTGGAATCCTTGTTCTTTCAAAAATTCTAATGCTTCAGGCTCATTATCAATATTGATTTCTTCAAATGCAATCTGATTTTCACTTAAAAAGCGTTTCGCCATTTTACATTGCATGCAGTTGTTTTTCGAAAATAGTTTGATATTCATAATTGTTTCCTCCGAGTTGTAATAGTTATAAACCTAGTATAAATAAGTCTCGGAGAAAGTCAACGAAAAAACACTATATCTTGTGCTTGTGAATTCGGCATACACAATTTATAGTGTTTCTGTGTTTTTTATGCAAGGGAAAAAAGCGGAAAATACTTAGAATTACAAGGTTTTTGCGTAATTAATACAGGGGATATGCAATCAAAATGAGTAAAAAAAATCCGTATTGTGAAGGAAGATTCAAAGTGAGACCCAAAACAGATTGACTTCTTATGGAAATGGCTCTATTATAATGATAATCATTCTCAATTAAAGTGGGTTAATTATAACAACACTTCACAAAAGGAGTAAGAAGCAATGAAAATGGCGCAAACTCGGGCTTCTGGAACATACAAAATCGACTCGTTGGCAACCACCAAAGAAATCACGGCTCATTTAAATGATCTTGGTATTCGCACGGGCGTTGAAATCGTTGTGGTACAAAAAGATCGCAAAGGCGGCATCATTTTACACCAAGGGACGCGGATCGCTTTAGATGAACGGGTCATGGAACAAATCGATGTCACAGAAACCCAGCAGCAAACCATCATTACCTCTTTGGATCAGCTGCAAGTCGGTGAAAGCGGGAAGGTCAATCAGATCGCCGCCAAAGGTGCGGTGCGCCGTCGATTGATGGATATGGGGCTTACGAAAAACGTCCATTTGGAAGTGGTGAAGCTGGCTCCTTTGGGTGATCCGATGGAGATTCGGCTCCGCGGCTATGAATTGTCTTTGAGAAAGCAAGAAGCAGCGTTGGTTTTTGTCGAAAAAGGAGTCGAAGCGTAATGACCTATCACTTTGCATTAGCAGGAAATCCCAATAGCGGGAAAACGAGTACCTTCAATCAATTGACCGGTGCCAAACAAACAGTGGGGAATTGGCCAGGCGTTACCGTGGAACGAAAAGCGGGGCGACTGCGAAAAGACCGACAAGTATTGATCCAAGATCTACCAGGGATCTATTCCTTGTCGCCGTACACACCAGAAGAACTGATTTCTCGCAATTATTTGATGGAAGCATCATTGGATGCGGTGATCAATATTATCGATGGAACCAACCTGGAGCGCAACCTGTATCTAACATTGCAATTATTAGAAATGAATGTCCCGACTGTGGCAGCCATCAACATGATCGACCTATTAAAGAAAAAAGGCTTGCAGATCAATTTCGAAAAGCTGGCTTACGGTCTAGGGGTTCCCGTAGTAGGGATCAGTGCTTTGAAGCAACGCGGCTTAACCAAAATGATCGAGGCAGCGAAGCATGTAGCCAATACACAACCGCTTCCTCCCCGCTACGATGCTCGTCTAGAAGCTGGCTTGACCGAGATCATGGCGATTTTGCCAGAGACGATCCCTCAGCAGCAAAAACGTTGGTTTGCCATAAAACTCTTCGAAAAAGATGAAGCGATTCAGACGATGTGTAAACTGACTGATTCCCAGCAAGCAGTCCTTCAGGAGACGATTTCGATTTTAGAGCTGATCTTTAAAGACAGTAGTGACGCCATTCTCGTCAATGAGCGCTATGGCTTCATTGAAGAGTTGTTAGCGCTGGCAGTCATCAAGGAAACAGATCAGCACTTAGCCTTCAGCGACAAAATCGACCGTGTGTTGACCCATCGCGTATTGGCACTACCGATTTTTGCCTTCATTATGTGGGGAATCTACTATTTATCGATTCAGACGATTGGTACGATTGGTACTGATTGGGTCAATGATGTATTATTTGGCAGCTGGATTCCCGAAACAGCAGCGCACTGGCTAGAACAGCTGCAAGTCGCCCAGTGGCTGCAAGAACTGATTTTAGACGGCATCGTGGCAGGTGTCGGTGCGGTCTTAGGCTTTTTGCCACAGATCTTCGTGCTGTTTTTTTGTTTGGCTATCTTGGAGGACTGCGGATACATGGCACGGGTGGCATTTGTCATGGACCGCCTGTTTCGCAAGTTTGGTCTATCTGGCAAGTCGTTTATCCCTATGTTGATCGCTACCGGTTGCGGGGTGCCGGGGGTGATGGCAAGCCGAACGATTGAAAATGAAAAGGATCGTCGGTTGACGGTGATGGTCACGACCTTCATGCCTTGTTCTGCCAAATTGCCGATCATCGCATTGATTTCAGGAGCCTTTTTCCCTCAGCATAGTTGGGTCGCCCCATCGGCCTATTTTGTCGGCATGGGTGCTGTGATTTTTTCAGGGATCGTCTTGAAAAAAACGCCTTTATTTGCAGGTGATCTGGCACCATTTATTATGGAACTGCCAGCGTATCACTTGCCGCAGCTCACAACGATTTTGAAAAGTGCCTGTGATCGAGCCATTGCTTTTGTGAAAAAAGCCGGGACGATAATTTTTGTGGCTTGTATCTTTGTCTGGTTTACCTCCAGCTACAGCTTTGCCTTGCAGCGGGTCACAGAAGACCAAAGCATTTTGGCCTTTTTCGGACGACTTTTGGCGCCGCTTTTTGCTCCCCTAGGCTGGGGAACCTGGCGAGGCGCCGTGGCGACGATCACTGGCCTGGTCGCCAAAGAAAATGTGATCGGCACCTTTGGGATCCTCTACGGACAAACTGGGGAGTTGTCAGAAAGTGGGACGGAGATTTGGCAAGTGTTGCGCGGCGATTACACTGCTGTGGCGGCATACTCTTTTCTCGTCTTTAATTTACTATGTGCCCCTTGTTTTGCTGCTATCGGTGCGATCCACCGTGAAATGGGGGACAGCAAGTGGACGTGGTTAGCCATTGGCTATCAATGCGGCTTGGCATACTGCGCCAGCTTGTTGGTCTACCAATTCGGGCACGTCATCTTTGAAGGCGGACACCTCACGCTCGGTGTTTTCGCGGCAATCCTCATTGCTGGGCTATTGGTATTTGCTCTGTTGAAGAAACAATTCCGAGGGAGTGTACCCTTGATCCAAGTCGTAGGAGGCGAAAAATGATTGCTACAATAATTCTAAGCGGCCTGATTTTTGGCTATGGCACCCGTGTAGTGTACCGCATGGTGAAAAAGGATCATTGTTCTGATTGTCATAGCAGTTGTCCCGTGAAGCATGAGGAAGCAAAGTAGCAGATAGCTTCAGGATGGCAAAATTTCTGAGGTCAGAGCTACTATAGAAACGAATAAAAGAAGCGAATAAAACAACTCAGAAGCGAATAAAACAGTTCGATCACGATCGGGCTGTTTTTTTATTCTTTACAAAACGACCTATTAAAGGAATCTCAAATATAGTATAATTATTTAATAAAAAGATATTATTTAGTGAGGTTCGCAGGAAAGGGAGCAGGGAATCTCGTTAGAACGTAAACGAAGATAGGTTTTTGATAAAGCAGAGTGAAAGGGTGAGGGCATGAGACAACAACGAAGACGGGAGCGTCAGAAACACCAGCGGATCATTGTGGGGTTAAGTACATCGTTGCTGGCAATCATACTTGGAGTGATTTATCTAGTGATTCAAGCGACAAGCATCCCCGAACAGCGTCTTACAGCAGAATCGACAAAGGCAACAAAGCCAATGCAAGAAACGAGTAGTTCTACCGAAACAAAGCCAGCAGTAAAAACCATCACAGTGACAGCTAGTGGCGATATGCTTTATCATACACCTGTTTATTTAAGCGCTTACGATGGGAAGCGTTATGATTTTGACAATGATTTTGAGCAAGTCAAACCGCTGATTGCATCGGCGGACCTTGCTTTAGGTGATTTTGAAGGAACCATCAATCCTAATAAACCGCTTGGCGGTTTTCCCTTATTCAACGCCCCTATCGATGCTGTTGCCAGTATCAAAGACGCGGGCTTTGATGTGATTGATCTTGCCCATAACCATATTTTAGATACAGGGATCGAAGGAATCAAAACAACGGCGGCTGCTTTTCACGACCAAGGCTTGGCAACGATTGGTGTCACGGTCGACAATAGCGGAATCCTGGTCAAAGAAGTCAACGGGATTAAAGTTGCTCTCTTGGCCTATGCCTATGGCTTCAATGGCCTTGAAGAAAGCTTAACTCAAGCAGAGTATGACACCTATTTGAAAGACTTGTCGTTAGATAAAGTGGAAGCAGAGATCAAAGAAGCGGAAAGCTTGGCGGATATCACCATCGTGATGCCTCAGTCTGGTGTCGAGTATTCTTTAGAACCAACGGAAGAACAACAAACTGTTTATCGGAAGCTGATCGATTTTGGTGCTGATATTATCTTCGGCGGCCATCCGCATGTAGCAGAACCAACCGAAATCATCGAAAAGGACGGTGAAAAGAAATTTATCATTTATTCAATGGGAAACTTATTGTCGAATCAACGTTATGAAACCGTCAATAACAACTATTGGACCGAACGAGGCGTCATCCCAGAAGTTGAAATCTCCAAAGAAGGGCAGCAGACCTATTTAAGCAAGATTGTCTTGCATCCGACTTGGGTCTCCAAAGAACCGATCCCTGAACGTACCTATTATGATCCAGAATACGGCGTCTTGCAGGCCTTTGATTTTCAAGTCTACCTTGCCGAAGATTATCTGCCAGATGGGCAATATGCCAAAAATGTCCCTGAAGAAAAACGCCAGCGGATCGAAACCGCCTACCATGAAATGCTGGAGCTGTTGGATTTGAAGTGGGAGTAGTGAGGACAAGAAAGCAATCTGGCTAACAGGTTGCTTTTTTATTGGCTATCGAAGAGTATGAACCATGAAATGAAAGTCAATCTATTTTTTAAAACATGACACCAGATCACCATTTATGAACAAAAAATGACACCTCAAGCTGATAAAAATAAGTAATAATGTCAACATAAAGTATTCAGAAATCATTTCCAACTCATTTCTGAATAAATAAGAAAGGAAAGTAGGGTGTGTCATGAGAATTATCATATTGACGAAAAATATATCATATGAGATTGATTTGCAGCGGGAGCTGCAGATTTTGAGCCATGAAGTGTTCGTGGGCAGAAGTACCGAAGAGGAGGAATGGTTGATAGAAAGCGCCAAGTTATTTGACTGTTTATTTGTCAGTGAAACAATTGCTGATCCAGAATTTTTATTGCTCAATCAGACATTGGCTCCTTATTATCAACAGCGGATCGTTCGAATCTTGCCAGGGAATGACGAACAAGAAATGATACTGGAAAAAGCGGAAAATGCGACCTATCTTAATCGGTCATTTGTCGAGTTGAGAGAATTTTTGGCGGCTTTGCCACCAAATACTCGCAAGTTAGAAAAGGCATCAGTAACGAAGGAATCATTCCCTAAATTTCTTAGTCTGCAAGAACAGATCTTTTTCAATAATCTAGCAGAAGAGCAATTTATCAACCGAGAGGACCTTTGCTGGAAAATTTGGGGCAACGGCGGCACGAATTCCAGAAAATCGCAGCTATCGATTTTGGCGAAACGAATCAATGAGAAATTAGATGAATACGACTATACCGAAAAACGCGTCCGTACCGCTTGGGGCAAAGGATATATCTTGCAATAAAAAAGCTAAAAATGGGTTTAACTTTTTATGTCTGACAAATAGGCCTTCAGGTAAATTTGCCTATCTTGTAGAAACGACTCTGTTTTCAAAGCGAGTCGTTTTTTATATAAGTATATTAGCAATAAATGAAGAAGGTTATGGAAAAATATGATAATGCTTTTTTTAGTGATAAAATAGAGATAATCAGTAATGGAAAGAAATACTGCCTAAATGAAAAAAGCATTTGTAGAAAATTGATGGAATACCTTTTGGAGGAGGAAATATCGTGAAGCAGGTTGAATGTGTGCTATTTGATTTGGATGGAACTTTATTGGATTCAAAAGAATGTAGTGTGAAGGCGACAAAAGCAGCTTTTAAAGAGATGGGACTCAAAGTACCCAGTGAAGTAGTCATTGAACATTATATGGGGATACCGATCGAAGAATCATTTTTTAAAATGTCTGAACAGCCATTAGATCAAGAAACCGCAGCGGAATTGATTCGGATTTTCCGAGCCTATTACCAAACCTATGAAGAAAGTACCTTGAAAGTATTTCCAGAAATTCCCCATGTCTTAGAAATCTTAAATAAACGAAAGGTACCTTGTTTCGTCGTTTCAAGTAAGAAGACAGCGGTCGTCAAACGAAACCTAGCTGCTCAGGACCTTGTGGCGTTCTTTGAAGAGATCATCGGCTCTGATGCGGTGACCCACTACAAACCTCATCCCGAAGGAATCAATAAAGTCGTGGCACACTATCAATTTGACCCGACAAAGACGATCATGGTAGGAGATGCTATTTTTGATATCCAGATGGGAAAAGCCGCGGGTGTCAAAACGATCGCCGTTACGTGGGGCAGCCACGATCCGAAAAAGCTTTCTGAAGAAACCCCAGATGCTTTGGTAGACGCGCCACGTGAGATTTTAGATTTTCTATATGCATGATCCTTTTTTGTGCTCACAGTGTAAGAGGACATTTTAGCCTCGCTTATATCTTGGCATGATCCAAAAAGAAAACCCAGATTGTCCTTTTACAACATGCAATTTGAGAACTTTGACCAATGATCGAAACCAGCGATCATTGGTTTTTTGTGCTGTCGTGAGAATGAAGGCGCCACAGCATTGGATAAAGGCATTCATTTCCATTCGTTCTTTTGGTTGATCGCGTAATCATCGGAAAATCACTGCAAATAGATTCCTTTTGGTCTTTCTTCTTAGATAAAGCAATGCGAGTACGCTGGATTTTTCTCTCTTATTCCTCTGCTAGAGCAAAAAGGAATTATAAGCTTGGGTAACAAAAAACTATAATGAGAGTAACTGATTTCCTTAGATCATGCCTTGGAGATGAGCGCAGAAAGGGATGCCACCCAAGCATTTCATGTGATTTGAAATACTAGAAGATAAAGCCTTTGTTTTATGTGAAGGGATGTAAGGGCAACTAACGAGGAAGGAAATTATTACGATCAAATGAGGGATCAATGCTATCATTGAAGAAAAGCCATGGATGGAAAGGAGTGATTCTGTGTTATCAGAAAAAATAAATGACCCGAAGGATTATCTGTCTTATTCAAAGGAAGTATTGTTAAGCGCTGGGGTACTGACAGCCTATCCAAAACTTTTTACTTATTATCAGGAACTTTGTGTTGACTTCGAAGACATTTACTATGATCGAACAAAGAACTTATTTGATACCTTTCGAGCGATTCTGGCTGTGGACGCACAGATCCAAATTCTACTGGAACTTGTGACCAATACCAAAACTGACCTATGTCAAGAGCTGGGGATGAAGGAAGAGGAAATTATCAGTATGATCAAGCATGACAAACGGTACTATTATCGCGAGCTTACGGGTCATGCAACTAACCAACTACCTAAATGGGGGTTGATTTATTTAAGTGAAGAGTAAGCTACGCAAAGGATAAGTCACCTTAAAAGTGATCAAATGAAAGCCATTGACGATCATCAAGGATAAAGGGCATCGAGAAAAAACGAGAGCGTGTTTATGTATGAGTCAGTAAAATAGTCTAGCGAGGTTATCTTGTGATTTGTTATACTAATAGCAAGCGGCTGATGGTGGCATCTTGGCTTCAGCAAATATGTTCATGTGAGCGCTTTATTGATGGGGTTAGGAAAGAGGGGATGAAATGACGAAGAAAATTATCTTTTTAGATGTAGATGGAACATTGTGCGATGATGCGGGAAACGTACCAGAAAGTGCTCGCCAAGCGATCACAGCGGCACATAAGAAAGGGCATGAGTTTTTCTTGTGTACGGGTCGTTCAAAAGCCGAAATCACAGAAGATGTACTGGCACTGCCTTTAAGTGGAATGATTGGTGCCGGAGGCGGTTATTGCGAGGTGCACGATGAGGTGATTTTGCACAAAGTTTTTGAAAAGGAAGCCTTATTAAGACTGATCGATTTCTTAAAAGCAAACCAAATCGAGTATTACTTGGAATCGAATCAAGGATTATTTGCAAGTACCAATTTACGAAATCGGTTGATTGAGATCGTCTTAGCAGGTGAGCCTGTTGAAAGTGAAGCAGGAAAACAACGTGTTCAAACTATTCAGTGGTTCCTTGATTTATTGATTGAGGACGAAGCGAAAATCGATTACGATGACGTGAACAAAGTTTCCTTCATCAATCATTCCATTCCTTATGAACAGGTCCATGACCAATACCACGAACAATTCCAAATGATTCGCAGTACAGTTCCTGTTTTTGGCAAAGACAGTGGCGAGATCGGCATCAAGAATATCCACAAGAAAACAGCCATCGATTTTCTCTTGAACCATCTAGGGATCGATAACAAAGATACCTTGGCGTTTGGTGACGGCCATAATGATGTCGAAATGTTTGAAGCCGTTGCGACGGGAATTGCGATGAGCAATGCCTGTGAACAGCTATTGGCAGTAGCTGACGAGGTGACGGCTCGACCAGAAGACGGCGGGATTGCACAAGCACTCCAAAAGCACGGTCTGGTGTAACCACTAAGAAGCAAACGTCTGCACAATCCTTTTGCTTTCTAGAGGGATTGATCAGGAGTTGAGCGACGTTGTTAAAGTGACTTGTAAAACCAACGATTGACAAGGAGGCTGAGTTAAAATGAAGGAAACGACCTTTTTTTGTTATCTTGAACAAGCTTTGAAAAACCTGAAGGCGACAGAAGCCCTGCGTTTTAATATCGAAGGCGAAGTCAAGCGGCTGATGAAGGTGTACAGTGAAGCAGAAATTTGTGAGAAAGTAAAAGAGGATCCCTTTAAAAAGTAAGGACATTTTCTTATGAAACACAGCGAATAGAACAAACACCCAACCTCGTGAAAGGCACAAAAGCGATCAATGCTTCCTTTCAGGGAGGAATACTCAGGTAACTAGTTGTTGTATCAAAAAAGACTGATTTCAATTGAATCAGTCTTTTTCGTTTTTCTCAAGCAGTCAGATAAGCCACTAAAATAGCAAACAGGTCGAACAAGACATGTGTGCCCCAACTAGTCAGAATCGAGTTGCTCTTGATGGCAGCTTGGTTAAATAGCAAGCGCGCCACCCCTTGAATGAAAAGAATATGGACCAAGGTATGGAAAACATTGCCATTGTCATAAGTGCTGTAATGAACCAAGCCAAAGATGATCGCGGAAAGGATGCTGGCAACTGGCAAGGTACATTTACTAGAAAAGATCGCTAAAAAGAAGATAGAAAAGAGTTCTTCTCCAAGTAACATGATTGGAATAACTAGCAGAGTCAACCATTGAAAGCCTTCGTTCACAGGGTTTCCGTGAAGATCCCACTTTAGTCCATATTGCAAAACGAGAGAAACGAGAAAGCTGATCAGGATGTTTAAAAGAAAATACTTGCTGATCGTCTTCACTGGCGCGATGGGTTTTCCAAAGAGCTGCTTGACTGCTTCTTTACCGTAAACTAGCCGTAATGCCCAATAGCTGGCAATCGACAATGAGAAGATGCTGACGATGGCAGGGGCATACAAAAGACCGATCAAACCGATACCTGCGAGGACCGTTCCTAGTAAAGCGTGGTTCCATGAGATTTGTTTTCCTATAAGTTTGTTCATTTACTTTTCTCTCCTTATTAAGCTATAGAGCATGTACTATTTAGCTGTTTTCTCTTATTCTTCTGCTGTGTGCTTTTTGTGCCGTAATATAAGCGATAAGTACAACAATGAACGTTTTGGGTGATTTTCATATCATCGCTTCATTTGCGCCAATTCTTTGTACGGTACAAAGGATAGAGTAATCGATAACGAGTTTCTGAAACAAGATGGTCGTATATTTCGGACTTTTTTATGGTTGAGCAACTAAGTGATGGCGGATGCACAAGTACTAAGTTACTTCATTAAGAAAGGAAAACTGACTTCCAGATTCGATGGAATAATCGTCAACAAAGAAACGACATCGCTATGTTCTCTTGAAATCGACTAAAAATTCCAGAATATTTCGAAAAATACCATTGCTTATTTATGGCAAAACCATTAGTATTATTAGAAAAACTGATGGTGAATCGATGATAAAGCGAGCCTTTAACAGTGAGAAAGCCGAATCAGTGGCATGAAATAGGAGTGATAAGTGTGGAAGAGTTATGGAATGTATTAAAACCAGCCGAACAAGTCGAACTGAAATTAAGAAAATTGTATACGCAGCATCATTTTTCACCTTATCACTCGAACAATTTTGAAGAGTATCGCAACTATCAGCAAAATGATCAGTTTTTGCGTGGTTCTTCCATCATCACGTTTACAGGCACGGATGGCAGGACGATGGCGCTAAAACCCGATGTCACCTTGTCGATTGCCAAAAATACACCTTCTGGAGAAGCGCGCAGAGTGTATTATGTGGAGGATGTCTATCGACAGGATCGTCAAGCAGGGGAATACCAAAAGATCGATCAAATCGGTTTGGAGCTCATTGACCAAATCACATGGGAAGATCAACTGGAGGTTGTAAAACTGGCTTGGGAAAGTTTGGCTCAGGTGGGAAAAGGGACCTTGGATCTGTCTCATATGGGGATTTTGGATGGCATCTGCCAACGCTTCCCCGAAGCGGATCGACAAAAGGTACTGCACTGCCTGCGGGACAAGAGTTCTCATGGCATGGATGCACTGACTGAAAAAGCTGGCTTGTCAGCAACAGAAGCTGAAAAATTGGCGAAACTGGTACGTTTGTCAGGTGATTTTGAAACCAAGTATCAAAAAGCCAAAGAGCTGCTGGCAGAGTATCCCCAAGCACAAGCTGGTTTAGCAGAACTAAAACAACTGTATCAAGCATTGCAAAAAGAACAACTGTCAGCCTCCATTCGGATAAGGCTGGATTTTTCAATTTTAAATGATGCCGATTATTACAGTGGCTTGCTGTTTCAAGGATTCATCGAAGAAGCAAGAGAGACGATTTTATATGGCGGCCGTTATGATCGCTTGATGAGTCGCCAAGGCAAAGAGCAAGGGGCGATCGGTTTTGGTATGAAGCTCAATCATGTAGGGCAAAAGGTGCCGACTGACAACGAAAGTTCAGGCTATTTGAACATTGCGCTACCTAAAGGCCGCATGGGGGATGCCGTATACGATTTATTCATGAAAGCTGGAGTCGCTGCGCAAGGCGTCTTCAAAGACAATCGCCAACTAATTTTTTGTGATGAAGAAAACAAGCTGCGCTTTTTCTTAGTCAAGCCTAGCGATGTGGCGATCTATGTGGAGCACGGAGTGGCGGATATCGGTGTCGTAGGCAAAGATATTTTAATGGAAAGCAAGGCAGAAGTCATCGAATTTCTTGATTTGCATATGGGGGTCTGCCGTTTGGCAGTAGCAGCGCGTACGGATTTCGAGGAAGATTTCTCCCGCCCGCTGCGGGTCTCCACAAAATATCCGCAGATCACCCGCCAGTTTTATCAAGGGTTAGGTCGCTCGGTGGAATTGATCCAACTGCATGGATCGATTGAATTGGCTCCTTTATTAGGTCTCTCCGATGTGATCGTTGACATCGTCGAAACGGGGACGACACTAAAAGAAAATGATTTAGAAGTGATCCAAGACATCGCGCCGTCTTCAGCGCGTTTAGTGATCAACCACGCCACGTGGCGTTTCAAGCAAGAACGCATTCAAACAGTGATTGAGAAGGTGAGGGAGCAATTATGAGAATTTTTTCGACCCAAAAAGATACGATCGAAACGATTGTGGCAAGGAAACAGTCGGAAACGAAGGATGTTTCAACCGTTGTCGCCCAAATCATTGCCCGTGTTCAGCAGCAAGGAGATCAGGCGTTGTTTCAATTAATTGAAGAAATCGATCAAGTGAGCTTGTCTTCCTTAACCGTCAGTCTTGAGGAGGTTGAAACGGCTGTCCAAGCCGTCTCCCCTGAGCTGCTTGAGGTGATGGAACAGGCGAAAGAAAACATTTTGGCATTTCATCAAAAGCAAGTCCAGCAAGGCTTTGTCTTGACGAAGGAAAATGGCGTTGTGATGGGACAGCGGGTCTTGCCACTAGCAAAAGTCGGGGTCTACGTTCCTGGCGGCACAGCAGCTTATCCTAGTACGGTTTTGATGGATGTCCTGCCAGCAAAAATCGCCGGGGTCAAAAAAATCGTTATGATCACACCGACGGACAGCCAAGGAAAAGTTCCAGCTGCTATCTTAGCGGCAGCTTCCGTTGCTGGAGTGGATGAAATCTACAAAGTCGGTGGTGCCCATGGCGTAGCGGCATTGGCTTATGGGACAGAAACGATTCCCAAAGTCGACAAAATCGTGGGACCAGGAAATATTTATGTCGCCACAGCGAAAAAAATGGTGTACGGCGAAGTTGATATCGATATGATCGCAGGGCCTAGCGATGTGCTGATCATCGCCGATGCCAGCGCAAATCCTCGCTGGCTGGCAGCGGATCTTTTGGCACAAGCCGAGCATGATATCTTAGCGCAAGCCATCTTAGTCACAACAGATGCAGCCTTGATTGAACAAGTCCAAGTAGAGCTTGACTTGCAGCTGAAGCAACTGCCCCGCAAAGACATTGCTGCTGCGGCGCTTGAATCTAGCGGAAAGCTGATCCTAGTCAAAGATTTGACCGAAGCACTTACCATTGCCAATCAAATCGCCCCAGAACATCTTGAATTAGCAGTGGCAGATCCTTTTGCTTTGTTGGGACAAGTAGAAAATGCGGGCAGTGTCTTTTTAGGACATCATACACCAGAAGTGCTGGGAGATTATTTTGCTGGACCAAATCATACCCTACCAACAGAAGGGACCGCCCGTTTTTACTCACCGTTATCAGTGGATGATTTTATTAAGAAAAGCAGCTACTTGTATTACCCAGAAGCAGCCATGAAGTCGGCTGGTCCAGCCGTAGCGTTGTTCGCAGAAACCGAAGACTTGATCGGCCATGCCCGTTCGATCAATGTACGAAGAGAGGGAGATAAATGACCTTTTTACATCAAAAGTATCACAAGCTGACTCCTTATACACCAGGGGAACAAGTAGACGAGCAAGCCGTTATTAAACTGAACACCAATGAAAGTCCTTATCCGCCAGCGCCAAGTGCTCAAGCGGCGGTTGCCGATGCCGCCCACAAGCTGAATCGTTACTCGGATATTGCTGCTGAAGTGGTGACAACCCCTCTGGCTGCCTATCTTGGCGTTACACCAGCCCAGCTGTTTCTCGGTAATGGCAGTGACGAAGTCTTGTCCTATCTCTTTCAAGGCTTCACGGAAAACGGCATCGCCTTTCCCGATGTGACCTATGGGTTTTATCAAGTGTATAGTGCCTTGTACCAAGTCGCTGCCACCGTTGTTCCGCTGCAAGAAGATTTCTCGATCGCGTTAACGGACTATGATTCGCTCAAAGGGACCGTCATTTTTGCCAATCCCAATGCGCCGACTGGGGTTTATCAAGAACAAAGCGAAATTTGTGCCTTTCTAAAACGGCATCCCGATCGCTTAGTGATTGTCGATGAGGCCTATATCGATTTTGGCGGCTCTTCAATGGTTTCTATGATCGATCAATACCCAAATCTCTTAGTCGTGGGGACGTTTTCGAAATCTCGGCAGCTGGCAGGGGCACGCCTAGGTTTTGCGGTTGCCAATGAAAGACTGATCCAAGACTTGAATCGGTTGAAATTTAGCTTGAATCCTTACAATGTCAATAGTTTGACTCAAGCCGCTGGTGCAGCCGTTTTGCAAGAACAAGCGTATGTCGATGAGAAGATCCAAGCAACGATCCAGGTGCGTGAGTGGAGCAAGCAAGCCCTAGCGAAACTCGGCTTTGAGCAGACCGACAGCCAAGGAAATTTTTTGTTTGCAAGGCACCCTGCGATTGCTGGTGAAGAGTTGTATCAGGCACTGAAAGAGCAGAAAATATTCGTCCGCTGGTTTAATCAGCCCTGCATCAAAGAGTATTTACGGATCACGGTAGGAACGAAGGCCCAGATGGAACGATTGATGACGGTGTTAACAACGATCATAGAAGAGGTGAAGGAATGAGAAAAGCAGAAGTTACCCGCAATACGACTGAAACCAAGATCCACCTGCAGTTGACGATCGATGGTACTGGTCAGCAATCAATCAAGACTGGTGTGGGGTTTTTAGACCACATGCTGGAATTATTTGTCCGCCACGGTCGCTTTGATTTGACGTTGGTCTGTGATGGCGATACAGAAGTAGATGCCCATCACACAACAGAAGACGTTGCCATCGCCATTGGCCGAGCGTTTTCAGAAAGTCTTGGGGAGCGACGAGGCATCAAACGCTATGGCAGTATGCTGCTGCCGATGGACGAAGCCTTAGTCATGACAGCGATCGATATCAGCGGTCGTGGCATGGCAGTCGTAGAGTTGGCGATACCGAGCGAAAAAATCGGGCAGCAGTTTGATACGGAATTGGTTGAAGAATTTTTCATTGCTTTTGCCCGTGAATTAGGTGCTACGATCCATTTCCATCAAATCGCTGGGAAAAACAGCCACCACATTGTGGAAGCTTGTTTTAAAGGCTTTGGGCGTGCCTTAGGTGAAGCAGTAGCGATCAATCAAGCAGCCCCAGATGAGATCCCTTCAACCAAAGGGACGATCCAGTGATTCATGAGGGAAAAATGATTACGTATCTTCCACACAGATGGATGAGATAAGGAAAGGGGCGTATTATGTTAGCAATCATCGACTATGGGGTCGGCAATTTGTTCAGCTTGTCTCGTTCGCTGGATTATTTGGGGGTTGACTGCCGAATCACGCGTTCACTAGCAGAATTAAAAGCTGCCGACCGCATTCTTTTACCCGGCGTAGGCGCTTTTGGCGATGCCCGCCAAAAGTTGGCAGAGTTGTCGCTGATCGAACCGATCCAAGAATTGGCAGCAGCTGGCAAACCCTTTTTAGGCATTTGTTTAGGGATGCAGCTGTTGTTTGATAGTAGTGAGGAGTTTGGCACACATGCGGGGCTCGGTTTGATTCCAGGACGGATCGTTTCCATGCAAAGCGCCTTTGAAGAAGCCAAACTGAATCTGAAAGTGCCACAGATTGGTTGGAATCGGCTGACTGTCAGAAAGGAAAGTCCTCTAGTCAGCGGGCTAGGGGAACAAGACTTTGTCTACTATGTCCACAGTTATTTTGCTACTGATTGCCAAGAGTATGTCATAGCAGACAGTGACTATGGTCTGGCAATTCCCGGTATCGTGCAAAAAGACAATGTCTTCGGCACTCAGTTTCACCCAGAAAAAAGTGGGGCTGTCGGGTTGAAGATTTTAAAAGCATTTACGGAGGTGCCGCTATGAAAATTTTTCCAGCAATCGATCTGTTAGATCAAAAAGTGGTCCGTTTGTACCAAGGAGACTATGAGCAAAAAGAAGTGTTTGGGGATGATCCAGTGGCATTTGCTCGTTCATTTGAAGAAGAAGGTGCCAACTATCTGCACCTCGTCGACTTAGATGGTGCCAAAGCTGGCAAACTCCATTACTTTGATGTCGCAAAAAAAATCGTCCAGCAAACCAATCTGTTTGTCGAAGTTGGCGGCGGGATTCGTGAGGAAGAAACGATCCAGCATTGTTTGGCAGCAGGCGTTCATCGGGTGATCCTCGGCACGATTGCGCAGAAAGACCCAGCATTCACAAAAGCGATGCTCAAGAAATACGGCAATAAGATCGCCATTGGGGTCGATGCCAAGGAAGAAAAAGTGGCCGTGGAAGGCTGGCTCGAGAAAACGGCAACAGACGCGTTTACTTTTTGCCAACAATTGGTGGAATGGGGAGCGCAAACGATCATCTTTACCGAAATCTCGCGTGACGGTACAGGAGAAGGAATCAATCTGCCCTTATACGAAAAACTCAATCAATTGGATTGCGACATCGTGGCTTCTGGCGGCGTGGCTTCATTGGCAGATATCAAAGGATTAAAACAGTTGGGCATCTCTGGCGTGATCGTTGGGAAATCCCTATATAACGGCAGTCTCCAATTGGCCGATGTCTTAGCAGCAGGGGAGGCAGAAGCATGATCGCCAAACGAATCATTCCTTGCCTTGATGTGCGAGATGGGCGAGTCGTGAAAGGGGTCAATTTTGCTGGCTTAAAAGATGTCAATGATCCAGTGACTTTGGCGCGCTTTTACAATGAACAAGGCGCCGATGAGCTGGTTTTTTATGACATTACTGCTTCTGCAGAAGAACGCGGCTTATTCACGGACATTTTGCAGCGCGTGGCGTCAGAAGTGTTTATCCCCTTGACGGTGGGCGGTGGCATCAATCAAGTAGCAGATTTTGAGCGAGTCTTAAACTGTGGCGCCGACAAAGTCAGCGTCAATTCGGGAGCGCTTCGCCGACCAGAGTTGATTGCAGAAGGCGCGAAACGCTATGGCAGCCAGTGCGTTGTTTTATCCGTTGATGTTCGCCGAGTCGGTGAGAACTGGCATGTGTTTGCCAAAGGCGGCCGGGAAGATACAGGCTTAGAAGCATTGGCGTGGATTCACCAGGCTGAGCAGTTAGGTGCTGGCGAACTTGTTATCAACAGCATGGATACCGATGGCGTGAAGCAGGGGTTTGATTTAGACTTGCTGAAAGCTGTCAGCGAAATCACCAAATTACCGATCGTCGCATCGGGTGGTGCTGGCAAAAGTGCCGATTTTATCGAGCTGTTTCAATTGCCAAATATTGAAGCAGGGCTGGCGGCCTCGATTTTTCACTATGGCGAGGTGAAAATCCCAGAGCTGAAAAAACAATTACAGGCCGTCGATATTCCCGTACGAATCGTATAGCGTTGGCGTTTTGATAGGCAATAGAAGGAGTGGATAACATGGTGCAAGTACGATTTGATGAACAAGGATTGGTTCCTGTGATCGTGCAGGATGTGGAAACGAATGAAGTTTTGACCTTGGCTTATATGAACCAAGAAAGTTTGACCTTGACCTTGAAGGACCGATTGATGACCTTTTATTCCCGCAGTCGCCAAGAATTGTGGCGCAAAGGAGAAACCAGCGGCAATTACCAGCATTTAGTATCATTGACCGCAGATTGCGATCAAGATGCCTTAGTCGCCAAAGTAAAAAAAGACGGACCTGCTTGCCATACAGGCACAGAAAGCTGCTTTACAGAGGTGCTTTATGGTACAGAATCCTCTCCGACCATCGATGCGTTGTATGAGCTGATAAAAGGTCGTAAAGATACGCCGCAAGAAGGCAGCTATACCAGCTACTTGTTTGAAAAAGGCTGTGAGAAAATCTTAAAAAAAATTGGCGAGGAAGCAACCGAGGTCGTGATTGGGGCGATGAAGGAAGACCGCCAAGAAACCGTTTATGAGATTGCTGATTTGGCGTACCACACATTGGTTTTAATGGCAGAAATGGGGATTGATTTAGCGGCTATCCGCCAAGAGCTTGCCAAGCGTCATGTTGTGGATAAGAAAGTCAAACAAGAACGGATGCAATAATGGTCAGGGTTTTTCAGTAGAAAGAAAGCAACTGACGATAAAAAAAGAAGCCCTTCATCCATTGCTTGAAGGGCTTTGCATCCGTGCGATAAAGTTGATCTGCTGGTTCTTTGAGTGAGCACACAAACTGGCTATTTGTTTTCCAACTCTTCGATCAATTCTTTCATTTCTTTGATTTCTTTTTCCTGTGCGTCAATGATTTTTTCTGCAAGTTCTTTTACTCTTGGATCAGACAAATCGGCATTTTTACTGGTTAGAATCGCAATCGAATGATGGGGAATCATGGCTTTCATCCAGGCCGTATCTCCCACGGCGGTTTGGCTTCTGACCATAAACAGTGAACCAAAAAAGAGTACAACACTGACAACTAAAATTCCGATATTCATTTTCTTGTTGTCATACATCTTCCACATAAATAACAGCATGATGATCGCCATCATCGCGCCCATCATAAGTGCCATAAACAGGCGGGTTTGGCTGAAAAAGATATGATCGAGGGCGTAGACATTGAAATACATCATACAAAACATAATCACCGTCGATACCCCAATCATCACCAAAAATTTCCCGTATTTCTTCATTTCTTTCCTCTCCTTTTTGTTTTTGCTACACGAAATAAAACAATAAAATCAACCAAAAGGGTCAAGAACACTTGCCTTGCTTTTGATTATTTTATTGTTAAGCAAAAAATTTTCTCGTTAAATTAAGTATAGCGGATAAGAAGAGTTTAGAAAAATAATACACTTAAGCAGGTTCCTTTTAGAGATGAGGAAACGATGACCAAGCGTGCATCCTGTCATCCATATTGAGGCAATGCTCGGCTTTTCCTAACAGAAGCCCCCATTTTAAAAGAAGATTGAAAATCAGGGTATTTTATGCAGTAAATGAAAAAGGACGAAAATACGCCCTTCCTAAAAGAAATCAAACTCGCTTATTTCTTTTTTCTTTTGTTCGTTGAATAGATACTAAGCACAAGGGCAAGTCCTATACATAGAATCAACACAAATGTCATTTTTTCCCCTCCTAGTCCTTTGTCCTGAAAAGCGAAAATCATACATTTTTTGTTCCTTCAGTGTTTGATTGCTTTATGAGGAAAGAAGGATTAAGCAGCTCTACTTTTATCATCGGTAATGATCGGCAGTAGAAAATACTCGAATGATTTTCCTAATCTATGTACCATGTTACAGTGAAGAAGACAGATGATGGCGACAGAAACTGTTTTGGTCGTTACGGATTGTGTCGTGAATCAGTACAAGTGACTTTCACATGAACGCAAACTGGTGTTATCTAAGCGTTGGACAATTGTTTTTCTAGCAATCCCAAGCAAAGGAATTCAAAAATGATGGTTCTTAAGCATTTTTATTTGTTATAATCAACCTAAGAAATGGATGGTGTATAGAATGAATCACAATGATCGCTTGACGCGTTTACGCTATGCTTTGGATATCAAGGATACCGACATGGTGAAAATTTTTGAACTTGGCGGCGCTTCTTTCACAAAAGAAGAAGTAAAACAATTGTTGAAGAAAAAAGATCCTGAGACCTATGAGATTGAATGTACCAATGAAGCCTTTGAGCGTTTCTTAAATGGTTTGATTCGCTCGCAACGAGGAACAAAGCCAGATGCTGCAGAACCTGTCTTGGAGTTGAACAATGGCAATGTAAATAATTTGATGCTGAAGAAAATAAAAATCGCCCTTTCCCTAACAACAGATGAAATGCTGGACATTTTCGAGCAAGCGGGAGTTAAGGTTTCAAAAGGTGAATTAGGCGCCATTTTACGAAAAGAAGGCCATCGCAATTACAAGCCATGTTTAGACAAATATGCCCGCAACTTTTTAAAAGGATTGACGATCGAGTATCGGGATAACTAGTAAAAAATCAATAATAGGCTGAACTTACAAAGGGCCGCCCAAAGAGATGCATGTTATGTGTCTCTTTTTTTTTTATGTAAATTCAAAAACAATGTAAATCAGTAATTATAACGCTAACTGAGGCCAAGCTTGGAGCATGAAGGAGCAGGTGAAGTGAACGATCTGTATGCTTGAATAACCTGTTCGTTAAAACCTGACAAGTTTGGTCATTTCTGATACAAATGTTGACGTGTTCAGAATGATGAACCATGTAATACTATCAAAATGAACAGGGGCATCCTGTGTCTAAAAGTTGTAATTAACAAGTCGTCACCATCATCAGAAGGGGAAGTTTGTCGATAGGTGAAAGATAGGAAAGCGTATCGTATTTAAACGAATATAAAAGGAGAATGTTATGAAAAGGAAATTTTGGGGTTATTTGTCATTGGCGATCTTGTTAAGTCAGCCTGTGTTGGCACCTTTGGCACAAGTTATGGCTGAGGAACAAGAAACCATTCCATCAAACAAAGAAATAACGACATTAGGAACATTAGAAAAAGTGGAGGAGACTACTGAAACAGTCGATTCTTCTCCTATAGAAGAAATCAACGGTGACACCACAAGTAACTCAGAATCGAAAAAAGTGGTTAATGATGATGAGAAAAGTGGCTCGACGGAAAGTACAGAAAAACCCCTCCCTGATCCAAGTAAAGACACAGCTAGCTCGGCAACTGAATCATCAGCGGAAATGAAAGAGGCATTCTCTAATCGAAGCGTTTCATTAGACACTTGGATGCCGGATAAGAATTTGCAAAATGAGGTAGCGAAAGGGCTAAACAAAACAGTTGATACGATCACTCAAGAAGATATGGTGAATCTAACACAGTTAGATTTTTCTTCTTTAGTCAAAGACACAGTAGTCGATTTTACTGGTTTAGAATACGCTAGCAACTTGCAAGCGTTATACACGACATCTATTATTGCTACGAATGTTCCCAAAATCACTATGGCGGAAAATGCAACATTGTTTACCCGTCCTAATGTACTAGCACACATTCTTCCAAAAGGATCTTTTTCAAATATCCACATAGGAAATTATGATGCCTATTTGACAGCCCAAGAATTAATTGGGGTTGGTCAATATCTTAGTGGATGGGTAACAGATTATCTGACGGTCTATGCAAGTAGCATGACGGATTTTTCTAAGTTAGAGCTATCTCCAGAACACCATCAAAATTCCCAACTATCTATTATGACTCAGGAGAAAATACTATTAGAGCCAATGCTAGTAAAAGACGGCCAATCTGATGTAGTTTATAAAGACCGTATGATGGTTGATACCCAAGGAAATGCGTTGCTCTCTTCTTTGTCCAACAAAAAGTATTCTTATTCGATTCGAGGGATAGATAAAAATGGCTATAGCTTTCCCTTATATGAAAATGATGGGTTTGAACTGACTGAAGAAGGGATTCAATTTAAAAATATTCCCGCCAATGTTGACTATTTGTCAATCACTTCTCTTGTTCCTAATCGTTTATCCACCGAGAGAGCTGCTAGTACAGGTACCATTCAATATTTAGTGAATTATCAAGTACCTGTGAAGTATGTGAATACTGCAGAAGATGTCACGGTCAAATATCTTGACGAAAACGGACAGACGCTTGCACCGAATGTCACTTTATCAGGGTATGTAGGCGACCCCTTTACTACGGAAGAAAAGGATATCTCAGGCTATACACTGAAAGAGATCCAAGGGGATAGGATAGGGACCTTCAGTGATGTCGCGCAAGAAGTCGTTTATGTCTATGAACGAAGTAATGCAGCGCCAGTGACGGTCAAGTATGAAGATACAGAAGGGAATCAACTATCTGCACCGACAGTATTGAGTGGGAAAGTAGGGTTACCCTATACAAGTGAAGCCGAAACAATCAATGGCTGGTACGTTTCTCAAACACCAACTAATGCCAACGGGACATACAGCGAAACGGCACAAGAAGTCGTTTATGTTTATGAACGTAGCGATGCAGCGCCAGTTACCGTGAAATATGAAGATACAGAAGGCAATGAATTGGCAACACCAACCGTAATGAATGGTAAAGTAGGGTTACCCTATACAAGTGAAGCTAAAGCAATCAACGGCTGGTACGTTTCTCAAACACCAACTAATGCCAACGGGACATACAGCGAAACGGCACAAGAAGTCGTCTATGTCTATGAGCGTAGCGATGCAGCGCCAGTGACGGTCAAGTATGAAGATACAGAAGGCAATGAATTGGCAGTACCAACCGTAATGAATGGCAAAGTAGGTTTACCCTATACGAGTGAAGCTAAAGCAATCAACGGCTGGTACGTACCCCAAATGCCAGAAAACGCCAATGGGACTTACAGTGAAAGAGCCCAAGAAGTAATTTATGTCTATGAACGTAGCGATGCAGCGCCAGTGACGGTCAAGTATGAAGATACAGAAGGCAATGAATTGGCAGTACCAACCGTAATGAATGGCAAAGTAGGTTTACCCTATACGAGTGAAGCTAAAGCAATCAACGGCTGGTACGTACCCCAAATGCCAGAAAACGCCAATGGGACTTACAGTGAAAGAGCCCAAGAAGTAATTTATGTCTATGAACGTAGCGATGCAGCGCCAGTGACGGTCAAGTATGAAGATACAGAAGGCAATGAATTGGCAGCACCAACCGTAATGAATGGCAAAGTAGGTTTACCCTATACAAGTGAAGCTAAGGCAATCAACGGCTGGTACGTTTCTCAAACACCAACTAATGCCAACGGGACTTACAGCGAAACGGCACAAGAAGTGGTTTATGTCTATGAACGTAGTGATGCAGCGCCAGTGACTGTGAAGTACGAAGATACAGAAGGCAATCAACTATCCGCCCCGACAGTATTGAATGGCAAAATAGGGTTACCATATACAAGTGAAGCCAAAACGATCCCAGGCTGGTACGTTTCTCAAACACCAACTAACGCTAACGGGACTTATAGTGAAAATGCGCAAGAAGTTACCTATGTCTATGAACGTAGTGATGCAGCACTGGTTATCGTAAGATATGAAGACATGGAAGGAAATCAATTAGCTGAACCAACGATCCTTAGTGGAAAAGTTGGCTTGTCTTATGAAAGCAACGCCAAAGAAATATCTGGCTGGCGGGTTTCAAAGACGCCTAAAAATGCAAAAGGTACCTTCAGTGATGCCGTCCAAGAAGTTATTTATGTTTACAGTGCTGATAAAGAGAATGAACCGGGAGAAGATTCAGGAAAAGATACACCAGAATCAGAAAACATGACGCCGGAAGAAGAGAACGGGAATAGCTCAGGAAATAACAGCAAGCAAACAAACACACAAACCAAATCAAAAAATAAGTTGCCTGCAACAGGAGAACAACTTACAGGTCAACGAATCATGGGCTTTTTGGGAGTCATCACTGTTCTGTTTTCTTTCGTAGTAATTTTGAGACGAAAAAGAAAAACTGAAAATTAAAAGCTTTTCAATAGAGAGGAAAGAGTATCCAGAATTGATTGTTTTCTGGATACTCTTTGTTTAACCCTATTTAAATATGAGCGAGAATATAGATTTTTATCAGTTATCTTTCGAATGTTACGTTCTTGAATTCATCATTCAAGCCATCCCGATAGGCAATAGTCAAGACTAATTTTCCTGTTGTTTTGTCATAGTCTATCACGTTTAGTTCTAGAGAGAAGTTCTTAACATTGGCATCAATATAAGAAACAATTTCTTTTTCTTCCTCACCGATTTTTATCGAAAGTGTACTTTCTCCTAATAAATTCGCCTCCTCCAGAGCTGTTTTGGCTGAGCGTATTTCAGGCTGATAGAAGACAGTGTTTGTTTGAGTTAAATAGGTTCTATTTATTCGCAACGGAACTGTGATTTTTCCAAGGTCATTTGAGACAACGATCCCAGCTTTATTACTAGGGGAGAAAAAGACAGCGAGACTTATTAAAATTAGAACGAGAATACTAGCAACACTTGACCATACTATTTTTTTTGATATTTTCATTGATTTCAGTTCATTCAGCGAAGCATGAACACCTGTCCCCCCATTCTTTTTAAATAATGTAAGAAGTTAGCTTGATTATGGCGAAGATGCATTAAAAATAACTGTACTAATTTTCAACTTTATATAAGCGTAATTGATAGAAAGTAAAAGCTTTTGGAATTGTTGAAATGCTCAAAGGCTACCTAACTATTCGATTGTAAATACTCCTAAAAACCGACCCACTTTTTATAGTAGCAAAATATACGGTTTTTTACTTTTATTATTATAAAATAATTTTTTGATAAATAGCGGTTTGGACTGTTTTGTCGTCTTAAACTAGCTGTTAGAAAGAGCAATGTTCTCCAGACATAGTAACTCGTAGTTCTAAGTAGTTGTAGCCATAATTTTGCTTATCCTAAATGATTCAGAAGGTGATAGTTTCAGAGACAGCTTCTTATAAAATGAAATAAGTAGTCAATGAATACACACTGAATGAAAATAGATCGTGAAAGGAGTATAATTACCTTAAAAATAAAGTTAAGAGGTATTATTATGTATAAATTTCTTTTAACTAAATTAGACCAAGATGTTTACGAATTGTTTGCGCATTTTTTTGAGCAGGCTGTGGAGCGTGAAAAACTAAATGTCCTTGCTGAAAAGACTAACTTATCAAAACGAAGAATCGTCTTAGTTTTTGAGCGAGCACTCGATTTGCAAACGGCATATCCTTATTTTGAGATTGCGTTGCATGAAGGTAGAGAGATGACGCTTTATTTTGCGCCCAATTTTCTTTTGTCTAAGCTTTATTCGGTCATGCTAGCAGAAAGTATGCCATTTCAAATTTTAGACAGACTCTTCAGTGATAAATATGTGTCGCTGGAAGAAACCGCCCAACAACATTATGTCAGCAATCGCACGGTTCAAAGAAAACTAAAGGAAGTAGAAACGATTCTTGAAAATTATCACATTCGATTGAACCTAAAAAGAAAACCGCTTTTTGTGGGCGAAGAATACCGCATTCGGCATTTTTTCCACATCATGTATTGGCAAATCTATGATGCAACGAACGCGCGTTATAGTGGATTGACGAAACAAAGTGTCAGTACATTGAAGAAAAAGTTGACAAGTTATCCCAGTTTTTATCGGGGGATTGATCAGGAGAAATTTGTTCAATTGCTGGCATTGAGTATTTATCGTTTTAAAAGAGGCTTTCCTGTAAAAGAGATTCCTCAAGAGATGAGGGAGATGAGGCATCTGACGATTTCCTTTGAAGAATTTAAAGAAGAGCTCATCAAGCCATTGCTAAGAGACAATTTGATTCTAAATGAGCTTCCAGAAACAGAATTTCTCTTCTTGTATTATATGTTTTCTGTCATGACGACGTACTTACCTGAAGAGATTCCTAGTCAGTTAACAATTGGGGAACATTTTTCTCCTCAAGCCATCGCTGCAGCAAGGCTATTTACGGAAACCGCCCAGAAAGTTTTTCTCGTTTCTGAAAGTAAGATTGATTATCTGTTGGTGAATGCCTTGAATATTCATTCGGTTTCGCTTCTTTTTGCATCGAAAAATAAGATCGATGCCTTTGGAAAAACAACAACAGACAAAGATTATCGTCGTGTCTTTCCTAAGATTTTTCCGCTTGTTCAGGAGATGTATCCATCGTTAGCGCAACAATCACCAATTTTTGCAACCATGTATGAAGCGAACAATCGCTTGCTTTTTCAATATAGTATGCTTCTTTCCCTGGTAGCGAAAATTGATCGTTCTACGGTTCGAATTTTTCACGAATCAAAATTCGGAAAAATCCAAGAAATCAGACAAAAGGAACGATTGAAACGCTGGTTCGGTTACACACTTTCATTTGTTTCCGAAAATCCCGATTTTGTCGTGACAGATTACCCCGTCAATCGGCAAGCCTTTATTGACCAAAACCCCAACGTCCAATTTTTTAAATGGAATAGTTTTCCAACGGGGGATCGCTGGCTTGAACTGATTGAAGCAGTTGAAAAATTCCAGAATGAGTTGCTCAAAGAAAAAGAGTCGAAGGAATAACCGTTTTCGTTTACTAAAAAATGCCAGAAGATTAAGACCGCATTACTTTTGTCAACCATGTATTTTTTTAGAAATCTATTCATTTTTTTATGACTGCAACAGAACTAGAACTACTCTCTCCATACGATGTTTTTCAATCGCAAGATGCGAAGGAAACAATAGTCATTTATCGTTAAGAGAAAGTTAGTTTAACTTCTTCTGTTGCAGTCTTTTTTTGATAATGTAGTGGTGAAGCAATGTGATTCAAGAATAGCGATTTTGGAAATAAGGGATCTGATAAGGCGTTCACAAATTTCTAAAATTCAATATACTTAGAAAGTATATTTATATTATTTCTCTACTCATTTTTCATAGAAAGAATTACTTTCTTTTTATTTCTATTTGCATAACGGATTTTGTATAACAGGACTTATTTTGTTTTTGCCAAGACATTTATTGACGCCTTTTCAATGAAAAACCGAGTGATAATACAGGCATAAGGAATGAGGACAACGAATAACCAACCAGCCGCTGGCAGTTGAGGACTTGTTTGTATCTGTAGAGTTAGACTGTTTTCATTCACTTAAATAGAAAGAGGTAAGAGTAATGAAAAAATCAAAGAAGCAAGAACTTTTATCACGTCTTATTGTCAGTTCCTCTATTTTTATCTTAGGAAGCCCAATTATAATGCAAGCAACTGTCAATATTCCAGCAGTGGCTGAAACATTCAGTACTCCAGAAACTGAGGAATCAACGATAGCTACAAGCGAAGCATTACTAGAACAACAAGAAATTATAGAGGAAGAAAAAGTACCTGCTGAGGAAACCAACACAACAGAACCTGAAGTAAGCAAAGAAACAACAGTTGCTGATGCGGAAAAAATGATAAACTATCCCATTAGTTCTATAGCCTCAGAAAACACACCAGTTAAGGTTCATTATGTTGATCTCAACGGCAATAGCTTAGCCAGTACTGTCACAATAGATGGCGCACCAACAGGTAAAGCCAATGCTTTTGGTGACTTCTCTTATGAGAAAGCTGTGGTTGATCCTAAAAATATTCAAGGGTACAGTTTAGTAAATGATCATAAGACATTACCAATTAACCAACTCCATCAATTGGAAGCCACTCTTTCATTAATGGGAGAATATGTGCTGAATCCTAATTTTATAGAAGATAAGATTATTTTTGCTACGAAGCAACTCAATGTACCTTATCCAGGATTCGCAGATAGATTCTATGATTTTGCTGGTAATATCGTGACAGATGGATCTGCGCCGTATGGAAGAGGCTACGGACAAACAGATGTCTATTACTTCTATGTACCAAATCAGCAAAAAGTGGTTTATAACGTGATTGATGATACTGATGGAAATATTTTAGAAGAAAATATTACTTTTGAGGATGGAGCAGCTGAAGCGAATCTAAATAAAAAACAAGCAGATTTACAAGCAATTGCAGAAGGATATTTACCAAAAGGATATGAAATCGTCTCTGTCGACTCCATTCCTAGTTTTTTTGACAAAGATGACATGAAAGATCAAGTTGTCAATATTCACTTGAAACATAGAACAGATGTCAAAGAAGAAACGAAAGAAGTCAAACAGACAATCTATTATGTTTATGAAGATGGCACGGAAGCAGCAGGCGATCAAAACGATAAGATCATCTTTACTCGCGATATAATCACAGATTTGGTTACTGGATTGTTCACCTATTCAGAGTGGGAAGCTAAAGATAATGATACAACATTTGATGAAGTAGCTAGTCCAGAAATTAAGAATTATATAGCTGATAAATCAATAGTTGATGAAGTGAATGGAGTAACGCCAGAGGACAGTTCTACCGAAATAACTGTCACTTACAAAGCTAGAATGAAAACCATAACAGAAACCAAAGAAGTCAAACAAACGATCCATTATGTTTACGAAGATGGTAAAGAAGCTTTACCAGACAAAGTAGATACAGTCTCTTTTACACGTACAGTGACAACGAATGAAGCAACAGGTGTTACAACATATGGAAAATGGCAAGCTAAAGATGACGATACAACCTTTGATGCGGTGAAGAGTGTGGAAATTGATGGTTATAAAGCTGATCTCGAAATAGTTAAAGAACAAACAGGAATGACAGCAGAAAATAAAGATTCAGAAATAACGGTTACTTATACAAAAAATACAACATACCCATCAACAGATTCTAGTGATTCTCCGACAAAATCGGGCGTTACCAAAGCACCGACAACAAAAGTGTCAGTAAAGCAATCAGCAGCAAATAAACAAAGCTTACCAAAAACTGGTGAACAAATAAATTCATACGTTTTATATAGTGGGGTCACGCTAATCACTGCAACATTGCTTGGTATTTTTGTGAAGCGTTCAAGACATAATGTGAAGTAACTCTAGAAAAAGATGAATAAATAAAAAGACTGAAATGGTTCCTTTATAAAAAGCTTCTCACAGGAATGATAGTCTGCAAGACTGCAGACGTTAATCGTATTTTGACTGTTATTGCAGTTTTTCTCTGAATAAAAAGTGAGTGATCTATGAACAGGTACTGATCACAGAAAACAAACTCGGCTCCCATCTTAAAGGGACCGAGTTTGTTTTTTATAAAAATTGTTTTCTATACTGATAAACCAAACTCAGCCCGCTCACTATAAAAGCCAGAGCATACTTGTAAAGGAAAAACTGATTCCACATGTAATCTTTTGGAAAGAGAATGTCTAAAAAGACGATCGTTAGCAGCATCGCATTCACGGAGATGTAATAAATTTTTTGCGAATGTTCATCTTCTTTGCCAATTTTTTTAGTGTAAACATAAACCAAAGCAATGCCAAAAATCAGTAAAAGCATACCGATACCTAGCAATAGGTTCCAGTTGGCATTAGAATATTCTGCCCAAGTTTTCAGACGGTAAAATAATGCGCTGGGAATATCTGAAAGTGATTTAATGACCATATTTCCTCTCTCCTTCTGTATAAGTAAATAAATCTGTGATGTCCACTTGAAAAACGTTCGCTAGACGATAGGCTAATAAAAGCGTTGGCGTATAGTTGCCTTTTTCCATGACAAAAATCGTTTGTTTTGAAACACCTACTTTGTCCGCAAGTTCTTGCTGAGTAAGCCTAGCTAACACCCGATATTCATATACTTTATTAGCAATAGAGTCGCCAAAATCTTCCTTCAAACGATCACCTCCCACAATCATTGTAAACCATAGTTTTATAAAAGTAAAGTTTAATTATACTAAAGCTAACTATATCTATACTGAAACTGAATGAATTGCCATAAAATAGCCGCCAGAAATGAACTGACGGCTGTTTTTTTAGATATCATCAATGTCCGCTGGTAAACTTGATGCCCAAAATCCCGACTATTAATAAAGCAACGAACACCCAAGTCAGAAGGGATAGCTGGTCTTTGAAGAACACGACGCCGATAATGATCGAACCAACTGCGCCTATCCCTGTCCAAACGGGGTAAGCAATACTTAATGGTAAGTTTTTTACCGCTAAAGCCAGGAAGCCAAAGCTGAAAATCATTCCGAGTAGTGTAGAGACACTATACCAAAAGTGGGTAAATCCATTACTTAGCTTCATAGTCGAAGCCCATACCACTTCAAAAAAACCGCCTAAAAATAAATACATCCATGTCATATACTTTTTCCTCCTCAAAAAAAATAAGCATCCAGTAAACTCTTCAAGGACCTAATGAGTTTACCAAACACTTCTATCACCCGGTGGTGGTTTGGATATTCAATTAATGTGACAATAAGAAAATCTTAGCTGAAAAGGGAGGGATTGTCAAATAAGTGGAAATTGTTGGTAACTATCGCTCTTTTGATTTTTAGTTGATAGTTGTCATTTTTTTCTATTGAAAGCAATTACTTTGAATAAAATGATACAATATCTATAAGTAAAAAAGTTTTGTCAGAGTCCAGTTAAATATACATTCGCATCTTATTTAAATGGTATAGAATCTCACAATTATTTTGAAGATTATTTAAAAATAATCCTTAGAAAAGGAGAAGAAAAATGTATCAGAATAAGAGTCTAGCTATTCAAGAAACGGTATTGATTAATATTTTGAAAAAAGATACTACTCTTTACAAGATCATTAAAGATGTCTCGGCTTTAGGTATTCCAAACCTCTATGTCGGTGGAGGAAGTGTCACTCAGTCTGTATGGAATCATCTTTTTTCTAAGCCCATCGGTTACGGAATAAGTGATGTGGATATCGTTTATTTTGACACAGATTTGAGTCAAGAGAAAGAACGCATGGTACTAGAACAAATAGTGGAAACTACTAAACAAAATCAATATGCGCTGGATGTAAAGAATGAGGCAAGGGTGCACCTATGGTATGAAAAAGAATTCGGGTTTTCTATTCCCGCATATACCTCTACTGAAGAAGCGATCAGTACTTGGCCCAGTACTGCAACCTCGATCGGTGTTTTTTTTGATCAGGAAAGCAAGCTCCAGGTTTTTGCCCCTTATGGCATGTATGACCTCTTTTCTGGGATAGTAAGACCAAACAAAGCGATGATTTCCCGGGAAGTTTATGAAAAAAAGATTGAAAAATGGTGTTCGAAGTGGCCAGAACTTAATATGATTGGCTGGCAGTAACAACTGGTGAACATAGTGATTTATGCATTAATCTTTGAATAGAAACTGTTTGATTTTTAACATATGTCTATCGTTCATGATTTCAGAAACCTTCTATTCCTTAACCATAGTTTGCATGCATTTCACAAAAGTTAGAATCAACAAAAGGAGCTGCATTCCCCAGCTCCTTTTATAATTGCTTTATACAGCTCAAAAAGTGGTGATAGTCACTTTTTTGCAGGATTGCTTGTTGAATATCTTCACGATCCATCAACTCTAATAAAAGACTATAGATTTCTTCGGTATCTTCATATTCGTCTTTTTGAATCGCAAAGAGAAAGACAAATTTAACCAAATCACCATTTCCCCAATCAACACCATCAGGAATGATCGCCACTGAAACGGCTGATCGTTTTGCCATCAATTTCATGGGGTGGGGGATAGCAAGCCACTCGTTAATATTGGTTTGATTGATTGCTTCTCGTTTTTTCACACTGTCATAAAAATCTTGGGGCACAAAATCTTTTTGGTACAATTGCTGCGCCATTTTCTTTAGTAAGGTTTCTTTATCTGCATGATTTTCATGAAGAAAAAATGCTTTTTGAAACAATGAATAGATGCCGTCTTTTGTTTCACTGAGCGTTTCAATGAACGGTTCGATTTTGCCAATTTCTTTATCTAGCTTGGCCATGTTGATGTAAATAGAAGGAACCGAGAACTGTTCTAATGGAACGGTTGTGATCACAAAATCAATCGCAGAAAGATCACATTGTTGTAGCTCGACGTAAGAAAAGCGATCAACGACTTCGATCGTTTCTTGATAGTGCTTGATAATTTTCGCTTCAATAATACGACTCATAGCTCGACCGGTTCCGCAAACAAGGATGACGCGATGTTTATGATGATTTCTGATGGAACTCCTTTCCATAGCACCTGCGATGTGCAAAGCGATATAGCCGATCTCATCAGGAGAAAAATAAAAACCGTGTTTCAGGCTTACCGTTTCTAAATGAGTCAAACATAAATCATAAGCCTGTGGAAAAGATTTTTTGATCGTTGTCAGCAATGGATTGCTACGGCGTGCATCCATTAGATTCATATTGATAAAGCCCTCAATATGAGATGTCAGATCTTCTATTAGCATCTTGTCTGTCTCTAATGCATAGTTTGACGTCTGTTTGATCGCAGTTAATAATTCTTCCACAATGGCTTTCGCAGTTTTCGTGGAAGAATCGCTTGCATCGCCTGTTTCAACTAAACGTGGTGCGTTCATCGCGAGATAGTAAATGAAGTATTGTTTTTCTCCAGCAGTCAATTGTATATCAAATGCATGATCGATTTCTTCTAAGAAGTGACCTACAACTTTCTGGGCGTCTTTTTTGAGCGCGGGCACATGCAAGGGAAATTCGTTGATCTGATGACCGGCTATAAAGCGACTGATTGCTAAAGCAAAATGAGAAAGAATGTTTTTATGATAGTAATCAGAGTCTAATAAGTCTAAGGGTGCCAGATGATTTAATGACAATTCTTGCAAGCGGGTTAGATCAATCGTATCAAACAACTCAAGTTCCATTTCCGTAAAGCCCACCAAATACTCTTGGAGATCTTTTTCAATCAACAGATCACTGATTGCTTGGCGTTTGGCGAATTCGTTACCCAAGACTTCAAAGCCAATATTTGGACGATTTACTATTTTTAATTGATAGGTCGCTAAATTGTCTCGAGCCGTTTTTAAGTATGAGTAAAAGGTGTTTTTACTAATAAATAATCGATCGAGAAAATCATCTAAGGATAAAGGGTTTTCATTCTTAAATAAAAGGAAAAGTAGATAGGCTTGTCGTTCTTCACTCGTAGTTAGAAAGGACTCGGTAGTCGACATACTTTCAGTCCACCAGTCATGAAATCGTTCTTTTGAACCAATAGACAACAAATAGCCTTGTCCTCGAATTAACTTGATGGAGGCACCCACATTTGTTAACAAATCATTCAAATTTGCAATGTCGGTCCGAACCGTTCGCTCAGAAATCGAGAAGCTTTTCGTTAACTCCTTCATTGGTAGCGGCGCCGTTTGTCTAGTTAATACTTCCATTAGTTCATCTAATCGTTGATAAGCAAGTTTTGACACTTGTTTCACCTCCGTGCTCTTTCTCATCATACAATAGAAAGAATAAGAATGAAATGCTTCACCAGTACCGAAAATTTCCAGAAGAGTTGGCAATCATTTTGGAAAACGCTTTACTAATGATTGCCACTTGAATTGGAAATTTGTTGTGTTTACATCATGAATCAGAAACCGTAAATTAAACGTGTACAGAAAATAAACCACACGAATTACGCTAATGGTTTCATAATAAAGGAAAGGAGCAGATGAGATGGATTTTCAGAAAAAAAATATTCTCTTGAATGTGGCTGTTACATCAAAAGAAGAACTGTTTCACGTAATTGCGCATCATGCCTATGAATCAGGGATCGTTACCAATGCAGCAGATACATGTGCGGCATTCATTGAACGGGAAGCACAATATTCAACCGGCTTACAAGAAGGCTTTGCTATTCCACATGCAAAAGCTGAACCGGTTTTGGAACCGACCGTTTTGTTTATTCGTTTAGAGCAAGCCATCGAATGGGAAACCTTCGATGATTCGGCAGTCAAAAATGTGTTTGCTTTGATGGTTCCTAAAAAAGATGAAGGAACGGTGCATCTGCAAATGTTGAGTCGCCTAGCAACCGCATTGCTTGAAGAGACATTCATCCAGCAGATTCAACAATCAGAAGACAAAGCTTTTTTAGCAGAATTGATCAAAAAGGAAATGATGGGAGAGAAAATTGTATGAAAATAGTAGGAATTTCCGCCTGTCCAGCTGGATTGGCACATACACCGATGGCGGCAAAAGCTTTAGAAAAAGCTGGTGCGAAACTTGGCTATGAGGTCAAGATCGAACAGCAAGGCTCATTAGGGCAAGTCAATGAGATCACTGCAGCCGAAGCAAAAGAAGCAGATTTCTTGCTTTTAGCGACTGACCAAAAAGTTGTTGGGATGGAACGGTTTGAAGGAAAACCGCAAATTCGAGTAAATATCAATACGTGTATCAAAGCACCGGAAGCGGTGCTGAAGAAATGTGTCGCTGCTGTTGAACAAAGAAACGCAAACTAAAGGAAAGAGGCAAGGATGATGAAAAGAGTTCTAGCAGATTTAAAAGGCCACTTGATGAGTGGAATTAGTTTTGTACTGCCATTGATTATTGGTGCTTCACTGGTTGTTGCCATTCCGAAAATGATTGCTCTTGGTATGGGGGTCACAAGCTTAGATCCTTATGCTGACACGGAAGGATTTAAACATGCGCTTTATTTGATTGAACAAGTAGGGTGGACAGGAATCGGCTTGATCAATACTGTTTTGGCTGGTTTTATCGCGTATTCTGTTGGAGATAAGGCTGCGCTAGGTGCTGGCTTTATCGGTGGTGCAGTCGCTTCTAGCACCAATGCTGGGTTTTTAGGGGCAGTTATTGCTGGGTTCTTAGCAGGATACTTAGTGAAGTGGGCGAAAGAACATATCAAATTACCGGAGTCGTTTGCTGGGGTGATGCCGCTGGTAATTTTACCCTTGATTGCTACATTGTCTGTAGCAATCGTCATGGGCGCTTTACTCTCTGAGCCATTGGCGTGGATCAATACTAGTTTGGTTGAATGGATCCGAACCATGATTGAAAATGACGTTAACAAAATTTTACTGGCAGTCATCATGGGGGCAATGATTGGCTCTGACTTAGGAGGACCTGTAAACAAAGCTGCTTGGATGGCAGGAAATGTGTTACTAGCGGAAGGGGTCTATTTACCAGCCATCATCGTGAACGTTGCGATTTGTGCGGTACCATTTGGATATGCCTTAGCAACTTTGTTCCACAAAAATCGATTCAACAAAGAGCTACTGGATGCTGGGCGTAATAACTTTATTATGGGGTTCATCGGAATCACAGAAGGAGCAATTCCTTTTACATTAGTCAATCCATTACGACTTGTGCCGATCAACATGTTGGGAGGTGCAATCGCTTCTGGTTTGGGGATCGCATTAGGAATGTATGACAAAATGCCGCCAGTTGGGGGAATCTACGGCTTCTTCACTGTTGGAAACGGTTGGGCGTATTTGATTGGACTATTTGCAGGAGCAGCCTTCATCGGTTTTGTCGCGCCTTTATTCGTGAATTTCAATAAGCAAGAAGAACAAACAGAAGATATTGCCCTCGATGATATTGAAGTGAGCTTTGAAAATTAAGCAACAAGGCTGATTAGCTAAATAGTAGCAAAAGAAAAGGCACGAGCAGGTGATTTTTCAAGAACGCTTTAAGGTATTTGACAAGGACAAGACTTGGGGAAGAAAACAAGAGTATTTGAAGAGAAACGATTTTCAAAATTCGAAGCATTTATGTAAGGATCAAATTATGCGTACCAGATGGTAAAAAAATTGAGAAAAATTAATAGGCACGAACGACACCCATCGTTACGTGCCTTTTTTAATCACGGGAGAGGAATGATTGAATGAAAAAAACAGTACATGTCGTACCCCACAGTCATTGGGATCGCGAATGGTATTTTACGACGAGTCGCTCGAAAATCTATTTGATGCACGATCTAAAAAACGTCATTGAACAACTAGAAAAGGATGATCCTTATGAAAGTTTCATTTTAGATGGACAGGCTTCTCTGTTAGATGATTACTTGAAATGGCGCCCACAGGACAAAGAAAGGATTCAACAACTTGTTCAACAAGGGAAATTGATCATTGGCCCATGGTACACACAAACCGATCAATTAGTGATCTCGGGAGAAAGCATTGTTCGAAATATGTTATATGGCATGAAAATTTGTGAAGCATTCGGAACCTACATGAATGTCGGCTATGTGCCAGATTCTTTCGGACAAGCAGCTAGTATGCCACAAATCTATCGTGAGTTTGGTATCACTGACACGATGTTTTGGCGCGGTGTCAGTGATGACGATGTTAAACACACAGAGTACAAATGGCGTGGAGAAGATGGTTCTGTGGTCAATGTTTACCAGATCCCAAGTGGGTACTACATTGGCGGTGCCATTCCTGAACGAGAAGCAGAATTAGCAGAGTTTTTACATCAAGAACCGTTTAAAACAACTTGGGGACGCAGTGCAACGGATCAAGTGTATTTTCCAAATGGTTTCGACCAAGCACCAGTTAGAGAAAATCTTCCAGAATTAGTTGATCGAATGAATCAATTGTATCAGGATGAGTATGAGTTACAATTTTCAACGATTGAAAAATACATTGCTGCGGTCAAAGCACGCCATCCTGAGTTGGAAGAAATCGCTGGTGAACTGATCAACGGCAAATTGATGCGAATCCACAAAACGATTTTTTCTTCACGTCCTGATTTGAAGGCGATGAACACTCAGATCCAACATTACTTAGTCAATGTCATGGAGCCTATCTTAACCATGGCTATGCAATTAGGATTTGAGTACCCCGTGGAAACAGTCATAGAGATTTGGAAGTTAATGTTTGAAAATGCGGCGCATGATTCGATTGGTTCTTGTGTTTCTGATACGACCAACGAAGATATCTATATGCGCTATAAGCAAGCGCGAGATATTTCTATGAATCTTGTCGAATTGACGTTACGACAGATTTCTACTGCAATCAACAACCCACAAGCAAAAGAAATTACTTTTACGCTTTTCAATACCTATGACACAAAACGTAATGGGGTGATCGAAGCAGAGGTTTATTTGCCGCAAAAAGATTTTGCGATCCTTGACCAGTCAGGTCAGGCGTTACCTTATACGATTTTAGAGCTTACCGACCAAACGGAGTATGTGTTGAATCAGGGGAACATATTAGATCCAGTCAAGGAGATCTATTTGCCGGAGAAAGTCTATAAAGCAAAGATTGCCATAGAAACGACTGACGTGCCGAGTATGGGGTATACCCAGCTGACAATTGATTTAAAAGGTGATACAAGCGCACCATTGCAGGAGATTACAACCAATACGATCGAAAATGAGTACTATCAGATCACTGTCAATAGCAATGGCTCGTTAGATATTCTAGATAAAACCAATCAGGTGCTTTATCAAAATCAAGGGATCATTGAAGAAAATGGCGACGATGGTGATTCATTCAATTATTCACCACCTGTGAAAGATTTTGTGATTTCATCAATTGATGCGCAACCAACGATCTCGATTCAGCAATCATCAATCTACCAAAAGATTGATGTGGCATTCACGCTGAGGGTTCCGAAGGATTTAGCTGAACGTGCAGAAAAGAAGGTCTCGGCTTCACTACCGATCCAATTGACGATCGTGTTGAAAAAACAATCGCAACAAATTGATTTCAACTTAACGGTTGAAAACCAACAAGTGGATAGTCATCGGGTATGTGTGCTATTTGATACCGGAATTGCCTCGAAATTTTCGCTGGCTGACCAACAGTTTGGTACGTTGCAGCGCCCTGTTGTGTTTGAAAAAGAAATGGCTCTTTGGGAAGCTAATAAAGAGCAATGGAATGAGCAGCCGATCGCCATAGAAACTTGTCAATCGTTTGTCGGTTTATTCGATGCATCCCATGGCGTAGCAGTCATGCCCAAGGGTGTACGTGAATATGAGATCGTGGGCAAAGCGTTTAATACGATTCGCCTAACGATTTTCCGAACCTATGGCTTCATGGGGAAAGAGAATCTACTGTATCGACCAGGGCGTGCTTCAGGAGAATCAGTGATTGCGACACCAGCTGCACAGTGCCACAAAACGATGCACTTTGATTTCTCTGTTGCTTACTTTGCTCAAGGATTTGATCAAGCAAATGTTGCACAACGTGCCAAACAAGCAGTAACACCGATCACGCTTTATCAAACCGCAGAATTCCTGAATTCCCGCTTGATTTTTACTTTAGGACCGGTTGAACCAACCTTACCGGCAAACTTTAGTCTTTTTGAGATCAATGGCAATCTGACCCTGAGTGTATTGAAAAAAGCCGAAGATCGTCCAGGTTATATTTTTCGCCTATACAATGGGCTTTTAGATGAATGTGGACACGCGACGATCACATTCAATCATCCAGTGAATGTAGTAGAAACAGTCGATTTAAAAGAAGCTACAAAAGAAGCACTTGTTGTGGAGAAGAATGCAGTCACTCTTGAAAAAATAGACCATGCAAAATTTGTGACATTGTATGTGGAGTAATCACTACTGAGAAAAAGTCACGCGAAGCGGCGAGTCCGCTTGTGCCATAGAAAAGTGAAAAAGGTTCGTAAGTCTTATCAAAGTATTTACGAGCCTTTTTTAATACTAATGCGAAACAGACGAGAATCTTTGTAGGTTGAATGCCAGTAGCGAATGTATGCCTAAGCCATCCTTTCCAAGGTGTGCAAAAATCTCTCCTCTGTACGAGTTGCACGAAAGGAGGAAAGTCAGAAGGCAGCTTGTCGCTTTTCTTTTAATTCTTATTTCAATCTCAGTTTATGTAGTTTTTGGTATTTCACATCAGCGGCGCAGAACGGGCTTTCTTGACAAATAAGCATTCTAAAAATATAGTTGAGTCAAAAGCTGCAAGACAGGAGAATATCATGAAAATTAGAGCCGCAGCATTGTCTGATCATAAAGAACTAGCTCATTTGTCGAAAGTACTAGGCTATCCGATTGAAGAAGAAGTATTGATCGAAGGTCTAAAGAGAATCTTAGCTGAGGAGGATCATCTCTTGCTTGTTGCCGAAATAAAGGGTAAAGCAGTTGGGATGATTGAAGCACAGCCGTATTCAACAGTTTATTCTGCTGGGCAATTTTTTAATGTCTTAGGTTTGGTAGTGGATGATCAAGTGCAAAAGCAAGGCGTTGGCGGGAAACTACTGTCGGCAATTGAAGAAGAAGCCCGACAGCGAGGAATGCAAGGCATTCGATTAAATTCGAATGTTAAACGCCATGCTGCTCACAGGTTTTATGAAAACCATGGCTATCATAGCAGTCATGAACAGAAACGGTTTATCAAGGAATTATAAAAATACAAAGATGCTGGAGGAGTGACAAACGACACTCCAGCGTCTTTTTTTGTATTCACTTTTCAGTTGTTCAATTTAAGGTAGAAAATCTAGATTTTAAGAGATCAATGCCTGCTGCAGCCTTCAGATACAAATGGATAGGTCCTGTAGCAACATTTCTTTAATCTTTTAGTGAAGAGAATAATTTTATTATCTGGTCCACGAATAAATAGAAAACTTTCTATTTCTATGACTTGATTAGTAGCAAGAAAATCATTCAATTATTGAGGAAAATGGAAGTACACTAGATAAACCCAATTAATTGTTAGCATTTTGATCCGTCTTATTATGTGGAATATATTTATCTTTGCTAAAGATCAATCAGATACTCAAACTTTTTTAGTTTTTGATAAGCTGATTTTCTTTTTCTTGATAGTTTCACTTTGCTGAATTTAAATCGTCTTCGATTGGCTGATAGCAAGGATCGATGTAATCGAGTATTGATGATAGATTCAATTTCATGCTCTTCTTCCGCGGTTAATTTGATAGGGGAATTCCCGCTTTTAATCAAAGAATATGAATATTCCAGACAGCTCATTTTATAAATAAAAGCAGTCAATTTTACTTTTTCGACCCTCATTTAATCACCCCTTCTTCTAAAAATATAGTAGTAAAGAAGATACAAAATTGCCATTCGATATTTACTTCGTGTTATGCAAATATTGAAAAAAAGATGAGTTTATGAAGGAAATCCCCTCCATCTATGGACCAGTTATTATAGCAAAAAAGTTCTTTTTTTATTTGCTGATTTTTAATAACTAGAGGAGATCCCCGTATTGTTATGAATAGCATAGCTATATCAGGGGAATGACATAGAAAAGCAATAATTTATAAAAAGCAAGACCTAAAATTTTTTTAAGATGCTTTTTTTGTTTTTTTTTATGCGGGATTTTTTCGAATTTGGTGCCTTTAAAAAAATGATTTTGTCTATCTTTATATTAAAAAAACAATTGTTTTCTCTCGGCAGATACTTAGTATGAAAGAAATAATAAATGAATATACGGTTTATAAATAATTGTTATTTTTCTCAAAAATGCATGGCGCTATGAAAATTTCGATTTTGATTTTTTCGTACCCACTTGTAATCTATTAGATGCAAGAAGCAAACAGAACGCACCGTTTTTTTTTTCGAAAAGTTGAATCACTAGTTTTAAAAGGTAGGATGAAAGATTTATTTTTCACAAATATCTGTTAGAAGTGATCCAGCTTTTATAAAAGAAAAATACAATGAATCTTCTAAATTGATGACTAATTTTCACTAAAGGAGGGTGGTGAATGAAAACAAAATTAGGTGGGGGAATGTTGGTCTTTTGCATAGTAGTTTTCATCCATTTTCCAACTATTGTTTATGGCACACAAACGCAAGAAGTGAAAACTGAAGGCATGATTAGTTTCATCGGTACATATGAACCCATTGGCGCGCCAGAGCCTAAGCCGCCAGTTCACGTTGTCAAGCCACCTTCAGATGGCAGTTCGGGTTTTGGAAAAACTTTTCCACAAACAAATATGATCACAAATACCTGGTGGAAATCAATTGGATTAAGTTTACTTATCGTTGTCGTTTGTTGGTGGGGGAAAGCTCTGAAAACATATATGAATTAAAAGAAAGTAGGAATGAGATATGAAATTTATTCGTTTAGCGTCAATTGCCGTATTATCTACCACTATTTTAGCCGGTAGTGCGACCAAAGCTTTTTCACAAGAAGTTCGAGATGTAACCTCGAATGGACAAGTTGAGTTTCGTCCGGCGGGTGAAGAGGATGGAGAGCTAGAGGTGGTGAATCCAGAGCCTAATCCAGATGTGGAGATTGAACCCGAAATTCCTGGAACCACTGGAGAATTGTCTATCATGAAAGTAGCAACGATGAATTTCGGTACACAAGTAATATCTAATCAAGATAGAGAATATAACATGGTTGCAGAAATGCAGCAAAAATCTGGAACAACAGGTGACGACAATAAAGTACCTTATGTCAGTTTTGCTCAGGTTCACGATCTACGAGGAACAAATGCCGGTTGGGATCTAGAAGTTAGTTTAAGTAATTTTGAGTCACAAACACAAAACAATATTTTGACGGGAGCTTGGATAGAGTTTGTTGGTTCTCAGATCAGGTACGAAGGAAGCAATAGTTTAAATTCACCTAGCGCTCATGAAGATAATTTAGAACTACTCACAAATGGAGCTGCTCGTTCAGTGATGAGAGCGTTAAAAGGTCAAGGTGCTGGGGTTTCTTCAGTTGTCTGGGGAAATCAAGAAGAACTGACGAATCAATTTGCCTCAGAAGATTTTGATCCTAAAAATGATGTAGTAGAAAATGGTGCCATTAAATTGCATGTTCCAGGTTCTACTGCTAAAGATGCGACCACATATAAGGCAACACTGTTATGGGACTTGACAACAACTCCTGACGGCGATGTTGGTGATGGAGAAAATAATATGTAGTAAGAGCAGGCACCAGAAAACTTTATGAAAAATTCTCTACAGCGTTGCATGAATGTGTAGCGTTGTTTTTTTTAGAAAGGATGATTCATTTGAACCATACTCATATATCTACTTATTTACAGCATTTGTCCCTTAAATATAAGGTTTTTTTTCTTCTTTCGATTTTCTTGTTTCCAGCATTGGTCCAAGCTGAGGAAAGTAGCCTGAATTTTCATGTTGTACCGGAATTACCTGCTAGCCAAGTGGACAGCACAAATAGTTACTTTGATCTGAATCTAGCACCAGGTTCAAAAGAGAAATTATCCTTAAAGCTTCATAACGGGAGTGAAGAAACCATTCAAGTACGAATCACCCCTCACACTGCTTACACCAATGTGCATGGTTCCGTGGAGTATGGAAAAAAGGCAGAAGACCCGGATCCAACATTACTATATTCTCTTGATGAATTGATTGAATCACCAGATGTAGTCGAGCTCAGTGGAAATGAAACAAAAACAGTGAACTTATCGCTTCAAATGCCAGACTCTTTCTTTGATGGATTTCTAGCAGGTGGGCTGCGTATTAGTGAAGTGAAGGAAGAGACAGAAGAAACGGTTAGTAAGCAAGAGGGGGTTGCAGTAAAAAATGAATTTGCGTATGTCATAGGAGTTGTGGTCAGCAATACTCGAGATTCTGTAAAACCAGATTTAGAGCTCTTAGATGTTTTCCCAGATCAATTGAACTTTCGCAATGTAATCAGCGCGACGATTCAAAATGTGACGCCAACTTTTGTGAATCGATTAGCCATTAAAGCGAGTGTTCAGCGCGAAGGTGAAACAGAAATTCTTTATGAGGCAAGTGACGAGCAAATGCAGATGGCACCTAATTCCCACTTTCATTTTCCAATTCCTTTGGGAGGCGATCGTTTTGAAGCTGGCAATTATCTTTTGAAACTGACAGCAACTTCTAAAGGGGAGTCGTGGTCCTGGGAACAAAAATTTACGATTGATTCTGAAAAAGCGCGAAGTTATAACCGTACAGATGTCACGATTGACGCAAGCACAAACTGGTGGATGATAGGATCACTTGTTTTATTTTTTGCGTTATTGGGGATGATCGTTTACGAACTCTATAAGAAAAAGCTTAAAAGAAAGTCCGGAGGTGTGAGATCGGATGAGTAAATTATTTAGGAAAGCGGTAATTTATATTATCGCTTTCAAAATGATTGCACAATCATTCTCTGTACCATTGAACATGGCTTTTGCAGAAACGCTTACTGATTTTGATGATGTGTCTGAAACTAATGAATTTCCTTCTATCGTGGAGCAAACAGAAGCGGATGAATTAAAGGATGAAACCTTTCATTTTTCTGATACTTATCTTAAAGGAAAAGTATCAGAACCGATAATCGTAAAGATTTTTTCAAACAGTGAGTATCTATCTGTTCCTATTACTTTGCCAGAAGAGGCACAGATTGTTGAAGAAAAATTACCAGAGGGTATTTCTATAAAACAAGAAGCACAATTAGGTCGGTGGCTAATTGAATCCGTTCGTCCTCAAGATACATTTGACATTCCTTTGTTTTTCGAAGTTCCAGGGAAATATCAAGTATCTGTATTAGAAAAAATACTTGTTCTTGAAATAGAAGAAGAGCAACCTACAAATGATGCTAGGGACACAGAGTCAGAGGAAAACAATGGTATTTTTCCTGATGAAGATGGAATTGCTGGACAAGAAAGTGTAGAAACGGGTATTGATTATGAAGCATACAGTGAACATCTTGAGTTATTCAATGAAGTTTTTGAAGGCACACCATTAAACGAGAACAGAAAAGTTATCGTAGATGTGAACAATCTGCAAGACTATTTTCATTTTATTGGCAACGCAAAGAATGACGGTTTTGGTCAAGTGACACTCACGGAAGAAGTAACCAATCAAGCCGGTGCCATAACTCTAAAAGAAAAAATGCTCTCTGGTTATCCTATGCGAGTCACTGGCTCGATTAATACTGGACGTCTCAGTAATACGGGTTTAGGTTCGAGTAGAGGTGGCGATGGGGTCGGCTTTGGTTTTCATGCGGATGACTTAGATGCTGTAGGTGAAACAGGTCAGGGGATGGGGCTTGCAGGATTGGCTTCTTCTTTTGGCTTTAAAATTGATACGTATAGAAACAGTAGTGCAACAGCTCTAACTGAAGCGGACCCCTCGTCAATAGATGGAACTTCAAACTCTGCATTTGGTGCATTTGTTTATACAGACTCAAACTCAGGCATCCTGCGAAACTATCAAGGGAATGAAGCGCCTCCTCGCGTCACAACAAATCCCAGTAATAACTCTTTTCGAAATTTCTCGTTAGTTTACAATCCCGGTGTCGACAACAAAATACTCAGTATTAGCTATGAAGGAAGAGTATGGCGAGTTGATGTTTCTCAGTGGATAGACACAGAAGACTTATCTTTTATCATTTCTGCTGCGACAGGTGGGTCAGTCAACCTCCATCAAATTCGTCTTGATCGCTTTGAGTATGTGGCAGCAGCTACGGAATATGATTTTATTGAAGGGGATCGGACCAATTTTTTGGACCATTTTCATTTGAGCGGTTCGGCAATTTATAATGACCAAACTGGAATCGTCACACTAACCGAGGATAGGAGTAATCAAAACGGTAGTATTTTACTTAAAGAAAAATTGAGTAATATGCATCCTTTTGAGTTTAAAGGTCGTGTCAATATTGGGAATGGAAATGGAGGGCAAGGAGCATCGGGGAGCTCTTTGAGCGGAAGTGATGGCGGTGATGGAATAGGTTTTGGCTTCCATCAATCTGAACTTGATACGTTAGGTCAGTCTGGACAAGGGATGGGCATAGCAGGACTGCAAAACGCTTGGGGATTTAAATTAGATACTTATCACAATCGTGTAAATTCTGAATCTGCTACTGCAGATTTAGACGAGTTTCGATCCACTGGTGTTTGGCCTTTGGTTACCCACAATCCACATGGGTCATTCATTTATACCAGAGACGATGGAATGTTGACTAGTCATGTAAGTAACAATAACGATAGTTCAGCAGCGAAAGCGATTTTAAGAAATAATAATAATTTATTTAGAGAGTTTAAAATGACCTACAATCCCGGGGAGTATGATGCGATTTTGTCGATTGAGTACAATGGACAGGTTTGGCACCATGACGTTAGTGAATGGTTATCTAGCGGAAACGTTACTGCTTTGTCCTTTATTATTTCAGCAGCAACAGGCGCCCAGAGCAATCTACAACAGATAGAGATCGAGTACTTTAAATATATTGTTGGAGAGGGATCGGTCAACGTTGAATACAAAGATATTGATACACAGGAGAATATTTTGGCTGGGGAATCCTTTACGGGCAAGTTGGGTGATTCCACTTTCATCGATCCTAAAAGTAAAGAGAGTGATGAACCATTTCTTAATGGCTATGATTTTGTAGGAATTAGTGAAGACTCCTCTTCGCTGATTGACGAAAACGGATATTACACATTTTCAGATGAAGAAAAGACAATTGTTTATTACTTTACTAGAGCAAAAAATGAAGTCAAAGTGATGCACGTCTCCGAACCAGGAACGAGCGTTTTTAAAGAAGAAACCGTTGAAATTCCCGTAGATCAATACAAAGAATTTTCTGCAGAATCTTTCGAAGGATATGAACTCTTATATATTCAAAATGATGAGGAAATCTTAGAAGATGTACAATCTCTTACTTTAAAAATTCAAAGAGACTCTCCCAAATGTATCAGATTCGTCTATATAAAAGAAAATGATCGTGTTTCTCCGTTCGATCCACTAGCTCCAGATAAAGAAGTAAATCCTGAAAATCCACCAGCTCTTCCTGAAAACCAAGGATTGTTGAGTATTGATTTTGCATCCAATTTTTATTTTGGCTCTTTTGCAATTTCCGCGCAAGAGAAAAGATATTACGCTAAGCCGCAAAGATTATTATCAGTTGATGGAATGTTCATTGAAGAGGAGATTCGACCAAATTACGTTCAAGTCAGCGATCGCCGTCCAGCAAATATTCGTGGGGGGTGGACGCTATCTGTGAGTCAAAACGAGCAATTCTATAGCGCTGAAACAGGATCGGAGTTAACAGGGGCAAGCTTTATATTCCAGAATCAACAATTAATTTCAGTACAAGATGGCATCGAACCTGGGTTGCAGCAAACGACACCTATCACACTAATTCCTGGTGGAGCTAAACGCACGATTTTAAAAGCTCAAGAAGCTGAAGGGATGGGAACATGGATTTACCGATTTGGTGATTTTGAAAGTGCTGGTCGAAGTGTGGTTTTAGAGGTTCCTAAGGGTGCAAATCCTGATGCTGCAAGTTATAGAACGACATTAACCTGGGAGTTAAGTTCGGTACCATCTAATTGATTGCTCTCGTGAAAATGATTGTTTCTTTGGGTTATATAGGAAAAAATCAAGTGAAAAGGTCCGCGATGGAGTTGATAACTACTATCCATGCTTCCGTTCGTTTAAGTTTGGGCAAGTAATAAATAGAGAATCAAAATAGCATTTTCGTGCATTTTGATAAATCATCTACACGTCATTCAATAACGATAAATCAATGATTCCTCCCTTTTTTATTGGAGCACATAAATTATTCTGACAGATATTAGTATAGGTGTCTTTCTTTGTTTCGTTGAAGGCCTATGATATTTTTCTGATCGCCTAACAGATCTCTTTGTGGTGAAGTCTACAATCAAGGTATGTTTCTAAAATGATCAGTGTTGGATAGGAATTCATCGTTCAAGTGATAGAAAGTTCATAAAACTTACCAGAGTCCCTAGGTTCTTAAAACTAAATGAATGCTAGTAAAACGAATGATACTTATGAACAAAGCGTTACTGAAGCAAGTATTAGGAATCTATTTAAGTACTAGTTAGTAGATGGAAAGATAGAAAATGATTACAAATAAAGCGAGGAATATGATGCGTGAACTTCAAATTGCCTTTATTACAAGTCCTATGATTAGAAGATGGATGCGAATTTTAACTATTATAGAACAAGAAGAGACTTTTACAACTATTACGCTAGCAGATAGATTGGCAATCTCTCAACGTACACTAGTCAAAGATATTCATTTAATAAAAGAACACTTTGGTGATAGTGTTGCTATTTATTCAAATAATACTGGATTTCGTTTTGTTGAAATCGATCGTCTGATGTACCAAGAGAAAAAAGAAGAACTGTTAGATCAAGATGCACTTTATGAAATATTGGAAAGAATTTTTTATGGTGATTTTGCTGACCTCGATGAACTCGCACATCAGTACAATTATGCAGAAACTACCCTAAGACGTTTTTTGAAAAAGACACAGCCAACATTAGAAGAATACGGTCTTAGTCTAAGCTTTAAACCTGTAAAATTTATTGGAGAGGAGTCTAACATTAGAAAATTTTTCTTTGACTTTTATTATGGCGGCGAACAAGCACTTCAGACTGTTCGTCCTCCAGATGACCTACACGCAATCATTTTAAAAGAACTTTCAGTAGAGCTGAAAACTTATAAAATAGGAACAGGAATTTCAATTGCTGCCTTCTATTCATTACTTTACTTGACAATGGTAAGAGTAAAACAAGAACAGTTGATTAAGGTTCCCGAATGGGCTAAGAGACTCGTTTATCAGGATGAAGATTTCCAGTTATTCGAGTCACTGATCCCGATCATTGATAGAGAATACGGAATTCTCCTGCCGAAAGAAGAGTTAGTCTGGCTCTATTTAATGATTGTGTCAAAACGCACTACAAGTTGCTTGGAATACGAGCAGTGTTTTTTGATGCGATTTGATCAATGGCCTCAAACTACTGAAATAGTCACTGATTACTTTTCAAATGAATCCTTTAGTCAATGGGATCGTCCTTTGTTAATAACCTTTACGAGGTCTTATTTTGTTGCATGGCAATTAAGCAACGTCCTTTGGCCAATATGGAATAAACAGCAAATAGAAGTGAAACATATTGCCATGCAACAATCATCCTATGAAAAGAACGTGGCGTTCTTGAAAAAACATCAGGAGACATTAAAATTATCTGCTACAGCACTTGAAGAATTAGCTGTTGGATTTACTTTGTTTAGTGAACTTTTAATTCATTCTCATCAACCTCGTCAAAATATTTTATTTTTATTGGAGGGTGATTCAATGGTGGTTCAAAGTATTCGTCTTCAAGCACAACGTTTGTTAGGCGAAAGCTATCAGCTAAATTTTTTATCCTTACCAGAGTTGACAGAGGAGCGCTTAAAATCTAATAAAACAGATTTAATAGTCACGAATTACCGACCATATATTTTTGATTATGAATTGGAGAAAGATTATCTCCTTATAAATACAATTCCAAATCAGAAAGATTGGGATCAACTAATGCAGAAACTAAATACTTTAGTGACAAGTTAACGTGACTAAAAAATGTGTTTTTAAAATAGATATAAATAGTCTTATTAAACTATTTACTAGCGTTGATGATTTTACTTATTCAAAGCTTATGTACAAAAAGCAAAATTGTACACAAATCGAAAAGTTGGAATTCAACATACTTTTTGTGTGCCCTATGATTATTTTACAACTCGTCATATTAAGGTGTTGTGATATTTTTAAGGAGATTCAGGAGGGAACGTAAGGAAGAGTCATGCTCACTAAATCTCATAATAATTACCGATTAATCGATAAGAAGATCAAAATGGCATTCGTTACAGGTAAAGTGAGAACATAAAAAGTATTAGCTAGCGATAAGCAATTCTGATTGCGTAGAAAAGGACGTGAGTTCTCTTCTACGTATTTTTTTGTTTCCCTCATTGATTGAGTTGGTTTTTTAAAAATATTAATTGTTATATATAGAAGGATTATTTCTCTTGTTACATGAATCATATTAGGAAGTTTTAAATAAAAGCAGGCAAATTACATAGTAATAAGTTTATTTAATGAAGATTTAGATGGCTAAGACATATTAAGATTAAGCACCGATACAAAGCGAAATATTCTTTCTTTTTATTGAAATCAACAGAAGTTCATATAGATGGAAACGTTCTCGAATCATAATGGCTTTATTCTTGTTCCAATTTTTCAGCGAAGTTTCCAAAAATGAAAAATTGTTAATATTTGTTATTTTAAAACTGAAAAAAATATCTTTTTATCTGCGTTTCTGAAAAGTGCAATATGCTATGAAAATTTAGATTTTAATTTCTTCACTACCCTGTGTAACCTTATATGTGTAATGAGGATGCGTAATTTCAGTACTTTAAATAGCGATCAAATCCATTGTTTTCGTTCGTGGAAATGTTCACTATTCATGTTAAACATCCTTTTATATTTTATAAAAGCGAAGCAGGTAAGTAATAAAATTTTAGGATCTATAGAAAAGAACGTCGCATGTCGTCTTAGCTTTCGAAGGAACTACTTAATTTTCAATGATGCTTCTTAAGAAAAATGGTTCAAGGAAAAGAGAAAGGGGGGATGAGTACATCAAATAGTTAGCTATCTCACTACATGTATAAACAGTCCTGTTCATTCATTGAAATCATAGCAATGGGTAAGAGTTCAACGCAATGAATGAAAGATTTATCTCAAAAACCGGTCAAACTGATTAAATTGGAGAGTTGTTCAATGTTAAAGCACTCAAAGTTAGTTCAAATTAAAGCAAAACTTAGTAGCTATTATGAAAAAAGCAATATGCAAGGTCAAACGGTCATCTACATTTCGTGGTCAACTGGTCAAAGTAGGGCAGAAGTAAAATCTTTCTGCTCGAAGGATTTTGATAGAACATGGATTAAGGTTCAAAGATTTTTTGAAAGAAATAATTTGAGTATGGTCAAGTATCTCAAATTTGATGTTGTCATCTACTCAAAGAAAATTGCTTATCAAAAATTTGACGAAATGCTAAAAGAAACACCAAGAAACAATTATTTTCGATATGGGATAGCTTTTGATGAGGAATTACGTATTTCTTTGCTGGAAGAAGAAATTAATGGGAACATGATTTTCCAACCGGATAGAGAGCATAAAATTGGGAAAAATAAACCAAATTTATCTTTCAACCATGTAAATCTGAGCAAATATCTTTTTCGAAAATATAAGAAACCTATTATTTTACCCGATCCCCTCAAGGCTATCACCATTTTTAGAACGAGAGGAATAATGGTGAGTGAAGGCTCGGAACTCTATGAGCTTCAGTATCGTGGACCAGGGATCAATGTGAGACAGCATTTGAAAAAAAATATTGTTTCTGATTTAGAAAGAGTGATTAAAGATGGACGCAAATATTTAAGCGATCAAATACTAGATTCAGGAAAATTCATATATGGCTATTTTCCTCAGTTTAATAAAACGCTTATCAACTACAATACGGTAAGACATTTTTCCACTTTGTATGCGTGGTTAGAAGCAGTCGAAGACTTAGAAACCTATGAAGAAGATCTTCCGAAAATTAAGAGTGGACTTGACTGGGGGATCCAAAACCTAACGACTAATATTGAAGGGCATCTGCTTTTCAAAGATATTATCGATCGAAGAATCGACGTCTTTGAATACAAACTTGGAAGCAATGCGATGGTGCTGTTAGCATTTTCAAAGTATCAAGAAATAACTGGTGATTTACAGTATGAAGAAATTCTTATCAATACGGTGAAAATGATCAAAGAATATTTTATTCAAGATGGAGATACAATTCACGTTCTAAACGAAAAGTTAGAAGTAAAAGAGGCTTTCCGAACAGTTTATTACGATGGCGAAGTACTATTCGGTCTCGCTAGAGCGTATAAGCAAATTCCAGATGATACCACTTTAGCATTAGCGGAATCAATTTTGAAAAAATTAGTAGAAAAAAAATATTATAAATACCATGACCATTGGATAAGCTATGCCGTTAATGAGCTATCAGCTTTATTACCTAAAGAGGAATATTATGAGTTTGGTATTCGAAATGCTACAGAAAATTTGAATTTTATCAACAAACGAGACACTGCTTATCCTACCATGCTAGAACTTTTAGTTGCGGCTGCTAAATTTGTTGATCACTTAGATACAAGTGAACAATATTCACATTTGTTAGAGAAGTTTCCTAAAGTGAAGGATATAAAACCAACTATGGATAAGCGAGCGTTGCATGAAATGAACGTAGGGGTATTTTATCCGGAGGTTGCTATGTATATGGCAAAGCCAGATATCATTGCTGGTGGTTTTTTTGCAAGACACGATAATTTTAGAATGAGAATAGATGATGCAGAGCACTTTTTAAGTGGACTAATCAATTATAAGAATTATATCAAAAGCAATTGAGGTTCACTTAATTGCTAAGTTTATATTTATTTTGAATGTGAACTTAGCAATTAATAGAAATCTTATTAATTACTAAAAGGGAGGAAAAAATGAAAAATCAATTTGATCACGTTCAGTCTTTGAATAGGAAAAATATTAAGAAAAAAAATGCTAAAAATAAGCTAATTTACAATGCTATGATTGCTGGTGTAATTACAAGCGGCTTGTTTGTAGCTGAAACAAAAGTAAATGCCGAGTCTGTAAACGTTACAGATAGCACAGGAGGCTATGAAGAGGTTACGCCTCACATCGGGATTAACTTTGGCTTCACAGATAAGTTTGATAAATTATCTGCGGATGAGGAAGGGATTCATATCGCTACATCTGGAGAGTCAAACTCATGGCTAAATATTGGTTTAATTGCTCAATTTAAGCAAACGATTTATTTAGATCCGGATTTAGCAGATCAGTTTTTTTTAACGCCAAATTATAAAGATTACATTTCTGGCACTGTTACACGTCCTGGATTCATAGGTCTGGGAAGTAGTACTGAGGATATTAAAAATATTTGGGAACAAAACAGTATCTTAAGAAGCGAAACGATGTACTACGATCCAGATGAGCATGCTATTCGTTATTATACGAATAATTATACTATACAGCTATCCAGTGTTGACATCTCTATTGATTTGAAAATTGATCTTGCAAGATGGCGAGAAGATAATCCGAGAGATAATATGATTATTAGGAAGGATAGTTACTCTGTTCGGAGCGTAACCAGCAGTGCAGACTGGATCGTTATTGGAGGTAGTGGAACGATATCCGGGGAACTTTCTTCTGAGGGAATTTATAACACTTGGATAGAAAACCCGGTAGAGACGACTACATTACTAACTTCTGACGATCAAAATTTTTATGGGAATGGGAAGCAAGATCTCGTTAATGAACATGATACCGATTATTTTGTTGAGCTACTAGTCAATGGTGTACCAAGAGATACCATTGGTATGGATGAAGAGGGCAATTGGGAATACGATTTTGGTAGTTTTCTACGAGATGGTGATGTCGTTACTGCAAGAGTAAAAGGAGTTCACCAATACGTTTTGCGTAATGGAAAAAGGCATACAAAATACTCTGGTATTACCTACCACAGTACAGGAACAGATATTGTAGACTACGAAGATTGGGAAGTAAGTAATCCAATTATTCATCAAGCGTACACAGGTGAGTATTTAGTTACTGGGTTAAACGTTCCACAAAATCGTCAGGCAGGAAGAACGTATGATTTAGTGTTAGCTATTGAAGGTCAGGAAGTCCTAAGAAGAGAAAATATCTCGAATGACTTCGAATTCTCTTCAATGTGGATTGTGGATGGGGTACCGGTTCCGTTGACTGAAGGTGCAGTTGTTGAAGCATATGTCATTGGAAAACAAGATGGGTATGAAGATAAAGTAAGCTCAACAACTACGATGATTGTTGAAAATATCGATGACTATGATCAATGGGAAGTTCAAGCTGCAAGAATTGATCCATTAAAAGAAGACGATCAATTGATTAGTGGGAGTGTTCCACTTCAGAGTAGAGCGTACGAGAGAAGCTATAACTTAGAACTACTGGTGAATGGCCGTCTCGTTAATACTGAAGAAGATATTCCAGTAACAAGTAGAAGTTATGTATTCGCATATGATGTAAATGAATTAAATCTAGATCTTTCTTATGGCGATGAAGTAACAGTTAGAGTTGTCGGACAACAACCGGATGTTTCTAATCCGAGTCAGATAAGAACTAAGTCAGTTGAGACAACAGTAAATGTCGATGATACGACTGGTTACAATAACTGGGTAGTCAATCAGCCGAAACTAAATGATATCTATGTTGGTGACAATGTAATAACAGGAAGTCATGACCAAGATGATACATTTGGTAGAACGTATTCACTTGACGTTTATATTAATGGTGAACTTGTAGAGAAGAATGTACCAATCAATGCTAGCGGTGAGTTTGAAATTCCACTAGATGCTGAGCTCAATCTTGGTGATGAAGTAAGTATTGTTGTAAACGGACATCAGGAAAATCGTGATGATAAACAGTCTGATATGGTTGCTGTAATTATACAAGAACCTATTGATACTGACTCAGATGCGGATTCCGATTCAGATGCGGACGCAGATTCCGATTCAGACGCCGACGCTGATGCGGATTCAGATGCTGATGCCGACGCAGATGCCGACTCAGATTCAGATTCAGATTCCGATGCGGACGCGGATTCCGATTCCGATTCCGATTCCGATGCGGATGCAGATTCCGATTCCGATGCGGATTCAGATTCTGATTCAGATGCCGACGCGGATTCAGATTCCGATTCCGATTCCGATTCCGATGCGGATGCTGATTCTGATGCTGATGCGGATGCCGATTCTGATGCTGATGCGGATGCCGATGCCGATGCCGACGCAGATGCTGATGCTGATGCGGATGCCGATGCTGATTCTGATGCTGATGCGGATGCCGACGCTGATTCTGATTCCGATTCCGATGCGGATGCTGATTCCGATTCCGATTCAGACGCGGATTCCGATGCGGATGCTGATGCGGATGCAGATTCCGATTCCGATGCGGATGCCGATGCCGACGCAGATTCCGATTCCGATGCGGATGCTGATTCCGATTCCGATTCCGATTCCGATTCAGATGCTGATGCTGATGCCGACTCAGATTCTGATTCCGATTCAGATGCGGATGCCGACGCCGATGCGGATTCCGATGCGGATTCCGATTCAGATTCCGATTCCGATTCAGATGCTGATGCGGATGCTGATGCGGATTCCGATTCCGATTCCGATGCGGATGCGGATGCCGATGCCGACGCAGATTCCGATTCCGATGCCGACGCCGACGCAGATTCAGATGCCGACGCCGATGCTGATGCTGATGCGGATGCCGACGCAGATTCCGATTCAGATGCGGATGCCGATTCAGATGCGGATGCCGATTCAGATTCCGATGCGGATTCCGATTCCGATGCGGATTCAGATTCCGATGCGGATGCCGATTCCGACGCAGATTCAGATGCGGATGCCGACGCAGATTCAGATGCTGATGCGGATTCCGATTCAGACGCGGATTCCGATTCCGATTCAGATGCGGATGCGGATGCCGATTCCGATGCCGATTCCGATTCCGATTCCGACGCAGATGCAGATTCCGATTCAGACGCGGATTCAGATTCAGATTCCGATGCGGATGCCGATTCCGATTCCGACGCAGATTCCGATGCTGATGCAGATGCTGATGCCGATGCGGATTCCGATTCCGATGCGGACGCCGATGCCGATTCAGATGCGGATGCTGATGCTGATTCAGATTCCGATTCAGATGCGGATGCCGATTCTGATTCAGATTCCGACGCGGATTCTGATTCCGATTCAGATTCAGATGCGGATGCTGATTCTGATGCTGATGCGGATGCGGATTCCGATTCCGATGCCGATTCCGACGCAGATGCAGATTCCGATTCAGATTCCGATTCAGATTCCGATTCAGACGCGGATGCGGATGCCGATTCCGATTCCGACGCAGATTCCGATGCCGATTCCGATTCCGATTCCGATGCGGACGCCGATGCCGATTCAGATGCTGATGCTGATTCCGATTCCGATTCCGATGCGGATTCCGATTCCGATTCCGATGCGGATGCCGACGCCGATGCGGATTCCGATTCCGATGCGGATTCCGATGCGGATTCAGATGCTGATGCTGATTCAGATGCTGATGCCGATGCGGATGCGGATTCCGATGCCGATGCCGATGCCGACGCAGATGCTGATGCTGATGCCGATGCTGATGCAGATGCGGATGCGGATGCGGATGCGGATGCCGATGCTGATTCAGATTCCGATTCAGACGCGGATTCCGATTCCGATGCTGATGCAGATTCAGATTCCGATGCGGATGCGGATGCGGATGCCGACGCAGATTCCGATTCAGATGCTGATGCGGATTCCGATTCCGATTCAGATGCTGACGCTGATGCGGATTCAGATGCTGATGCGGATGCAGATTCAGATTCCGATGCCGACGCCGATGCCGACGCCGATGCCGACGCCGATGCCGACGCCGATGCGGATTCCGATGCGGATGCGGATTCCGATTCCGATTCCGATTCAGATGCTGATGCCGACTCAGATTCTGATTCCGATTCAGATGCGGATGCCGACGCCGATGCGGATTCCGATGCGGATTCCGATTCAGATTCCGATTCCGATTCAGATGCTGATGCGGATGCTGATGCGGATTCCGATTCCGATTCAGATGCGGATGCCGACGCCGATGCGGATTCAGATGCTGATGCGGATTCCGATTCTGATTCCGATTCCGATTCTGATTCCGATTCAGATGCGGATGCTGATGCGGATGCCGACTCAGATTCCGATTCCGATTCAGATGCCGACGCCGATGCTGATGCCGACTCAGATTCCGATTCAGATGCGGATGCCGACGCCGATGCGGATTCAGATGCTGATGCGGATTCCGATTCTGATTCCGATTCCGATTCCGATTCTGATTCCGATTCCGATTCCGATTCAGATGCGGATGCTGATGCGGATGCCGACGCTGATTCAGATTCAGATTCCGATTCCGATGCGGATGCCGACGCTGATTCAGATGCGGATGCAGATTCCGATGCTGATTCAGATGCGGATGCAGATTCCGATGCGGATTCCGATTCCGATTCAGATGCCGACGCCGATGCCGATGCCGATGCTGATGCCGATTCAGATGCCGATGCTGATGCGGATGCCGATGCTGACGCCGATGCGGATTCCGATTCCGATTCAGGCTCTGGCAATAAGAAACCGGGTAGCAAATTACCACAAACAGGTTCTTCCTCGATTGCAGCCTCAGTTGTTGGTGGTTTAGCATCTGTAGGTGCTGGACTTGGATTGTGGAATAGAAAGAAAAAGAAAAAGAAATAAAAATAGAAAGAAATAAAAATTGGATTGTTGATAGAACACACACTTCGTGTTCTATCAACAATTTTAAGGATTAATAGTTTAGAGGTCAATGTGTATGGCTAAAGACACGCTGAAGAAGTATATATCCAATATACTCATAGTATTTTTAATAATTTTGGGGGCATTAGCTATTTTTAGTGTTCCTCTAAAGAATCAAATCATTAATATGAATGTAAAACAGTTTTCCATCGAAAATATGACAAAGGAACAAGTGAAGGAAAATCATGAAAAATTAACAGAATTAGAAAATGAGCCCAGTGAGGAAAACAGTTTTGATTTTGAGTCAATCTCATTGACAAGTTTGTCTTCGATTGTCAGATTACAGCTAGATGAAAATAACGAAACAATAGCTAAGGATAGGACGATGGGCGCAATTTTGATTCCAAGCGTAGGTATTGACTTACCTATTTTTTTTGGAGTAACAGATTTTACGTTAAGTTTTGGAGCAGGAACTCTGAAACAAGACCAAGTTATGGGAGAGGGAAACTATAGTCTTGCAAGTCATAGAAGTGAAAGTAAAAGCTTATTATTTAGGCCTTTAGAGCATGTGGAAATCAATGATTTGATTTACATAACAGACTTGGAAAAAGTCTATATCTATAGTGTTTCTTTTAAAGAAATCGTAAACCCAGAAAGTACGTATTTAATTGAAGATATCCCCAATCGGAAGATGATTACTCTAGTGACATGTGATGATGCTAGAGGAACAAGAAGACTAGTAATTCAAGGAGACTTGATAGAGACAGTGGAATATCATAATGATTTTTTTGAATCTACTTAAAAATTAAATTAATGCCTACTTTTCCAATGGAACAGATTGTGTACCAAAAAACTCAATTAAGGTAGGGTGAAAAAATTGTATATCTATTTATCTGTGCTTCTCGTGAGCATAGCCTTATTAATACTCATCTCGTTGAGGATTTTTAAAGAGCGACAATTAAAGAAAACAGAATTAGCGATTGGAAATGATTTGCTACTAAAAAAAAAATTAATAGTTTTTAAGCAAATACAGCAAAGTGTCAATATCTGGATCATTTTAGGTGTGATTGCCACAATGCTCCTTAACCTAATTGTATTAGGAACATTACAAATGAAAGATAAGAAGTACGTAGAAAATGTTTCGGGAGAATTAACGAAACTAGAAAAACAAGTAGATGAATTATCAAAAGCACAGGAAAAATATTTGGAACTATCAATCTATAGCTATCCGGAAGAAGGTATTGGTCTTTCTGAGATTGATTGGAAAGCTCTTCTTGCACAGATAACGCCAGAAGAGCGTTTTGTCTATGAAGAAAAAATAGGTAGGGATCTTACCCCCTATCTTGGTCGTACTGTGTCAATCATCACTAATAATGTACCTTTACAATACTTAATTTTGTCAATATATATTGAAGTAAATAATCAGCAAGAACTACCAAAGATACAGGAAAATATCGAAGTTTATTTAAGCGAAGTTCAAGACATAAGTTTATTAAATCAGGCAAACATTCAAATTTTTGATAGCGATACAGAAACTATGATTTCTGATGAAGTATTTTTAAGGGCAGATTCTGGTGAACTAGAATTGCTTGAGAAGGGCGATGATAGTGTGGAGCAAGAAAATGAAAATAAGACTGAAGTCAAAGAAAAAGTAGAGCAAAAAGGAGAAGTAATAACGAATGGCTAAGAAAGAAAAAAGTTTTTACAAAAAATTATTAGATGAAATTCAAGAAGTAAATGTTGAGTCTATTGATCTATATGACACTGAGTCTGAGTTAGAAAGCGATAAATTAGTCAAAGAGCACTCTCAGGAGAATAACAATAAGAAACAAGAGCGAACTGAACAACTTGAAAAAAAGGTCAATACATTAGTAGCTGAGAAGAACAATTTGCTTCAAGAACTAGAGATGAGTAAGAAAAACCATCAAAGAATAAATAATGATCTTAGTGCAATAAAAGAAATCCAGAAGCAGCAGGAGAATAATTTAAAAAAGATTACCGAAGATCGAAATAATTTAAAGGAACAATTACGACTAGCTCTTGAAGTAAACGAAACGACTGAAAAGGAATTACAAAAATCAATAAAAGAGAGAAACGAACTTTCAACTAAAGTAAAAGAGATTACAAGTCAAAAAGAAAAAATTGAAAATGACTTGGAATCAAAGAGCAAAGAGACTAAAGATGGAAGTAATTTGAAGGAACAGTTACGATTGGCAATTGAAGTCAAGGAAACGACTGAAAAGGAACTTCAAAAAGCAATAAAAGAAAAAAATGAACTTTCAACTAAGTTAGAAGAAATGCTTAGTCAAAAAAATAAAGTTGAAAGTGAATTGAATACACAAAACCAAGAGTTAAGAACAAAATTAGAAGAGATTGAAAATCAAAATAAAAATTCAGAAATAAAAGAAGCGTATCAAGAGTTAAAAAACAAATTGGAAACTAGTAAGAAGGATAACCAATATCTTACGAACGAACTAAACAAAGCAACACAAAAAGTAATTGAATTAACACAATCATTAGAGCAATACGGCCCTAATCATTTAAATAGTGAAGAATTAGAAAAAGAAAATACAGAAGATTATCGAATTGAACAACTAAAAAGTCAACTAACCAACGTTATTGCTGATACACAAAAAAGATATGATGAATGGCAGGTCGAGAAAGAGCAGTTAAAGGCAACTATCAAAAAAGTCGAAGAAAGCTATGAAGAAAAATTAGAAGAAAAGCAACATGAGATTGATACTTTGAAAGATAAGCTTTCTGAGAAAGAAATAGCAGAATTAGTTATTACAAAAAAAGACATTCCAAAAGCGATCCAGGACCTTCAGGAACTAGAGACAGAGCTTGAAGAAATTCAAGAAGTTCAAGAATTAAAAAAAGAGTTGAGTAAATTAACGAAAGAAAAAGAGAAGTTGCAAAAAGAGAAAGAAGAGTTCGAAGAGGAAATTGGTGAAGTATTAGCATTCGCAAAACGAAAAGCTAAAAGAACTGTCGAAGAAGCACAGTTAGAAGCCAATAAAATGATTCGATTAGCAGAAGTACGTGTTAGTGCCATTCATGAGAGAGCAAAAGAGATTCTATTCGACGTAGATGAAACAAAAGAGGAAGTAACAGATCTTTTTGAAGATTTGCAATTTAAAGTAAAACAGCTAGCACATAATAAATTACAATTTAATGACTTTGAAGAATACAAATAATTTTTGTGAAAGAGCATTCTTGCAACAGTCAACAGAAACAAGATGATCATTTCATTTTTATCGGATGTCGGTCATTTATGGAGAACAGTTGCAAAATACTAAGAACAAAGGATATTTAATATAGATAAATTTTTGTGTAATAATCTAACATTTTTGAAAGTAACGTTTATTTGAATAGAAATATGAAAGCAAGCAACAATGAAAGAGAGAATGAAGCGCGAGGAGGTATTAATATGAAAAATAAGAAGATAGGTATCACACTAATCAGCCTAGGTGTACTAGCAGCACAAAATTTTACCACACCAACTTTGTTGGCAAGCAACTTAACTGATCATCTTTCTGATAAATCAGAAGACGCAAGCCAATCCACCTTCTCAAAGGGAAGAAAGCAATCGAATTTTGATTTGCAAGAACCCAATATAGAGTTAGTTTCGAGTAAGAGACAAGCGTCTAATGTAACATCGAATATATCAATGAGTACCAGCTCCAAAACCGAATTGTCTAGTGGATATATTCCAATAATAGAAGAGTCAAGTGAATCTTCCGATGAAAGTACCGACTTTCCAGAAGAGTCCCATGGGAAAGATGAAGAGGTGGGGGAAGAAACCACTGAAGAACAAGAGACAGACAAACCTGAAGAATCGCAGCAATCAGAGATCCCAATAGAAGAAGAAACGATTCCGTCTGAAGTACCAGAAGCTGAACAAACAGTACCACCTTCTTCTGAGGCACCAGTGCAGCCAGATCCACCATCTTCCTCAACAAATCAAGATGAACAAAGTTCTGATCCAGGAGCCAATCCATTTCCACCGAGTGCTCCGGTGACACGACCACCTGCTACAGATCAAGAGATTGACACTATTTTTGAAGGGTTACTCAATGGTGCAGAGAATCAACTTCCAGATGCATTTAGAAGTAGTGAAGTGGCTGAATCAACGTTAGGGAGTTTCACATTGCCGTTATTAGCTAGCTTTGACCACTCCTGGCAAGCTGCGTTGGTATATCAAACAATTCGACAGGTTGGCGCAGATGACTTAGAGAGTAATGAAGTCGATACTTGGCTGAAAGAACTTTATAACGAAGTACTGGCGACAAATCTAGAAAATATTGATATGAAAGAATCAACCTATAATTCATTACAGCCTGGTGATATTCTTTATAAGGAAACTACGGAAGGCAATCAATTATTGGGAATTTGGCTAGGAAACGATTATTATGCGACAATTGGTATACAAGAAATGTCAGAAACGTTGGAACAAGAATCTCAAGAAGATGAAGTGAATGAAGACGTTGATTTAAATCAATCAGCGACTCCAGTGGTTTATCTTGAGAAGCTGTCCTATCAACAGTTCGATCAAGAAGAATGGGATGCAGAAAAAATATCATTATTGATTAAACGTGCGCAATCACCAGAGTTGACTGAAGTAGGTAAAGAGTTGGTGAAAAATTATCCAGCACAACTTGATTTCCAATTTAATAATGCTACACATGAATTTATCAACCAAATTAGTGAAAAAGCACGGAAACTAGGGCAAGAGTATGACGTCTTTGCTTCAGTCTTGATTGCGCAAGCTATTTTAGAAAGTGGCAACGGTAGTAGTCTTTTATCAAAGGCACCCTATTATAACCTTTTCGGCATTAAAGGAAGTTATCGAGAAGGTGCTGTTGTGATGACTACCCAAGAGGATTTAGGAAATGGTGAAATGATTGAAATTCAAGATGCTTTTCGTGTTTATCCAAGTTACGATGAATCGCTAACAGATTATATTGCATTAATTCGCGGAGGCGTTTCCCACGATTCATCATTTTATAAATCAGTCTGGCGCTCAGAAGCAAAAAACTATTTGCGTGCAACTGATGCTTTAACCGGAACCTATGCAACAGACACTAGCTATAATCAGAAATTGAACTCTTTGATTGCCGTTTACGAGTTGACACAATACGATGAGGATCAATCACAACAAAGTGGTGTCTTCATTAAAGGATTAGAAGAAGTTCCGAATGAATATCGGGAGTTAATGACTTTTCCAGCTTATAATGGGAAAGATTATAATACTTCTGGTTCCTATCCTGTAGGTCAGTGTACTTGGTATGCCTTTAATCGAGTGGCACAATTAGGTGGTCGTGTAGATGATTACATGGGAAATGGGGGAGATTGGGGAACTACTGGTCTTAGATTAGGTTATCAAGTTAGTCGAACGCCCAAAGCCGGGACCTTGATTTCTTTTAGCCACGGGACTGCAGGATCGGATCCCAGGTATGGTCATGTCGCATTTGTAGAGGCGGTTGGACCTAATGGTATTTTAATTTCCGAAGCAAACGTTTATGGTGGTACAACGATTTCTTACCGAGTGATTGGCAATGATCTAGCTCGTTCCTCGTTGGTTCAATATATCACACCTAAATAAGTAATAATAAAAGAGGCAAGTCGAAGATGAATGAATCTTAGTATGGAAAGTTGTACGTAAAAAGAGTCAATAAGAAAATGCAGGTAGTAAAGCAGGAAAAGAAAATGCTCGATAGAACCTTAATATCACAAGTCTCACAAGTATTAAAAGATGAACGACAGCTGCTCAAAATGAATGCTTAGTGGTGGCGGCAGTGATGTAAAATTAAAAATAGAAGTAAACTGTTTAATAGTGGACTGGCGGTTATCAGTATTCTTTGAGGGATCTTCTGTTTCCAACTCATTCGGATTCAAGGGGGATTCAATGACTCCGACTTTAACAAATAAACAATTAATGATTTTTAATGAGGTTTCAAATACAAAATCGCTAGGATATGGTTGCTTTTACCTAAAGAGTGGAACTTTTTTTGAAACGAGTGATTTGAATGCATGAAATCAGTTGATTTAAAGGGGACATAGGCTGATGACCGACAGAGGAGAAAGTTTATTTGAAACGAAACATGCAGTAATTTTTCGCCAGAAGTTCCTGAAAATTTAGCAAATGATTTCGCTATCTCGAAAAATCACTTTTTTGTTGTGGGCGATAATACTCAAGCTTCTATTCATGTATTATCTCACCTATTAAACTATTATATCGAGAGGCATGCATTTTATTAGCTTCCAAAAAAATTTTTCACTATTTTTTTTGGAACGCATTAGAAAGAAATAATCACATAGAGAGGACCTTATGAATCATGCTATTCACAATGAAAGAAGAATATAGCAGCTATTATCAAAAAGAATTTGGGAATGCATCAAGAAAAGAAAAAGATTTGAAAGACTATCTAATTGATTTGTTACGGCGTTTAAACCAGCTAACTGATGAAATCTCAAAAGAAAATTTTTGGAGTGTACTGCCAAGGATTTTGGGAATTGATGCAAAATTAAACCTACTAGTTGAATTAATTAAATTTGAAGAACTACCAAGCGAAGAAATCATCCGTATCATTGAAAATGACTATCAAAGCTATTTTAAAGAACTATGTGGGTATGATTTGAGTATGGAAACGAGATATTCTTTAGTATTTAACGTCGCATAAATGTATTTTGTTTTTTGCAAAAAATGAAGTTGTCTGATGGAAATCCTTTATACTGATTCTGAGAAATTTTCTTAAGAATCAGTATAAAGGTTTTTTTGTTATCTTCTCGATTCATCAGTACCAGCAGTTCTATTCCTTTCCAACAACAGCCGTTTAATCTCCTCATAAACCTCTCCGGTTTCCGGCGTTACACGTTGACGATTCTGAATGATAAAAAGATCACGATAGCGGTACTCTGGATCAAGTTCCTGCCAAGGCAACTCTTCTGGTAATGAAAGTTTCGAAATGATCGATTTGCCGATGTTTTGTTTTAGTAGGGACAAAATCACTTCGCTATTATTGGCTTTGATGATTTGCGGATTTAGGTGCTGTGCGTACAGATAGGTTTCGTTAATGTAATACATCCCCGAGTCGTTTTCTCGCAAAACCCAAAAATCAGAAGCGAGGTTGCCTGCTAACACCAATTCATCGCGATAAACGAATTCTTTTTGGATCAATGGCGAAACGATTGATTTTTCGATCAGGCCGATATGGGCTTTGTTTGATTCGACGGCATCGATCACTTCTTGCGAATTCATGATTTTGATTTCAAAAGCAAACGTTGGAAATTCTGCAATCAGCTGTGCCATGATGCTGGGCAGTAAGTAAACGGCGGTGGTATTCGAACAAGCGAGCACACACGCTGTTTTAAAATTTTTGGTGTCTTTGGCTTGCGAAAAAATAGTGGACAAAGAGCGGAGGGACTCGACCACACGAGGATACAAAAACTCCGCTTGGCTAGTGGGTAAAATCAATTGTTTTCCTTTACGTTCAAAAAGTTTAAAGCCAAGTTCCGCCTCTAATCGTTGGATTTGCAAGGAGATCGTTGGCTGAGTTTTATAGAGCTGTTTGGCGGCAAGACTAAAGTTTCTCGTTTCATAAACAACAATGAAAGTTTTGAGCAATTCAATCATTTTGCGGACTCCTTTATTATTAATAATATTTATAATTAGTATTTAAAAGTACAATTTTACAAATAGTTATCAGATGATTATAGTATAAGTGTAGAGAAAAAAGAAAGCAAATTTAATTGAAATTTTCATACATTAAGAAAGGATGAGTTGATGAAAACATCGATCCAGCATTTTTTACATTCATTGCCAATCCCGATTTGCGGCTTGATTTTAGGTACTGTGTCTTTGGGGAATTTATTGTATTCAGAAGGAATGGAGACGGTTGGAAATGCGTTTTGCACCCTTGGTATTTTCATCATGGGGCTCTTCCTTCTGAAAGTATGCTTTACATTTAAGCACACGATGTCAGAGTTGAAAAACCCAATCGTTGCTTCGGTGGCGCCGACCTTTACGATGGCGCTGATGGTGATTTCCACTGTTTTTGAACGAGTCATTCCCAATGCAGTGGTGAATGATCTGCTCTGGTGGGGGGCTATCGGCTTACATTTTGCTTTAATGATCTATTTTGTTGTCGTGCATATTTTGCCTGTTGACCTTTCGCTGGAATACATTTATCCAAGCTGGTTTATTACCTTCGTCGGGATTGGCGTAATTCCCAATACTTCTGCTGTCTTTTTTAAAGAGCTAGGGGAAGTGATCGTCTGGATCGCATTGGTATTGTATTTTGCGCTTTTGCCGATTATTTTAAAGCGAATCGTCCATCAAAAGCTGACGGAACGGGCGGCAGTTCCTTTGATCACGATTTTAACAGCGCCAGGTTCTCTTTGCTTAGCAGGTTACCTTTCCGTATTTGAACAAGGCTCTGCTTGGTTTGTCGCCTTTATGCTGTTATTGTCACAAACGATTTATTTCTGTGTCGTCGCTTATATGAAAAACATGCTGGCAGTCGGGTTTTACCCAAGCTATGCGGCATTTACGTTTCCTCTTGTGATCTCGGCGACGGCAATGTTCAAATCAGCACTGTTTTTTGCGAACCACCCACTGATATTTGGGTTTCTACAAGCCTTAACGATTATTGAAACAAGCTTTGCCGTGATTGTCGTCTGCTATGTGTTAGGAAAATATGCTGTTCATTTGTATCAGCAAACCAAAGCGCTGATTGCCGATCATAGTTACTAAGAAAGTACAAAAAATCATCCATTTTTTAAGAAAATGCGTACTCTACGCAAAAAAATAGTACAAGTATTTGAAAAGAAAGGGAAGGGATCGCACATGAAAAGTACAAGCAGAAAAGTTGTCGTTGTCGGAACAGGTTTCGTTGGAACGAGCATTGCGTATTCCATGATCAATCAAGGACTGATCAATGAATTGGTCTTGATCGATGTCAATAGAGACAAAGCAGAAGGAGAAGCCCTCGATTTGTTAGACGGAATGTCATGGGGGCAAGAAAACATCAAAGTTTGGGCGGGAGAGTACTCGGAATGTAAAGATGCTGATATCGTCGTTATTACTGCAGGGGTCAACCAAAAGCCAGGACAAACACGGCTTGAATTGATCGATGTCAACGCCGAAATTATGGCAAGCGTCACAAAACAAGTGATGGCTTCAGGCTTTGATGGCGTGCTTGTTATCGCTTCAAACCCAGTCGATGTCTTAACTTATCAAGCATGGCGTGTGTCAGGGTTGCCAGCCAATCGTGTCGTTGGTACGGGAACGACCCTCGATACCACAAGACTTCGAAAAGAAGTGGCGGCAAAATTAGCCATCGATCCACGGAATATTCATGGGTATATCATTGGGGAACACGGTGATTCGGAAGTCGCTGTCTGGTCCCATACAACGATCGGTGGGCAACCGATCGTAGAATTGATCAAGCAAAAGGATCGTTTGACCGTTGCCGATCTAACGGTTCTTTCTGAACGAGTAAAAAATGCCGCCTATGAAATCATCGATCGAAAACAAGCAACTTTTTACGGAATAGGGATGAGTGTCGCAAGAATCGTTCGAGCGATCTTAAATGATGAGCAAGCGATTCTGCCGGTGTCTTCCTACCTTGATGGGGAATATGGCATCAATGATTTATTCACAGGTGTTCCTGCAGTCGTGGACCAAAACGGCGTCCGCGAAATTATTGAATTGACGCTTACCCCTGAGGAAAAACGGCAGTTTGATACTTCGTGTCATCAGTTACGAGCAGTAATTTCCACAATTGGACAAAGCAAGGTCAGCTGATCTTTAGAATACTATTAATGAATCCTTGTGTTCGTTTTTGCCAAAGCATGGTTCGACTATTTACGGTCGGCCATGCTTTTTTTACATCTAGCCAAGAATGTTAAAAGGAAATGGCGTATTTTACGCGAAACGGCCACTATTCAACGCTCTTTTTTCTCACTCCTTTAAAAAAAACATCCTCAGTGAATGACAGAAAAAGAATGATCGATCAACCTTACAAACATTTCGAGTTGTAAAAAGTGACAAAGTGTCACCTTGTGTGGTATTCTTCAAAAAGTGACACTTTGTCAACATTTGGAAAACAGGAGGAAAGAGCAATGTTTCTGGCTATAAAAGAAATGCGTTATTCAAAATTAAGATATGGGCTGATCGTAGGAATCATGTTTTTGATCGCCTATGTTGTTTTTATATTGTCTGGGTTAGCAACGGGACTTAACTGGGATTTTAAAAAGGCCATCGTCGATTGGGATTCATCCGCGATCGTTTTATCAGAAGATGCGAATGACACATTTGCGGCTTCGCAATTGACGAGAGGGGATCTAGACCGTGTAGCAGGGACCCAAAAAGCCCCGATTGGTCTATATAGCAGTGTCATCACGGTCAATGATGAACAAGTCAATGTGACTGTTTTTGGTACACAAGACGATGCGTTCTTGTTACCAGAAGTCTTAGAGGGCAAGCTGTTTTCAAAAGAAAATGAGATCACGATTTCAGAAAACTTAGCAGAAGAAGGTATCAAGGTCGGGGATCAAGTGAAAATCGGGCGTTCAGATGAAACCTTCAAAGTCGTTGGGATCACCCCAGAAACGTCTTATACGGTGTCACCAGTGATTTATACTTCCCTGGATACTTGGACGAAAATGAAGTTTGCTAATCAACCATTTCCATCTGATAAGGAGCAGCCCATCAATATCATTGTGACCAAATCAAGTGATCCGAGAGTCGATAACCAAGAAGGAACCCAGCTCAAAGTTTTGGCAACGGAAGACTTTATTGAAAAGCTTCCTGGATTTTCTGCCCAAAACTTGACCTTAAATGCCATGATCTACTTCTTATTTGTCGTTGCAACGGCAATCGTGGGGATTTTCATGTATGTGATCACCCTACAAAAAACGGCGATTTTTGGTGTGATGAAAGCCCAAGGGATTCGGACCAGCTTTATTGCTAAATCAATTATTGCGCAAGCATTTATGGTCGGTGTGATCGGGGTAGCCCTAGCCTTTGCGGCGGCATACGGCACCAGCTTGTTTTTACCAGATGTCATGCCATTTTTCTTTGAATTCAAGCAATGGCTGCTTTATAGCGGCATCTTGATTCTCGTGGCAGTTCTAGGCGGCTTATTCTCCATTCGGACGGTCACAAAAGTCGATCCAATTACGGCAATAGGAGGGTAACAAAGATGAAAGACATTTTAGTAATGAAGGATATTATAAAAAAATTTGGCAAGCAGCATACCGAAGTAACGGCATTAAAAGGACTGAATTTTCATGTTCAAGAAGGGGAATTTGTCAGTATCATCGGTCCTTCTGGTTCAGGAAAAAGTACCTTTTTGACCATCGCTGGCGGCTTACAAAGTCCAACATCGGGAGAGATCATCATCGACCAGGTGAACTTTTCCCAATTAAATGAAAAGCAACGAGGGAAGTTGCGTTTTAAAGAGATTGGATTTATCTTGCAAAGCTCGAATTTGATTCCTTTTCTAACGGTAAAAGAACAATTTTATTTGGTCGACAAAGTTTCAGGAAAAGCCAAGGAAAAGGAACGGATTGATGAATTGCTTGCTTCATTAGATATTCTCGATCTTCAAGACAAGTTTCCCCGCGATTTATCTGGTGGGGAACGTCAACGAGTAGCAATCGGCAGGGCGTTGTTTAATGACCCAAGCTTGATTTTGGCGGATGAACCAACTGCCAGCTTAGACACCGATCATGCGTATGAAGTGGTGAAGTTATTGGTGAAAGAAGCGCATGAGAAAAAGAAAGCGACAGTCATGGTCACTCACGACGAGCGAATGATCCAATGGAGTGATCGAATTTTCCGAATGGAAGATGGCAATCTCATCGAACAAAACGCCCCATCAAGAGAAACTGCACAAGTCTGAGTGGAAAAGTAGAGGGATTTGTTTATAATAGAGGGAGTAGATTGCGAATGATGGAGGAGAATCCCTTGCCAAGTACAACATTTTTTCATTTAAAACAAGAGAAAAAAGAAAAAATCGATGCCGTGCTTTTAGAAGAATTCTTCAGCAAGCACATCAGTCAAGTCAAGGTCTCTGCCATCGTCGAAAAGTCGCACATTTCTAGAGGGGCGTTTTACAAGTACTTTCAAAACTTAGAAGATGCCTATGACTATGCGATCGCCGACTATTCAAACCAAATCCATTCCGCGATTTTTACGTTTATCAATCGCAACAAAAATGATTTTTTCAAAGGGATCGAAGAATACTTGGCTTGGTGCAGTCAATGGTCACCTGAAGATGATCATTGGAAAATGATCCACTTATGTACCCAAAGCAATGCCTGGACGAAGCGCGATGCGATCCCTGACGATTCGCCCATGATTCGTCAGTGGTTGGAGCTGTTGGAAGAAAATCGCTTTACGATCCATGATACGCAAGAAGCCGTCAGTTTCCTTTATTTTATTATGGCGGTCGTGATGGATAGTCTGACAGATTTTATTTCGAATGAATGGACCGCAAAAGAGCTGATCAAAGATTTTCGCTATAAGGTGCAATGGATCAAATATGGAATCAAAGAGGAAAATGAAGAAGAATGAACGCTTCGGCAAGAGGATGGAGCAAATGCCTCGCACGGCGGAGAAGTTCATTTACAAAGAAAGAGGTGTCCGACAACTATTTCAGTTGTCGGACACCTCTTTCTTTGAGGGAATGATTATTTTTTATTTACACGTTTGGCAATGATCGGCAAGATCAAGCCAATCAAAAGAAAGGCGATTGGCGTAATGATATTTAAGGCCAATTGGAAGAACCAAGCTTGCGGATCTGCCGCATAATCAAGCTTAGGAACCATCCCTAAAATGCAGGCAAAGGCCGTGAACAAGAAGCACCATAAGCCGATCCCAAAGCCAACCTTGGTGTTTTTCACGAATTTATAATCGGAAGTAAAGCGATTGGCGTGTTTGTTGACTAACATAAAGGCTAAGAAGACCCATAAGTAACGCAATGGCATGACAACTGAATTCAAGTTCAGCAACCAACGATACAGTTCGGTCATATTGCCGATTCCTAGTGCTGGAATAATGATCAAAATGCTGACTAGGATACCAGTCATAATATACCCATTTACTGGTGTTCCTTTTTTGTTTAGTTTTGCTAAGCCATTTGGTACAAATTCTGAATCAGCATCAGACAATAATATTTTCAATGGGGCATCAATTGAAAATGCCAACGCAGAGATTTGCGCTAACGCATTGGCGATGGAATAAAGAATGACAAAGAAATTGCCGATTCCGTAGAAGTTTCCTAGTCGTTGAAAGGCTTCATAAGCGCCGTTGACCATCAAATCTTCTGGAATATGATTGGCATCAAAAAGCATCCCCATAGCAATCGAGCCGAGCAAGGCACATAACGCCACCATACCGGCTAAAAAGATCATGCCTTTTGGAAATTCTTTGGCAGGATTTTTTGTGTTATTTACGTAAGGCGAGATTTTTTCACAGCCACCTACTGCAAATACCAGCATCGAGATCGTGGTTAAATAGGTAAAGTCAAATTTAGGGATATAGGTTGAAACAGATGACATGTTTGGTGTAGCAATTTCAGCACCAGTCATTGCTGGAGCAGTGACTGCTAAAAGAATAAAAAGAATCGACATCACGAACATGGCTGTTCCGGCGATGTTCCCAATCATTTTTAAGGTCGTCAATCCTTTAGAGGCAATCCATAAAAAGAATAGAAAAATAGCTAAACAAATCAACGAGACTTCCATGGAGCCCATCGTTGATACAAATGTACCATTTCCTTTAAATAACCAACTTAATGATACTAAGATTCCTTGGGGTTTTTGTGCCAAATAAGGCACGTGAACGACCCAATAAGTCCAAGCAGCAAAAAAAGCCAACCGCTTTGTTGAGGTTTCTTTGATCCATGAGGAAACCCCACCACTTGACTCTTTGAAAGTTGATCCTAACTGACCAACACTTAATGCATAGGGTACAAAATAAAGAGCCATAATTAATAGCCACGAAACAACAACAGTCAACCCTTGTTGAGCGTAGTTGTTTACAACATTTCCCAGTCCCCAAACAGAGACGAACGCCATCAGCGCAACATTATACCAGCGTAATTGTTTCTCATTCATCGCTTTCTCCTTCTTAAAATGATTTTTCTGACTGGTTAAAATAGAGCGTTTTTTGAAATTTAGTGAGGAAAAAATTTCTTTCCATAAGCGCTTGATCACGATCAAGTTTCTTATGCATTTTTTCACAAATGTCAAAGGTCAAATTGAATAAAAAATTTCACTTGCTTCTTTTTATCCAGTCGTTGATTTTCCATAGTTAGGATAAACCTCTGAATTCTTTTGGTCAAGAAAAATTAAATTGTTATTTAAAAAAAATAATAAATTTCTGATGATAGCAAAAGCAAACATCATCATTCATTAATAATCTGAAAGAAATCCAACTACATTTAGTCAAGGGCATGGATGAAAGAGGGAGTGTTTCATTCAAATGGATGGACGCATAAAGATGGAAGAAACCCTTTCGAAAGGCTTTTCGCTGGTGCTTTTTGGATAGTTTTTAAGCAAAGTAAGTAGGAGAGTAGTCGTAGTTTTTTTGGTTTTCTAAGAAAAATTTTACGCGAACATTCTTTCAAAGAAACACGAAATCAAAGTTAGCCGAATGCTTCGTTCCATCGAAATCACTCGTTTTTTTTCGCCAATTTATAGGAAGTGGGTGTTATTCGCTCAAATACTGGCGATAAAAGCAGATAAAAGACGAAGTTTCCACTGGCATGGAAGAAATCGAACAGTAGTCCTTGAAGGTAATAGGCAAGAAACGAAGGAAACTGATAAAGCCAAACTTCCATCAACGAAACGATCAAGCCATAAAGAAGTCCGCAAAGAAAGGCAAAGAAAGCTTGCAAGAAGCGGTTTTTCTTGATGATCGGTATTTTTCCAATCTGATGAAAAAGAACGATGGTGATAGTAAGTGCAGCCAATTGACTGATCGTCCAGGGACCCATGCCTAGATAGATATTTGTTCCGAGCAAACTTAATAAGGCAATCACCAACGCATCGGATAAACGGTAAGAAAAAGCCACTAAAAATAAAAGGGCACTCATAGGCTGAACGTTAGGGATAAAGACAAAAACTAACCGTCCAACGATACAAGCCGCAGTGATCAGTGCTAAATGAGAAATTCTTTGGATGGAAAATATCTTGGTTTGGGGAGGAAGCATGAGAATCGCCGTCTTTCTAATTGATAATCATTCTCATTATACATGGAAAATAATAAAATTCAAGATTGAAATACACATTATATAGTACGATAATAAAAAACGAGCACAATATGTTGTGTTTTAGAAGGCGAGGGAAAGAAATGGAATACAAAAACCAAACGATTGAGAAATTGAACGAGGATATCAAGTTGTTCCAAGAAGTTTCGGCGATCACACCAGAAATGACCCAAACATTTGAGGGAATCGCTCGTTTGATTATGCTGGATCGTTATTCATACAAGGATCAAACCCATCAAACATTGCGTAAGGATGATTTGGTGATTTTGACAACGAAAGCTGATCCTAAATATCCTGCGCGAGGAATCGGTGTTGTGAAAGCAATCGACGGGGAACTAGTCTCTATCGAAGTGGAAGAGGCCTATCGCTCAGCGTTAGAAGATATTGATGAACAAGCGAGTGGACTTGTTAAAAGAAGAAAAAGTGACATTGAAAAACCGTTAGAACTCTTTTTTGAGCAAGTGGCGCATCGTGTAGCCAAAGGGATTTCTGCCAACGAGTCCCATGACCAGGAGCGCTTCTTCGAGGCGTTTTACCAACAAATCGTGGCGCAAAACCTAATTCCTGCAGGCAGAGTACTTTATGGAGCAGGAACAAATTCTCAAGTTACCTACTTCAATTGCTTTGTGATGCCTTTCATCCATGATTCCCGAAAAGGGATTGCTGTTCATCGACAAGAAGTTATGGAAATCATGAGTCGAGGTGGCGGGGTCGGAACCAATGGGTCGACCTTGCGACCAAAATCAAGTGTGGTCCACGGTGTCAGTGGTCGGTCTTCTGGGGCAGTTTCTTGGTTGAATGATTTGGCAAACTTGACGAACCTTGTCGAACAAGGAGGTAGCCGCCGTGGAGCGCAGATGATTATGATGGCAGATTGGCATCCAGATATTTTTGCGTTTATTCTTTCTAAAATTCAAAATCCTGCTGTATTGCTTCACCTAAAAAAAACAATCACAAATGCGACGATCAAACAACTGATCAATGAAAAACTGCAATTTGACCCTCTGACAAAAATGGAAGAAAGAATGTTCACTTATCTAGCACAACTGCCTGAATCAACAGATAAGGAACATAATGAAATGATCCAAAAGGCAAAAGAAAAATTGCGCATAGGTGGCAGCTATACGGTGAAAGAAAGTGATTTCTTAACTGGCGCGAATATCTCAGTCTGCTTGACAGAAGAATTCATGGAAGCAGTGAAGACAGATGGGTGGTATGAGCTACGCTTTCCAGATATCGACAATTATTCAGAAGCAGAGATGGCGCAATATGATGCAAAATGGGCTGAAGTCGGGGATGTGCGAGAGTGGGCAGCTGCGGGCAATAAAGTCAAAACCTATCAAAGGATCAAAGCTCGTGAGTTATGGGAGTTGATTACTTTTTGTGCAACATATTCTGCTGAGCCAGGTATTTTCTTTATCGATAATGCCAACAAGATGACGAATGCTACAGCATACGGACAAAAAGTCGTGGCAACCAATCCGTGCGGTGAACAGCCCCTAACCCCTTATGCGGTCTGTAACTTGGCAGCCATCAATCTCGCAAACATGGCGGATCGCCAAAAGGGCACCGTTGATTTTGCCAAACTAAAAGAAACCGTGAAAACAGCGGTTCGTTTCCAAGACAATGTTATTGACGTAACGCCTTACTTTTTTGACAAAAATGAGCAGCAGGCGAAAGGGGAAAGACGTGTTGGATTAGGGATCATGGGCTTGGCAGATTTATTGATCTACTGCGGGAAAAAATACGGATCGGCAGAAGGAAATCAATTCGTTGATCAAATTTTCGAGGCAATGGCAGTCACTGCCTATGAGGCATCCATTGAATTGGCGAAAGAAAAAGGCAGCTTTCCCTTCCTGATTGGAAAAAATGACCAAGAGACGCAAGCGTTGCGGAAGAAATTTATCGATACAGGATACATGAAAAAAATGCCAGCGCACATCCGCGAAGGCGTGCTGCGATTCGGTATTCGCAACTCTCATCTTTTGACTGTTGCGCCAACAGGATCGACAGGCACGATGACGGGAGTTTCAACTGGTTTAGAACCTTACTACTCCTTTTCTTATTTTAGAAGCGGTCGACTAGGTAAGTTTATTGAAATCAATGCGGAAATCGTTGACGAATACCTGATGGATCATCCTGAACGAACCAAAGCGGAGTTGCCGGCATGGTTCATTTCCGCTATGGAGTTGACGCCCGAAGAGCATGTCGGTGTGCAATGTACCATACAACGCTGGGTGGATAGCTCCATTTCAAAAACGGTCAATGCACCAAAAGGATATACAGTAAGCCAAGTAGCCAAGGTTTATCGAGATCTTTATGAAGGAGGAGCCAAAGGAGGGACCGTCTATGTAGACGGCAGCCGAGATTCACAAGTACTTACCTTAGAAGCGGTTGAAAATGAGCTGACCGCACAAGTTGAACCGCTGTCTGTCGTTCAAGTAGATGAACCCGTCGCCTCTGGTGAAATCTGTCCCATCTGCCACGAGGGAACCATTGAGGAAATCGGCGGCTGCAGTACCTGCACAAACTGTAAAATCCAATTAAAATGCGGGCTCTAAGAAAAAACGAGATTGATAAAATAACTCTTATCCGCATACTGGATAGAAAAACGATTAGTATTTTGACTATTGGAGAGGAAGAAATAGATGAAAAAAGTATTTGTCGTATTCATGCTAGTGAGCACACTACTTTTCGCTACAGGATGCCAACAGGCAAGTGTAACGCCAGAAAGCACGCAGCAAAGTTCCTTGAAGCAAGAACAAGGAACAGCAACAATCGTCATCCAAAATCAAGAAGCTGTGACCTCAAAAGAAGTAACATTCCGAGAAAATGAGTCGCTGCTGGAAGTAATGAAAGAAAACTTTGCGATCAAAGAAAAAGATGGCTTTATCACCTCTATCGACGGCATCAGTCAAGATCAAAAAGCCAATCTATTTTGGGTCTATACCGTCAATGACGAAATGACCGATAAAGGGGCACAAGCGTTGTTTTTAAAGAACAATGACACTATCACATTTGATTTGAAAGCATTCTGATTTGTTTGATTCTAAGGATCTTTACTGGTACAAAAGAATTTGCCCATAAAGAGCTTTATCTATAAAGATAGACCCTTGCGTTGATTTTGGAGGCAGTTTTGCATTCAAGTTCTACTCAAGAGTCTATTCTTGTTTTTCTATCAGGGGTTGGGGTGGTCGCTTAGTTTATTTTAAAATTGGAATAATAGAAGTAAAGATACCATTACATACATAAGTTTTAACGATGATGCTTCTTTCGTATTTTGGCTTGCGTTCCTATTTTTGTAGAAAATAATTTTTTATAGAAGAGTGGAAATGGACAAAATTTTGATTTATCCGTTAGCTTAAGTGGCTAACGCTTCTATTCTCTAATATATGGTTTTACTTCCTATTTTTCTTGAGATTGTTTCCCAATCTGCTTGTTGTTCATAAAAACAATGTTATCATTGTATCATCAGATGTGGGTGGCGAACAGTGGTCTAAAACATGAGCGTTGATTACAAATAAGGTTTTTTCGTTCTCTTTGTTTATTGATCAGAAAAGGTAGGAGGAGAATAATGGTTGAGGTACTTTTGATGTGTGGCGTTAGTGGTGCAGGCAAAACCACTTACTCAAAACAAAAAGAGCAAGAAGGCTATGTAAGATTAGCAATAGATGAATTGATTTGGGAAGACTATGGCGTTTATGGTGTTGATTACCCTTCGGAGAAATATGCAAAAGTTTCTTCATTATCTTCAGTCAAATTGAAAGAGCTTACAGTAAAGGCTGTTCAAGAAGGAAAAAACGTAGTTGTCGATTCTAGTTTTTGGGCTAAAAGTCACCGAGACGCTTATAGAGAACTACTGGCAGCATATGATGTGACGATTAAAGTAATCTATCTAAAAGCTGATTATGATACTTTACGAAAACGATTAGCGATCAGAAATAAAGTCCAGACTGCAAATTCCGCTTTTCCTATTACAGAAGAAATCCTTCAACGGTTTTTTTCAGGATTCGAAGAACCTATAAATGAAGATGAAGTAGTGATTGAGCAAAAGAATAAATGAAGTAGCATCAAAACGTTTTTTACTCTTTTTCAATACAGTTAGTCTTATTACTGTGCAGGACACGAAGGACAGTCATGCTAGAAGCAAAATAGTGATTGGCAATTTCTTTTCTTGTTGCATTCTTCGATTAATAAACGGATCAAAAAGCAAGCCGCTGAAGACCAAATGACTATTACAGCTACTAAAGACCAAGAATCAATACAAGAAACCGCCCATTTGGTAAATAGGACGGCAAACAGTAAGCACTTTGAGCAATCGAAACCACAAATTACGGCTCAAAAAACGATTACTACAAGACTTGAAGATTTGTAAGAAAAATTAAATATATTCTTTCTCTTTATTTACGTACGTTAGAACGTACGCTATAATATACTTAAGATATTTAAAGAAAAGGAGGAGAAAACATGGAAGTAATTACACCAACAAATGCAAGAAAAAACCTTTATGGAATCATTAAACATGTTGTGGCTGATAGTCAACCTGTAGAAATTGCGAGTACAAAAGAGGAAGAAAGCGTCATTATGATTAGTAAGAGCGATTGGAACTCCTTACAAGAAACGCTCTACTTACAAAATGTGGGCGTACTTGATCGGATCAAACACTTTGAGAATGAAGAAAGTGAAGACTTAGGTGAAATTGATTGGGATACAATGTAAAGATCAAAAAGAATGCTCGCAAAGATTTGCCTAAATTGAAGAGTGTCAATCTAACTAGTAAGTTTGATGAACTGATCAAAGTCATTAAGGAAAATCCTTTTCAAACACCGCCACCTTACGAAAAATTAACAGGATTACCTTACTATTCCAGACGTCTCAATATCAAACACAGGTTGGTATACAGCGTGGAGGAAGAGAGTAAAACGATCACGATTCTCTCTGTTTGGTCACATTATGAACGTGGACTATAATATGATAAAGTGTTTCGACTCTTTGTCAATAAAGACTGAGAAGTCGTACAAAATCAAATCTGGGTCAGAATGAATAGCATTCTGGCTCAGATTTTTTGGGCTCTTCGACATTTAGTGTTGGCAGAGAAAGATACAACTGAAAATTTAGTCATAACCAGTTAGGCAGAGTGCTTAACTGGTATTTGTTTTACTTGGAAGATCAAGCCTTGAATGAGATATATTCTTGCTCGAAAGTTGTGGAAATTTCGATAGCCGTAGGCTACTCGTTTTATCACTTTTATCTTGTTGTTCGTTCCTTCTAATGCACTATTACTATACCTGGTTTTTAAAGCATATTGAATCCCTAATTTGTATTTATTTAAAAACGTCATCTTTTTACAAAACCATTGTGGGAGGCGTTGATCTAAGCAATTGATCATATAGAAAAAGCTTTGGCATTGTGTTTAAAATGATAGAGGAGAAGTTGACAAGTCTCGTAAGCCCTTGTTAATTGCTCGTCCTAACTCAAAAATTCATCGACGATCGCTTTTTGCGTCATTGGTCTACGAAAGGATCGATCATATTAATGATGGGAACTATCCAGATCATAGGATGCTTAAGGATAATTTCCAGAATCGCTTCAAACGTCGATACCTTGTCGGTTCCGTTTTTTTAAAGCTGTTCATTGTTTTCATTCGCAACTGATTTAACGCACAAGTGATTTGATGGACAATGTCAAAGCGATCGGTCACGATTTTTGCGTTTGGGAAGACCGCCTTTACGAGTTCAAAATAAGGGGCATTCATATCTATCACGACGTTTTTCACGTTTGCTCGTGCTTTTCGAGTGAATTTAAGGAAATAGGATTTTAAGAAAGCCAAGCGTCGATTCTCCAATACACCGAGTAATTGCTGGGTCTGCCCATTCATAAAGACAATCCGCTGCAGGACTTCATTGATTTGAACTCATCAAAACAAAGGACCGAAGGTAACGTATCAAAACGAGGATGATACGTTTTTAAACAGGTGTGCAGGACACACAGAACGGTTACGTCAGAGAAAAAATAGCGATCGGCAGTTTCTTTTCTTGTTGTATTCTTCGCCAGCTCCAAGGCGATTTGAATCTTTAATTCCTTTGAGAGATAGCAGTTTTCATCCACCAAATTTGTCTGAGCGTTGAATGTCGACTGACATTCTTTACAGTAAAAGCGCGTACGTACCAAGCGTAATCCTGTTTTTGTTACTCGATAAGGCAAAAGTTGGACTTTTGTTTTATGTGAGCCATTCTTGATAATTTGTCCTTTATTTTTGATACCACATTTACGGCAATGGCTTGCTATATAGCTAAGTTTGGCATGGATAAGATTGGTGCGAACCCCCTCTTCTTCTATAGTCTCTAACCATTCTTCTTCGAAGAATAAATTTTCATCTGTTAAACATAACAATTTTTATTACAATGATCCATGGAGATATCCTTTCTTGGTGTAGTTTTGTTTTAGTCGACTAAATTCTACCAGTTAGGCTATCTCTTTTTCTATCTTTTTTTACAAAAAAAGTGTCAGTAGAAAATTCGTAGATTTTCCACCAACACTAACTATTGTAGAACCAAAAAACTGAAACAATATGAGTACAATACTGTTTCAACTTTTTTTGCAACATTTTATTCATTGACTGATCAAAAGGATCTTGTTCACGTGCTCTCAAATGATTGAATGGGCATTTGATTATATAAGATACAACGGTACTTTCTTCTAGACAATATCATCTTACGCAAATAATACTTAATGATTAGTAGAAAAGCATAATATTTTAGAGTATTTAGGAAATAATTACCTTAATGCACGTTCTATAGCATCTCCAAGCTTTTTAAGTTATGATAATCAGAGAAAGCGGACAAGGAGAACGACAATGAAAGAACAATTACTCGCGTATTTGCAAAATCAAACAGCTTTTTTCTCTATCGAAAATGTAAGCGATGTCTTTACTGCGAAAGATATTGCCGAGAAGTTTTCCGTCAAGAGAAATACCATCAGTCACTACTTGAATCAGTTAACGGAAGAAGGTCGCCTTGTGAAAATTGCGACCCGACCCGTTTATTTTTTCCATAAGCAGGCATTTGAAATCCAAAATTATCCTTTAACAAAAAACGTATATGATAGTCTGGCTGCTGTGGCGGCAGAAAAGCCCTTTTTTGATCAAAAAGAAGATTTCTTTTCTAGTGTGATCGGCAGCAAAGGCAGTTTAGCAGAAGTTATTGAACAGATCAAGATGGCAGCCTTCTATCCAAATGGCGGACTTCCCTTCTTGCTGACGGGAGAAAGTGGAACTGGGAAGAGTTTTCTTGTAAAAATGTTCCATCATTATTGTGTGGCAAATGAATTATTAGACAGCGATGCTCCGTTGATCACGATCAATTGCGCGCAGTATGCCAACAATCAAGAGTTATTGACGAGCAATTTATTTGGACATGTGAAAGGTGCCTTCACTGGGGCAGAAGAAGATCGTGGCGGTGCATTTGAAGCAGCAAACGGCGGGGTCCTCTTCCTCGATGAAGTTCATCGACTGAATGCAGAAGGACAGGAAAAATTATTCACTTTTCTAGACCAAGGCGTCATTTATCGAATGGGGGATACGGGGCGGTCGATCCCATTGGATTGTCGGCTAGTGTTTGCAACAACCGAAGATCTGAAACAAACATTTCTAACAACCTTTTTGCGACGAATCCCGATTCAAGCAACACTGCCCGCTTTGGAAGAACGGACAATTTCCGAACGGAAACAGCTGATCTTGCAAGCATTCTTTGACGAGCAAAAACGCATCGGCTTACCATTGGAGCTCTCGCCCCAAGTGATCGAAATATTAACGACTAGTCATTTTTCTGGGAATGTCGGCGAATTGAAAAGTACGATCAAAATTATTACAGCCAAAAGCTATACAGCCAGTCTAAAACGGGAAGTAAAAAAAATAGCGGTCACTGTGTATCATTTACCAGAACAGTTATTGCAATTGACAGAGGAACCCAATGAATTAGCGATGATGCAGCCGATTCTTATTGATGGACAAACTCAAATTCAGCAGCTGACTGCGGAAAGTGAGCCAGAACAGCAAAAGATCATTCAAACGTATGAACAGATCTTGCTCAATTATGTCCAAGCGGGACAGGACTTTTCAGCAGCTGCCTCGCCTATCTCTAAAGTGATTGAAAGACTGTTTGAAAATTTATTGTTTGACCATAAGCAGGAACAAAAGCAGCGGACAATGATTTTTGTGACAGAGCATGTCCAGCGAATGATGGAGCAAATCGAGCATTCTTTCCAAATCAGCTTTAACGGCAGTATGGTTTATACGATCAGTTATTATTTGTGGTTGCGCAGGAATGTGGAGTGGCTGCCAGATGATCAAGACAAACTTTTATTGACAGAAAACCTGTTGAAAAGTGTTAAGAAGCATTATTCTACAAGTGATCGCTACACCGAAAATCTGATAGGCTTAGTGCAAAACGCATTGGATATTGAGCTAACGAGTATGGACCGAATCATTTTTACGCTTTATATCAATGATATGGGGTATTCCAAAGAATCGCTGCTTCCACGAAGCATCATAGTGGCTCATGGCTATGCAACCGCCAGCAGTATCGCAAACGTCGCCAACCGCTTACTGAATGAATCGGTTTTTCAGTCTTTCGATATGCCCTTAGAGGTCACTCCTAAGCAAATTGCGGAAAGGGTCACCGCATATATTCAGAAAAACGATGTATCTAATGGACTCGTTGTCTTGTTCGACATGGGTTCTTTGAAAGAAGTCTATCAATATATTCCAGAATTGACGGTTCCAATTGTTATGATGAACAATGTAACGACAAGTGTAGCCATCGCTGTGGGGGAGTGTATCCAACAGAATATTTCCTTGAGAGAGATTCCAGAGCGAGTAAATACCTTTCACCAAAACGAATGGGAAATCATTCTTCCAAAAGTGAAAAAAGAGAAAGTTGTCATTACAACTTGTTCAACCGGAATTGGAACTGCTGTTCAAATCTCTACCTTATTAGAAAAGAGTATTCCTGATCATTTACAGATTCGGATCCTTCCTTATGAATTCAACCAGCTGGAAAACAGTGAACATATAAGACAGACATTGGCAGCGTATGACATTGTTGGTGTTGTGGGAACCACTAAACCTCGCCAAGAGCTGGCTCCTTTTATTTCTTTAGAAGAACTAATTTCGGGTGCTGGGACAGAGGTGCTATTAAGTTGGCTAAAAGAAGAATTGGATGAAGAGATGATTGCCTATGTGAACAATCAATTAGTAAGAAACTTTTCATTGGATCGAGTGATTCAATCGGTAACGATTCTAGATACAGAAAAAGTGATTTCTCAAATGGAATTTTTCGTGGGAGATCTGGAGCGCATGTGGCAGCAACGGATCGCCAATGATCGCAAACTCGCGTTGTTTGTCCATACGAGTTGCTTAATTGAGCGTCTTATTCGAAATGAAGCCATTGATACTTATCATGCCAGCGACACATTACTCCAGTGTCATGAAAAACAGCTGAATGAGATCAAAAAAGCGTTTAGTGTCATTGAGAAGGTTTACAGTGTCGCGATACCGGAATCTGAAGTTTGCTACATCTATGATGTTTTGTTTGGAAACACTGATTCTTCAATGGTTGAAGCGGATTTTTAATCGATAAGAAAAGCGTGCCACTTTTTTTGGCACGCTTTTTGCGTTTAGAAAGATGTAACTTGGAGCAAAGTGAGGTGAAAGCAGTGGAACGACTCGTTATTTTAGCATCCCACGGACGATTTGCATCAGGAATCTTGCATTCGTTAGAACTTATCTGCGGTAAAAAACAATCAGTCTTTGCGATTGACTGTTATGTGGACGAAGCATTTGATCTAACGACAACGGTAGATACCCTGATGGAAACATATAAAGAACATGAAGTGATCGTTATCACAGATATTTTTGGCGGCAGCGTGAACAATGAATTTTTGCGTTATATCCAACAACCCAATTTTTATTTAATCGCAGGTTTGAATTTGCCATTGTTGATTGAATTGACGACACAACTTCAAGGGGGAGGTGCAATTTTAGAAACGATCCATCAAACGCTGGCAAATTCGAAAGATATGATCCAGTTTTGCAATGATAGTGTAGCAAAAGAAATCGAAGAAGAAGAATTTTAGGAGGGACGACATGATTATTTTGACACGAGTCGATCATCGGCTATTACACGGCCAAGTCGCATTTTCTTGGACCCAAAATTTAGGCGCAGATTGTATTTTGATTGCCAATGATGATGTACCGACAAATGATATTCGTAAGACAACGATCAAATTAGCAAAACCGCAAGGCGTAAAACTGGTGATCAAATCAATTGAGGATTCAATTCATGCCCTGCAAAGCGGTGTGACGGATAAATACAAATTATTCATCGTAGTTGATTCCATCAAAGATGCGTATAAGTTAGCAGAAAACTGTCCAGAGATCGACAAGATCAATCTCGGTGGGATCAAAGCCAAAGAAGGCTCTAAAAATATTGGCAAAGCAGTCAATGTTTTACCAGCAGAAGAAGAACTCTTGAGAAAAATGGTTGCAAAAGGAATCGCTGTCGATATCCGTCAAGTACCTTCGGATAAAAAAGTCGCTGTCGAAGATGTTTTATAAAGAAAGGAGCAAAAGAGATGCTGCAAGCAATATTACTTGGAATTGTTGCATTTATTGCGCAGTCTGAATACGCATTAGGAACGTCATTACTGTCGCGTCCGATTGTCACTGGATTGTTTACAGGAATCGTATTGGGGGACATAAACACTGGAATTATTATGGGTGCAACACTAGAGTTAGCGTTTATCGGCTCATTTTCTGTCGGTGCTTCTATTCCGCCAGATGTCGTAACCGGAGGGATTCTGGGTACAGCTTTCGCAATTACGGCAGGAGCGGGAACCGAGACGGCTTTACTGTTGGGACTTCCAATCGCCACATTGACCCTTATCTTGAAAAATGTTTACTTGGGGTTGCTTATCCCAATGATGAACCAAAAAGCCGATTTATACGCGGCAGATGGAAACTACAAAGGTGTAGAACGAATGCACTTATTAGCAGGTTTTGGCCTATCTCTGATGTTAGCCCTTGTAGTGACGATCTCCTTTATGGTAGGCAGCAATACGATTAGTAAATTATTGGCTATGATTCCAGCCTTTGTACAGAATGGGCTATCAGTTGCAACTGGTTTGATTCCAGCCCTTGGGTTTGCCATGTTGGCTAGGTTACTGATTAACAAGCAAGTTGCACCGTACTTCTTTTTAGGTTTTGCATTAGCAGCTTATTTAGAGATTCCTGTTACAGGGGTTGCAATCTTCGGAGCAATAACGGCTGTTGTAGTCGTGAATTTAAGAAACATTCGTGGACAAGGGCAATCTATTCAAATGACTTCAGGGGAGGTACTAGATGATGATGAAGACTTCTAATGAGAAATCCGAAATTACCAAAAAAGAATTGAATCGTGTCTTCTGGCGTTCATTTCAAATGGAGTTCTCATGGAACTATGAGCGGCAGATGAACCTAGCTTATGTCTATGCAATGATTCCGATTTTAAAGAAACTCTACAAAACAAAAGAATCGATGGCCGATGCGTTGAAACGGCACCTGGAATTTTTCAACACGACCCCGCATATCGTCACGCTTATTTTAGGAATCAATGCGGCGATGGAAGAAGAAAATGTCAGTGATCCCAATTTTGATTCTTCAGCAATCGAAAACATCAAGACCTCTTTGATGGGACCTTTAGCGGGAATCGGTGATTCCTTCTTTTGGGGAACGTTGCGGCTAATTGCTACTGGGGTAGGAACTTCATTGGCATTACAAGGAAATATCCTAGGTCCTATTCTGTTTCTGCTGATTTTTAATGTGCCTCATCTACTATTTCGCTATTTTGCGACTGGTTGGGGTTATAAACTTGGGACAGGATTTTTAAAGAAAATTCAGGAAAACGGTTTGATGGAAAGCTTAACCTATGGGGCTGCCATCATTGGGTTGATGGTCGTAGGTGGAATGACCGCTACGATGATCGATATCAACATTCCGTTGCAGATTGGTTCAGGGGAGAATGCAGTTACAGTTCAAAGCATCTTTGATGATATCGTTCCGAAAATTTTGTCATTGGGTGCATTTGGTGCTGTCTTTTATCTTTTGAAAAAAGAAGTCAAACCGCTGATTATTCTGCTGGGACTAGCAGTCGTAGGTATTTTAGGATCCTTGATTGGACTTTTTTAAGGAGGAATTGTTGTGGCAACGATGATGGATTATATACAAGAAGAGCAAGCAACGTTAGTTGAGATCTTGCAGGGGTTTGTTCCTAAAAAAGAAGAAAAAAGAGCTGCAATCGAGAATTTATTGATTTTGGCAACGGGCTCTTCTGCCAATGCCTGTTTAGCAGCAAAGTATGCAATGGAGAAATTAGCGCAGATCACTGTCACGATTGAAGAGCCATACCACTTTAATCATTACGGGCATCTTTCTAAAGAAATCGAGACAGTTTTGGCGGTTTCGCAAAGCGGAAAAAGTGCTTCCACGATAGATGCAGTGGCGCAGTTGTCCAAGCAAGATATTTATACGATCGGTTTAAGCAGTGATCCCGAAAGTCCCCTTGCTCAAAAAGTTAACGAAAGCATTGATCTAGGAACTGGGATCGAGACCGTTGGATTCGTGACAAAAGGATATGTAGCAACAGTATTGCAACTCTATTTAATAGGGGTATCTATTGGTTACAGCAAAGGTATATTATCCGACGACCAAGTGTCGACTATCAAAAGTCAGTTAGAGGAGATGATCGAGGCCATTCCTCAAGTTATCGATAAAACAATTGATTTTTTTGAGAAAAACGCAAGTATTTTTAAACTAGCGAACCGTTTTGTAGCAGTCGGTTATGGACCAAACTGGGGAACCGCTAAAGAATTTGAAACGAAGTTTACCGAAACCCTACGAGTCCCTTCTCAAGGATTTGAATTGGAAGCATATATGCACGGACCATATCTTGAAGCAAACCATGAACATGTGCTTTTCTTTATTGAAGCTCCTAGTCTAAATCAATCAAGGTCCCAACTATTGCATGATTATATCGCTTCTTATGTGGGAAAAGCTTATACGATTACCACAGCAACGGCAAAAAATTCCGATACACTTGGGCTGGATGTTGCATGTGAAGAAACGTTTTCTTCTTTGCTCTTAGTTATTCCGTTCCAAATTTTCTCCTATCTCGGGGCTGTTGCTAAAGGGATCGATTTGAGTAAACGTATTTTTGATGACTTTGATCAAGTGCTAAAAAGTAAAATTTAGAGGTGGAAAAGATGCTGAAATTTAATGAACAACAACAAATTGACGATATTCAAGGAATGTTAGATCTACGTCCAGAAATTGAAAAATTAGTCGATGCCCTTGACGAAAAAGGCTTTGATGCGATCTTTTATCTAGGAATTGGCGGTACCTATGCTTCGGCCATGCAAGCAGTTACTTACATCAATGGAAAAAGCGATTTACCAGTTTATGTCCAACATGCGGCAGAATACTATACAACCGGCAACCGTCGTTTGACGAAAGACTCATTAGTCATCTTGTCCTCTGTTACCGGAACCACACAAGAAGTGGTAAAAGCTGTCGCAGAAATCAAAAAAGTAGGAGCGACATTATTAGGATTTATTGATACAAAAGGTAGTATCTTAGCAGAACAATGTGACCATGTCATCACGTATCCTGCACCAGGAACAGAACAAATCAAATTTTTCATGGTGGCAGATCGGTTAATGAAAAATCACGGAGACTTTCCTGATTACGACGCCTACTATCAAGAATTGGATCAATATTTAGCGAAAGGATTAGTGGAGGCTGAGAAACAGGCGGATGAATTTGGGCGAGCATTTGCGGAGCAGCATCGTCATGATGCGATGCATTATTTCATCGGTGCAGGAAATCAATGGGGCGCAGTCTATTCTTACGCCATGTGCTACTGGGAAGAACAAAGCTGGTTGCGTTCAAAATCGATCCATGCTGCTGAGTTTCTTCACGGAACCTTAGAAATCGTTGACGAAACCACACCTGTCACAGTGTTTTTGGGAGAAGACGAGCAGCGCCCATTATCAGAAAGAGTTGCTAAATTATTGCCAAGGATTTGTGGAAACTATACATTGATCGATACCAAGGACTATCCTATTTCAGGAATCAGTGAAAAATATCGTGGCCGAGTGTTATCGCACTTATTGATGCATTGTGTGACGCAGCGCATTGATGCCTATGTCGAACAAATGAATTGTCACCCAATGGAAATTCGGCGCTACTATCGCCAATTTGAATACTGATAGAAAACCAAGAGGAAGAGGATCGATAGAAAGATAACCCAAAAGAACACTGAAATATAATGTTTCTATGGAGTGGATAGGGAAGCTATCTGAATAAGAAAAAGTGATCTATTCTTAAACACCATAAATGAAGAACACCTGAATTCTTAATTTAACAATGTATAGAGCGTTTCGTTAACCAAATGTTGATGGAACGCTTTTTTGGTATTTATTGGAGGAGCAAAAAGAAAAGAAAAGAAAAAGGGAAAGAATTTGAAAGGACTTAAACAGTTACTAAAATCTAATACCTTCTGGATGATAATAAACTAACGAAGTGCAATTAAGTTAGTTTAAAGTTAACGGGAAAAAGAGGGAGGCTGAATCAAAAGGTTTCTAATATTTGTAAAAAATGGCAGCAATCTATCGTTGAAAGACGTCTGAAAAGTGGGCGTTCTTCCTAAGAAGTTAGACCGAATTATTTTGATTCTTGAAAAGAACATAGCTGAACTACTTAGAAGCGAAGTGTTTTTGGGGGATAGAGATGAGTGTTAAAGATAGTCATGTAATCTTCCGAACGATCAACAGTGAAGAAGAAAACCCTTGTGCATCTTTTCAAGATAATAAAAATAAACAAAAAAATGGAACAGCATAAATGTTTTCGAAATGCTTTCGCACCAACATTTACCTGTTCCGTGGGTTTGGCACCCAATGGGCCGTGAGGGGCTCGAACCCGCGACCCGCTGATTAAGAGTCAGCTGCTCTACCAACTGAGCTAACGGCCCGTACCAAAAGTACTTCATTATCTTAGCACTCCATTGTTGAAAAATCAATCATTCTTTTGAAAAAAATATGCGCTTTTTTCAGTTGAGAAACTGGCGTTATCTTAATAAAACACCATTTGTTTCCCAAATTCAAATGATAGGAAATTCTTAAAAGATTGATCAGATTGCTTTAAAAACTCAGAAAACCGTGATAAAATGTATCTAGTTATCAAAACTAGATGATTAGTTTGTGATAATCTAACCTTCTGTTCGTCAAAATGGAGGATGACATGGAAAAATTACAAGCAGACATGAAAAATTGGGGCAATTCATTGCTGAAATTCCACCTGCCGAGATGGGAAGAATTGCCAACGCTGGAACTGTATATGGATCAGGTGATCACATTGATCGATCAATATTTATCGCCGGTGATCCAAACGGAAAAGCATCCGCTATTGACCTCTTCCATGGTCAATAATTATGTCAAAAAAGGGATGATTCCAGCACCAGAGAAGAAACGTTACAATCAAAAGCATCTCGCATTTTTGATTGCGATCACGATGCTCAAGCAAGTGCTGACGATTCCTGAAATAAAGACGGGGATCCTTTTTCAAGGGAAAGTTGTCGGCATCAGAAATGCCTACAATGTATTTTGTGAAGAACAAGAAAAAGCGATCCACCTTGTCGGCAAAGAAGCGATGGGAGAACCCGAACAAATGACGTCGGAACCGATCCCGATTGAATTAGTAGCCATGAAAGGTGCGACGCGTTCCTTTGCCAACAAACTATTGGCAGAAAAAACGATTGAATTAGAAGTCATTTATTTAGACACACATAAAGGAGAAGCCCATGAATAAAGAGAAAATTGCCCTATTAGTTGATTCAGGTACCGATGTTCCCGCACAGATCATGGAGCAATACGGCATGTATATGCTGCCATTGCAAATTATCTACAAGGATCGGACCTATACCGATAAAGTTGATATTACTGCAGAAGAAATCTACGAGCGCTTGCCGCAAGAGATCCCTAGTACCTCGTTACCTGACGGTGCTGCGATCGGGGAAATCTTTGATCGGATCAAAGCCGATGGGTATGAGAAAGTCTTTGCCGTAACCATCTCCAGCGGATTGAGCGGAACGTTTAACGTCGTTCGCCTGTTAGGTGAACAACGGACGGATCTTGAGGTTTTCGTGCTTGATACGAAAAATATCGGAATCGGTGCAGGGCTGCAAGCGATTCGTGCAGCAGAACTGTTAGAAAAAGGCGTGACTTGGGAAGAACTGCGGGCACAATTAACGAATGAAGTGCCGAAAAACAAAGTCTTTTTCAACGTAGCTACCTTAGAGTATTTACAAAAAGGCGGCCGGATCGGTCTGGTCGCATCCATCTTAGGCAATGCCTTGAAATTGAATCCAATTATCTCTTGTAATGAAGAAGGGATCTACTATACGGTCGCAAAATCTCGTGGACGGAAGAAAAGCTTGGACAAAACCGTTGACTTGATCAAGCAATTCATCGGCGATCATCGCCATGTGCGTTTAGCTGTGGCGCAAGGTGATGCACTGCAAGAAGCCAAAGAAATGAAAGCACGATTAGAAGCCGAATTTCCTAAGGTCAAAGAAATCTTATTTGGACAAATCTCTCCCGCATTAGTCGTCCACACGGGTCCTGGGTTGTTAGGGATCGGTATCCAACTTTTAGAAGAGTAAAAAAGAAAGGCCCCGTGCCTTTCTTTTTTTGTGCTTTCCTTAAGAATGAGGCGGCGGTTTTTGGGAAAGATGAAAAGCCCGTTTAAATAATGTATAATAAGTAAGAAACCAAAAAAAATTGAGGTGACATTTTTGAAAAAGATCCTAGTCGTGGACGATGAGAAACCAATTTCTGATATCGTCAAATTTAATTTAACCAAAGAAGGATATGAAGTATATACCGCCTATGATGGAGAAGAGGCATTAGAAAAAGTAGCCGAGGTCGATCCTGATCTGATTTTGCTTGATCTGATGTTACCAAAAATGGATGGGTTGGAAGTTGCACGGGAAGTGCGCAAAACCCATGACATGCCAATCATCATGGTCACAGCCAAAGATTCTGAAATCGATAAAGTACTAGGCCTTGAGCTTGGTGCGGACGATTATGTAACCAAACCATTTTCAAACCGGGAATTGGTGGCCCGCGTCAAAGCCAATCTGCGTCGCGGCTCGGCAGCTGCGAAGGAAACAGACGATAACGCCAACAGCGAATTAACGATTGGTGATTTAACGATTCATCCTGATGCGTACATGGTCACTAAAAATGGTGCAGCCATCGAATTGACGCACCGAGAGTTTGAATTGATGCACTACTTGGCAAAACATCTTGGTCAAGTGATGACCCGGGAGCATTTATTGCAAACGGTTTGGGGCTATGACTACTTTGGCGATGTCCGAACCGTTGACGTGACGGTACGCCGTTTACGTGAAAAAATCGAAGACAGCCCGAGCCATCCAAACTATTTGGTTACTCGTCGCGGAGTGGGCTATTACTTGCGGAACCCAGAACAGGAATAAGCTATGAAAAATAAAGTTCGCTTTTTTCAATCGGTGAACTTCAAAATCGCCCTGACTTTTATCTTGATCTTATTGATTGCGATCCAGATTATCGGGGCGTATTTTATTCGCGAATTGGAAAGAACAACGGTCGATGCCTTCAAACGCGACATGGAGGCACGGGCCAGCACGTTAGTGGTAACATTAGGCTCTGAATTGAGTCGAATGGATAATGATGACGGGTTGGATTGGGATTCCATGAATGCTTCCTTGAATCGAATCTTAACGAGTACCAACTCATCGGAAATTTTGGAGATGCGGGTGGTGGATGAGCAAGGGATCATTCGTGCAACCACCAATATCAATGATCGTGGCTCGGTGGGAGAAAAAAATGATTACCGTGATTACGATACGAACCGTAGTGAGGTCCTTTATGATGAATCCAGCGGACAACGCGTGTTCAATATCGTACAGTCGATCCAATCACCGACAGGGGATACCGTTTTAGGGACCCTTTATTTACGGAGCAATCTTGAGTCAAAATACAATGAAGTCAGTACGACGGCGGTCATTTTTGTTACCGCCTCGCTGATTGCGGCAGTGATTTCGATCATTGTGGCACTTTTAGTCTCTCGTTCCATCACCCAACCGATCGGAGAGATGCGCGAACAAGCGATTCGCATCGCCAAAGGGGATTATAGCCGCAAGGTCGCGATTCATGGAAAAGATGAATTGGGGCAATTGGCGGAGACCTTTAATCAATTAGGGGAACGAATCGAAGAGACTCAAGAAGCGATGGAGTCCGAGCGAAATCGCTTGGATAGTGTCTTGTCCCACATGACAGACGGGGTTGTTGCCACCGACCGACGAGGCAAAGTCATTACCATCAATGAGATGGCGATGTCCTTGTTAAATGTCAGCAACGAAGAAGCGATCGGGCAGTCGATTTTGACGTTATTGGAAATCGATGAAGAATACACGTTACGAAAGCTTTTGGAAAATCCTGAAGACATGCTGTTGGAGCGTCCTAGCAATGATTTGACGGGAACAAATATGATTTTGCGCATCGATTTCTCCATGATTCGTCGGGAGTCTGGCTTTATTTCTGGGTTAGTTGCGGTGATGCACGATGTTACAGAGCAAGAAAAAAATGAACAGGAACGGCGAGAGTTCGTTTCCAACGTTTCTCATGAGTTACGGACACCATTAACGAGTATGCGCAGCTACATCGAAGCGTTGAGTGAGGGTGCTTGGAAAGACCCAGAAATTGCGCCGAACTTTTTGAAAGTGACGTTGGATGAAACGGATCGAATGATTCGGATGATCAATGACTTGTTGAGTCTGTCGCGGATGGATAGCGGCAATTCGCAACTGCAGTTGGAATACATCAACTTCAATGAAATGGTCAATTTCGTGTTGGATCGTTTTGACATGATGGTGACGAATGAAAGCAAAAAATACTTGATACGTCGGGAGTTCACTAAACGAGAATTGTGGGTGGAAGTCGACACCGATAAAATGATCCAAGTGATCGATAACATCATGAATAATGCCATCAAATATTCGCCAGATGGCGGGATCATTACGGTGAAATTGATGGAGACCCATAACAACATCGTACTTAGCATCAATGACCAAGGACTAGGGATTCCGAAAAAAGATCTCACGAAGATCTTTGATCGTTTTTACCGAGTCGACAAAGCTCGTGCCCGTCAGCAAGGAGGTACTGGCTTAGGATTGGCGATCTCACGAGAAGTCATCAAAGCTCATGGCGGTGCGATTTGGGCGGAAAGTCGAGAAAATCGCGGGTCAACATTTTACATCATGTTGCCGTATGAACCGTATGAGGAGGATTGGTGGGTATGAGAATCTCAGAAAAAATCATTCGTGTAGGCTTGATCGTAATGATCGCCTTGAGTTTTTATTTCTCCTATATGATTTGGCTGAATCCGACTGGGTTCAACAATGCCAGCACGGAAACAGATACCGGCGTCAATCCTTCGGTTCAAACCTACAAACAAAAAAGCGATTTGTTTTTGCCCCTGTATTTGACTTGGAATGACGAGGACGCGATCAAAGAAACCAACTCTGAAGCGGTGATTCGTGAGATCCAAGAGGCGATCAATGAGGCAACGATCAGTGATTTGACGCTGCGAACCTATGGCGAGGAACAAGCTTTTTCAAAAGCCCAAGAAGTCAATCAAGGGGTGGCCTTAAACTACTATACAACGTTTTACTTGAAAGATTATGAGAAAACCTTTGAAAAAGAGCTGTCCTTAGAGGACGAAAGTGAAACAGAGGATTTTCCGTTTTCCCGCATCCAGTTTGACCTTGAAGAAAACACGATCCAATTTGTTGATTTTACCCATCAACGAGTGGTGCGAGGCAAAATCGACTGGGACAAAAGCCAAGTAAAACACTTACTAGCAGACAACCCTCGGGAATGGACGACAATGGTGGCAGATGAAGAACGATCCAGCAAGCAATATTATACGCAGGATTCGATCAAGCTGAAAAAATACAGCTACTATTCTTCGACCCAATCTCAGAGCTTGTTTCGAGAAGCCTTTTTCAGCAATCCTAAAAACGTCAAGATCAATGATGAAAGTGTCGATACCTACTATTATGAAGGTGGGCAAAACATGACGGTCTTGCAAGATCAGCAGCAAGTCAAGTTTGAAACTACCACAGACAGTTCCGATGAAACGGACCTGGCGATGTTGAGTGCGGATTATATTATTCGTTTAGGCAACAATTTTGGGACGATCCGCTATTTTGATCAACAAGACAAGCACTTGGATTATCGGGTTTTCGTTGAAGGCTATCCCGTCTTTAGTACGGGTGGTCAAGGGGTGATCAGTGTGGCTTTTTCAGAAAGTGGTCAGACCGGGAGTCGGGAAATGACGATTTCTGCCAGTTTGAACGCGATTCAAGTGCCGATTCCTTCTGAAACCGAGATTGAATTACCCTCTAGTTTGTCGGTCAAAAATGAGCTGATTGCGGCAGGGGCTGATCCTGAATTATTGCAACAGATCATCGTTGGCTATCAATGGGGGGAGATCAAAGATGCACCACTCGTTGATTTGACGCCTGCTTGGTATGTCAATTATGACTCGTCTTGGATCAGTTATGATGCATTAATGACAAAATTAGCAGAAACGGAGGAGAATTAATTGGATTTTAAACGAATCGAATGGATTTTTTTCCTCGCTTTTCTTGGTCTGAACGTCTTTTTATTCAATGTTTACAGTGAGGCTCGCAGCGAGCATCAGATGGTTTCACAATCAAACCAAACGATTCCTATCGAACAACGTCTCGAGTCTGAGGACATTCGGTATTCTGGCGAATTATCAGATGAGGTCTTGAGTGGCTATTATTTGAGCGGTGAACAGACGGATTTTGATGTGGAGCTACGAAATCCGCAACTCAATACGCAGTTCAAAAGAGGGTCGACGGTCAAAGGGCAGCAGTTGATCCATGTCTCAACCAATGGCTTTTACATCAGTGATGATTCCCAAACGGAAGAAACCGTCAATGGTTTTTTGCAACGAAAAGATCAAGTCCTGTTTGGGGATGAATATGACTATTTGGAAAACCTCTCTGTCTTGAACGCCAATCATCCGACCGTGGTGGCGGTTCAATCCTATGAAGGCATTCCTTTCAATGACAGCTCAAGTCGGATCGATATCACCTTAGAACAAACGGATGATCTACTGCAGATTGCCCGTTACACGCAAACACATATCTCCAATATTACGCCTCTAAGGGAAAAGATGACGGTCTATTCAGAAAAAGAAGCAGTAAATACGCTTTATCTAAACAACAAGCTGCCGAGTCACTCGAAAATTCTCTGGACGGAATTAGCCTATACGATGATTTTGAAGGTTAGGGAAAAAAATGTGTACATTCCTGCATGGTTTATTGCGTTCCAATTAGATGGCGATGACACCATCCAAATCGAAACGGTCAATGCCTTTAGCAATCGGATCATCACGAATAATGCCGTTCAAAAGGTAGAAAATCCATAAAAAAGCGGGTATAATGGAACTCGTTGAAACAACCAGAGAGGAAGTCACGTAAACCATGATGAAGGAAAATGCCTTTCAAGTAAGTATTCTAGCCAGCGGAAGCTCAGGAAATTCGCTCTATATCGAAAGCAATAAAAAGCGGATCTTAGTGGATGCTGGTTTGAGCGGCAAGAAGATCACTTCATTATTGGATGAAGTAGGGCGTAAACCAGAAGATTTGGACGCCATTCTTGTGACCCACGAACATCGAGATCATATCCACGGTGTCGGAGTACTGGCGCGAAAATACAAACTTGATGTCTATGCGAATACAAAAACATGGCAAGCGATGGATCCAATGATCGGTAACGTCGCTGTCGAACAAAAACATATCTTTGAAATGGGAAAAGTGCTGACCTTGGGTGACTTGGACATTGAAAGCTTTGGCGTCTCTCACGATGCTGCAGCGCCGCAATTTTATCGTTTCCATAAAGACGGCAAATCATTCGTGATGTTGACGGATACCGGTTATTGCAGCGATCATGTACGAGGCATTATCAAAGGCGCCGATGCGTACCTTGTGGAAAGCAACCATGACCTAGAAATGCTGCGAATGGGCCCTTACCCATGGAGCCTCAAACAGCGAATTCTTGGAGATCGTGGTCACTTATCGAATGAAGATGGCGCTCTGGTCATGACGGATATCTTGACCGACAATACCAAACGGGTCTATCTTGGTCATTTAAGTAAAGAAAACAACTTGAAAGAGTTGGCGCACTTAACGATGGTCAACACCATGAAAGAACATGATCTAGGTGTTGGAGAAACATTTGAAGTCTATGATACCGATCCTGACAAAGCGACGGAGTTATTTGCAATCTAATCGATCAACAAAGGATAAAATTGTCGGGTGGAGGCAGCAGGTATGTTTGATGAAGAAAAAATCAAGCGTCTGAACGAGCTTGAAATGGCTGTTTATAAGTACATTGTCCAGCATTTTGAAGAGATCGATCAACTGACGATCCGCGAATTGTCAGCTGCATGCCATGTCTCGACCTCGACGATTTTACGATGTATCACGAAATTAGGCTATCGCGGGTATTCAGAGTTAAAGTATGCGATCTGTCAAAAAAAGGAACAAGATGCACGAGCGTTTGATCTTTTCTATGATGCAACGATCCAAGTCAATACATTCTTAAAAAAAGTCAATAATGAAGATTACCGTAAGTTTATCCAGCCAGCGGTAGAACTGATTCTTTCCGCACGCCATGTGGCGTTTTCAGGTATCGGCACAAGTGGCATTCTTGGCACCTATGGCAGCCGCTATTTTGCTAATTTAGGCATCAATGCCTATAGCATCGTCGATCCCTTTTTGCCAGTACCGCCTCGTGGGATGGAAAATACGTTAGCGATCATTTTATCAGTTTCGGGGGAAACCATTCAAATGATCAAGCAAACGGAGGACTTCAAACGGTATGGGGCAAAAGTACTCAGTATCACCAATGATGAAAAATCGACGATCGCCCAAATGGCAGATTACAATATTTCCTACTATATGCCCGTCGTCAGTGGGGGAAAAGAAGTCGATTTGAACCTGACGACGCAAGTCCCGGTGATTACACTGATCGAACTTTTAGCCCATCAAGTCTACAAGCAAATCTAAGTGATCGTAAAAAAACAGCTTCGGCTGTTTTTTTTGTTGGAACATGTTTCATAACTTAGAAAAGCTATAGGCAAGGGGAATATTATCCATTAAGATTTATTTGTAAGCGAATTCACTGGCCAGTGGATAGAATTTTATTTTAGGAGTGATGTGAGATGAACGAATGGATCAATGAGAAATTATTACCCCCAATATTAAAATTTGTCAATACGAAAGCAATCACTGCATTAAGAAACGGTATGCTCTATACGATGCCCTTTTCAATCGTAGGATCGATTTTCCTACTATTAGCAAACTTTCCCGTCCAGTCGATTGCGGATTGGGTAACGAATAGCGGCTTAGGTGAATACTTCAACCAAGCCTATGGCGCCTCTTTTGCAATTATGGCCTTTTTCGCCGTAATGGGCATCGCCTATTCATATGTAAAAGCAGAAGGTTACGAAGGACTCCCTGCAGGAATGATTGGTTTAGTTATTTTCTTATTAACTATGGAGTCAAGTGTGACGGATGCTGAAGCAAATGTGACCATCGCAAATGTCATTGATAAGACGTGGACCGGTGGACAAGGAATGATCAGTGCCATCTTAGTGGGACTTTTTGTGGGTTGGGGCTATACGTGGTTCTTGAAACGCGACATCCGAATCAAACTGCCAGAACAAGTACCCACCAATGTCGCAAACTCATTTACAGCATTGATTCCAGCCGCTGTTTTGACGACCATCGCATTAGGCATTTATATTTTCTTTGATAAAGTTTTTCAAACAACCGTGGTCGAATGGATCTACACCGTGATTCAAAGTCCAATGCAAGGGGTGACGGATTCCCTTGGTGGTGCAATGATGCTAGGCTTCTTAGTGCCATTCTTGTGGTTCTTTGGGGTTCACGGTTCGACGATCGTGGGCGGGATCATGGGACCAATTTTACAAGCCAATTCACTAGCCAATACGGCTATTCTTGAATCTGGTAAAGCATTGACATTAGAAAATGGCGGACACATCGTGACCCAGCAGTTTTTGGATCAATTTATGACGGTAACTGGCGCAGGAATGACGATTGGGATCGTGCTATACATGGTGGCTTTTGCCCGTTCGGCGCAGTTCAAACAATTAGGACGTCTTTCCTTGATCCCGGCATTCTTTAATATCAATGAACCAATTATTTTTGCGACACCGATCGTCATGAACCCAATCATGGTATTACCATTTATTTTGACACCGATGGTTTCAGGCGTGATCACGTATTTTGCACTTGATACCGGTATCGTACCGCTATTTACTGCTGTGCAAGTTCCCTGGACGACCCCGCCGATCATTTCAGGTTTTCTAGTAGGTGGCATTCGGACTGCTATCTTACAATTTGTTGTTTTAGCAATCGGCTTCTTTATTTACTATCCTTTCATTCGTAAGGTCGATAGTTTGAACTATAAACAAGAAACAGAGATTGTTTAATATCAAGGAAGCAGGTTGAATAGAAATGAATAAACTAAGAAGCGATTTTTTATGGGGTGGCGCAGTCGCTGCTCACCAATTGGAAGGCGGCTATCGTGCGGGTGGAAAAGGCGTGAGTGTCGCTGATGTCATGACTGTCGGAGGCAACGGAATTCCTCGCCGAATCACGGAAGGTATCCAACCGGGCGAAAGCTATCCCAATCATGAAGCGATCGATTTTTATCATCGGTATCCTGAAGACATCAAGCTTTTTGCCGAATTAGGGTTGAAGTGCTTCCGAACATCGATTGCCTGGACCCGTATTTTTCCAAAGGGGGATGAGCGCGAGCCGAATGAGGAAGGCCTGGCCTTTTATGATCAATTATTCGATGAGTGTTTACGCTATGGCATTGAGCCAGTCATTACCCTGTCTCACTTTGAAATGCCTTATCATTTAGTGACCGAATACGGAGGTTGGCGTAACCGTAAGTTGATCGATTTGTTTGTCCGCTTTGCAGAAGTTTGTTTTACGCGCTATCAAAAGAAAGTGAAGTATTGGATGACCTTCAATGAAATCAATAATCAAGCAAACTATAAAGAAGATTTTGCGCCATTTACCAATTCTGGTCTGTTCTTTACGGAAGGAGAAGACCGAGAAAAAGTCATGTACCAAGCAGCTCATTACGAGCTCGTTGCCAGTGCAAAAGCGGTGGCGCTAGGACATGCGATCAATCCTGCGTTTCAAATCGGATCGATGATCGCGATGTGCCCAATCTATCCGTATTCTTGCGATCCCAAAGACATGATGGCAGCTACGGTGGCCATGCAACGGCGCTATTGGTTTTCAGATGTTCATGCCCGTGGGCACTATCCGAGTTATATGCGCAGCTATTTTGAAAGAAAACAATTTGATTTAGATATTACCCCTGAAGATGAAGCAGCTTTGGCAAAAGGTTGTGTTGACTACATTGGTTTTAGCTACTATATGTCTTTTGCGATCAAAGGCAAGGAAAATGATCCAACCTATGACTATGATGAGAGCCAAGATCTGGTGGACAATCCTTATGTCGATGCTTCTGAATGGGGCTGGCAGATTGATCCCGTAGGCTTGCGCTATGCCATGAACTGGTTTAACGAACGCTACGAATTACCGCTTTTCATTGTAGAAAATGGCTTTGGTGCGGTGGATACGGTGGAAGAGGATGGACAGATCCACGATGACTACCGTATTGACTACCTAAAAGCCCATATCGAAATGATGAAAGAAGCAGTAGCTTATGATGGCGTCGACTTATTAGGTTATACACCGTGGGGCATCATTGACTTGGTTTCTGCGGGGACAGGGGAAATGAAGAAACGCTATGGTGTGATCTATGTGGACAAAGACAATGAAGGAAATGGAACCCTTGCTCGCCAGAAGAAAGATTCATTTGCATGGTATCAGCAAGTGATTGCGTCCAATGGCACGAAGGTCTAAAGAAAAAAACGTTACGCAAAATTTCTGCGTAGCGTTTTTTCTTTAGGGCATTTGGATATAGCCGTAATGAAGCAATAACTGAATAATAATAACTAAAGTGTTCATTCCCACATGGGTGATCATGGAAGTCCAAATACTGCCGGTCAAAGCATAAAGCCCAGAAAAGAACAGTCCTAAGAAAATATAGACTAAGAGATGATTGTCATTGTGGGCAAAGGCAAAGGCTACGGCGCTGACCACTACACCAACCCAAACATTGCTGTATTTCCCAATGATGCCAACTAAGGCTCTGCGGAAGACAAATTCCTCCATAATTGGCCCACCGACCATTGCTGCGAGAGCAAAGAGTGGGTTTTGCACCACGATGGCAATGATGTTTTCGGTATTTTGCGAAGCGCTGACTTCTCCGAAAAAGGATTCGATAAAGATGGCTAGATTTTGCAACAAAATCGCTGCGACAATGCCGGTTAGCCCGTAAATAAGAATCGCTGAGACTTTGGTTTTTTTGTGTTCAAACGATAGCGGTTCTGTTTGTTTGAAATACAAGAAAAACATGATCGCTGCACCAGCTAAGTAACCGATCGTCGTTGCTGCTACTTGATGTCCGCTAGGGACGAAGGCGATCGGTAGAAAAAAGACGATGCCGTAAGTAAGAATCGTGGTTAAAGAATATTTTGATAAAGACATAGTTGTTTCCTCACACTCCTTTGCTTCATTATAGACTAGGTTGCTTCTAGAAACAAAAAATCCTACTATATTTATCAATCAATTAGAAATGCAAAAAAAATTTAGCAAAAGGCTTGCAAAAATTTGGGAAAATGAGTAATATTGAAACTGTAAGTTAGCACTCGATACAGGAGAGTGCTAATGCTAAATTCTATAACATTCATTGGAGGGATTTATCGTGTTAAGACCATTAGGTGATCGTGTGATTATCGAAGTCGCAAAAGAAGAAGAAAAAACTGTAGGCGGAATCGTGCTTGCATCAGCAGCAAAAGAAAAACCACAAACGGGTACCGTTATTGCAGTCGGCGAAGGACGCACGCTCGAAAACGGTGAAAAAGCTCCTGTTGCTGTCAACGTTGGCGAACAAGTAATGTTCGAAAAATACGCTGGCACAGAAGTGAAATATGAAGGAACAGAATATTTGATCGTTGCTGCAAAAGATATCATTGCAGTAGTAGAATAAGAAAAATAAAAAATACTTGAGGTGATGAAATCATGGCAAAAGAAATCAAATTTGCAGAAGACGCACGCGCAGCAATGCTTCGTGGGGTAGATAAATTAGCAGATACAGTAAAAGTAACCTTAGGCCCTAAAGGTCGTAACGTGGTTTTAGAAAAATCTTACGGTTCACCATTGATCACAAATGACGGTGTAACGATCGCTAAAGAAATCGAATTAGAAGATCATTTTGAAAACATGGGCGCAAAACTTGTTTCTGAAGTCGCTTCAAAAACAAACGATATCGCTGGTGACGGAACAACGACTGCTACGTTATTGACACAAGCAATCGTTCGTGAAGGATTGAAAAATGTCACCGCTGGTGCGAACCCATTAGGTATTCGTCGTGGGATCGAAATGGCAACAAAAGTGGCTGTAGAAGAGCTACACAACATTTCATCAATCGTTGATTCAAAAGAAGCAATCGCACAAGTTGGTGCTGTTTCTTCTGGTAGTGAAAAAGTTGGTCAATACATCGCTGATGCAATGGAAAAAGTCGGCAATGACGGTGTTATCACTATTGAAGAATCAAAAGGGATTGAAACAGAATTAGATGTTGTGGAAGGAATGCAATTTGATCGTGGTTACTTATCACAATACATGGTAACTGACAACGATAAAATGGAAGCAGCGTTAGAAAATCCATACATCTTGATCACTGACAAAAAAATCTCTAACATCCAAGATATCTTGCCATTGTTAGAACAAATCTTACAACAATCAAAACCATTATTGATCATCGCTGATGACGTTGATGGCGAAGCATTACCAACACTTGTATTGAACAAAATCCGTGGAACATTCAATGTTGTTGCAGTGAAAGCACCAGGATTTGGTGACCGTCGTAAAGCAATGCTAGAAGACATTGCGATCTTAACTGGTGGTACAGTGATCACTGAAGACTTAGGTCTTGAGCTGAAAGATGCAACCATCGATAACTTAGGTCAAGCAAGCAAAGTGGTTGTGGATAAAGACAACACAACAATCGTTGAAGGTGCTGGTGAAAAAGAAGCAATTGACGCACGCGTTCAATTGATCAAAAACCAAATCGCTGATACAACTTCTGACTTTGACCGTGAAAAACTACAAGAACGCTTAGCAAAACTTGCTGGTGGGGTTGCAGTGATCAAAGTTGGGGCACCAACTGAAACTGAATTGAAAGAATTGAAATTACGTATTGAAGATGCATTGAATGCAACACGTGCCGCTGTTGAAGAAGGCATGGTCTCAGGTGGGGGAACTGCCTTAGTGAATGTCATCAACAAAGTTGCAGAAATCGAAACAGATGGCGATGCAGCAACAGGTGTCAAAATCGTTTTACGTGCCTTAGAAGAACCAGTTCGTCAAATTGCTGAAAATGCAGGCTACGAAGGTTCAGTCATCATCGACAAATTGAAAAACGCTGACTTAGGCGTTGGTTTCAATGCAGCAACTGGCGAATGGGTAAACATGCTAGAAGCTGGGATCGTTGACCCAACAAAAGTGACGCGTTCTGCATTACAAAACGCAGCTTCTGTTGCCGCATTATTGTTAACAACTGAAGCAGTCGTTGCCGACAAACCAGAACCAGCAGCGCCAGCAGCTCCTGCAATGGACCCATCAATGGGTATGGGCGGCATGATGTAAGCAAGCCTTGAGAACTCCTCTTTTGAGGGGTTCTTTTTTTATGCGATCAAAAAATACTTCAACACAGAAAAAGACAAAAAACCTTTCTTCTTAGTATTCTAAGCACCAAAGAATTGGTTCATTGCATGAATAAAAGGAGAAAGGATTGGTAGATATAAGCTATCTATTTGTCTTGTAAAGGCAGCGTGTTTTGTAAGGACGTCAATTACAACCGTTCCCAAAATCCCTGCGCAAAACCAGTAATAAATTCGTAGAGAGCCGGCAGTATCACCGAAATACATAAGACGACAAAGACCATTTTCTGAACATCTGTTAATTGTTTGAGGAAATGGTTTTTTGTGAACAATAAATACGCGCTACAGATAACGGCAAGCAGCTGCAATAGATCAAATAAAATGGACAAGAAAATCACCTTTTCTGATTAGATTGAATGGACGATAGAATGATGGATTATCTTAACATAGAGCAAAGGGTTGAATGATATGGTTCTGAGAAAACGTGAAGATCAACGTTTATAAAGAAACGGTATTTCGACTCCAAAGAATGCGAAGATCCCGCTTAAAAGAAAGTAAGTCAATAAGCCTAGATAAAAAAGGACTTTCCAATTCAATTTCTTTTTCATTCGATCCACTCCTTTTGTGTATCATAGCATAAAAAAACGATAATATAAATAAATAATCTAAAGATGCAAATTTGCATTTTTCAGCAAGTGTAAGCTCTCTCAAGCTACATTTTCGCTATCTTGAAAAACCTGAGCTAAAATAGAAAGAGGAACAAAATCATGGCTCACTTTGATTTTTAAATGAACAACGAGTCGAAAGAAGGAGACATTTCTTTGAAAAAACCATGGATAAAACGCAAAAAGAAGCAAAACGAAAATGAATTATTAACGGAACAGTCCGTTCAAGTCGAGCAAAGTCAAACGAGAGAAGAGCTGCAAGAAGAAGCGGAGTTTACTTCTTTTTTTGCGGATGTCATGAAGCGAATGCCGAAAAAATCGGCTGCCCTTGTGATGAAAGGCTATGACGGATCAAAAGCCCAGGCGGAAAAAGTGTTAGCGAAAAGCAAGGATCAATTTGATCAGGTGTTTGAGGAGTTTTTGGTTGGCGTAGATGATGAAACGCGGAAAAAAGCCCACCGCACGATCCATGCGGCTTCTTTGACGGCGGCGATCATCGGCTGTTCACCGATTCCCTTTTCAGATGCAGTGTTACTTGTGCCAGTTCAGATGACAATGATGGCCCGTTTGTATCGTATTTTTGGGCGAACATGGCGTGAAGGGTTAGCGAAAAGTATTTCGAAAGAGCTAGTCGTTGTGAGTTTTGGTCGCAGTGCCGTTGGCAATATCTTGAAATTTGTCCCAGCAGTCGGCACCGTTGCTGGAGCTGCAATCAATGCCAGTGTGGCTAGCGGTATTACCGAAGCATTAGGCTGGGTGACGGTCAAGATGCTGAATGATGGGGAAGATGTGTTTGAGCAAGTGATGTCCTTTAAAGGCCAATTTCACACGCTGTTCAATGCGTTGAAAGTTGGCAAGAAATCTAAGTGAGACAAACAGAAGAAGAACGAAGCAGGTCCAGATGACTTGCTTTTGTTGCTTCTTTTTCTTCACAGCAAATAAAAAAAATTTTAAGGAGTGAGTAAAATGAAACAACGAGTGACACGGGAAGAAGTCAAAGAACGGTTGGTCACCGATGCGTATTTTCAAAAAGGTCGTTCCGCTTTAAAGACCCGCCAAACGATTTTGACGATTCTTGCTTGGCTGATGGTCTTGGTTCCCTTTTTCTGGCTGGCCATTCCGTTGACGCTGCCAAATCTGGCGGATCGGATCGCCTTTCGGACCTATTTAGAAGAAGCAGTCACTTTCGAATTTCTAGCGTTATTTTTAGGCATTTCTTTTTTGATTTTAGTTCTTACGTTTACTTTATTAACTTTGAGAAACAACCGCCGCTTCAAACGATTGCTGCAAAAGCAATCGATGCATGATGAAGCTGCTTTGGAGAAACGCAAAGAGTTGCTAGAAGCATTTTACGAAGAACGCTTCGGGACGAAAGAAGAACGCCACGGGGCAAAATACTACGCGGTTGCACCGGAGCAAAACATCGGAGAAAGAGAGATCCAAGAACTTTTCCGTAGAAATGGGGTGGGCTGATGGTTGTCAATTTTGATACTGGGTTCCCGTGGTTGGACACATTTTTAACAGTCGTTTTGATGATTCTCTTCACGTATCCAATTTTAGGTGGCTTTGCTTGGTTCATCGGGGTGATCTGCAATCGTTTTTTGTTCCGTTATCGACAATTAGAGTGGATACCGATCCCCGAAGAGATCGAGCCGATGATCACGATTATGGTACCAGCTCACAATGAAGAAATCGTTATTGAAGACACGATTCATTATTTAATGAACAATCTGAACTACAGCAATTATGAGGTGTTGGTGACTGATGATGGCTCAACGGATCAAACTCCTGTGATATTAGACCGATTGATGGAACAGTACCCAAATCTAAGAGTGTTGCGCATCGAAAAAAACCAAGGAAAAGCCCATGCCTTTAATATTGGGGTAGGGTTTGCCAAAGGGGAATTGATCTTGAGCAACGATGCAGATACGGTTCCTGAACCTGATGCGTTATGGAAATATGTCAATTATTTCATCCGCCAAGACTCCATCAATATCTCTGCCATTACGGCGAATATGGATGTTCAAAATCGCACAACGATCGTAGGGAAATCACAAACCGTTGAATTTTCAAGTATCGTAGGAATTATCAAACGGACCCAGCAAGCCGTTTTCGGCGTCATCTATGCCTATAGCGGTGCCAATACGATGTATCGCCGCGCGGCATTGATGGACGTGGGTCTGTTTCGACAAAATCGAGCCACAGAAGACATCAGTATTGCCTGGGACCACCAATTCCGAGGTTGGCTGTCTTTATTTGCTTCACGAGTGATGTTTTTCATGGAGGTGCCAGAAACACTCAAGATGCTCTACCGACAACGGAAACGCTGGGCGAAGGGCGGTACAGAAGTATGGCTGACCAACTTTAAAAAGGTCTTTTTGCATCCTTTTGAAAACATTGGTCGAACCGCTATGTTTGTCGATCAAACATTAAGTATCATCTGGTCATTCTTTTTCTGGCTTTCATCTGCCTTGTTTGTCTTCTATCTGATCTATTATGGTGCAACTGGGAATTACGAACGGATCTATCATATGTTTACGATGGCCTTTCTCTTCGTTTGTTTCGAGATGATTGCGGGGGTCATGCAGCTATTTACCAGCCTCTTGGCGGATGATAACCGCAGCAAGCTGAAGTATTTCCGTTTTGCTCCTTTTTACATGCTGTTTTACTGGATGATCAATGCCATAACGATCGTCACTACCTTTATTCCAGCCGTCAAGACCATCCTTGGCTACGGCAGCGGCGTTTGGGTCAGCCCTGAGCGAACGGCGAAAAAAAACGAAGAATCTTAACGAATTCACCTTCCCTGGACAATAAAAACAAGTCTGAGTTTTCTTCAGACTTGTTTTTTTGCCATTAAGGTTCAGAAAGATAGTAAATCTCACGATTTTGGTAAGGATAACGAGTTTGCGAAAATTCGAAGGGTCGTCCGTCGGAGAGACGAGCAACTTGTTCTAATTCTAAGATCGGATCATTCGGATCGACTTCTAAATATTTGATATCATAGGAATCTGCTTTGTCGGCACGGATTTTACGTATGGCGGGACCTATTTTGAGATGTAAGGAATCAGTGATATATCGATAGATCGAGTGTTCAAGGATCGCCATATCAATATCGGGAATGGTTTTGATGGGCATGATCGTGTACTCCAATTCAAAGGGTTCGTTATCAACATAGCGCAGTCGTACGATATCATAAACAGGTTCGTTTTCTCGCAAGGACAAGTAATCCATTTCGTTGGCTTCTGGAAAACGTACATTGAAACTAATGATTTTACTTTGCACTTTATGCCGCCCGCCATATCGGTTGACTAGACCGATATACTCATTGATCTGTCCTTGGTAGGTCGCTGAATTGACATAGGTGCCATGACCTCTTTTGGTGGAAATCAGGCCTTCTTGCTTCAGTTGATTTAGCGCTTTTTGGATCGTCATTCGCGAGGTTTGAAATCGTTTGGCTAACGCCGTTTGTTCCGGTAGTTTTGATAAAGCAGGAAAAACTCCTTCATAAATATCCGTCCGCAACTGATCAACGATCTCTTTGTATTTTGTCATAGTCATCACTCCTTATGTAAAGAAATTCATGGACTTGAGTTTTGTTTGAAGGGGATAAAAACAAGGTCTATCACTAAAGAATCCGCTGAAATTCACATGTATAGAAAAAGCTTTACATATGTTTTTGAAAAATTTACATGCCTGTTTCACCTAATTATAATAGGTTTTGTAAGCGAATACAAATGATGGAGGAATCAATATGAAAAAATTTTACTGGGGAAACAGTGTCAGCAGTATGCAGACAGAAGGTGGTTGGAATGAAGGCGGTAAAAGCTTATCCGTTTATGATATACGGGAAGCTTCGGAACAGGCTAGCGATTGGCATGTAGCAAATGATAACTATCATGCGTATACAGAAGATTTTGATTATATGCAAGATTTGGGGATGAACATGTATCGTTTCCAAATTTCTTGGTCAAGGGTCGTTCACGATGGAGATGGTGCCTTTAATGAAGAAGGGATCGCCTATTACGATCGTTTTATTGATGATCTGTTAGCTCGAGGGATCGAGCCTATGATTTGTTTGTACCATTTTGATATGCCTCTGCATCTGGCGAAAACCTATAACGGGTTCATCAGCAAAGAAGTGAAGGACGCATTCATTCGTTTTGGAAAAGAAATGGTGGATCGTTTTGCGGATAAAGTCCATTATTGGTTAACCTTTAACGAACAAAATCTTTTCCACCAAGACCATGGTTTTAAGATCAGCGGTTATTTAGAAGGGGAAGAAACGACAGAAGAATTGTATCAGATTTTCCACAATGTCATGGTTTGCCATGCAGAAATCTGTAATTATCTTCATGAAACAACAAATGCGAAGATCGGCGGCATGCTGGCGTATTCTGAGGCGTATCCAGCGACTTGTCGTCCACAAGACATCAAAGCAGCAAGAGAGTTTGATGAATTTGCGAACTTTACTTTATTAGATTGCTATGCGCACGGCAAGTATTCGGCAGCACAAGACCGATACGTGAAAAATCATCAACTCAATATGAATATTTTACCTGGGGAATTAGAAGCGATCGCAGCGCAGAAAAATGATTACATTGCCTTTAGCTATTATGCTTCTTCTACCTTGAATGCTGAAAAAATTCCTGAAGGAACGCCGCCGAATCGGTACATGACTTTTGGAAAACAAGACAATCCGTATATTAAAACGACGGAATGGAATTGGCAAATTGATCCGCTCGGCTTCCGTGATGTCTTAAATAAAGTCTATCAGCGGTACCGGTTGCCAGTGTTTCCGATTGAAAACGGGATTGGTGTCAGAGAGCATTGGGATGGCAAAGAACCGATTCAAGATGATTACCGTATTGCCTATCATCAAGAGCATATTCGAGCGATGTTTGAAGCGATGGTGGAAGATGGAGTGGTCTGTCTTGGGTATCTTGGTTGGGGGCTGATCGACATTTTGAGCTCGCAAGGTGATATGGAGAAACGATACGGACTCGTGTATGTCAATCGTGGCAACCATGAGTTGCGAGATATGAAACGTGTACCGAAAAAATCGTATGAATGGTTCAAAGAAGTGATCAAAACCAATGGTAGTACGATCTATACAAACCCATATACAGAATAGGAGGAACAAAAATGGCAGCAGAAAAGCGCACGTTTTTAGATAAATTTACAGAGTTTTCGGTCCGTCTCGGCAATCAGGTTCATCTCAAAAGTCTTCGTGATGCGTTTGCGACCTTAATGCCTGCCTTTATTATCGCAGGGATCGCTGTGTTGTTTAATAATGTCTTCTTTCCATGGTTTTTAGAAGGGGCTGCCTTGGCGCGAATGCAAGTGTTTGGCAATTCCATCACCAATGGAACATTGAATATCGCCGGTCTGCTGATCGCCCCGATGATCGCTTATTTTCTTTGCCGCAATAAAAACAATCCGAGCGCCATCAATGCAACCTTTGTGGCAACGACTTGCTTAGTGGTCATGTTGGCGATGGCTCATGCCGTGATGCCAGAAGGCGCTCAAGCAGAAGTGACCATCAGTGGTGTGATGCTATTTGACGATGTCGGGACCAAAGGGATGTTTTCTGGAATCATTTGTGGGTTAGTTGCCACGGAATTATTTATTCGACTGTCAGAAAACAAGCACCTAAAAATCAATTTAGGGGATCAAGTTCCTCCTGCCGTCAGCAAATCCTTCAGCACGTTGATCCCTGCTATTTTGGTGATTTCCTTCTTTGCCGTAGTTGCGACCGTGCTAGCAGCCTTTGATACCGACCTGATTCAAATCATTTCAACAGTGATCCAAGAACCACTGCGTTTATTGAACACATCGATTTTTGGGTTCTTGATCATCTATTCAACGGGCAATTTTCTGTTTACTTTAGGCATTCACCAAACCGTCATCAATGGCACCTTGTTAGATCCATTGCTGTTAGTCAATATGAATGAAAACATGCAAGCCGTGCAAGAAGGCGCTACGCCACCCAATATCTTAAATTCAGCATTCGTGACGGTTTTCGCACAACTAGGCGGGACTGGATTTACGATCAGCTTGATCATTGCAGTGCTCTTATTCGTCCGCAATTACCAACCTTTTCGGGATGTCGTCAATCTATCCCTAGCTCCGGGTATTTTTAATATCAACGAGCCAATCATCTTTGGTTTACCGATCGTCTTCAATTTACCCATGATCATTCCCTTCGTTGCAAGTCCAATTGTGGCGACGTTGATTGGCTACTTTGCTACCGCAGTAGGATTCATTGAGCCACTTTCTGTGATGGTTCCTTGGACGACACCACCAATTCTTAGTGCATTGTTGGCATCAAAAGGGGATTTCAAAGTTGTTTTGGTTCAAGTGATCATCATCGTCGTCTGTATAGCAATCTATTTTCCATTTCTAAAAATCGCTCAACGGGTTGCAATCAAATCTGCTGAATTGGAGCGGGCAGAATAAACAAAACAGGATGAATCCTATACTAGAGTGACCTACAAAAGTTAGAACAAAATTCTAACGTTTTGGGGGTCACTATTTTTTGAGGTGATTTTTTACTAAGTTTCTATTTTGAATTTTAATTAAATGGTATACTATCCCAAAAGGAGCGACTATGAAACTTTCAGAAATGCAAAAAGCGATTTATCAAAACAAAATCGATCACCAATTCAATGTCACAAATATTGAAAAAGAGTTTTTAGCTTTATATGGTGAAGTAGGGGAAGCCTTTGACGCGTATCGGAAGCAACAAGAGGTAGGAGAAGAATTGGCGGATGTGGCGATTTATCTTCTTGGGTTAGCAGAAATCCTTTCCATCGATCTTGAAGCTGAGATTCATAAAAAAATGGCCGTCAACCAAAAGCGTCGTTATACGAGTTATGGCAATGGCTATGCCAAACGAATCGATAATTGATACACGCACAAAAACTAGTAGATTCCTCGAGTATAGGCCCTTACCGAAATAGAAATGGAAGCAGGAGATAGGATGGAAAAGAACGTAAGCATGCGTGAATTGACCACGGCAGATTTAGCAGAAGTCGTGGACCACTATATTGCTGTATTTTCAGCAGAACCATGGAATGACCAATTGACAGTGCCGCAAATCACCGACTATGTATCATCAATGATGGCAATGAATACTTTTATTGGTTATCGACTAACAGACCGAGCATCGAATGAATTGATTGGTCTTTCATTAGGCTTTATCAAGCCCTGGTATCAAGGAAAAGAGTATGTGATCGATACTTTTTTAATTACTGGCACGCACCAAGGAAAAGGCTTGGGTTCCACTTTTTTAGAAAGGATCAAAGAGGATCTGCTCAAGAAAGAGATTCCAACGATCCTGTTAGATACCGAAGAAAGTATGCCAGCAGCGGATTTTTACAAAAAGAATGGCTTTAAATCGCTACCAGATAATGTGAGCTATTATTTATCTCTAGATTAATCCAAGCTTGTCAATAAATAAAAAAGTCTGCGAAAAAATCGCAGGCTTTTTAGTTATGCACAGTTTCAACAGGTTTATCCACAATATGTTGTAGGAACATGCTTTCGCCTACTAAATATTGGGTGTGTGGTTTTTAGAAAAGGATTTCAAAGAGATTCTTATGGACCAATGAGCGTAAAAGTGAAAAAAGTACTGAAACGCTTATAGAATATAGCAAAATTTATCTAGATGAGAGGCTCTGTTGGTACCGATCAGCTAATTTCTATCATCTTCGCGATAGGTTTTACGATACTGTAGCGGCGTTAAACCAAATTTATGCTGAAATCTTTTGCTAAAGTAGCTCAAGTGATTGAAGCCAACGTGGTAGCAGATGGTTGAGATCGGCTCATCCGTTTCGATCAATAGGTTTTTGGCTTGAGACAATCGATAATCAATCAGATAGTTGATTGGGGTCAATGTCGTGTATTGCCGAAAAAGGGCGGTACAAGTACGTGTATTGATGGCAGCAGCTTTAGCGATCGCAGGAACCGTTAATGGTTCTTGATAATGCTCATGGACAAATGCCAGCATTAAGTAGATAGTTTCTTTCTTTGGTGAAGCAGGTCTTGCAGCCATTAGCTGTGAAAGGGCAGCTAAAAACAATTCATAGAGAGTAAATCGTTGTTCAATAAGCAGAGGCAGACGCACGGTTTGAACAAATGCTTGATGTTGGGCGGTTAAGGTTAAGCGCCGATAGCTGCGGGTGCGATTGTGGACTAATTGTTCGATCGCTTCTTTAAAAACAGGGTCAGCAATAAAGCCTGAAGAAAAATCAAAGCAGCAATATCGGACGTTTTCTGAAGCTAAAACAGCACCATGGAGTACACGGCTATTAATAATGATCGCCTCATTCTTGCTTAGCAAAATTTGCTCGTCGTCTATCGTATACACGAAGCTACCTTCTTCGACCCATACAATTTGCAGCTCGTCGTGCCAATGCAGAGGCAATTGGTCGCCACGCTTTTGTTGCAAGCAACGCTGATAAATTGCGAAGGAGCGATTTGTAGTTGTATGTTTGGTCGTTTCTTCGTTTTCTTCTGTGCGTTCAAAGTACATACCGCACCACCTTTTTACAGAATAGTGTTAAAAACAATCAGGATATTGACAAAAGTTCACTATCTGATTCGGTATAATACTAACAAAGTAAAGTGAAAGACAAAAGGTGTTTTTATGAAAAAAACAGTTGGGATTGTTTATGCTTGTTCAGCAGCAGCTTTGTGGGCAGTTTCTGGCATCGCTGGACAAATTTTATTTACGAAATATAGTATTTCAGCAAATTGGCTCGTTTCAACACGATTGGTTCTTTCAGGGTGTTTGTTGCTGAGTATTGGGTTAAAGGATCGCGCCCGTTTGATTTCCCCATTTCGTGAGAAAAAGGACTTCATTCAGCTGCTCTTGTTTTCTTTCTTAGGCATGTTTCTCGTTCAATTTACCTACTTTAAAACGATTGAGCAAAGCAATGCTTCTTTTGCAACGATTATTCAATATACATGACCTTTCTTTGTTTTACTCTATGCTGCGATAGCCAAAAGGCAGCTCCCCTCTTTAAAGACATGTTTCTGGTTACTGGTAACCTTACTTGGTGTGACGGCTGTGGCATCAAAAGGACAGATTGAGCAATTAGCGACTTCCCAATCTGCGCTAGGCTGGGGGTTAGCATCAGCGATATCACTAGCTTTTTATTCTATACAGCCGCGTAAACTCTTGCAAAAATATGGGAGTTTACCAGTTGTCGGCTGGGGGATGTTGATTGGTGGAGGCTTGGCGAATGTGGTTCATCCAATGTGGCAGATTGATAGTCAACTGAACGTTCAAGTGATTCTTTATTTGCTGGTGGTCATTTTATTTGGAACAGCACTAGCGTATTTGATTTTTTTAACAAGTTTACGCTATTTATCCTCACCACTTGCAACAGTTTTAACGGCAGTTGAGCCATTGCTGGCTGCTTTCTTATCGATCATTGTTTTTCATGATCACTTCACAGTGGTGGAGCTAGTAGGATTTATGGCAGTTATAGGGAGCATCATGTGTTTACAAAAAAAATTGTGAAAAAGACGAGATTCGCCAAAATCGGTGAAGTCTCGTCTTTTTTATAAATCAACAGAAAAAGAAAACGCAGGAGTCTACGCTTTCTTTTTCTGTTCTTCTTTTTTCTTGTCTGTGGTCGGTACGGAATCTAGGGCTTTTTTGAAAATCTCTTCTTTTTTCGTTTTATAGTTATGTTGTCGTTCAGCATACACTTTTTCTTTCGTCTTTGTTTTCATACTCGGTCACCTCTTCCTTTTTTTAAGTATAGCATGATTTCACAAACTTATGCAAATTCTTAGTTTTCTCCTTGGTATTATAATCTTTCTCGTGAAATACATTGTGAAAATATTTCTTTTGGCAGAGATGAGGGACTTCTCTATTAAAAAATTCGCATCCGGTTGGAAGCGATGTAACAGGATTTCATCTAAGCGTCGATCACACAGGTGAAAGCAGCGTTCTTTTTGAAACAATTTTTTCACAGAATCCCTCGTGTAAAAAAGGAATGATAAATGGGTGGTTTTAGTATCGATTTTTGAAAAAGGGGATCAGGAAAGAAATGTTATTCAAATAACAGTCTTGTTTTTCAAAAAGTGGGTTTGTTTGCAAAAAAAATCCTGTTTTTATTCGCGAATTAAAATAACGTTGAATGAAATAGCGTTTTTCTCTAGTTTATAGAAATCTTTGTAAATAGAGTGCCATTGAGCAACATCAAAGAGAAATTAATCAAAAAGAATAACGCAGGAAAATAAATGACACGTTTTATTAAACGTAAATTAAAAAAATACAAAACGAAAACAATATCAAAAAATATTAATTTTTGTTAAAATGGGGTACAGGGGGTGTTTTATTGGAATCTCGGAAAATCAAACGTAAGCGTTTAGTGAAACAAAAACGGTCCCTTTTCGTACAAAAAGGATTGGGTATCACAGCAGCGTTAGCATCGACTTCAGGTGTCTTTACGTCTCTTGCCCATGCGACCGAAACGACAAACGCTTCGTCATCAACCAACACAACTGCTACTCTTGCCAGATCGTCAGCTGAAACGGCGATCAATCGACAATTTAAAACAACAGCTTCACTGAATGTTCGTTCAAATGCTTCAACAAGTGCCTCTATCGTAAGTGGTGTAGGAGCAAATACAACAATCACTGCGGTGGCTCAAAAGAACGGTACCTCAGTGAATGGCAATACAACATGGTATAAGCTATCAACAGGTGGCTGGATCTCAGGTGCATATGTGAAAAGCACCTCAGGCTCTTCTTCTGCCAATACAGGCTCGTCCAATTCGTCGTCTTCTTCATCGGAAAAAGCAATTTCGAAATCAGTGAAAACGACTACTGCATTGAACGTCCGTTCAAATGCAACGACAAGTTCTAGTGTCGTACGCGGTTTGAGCAGTAATGCGACAGTACAGGTCGTTGCACAAAAGAGTGGGACATCGGTGAATGGCACGACCACTTGGTACAAATTGTCCACAGGCGGTTGGATCACGGCAGCCTATGTCAAAGATGTGTCCAGTAGTTCCACAGGCAATAGTTCTTCTGGCGGCAATACAAGTGTTTCTGCAGAAACGGCTATCAGCAAGAACGTGAAAACAACAGCGGCATTAAATGTTCGTTCGAGTGCGTCAACAAGCGGCAGTGTCGTTGGCAGCCTAAGCAACAGCACGACGGTGAAGGTCGTTGCCCAGAAAAATGGCACATCCGTTGGCGGCACCAATGTTTGGTACAAAGTATCGACCGGTGGCTGGATCACAGCGGCATATGTGCGTGATGTCACGTCTAGTTCTGGAAATACAAGTAATAACAATAATTCAAACACAGGTTCAAACAATACTGGCTCATCAAACGGCTCAAGCAATGCGAGTGAGCAAGCCATCAATAAGACGTTCCAAACAACCACTGGTATGAATGTCCGCTCAAATGCATCAACTTCTGCAAGTGTAGTCAGCAGTTTGGGCAGCAATGCGACCTTCAAAGCAGTCGCTCAAAAACAAGGAACGTCAGTCAATGGCAATGCCACTTGGTATAAGTTATCAACGGGTGGCTGGGTATCTGCAGCGTATGTGAAGGAAGTCAGTGCAACGACTCCTGGCAACAATAACAACGCAGGCAATACCAATGTTCCGATGAGCGTGAACGGAGCAGCGATCGTTGCAGAAGCTAGAAAACATATCGGCACTCCTTATCAATGGGGAGGCAAAGGACCAGATGTCTTCGACTGTTCCGGGTTTACACGCTACGTCTTCTTAAAAGTGACGGGCAAAAACATCGGTGATTGGACAGTCCCACAAGAAAGCGCAGGGACGATCATTCCTGTCTCGCAAGCACAAGCTGGCGACTTGCTGTTCTGGGGTCAAAAAGGGAATACCTACCACGTAGCGATCGCTACCAGTAATACAAGCTATATCCATGCGCCAAGCACGGGTTATACAGTCACTGAAGCACAATCAGGCTTTTCGACTGCTAGCTTCGCTCTACGAGTGAAATAAATGTTTCATTGAATAGGCAAAGGGTTTGTCCTTTGTTAGAAACGCCCATAAGAAAGCTGCCATCAGTTTTCTTATGGGCGCTTTTTGGGTTGGGCGCAGATCTTTTTAAAAGGTGGGCTTTGCCCTGTTTTTTTGACAAAAAGGCCGATTTGTCAAAATCACTTGTTTTTACTAGTACAAATTTTTGTCAAAAAAAATAGTTACTGATACCATAAATACGTACCAATATTAGGAGGGATCTACATGAGATATACGAACGGAAATTACGAAGCTTTTGCAAGAAGCAGAAAACCGAAAGATGTCGAAAAGAAAGAAGCCTATATTGTTGGTGGGGGATTAGCAGGACTTGCTGCGGCAGTCTTCTTGATCCGTGACGGCCATATGGCGGGTGAGAAAATCCACGTCCTTGAAGAACTTTCTTTATCAGGCGGTTCATTGGACGGAAAATTCATTCCCCATGATGGATTTGTGACCCGCGGCGGTCGAGAAATGGAAAATCATTTTGAGTGTCTGTGGGATCTATTTCGCTCGATTCCATCTTTGGAGGTGGAAGATGCTTCGGTGTTAGATGAGTTTTACTGGTTGGACCACGATGATCCAAATTCGTCTAACTGTCGGATCATTCACAATCGCGGCCAACGAGCAGCAGATGATGGAGAATTTACCTTGTCTGCTACAGCACAAAAAGAATTAACCCAATTATTTATGACTTCAGAAGATCAATTGATCGGGAAAAAAATCGAAGATGTTTTTGGCGATGAATTCTTTGAATCCAATTTTTGGCTATACTGGTGTACGATGTTCGCCTTTGAAAAATGGCATTCGGCGATTGAAATGCGCCGCTATGTGTTGCGTTTTGTGCACCATATCGATGGCTTGCCTGATTTTACTGCGTTAAAATTTACCCGTTACAACCAATATGAGTCATTGGTCAAACCACTACTTGCTTATTTGGAAGAACAAGGAGTTGACTTCCAATATGAATGCACCGTCAGCAATATTGATGTTCGGATCGTGGGCGAGGAAAAAGTTGCTCAAAAACTTGTGCTAGAAAAAGCGGGGGCAATCGAAGAAATTCCTTTATCAGAAGATGACTTGGTCTTTGTTACCAACGGATCGATCACTGAAAGTTCCACGCAAGGGGACCATTATACTCCAGCGCCTATCTCAAAAGCACCTGGTGGCAGCTGGCGTTTATGGAAAAACTTGGCGGCGCAATCGCCTGAGTTTGGTCATCCAGAAGTCTTTTATGAAAACTTGCCTGAAGAAAGCTGGTTTGTTTCGGCAACCGTGACTTGGCAGAATTTTGATGTGGAACCTTATTTAGAAAAATTGACCCATCGCAAGTTACGAACAGGCAGAATCGTCACTGGCGGGATCATCACCATCAAAGATTCCAATTGGATGATGAGCTTTGCGACCCATCGCCAACCGCACTTTAAAGAACAAAAAGACCAACAAACGATCACATGGGTGTATGGCTTGTTGTCAAATACACCAGGAAACTACATCAAAAAACCAATTGAACAATGTTCTGGACAAGAAATCGTGCAAGAACTGCTTTACCATTTAGGCGTGCCGGAAGCAGAAATCCAACGCATTTCAAAAGAATCAAGTGTGGCAGTTCCAGTCTACATGCCGTTTATCACTTCTTACTTCATGCTGCGTGAACCAGGGGATCGGCCATTGGTTATTCCAAATGGCTCCAAAAACTTAGCTTTTATCGGTAATTTCGCAGAGACTGAACGAGACACTGTTTTTACAACAGAATATTCCGTTCGGACTGCAATGGAGGCTGTTTATCAGCTATTAGATGTGGAACGTGGGGTACCAGAAGTGTTTGCTTCCGCTTATGATCTACGTACTTTGGCCAAAGCTGTCTATTATCTGACCGATAAGAAAAAAATTACGGAAATGGAGCTGCCGTTTATCGAACGGAAACTCTTGGAAGGCTTCGTTAAGAAAACCGAACATACCTACATTGGCGATCTGTTGAAAGAAAACCATTTGATTTAAATAAAACGCAACGACAACGAGGCGAAAGAAGCTGCTCGTTGTCGTTGCGTTTTTTATTTACTTTTTAGCGCAGTTTGAACGAATCATTATTCCTCAGATAAAATCCGAACTTGGATCTCTGTCAAATAAGCTTGCTCGTTGCTAAGGGTCGTTTCGTGGATCGATCGTTCATAGAAGTAGTCATCGACTTGCCATTGGTGCGTCGCAATCAGCTGCTTGAGTTTTTGATAGACCTGCTTCAATCCTTCGTCATCCCCCTGATAAATGGCGGTTAAATAGCATCCTGCTGGTTTCACGAAGGAAGTCCTTTGCGGCTCTTCTTGACGCACGTAAACGTAGTCGATGTCTTGCGTATCGTCTTTGTTCGTCCGAATCATAAAACCGTACTCGTTATTCGAAAAAAGATAAGGCTGTGCCATCAAAAGGTCGTAGGCTTGGGTGATCATCTCTGGGATGGAGCTGCCGTTTAATCTAGGACTAAGGGAGAAATATTCCTCTGGCTGTTCCTTCAAGGTGAAGGGGGAAGTTTTTTCTGCAGCCAGGCGCAAGTCCGCAGCTTTTCGTTCGATGATTTTTTTGATGTTGGTCAACTGCTGAATTTTTTCATCGATGGTTTGCCGCTTGGCTTCCAATAAGTTTCTCATGGTCTCGGCATCCCCCTGCAGCGCTGTTTGGATCTCTTTTAAGGGCATCGATAATTCTTTCAATGACAGAATCAATCCGAGATCCAAAAGTTGATCAAGGGAATAATACCGATACCCGTTTTCATCTTTACTGTTTGGTTGAAATAGCCCAATCTCGTCATAATAGTGGAGTGTCCGAGGATTGATCCGCGCTAAGCGTGCCATTTCCGATACTTTTAATTTGGTTTTCATGAAGCTCCTCCTTGACTTTACAGTTACTGTAAACTTTATACTAAGGATAGTCAACTACTGGGAGGAAGATAGAATGGATAAAAAAGTAACGTATCGACCATTTAAACGAGAAGATCTGCCTGCGCTTGTGCAAGTGATTATTGATAGCTGGAACTACGACAAGCAATTTGACAAGAAGACCGCCAAGCACTTTGCTCATGTCTTTTTGTGTTATGAACTTGCCCGTGCGACCTATTCGCGGGTGGCTCTTTTAAATGGTGAAGCTGTCGGCATCTTGTTAGCAGACAGTAAAAGCGGGAAGAAGCTTCATCCAGCGCGCTATTGGGGGAAAACGATTTGGCATGCTGGCTGCTTACTGCTTACGAAAGAAGGGAGAAACACGCTGCTGCATTATGCCAAGGAGGTGGCTGAGTTAAATCAAGCGATGTTGAAAGACTTACAAACTCCTTTTCAGACCGAAGTTGGTTTGTTTGCCGTTAGTCCCAAAACACAAGGATTGGGTGTAGGCAAGCAGCTCTTTACTTCCTTTTTAGCGATGGTCCAGCAGGAAAAAACGGCTCCGTTTTTTCTTTATACCGATACCACCTGTAATTTCGGTTTTTATGAGCATATGGGCTTGAAGCGGGCAGCTGCTGTGAAACGCTGGATCAAAAAACCGATTAAGAAGGAAATCGAGTTTTATATCTATACTTCCTAAGAGTGCAGCGATGCACTCTTTTTTCATTGGCTAGTATGGTAAACTGGAAGCAAAGAAGGTCAAGGAAGCTGTTTTCGTTTTATGGAAACGGCGCTTGTTTTGGTCGAAAGCGATGGCTCAATCCGCTTTCGTAAAAAGGATGGGGAATGGGAAAGGATGGTTTATTTGGAAAAAAAGCAGATAGGGTTTATTTTAAGTGATATTGATGGGACGATCTTGGATCATAAGCATCAAATCGATCTGGATTTGATTGAAGAAATTAAACGATTGAAGCAGCAAGCGATTCCTTTTGTTTTGGCTTCCGCTCGCTCCCCGAAAGGAATGCTACCGATAGCTCAAGAATTAGGGATAGAAGACTGGCCCTTGGCTTGTTACAACGGTGCCCTGATTGGAGGGTACGATCAAAAGGGCACACTGGTACCGATTTTCAGTCATGAGGTCAAAAAAGCAGAAGCAAAAACTTTGGTTGCGCGCATCAAAGCTGATTTTCCTGGTGTTTCTATCAATGTCTACTCTGGTGATCAGTGGTATTGCGAAAGAGTGGACCAATGGGCACGAGCAGAAGCGGCGATCACCAAAGAGACTCCTGTAGAAACTTCATTAGAACAACTGTTGGCACAAGAAGCTTTTGAGGTTCATAAGTTTCTTTTGATCGGCACAACGGCAGAAATCCAAGCGCTCCATGCTGCCTGCCAGAACGCTGGATTTTTAGAAAGCGCCTTTTGCTTATCCAAAGAGAATTATTTGGAAGTCACTCATCAAGCTGTGGGAAAAGATAAGGCGCTAAATGAATTGGCGGCCTATTTTCAAGTGCCGCTGGCGCAAACTTTAGCGATCGGCGATAATTTTAACGACCTGCCAATGATTGCTTCAGCTGGTATTGGTGTTGCGATGGAGAATGCGCCCGAATTGGTCAAAGCAAAAGCTGATTTTGTGACGGCTAGCAATACAGATCATGGGGTTACTGATGCGTTGCGACGATTTGTCACAGAATAGATAAAAAAACTAGGTTTTTTGAACAAATTGATTGACTTTCATTTCTACTCTCCTTAAACTTTTAGCTATACCTAAAAAGGTAAGTGTTTGTTTGAAAGAAGGAGAAAAATGAATAAGAAGATCGAGAAGACATTGACCAAATTTGCCGAGCCGTTGGGGCTCTCCGTTGATACTTCCACTGGGGTGATTTATGGAACGTATCATAGTTATAAACTTTTTTTAGTTCAAGAGAATAACAATAGTTATTCTCTAGTGGCTCATTTTTCACTTAGCAAAGATGGCGAACTTCCCAACCAAGAAGAAGTCAAAGAAGTTTTAAGTGAGTCAAAAGAGATCATCGACTGTGTGATCCAAGGATATCAAGTTGCCTATACTTTACGCGGAGCGATGACTGCAGGGAAAACCGTGGACAAGTTACGTACTGCGTTGGACCAGTTGACGAATTTTTTGAAGACGAAAGGCTTCCAAAATGCTTGTACCTTCTGCGGCGCGGTCACTGAGCCGGTTTCGCTGTACTCTATTGGCGGCGCTCCCGTCATTGCCTGTGAAGCTTGCTTTAAGAAACAACAAGAAGCAGTCCTTGCGCAAGAACGGGAAAAAGGGCAGAAAAAAGAAAATTGGTTAGCTGGAACCGTGGGTGCGTTTCTTGGCTCACTGATTGGTGCCGGCGCAATTATTTTATTAGGACAACTGGGGTATGTTGCTGCATTGTCTGGGATCGCGATGGCGATCTGTGCCATCAAAGGGTATGAATTATTAGGTGGAAAACTCAGCACAAAAGGTATTATTAGTAGTATTATCGTCATGATCATCATGGTCTATGTCGGGAATCGTATCGACTGGTCGATCAGTGTAGCGAATTATTACACGGACGTTGATGTCTTCTATGCCTTTCGTATTTTACCTGATTTGATTCGTGAAGGATATTTGGAAGCGAGTCAGTATTACGGGAACTTAGGTCTGGTCTATCTCTTTACGGCGATTGGGGCTGTGCCAACTATTATCGCTACGGTACGAGAGGGGAAAGTGACACGTCAAAGCTATAAAATGGAGTAATCCACGTTTCTATCCAAAGATAAAAAAACACAAAGCGAGATCTTGTTCGCTTTGTGTTTTTTGTTTTTGTGTCATAAATAATAACATGCAGTGTTAACATAAAAAAATAAATAATAATAAAATGAGAAAAATAGCTTGCTTTTATAATTAATATTTATTAAAATCTTATTTACATTCAGAGTTTTGTAATAATTCTGAAAATTTTGGATTTTCATAAGGGGTAGGTAAGATGAAGAAAAAATGGGGATATGGTGTCGTCGCTGTTTGTGGAATCGTATTAGCAGGTTGCTCAACAGGAGGGACATCAAGTACAGGTGAAAGTTCAAGTGGTAGTGGGACAGCAGCTGCCGAACAAATTTTTAATGTTGTGGTTCAACAAGAAATGCCGAGTGCCGATCTATCCTTAGCCACCGATACGATCAGTTTCAGTGCTTTAAATAATGTGTATGAAGGGTTGTACCGCTTAGATGCTGATAGTAAGCCCGAACCAGCAGGTGCCGCCGAATTAGCGGAAGTCAGTGAAGATGGTCTGACCTATAAATTGAAATTACGAGAAGATGCCAAATGGTCAAATGGAGAACCAGTAACAGCAGCGGATTATGTCTTTGGCTGGCAACGCACTGTAAGTGCGGAAACAGGTTCTGAGTATGCGTACTTATTTGCGCCCGTAACCAATGCCGAAGTGATAACAGCAGGTGAAAAAGATGCCTCAGAATTAGGGATCAAAGCAGTCAGTGACTATGAATTAGAAATCACGCTGACGACGCCTACGCCATACTTCCAATACTTATTGGCGTTTCCATCCTTCTTCCCACAAAGCCAAGCAGTTGTAGAAGACAATGGCGATCAATATGCTTCAACAAGCGACAATGCTGTTTACAATGGACCGTTTGTGTTAGCTGGCTTTGATGGTCCAGGAACCGATACAGAATGGTCATATGAAAAGAACGACCAATATTGGGATAAAGAGACGGTGAAACTTGATACGATCAATGTCAGTGTCGTAAAAGAATCATCGACCTCCTTGAATCTATTCCAGGATGGGCAAGCGGACGACGTCATCTTAACAGGAGAATTGGCACAGCAAATGGCCAATGATGAAGCATTTGTGTCAGAACCATTAGCCCGTACTTCCTATATCGAGTTGAATCAGCGAGAAGAAGATTCGCCATTCCGCAATGAGGATCTACGTAAAGCAATCTCTTATGCCATCGATCGTGATGCATTAGTGACATCGATTTTAGGTGATGGTTCATTGGCTTCCACAGGATTGATACCAAAAGGAATGACCTTTAACCCAACTGATAATACTGATTTTGTCGATGAAGCGGAAAGTGTCATTGAATACGATCAAGAAAAAGCCAAAGAACATTGGGAAAAAGCCAAAGAGGCTTTGGAAATCGATTCCTTGAGCTTTGAAATTTTGGCTTCTGATACAGATTCAACCAAAAAGGCCATTGAGTATATTCAAAGTGCGATTCAAGACACGCTGGATGGGGTGAAAGTTAGCCTAAGTCCTGTTCCTTTCTCCGTTCGTTTAGATCGTTCAAACTCAGGTGACTTTGATGTCGTCATGGGTGGTTGGGGAGCTGACTATGCTGATGCTAGTAGCTTTACTGATTTGTTTGTTACCGACAATTCCTACAACCGCGGTCGTTGGACAAGTGAGGCGTACGATGCAGCAGTGAAATCGTCTGCCACGACAAACGCTGGCAATCCAGATGCTCGCTGGCAAGATTTGTTAGATGCAGAGAAAATCATTATGGATCAACAAGGGGTTATCCCTGTGTACCAAAACGTTGAAGCTCATTTACGTGCACCAAAAGTAAAAGGGGTCGTATCACACGGTGCTGGTGCGCAATATGACTACAAGTGGGCAGTTATTGAAGAATAAGCGCCTAAAGAAGAAACTGGTTTTGCGTAAGCAAGCCAGTTTTTTTTTCTTGGGCTTTGTTCTTACTTACACAATGTTAGTAATGAGAGCGGATGCAATTGTTTATAAAAAAACAAAAAAAGTTGGCAAGGGATCAACGATCGACTTGCCAACCTCGTTTTTTGTTCATCTATTTCACAGAAATCCAGTGAAAGATTATTCGCTAACTGTTACGTCACCTGTTACAGAAGCGCCATCTTCGTCAAGTGTTGCTGAATCTTGGAATTCTTTTGAAGTGAATGTTACGTTACCTTCAACTTTTGCACCGTTCAATACAAAGCCGTTAGCATTCACTTCAACGTCACCTTTGATTACACCGTGAACGATGTTGAAGTTTTCTGAGTTAACGATCAATTTAGGAACAGTTACTGTGTATTCAGCTGTTACGTTGCGGTCTTCATCTTGTGAGTACAATGCAAATTTACGGTAGATATCAGCAGAGTCGTCACCTTTGTCGTGGAATTCGCCATCAACGGTTACATCGTTATCAAATGTCATGTCGCCAGTTACAGCAACGATCCAGTTACCATCTGCGCTCAATGCTTTTTCGATCACTGAAGTTTGGTCACTGATAGAAGCAGTTGAAACAACGTCATCTGATGATTCAGTTGATGCAGCAGTTGAAGCTGCTGTTGATGATGATGAGCTTGCAGCTGTATCGTTATCTGAACTACATGCAGCTAAAAGAGTGCCTCCCATAAGCAATGATGCAGCGATTAAAGTGATTTTAGTTTTTTTCATGTTTCCTTCTCCTTTGTATTCCCATTGTTTTCTTAAAAACAAAATGATTATACCATACCGAGGTGAAGTTTGTGAAACAAAAAACATAAATGAGGAGAAATTTAATAAATAGCAGCCTAGGATTAAAAAAATTTCAAAGAAACTAGGAATAAATGAGTGACGCTTACCAATTAATGAGACATCTCATTCACAAAGAACCCTCCATTATGGAAGAAATGCCCTTCTTCTATAATGGAGGGTCATTACTACATGCGCTTTCGATCCGTCAACTGCTTGAACTTCGATACGATCAAATCCATGATGAACTGATACATAAAAGCATGGGTTTGAAAATGGGTTTGATGAGGGAAGATGATTGCTTCTTGGACAAAGGGCAGTTCCGAGATCTGTGGATTAGCGGTGATCACGATGACTTTGGCTTTGGTTCGATCGAAGAAATCTTTCCGTGGTGTTCCATTTCGAATTTGCTGTTTCGTTAGGTAGTCACCGGAGTTGGTAAAAATGATAAACAGCGATTCTTCATCAGCGGTCTTGATGATTTCTTCCTGTACGAGATCGTCTTGGAAGGTCCGAATGAACTTGCCGTTGTATGCTAGTTTGATCTGGAAATCAATAGCAGCCGATTCTGAGAATAAAATTCCAAAAGCAAAGACATTTTTATGCGTCACAATGGCTTTTGCGACCCGTTCGATGGCTGGCAGATCAAGATGATGACGCAGATAATCGATGTCTTGTACAACTGCGTCAAAATAGGAGTCTACGCCCTCTTGCTCTAAGGCAGACAAAATATTCGAACGATAATTCAGGGGATTGTTGAAGCGATTCTCGATGAAGGCAGCGTTGTCTTTTAGATCGCCATAATCATCAAAGCCCAAGGTGCGAGCGAATTTTGAAACGGTTGACTTTGACACATGGCAAAGAGCAGCGAATTCACCAATGCTTAGAGTTTGGATCTGATCATAATGGTTGATCATGGTCAAACCGATATAGTAGTTGGTGGAATCAGTGGGTGCATTATTTAAAAGATTCAATAAACGAATGATTAAGAGGCCCATTTTCTTTCCTTTCTTGTAAGCAGTTTCCAAATTGCGAACTTTCGCAGGTGAGAGAAAAAAATCTGCTATAGTAACGCCATAAAGCGCTTTATAAATCAAACACGGGAGTGAGTCATTTGGCAAAAGATTATTCAAAACTTGCTAGTGAAATTATAGCACAGGTCGGTGGGGAACAAAATATCGTTAGCCTGTATCATTGCATCACTAGATTGCGTTTTAAGTTGAAAGATGTCGAGTTGGCACGAAAAAATAAGGATAAGATTCAGCAGCTTGATGGGGTATTGTCTGTCATTGAAGGAAATGGCCAGTTTCAAGTCGTGATCGGTAATCATGTAGCGGATGTTTTTCAAACGATCATGAGTAAGTATTCGATCCAAAATGCTTTGGAAAGTGATGGGGATGCCGAAGAATCAACAGAAAAACAAGGCAATGTATTTATCCGATTCTTCAATGTATTGTCTGCGATCTTTAATCCAATCATTGTTGCTCTTGCAGGGGCAGGGATGTTGAAAGCTTTGCTAGTTGTTTTTACAACCTATCATTTGATGGATGCGGAAGGAAGCACCTATAAAATATTAGCTGCTGCTGGCAATAGTGTCTTTTATTTCTTGCCTTTATTTTTAGCGATCAGTGCAGCGCGGATTTTCAAAGTCAATATGTTTATTGCTTTAGCAATCGTTGGCGCGTTGCTGGAGCCGAATTTTACAGCAATGGTGACGGAAAACGGTGTGACGGTCGATTTCTTTGGCATCCCAGCTGTGTTGATGGGGTATTCGGGTACCGTGATTCCAGCGATCGTTTCGATCTATATCTACTCGCACTTGGAACGACTACTCAAACGGATCATTCCTAAAAGTATCGAGATTTTTGCTCTATCACTAGTAGCTCTTTTGATCATGGTGCCTTTGACCGTTTTGATCATTGGACCGGTCGGTGTAATGCTTGGGGACGGTTTAGGCAATGCCATGAACTTTATCAGCGACAAGAGCGGGCTGTTGGCTGGCTTGTTGATCGGTGGCGGTTGGACATTCTTAGTAATGATCGGGATCCATTGGGGAGTTGTACCGATTATGGTCAATAACCTAGCGGTATATGGCTATGATACGCTGCGCCCGATGATCGCAGCAGCAACATTTGCGAGTGCTGGGGTTGCTTTAGGTGTGTTTTTACGCTCTCGCAGAAAAGAAACCAAAGGCCTGGCGCTATCTTCTTTGCTTCCAGCATTGCTTGGAGGAATTACAGAGCCAATCGTCTATGGACTTTCGGTAAAATTTAAAAAGCCGTTGATTGCTCAAACCATCGTTGGTGCCCTTGTTGGTGCGTTTATGGGAATGATGCAAACCAAGGCCATCGTCTATGTTTTCCCAGCATTAACGACATTGCCAGCTTTCTTTGGGGACACCTTTGTGTACTATTTGATCGGCATTGCCTTTGCGTTCTTCGGTACTGCTATTTTGACCTATGTATTAGGATTTGAAGAAACGGTAGAACCTGTTTTAGAAGAAGGTGCAGGGCTGCAAGTGATGACACCAGTTGCTGGTGAAGCGATCACGCTTGATGATGTCAAAGATGAAGTATTTTCTTCTCGAGCAATGGGGGATGGATTAGCCGTTTATCCATCAGCCGGCGATATTTATGCGCCACTTACTGGTACGGTTGTGACAGTTTTTCCAACTGGACATGCTTTTGGGATCCAATCAGCTGCTGGGACGGAAGTGTTGGTTCATATCGGCTTAGACACGGTTGATTTAGCAAAAGGCGTGTTTGAGATTTCGGTGAAACAAGGGGATCAAGTCGTGAAGGGGCAAAAAATTGGCACCTTTGACTTAGCAAAAATTATTGAAAAAGGATATGATCCGACAACCATGTTGGTCTTTACCAGTGTGATCAAAGAAGATGCATTGACAGTTGTGGATCAAGCGAAAAAAGACGTTACCGCTTTGGTAGCAAATGATTTATTAAAAGGAGCGATTTCATGAGTGTATTTCCAAAAAATTTCCTATGGGGCGGCGCGATCGCCGCAAATCAAGCCGAAGGAGCTTATTTGGAAGGAGGAAAAGGATTAAGTGTAGCAGATATTTTACCAGTTGGTGAAAAACGTATTGAGCAAGTTTCACTGCAGCTTGAAGAGGATAACTTTTATCCGAGCCATGAAGCCATCGACTTTTATCATCGGTACCCAGAAGACATTGAACTGTTTGCGGAAATGGGCTTGAAATGTTTGCGTACCTCAATTGCTTGGAGTCGCATTTTTCCGAATGGGGATGAGACGGAACCCAATGAAGCAGGTTTACAATTTTATGATGATTTATTTGATGCCTTGAATGAAAAAGGGATCCAACCAGTTGTTACATTAGCTCATTTTGAGACGCCACTGCATTTGGTGACGAAATATGGTGGTTGGCAAAATCGTGCACTGATCGATTTTTTTGATCGGTATACAAAAGTGGTTTTTGCACGCTACAAAGGGAAAGTGAAATATTGGATGACTTTCAATGAAATCAACCATACCCATACGATCCCGTTACTCGCAGCAGGTATCGATGTGTTTTCTTTCGAGACTGAAGAAGAAAAATTACAGGCACTTTATCAAGCAAGTCATAATATGTTTGTTGCAAGTGCCAAAGCAGTTCTGAATGGGAAGGCAGTAGATGAAAACAATCAGATTGGCTGTATGCTGTCACTGAGCCCGATTTACCCTGCGACGTGCAACCCGCAAGATGTTTTTGAATCGTATCAACTGCGCCGTCGTTCCTTGTTCTATAGTGATGTGCAATTGCGAGGAGCCTATCCGGAATACTTCGACCGCATCGTGAAGGATAATCATCTGTTGCTGGACATTACAGAAGAAGATCTAGCGATCATTAAAGCGGGAACCTGCGATTATTTAGGCTTTAGTTTTTACCGCAGCTCATTGCATGAAGCAGGCATGAAAATTTTAGGCAATACTGGCGGATTACTAGGGAAAAAGAATCCTTACCTAAAAGAAACTGCTTGGGGATGGCCGATCGATCCGCTGGCATTACGCTATGTTTGCAGCGAATTGACTGATCGCTATCAAAAACCATTATTTATCGTTGAAAATGGAATTGGTTTAAAGGATGTTGTCAATGAAGATGGATCGATCGTCGATGAAGAACGGATGGCCTATTTGAAAGACCATGTAGAAGCAATGGCGGAATCGATCAAAGATGGCGCAACGATTCTAGGCTATACATGGTGGGGACCGATCGATATCGTTTCTGCGGGGACAGGAGAGATGGAAAAACGATACGGCTTTATCTATGTTGATAAGCAAAATGATGGTAGCGGAGATCTTTCCCGCAAGAAAAAAGCTAGTTTTGCGTATTATCAGCAAGTGATCGCCACGAATGGGGAAGCGTTGGCGTACGAATCATTTTTGAAAGGCGGCAAGTAAAATGAAAAGTTATTTTCCAAAAGATTTCCTCTGGGGAGGAGCAACAGCTGCCAACCAAGTTGAAGGAGGTTCTGGAATCGATGGAAAAGGCTTGTCGGTTTCTGATGTCTATCTATTCGATTCCTCAATGCCGAAAGAACGATGGACGGACCAATGGCATATGATGACTCATCAGCAAGTTACAGAAGCACAGGATCCAAACAGCACGAAATACTATCCGAAAAGACAGGGAATCGATTTTTATCATCACTTTAAAGAAGATATTCGTTTATTTGCTGAGATGGGCTTCAAAGCCTATCGGATGTCAATTGCCTGGACACGGATCTTTCCAAAGGGGGATGAGGTAGAGCCAAACGAAGCTGGATTGGCATTTTACGACGCAGTCTTTGATGAGTGTTTGAAGTATGGGATCGAACCAGTGGTATCACTATCCCATTATGAGATGCCTTTGTATTTAGTGACTGAGTATGGAGGATGGCCAAACCGGCAAGTGATCGACTTTTACGTCCGTTTTGCCAAGACGGTGATTGAGCGATACCAAAAGAAAGTCAAATACTGGGTGACTTTTAATGAAATCAATTGTGTCAAACACCATCCATATGTTAGTGTCGGGATCATTGAAGAAGGTCATCCTAATATTGAACAAGACAAGTACCAAGGGGCGCACCATCAATTTGTCGCCAGCGCAATCGTGACTGACTATTGCCATCGATTGATTCCCGATGCCAAGGTCGGCTGCATGATCAGCTATCAATTATTAACGCCGTACAGCTGTGATCCAGACGATGTCCAAAAAACAGTTGAAAGTCAACGAACCTCACTCTTTTTCAGTGATGTGCAGGTAAGAGGCTATTATCCAGCATATGCCAACCGCATGTTTGAAGAAAAAGGAGTGGAATTGGTGATCGAACCAGGAGACTTAGAAGTCATCCGAGAAAACCCGGTTGATTTTGTTTCCTTTAGTTACTATATGTCCAGTGCAGTCAGCGCACATCCAGAACGATTGGAAAGTGCTGTTGGGAATCTGATCACTGGTGGGATTAAAAATCCCTATTTGCCAAGCAGTAAATGGGGCTGGCAGATCGATCCCAAAGGGTTGCGAACAGCATTGAATCAACTCTATGACCGCTACCAAAAACCTTTGTTTATTGCCGAAAACGGTTTGGGAGCAGAAGATGTCGTAAACGAAGATGGCACCATCGATGATTTTTATCGAATCGACTATCTGCGTCAGCATATTGAACAAATCAATGAAGCGTTGCATGATGGCGTCGAGGTCTTTGGCTATACGGCATGGGGCTGTATCGATATCATTAGTGCCTCAACCTCACAAATGTCGAAACGTTATGGCTTTATCTATGTTGACCAAGACGATGAAGGCAATGGCACAAAGAAACGCATCAAGAAAGCGTCATTTGATTGGTACAAAAAAGTAATTGCTTCAAACGGCGCAACTCTTTGATTTTTGATTCTTCCAGATAAAGCAATTGCTAGGCTTAATCATAAGGTTTCTTAACAATTTAGCTTTTTATCAAGAAAAAAAGCTAACTTTATTTGCTATTTTATTTTAACCATGCTATGATGAATAGGTAAAGTTCTGATATGTTAATACTTGTTTATCTTTTCTATTGATACACACTTCAATTACACATCATTTTCTATTACAAACAAATAAACACAGTCGATGTGTAATATGGAGGTATACGTTTATGAATAACGGTACAGTAAAATGGTTTAATGCAGATAAAGGTTTTGGATTTATTACAGGTGAAGACGGCAATGATGTATTTGCTCACTTCTCAGCTATCCAAGGCGACGGCTTCAAAACTTTAGAAGAAGGTCAAGCAGTGACTTTCGACGTTGAAGAAGGTCAACGTGGCTTACAAGCAACAAACATCGTTAAAGGTTAATTGACGTTAACAAGCGAGAATCCATTGGGTTCTCGCTTTTTTTTGTTTTATTTTATATAAATATTGAAATGGATCGGGTTTTGATGATCTGCTACAAGAGAATAGTTGCAGGCTTTGAGGACCTAACATGGTAAATAGTACATCTTTGATTTCACTATTCAACTAGCCCTAAGCGTCGCGGTTTACTTACCTATGATTTCTCATTCGATGATAAGCGTATAAAAAGAGGAAAACAGAAAGAGGGGTTGTATACCGTATTCAATAAATTAATAAAGTGGTTGAATAGGTTTAGTAGCGTTGCTACCATTAAAAGCAATGATTACTAGTGATTCAAATGGCATGACTCACGTGAATGGAATAAAGAAACAGGTAAAGCGGAACATGCCACGATTCAGGTACCCCGTACATATACAAGAGTAATCGATGTGAAAGATCGATATTTCTTATTCGTTTTATCAATATTGTCTTGAGTCAATTGCAAAAGTAGAATATATTGATACAAATTAGCTACTTTTTTTATTGGAGATGGGAACAAAGATGATTATATTTCAAGGGGGTAATTTAAATGAAGCCAAAAGAAATACTTTGCCAATGGGTTGATGCGTTTAATCAAGCAGATGTTGAAATTATTTCAGATTTATATGATGAGAATGCAATAAACCACCAGATTGCCAATGAGCCAGTTGTTGGGAAAGAAGCGATCAAGCAGATGTTTGAGCAAGAATTTTCTAACGCAAAAATGGTTTGTATCGTTGAGAACATTTTCGAAGATGGACAATGGGCAATTTTAGAGTGGCGTGACCCCTTAGGTTTGAGAGGCTGCGGCTTTTTTCAAATAGTAAATGATAAAATTTTATTTCAAAGAGGCTACTGGGACAAATTATCTTTCTTAAAACAGCACGACTTGCCTATTGAATAAAAGGAATTCCCTTATAGGAATGGTTAGCAGATATGCATGACAGGAAGGTTGATCGCTTCACGTAGAATTCTTAAAGGAGCAACACTGTTTGAAAACAATACCTTTTGTTTAAGTAATGATTAAGAATAAGTTAGATTACTTCCGTCGGCGCCTAGTTGCGTGGTATAGTTATTGATAAGCGACAAATATTTTTGTACCACACGTTACTTGTTTTGAAGAAATTTATTCAAACCTGGCGTAACTTCAGAGTTACAAGGATACAATAGAGGTTAGGGATTGTATCGTTTAAATGAGAAATAAATAATAGTAGTAATAGTATGCTGCACTTTCAAAGAATAAATATTGACTCGTCAGATAGCCTTCTCGTTTACCCAAACGAGAGGGCTATCGTTCATTAGAAAAGAAAAAGTGTCTTTTTCCTAAAGAAAGGAAGAAGACACTTTTTGGCTTTATTCTGCTGTGAGGGGGATCGTCAGTTTGCGATCATCGGTTTGATCGTCCAGCATTGAATCGACATATTGCTTCAAAAAGTAAGAATAGGTCGCTAACCACTGATACTCCTCGGAGTCTTTGATAGCAGCTTTTTCTTCGGCTGAGTAAGTATCATTGCCAGTAAAAAGGGCAGTGTTCAGCCTCGTGACAAACGTGCAAAGTTTTGTCATCTGGGCATCTGACAGTTCAGACACTGCGGACAATTGGTCACGGACCAGTTGGTCGGTGTCTTTTTCAAAAATACTTTTCTGGTAGTTTTGATAGTTCAGCAACTGTTCATCAGTTTGCTTCGTTTCAGCCGCCCAAGCATCGAGATCAATCTGCCGAGCTTCATAGTTGATTTCCTTGTCAGAAAGAGAAAGGACGCCGTAGCCTAATTCTGCCGTTGAATAAGACCCAGTGACTGCTTCATAAAGCGAATCATTCCCTTCGTTAATGTCTTGGATGTGGATATGACCAGAGAAAACGGCTGGCACGTTGAAGCGTTCCAACAAAGCGACAGTCTCAGAGGCGTTGTCAAGAACATAACCGTCTTGTAAGAGTTCATTATGACCAAACAAGTTATGGTGCAAAAAGACCAGTGGTACTTGCTCCGCTTCTTTCGTCAGGGTTAATTGCTCCTCCAACCAAGTTAGAGTAGCCGGTTTTAACTCACCATTCGTAGTAGGATCATCCCAATTAACCTCAGAATCGTAGATACATGAATCGAGCAAAAAGAGACGATACTTGTCGTTTAACTGAATGCTGTAGCTAAGGGAAGACTTGTCGATACTGTTGGCTTTTTCGTAACCTTCAGCAAAAATCGTTTGAAAATCCTCAGGACTGATTTGATCTGCGTAGTATTCCTTTTCACCTTTAAATGCTCGCGCCCAACCATTGTAAATCTCGTGGTTGCCAGGTAATGCTAAAACCATAATGTCAGCTTCTTGCAATGGTTCAAGCAATCTTGCCAACTCTTGAGCACTTGCTTTCTCGCCATTGAGCGTCATATCACCGGTCAAAATAATTCCTGTGGGTTTCTCTTTTAAGGCTTGAGCGGTGAAGGCCTCGATCGATTGTTCTTGATACGTCATCTCTTTGCCAGCAGCTCCCTTTGTGAAGGTCTGAAAGGCTGCGCCGTTATCATGGAGCGTGGAGGAAAGAAAATGAATATCACTTAAGAGCCAAAACTCACTGTTGCTCGCCTGTTGCAATGGAGTATCGGCTTCATGCACCTTACGAAATTGAAAGAATAACAGGAAACAGGTGACAAAAAGTGTAAGTAGTGCCAATGGCCAAAACCATTTTTTGTGTGTACGAATCGCGATTCCCTCCTCGTTTGTTTTATTTATTATAGAAAGGAATAGGGATCTTGTCACATAAATGGTCTTTTTTTGAATGATTTCTTGTTTTCATAGTTTTTCTTAATAAAAAAAGTGTGATCAATATTTAAACCTTGACAAATCAGCCTTAATTCCGATAAAAATAACATGAATTGGTTTTATTTTTGATGATGAAAATGAAAAGAAAACGCGGTAATTTATTCAGAAACGTTGATTTAACGGTCTTTAATTGTCCTGTTATTTATCGTTGAGATAAAGGGAGTGTTAGATTGAAACATTTTTGTAACATTTCCTTTATCTGTGTGTCATATCATTATGGTAGAATTCATTTGTCGTTAAATCGAACATTAAACTTTCTTAGACAAAATTAAGTTTTTATAAAGGCAGTTCATCTGTCAAATCAACCAGCTAGTCGGAGGAAAAACGAGTGAAGAATAGTTTGTTATCAGCATTAATGGTGTGTTCACTAACATTAACAGCAGTTGCAGCACCTGCATTAGCATTTGCAGATTCCATTGATGATCAAATCGAGCAGCAAGACCAAAAAATCAATTCTCTTAAAGGTCAGCAAGCTGACGCCCAATCACAAATCGATTCTCTAGAAGCAGAAATTGAAACAGTGAGTGCAAAAGTTGCTTCATTAGAAGCGAAACAAGTTGAGTTAGGTCAAGAAGCTGAGAAATTGCAAGACAAAATCGCAACATTGAAATTGCGTATTGCCAAACGTGAAGAAGCAATCCAAAAGCAAGCCCGTGATGTACAAGTTAACGGTCAAAGCACCAATTTCATTGATGCTGTTTTAGAAGCAGATTCTTTAACGGATGTTATCGGTCGCGTACAAGCGATGACAACGATCGTCAATGCAAACAATGATTTAGTTGAACAACAAAAACAAGACAAACAAGATGTTGAAGACAAAGTCAAAGAAAACGAAAGTAAGATCCGAGAAGTTGCTGCGAACCAAGCAGAACTTAGCCAACAAAGAGATGCCATCGCAGCAAAACAAGCTGATTTAAATGTCTTGAAAGCAAATTTAGCAGCAGAACAAGCGACTGCTGAAAAAGACAAAGATGCATTGAATAAGAAAAAACAAGAAGCAGAAGCTGAAAAAGCACGTATCTTGAAAGAACAACAAGAAGCTGCTGCTGCTCAAAAAGCAGAAGAAGAAAGACAAGCTGCTGCTTTGAAAGAAGCACAACAAGAAGCTGCTGCTCAATCAACTGAAAGCACGACAGAGAATACAACAGCTTCTACTGAAACAGCAACAAGTAGTTCTTCAAGCAACACAAGCTCAAGCAATACCAGCAGTTCTAACAGCTCAAGTTCATCGAACGCAGGCTCTTCAAACACTGGTTCAAGCAATTCAAGCTCAAGTAACTCAGATTCAAACTCTTCATCAAACAATAATTCTACAGGAAGTATTTCTACTGGCGGTGGAAAAGATCATTCAAGCTCAGGTAACATGTATGCTTGGGGTCAATGTACTTGGTACGTGAAAAACCGCGCTCCTTGGGTAGGTACTTACTGGGGTAATGGTGCACAATGGGGTGCGTCAGCTGCAGCTGATGGATACACTGTCAATGGTACACCAGCAGCCGGTGCCGTTGTAGTCTTTGCCGCTGGTCAATCAGTTGGTGGCGAATGGACTGCTGATCCAACTTATGGACACGTAGCCTATGTTGAATCATACAACCCATCAAACAATACCATCACAATCTCTCAAGGCGGAATGGGCTTTGACAGTCCTGGTGGACCAAACACTGCAACAATGAGCGCATCTGGATATACTTACATCCATCGCTAATCAATTCAAAAGCAAAGCATCAACGCAATCGCGTTGATGCTTTTTTATTTGATCGATAGCTTTCTAAATCAGTCAGATGAGAGAACTACTCAGAGAGGCAAGACGGGGTTCTCTCAAATCTTATCAAGATTCTATAGAAAATAGGAGGTTTTTCGTTCTACTAGCAAGGAGTGAGAAACGGCGAAAAGGTTTCTTTTGAAGTTACCACCAGTTCTTCCATTGCACGAGAAATCGCCGTATAGAGAATCCGTCGATCTTGATCGGTATGATAATTTTCTTCTGAGACATCATATAAGAGGACCTGCTTAAATTCCAATCCTTTGGCAAGATGAATCGGTAAAACCGTTCCATGAAATGACACGGCCTGTTTATCGAAGAACTGTTTGAGCTCCTCACTGGATCGACTATCTTTGGTGATGATCGTTACTGGCTGCTTAAGTTCCTTTACTATGTCTACCAAGGCAATATCAGACAGATTGGCATAAAACTGTGGCAACTTTCCTTCTGGTCGAACGGCAGAGATGTTTAAATTGGTTTCTTTTGGTAGCATTTGGGCAAATAACCGCGTGATTGCACCGCTAGACCGATAACTCGTAGTCAGCTGATACGTTTCGAGGGATTTCGCCTGTTGTTGAAACAACGTTTGGATTTCTGATACGGTGATGGCACTTGTAAAGATCGCCTGTTGCTGATCCCCCACGAGGGTAAAAGCGGCCATAGGAAAAAGACATAATAGAAACTGAATTTGTGCTGGCGTATAATCTTGGACTTCATCGATAAACAGATAGCGTAACGCAGGGACAGGTTGTTTTTCGGCGAGCAAATGACGAATCAGCAATAGACAAACGGTATAATCCAAACTATCTGTTGTTTGCGTCAAAGTGATCTGTCCATGAGTAAAATAGTTGGCACTGTCTGCTAACAATCGTTTCGTATCAAACCAAGTAAGGTCGTTGATTTGTTTGGAAACTTTTGCGTATTTTTTCTTCAGGAGGCGAATGGCTGCTTTCTGAATCGTTTTTTCTGAATCATCCTTTAAAACTGTCCCTAATAGGGAGCGCTGTTCGTCTTCAGTCAAAGAACGAACTTGGTCGTGAACATTTGCTGCTAAGGCATTTTTTTGCAGTCGATCCTCCCAAGCGTAAGCCAATTTCTTTTTGACTGCTTGGATGCGATCGCGCAAGGATGCCTGTTTCGGTGTCTCTTGGAAGAAAGTATTGATCGTTTCTTCAGAAAAAAGGACGACGTTTTTTCTTTTGATTGGTTTAAACTGAAGCACAAGTTCTTCTGGCAGCTGTTTGCTCAAGGATTGAAGAAAGCGACTAAAGTCAGCACTGCGCAAAAGGTCGATTGCTTCACTGGGTGTTTGCTGGATGCGGTCAAAATACGCCTCTTCCGATTCTAAGTCAACACCAGGAAATGCTTGGCAAAACTGGCGCATGGTCAACGTCAATGGATTTTTTTCACCGAGGGAAGGCAGCACTTGCGAAATATAATCAATAAACCGAGAGTTCGGAGAGAGGATCAAGACATTGTCTGCGGTCATCTCATCACGAAAATGGTACAGCAAAAAGGCGATTCGCTGCATGACAGCAGACGTTTTTCCGCTTCCAGCAACACCGTTGACCAATAGGTTTTTATGCGCGAAGTCACGGATGATGACGTTTTGTTCGTGTTGGATCGAAGCAGTGATATCTTGCATTTTTTGACTATTATTGGCTTCAAGGGCTGCCAGTAACACTTCATCTTGAATCGCGACTGAGGTATCAAAGGCTTGCTTCATGTGATCTTTTTCGATAATAAATTGTCGGCGATGTTCAAGAGCAGCAGAAATCGTCTGATTGTTCACTTGATAAGAGACCGGGCCCAAGCGTTTTGCATAGAACAATTCGGCAATAGGGGAGCGCCAATCATAGATCAGCCCTTCCTTATTTTCATTAACAAAACCATTGATCCCAATGTAAAAATCTTCTATCATTTCCTCATCTTCAAATTGTAGGGAGATTTTACCAAAGTAGGGACTATCCAGTAGACGGTCGATGGCAGCTAATTCACGTTCAGCAGATTGAAGAGCGGCGTTCATTTGGTCGATCTCACGGTTCTTACTTTCGATGGCAGCAAAAGTATCTAAACGGTCAGCAAAATTATCAAAGTTTAAGCGAATCTCTTCGCCGATGCTTTGCATCGCAAGGCGATCTTTTTTTCTACCTTCAGTCAAGAAACTGCTCAGCCCTGTCTTTCGCGTCAGCAATTGCTGGTACGTGTCTGCGAGATGCTTCTTTTCAGCCTTTAGGTCGTTCATTCAGACTCACATCCATTCTCCAAAGTATCTCAATTATACGAGCATCCACCAAAAATACTAGTCTATTTTTTTGACTCTGGATGCGGTATAATAATAGTGGGAAGAGGCAGCTGATTGTTCCAATGTCATGGGAGCAAGCAGAATGCGTCTATTTTTTTGTTTTAAAAATGGGAAAAAGGGTCATTGCTTGTGTTTTTGAAGGGGCTGTTTATACTGAATATAGAGAAAAATACAAAGCGAAAAATCGTTGAGGGAGTGTCAGCATGTCCAAATTATTGTCACCAGTGAAGCTAGCGAATTTAGCATTGGCCAACCGCGTCGTTATGTCGCCGATGTGTATGTATGAAGTAAAAAAAGAAGACGGTGTTGCGGAGCCTTTTCATTTTGTTCACTACGGGGCACGAGCATTAAGCAAAGTCGGCTTGATCATTATTGAAGCGACTGCCGTTGAACCAGACGGACGAATCACAAACAATGATCTAGGGTTATGGAATGAAGAGCAGCAAACAGAGCTGACGAAATTGGTGGAACTGCTGCATGGGTTCGATGCGCAAGTAGGCATCCAACTAAGCCATGCAGGACGAAAAGCAGTTGATGCCAGCAATCCTTTGGCACCAAGTGCCGTTGCCTTTAACGAGCGCTATCCATTACCGTCAGAAATGACCCTGTCGGAGATCAAACGGGTGCAAGATAGTTTTGTTCAGGCTGCCCAACGAGCAGCCAATGCGGGTGTCACGATGATCGAACTTCATGGGGCTCATGGCTACTTGATGGATCAATTTCTTTCGCCTCTCATCAATCAACGCACCGACCTGTATGGTGGTTCCTTAGAGAATCGGTATCGCTTTGTAAAAGAAACGGTACAAGCAGTTCGAGCAGTCTTTTCTGGGTCCTTGTGGATGCGCTTGTCATTGACAGACTATGAAGAACCAGGACGCCAAAATTCGTTGGAAGATTGGCAGCAAGTGGCCCAATGGCTTCAAGCAGATGGCATTGATTGTCTTGACTGTTCCACAGGCGGTGTGGTGGATAAAAAGCCTAATATTCCGATCTATGATGGCTATCAGGTGCCCTTTGCTGCAGCTATCAAGCAAGTGGTCGATATTCCCGTAGCAGCAGTCGGTTTATTGGATAATCCTGATCTTTGCGAATATCTTTTGCAAACCAATCAAGTGGATTTGGTTTTACAAGGCCGCGCATTGATCAGAAATGTCAACTGGTTGGCAGATGCAGCGGCTAAACTTCACGATAAGTCCTTTCAAGCGTACAATGATTCCTATCAACGCGGGGTGAAGCGTTGATTCATGTTTTATTACAGGAGCGTTGATTCGAAAGAATGACTTGTAAGTGTAGATATCGGAAATGGAAGAAAAGTAGAGATTTACTTACGGTTCTTCTTTTAAAAAATTTTTTAGTATAGGTTAGGTATTAATCGAAATAAGAGAGCAATGGACGATGATTTGTCGTTCTTTGTTCTTTTTTTTTTGACTTTTATAGATCATTTTTTATGAACTTATCCCACTTTTTTTCGTCTATTTGCATTAAATAGCTCATAGCATTGAACTGTTTAGTTCACGATGGTATAGTTTAGGCAAGTTTTAGAAAACGATTACAAAAAAATGGAGGTGTTGAAATTGGATATCGGTCAACTGATTGATGAACGATTCATTTTATTTGATGAACAAATTCGGACAAAAGAAGAATTGTTTACTCAAGCATCTGTTTTATTCGAGTCCTCAGGAGTTATCAGTAATATAAAGAAGTACAAAAACGATTTATTTCGTCGCGAGAAACAAACCTCTACTGGGATTGAGGATCATTTTGGTATTCCTCATGCAAAAAGTAAGGCAGTGCTAAGACCCGCAATCGCCTTCGTAAAGTCGAGTCCAATTACTGATTATCAAGCAATTGACGGAACGGCAGTCATCTATTCTTTTGTCATCGCAGTACCTGAAAAGAGTACTGACGATCATTTAATCATCTTAAGCAATCTCGCACGATTGTTGATGCACGAAGGATTTCGAAATGCAGTAAAAAAGGCAGAAGACGCCTCAGATATTATTAACAATATTCAATCAAATCAATCAGAAAAGAGGGAACCTGTATGAAAATTGTCGGTATTTCTGCTTGTCCGACTGGAATTGCGCATACGTATATGGCTGCTGAAAAACTGGAAAAAACGGCAAAATCATTGGGATATACAATCAAAATCGAGACACAAGGTGTAAAAGTCGAAAACATTTTGAGTACAGAAGAAATTCAACAGGCAGAGGTTGTCATTTTAGCGGTTGACAAAGAAGTACAGACCGACCGATTTGCTGGAAAAAAAGTTAAAAGAGTGTCAACCGCAAGAGCAATCAGAGAACCAGAAAAAGTAATTCAAGAGGCAATAGATGGGGTAGAAGTGACCACGATTGCCCAAGCCGAGCATGCTTCAAACGAATCTGGAAAGAAAGCTGGCATTTATAATCATTTCATGAATGGCGTTAATTACATGTTGCCTTTGGTTATTGCCGGTGGAATTTTAATTGCATTTAGTTTTGCTTTTGGGATCAATGCAGCTGATCCTAGCGATCCTTCATACAATCAAATTGCCGAAGTTTTAAGCACGATTGGTGGGAATACGGCTTTTGCATTGATGGTTCCTGCACTTGCAGCAGGAATTGCCACTTCCGTTGCAGGTAGACCGGGCTTTGCCGCTGGTTTGGTTGCGGGAACGATGGCGGCAAGTGGAGGATCTGGTTTTTTAGGTGGGATGGTTGGTGGTTTACTCGCTGGGTATGCTACGGATTATTTAGCGAATAAAGTAACAGTAGCAAAATCATTTGCCGCACTCTATCAGTTGATTATTGTTCCTTTGATCTCAGTTGCTGTGACTGGCTTTGCCATGTTTTATTTCATTGATAAACCAATCTCTTATGTATTGGATGCTTTGACGAATTGGCTTAATGGACTTGGTTCTACGAGTGGTGTGGTATTCGGCTTACTGATAGGCATTATGATGGCAGCTGATATGGGCGGTCCCATCAATAAATCGATTTCAACCTTTAGTATTGGTTTGATGTCGGCAGGAGTTAATGCACCAATTGCGGCTTGTATGGCTGCCGGGATGACACCGCCTCTAGGCATTGCCTTAGCTTCTATCTTGTTTAAGCAAAAATTTACTCAAGAAGAACGAACTTCCGCTCAGTCTTGCTGGGTTTTGGGATTATCTTATATTACTGAAGGTGCGATTCCATTTGCTGTCGCTGACCCATTACGAGTAATACCTAGTTTGATGGCAGGTTCAGCAACCGCTGCTGCAATATCAATGGGCGCCGGCGTAACTTCATTAGCTCCACATGGGGGTATCTGGATCTTACCGATTCCCAATGTATTGAACAATCCGTTGATGTATGTCGTGGCAATCGTTTCTGGAACGGTGGTTACAGCATTGATGTTAGGATTTCTGAAAAAATCTAGAACTGAAATGGAACGCCAACCAACCGATGAAGGAAAACTGATTTAGAAACTGTTTATAGGTTGAAGCGCAACGAATCAAAAGAAAAGAGGAATGTCACAATGTTAATGACAATGAAAGAATTACTTGCTGTAGCAAAAGAACATAAATTTGCTGTTCCAGCATTTAATATTTGCAGTTTTGATATGTTAAAAGCAATCATGGAAGAAGTTGAGGCACAGGATGCACCAGTCATTTTAGAAATTCATCCTGATGAGATCGAATACTTAGGAGATTGTTTCATAGCGACAGTGCGGGAGTACGCATTAAAAAGTAAGGTACCAGTCGTTATTCATTTGGATCACGGTGGATCAATCTACGATGTCATGCGGGCGATCCGTAATGGCTATACCTCGGTGATGATCGATGCATCATTAGCCGATTACGAAGAAAATAAAAAAATCACGAAAGAAGTTGTTGAACTGGCACATACGGTTGGCGTCAGCGTTGAAGCAGAAATTGGTACGATTGGGAACAACGGCTCCGCAGAAGGGGGAGCTGCAGAAATTATTTACACAGATGTCGACCAAGCCGAAGACTTTGTACGTGCTACCGGCATTGACACCCTTGCCATTGCGATCGGAACGGCTCATGGGTTGTATCCAAAAAATATCACCCCTAAACTGAACATCGATTTGTTGAAAAAGTTGAACGATCGTATTGCTTTACCATTTGTATTGCATGGTGGGTCAGGAAACCCAGATCATGAAGTGCGAGAGTCTGTAAAATATGGCGTATGCAAAGTAAATCTTAGTTCTGATTTGAAATCCGTATTTTTTGATTCAGTCAGAAAAGTATTGACGGAAACCCCTGCTATGTATGAACCAAATCAAGTATATGTACAACCAATAGAAGATGTGAAAACTGTTGTACGCCATAAATTGACACTGCTGAATACGGTTGACAAAGCAAGTTTTTATCAGAGATAATATAGGAAATGATTGATTGGCACAGGATTAAATTGGTGGGAATTTCTTTTTTAAAAGGAGTTTATGTATGGGGAAAGCAAAAGATGAGCGTAAGCAGAAAATCATGATGTATTTAAATGAAACGAAATTTGCTTCTCTGGGGGAATTAGTTGAATTCTTACATTATAGTGATGCTACGGTCAAACGCGATCTGATTGAACTGGAAAACGAAGAACAAATCAGACGTACCCGAGGTGGTGCTATGCTGATCGATTCAGAGAAGGTCGATGCGGCTTATCTGACAAAAGTGGGGAATTATGTCAATGATGAAGAAAAACGCAGAATTGCAGAACGTGCAGTGACGTATATTGAGGACGATATGACCATTTTCGTAGACAGTTCTAGCACAGCTTTGCACCTGATCCCTTACCTGAAAAAAATTCATGGGTTACGAGTGGTAACCAATAGTGTGCTAACTGCCGCACTACTATCGGAACATACTGCTGCTGAGGTGACCATCGTTGGCGGGACGGTAACGAACAAAAAGTTTACCGTTAATTCAGTTACAGCAGTCAACCAGCTCAGGACCTATCATTTTGATCTTGCGCTTCTCTCTTGTAGGGGATACGATGAAGAAAAAGGAGCCACTGAGAATACTGAAGGGGAAGCAGTATTTAAACAAGTATTGAAAGACTGCACCGAAAAAATTATTCTAATGGTTTTAGAATCAAAGCGGAATAAAGTATATTTTTACAAGAGCCTCTTACCCGAGGATATCGATATTGTCATCTAGAAAAAAAGCATCGAGTTTGTCAAAAACGGTCTTATTTAAAAGGCCGTTTTTATTTTCACTACTAGTATGCTTTACAAACTAGTGACGAACACGTATACTAGGTACAATACTAGTTTGTATAACAAACTAGATAAAGGGAACCAAAGGAGGGAAATCGTGAAAGAGACGCAATTGCTAAAAGGGGTTTTGGAAGGGTGTGTTTTGCAAGTGATTGCTCAAAAAGAGATTTATGGTTATGAACTGGTACAGGAACTGAAGCAAAGAGGCTTTGAAACGATCGTTGGCGGCACGGTCTATCCTTTGCTGCAGAAGTTGGAAAAACAAGAACTTATTACCTCTGAGATGAAAAAATCACCTGAAGGACCTGATCGCAAGTATTTCTCGATCACCCCGAAAGGCATAGACTATTTGGCACAATTTAGAGAACAATGGACGAACCTAATGAAGAAAGTCGAAGGATTATTTAAGGAGTGAGGAAACATGGCAAATAAACAAGAGACGACCTATTGGCGAGAGCAAACCAATCTGATCGAGCAACAATTCAATGAGAAAAATCGCCAATTTTTTGATGATTTTCGAAGCTACCTCTTACTTTCCAGCCTTTTTTACGATGAGCATAAAGTCACAGAGCAGGTATACGCGATTGCAATGGATTTATTAGAAGCACAAACTCATGGAGAAGAGGCGCAACACTATTTTGGCAATGATCCGAAAGGGGTGGCAGATGAACTATTGGCAAACACGCCAAAGAGCAATCTCAAAGAGCGTCTCAAATTGGCATATCTAGCGGTTGGTATCAGTTGGGGCATCAAGTTTATAGCTGATTTTACAAATCAAGGACCACTGGTTCTTAACCTGCTGGATTATCTTTTAACAGGATTGGTAACTGTGGTAGCGGTCATCGGGATTTTTGCGATCATCAGCAAAACCATCTATCAAAAGAAGGGCACAAGCAAGGTGATTCGTTTCGGCTCCCTTTGGCTCGTTGTGAGTGGCTGGATTGGTCTTTCACTGCTGATCAATCTGCTGACCCCAAACTGGTGGCTCCTGACGATCGCATTTCCTTTTGATGTAGTATTGGTTGGCAGTTTGCTGGTAGCGGCGATCGTTTTTGTTGTATCACGCAAAGAAAAAGCTTTTTATCCGATCGTTTTTCTACTGGGGGTATTTGTGTTGCTTGGTTACCTGCAAAAAGCCATGGCATTTTATCACATTGGGGATCCATCGTGGATGACCGGCGGACTTTTGACACTGCTCGTTGTAGGGTTTCTTATTTTTCTCTGGTGGACCCGTCGAGTGATGAAAAAGCAATAAGCAAATCCCGAAACAAGTGTGTTGCTTGTTTCTGACTTTTTTACATGGACAAAAGCATTATCCTGAGGAATCTTTCTGCTTCATGCTACACTTAAAAAAGAAACGGAGGGAAATCAAGATGTTGACAACAGATCGGTTCTTTCACGGCCACGACAAGCAGACCGCTTTTTTTGAAGGCTGGTACCATAAGCACCAAATTGGTGAAGAAGTCTATGCTTTTATTCCTGGTCTTTCGATTCAAGAAGACGGTACCAAAGAAGTGTTCATTCAAGTGATCAATCATGAGGGCGCGCATTACTTCTCCTTTCCAGAAACTGATTTTCAGGTTTCAGAAGAGGAGCGAAAAGTAACGATTGGTGACAATATCTTTAGTGAAGCAGGCATTCAAGTTTCTTTAAAAAATAACGATCTCCAAGTACAAGGAGCAGTAAAATATAACGACCACAAACCGATTCAGCGGACACGTTATGCGCCGAGTATCATGGGGCCTTTTTCGTACCTGTCATTTATGGAGTGCTACCACGGTGTCTTGAGCATGAGTCATACCTTAGAAGGTACGCTGTACTGGAACGAAGAACCAATCGATTTTACGAACGGGATCGGTTATTTGGAAAAAGACTGGGGTACCTCCTTTCCAGCAGCTTATATCTGGGTTCAGTGCAACAGTTTTGATGCACCAGATGTACGGTTCTTTTTCTCCGCAGCCGACATTCCCTTTGCTGGTTTTGCTTTTTTGGGAACGATTTGTGTTCTGCAAGTCGGCAGCCAAGAATATCGTTTTGCTACTTATCATGGTGCAAAGATTCATGATGTCAAACGTACGGAAGACCGTTTAGTGATCCATCTCAAACAAAAACAGTGGCTGCTGACGATCGAAGTGTTGACGAAAGAAGGCCATTCGTTGTTAGCACCTTCTATTGGGCAAATGAATCGGATCATTCGCGAAAGCGCCAGTACGGAAATTGTCTTGACCCTTTTAGAAAATGGGCAGGAGATCTTGCGGCAGACAGGGACGTCGGCTGGTTTTGAAGAAGTAGCGAATCTGCGAGGATTTCACTATTAAAAAAAGGCGGGAAAAAAGCAGAAAAATTCGTTTCTTTTGATATACTAGTAGATAGTTACTGCGAAAACACGTATCTTTGGAGGGAAACGGATGGAAAAAATAACGAATGAGACACTGTTTGAACTGAAAACGATTGCGCAGCCTGCAGTGGGGCAAAATCAGGTTTTTTACTTGGAAACGGCAGTCAATCAAGAGACCAATACGTATGATTCAGCGATTTATAGTATTGACCCAAAGACCAACGAACGGCGTGAGTGGGGCACCGAAGCGACGACCCACAACAACCTAAAGGTCTCGCCAGATGAGCAAAGGCTCAGTTTTGTGACGACCGATCCAAAGAAAGGTGAAAGTACGTTATGGACGATGCCAGTGTCCGGCGGCAAGCCCCAAGCACTTGTCACTGAGAAGGGTCTGGGGGACTATTTTTGGAAGCAGGACGCAACTGCGGTCTATTATAAGCTGGCACAAGAAGAGCCGGTCTCAGAGAATCAAGACGACACAGAAAAGACGGACAAGCAAAAGGAATTTCCAGAAGTAAAAGCTACTACGAAAGTCAATTATTTGGCGGATGGCGTCGGATTTTTAAAAGAAAAAAAACATTCGATCATCAAAAAAACGATCGCGACACAAGAAACGGAACTGATTTTTGAGCATGATTCTCCCTTTGTTTTTTCTGGCATCGCGGATGATCAGAAGACGTTGTTCCTCACCTTTGACAAAGAGGAAGAAGATGAATGGGACTATGGCTCGAAGGTTTGTCTCCTTGATAGCCAGACGAAAAAGACAGAAAGTTTAGAAAACATCCTGCCAGAAGGAACCTACACTTTTGCTGCTGCGCGCAATGATCAGCTGTTACTATTAGGCAATGATCTCTCTTACGGATTTGTGACCTTGGATGATTTGTTTTTGATCGACTTAAAAACGAAAGCAGTCAAAAATCTTTCCAAGGAGTTAGATGTTGCCTTTGGCAATGCGATCATCAGTGATTTTCAACAAAAAAATCGTGGCGTAGCGATCACCTGGTTGACGGATGACACATTCCTTGTACCCGTAACAGAACATGGCAAGCTACAATTGTACCGTGCCACGACCCAAGGAGAATGGACCAAACTACTTGATGAAAAAATGGATATCCTCGATGCGGCGATCTATTCAGAAGCCAAACTTGCTGTTGCTTATGCGACGCCAACGATCCCTAGTCGCTTAGCGTTGATTGACTTAACAAGTGGCGAAGTAACCGATCTCTATGATCCCAACCAAGCAGTTATGTCACAATTAACGATCAGTAAACCTGAAGCGTTTTGGTACGAAGGAGCAGATGGCTGGCAAATTCAAGGCTGGTATTTGCCTCCGACCGAAACAAAAGAGAATCATCCAGCGATTTTGTACATTCATGGCGGTCCGCAGGTCTGTTATGGGGAAACATTTTTCCATGAGATGCAAGTCCATGCCGCTAATGGCTATGGGGTCATCTTGTTGAACCCTCGTGGCGGGCAAGGATACGGTCAAACATTTGTCAAATCGATTTTAGGTGATTATGGCAATAAAGATTATCAAGACTTGCTGTTGGGGATGGATGCCGTGGTGGCAAACCATCCAGAAATCGATACGAACACCATCCATGTGGCTGGCGGCAGTTATGGTGGCTTTATGACCAACTGGATCGTTGGCCATACCGATCGTTTTTGTGCGGCCGTTACGCAACGCTCGATCTCAAATTGGATCAGCTTTTATGGGACGAGTGACATTGGACCTGCCTTTGTCAAATTTCAATTGTTGCGGGAACTTGATCAGACCGAAGGACTTTGGAAGATGTCGCCTTTGGCCTATGCCAGCCAAGTCAAGACACCCACGCTAGTCCTCCATGGGGAAAATGATTTGCGATGTCCGCAAGAACAAGGTCAGCAGTTTTACATGGCATTGCAACGTCAAGGCGTCGATACGAAGCTGATGCTGTTTCCTCAATCCTCTCATGGTTTATCACGCAATGGCTTGCCGAACTTGCGGATAGAACGCTTGCAGGCGATTAGTGAATGGCTTGCGTCACATGAGAACCAATCAATAAATTAACCGAATGAAATCACCTGACAAAGAATCACGACTTGGGCTGCTTGAAAAGACCGACCAGTGATTCCTTAAAGATCAGGTGATTTTTTTGCGGGATCAAAAGCTATAGGTTCCTGATATCTTGCCGCCAATGACAGCGACGGTTGAAAACAAATTCATATGACGTTTTCTTCACGTGTTAAATAACAAAAAGAAGAAATAGTTTTGCTTGCTTCCTGTGTTTTAGTGTGATATGATACAAAACGTAATCGTTACACTTTAAGTTCTTTTGGTGTGACGCAAGAGAAAGGAGCTGGTTATTATGAGAAACAATATTATTTTGGCATGTGTGGAGACAGGGGAAAGACTTTATTTGACCAATAAGAACCAGCGCAATACGCCGGAACGTTTAGAATTAAAAAAATATTCACCAAAGTTGCGGCGCAGAGCGATTTTTCGTGAAATCAAAAAATAGGAAGGAAAATAACTGAATGGCAAAAAAATCAAAAATTGCAAAATACAACAAACAAGTACAACTGATCGAACAATACCGAGCAGTACGTCAAGAACTAAAAGCACAAGGAGATACCCAAGCATTGGCCAAACTACCGAAGGATTCGAATCCGACTCGTTTGAAAAAACGGGATATGATCGATGGTCGTCCGCGCGGCTACATGAATAAATTCGGCATGTCACGGATCAATTTCCGTAAGCATGCACATCTCGGAGAAATTCCCGGCGTTACAAAAGCAAGCTGGTAACAGAAAGGAGTCAATATGGAAAAAACGGACTTGTCTAGTGCGTATCGACGTTTAAAGAGCCCGAACATCAAAACAAGGAAACGCGCATTAAAGATCATTCATGAATTTAAGCGAAATAAAAGGAAAAATGCATTGCAGCTGCGTGCATAATGAGAAAGTGAAAGAAAGTTGGAAATGACATGGCAGTACCTGCAAGAAAAACATCAAAAGCAAAAAAGAATAAGCGCCGGACCCACTATGGCGTCAAAGCACCAGCGATTTCGTTTGATGGGACAACAGGAACCTTCAAGCGCAGCCACCATGTATCTTTAGCAGACTATAAAGCGCAGCACCCAATCGAAAAGAATTAACGGCGTCTTATGACGCCTTCCAGAAAGCAGGGGGAAAATGGAGATCATCTATCCGTCATTGATTGAAGAAGCCTATCGTCACAGTAAAAAATTTCATCCAGAGATCACCAAAGAGGCAATCTATCGCCATTTTTACGAAGCAGGTTTGATCAAAGAAAACGGCGATCCGACGGAAAAAGCCTTGTCAGAAGGGGTCGTTAAAGATTATACTGAGGACTGGGATCTTACCTTTGAAGAATTTTTGATGATCTACCCCGTGTTTCGTTCCTTTGACTCAAAGCATTTCAAGAAGATCGAGCATTTTTGGGAAATGGATTTGGCTTTGCAAGAACAAATCCTTGCCCAATGGGAGCAAGAAACCTTCACAGAGGAAGAGATCATCGACCTAACTGCTTTTTTTGAAGAGCGATTACCTTCTAAAAAGGAACAGTGAATGAACCGTGAAAGGCGTACATGTGATGAAAAAGACGATCCAGCCATTTTTAAAACTTCTAAAGCCCTATGATTATCTGCTGTTTATTCTGTTAGTTGTCGGCTCTTTTTTACCGCTTTTTCTATTTGAAGCACAAGCTCAAAGTGATACCGGCGATCGGTATGCAATCGTGCGAATAAATGGAGAAGAGGTTGACCGTTTTAACTTAGAAGAAATCGATGCGATGGAAAAAACCTACTATCCAGCAGAAGGTCAGTACAATATCGTCGAGATCAAAGATGGGGCGATCCGAGTTCGTGAAGACAATAGTCCCGACCAGATTGCTGTCAAAACCAGCTGGATCTATCGCAATGGGCAGACGAGTATTTGCCTGCCTCATAAGCTGGTGATCGAGATCAAGCAAGCCGGTGCCTCTGACTATTTAATTTATTAACAGAAAAAGGAAGCCAGCTGAACAATTCCTGTTCAGCTGGCTTTTTTATGATGATGAGCCGAAGAAGCTGTCAAAAACGCCAATCGACCAACGTGTAAGTCAGCAAGAAACAGCGTTTTTAAAACAAGAAAAGCGCAGAATTCCAACCGTCAGAAGAAAGAGGAACTATGGGTGAAAGCTACAATCTCTGTCCAATCGTTCACAAAAAATTCTCCCCAATCATCTAAAATAGTTGGGGAACTGCGGCTCTATTTGGTATACTTAGGCAAGTCAGTTCCTTTGAAGCTTCTTTTTCTAAGGACTATGAACGAGCGATGATACGAATATGACCAATTTTCGGAAGTGATAACTTTACTAGATGGGGGCTTAACGAAGATGGGAAATGAAACAATTTGGGAAAACTCAGACAATTTTTATCTGTTATGTCAACCAATCATGCAGGTAGAATCGCTAAGTCAGCAAGAGGTGAACGGCTATGAGGTCTTGCTGCGCAGCGAGAAAAACAACCGCTTTCCGCAACAAGAATTCAGCGCAATGATTCAATCTGAAAGTGGCAACCAGCAGTTGATGGAGTGGTATGCCCATGAGCTGCGACGGTTGTGCCAAAAAAAGTCGGAAACCCGCTTTAGTGTCAATATTCATCCACAACAGCTGCTGTGGCAGTCAACGTGGACCTTTTTTGAGGGGATGACTGCCCACAAAGAGCAGTTGCAGATCGAATTAACAGAGCATCCTGTAAAAGGTCAGCATGATTCTTTTGATTTGTCTACTGCCCTTGCAAAAATCAAAGCTTATGGCTATGTGATCGCTGTCGATGACATCGGCTGTGGCCAAAATACCCTCTCATTGGTCTTTGCCAATCTTGAAAATGTGGATTGTTTGAAATTTTCACTACTGCCGTTTATTCAGCTCGATGAGGAGATCGGGTTTAGTTTCTTGACCTGTTGGTTGAAGGTCGCCAAAAAGTATCAGCTTGAGTTGATCGTTGAAGGCATCGAGACCCGCGATAAGATGGCGCAGCTGCTTGAGATGGGGGTTCATTTACAACAAGGATATTTATGGTCTAAAGGAGAGCGATTGTGATGGAATGTTAGAACGAGGCGTGCTCTTGGCGTTTGGTTTGCCGCTGATGATTGCCAGTTTACTGGTGACCGCAGATGTTTTTGTACGAAGTGTGCAAAAAATATCGGTTTCTCGTCCATTTAAGTATTTTATTATTGGTATTCTGACGTTTACGCATTTGTATTTTATTCTTTCTTTTTCAATGAATTCAGTTGGGTTTATCTGTTATCAATACACAACTGCTTTTATTGCGAGTCATTTTTTCTATGGTGATCGTGGCAAGATCTTGATTTTGATAACGCCGTGTATGGTCGTTTTCTATTTACTGTTTGTCGGTTTTTCTGACATTGGCAAAGCCTTTTATTTACCGCTATTAGGTGTCGGCGTCTTTGTCCTTGATTTTCTCTTATCAAAAATCAAGCTGCTGCGTCCGCAACAGCAATTTTATTTGATGTATTTTTTGACCTGTCTGATCTCACCGCGTTTTTCGATGTTGGTCCATCATACGACGACCTATGACTGGGAAGCGATGTTGGCAGTACTTGTTGGTTCTTTTGTGCTGTTGGGCGGCTTTATGTGGCTGCATCGGTTGATTGAAGGCGAAGAGTACCAAGTACTGGCAGAGTTGGCGAATAGTAAGATCGATGCATTGACCGGCTGCTTCAACTATGGGACCTATAACCACGATCTGCTTCAAGCCGTTTCACAGAAAAAGACTGTGACGATCGCCATGATCGATCTCGATCACTTCAAAAAGGTCAACGACCGTTATGGTCATATCGCTGGAAATGAGCTGTTGAGAACCTTTGCCACACGGACAACTATTTTTTTAGAGGCGCATTTTGCCGAGACCTTTTCCTTTTATCGTTATGGCGGCGAAGAGTTCTGTGTCGTGATCGAAGGGGATGTCAAAGAAAAGACCGTAGCTGCGATGACGACGCTGTGTCAAACTATTTCCAGCAGTATGTTTCCTGTCGCCAATTTTGAAAAAGGGACGATGTCTTTGTCTTGCGGCGTTGAAGCGAGCACCGTTTGTCATGGCGATATCTTGGCAGCCGTCGAAAGAGCCGATCAAGCACTCTATCTCGCAAAACAAAGTGGTCGAAATCGGGTGTGCACCTTACCTGAGACGTAAAAAAATAATGAAAAAATGATTTGCACAAATTCACAAAGAATTAAATCTTTATGCACAAAAAGTTAGTAATAATAAAGAAATAATGTTATTTATTTAAAAAATATACATTTTGCTTTTTTTGTTTATCTTGAGAATCTTCGCATATCAACAAAAAGATTGAAACTATGTATAATTTCTGGTAAATTATTCTAAATCAAGAGTGATAAAAACTGTCAATAATAAATAGTGATTCTTACTTGATGCTTTGTCCGCTTTTCCAATGAAATGTTTCTGGAATTGTCCCGTCGAATCAGCAAGTAAGGGTTCTTTTTTTTAGAAAGGAAGCACAGGAAATGGCAAATACGCTGGTTGTCAATACACTCGCAAATTTAGGCGCAATTATCATCAATATTTATTTGTTATTCAAAATCAGTGACGGATTCGTTGGCCAAGGGACGTTCAAAGCGAAACAGATCGCAGCTGCGATTGCTTGTGAAACCGTGGTGGGGATGCTGATGATGAATTTCTCTTACGTCGTATATGAAACGCGATTTGACCTGCGCTTTTTGCTTTACGCTTTTTCCATGAAATATCTGGGGTGGAAGGTGACCGTACCGACGATGGTCAATCTAGCGTTAGGGCGTTTCTTGTTTGAAGTATCAAAATCGTCTTGGTTGAACTTATATCTTACGTTTTTTTTGATAGTGACACTGACATTTCTGCATGCCTGGGCCAAACGGCGATTTACTGACAAACAAGAGTTATTCCTATCAATTACCTACTTGATCGCTATCTCCTTTCTTTTTGGTTTTTATCTGACGGGTGATATTCAAAAAACGACCCTAATTTATATAGTTTATGGCATTCTCGCCTATACATTGGCGTTTTTCCTTTACTCGATAGTAAATGATATGCAGCGCATTTTGGCATTGGTCAAAATCGATGATCTTACGCAGTTGAACAACTTCCGTAAATTTCAAGATGACCGCCAACGCCTAGACACGACCGAGGTGGACTTATCGATCGCTTTGATCGATATCGATCATTTCAAAAATTACAATGACCGTTACGGACACCGTGCTGGGGATGTGATTTTGCAAGAAATCGCTCGTATTTTTTCGACCTACTGTACGGCGAGCAATCCTGTCTATCGCATCGGTGGGGAAGAGTTTGCGATCTTGATCCAAGGAGACGCACAGGCTGCTGCTTATCTCCTCGAAAAAATCCAAAAGCGCATCCGTTACCAAGAGATCATCTTGGATGCAGGCGATTCGGTCAGCATCACGTTGTCGATTGGGATCGCACAACGGCAAAAGGGCGAGTTGCTACAGCAAACACAAGAACGAGCCGATCAAGCATTGTATCGAGCCAAGCGCAGCGGTCGCGACCAACTCTGTCTTTACTGATGGAGTTGGCTTCTTTTCTTTTTTATTTTCAAAAATACTACCTTAAATGAGGAGCGCATATGGAAAATAGTTTAATCATGATTCCTTCGCTAGAACCTGACCACAAACTGCTGGCTCTGGTGGAGAAAATTCGTTTGCATAACCAGCACCTGCCGATTTTGGTCGTGGATGATGGCAGTGGGGCAGCTTATCAGCCTGTCTTTTCGGCATTGGCACAGCAGTTTGGTTGTCAGGTTTTGACCCATCCAAAGAATCTTGGAAAAGGCGCAGCCATCAAAACCGCCCTCACCGAAGTGCTGACAAACCAGCCAGCTGTTGAATTTATGGTGACCATTGATTCGGATGGGCAGCATGAGTATACCGATATGATGGCTTGCTTAGCAAAGGCCCAAGCCCATCCCGACAGTATTATTTTAGGGACCCGATCCTTTGGCAAAGAAGTGCCCTTGCGGAGTAAGTTCGGCAACATTTTGACCCGAAATATCCTACGTTTAGCGACTGGTCTTGCCATCGAGGATTCGCAGACGGGCTTAAGGGTTTTCCCTCGGAAATTCATGACAGATTTGTTGGCGATCTCAGGTGAGCGCTTTGAATATGAAACGCGGATGCTGATCGAAGCCCAAAAACGGGGGTGGCCGATTCTCTCGCAACCGATCGCCACCATCTATATTGAAGAAAATGCCTCTTCCCATTTTCGGGTCTTGGCAGATTCCGTCGCTATCTATAGCGTCTTTTTGAAGTATTTGTTTTCATCTGTGGTCTCCTTTTTTGTCGATGTGATCGCCTATGCGTTATTGATCCATTTCTTGTCTGTCATCGATCTGTCCTCCATCGTGATCGCTTCGTTGGGTGCCCGCTTGATTTCGGCGATCGTCAATTACTACATCAATCGCGAGCTTGTTTTTGGTCAACGGACAAAGAACAGTATGCTGCAGTATTTTTTATTAGTGATCGTACAGATTTTGCTGTCCTCTTTCCTCGTCTACCTGATCTATTTGATCCTGCCAATCGGGGATTCTGTGTTGTTAAAAATAGGCGTTGATTGCCTGCTCTTTTTCTTTAGTTACCATGTGCAAAAAAATGTCATCTTTAAGGAGTGATTGAGGTGGAACAAAAACGTTTGCCTTGGGCGAAAAAAGTCGTTTACTTTCTGGCGTTTGTCTTTTCGCTGATCTATTTATCATGGCGGGGGCTGTATACATTGCCATGGCACGAGTCTTGGTTTGCCTTACTGTTTGGTTTGCTGCTTTGGGGCAGTGAGATCGTATCGAACTTTACGGGCTTGCTGTTGATTTGGAACAAAAACAAAGCAAAGCCTTTTGAAAAACCGATCGTGCCAGAAGCCGACTATCCAGCGATCGATGTGTTGATTGCTACCCATAATGAAGAAGTGCCGCTTTTATTAAAAACAGTCAATGCGGCAGTTCATATGAAATACCCCGATCCCAAAAAAGTTCACATCTACTTGTCAGATGACACCAACCGTCCAGAGGTCAAAGCACTGGCAGATAAATTTGGCATCGGCTATATCGGATTGACAGGCAATCAGCATGCCAAATCAGGCAATCTCAATCATGCATTGTCAAAAACCAATTCGCCGCTAGTGGCGACCTTTGATGCAGATATGATCCCTTACTCAGATTTTTTGCTGGAAACAGTGCCATATTTTGTGGCAAATCAGCAGGAACGCCGCAAAGATCAGACCATCAAACCGTTGGGCTTTGTCCAAACACCGCAAAGCTTTTACAATGCGGATCTTTTTCAGTACAATCTTTTTTCAGAAGCGGCGATTCCTAACGAGCAGGACTTCTTTTCCAGAGAAGTCAATGTTTTGAACAATGCCCATGATACAGCTATTTATACAGGATCCAATACGGTGATCGCACGAGAAGCGATCGAAGCCGCCGGCGGATTTCCGACGGACACGATCACGGAGGATTTTGAATTAGGCGCCTTGATCAATTGCCAAGGTTATCGCAGTTTATCAACACTGCAGCCCATGGCCAGCGGTCTGTCTCCCATTGATATCCCAAGTGCCTTAAAGCAGCGGATTCGCTGGGGAAGAGGAGTGGTCCAAAGTGTCCACAATCTCCATCTTTTTAAGAACAAGACGTTGTCTTTGGCGCAAAAAATGGTTTTCTTAAACAGTTATTTGTATTGGTGGTCGTTTTTGCGTCGGTTGCTGTTTATTTTCGCGCCGATTTTGTACACCGTCTTTAATGTAAGGGTCGTAGAGACCAACTTTTGGGTCTTGCTGCTGTTTTGGCTGCCAAGCTATACGTTCTTGCATTTGGCGATGCAGGATTTGAGCAGTGATATTCGAACGCAGCGCTGGGGCGAGATCCAGGAAACGATTTTTGCACCTTACCTAGTGATTCCTGTCTTTTTACAAGCCATTGGCATCAAAGAGACCCGTTTCAAAGTGACCAATAAAGCAGCAACTCAGTCTAAAAAAGACTTGTTGTTTGTGGTGCCGCATTTGTTGCTGTTGATTTTGACGATTATCGGCTTAGTGAAGTTTAATTACGGCAAATTCGGCTCAGAGATTTTCTATGGCAGCGTGTTGACTTTCTGGTTGCTGACCCATTTCTTTAACTTAACCTTTGCGGTCTTATTTTATCTCGGTCGCCCGATTTACCGAACGACGGAACGGTTCAGAGCCCATTATCCTGTTGAAGTTTCCGACCAAGACGCCAGCTATTCTTTGATGACAGAAAATATCTCAGAAAACGGCTTGTCCTTTGTTTCTGATGTTCCTCTTTATTTTCCGCCAGATGCGCAGCTGACGTTTAAAATCACCCGTAATGGCTACCAAGCAGAGATGACGGGAAACGTCGTCCGCGTTTTTTCAGGCAAGGATCGCTGGGTCTATGGGGTTGCTTTACACCAATTATCAGAAAAAGACTACTTAGCTTATTTGCAGATCATTTATGATGGCTTCAATCAAAGCCTGCCAGTTCTGCGTGACCCGTGGATGACCTTCTTTGACAGTCTTTTTGAAAATCTCGGTAAGCATCTGCTGCAAGCCAAACAAAAGCCATTGCCGCCTCAGCGAGTGCCTGTCCTGTCGATTGATCAAGAATGGGTCTTTGAAGAAGGAGCCTATACGGTCACAACGTTTGGTTTTGACCAGCTCACGTTGGTAAAAACAGAAGAGGTCGAGATGCCGACCCATCTAACCTTACCGATCAGTAATCTTGTGCTTCACGCTGAAAAAGCAACGTTTCAACCAACAGAAAATCAAGTGATTTATCAAGTAAGCAATCTTTCCGAGCTGCGTTTTACAGCAGCCTTTCAAGAATGGGTAGACAGCTTGCTGAGAAAGGAGGAAGATGATGATCGAGATCCTGCTGCGATTTAGTCTTTTTGGTTTATCATTAGCTGGCTATGCCTATCTTTTTGTACGAGTTTGCCATTTTCCCAAACACATCAGCTGGATCGCTGCTTGCTGTTTGCCGATCCTCGTTCTTTCCTTTGTCGCATATGGTCCAAAAGGATGGTTGATCTGGGGGGCATGGGTTTTATTTGGTCTTGGTTTACTATTATGCGTTTGGCGTTTTTGGCAGGAGCGCTATCAGGTACGTTGGGGCTTGCAAGAGCCCATCCTGCTGTGGTTTTACGGCTATTTTGCTTTGTTCGTTTTAACCTTGCTTCACAGTCATTTGACCCACTATGACAACTTCTCCCATTGGGCGACGATCGTTAAATTCCTTTATACGCAGGGACAATTGCCAACGGCAGCCGATGCCATCATCAGTTTTACTTCCTATCCTTTAGGCAGCTCGCTGTTTGTTACTTATACAGCGATCATTGTTGGCTATCATGAGAATGTCTTGCTGATTGGTCAATTGATTTTGATTTTCTGTAGTCTGTATAGTTTCTTTGCGATTATTCGTGATCCGAAAAGAAAGCTGGCTTTTGCCCTGATCTTCACCAGTATGGCGGTTTTCAATTATTTTAATATTGCGATTCGAATGAATAATTTGTTAGTGGACTTTATCCTGCCAGTGTTGACTTTAGCTGGCATCGCTGGCTTATTCGCTTTAAAAGGCAACGTACTACCGTCGATCGGTTTCTTTCTTTTGATTGGCGCCTCTCTTGATTTGGTCAAAAATAGCGCCGTCTTTTTTCTGCTGATTTTAGGCGGCTATTTACTAGTCTGCTTGTGGCAGGCATCAGTTCGTTGGCGGCAACGGCTGGGCATGATGATTGTAGGATTAGCTGCCATTGGGCTATCTGTCCTGCCGGCGATTCTTTGGAACCTGCATGTCAAAGCGAATTTTCCTAAATCGAAGCATGAAGTCAGCGTGACCGCTTATAAACAGATTTTTGGCGAAAAGGATTCTCAGATACTGCAGCAGATTACGGATGTTTTTGTCAAAACCATCACGGATGTTGCGACGATCTCCACGCAAGGGATTCTCTTGATCCAGGTCATTCTTTTGGGCAGTTGGCTATTTGTCCGATTTATCATGAAAAAACGCAATCCATTTTTCAAAGAACTACTGTTGATCGATGGTATCATTGGGGGGTATTATTTAGGAATCTATGCCATGTTCTTGTTCTCGATGCCCACTGATGAAGCATTGTCTTTGGCAGGGTTCGATCGCTATGCCTCAAGTATCGTGATTTTAGCACTTGGATTAATGACCTTTTTCATGGTCCGAGGCATTGATCATTTGTATCATGAACAAGCGATCGATCGGCGAAACTACCGTAGTTTTGCCAGCTTGGCCACGAAAAAAATCTATCAATACAGTACCTTGATTCTGCTATTTTTTGCGACATTGCTGATCCTTTCAGAGAATAATGGCATGCGTTATACCAATCGTGAATATGCTGCTTCGATTCCAGCACAAGTTTCAGCCGTTACTGGCGATCACTTTGACCTAAACGAGAAAAAATATTTGGTGGTCAGTACTAACAAAGAAGCAGTAGATAGCTACTTAGTTGGCTATGTCGGAAAATATTACTTGTTTTCACCTAATGTCGATGGCCGAGAGAATTTCCTCTTATCCGATGCTGAATTTCGCACGCTATTAAAGCAATACGATGAAGTCGTCGTCTTAGAAGAGCACTATACCTTTAATGCCATGACGAAGAAGCTAACAGGCAAGACCTTTGCCCCAGGCGTTTATTCGGTGGCGGAGGTGTTGGGGCGTTAAGGGAAGGAATTGCTCAAGCGTGTCTCGTTATTAGAGAATCAAAAGTTAAAATACCAATGAAACAGACGACAGTTCGTTTGTTCATTGGTATTTTTTTTCTGTTCCCACTGAGTAATATCCTCTATACTATGAAAATACCAAGGGACATGTAAATAATCTGGATTAAACGAAAAAGTACACATGAAAAAAAACGGCGCAATATATTCAGTGCCTATGATTTACTGTAATGAATGCAGTAAAAGTAAGTGTTTTCATTTTTTTAAGAAAAAGCTACCATTAGAAACGTAGACGAGGTGATAGTTTCATGATCAGTGAACGGGAAAAAGCAATTATTCGATATCTCTTAGAGAATGGACCAACAACGGTTGCTAAAATTGGGTTGCATATGTCGCTTTCGCAAAAGACAGTTTCGCAATCGCTAAAGAGAATTGATGAATTTTTGCAGGAAACAGCAATAAGGCTTGTTCGCAAACCTAGAGTAGGTGTATTTCTTGATGGTGATTCAGCTGAAATTCTAAAGTATCTTGATGGGCACGAGGAATCAAACTTACCGACGAGCAAAAAAGATCGTATTCAGTTTCTTTGCTTTGAAATACTGAAACAAAAAACGTATTTTACGCGTCAACAACTACAAGATGCACTTTACATCAGTAAATCAACTTTAGAAAATGACATGGGGCAGGTAAGCGAGATCTTTCGTCATTTTAACGTTACGATTGAAGTTTTACCGGGGAAGGGTTCCTTTTTGAATTTGTCAGAACAAGAAAAACGTCGTTTAGCATTTGATTTGATCTACTATTTCTGGGGTGGAAATTGGAAAATAACACAAGAGCAGCAACGCTATTTGCATTCGATTCAAGGAATTCCTCAGTTTGTTAATGATTTTATTGACCTGACAAAGATTTCTTTAGTTGATACGCTCTTACAAGAGTATTTGAAAAAAGAACAAATTACGCTTAATGATGCTGCCTATCACTCACTATTGCTTCATCTAATCATCATGATTGATCGGGTCAAAGAGAAGAATTATCTGACTTTCGAAGAAAGAAGACATCCTTTGATGGAGAATAGAGCTTTTTATCGTTTTATTGCTTCAATAGAAGAAACGTTTTCTCTGTCGTTGCCAGTTTCGGAAGTTCATTATATTTCGCTTCATATCTATGGGGATTCGTTGGTGAAGAAGAATGACTCCGATGATTTGCTTGATGAAACGATACGCAAATTGATTCATGAAACGATCTCCCTACGCAATGAAAGTCTTTTGTTAGGATTGGTATCACACATCAAAGAAGCTATTTATCGCATTCAAAAAGGATTAGTCATTCATAACCCTTTTCTAAATGATGTGAAGAAGAATTTCCCTTTGTCTTTTGAGGAAGCGCTTCGATTAGCTCATGCCTTAAATTGGCATTTTTCGATTTCGATCCCCGAAGATGAGGTTGCCTTTCTGGCCGTACACATCCAAGTGATGAAAGAACAACGAGAAGAAAAACAACCGAAGAAAGTGAGTGTCTTATTAGTTTGTAGCAGTGGGAAAGGCACTTCACAGCTATTAGCTGCTCGTATTCGGAGAAATTATGAGCAAATCGATATTTCCAGGATTCTTTCAATTCAAGAGTTGATTCAGACCAATGTTTATGAGGACTTGATTTTATCGACAGTGGATTTAAAAATCGATTCGATTCCAACAATCCATGTTTCACCTGTACTGAATAAAGAGGAGCAGCGAAAAATAGAAGCCTTTTTAAGAAAAGTCGAAGAAAAACAAAATGGTTCTTTCAGTCAGTTTGCGAAATTGATTCATGAGGACTTGATTTTTTTAGATCATCATTTTGAAGATTATCAAGAGGTGATTACATTTATTGGGGAGCAATTGATTACTCGTGGGTATGTAAACGAGGAAATGATTGACTCTTCGCTAAAAAGGGAACAGCTTTCCTTTACTTCTTTTGGACGATTCGCAACACCTCATGGTACACCAGAATACGTGAAAAAATCAGCGATTGTATTTTTACGTCTTAATAATGAGATCCACTGGGGAGAAACAAAGGTGAAATATGTCTTTTTCATCTGTATCAAAGATGAAACTGTACAAGAACTTGAGGAAATCTATGACACGATGCTTAATGTGATGGAATCAGATGAACGAACCTTCCTCCTTAAAGGGACGAAAGAGGAATTAAAAAAGTATTTACAAGGGGGAACATAAAATGAATATAGAAACACTACTACCTTTTGAACATATTGTTCTTGGTCTAGAGGCAACCACTAAAGAAGAAGTGGTCCGTCAATTAGCAAAAATATTGGTAACTGAAGGAATTGTTCAATCCGAAAATGAGTATGTTCAATCAGTTATGGAAAGAGAAGATCACTCGACCACAGGAATAGGCAATAATATAGCAATCCCCCATGGAAAAAGTCGTGCAGTTTCTGAACCCGCAATCGTTTTTGCTCGGTTAAAGGCACCATTAGAATGGCAATCCTTAGATGATGAACCAGTAACGGTTGTGATTATGCTTGCTATTCCTGAAGAACATCAAGGAGACACCCATTTACGGATCTTATCAGAAATTGCCATGAAATTGATGGATGAAGACATCACAGAAGCGCTGAAAAGCGAAACAGATAAAGAGATTATCGCGAAACTATTAAGCGAATAAAACGGAGAAAAGGAGAAAGAAGAATGAAGAGAAAAATTATTGCAGTAACGGCGTGTGCCACAGGAGTTGCCCATACCTTTATGGCGGCACAGGCGCTAAAAAAAGCAGCAGCGAAACGTGGGGATTTAATCAAGGTTGAGACACAAGGAGCAACAGGTATCGAAAATGAATTGAACGAGCGGGATTGTCAAATTGGGGAAGTCGTGATTTTTGCCGTCGATACGAAAGTGAGAAATGAAGAGCGTTTCAATGGCAAGGAGATCCTTAAAGTCCCGGTAGCAGCCCCTATAAAAAATGCAGAAAAAGTAATTGAAGATGCATTAAAGCTGATTGATCAATAAAGAGGAGGAAAATCAGATGAAAAAGTTGGCAAGTGAAATGAAAAATCATGTTTTAACAGGAATATCTTATATGATTCCTCTGGTGATTGCCGGAGCAGTTATCATGGCGATTTCTCGAGTAGGCGGATCAATATTTGGGATCGTCGATATTTGGGACGCCTCTCATGGAGAAAGTGCGAATACGATCATCCGATTACTCCATAGTTTAGATGGATTCGGTGGCATCGCTTTAGGATTGATGTTTCCCGTAATATCGGCATTTATTGCTTATTCGATTTCCGATAAGCTAGGGATTGCCCCTGGTCTTGTTGGAGGTATGTTAGTAAAAGACATTAACGCAGGCTTCTTAGGCGCAATTGTTTCAGGGCTGATCGCTGGGTACATTTGCTTGTGGATCAAAAACCATATAAAGCTGCCAAAATCGATGGCATCGGTAGTTCCAGTGTTCTTAGTTCCTGTTTTAGGTACTTTAGTCACTGTCCTACTTGTGAATTATGTGATCGGTACACCATTTGCAGCTATCAATGTGGGCTTAGAGTCATGGTTGAACGGATTGAGTGGCGGAAATGCGATCGTGATGGCGGCAGTTGTAGGGGCAATGGTTGGATTTGACCTTGGGGGACCAGTAAATAAGGCAGCTGTGACAACCGCGATGGCTTTATTGACAAGTAACGTTTATGCACCAAACACTGCAGCGCAAGTGGCAATCATTATTCCACCAATTGGTTTAGGTTTAGCGACTGTTTTTGCCAAGAGTAAATACAATAACGAATTAAAAGAAGCAGGAAAATCGTCGATCATTATGGGTCTAGTAGGCATTTCAGAAGGAGCGATCCCATTTGCGGTGGAAAATCCACTAAAAGTGATCCCAGTGAATATGATTGGTTCAGCGATTGGTTCTGCAATGGCTGTTGGTCTAGGAGCTGTCAATACAGCCCCAATCTCTGGTTTTTATGGCTGGTTCACTGTAGAAAAATGGCCACTGTATGTTTTATCGATTGCTACCGGCTCATTATTCATTGCGATTTGTACAAGCTTGCTACGTTCAAAAGATGCGGGGAAAGAAACAGATACCACGATGGAAGAATTTGACGAAGCTGCTTGGGAAGAGCAGTGGGAAGCATAGCTATGACAAATGTACACATAGTAAACCACACCCATTGGGATCGTGAATGGTATTTTACTTCAATGGACTGTGTCGTTTTGAGTGATCAATTATTTAGTGATGTACTAAAAGAACTAAAGAGGCAACCGACTGCTTCTTTCGTGCTAGATGGACAACTGTCTATTCTAGACGATTATTTAGAACTCTATCCTGAGCGCTTGACTGAGGTCAGAGAGTTGATCGCCAATGGTCAATTGTTCATCGGTCCTTGGTACACCCAAACAGATGCCTTTTTTGCTTCTGGTGAGTCCATCATTCGAAATGCCATGATTGGTATATTTGATAGCAAAAAATATGGCAGCTATATGCCGATCGGCTATTTGCCAGATACATTTGGTTTTAATGCTCAAATGCCAACCATATTGAACGAAGTTGGACTTGATAACATTATCTTTTGGCGAGGCATCGATTTAGGGGAACAGGTCAAATCCCCTTACTTTAAATGGACGAGTTTAAGTGGGCAAGATTCACTGTATGCGGTGAATTTTCCTCAAGGATATGGTGCACAGCAGCAATTGGAGCCAACGAGCAGTTATGTAGATGGCAGACTCGATAAAGGTGTCGATTTTATTAAGAGCTACGCGAATGAACCTGAAATCTTGATTCCAACTGGAAATGATCAGTTAGGCATTGTTTCTGACATAGAAGAAAAACTAACGAAAATCAATCAGCTTGGAAAATACAAGTATCAATTGAGCACCTATCCAGCATTTATGGAGATCGTCCGTCAAAAAGAACTGGAAGTTTATCAAGGAGAGTTTCGTGCACCGGTTTTTGCTCGGGTCCACAAAACAATTGGTTCTGTACGAATGGATCTGAAACGTGAGATATTTCGATTAGAAAACAAATTAGTCTTAGAAATTGAACCAATGCTAGTTATTGCGAAAGATTTAGGGGTTGAATTAAGTAATCGATTGCTAATGAAAGCTTGGAAAAAGTTATTTGAATGTCAAGCCCATGATAGTTTGGCAGGCTGTGTATCAGATAGTGTTGCTCAAGATATCAGTCATCGAGTAAAAGAAATCAGTGAGATTTGTGTTAGTATTGAAAATTTGATTTTAAAAAGAATCAGTGAAGGACTCGCTTTACAAGCCAATCAATTTCTGATTCTGCATCCAACACCAGTGCCATTTCAAGGGGAGAAATTCGTTAAGATCGTATCCAGGACCAACAATATCAAGGTTATTGGAGCTGATTCATCTGTTCTTGAAGCAGTGTATATCCCAAGCAGGAAAAATATTATGGAAGAAACGCCTGCTGGCAACCGTTTTATTGAAGAAGAGGGGTATTATCTGTTAACTGTTCAAGTGACTTGTGCCTTTTCAGGCCTTGGTTATCGAGTCTTTACATTTGAAGAGCAAGAGATAACTCCTGAATTGTCTTTAGATCAAAACCCATGGATTAGAAATGGGAAATACACGCTTTCTTTTGAAGACGGCCACCTGATTTATTCAGATGGAAAACAACAGATCGTGGATTTCTTGTCGATCATCGATGATAGTAATGCCGGTGATACGTATGACTATTCGCCTATTTTGAATGATCAACCGATCACGCTTTCTTTTGCCAGCTGCAAAGGAAAGCAAGAAACGTTGGTTTTGGAAGGAAGTTTACATTTACCGTATACGATCGAAGAACGGATGAAAGGGATCGCAACCAAAACATTCGCCTATACATTGATCCTCCAACTGACAAAAAACGGTGAGGTAAACGCAAAGCTCCGTTTTAAAAATACGCTTTTAAATCATCGGATTCGAGTGAAAGCTCGACTAAACAAGCCGATAGAAAAAGCGGTTGCAGCCATTCAATTTGGTTATCTTGAAAAGAGAAATCAAACACTGGAAAATTGGCAAGAAAAATATGCAGAAAAACCCGTCAATATTGAACCATTTGAAAAACAAGTGGTTGTTTATGATCAAGAAAACGCCCTCGTTTTTTATAGTGAGCAGAGCAAAGAGTATGAATATCTCGACGACTCTTTATATGTAACGGTACTAGCTACAACCGACTCCCTTGGAAAACCGGATTTGTTGTATCGACCAGGTCGCGCTTCTGGCGATACAACCAAAAAGGGACATATTATGATGGAAACGCCTCTTGCTCAAATGGAAAACTATGAGATGGTCTTCGATTTTTCCCTGCGAGTTGCATCAACAGCTCTTTCTGAAGAGTTGTTGGCTGCTTGGAAAACTGTTAAAGAACAGCCATCGATTTCTTATCAATTGCAAGATTTGAATTACTTTATTTATCGCATAGATAATAAAATTCAAAAGCGCATTGATCCATTATCTCTGACCGACATGTCTCTTTCTTTGTTGTCCTGCAGCTTAGAACCAGGTGTGGGAGTCAGTGCGCTTCATAATGCGTATTACTCTGAGGGAATCGTTATCCGTTTCGTCAATTCAACAAACAAAGAACGATCTCTTGAGCCAAAAAAATTATTTAATGGGTACGCATATCAACGAATCAATGCATTAGAAGAACCGCTTGAAGCGGATCATATCATCCATGCTTATGGGGTAGCAACCTATTTATTAACTAAAAAATAGGAATAAAGAACACAAAATTTGTCGAGAAGGAATTGCTTCTGTAACGTTTTCCTCTACAAGATTTTGTGTTCTCGCTTTTTACAATGTTTAGAAGGAGTTTTTATGTCCGTACAACTTTTATTGCTTGCCTCACTGCCTGCACTAGGATGGGGCTTAATGCCAATCGTCGCTAAATTGATGGGAGGGAAATCAGAGGAACAACTGCTAGGAACAACAATCGCAGCCTTGATTTTCGGTAGTGTATTTGGTTTTTTGAATCAAGTGAGTTATGCCATGGTGCCATTTTTCATCAGTTTATTATCTGGGGTTTTTTGGGCTTGCGGACAATACTTCCAATTTCTCGCTTTGGAAAAAGCGGAGGTTTCTAAAGTAATGCCCGTCTCCGTCGGTACCCAATTATTATTTGTTACATTAGCATCTGGCTTCTTTCTCAAAGAATGGAAAGATTTAACGACGGTAATTTTCTCAATCATGGCACTAGGAGTCATCCTAACAGGTGTTTTCCTTGTAACTAAGACAACTCATCAGAAAACAAGCTTATCACAGCAAGTACTTCTTTATCTATGTTGTTCTTCAGCTTTTTTGATGCTATATGTGACAGTCACTGGTCTGTTTCAGATAAATGGAGCACAGATTTTCTTGCCTCAGGCAGTAGGGATGTTTCTCGGGGGAATCGTGATTTCCTTGAAAAGTAAGAAACAACTGCGTTTCCGCAAAATAATCCGCAATTTAGGTACTGGCAGCACTTGGGTTCTCGCGAATGCTTCGTTATTCGCTGTGTCGTCTTCTTTGGGTGTAGGCGTAACCTATTCATTTTCTCAAATGAGCTTACTTGTTGCCACCTTTGGAAGTATTATTTTCTTAAAGGAACGAAAAGTTGGCAGAGAAAAGCAATTTGTTGCTCTTGGTAGCTTGCTCTATATTGTTGGTGTATTAGGGATGAGTTGGTTGAAATAAATTTATCAGTTGAGCAATTTTAGTTAGCGACCAATAAAATAGCAGATAATAGTTTAACAAATAAATAATTTATTTAAAAATCAAAGAGTGGGTAGCCACTCTTTTTTTGTTTTGTTTAGAACATGAATAGTTAATTTATGCCACATTTTTTTATTTAAACAAGTGGCAAAATAGGATCATTTCTTCTTTTTCTTTGATGTTGTAGTTGCTGCCTTAGTTCCGACAAAGCATGTGATCGTCTTGACCAGTGAGCAAGATGTCGAACTTTCGACCCATATCGGTGTTGACACCGTAGAGCTAGAGGGAAGGCACTTTACGCCCCTTGTTGAAGCAAATCAAGCAATCAAAAAGAGCCAACCGCTGATAAAAGCCGATCCTACTCTAAAGAGGATCGGCTTTTGTGGTGTCTGAAGGTTGATTTATACGGAATGCACATCAATAAAAGGAACGGCTGACATACAAAACGTTTCTTATAGCGAACAACAAATCTCATAACTGAAGGCATCAGCATTAACGACTTCTGAAAAAAGTTCCGTTTGGAACAGGACGCGAGGTTTTGATGTACGCAAAAGATCTGAAAAGACGGTACTTGCTTTTTGGATATTTTGTTCTTTTGTTGTTAGGGTGACATAGGTTGCTGCTGGTAAATGAAGGATTTGTTCCATTTCTTCAAGTACACTTGATTTTGCTAATTCGATAAAGAGATAGGTCTCGAACTTATTCTGGTCGACAAAGCTGATCAAGCCACACTCATAGGTAGGCGTTAGCTGATGTGAAACGATGGTATCATAAGCCGCTGCCATTTTTTTATGGTAAGCAATATCACCAATTTTTCCTTCATAAGGAACCAGCCAAAAATGAGCTTCAGGAATTTCCAATGTGTGGACAACTTCACGCTTTTTGATTTCTTCCGAACGTTGGATCTCCGTTTTTATTTCGGTTAATAAGGTAACTTTTTCTTTCATTTCCGCTATTTTCTCTATTGCCGCTTTCGTGGCAAAATCGATCAAATTTGTTAGTTCGACTTGGACGCCGTCTGTAGAAACGAATTCTTTCAGTGTTTTTAATGGAAGCTGAAGATCTGTCCATAGTCGAATGACTTCAATTAGATAGACATGGGTATGGCTGAAGTAGCGATACCCATTTTCAGGATTGACGTAAGTGGGTGGCAAAAGACCGATTCGCTCATAATACCGCAAAGCTTTCACATGGACATCGCTGATTTTTGCTAATTGACCGATGGTGATCAAATGTTTGGTCTCCATAAATTTCTCCTTGACCTTCCCTTTAAGGGATACTTTATAACTAGAGTATACCTTTTGTTCGGTCGTTAAAAAAGAAAAAGCTTCGATTATTTGATAAAAAGAAGTTTTTGCAGGTTTATTTGAAATGGCAAAGGGAACTATGATTAGAGGAGTGTAGATTTATGTGGAATTTATTTATACGAGCCAAAATAAACAAAAAAAAGCTGTTGCTTTTGCTCGTATTCATCAGCTTGCAAGTGCTGGGAACTTTGTATTTGCCTACTTTGACAGCCAATATTTTGAATGAGGGTGTTTTACAGGCAGATCTGGATAAGGTTTATGAGATTGGAAAAAGCATGTTGTTAGTTGCAGTTGGAACTGGTGCTGCGGCTATTTTATCAACCTATTTATCAGCTGACGTTTCGGCAAAGTTTTCCAGAAACATAAGAAATATGTTTTTTAAGAAAACCCAACTTTTATCAATACAAGACTTTAAACAATTCAAAACGTCCTCATTAATAACTAGAGCGACGAATGATGTGGAACAAGTTCAAGCAATGCTAAGTATGTTTTTCGAGATGTTATTACCTATGCCGTTTGTCGTCATTATCGGTATGATTTTGGCTTATTTAAGAGAGCCACAGATGGCTATGATCATATTTATAACTATGTTTATTTTCTTTGTTATTGCAGCGTTGTTGATTAATAAAGTTATGCCCATGTTTGATCAAGTTCAATCGGGGTTAGACCAGATCAATGAAAGAGTTGGACAATTTTTTTCAGGGATTCGAGTAATCCGGGCCTTCAACCGAACCAAATTGGAACAGCAGCAAATGAATGAGTCGTTCCATAGGTTTGCAAAGTTAAACATTCGGATCAATCGCTGGTTTGCTCTGATGATGCCGCTGATTTTATTGATTTTGAATGTAGCAACTGTCGCAATTGTCTGGTTTGGAGCGGAAAGAATCAATGCTGGGGATATGCAGATCGGTGATATTACTGCGGTGATGGAGTATGCGATGAACATTCTCTTCTATTCTGTGATGGCTCTGTATTCTTTCGTAATGATGCCCCGAGCGATAACTTGTGCCAAACGTATTCGAGAAGTTCTGAATTATTCTCCAGAAATTGAAGATGGGAAAGAGACGATGAATGTACGAACAGAGAAAGCTAAATTAGAATTCAACAATGTTAGTTTTTGCTATAGCGATGCGGAAAATCCTGTGTTGCATAATGTGAGCTTTACTTGTGAAGCGGGGAGCACAACGGCGATCATCGGTGGTACTGGTTCTGGTAAAAGTACAATTGCTAAGCTAATACCACGCCTCATTGATACACAAGGAGGAGAGGTCCTACTAAATGGTTACGCTCTTGCAGATGTCCCACAAAGAGAGCTGCGAAAGCAGATAGGTTTTGTTCCTCAAAAAGCATACTTGTTTAGTGGAACGATCGCTGAAAACCTGCGTCATGGAAATAAGAGCGCAACTGAGGAGGAAATAAATCATGCATTATCGATTGCCCAAGCAACCCCGTTTATTTCTTCATTACCACATGGAATAAAAACAACCGTATCTCAAGGAGGAACTAACTTTTCTGGGGGGCAAAAACAGCGTTTGGCTATTGCCAAAATGCTGATGAAAAAGCCTCAAGTCTATGTTTTTGACGATAGTTTTTCGGCATTAGACTTTAAAACCGACGCTGCCTTGCGCAAAGCATTGAAAGAAGAAACGAAAGAGGCAATCGTTATTTATGTAGCGCAGCGAATCAGTACGATCAAGGATGCAGATCAGATTATTGTTTTAGATGAAGGGAAAGTCGTAGAGAAAGGAACCCACCACGAACTGTTACGTTCGTGTCCGCATTATCTAGATATTGCAAGGTCACAATTGAGTGAGGAGGAACTCGTTTGAATCAAGAAAATAATGAGCAGTCAACTGGAACTATCGATGCTGAATTTTCATTAGATAAAGCTCGAAACAGCAAAGAAACACTGACCCGTTTAATAAACTACTTGATGCAGCAAAAAGGACGTCTGCTGGCGGCTTTTCTGTCTGCTATCATCAGTGTCGTTTTGACGCTTAGAGCACCGCTGATTTTTAGTGAAGGAATCGACTTGATCGTTGAAGGCGTTATGCCAATGATACTGGGGATTGGTCCAGCTGCAATCGATTTTCAGGAACTCGGAACAGTCATGCTGGTCCTTTTGACTTTGTATAGTCTCAGTGCGGGAATGATGTATATGCAAGAATACTTGATGGCAACTGTTTCTCAGAAACTCGTGCTCTCCTTGCGGAAAGAATTGAGCGAAAAACTAACGAACGTTCCTCTGCGCTTTTATGATGATCGTCAAAAAGGAGAGATTTTGAGTCGTGTGTCAAATGACTTAGAACGAGTCAACGAGGTGTTGCAGTCTGGGATCATGCGTTTGTTTACCTCGGTATTAACCATTATCGGTGCGTTATTCTTAATGTGGCGCATCAACTACACAATGACTTTGGTTTCATTGGCTACGATCCTTGCGGGCATTCTACTTACCGCGCTCGTTAGTGTGAAAATCGGTAAGTATTTTGCCAATCGTCAACGCTCGTTAGGAGTCTTCAACTCTCGTATCGAAGAATACTTCTCAGCGCAAACAGAAATCAAAGTATTTACCCTTGAAGAAGAAGTCAATGAGCGTACGCAAGCAGCGAATCAGCAGTTGTATCAAGATGATAAAAAAGCACAATTTGGCATGTATGTCATTACGCCATTGATTCGTTTAGCCAATCAAGCAGGATATGTCATTATTGCTGCATTAGGTGCGAAATTAGCGATTGAAGGGAAAATTTCGATTGGTGATATTCAGGCATTTTTCCAATATGTCAACCAAGCTTCGGAACCTTTAGCAGAAGCCAGCTATGTCGCAAATTCATTTCAAGCAGCGATCGCGTCGGCAGAGCGAGTGTTTGACGTCTTAGACGAAACAGAGGAATTGGACGATTCTGCTGGTGTGAATTTGACAGAATTGCCGAAAGGAAACATTCGCTTTGAAAATGTCCGCTTTGGCTATGGCAAAGATTTATTGATGGATGGGGTCAATTTTCAGGTCAAAGCAGGTCAAAAAGTAGCGATCGTCGGACCGACAGGCGCTGGTAAAACAACACTCATCAATCTACTGATGCGTTTTTATGAATTGAATGATGGTGCGATCACGATTGATGGATTAGATATCAGGAAATTCAAACGACATCACTTACGCTCGCTTTTTGGAATGGTCTTGCAGGATTCATGGTTAAGCAATGACACCACCAGTAGCAATATTGCTTATGGCCGTCATAAGGCAACGAAAGCTGAAATCGTTGAAGCCGCAAAAATGGCCCATGCAGATTATTTTATTCGCACACTGCCGAAGGGGTATGAATCAGTGATTAGTGATGAAACAGCAAATCTTTCTCAGGGGCAAAAACAACTGCTATGTATTGCCAGAGCGTTTCTAGCGAATCCCCATATCCTACTATTGGATGAAGCAACCTCCAGTGTTGATACGAAAACAGAAGTCGAAATCCAAAAAGCAATGGATAATTTAATGGGGGGACGCACCAGCTTTGTGATCGCTCATCGCTTGTCCACCATTAAAAATGCTGATTTGATTCTTGTAATGGATAAAGGAACGATCGTTGAAAAAGGTAGCCATCAAGAATTACTTCAGCAAGAAGGACTATATAGCGAGATCTATCAGAGCCAGTTTGCCACCTAGAGGATTTGATCGGTTGAAAAAGCAAGCAGAGAGAAATGAAAAGGGAGGATTCGATGAAAAGAATAATGGATTATCTCTTAAACAGACAAGCGACAAGCAAGGAGGCACTAACGGATGCCGATCTTTTATTAGGCAGTCATCCAAAAAAAGTGATCCATTTTGTTACATTTAAAGAGCTTTCCGCCAATGTATTTCAAAGCGTTAAGCAGGTACAAAAAATCGTCTCCGAAGCGAATGTACGGCTGATATTGAACGGGAATCTAAAAGATCGTCTACTTATAAAGTTACTTACCTTTACGATCCAGCAAAAAAAGGCGTTTACCATCGTTGTAACTGACGGATATCGTGCCTTAAGAAACCCTAAATTGAATCAGTCGGAGGATCTGGCGATCATTATCGAAACACATTAACAAAGGTATAGTCGAGCGACCAATGCGAATAAAAAGCACTTACAACCATTTCTGTAGAGACCCTCAAAAGTTAAACTTTTGCGGTCGTACTTTCTACACATGACAGTAAGTGCTTTTTTAATAAGAACCAGCCCTACCGTCCATTCTCCGTCTGGCGATAATCACTAGGTGAAATGCCGACTTTTTTCTTGAATAAACGGCTGAAATAGGCGGTGTTTTCGATGCCGATCGCCAATGAGATCTCTTTGATGGAAAGCCGAGAATAGCGCAAAAGGTCTTTCGAATAAGAGATGCGTTTGCTAATCTGGTACTCGATGGGGGGCAAGCCCATATATTTGGAAAACTCCTTGACGATTTGATACTTATTGATATGATACCTTTCCTCCAAAGATTCCAAGGTGATCCCTTGACGGAAATCTTCTTCTAGCTGGTCACGAATCTGCAAAATATAAGGCGGGATTTCACTATCCGAAAAGTCGAGATGATATTTTTGCAGGAGCAGTTCATTGAGCAGCTGATGAATCAAAACAGAGCTTTGGAAGGCAGTTTTCGCATTTGGTTCAGGCTGTAACATCAATAAATCTTGTAAGACCAAATGGATCGGATTTTGGCGGCTGCTGGCAGGATTGGTGTGAAAAACTGGACTGCCATTTTTGAGGAATTCCTCATAAAACGCTGCGACGTTGGCGCCATATAGATGGATCCAGTCCATTTCCCAGGGCTCTTGACTAACGGTACGGTAGTACTGATAGTCTAGACAGTCGATAAAAAACACATCACCTGCTTTCAATTGATAGCTTTTTCCTTTGTAGCGCAATTCACCGCAGCCGGACAATGTATATTTGATCAAATAAGAAGGCAGGTTCTCTCGTTCTGTAAAGTAAGGTTTGCTGGCTTTGAAATAGCCGATTTCTTGAATGTAATAGAAAAGTTCACGCTGCTTTTGGGTTGAAGTATTGATGTAACGCAGTGAATCAGTTGACCATGAGTGGTTGGCTTTTTCCCAGTAATCCATCGGATCCTCCTTTTTACCAAGATTGTGCAAGTCTTTATCAAAATTGTGTGATGAAACTCGTTGATTGTCAAGCTAAAATTGAGGCAACAAGAATGAATCAGTGAATTGTAATCGATTTATTTTTAAACAAGATAATGAAAGGTGGAGACCAGTGAACACATTTATCGCAATCGATATCGGTGCATCAAGCGGTCGTCTGATGCTGAGCCGTTGGGAAAATGAGCAGATCACTTTAGAAGAGATCCATCGCTTTAAAAACGGCTTTCGTCCTCATGAAGGCTTTGACCGTTGGGCGATCGATTATTTGATCCAAGAGATTTTAGTAGGACTGCAAAAAGTGAAACAAGCAGGTATCAATGACTGCTTCGTCGGAATCGACACCTGGGCAGTGGATTACTGTTTGATCGCTCAAGCAGGCGAACGTTTAGGCGACCCAGTCGCTTATCGAGATAGTCGCACCAATGATGCGATCGCAGCTTTTGGTCAGCGCTATTCTTTGCAAAAACTGTATGAGAAAACAGGCATTCAGCTGCAGCCCTTCAACACGATTTTTCAGTTAGCCGCAGAAGAAACGCAACTGCTGCAAAAAGCCGACAAGCTGCTGTTGATTCCAGACTACTTGGGCTACGTTTTTACTGGTAAGATGGTCACGGAAAAAACCAATGCTTCGACGATGCAGCTTCTAAATGCCAACACCCAAACATGGGATGCAGAATTGTTAGCTGAGATCGGTGTAACAGAAGGACTATTCCCACCATTGGTTGATGCAGGAACGGTTTTAGGCGCACTGCAAACACAGAAGTTTCCAGCCTATGATTTGCCACAAGCGACCTTTGTCACTGTCGCTAGTCATGATACGGCATCAGCGATCATCGGTACACCTGGAGAGGGGTCAGATTGGGGCTACATCAGCAGCGGGACTTGGTCATTGCTGGGGATCGAAACCAAAGTACCCAATGTTTCCCTTGCCGCCTTCGATGAAAATTATACGAACGAATGGGGGGCCCACAACACGATTCGCTTTTTAAAAAACATCATGGGCATGTGGCTGATCCAAGAAGTGGCTCGGCAGCAAGACTATCAGTATTCCTATGCAGAATTGGCGGAATTGGCGCAAGCAACGCCTGCTTTTCAACAGTTTGTCGATGTCAATGATCCTCGTTTTTTGAATCCAGAAAACATGATTACTGAACTGCAAGCGTATTGTCGAGAAACCCAGCAGAAAGTTCCAGAAACCGCAGGGGAACTGGCTCGCTGTGTGTATGATAACTTAGCGCTTTGCTATGCCAGTGAATTACAAAAGCTGGAACAGCTGACAGGTACGACGAACAAGCTGCAAAAACTGCATATCGTGGGCGGCGGTTCCAATAATCGCTTTTTAAATCAACTGACGGCTGATGCTGCGCAGCTGACGATCGAAGCTGGCCCAAGTGAAGCAACGGCGATCGGTAATCTTTTAATGCAGATGATGAGTGCTGGCATCTTCACGTCGCTGGCTGAAGCACGCCGCGCGGTCAAACACTCATTTCCTTGCAGTGTTCATGAACCACAGTCTTTTGATCACAAGATTTTAAGCAACTATCAACGTTTTATAAAAGGAGTAGGAAAAAATGACAACGATTCAACAGCGTTATGAAGAAGCTAAGACAGCATATGCCAAATTAGGCGTCGACACGGATGCGGTTTTGAAAAAATTAGCCGATGTGAAAATCTCGATGCATGTTTGGCAAGGGGACGATGTCCAAGGATTTTTGAGTGATGAAGCATTATCTGGTGGGATCTCTGTAACGGGGAATTATCCTGGTGCTGCCCATACCCCAGAGGAGTTGCGCCAAGATTTAGAAAAAGCCTACTCTTTGATTCCTGGAAAACACAAATTGAACCTTCACGCCATCTATTTAGACACCGAGGAAGCAGTGGATCTAAATGAATTGGAGCCGAAACATTTTGAAAAATGGGTTGCTTGGGCGAAGGAACAAGGCTTAGGTTTAGACTTCAATCCAACCTTTTTCTCACATCCCATGTTCAAAGATGGCTTTACCCTTGCTTCACCAGATGAAGAAGTTCGTCAGTTCTGGATCGAACACGGCAAACGTTCTCGTCAAATCGCTGCTTATATGGGGAAAGAAACTGGACAAGTCTGTGTCAATAATTTCTGGGTGCCAGATGGCTACAAAGACAACCCGATCGATCGTTTTACACCACGGGAACGCTTGATGACAGCATTAGATGAGATTTTTGCTGAAGAATTGCCAGCGGAATACACGGTAGATGCCGTGGAAAGCAAGTTGTTTGGTCTTGGTGCCGAAGCCTACACCGTCGGCTCTCATGAATTTTATATGGGCTATGGCTTGACGCGCGATAAATTGATTTGTTTGGATGCTGGACATTTCCATCCAACCGAAGTGATCTCCAATAAATTGTCTTCATTGGCACTATTCAGCAAAGGCATTTTGCTGCATGTCAGCCGTCCTGTACGCTGGGATAGTGATCATGTCGTGATCATGGACGATGAATTGCAAGAGATTGGTCGCGAATTGGTTCGCAATGACTTATTGCCAAAAACCAACATTGGGTTAGATTTCTTTGATGCGACGATCAATCGGGTCGCTGCGTGGGTGATCGGGACGCGCAATACTCAAAAAGCGTTGCTAAAAGCGATGCTAGAACCGATCGAAGAACTAAAAGCAATCGAATTGTCAGGTGATTTCACCACTCGTTTAGCCATGACGGAAGAATTAAAAGACTATCCGTATGCAGATGTTTGGAATTACTTCTGTGAAAGCCAAGGGGTACCAGCAGGTCTGGATTGGCTATCAGAAGTGAAAGCCTATGAAGAAACCGTCTTAAAAGCCAGAAAGTAGGAGAACGATGAAAAAGATTGATATTTTACAAGCGAATTTTGTACAAGAAATGATGGAAACGACAGCAAACCTTTACCGTTTAGGGTGGGATGAGCGCAACGGCGGCAATATTTCTTACTTATTAACAGAAGAAGAGATCTTGCCTTTCATCGATCCGCAAAGCGTCTTGCGGGAAATTCCCATGATTTTTGATGCCACGGCACTAGCTGGCAAGTACTTTATCGTGACAGGTTCAGGAAAATACTTTAAAAATGTAGCGGCACATCCAGCGGAAAACCTTGGTGTGATTCGAGTCAAAGAAGATGGGCAAACATTGGAATTGCTTTGGGGCTTGGAAAATGGTGCGGTGCCAACGAGTGAACTGCCAAGTCATTTCATGAGTCATATCGCTCGCTTGTCGGTCGATCCAGAAAACCGAATCATCATGCATAACCACGCATCGCATCTTTTAGCCATGAGTTTTACCCATGAGTTGGATGAACGCAGTTTCACGCGGACCTTGTGGCAAATGTGTACGGAGTGCTTGGTGGTCTTCCCAGAAGGTGTTTCCATCATTCCTTGGATGGTCCCAGGAACGAATGAGATCGGCGAAGCAACGGCTGCTAAAATGAAAGAGACCCGTTTGGTTCTTTGGCCGCAACATGGGATCTATGGTGCTGGCAAAGATATGGACGAAGTCTTTGGCTTGATTGAAACGGCAGAGAAAGCTGCGGAAGTGTACACCTATGTCAAAGCGCAAGGCCCAATTTTACAAACCATTACAGATGAAAATCTGAAAAAACTGGCTGACGCTTTCAAAGTCACTCCCCGAGCAGGCTATCTTGAGGTATAATCAATGGTAGAAGAATAGAAAAGGCTTTCAGTCTTTTCTATTTAAAATATATTGTGAATAAACAAACAAATGGAGGTAGGAAGAATGGCAAATAGAATGATTTTGAATGAAACATCGTATTTTGGAAAAGGAGCGATCGAGAACGTACCGACCGAATTCAAGGCACGAGGGTTTAAAAAAGCGGCAGTGATCACCGACAAAGATTTGGTGAAATTTGAAGTTGCAACCAAAGTGACGAAATTATTGGATGAAGCAGGTGTCGATTATGCGTTATATGATGGGATCGTGCCGAACCCAACGATCCAAAATGTCAAAGACGGCTTAGCGTTTGTCAAAGAATCCCAAGCCGATTGTATCATTGCGATTGGCGGTGGTTCACCGATCGATACGGCAAAAGCGATCGCGATCATTGCTACGAATCCTGAATTTTCAGATGTGATTAGTTTGGAAGGCGTGGCAGACACGAAACATCCATGCTTGCCGATTTTAGCGGTACCGACAACTTCTGGGACTGCAGCCGAAGTAACTATCAACTATGTGATTACAGATGAAGAAAATCATCGGAAATTTGTTTGTGTAGATCCTCACGATATTCCTCTGGTAGCCTTTGTGGACAGCGATATGATGATGGGGATGCCTAAGAGCTTGGCAGCCGCAACGGGAATGGATGCCATGACCCACGCCATCGAAGGCTTCATCACCAAAGGCGCTTGGGAAATGACTGATATGCTACACATCAAAGCAATTGAGATTATCGGCCGCTCATTGAGAGATTCCGTGAATGGCGATCAAGCAGGACGAGAAGCGATGGCGTTAGGACAATACATTGCCGGTATGGGCTTTTCAAACGTCGGCTTGGGCTTAGTCCACGGCATGGCACATCCATTGTCCGCTTGGTACAACATTCCTCACGGAGTAGCGTGCGCGTCCTTGTTGCCGACCATCATGAAATACAACAAAGACTTTACGGGTGAAAAATACCGTGAGATCGCGATCGTTTTAGGCATTGAAGGGGCAGAAACGATGTCACTTGAAGACGTCCGCGATGCTGCTTGCCAAGCAATCGATCAGTTAAGCAAAGATGTGGGCATTCCAGCGACCATTTCTGAATTAGGCGTCAAAGAAGAAGATATCCCAGCCATCGCCAAAGATGCCTTGAACGATGTCTGCACACCAGGCAACCCGCGGGATACGACTTTAGAAGAGATTATTGAGCTTTATCGTTCGTTGATGTAAAAAGCTCAAATCATCCCTTTCAATGAGAGTGGTTATTTCGCTTGCTGCACAAGCCGTTTAAACCTGGATTGCTCTTTAACGGGGTTTGAAGGGTTTCGATAAACGGCGTTTTCCTTCTCGTTTTATTGGAACTAGCAGCTTTTCTTTTCTTATTCCAACAGTTGAATAAGGAACATTGATAATAACACAGATTTTGTTACAGCCATTTTAAAAAATGGCTGTTTTTTTTGTCCTTAACGTTGTATTGTAATTCTTATTATCGATCGTCTTTGTCCCTTGAAGGGGACAAAGAATGATAGAACGCTTACATTTCCTGGTGCTATGATAAGTGTGTAGAAAGGAGAACGGTTACATGACTGTTATGGAACAACGAAAGAGAAAAATCATCCATATTCTTTCCAATACGAGAGAATTTGTCACAGCCGATGAACTATCCGCAGCGCTTCGACTTTCTACAAAGTCGATTTATCGCATCGTAAAAGCGATCAATGAGGATGCCACGATTGACTATGTGATTCTCTCAGAAAAAGGGAAAGGCTACCGCTTAAGTTTCCATCATCAAGAAAAGCCCCAGAGTCAGAAAGCGGAAATGCCGAATGCGCTGACACCAGTGGAACGCCGTAACAAGGTGATGGAGGAGCTATTGCTTATTTCACCCAAAAGAAAGAATATTTTTTCCCTGTATCAGCCTTTTTATGTGAGTGAAACGGTCATCAACAGTGATGAGAAATTAATTTCTGAAGCTTTGCAGCGTTTTGAGCTGACGGTTTCCCGCAAAAATAAAATGATTGGGGTGAACGGTGCAGAAAAAAATATCCGTCGAGCATTGCAGGAGTATATCCAGCAAACCCGCAATATCCGCTTGGATGATCTGCATGTGACGAATGAGGCGTTCAACCGTTATGATGCGGAGTTTGTTTTGCGACAGCTGAATTTGATTGAAAATCACCTAGGCTTAGTAATTCCGCACCCATACAACATCAATCTTTTTTCTCACCTGTATATCTTATTGCGGCGGTTTCGCAAAGTAGGGAATTCGTTTAACGAGGATATTTTAGATGAGAAAGAGAAACAGCAAATGCAAGAAAACCCAGAGTTAACCACCATTGCCAAAGAGATCATTGGCAATAGCGAACAGTACTTGCATACGAAATTACCAGAAAACGAAAGCTATTATATGTATCAGTACCTCGTCTCCTCACGGATGCAAAAGGCCACGGATGAATTAGAGGATCTGTCAGAACAAGTAAAACTGATTTCCAATGCATTTATAGAAAAAATGAGTACCCAGCTGCAGCGCTCATTTGAAGACGAGGAGTTATTCGGTAAATTGGCTCGCCATATCAAACCAATGATCAATCGATTGCGACATGGGATTGAAGTCAAAAACAATCTTTTGGAGCAAATCAAATTAGAATACACAGATTTGTTTTTTGCTACCGAAGAGACTGCAAGAGAAATCTGCCAAGTGTACGATTTGCCAGCGCTCACAGAAGATGAAATCGGCTTTGTCACCCTTTACTTTGCTCAAGCGATCGAAGAACATCCTCAACAACTCAAGGTTATGATCGTCTGTACTACGGGAATCGGGACCTCCGAATTATTAAAAGTAAAAGTGCATAAGAAATTTCGTGAGTTGGCAATCACCGCTGTCCTACCTTCTCGTGATGTGGAAGCGGCTTTAAAGCAACACCCGGATACGGAGATGATCATCTCAACCGTTCAATTAACGATCGATAGTCCGATTCCGGTCGTGATCGTGAGCGCCATGCTGACGATGGAAGACCAAAAACGCCTTGAAGCGATGATTGGGAGGGTGAGAAATGACTAAATTCCCTTTGTCCCTTACGTTAGTTTCAACAGAAGCAGGAGAGACGAAAGTCGATGTTTTAAGGAAGATTGCAGCTGTTAGTCAAACAATCGGGCTGACGGAGAGCAAAACCCTGCTATTTGAAGCACTGCAAGCCCGAGAAGCGAGCGGCAATACGATGATTGCTGAAGATTTTGCGCTACCACACATTGAAAGTGCAGTGGTGAAAAAAAGCGGAATCGTTCTAGTCAGAGGTGTAAAAGTCCTTTGGCAGGGAACGCTGCAAGCAAAAACGATTTTTGCGATCCTGATGAAGACTGACGAAACAACCGCGGTGAAACAAGCAGTCATCCGCTTAATGAAATGTTTCGCCTATGAAGAAAATCTGCAATTCATTGCAGAAAAATCAAAAGAAGAAATCGAAGCCTTCCTTCTCAACCAACGTGGCTGATAGGAATGAATGATCAATTCAGTAAGGCAAGAGGGACTCAACTAGAGGAGGAAAACGAATGGATATTTCAACAGTGATTGATCCAAAAATAATCAAAACCAACATGGAGGCAGCTTCTAAAGAAGAAGCCCTGCAGCAATTGAGTCAGCTTTTATATACCAATGAGTATTTGACGGATCAGGCAGCATTTTTAAAAGATGTCTATGAGCGGGAAGCAGTTGGTCAAACAGGGATTGGTAATTACATTGCCATTCCTCATGGAAAAAGTGCTCATGTGAAGGAGATCGGCGTAGCAATCGGGGTTTTAAAAGAAGAGATCCCTTGGGAAACGTTGGATGGCAAGGGAGTGAAAGGAATTATCTTATTCGCCGTCGGTGATGACACGGAAGGGGCGCAAAAGCATTTGAAACTACTCTCTTTGTTCGCTCGGAAATTAGGAAATGACGAGGTGACGGCTGCCTTGTTGAAAGCAAAAGAGCCGCAGCAAGTGATTGAAGCATTTCAAGGATAACAGAAAATTTAAGGAGGAATTATTTATGAAAATCGTCGGAGTATGTGCATGTACAGTAGGGATCGCTCACACTTATATTGCTCAAGAAAAGTTAGAAAATGCGGCTAAAAAGGCAGGTTACGAGATCCATGTGGAAACACAAGGAACGATCGGTCGTGAAAATGAATTGTCACCTGAAGCGATTGCGGCTGCAGATGTCGTGATTTTAGCAGTTGACGTCAAAGTAGCAGGACGTGAACGATTTGAAGGGAAACGGATCATTCAAGTGCCGACCGAAGTTGCCATCAAGTCCCCAAGCAAATTGTTGGAAAAAGCCAAAGAGGTCGTCCAACAGCAGGCGGTCTAAGAAAACCGAAGGAGGAAGGAAACTATGGAAAAAATCAAAGCATTGAATTTAAAAGGACACTTGTTGACAGCCATCTCCTATTTGATTCCGATCGTCTGCGGTGCCGGATTCTTGATTGCCATTGGCATGGCTTTCGGCGGCACCAGCCAGGGACAACTAGTGCCAGGTGAATTTACGATTTGGGATGCTTTAGCTACGATGGGAGGCGCAGGACTCGGGTTGCTTCCAGTGGTCATTGCGACAGGAATTTCTTATGCGATTGCCGAAAAACCGGGGATCGCGCCAGGGTTTATTATTGGTTTGACAGCCAATGCCATTGGTGCAGGTTTTATTGGGGGAATTTTGGGCGGCTACTTAGCTGGATATCTAGTAATTGCTATTTTACGATTTATTAAAGTACCAAATTGGGCGAAAGGCTTGATGCCGACATTGATCATTCCCTTTTTGACCTCTTTGATCGGTGGTCTGATCATGGTCTATATTATCGGTACACCGATCACTGCCTTTACGAACTTACTGACGAACGCATTAAATAGCTTAGGCTCCTCTTCATTATTGGTTTTTGGTGCCGTCATCGGCTTGTTGAGCGGCGTTGATTATGGTGGACCAATCAATAAAACGGTCTTTGCTTTTGTTCTGACGATGCAAGCAGAAGGGATCAATGGACCGATCACTGCACTGCAATTAGTCAATACTGCAACACCGATCGGCTTTGGTTTCGCATTCTTCATTGCAAAACTGTTCGGCAAAAACATCTATACGCCTGTAGAAGTGGAAACGTTAAAGTCTGCCGTACCAATGGGTGTGATCAATATCGTTGAAGGGGTGATCCCAATCGTTATGAACGATATCGTCCGAGGGCTGATCGCAACTGCTATTGGCGGCGCTGCTGGCGGGGCTGTTTCAATGGTCTTAGGGGCAGATGCAACTGTACCGTTTGGTGGTGTGCTGATGCTGCCGACCATGACTCGTCCATGGGCTGGGGCAGTAGCTTTGCTGGTAAATATAGTAGTGACTGGGATCACCTTGGCTTTGATTAAGAAAAATGTCACTGAAGAACAAGTAGCCGCACAAGCAGAAGCGGAAGAAGAAGAAATCGATTTAGATGATATTCAAATTTTCTAAAAAAGCGATTCAATTGAAAGAAGAGTCGTTCCTCTCAGTACAAGACTGATTGAGGAGAAAGGATAAGTCTATGAACAAAGTTGAATTTTCACCGTCATTGATGACGATGGATCTAGATAAATTTAAAGAACAAATCACTTTTTTGAATGACCAAGTTGACTCCTATCATATTGATATTATGGATGGTCATTACGTACCCAATATTTCCCTATCCCCATGGTTTATTCAAGAGGTCCGCAAAATCAGTACTTTGCCTCTGTCCGCTCATTTGATGGTCACTGAACCTGCTTTTTGGGTGCAGCAGCTGATCGATATCAACTGTGAATGGATCTGTATGCACGCTGAGGTTTTAGATGGATTAGCATTTCGTCTGATCGATCAAATCCATGATGCTGGATTAAAAGCCGGGATCGTTTTAAATCCTGAAACGCCAGTATCGGTCATTTTGCCTTATATCGATCTTTTGGATAAAGTCACGATCATGACAGTTGATCCAGGGTTTGCTGGCCAACGCTTTATTGAAGGGGCGTTAGATAAAATTGTTGAACTACGGGAATTACGGGAAGAATACGACTATCACTATGTCATTGAAATGGACGGTTCCTCCAACCGGAAATCCTTCAAACGGATCGATGAAGCCAATCCAGACATCTATATTGTCGGACGCAGTGGATTGTTTGGTTTAGATGACGACATTGCCAAAGCATGGTCGATCATGGTCGCAGATTATCAAGAAATGACTGGAAAAGTTTTGAGCAGCTAAGCAAAGCCAAAAGCAAAAGAATCGGACGACCAAAGTTAGGACTGTTAAAAAGAGGAGCATTCGTTGTCTATTAGCCAGTAAAGTTTGGACGTCCGGTTCTTTTCTATTGTGAAAAGGCAGTGAATAGAAACATGCTGGCTGAAGAAAGTGAAGGAGGCAATTTAATTGAAAAAACTATTTGATAAAATCGATCAATTAGGAGTGAACACCCTTCGTACATTAAGTATCGAAG